>QFCE01002721.1_pt1 | contig 541426 bp, 468 predicted proteins | sample 5346091 | NCBI WGS metagenome assembly QFCE01 (sample SAMN09062252, study PRJNA434731) | Human gut metagenome, whole genome shotgun sequencing project. | isolation source: stool timepoint A chromium assembly | host: Homo sapiens | collected 2015 | reverse complement strand
AGGGGGCAGACATGCCGACAACACCATTGATATTCAGGAATTTATGATTATGCCGGTAGGAGCGAAAAACTTTAAAGAAGGACTTCGTATGTGTGCAGAAATCTATCATTCTCTGAAAAAATTGTTGAAAAAAGAAGAATTATCCACCGCTGTTGGGGATGAAGGTGGATTTGCCCCGAACCTTCCGGATGCCCAGGCAGCACTTGCCTATATCGTGCGTGCAACGGAAGAAGCCGGATATAAGGCAGGTACGGAAGTGTCATTAGCACTTGATGTGGCGGCAACAGAACTTTATGATAGAAGCTTTAAGAAATATGTGTTCGAAGGGGAAAGTAAGACAAAAGATTACAAAGTCATTCGGTCATCAGAAGAACTGATCGATTATTATGAAGGGTTAATTGAACAGTTTCCAATTGTATCGATTGAAGATCCACTGGACGAAGAAGACTGGGATGGATGGGAGCTTCTGACAACAAGATTGGGATTGCACACACAGCTTGTTGGAGATGATCTGTTTGTGACAAACACAAAGAGATTAAAAAAAGGAATCGAAAAAGAAGTTGCCAATGCAATTCTCATAAAAGTGAATCAGATTGGAACACTGACAGAGGCACTGGATACGGTAGAGATGGCGCAGAAAGCCGGTTACAGAACGATTGTATCACACCGTTCCGGGGAAACAGCAGATACCTTGATAGCAGATCTTGCAGTAGCAGTAGGGGCAGGTCAGATTAAGACCGGAGCGCCATGTAGAAGCGAACGGGTAGAGAAATACAACCAGCTTCTACGGATAGAAGAACGGCTCGGAGATGTGGCAGAATATCAGAATCCATTCAAATAAAGTGCTTGCGAAATCAACCTTACTGTGCTAAACTAAATATGGTTTATCTACAGGAGGTGTGTGTAATGGATATTTTAAAAATTGTTCTTATGATTTTATTTGCAATAGATTGTATCGCATTGACAGCCATTGTACTGATGCAGGAAGGTAAGTCTGCAGGACTTGGAGCTATCAGCGGAATTGCTGATACTTATTGGGGTCAGAACAAAGGTCGTTCAATGGAAGGAGCACTTGTAAAGTCTACAAAGTTCCTTGCGATTCTGTTTGTTGTACTGGCAGCAGTGTTGAATTTGAAAGTATTTGCTTAAGAGAAGAGGAAAAGCACTCCTGTATAGGAGTGCTTTTTTTGACAGTGGAGGAGCGATGAGCGATAAGACATTTGAGAAAAGAAAGAAAATTATATATGATTTTATCTGTGATGATATGTATGTGCCAATGAAGTTCAAAGAGATGGCTATGGTCCTGCAGGTGAATAAGGAGCAGCGGGATGAGCTTCGTCAGGTGCTGGAATCATTGGAAGAGGAAGGTAAGATCTGTCTCAGTAAGCGTGGGAAGTACTGTAAAGGTGAGGCGAAGCGTCTTCAGGGAACTTACCGTGCGAATCAGAGAGGGTTTGGTTTTGTTATCATTCCTGAGGAGGATCAGGATATTTTTATCGGGGAGGATGATGCCGGCGGAGCGCTGGATGGTGATACGGTAGAAGTGATTATTACAAAAGCTTCTGACCGTGATGGAAAGCGCCGGGAAGGTAAGATTGTAAAGATTGTGGAGCGTGGTCTTACAACAGTTGTCGGTCTTTATCAGAAGAAGGGCAACAAGAGTTATGGCTTTGTCATTCCGGATAACCAGAGAATTCTTCAGGACATTTTTATTCCAGAGGGTAAGTCAAAAGAGGCTGTAGACGGGCATAAAGTTGTAGTTGAACTGACTTCTTACGGTGAGAAAGGCAGAAGTCCGGAAGGAAGGATTGTAGAGATTATCGGTCATGTCAATGATCCGGGAACAGATATTATGTCTATTATAAAAGGATATGATCTTCCGGTAGAATTCCCAGAGAAGGTGCTGAATCAGGCAGAGCGTGTATCAAAGCCGGTCAGTGAGGCAGACATGCAGGGAAGAAAAGACATCCGTGACTGGCAGATGGTCACCATTGATGGCGAGGATGCGAAGGATCTTGATGATGCCGTGTCTGTTGTGAAAGATGGTGAAAATTATATTCTTGGTGTGCATATTGCGGATGTTACGAACTATGTACAAGAGAATAGTGCGCTGGATCGGGAAGCGCTGAAGCGTGGAACAAGTGTATATCTGGCAGACCGTGTTATTCCGATGCTGCCACATACATTGTCTAACGGAATCTGTTCGTTAAATGCCGGAGAAGACCGTCTGGCGCTTAGCTGTATTATGACAGTAGACCCGAAAGGAATGGTCATTGACCATGAGATTGCAGAGACGGTTATCCATGTGGACCGCCGTATGAGTTATACAAGTGTGGCGAAGATTCTGGAAGACGAGGATCTGGCAGAAATGCAGGAATACGAGGAACTGGTGCCGATGTTCCAGCGTATGCTGGAACTGTCAAAGATTCTGAGAGCCCGAAGAAAACAGAGAGGTTCCATTGATTTCGATTTTCCGGAAACGAAAATGATTCTTGATGAGAATGGTCATCCAATCGATATCAAACCTTATGACCGAAATGTTGCGACAAAGATTATCGAGGACTTTATGCTTCTGGCAAATGAGACTGTTGCAGAAGATTATTATTGGCAGGAGATGCCTTTTGTATACAGAGTACATGAGGCTCCAGATGATGAAAAAATCCGGGCGCTGGCAACATTTATTAATAATTTTGGATTCTCTATGCATATCGGGGCCAATGAAGTGCGTCCGAAAGAGATTCAGAAATTACTTGGAAAAGTAGAAGGAACACCGCAGGAAGCATTAATCAGCCGACTTGCACTGCGTTCTATGAAACAAGCCAGATATACGCCGGAGAACTCCGGACATTTTGGATTGGCAGCGAATTATTATACACATTTTACATCACCGATTCGTCGTTACCCGGATCTTCAGATTCATCGGATCATCAAAGATAACCTGCGGGGACGTATGAATGGTGAACGCATGGAACATTATCGCAAGATATTGGAAGAAGTGACGAAGCATGCCAGTGAGACAGAGCGGCGCGCTGACGAGGCGGAACGCGAGACTGTGAAGCTTAAGAAAGTAGAATATATGTCAGACCGTATTGGAAATGTTTACACAGGCGTAATCTCCAGTGTGACGAAATGGGGCATGTATGTGGAACTTCCGAATACGATCGAGGGTCTGATTCATGTTGCCAATATGCGTGATGATCATTATAATTACGATGAAAGCCGTTATGAGATGGTGGGCGAACGCACCGGAAAAGTCTACAAGCTTGGACAGGAAGTTCGTGTGAGAGTTGCTGATACAGACCGGTTGATGCGTACCATTGATTTTGTAATTGCGAAGGAGAGGGACGAAGAAAATGGCGAAGACGAATGGTAAGATGATTGCTAATAACAAAAAGGCATATCATGATTATTTTATACTGGATACTTACGAGGCCGGGATTGTGCTTCATGGAACCGAAGTGAAGTCACTTCGTATGGGAAAATGCAGCATCAAGGAGTCTTTTATCCGCATTGAAAATGGGGAAGTATTTATCTATGGTATGCATATCAGTCCATATGAAAAAGGAAATATCTTTAATAAAGATCCTCTTCGTGTGAAGAAACTGATGCTGCACAAAACGGAGATCAATAAACTGATCGGCAAGACAAAAGAAAAAGGAATGGCAATCGTACCATTAAAGGTATATTTTAAGGGAAGCCTTGTAAAAGTGGAGATTGGTCTGGCAAAAGGTAAGAAACTGTATGACAAGAGACAGGATATTGCCAAAAAAGACCAGCAGAGAGAAGCAAGCCGTGACTTTAAAATCCGCAATTTGGGCTAAGATGAAAGAAAATGTGCAATAAATGTAGATAAGAATTGTAAAAGATGTAGAAAAGGTGGATAATATATGGTACCTGTAAAAAAAGAAGACTTGAGAAAATTAGTGACAGATACAACGGTTGAGATTTATGAGGAGCTGACACCTCAACTGGTGAAGCTGATTCAGGATACGAAGAAGAATACAGAACTGACAGAGGGGCAGAAGCAGGATGAGATTTCTCTTCATATGATGGGATATGTAAAATCCTGTACAAATGAGATCATCATACAGGTTCTGTCAGAGATTCTGGGACTTGAAGACGAGGATGAAGAGTAAAATTGTCCTGACCAGGTATAAATACGATTTGTCAGAAAAAGAGAAAATATTGATTCGAAAAACAGAATTGTTGTTAGATAATACTGAAATGATAAAAAATATGAAAAAATATAATAGATAGGACTTGATATTTTGAAGTATTAGTGTTAGTGTATGTATACAAACGTCTGCCGGCCAGCAAACTGGATTGATGACAATCGTCATTTTTAGAAGTAATTCAGGGCTTGTACTGGTTTCGACGGGGGTCTGGAAGTTGGAGAAGCCATCCGTAGCGGGACACTACGATAAAAGTTCCACTTTAAAATTAAACGCAGACGAAAATTTAGCGTACGCTGCCTAATTGCGGCAGCAGTCGGCCTTAGGTCATCCGTTGCTTAAGTAACCGGCTTCAAACAGACGGAGCACTTCGTTCTCAAAGCTTTGAGGGAATGGAAGATTTTATGAAGCTACTAAGATCAGTAACCCGTCATTAGGTGACTGATGGAGGGAATGTCAAAGTAATGACTGTGATGGGAGAAGCTCTGGTGGATGGGCTTTCGGACGCGGGTTCAACTCCCGCCAGGTCCACTAAAAAAACAAGTCGAACTTTTTGTATGAAGGAATCATATAAGAAGTCCGGCTTGTTTTTGGTAATGAAGAAAATTATAATAGAACTGAATTTAAAGGAAAAAAGTATATGACGTTTTGCGGACGTTATTGTAGGAAATGTCTCAGTGCCATAAATGAGAATAAGGAGTGTGAAAACTATGCACCAGACAGGACAGATATACAGACCGCCATCAGAAGCCAGTGTACAGAGACTGGAGGTTACAATAGGCTGTTCTCATAATAAATGTTCTTTTTGTACCATGTACCGGAAGACACCGTTTCGTGTTGCGCCGCTTGAAGATGTGGAGATGGATTTAAAAGAACTTTATGACAGAGGCGAGAAGATTACGAGAATCTATCTGACGAACGGAGATCCCTTTGTACTTGGGACCGACAGACTTGTAAAAATTGCAGAGTTGGTTCATCAGTATCTGCCGGAAGTAGAGGTACTTACCTGCTATGCTTCTATTCAGAATCTGAAAGCAAAATCACTGGAAGATTTGAAGCTTCTGAAAAGTGTCGGATATGATGAGCTGTATGTAGGACTTGAGACGGCATATGCCCCGGCGGTAAAACTGATCAATAAGGGCTTTACGGTCGAAGAAGCTTATGAAAATATCGGAAAGCTGAAAGAGGCAGGAATGAAGTATTCAGCGCTTTTAATGCTTGGAATTGGTGGAAAAGGGCATAGCAAAGAAAGTGTAGAAGCCACGGCGGCTCTTCTGAACAAGTATCCGCCATACCGTGTATCTCCTCTTTCAACAGCGGTTTTACGCGGAAGTGAGCTGGAAGAGCTTTGCGATAAAGGAGAGTATGTACAGCTTACAGAGCGTGAACTGGTAGAGGAAGAAAAAATGCTGCTTCGTGCATTAAAGATAAATGACTGCATTTTCTTCGGAAGTCACCCATATAATCTGATTACGATCAGCGGAGTCCTGCCACAGGACAGAGAGGAGATTATTAAGCATCTGGATTCTGAGATGGCGGCGTGGGATAGAGATCAGCCGGGATTTCTGGATACAGTTTGGAAGAGGACAGATATGTAGAAAAAAATTTTCACACATAGCACATATTTTCCTGTTATACTATAAAATATGACGGGAAATATGTGCTATTCGCGTCTAAGCGTAAGAAATAAAAAATCAGAATGTACAGTTCGTACAGGGAGGTTTATGATATGGAAAAGATCAAGATATTAGTTGTAGATGATGAGAGCAGAATGCGTAAGCTTGTGAAGGATTTTCTTGGAAGAGAAGGATATCAGGTGCTGGAGGCAGGAGACGGTCTTGAGGCTATGGAGGCGTTTTACGCAGAGAAAGATATTGCGCTGATCATATTAGATGTCATGATGCCGAAGATGGACGGCTGGCAGACTTGCCGTGAGATCCGTCAGTCTTCTAAAGTACCGATTATTATGCTGACGGCACGCGGCGATGAGCGGGATGAACTTCAGGGATTTAATCTTGGCGTGGACGAATACATTTCTAAGCCATTTAGTCCGAAGATTCTTGTTGCGAGAGTGAATGCACTTCTGAGACGTTCGAATGTGTTGGATGCAGATGAGCATGTGGAAGCAGGCGGTATTGTTGTAGATAAGGCAGCTCATCAGGTGCAGGTAGACGGAAAAGATGTGGAACTTAGTTATAAAGAATTTGAATTATTGTCTTATTTCCTTGAGAATCAGGGAATTGCACTTTCCAGGGAGAAGATATTGAATAATGTATGGAATTATGATTATTTTGGAGATGCAAGAACTATCGACACTCATGTTAAGAAGCTTCGCAGCAAGCTTGGAGAAAAGGGTGAATACATTAAGACAATCTGGGGAATGGGCTACAAATTCGAGGTAAATTAAGATGAAGCATTTTAAACAAAAAGAAAAAAGAAAGCATTCTATTAAGAGGCAGATGATCGCAGTTTTTGCAGGCATGGTCATCTGTCTGCTTGCTATTTTGCTTGTTGTTAATGTAAAGTTCTTAGAGCCGTATTATATCAGAGACAAGGAAATGCAGTTCATTCATGTATATGAAGAACTACAGAATGCTGTGAAAAAGGGGACGATCAGTAATGATGAAGTACAAGATGAATTACATGTCCTTTGTGAGAAGAGCAACATTTCCTATATTGTATTGGATATGGATAATGAAAAACTGATTACAAATGTGCACGATACGAATATGCTCAAGCAGCAGTTAGCGGGATATCTTCTGAACCAGGCACAAAAAGGTGGGAAGGTGCTGGATAGCACAGACAATTACCAGTTGATGAGAAGTCAGGATCCATGGAATCAGAGCGAATATATTGAGATGTGGGGACAACTTGACGATAATGTGAATTTCCTCATTCGAAGTCCTGTAGAAAGTATCCGTGAAAGTGTTGCATTATCCAATCGTTTCCTAATATATGTAGGCATGGGAACACTGATCATCTGCATGGGACTTGTATGGTATTTCTCCAGAAGGATTACAAAGCCGATCCAGGAACTGGCAGAGCTGTCTGACCGTATGGCAAATCTGGATTTTGAGGCGAAGTATACAAGCGGTGGTAAAAATGAGATTGGTGAACTGGGTGATAACTTTAATCGTATGTCGCAGAAGCTGGAAAAGGCAATTTCTGAATTGAAGCAGGCAAATAACAGTCTGCAGCAGGATATTGAGCAGAAAGAGAAGATGGAGCAGATGCGTACGGAGTTTATGGGAAATGTATCTCACGAGTTGAAAACTCCGATTGCTCTGATCCAGGGATATGCAGAAGGACTGAAAGAAGGAGTTAATGATGACCCGGAGAGCCGTGACTTCTATTGTGATGTTATTATGGACGAAGCAGGTAAGATGAATCGGATGGTCAAGAATCTGATGACACTGAATCAGTTGGAGTTCGGGAATGATAAAGTAGAATTTGAGCGTTTTAATCTGACAGAGCTGATTGGCGGAGTACTTCAGAGTATGGACATTCTGTCACAACAAAAGGATGTTAAACTTATTTTCAGGGAAGAAAATCCAGTTTACGTCTGGGGGGATGAGTTTAAGATTGAACAGGTCGTGCGCAATTATGTAAGTAATGCCTATAATCATGTCAATGAAGAAAAGATTATTGAAGTGAAGATTTTGCGGGAAGACGGACTTGCAAAAGTGACTGTATTTAATACCGGAAAGCCAATACCGGAGGAAGATGTTCCGCGTATCTGGGATAAATTTTTCAAAGTGGACAAGGCTCATACACGCGAGTATGGAGGCAATGGAATCGGACTTTCTATCGTAAAAGCTATTATGGAATCCATGCATCAGCAATATGGTGTGAAAAATTACGATAATGGTGTTGAATTCTGGTTCACACTTGATGTACGATAGAAGAAACCATAACAAAAGAGAAAGATGTGCGTTAACAGGCATAAAGGAATGAGAAGAAAGGGACACGAGCACATGATAGCAATTATTGATTACGATGCAGGGAATATAAAGAGCGTGGAAAAGGCCATGCACCTTTTAGGACAGGAAGTTGTTGTAACAAGAGACAGAGAGTCGATTTTAAAGGCAGACAAAGTAATCCTTCCGGGAGTCGGAGCATTTGGAGATGCTATGAGCAAGATCAGACAATATAATCTGGAAGAAGTGATTCATGAAGTCGTGGAAAAAGGGACTCCATTTCTTGGAATTTGTCTGGGACTTCAGCTTTTATTTGAACGAAGTGACGAGACACCGGGAGTAGAAGGACTTGGTATTTTAAAAGGAGAGATTCTTCGGATTCCGGATCAGCCGGGACTTAAGATTCCTCATATGGGCTGGAATTCTCTGAAGTATCCGAATGAAGGCAGATTATTCCGTGGAATACCGGAAGATTCTTATGTATATTTTGTACATTCTTATTATCTGAAGTCAGAAGATGAGAGTATTGTAACAGCCACAACAGAATACAGCACATTGATCCATGCATCTGTAGAAAGTGGAAATGTATTTGCATGCCAGTTCCATCCGGAAAAGAGCAGTGATGTTGGAATACAGATTTTGAAGAATTTTGTTGAGTTATAGACAGGAGGAACGGTATATGCATACAAAGAGAATCATCCCATGCCTGGATGTAAATAACGGACGAGTTGTAAAAGGTGTGAACTTTGTAGATTTGAAGGATGCTGGAAATCCAGTGGAAATTGCTAAGGCTTATGATAAAGCAGGAGCGGATGAACTTGTTTTTTTGGATATTACAGCTTCATCCGATCGAAGAAACACAGTTGTAGATATGGTCAGAAAAGTAGCTGAGACAGTATTTATTCCATTTACTGTTGGTGGAGGAATCCGTACGGTAGACGATTTTCGGGCACTGTTGCGAGAAGGAGCAGACAAGATCTCGATTAATTCATCAGCCATTGATACTCCGAATCTGATTTCGGATGCGGCAGACAAGTTTGGAAGCCAATGTGTGGTTGTAGCAATCGATGCAAAGAAACGTGCAGATGGCAGTGGTTGGAACATTTACAAACATGGTGGAAGAATTGATGTAGGAATTGATGCACTGGAGTGGGCTCATAAGGTGGAAAAACTGGGAGCAGGAGAGATACTCTTGACAAGTATGGATTGTGACGGAACAAAGGCAGGGTATGATCTGGAACTGACTCGTGCAGTTGCAGAAGCAGTTAATATTCCGGTCATAGCCTCCGGCGGTGCAGGCAATCTGGAACATTTTTACGATGTGCTGACAGACGGAAAGGCAGATGCAGCATTGGCAGCATCTCTGTTCCATTATAAAGAATTAGAGATTAAGGAAGTAAAAGAATATCTTCGTGGCAGAGGTGTTTCTGTGCGATTATAACAGATAAAAGGTATGGGTAATTGTAACTTAAAGTTGCAATTACCTATATCTCTATCTAGAAAGTAAAAAGGAGAAAAGAAAATGGCAGCAATTAATAATGACTGGCTTGAGGCTTTGCAGGGGGAATTTAAAAAGCCGTATTATAAAAAACTATTTGAGACAGTAAATGAAGAATATCGAACAAGACAGATATTTCCACCGGCGGATGACATTTTCAATGCCTTTCATTTGACACCATTACATAAAGTAAAGGTTGTGATTCTTGGACAGGATCCATATCATAATGTAGGACAGGCTCATGGACTCTGTTTTTCTGTAAAGAAAGGTGTGGATATTCCACCATCACTGGTAAATATCTATAAAGAACTTCACGATGATCTGGGCTGTACCATCCCGAATCATGGCTGCCTGACAAAATGGGCAGAGCAAGGTGTTCTGATGCTCAACACAGTATTGACTGTACGGGCACATCAGGCGAATTCACACAGAGGCATTGGCTGGGAGGAGTTCACGGATGCAGCAATTATGGCACTTAATAGCCAGAATCGTCCGATTGTATTTATTCTTTGGGGAGCTCCGGCACAGAGAAAAGCCAGCATGTTGAATAATCCGAACCATCTGATTCTGAAAGCACCACATCCAAGTCCGCTTTCCGCTTACCGTGGTTTCTTTGGAAGTAAACCATTTAGCAAGACGAATAAATTCCTGGAAGCAGGCGGTGTGGAACCAATCGACTGGCAGATTGATTAGTAATAATTAAGAGAAAATAAAGGAAGACTATTGACAAACAGACATATCAGGAATATATTTAAAACAAACATATGAACAAATGCTCAATTGTTAATGCAACGTGCAGGAGGATAAAATATATGAAAGATATGGAGAAAGAATTACACGAGCACCATCACCATGATGAAGCGTGTGAATGTGGTTGCGGCTGTGGACATCATCACCATGACGAAGAGCATGAACACCACCATGATGAAGAATGCGGCTGTGGTTGCGGCTGTGAACATCACCATCATGAACATGAAGCTCATGAGCATCATCATCACCATGAGGAAGAATGTGGTTGTGGACATCATCACCACCATGACGAAGAGCATGAACACCATCATGACCATAAGCAGGAGCAGGAGCACCATCACCATCACCATGATGAGGAGTGTGAATGCGGCTGTGGCTGTGGACATCATCACCACCATGATGAAGATCATGAACATCATCATGAAGCAGTGGAGCATGAGCCTTGTGTTATGCCGGCAGGTGTAGCGCAGAAGACATACATTTTGGAAAATCTTGGATGTGCGAACTGTGCAGCTAAGATGGAGAGAAAGATTCAGGCGTTACCGGAAGTTGAAGGTGCAACATTGACTTATGCAACAAAAAAACTAGTTGTCGCATCAGATCATCAGGAGCATCTCCTTTCCAAGATTCAGGAAATCTGTTCCTCTATCGAGTCAGAAGTACAGGTTGTTGCAATGCCGGATGATCAGCCAATCAAAAGAGAGAAGAAGAACCCGTTTGAAGAGAATAAAAAGGATATAGTACTTGTCGGAGCTGGAGCGATTCTTTTTGCAGCAGGTATTATTGCAGAAAAAACACTTCCGAATCCGATGATCAGTGCATGTATTTTCATTATTGCGTACTTACTTCTTGGACTTGAGATTGTAATGAAAGCGCTGAAGAATATGGCGGGAGGACATTTGTTTGATGAAAACTTTCTGATGGCAGTTGCGACAATTGCAGCGTTTGTGATTGGTGATTTTGCAGAGGCAGTCGGAGTTATGCTGTTCTACCGTATCGGAGAGTTGTTCGAAGATATTGCCGTGGAAAAGAGCCGTGGACAGATTATGGATGCCGTAGATATGCGCCCGGAAGTTGTTAATCTTGTCGTTGGTTCCGAAGTAAAAGAAATTCCATCACAGGATGCAAGGGTAAAAGATATTATTATGATCCGTCCTGGTGACAGAATTCCGCTGGATGCAAAGGTTATCGAGGGTGAGAGCCGGGTAGATACTTCACCGGTCACAGGAGAGCCGGTACCGGTAAGAGTTGTTCCGGGAGACGAACTGATTTCCGGTTGTATCAATGAACAAGGTGTATTAAAGGCTGAGGTTACAAAACCACTGAGCGAATCCATGGTCACAAAGATTCTTGATTCGGTGGAAAATGCAGCGGCAAGTAAGCCGAAGATCGATCGTTTTATCACAAGATTTGCGAGAGTTTATACGCCAGTTGTTGTTGTGGCAGCAGTTCTTACTGCAATTATCCCTTCCATTGTAACGGGAAACTGGAACCATTGGATTTACACAGCGATTACATTTCTTGTAATCAGTTGTCCGTGTGCACTTGTATTGAGTGTACCATTGGCTTTTTTCTCGGGAATTGGAGCAGGATCTAAGAGAGGAATCCTCTTTAAAGGCGGTTTGGCTATGGAGGCATTGAAAGATGTTAAAGCAGTCATTATGGATAAGACAGGAACCATCACAAAGGGGAATTTTGCTGTACAGAAAGTCACGGCAACAAGAAAACTGACAGAAAAACAGGTGCTGACTATGGCGGCGGACTGTGAGCTTGGTTCAACACACCCAATTGCGGTCAGCATTGTTCAGGAAGCAAGAAGACAGAATCTGACGCTTACAAGACCGAAAGAAGTGGAAGAGATTTCCGGTAAAGGTATCCGTGCAACATTCCCGGAAGGAATCGTTCTCCTTGGAAATTATACACTGATGGAAATGTTTCAGGTAGATACGACAGGATACGAAAAAGGCGGTTATGGCTCAGAAGTCTTACTGGCAGTCGATGGTGTGTTAGAAGGATTTGTAATTGTAGCAGATGAAATTAAGACTGATGCGGCTGCTTCTGTAAGTAAGATGAAAGCTCTTGGAATTGCAACAGTTATGTTAACTGGTGATGAGAAGAACAGCGCGCAGGCAGTTGCAAAAGAGACAGGAATTGATGAAGTTTATGCACAACTTCTTCCACAGGAAAAACTGGAGCATCTAAAGAACGTTCGTAAGAATCACGGTGCTGTCATGTTCGTTGGAGACGGAATTAATGATGCACCGGTACTGGCTGGTGCAGATGTGGGAGCAGCAATGGGAAGCGGAGCAGATGCCGCAATAGAGGCGGCCGATGTGGTATTTATGAATTCTTCAGTAGAAGCAATCCCACAGTCTATCGCGATTGCGAAGAAGACAGGAAGTATTGCAATTCAGAATGTAGTATTTGCGCTGGTGATCAAAGCAATTGTTATGATTCTTGGTTTTCTTGGATTTGCGAATATGTGGCTTGCAGTGTTTGCCGATACAGGTGTAGCAATGCTATGTGTATTGAATTCCATCCGCGCAATGCATGTGAAAACAAAATAACGATAACATAACATTACAAAAGTGTTAAATTATGCCAAATGGTTGAAATAGTTTTCTCCATTTGGCATAATTAATATAAACAGGCATTTGTACAGGCATAGTCTGGCTTTGAAAATTGTAATTTTTAAGATTTAAGCCTTACAAAAAACATGACAGTCGGGTCATGATAGTCTGTAGTTTGAAAGGATGAAATATATGGGAAAGACAGAAGTTGAATGCTGCGATGTGACATGTATTCATAATGAGAACGTAAAACTGGCTTTGGAGCAGATGCCGGATGAAGAACTGCTTAATAGTCTGGCTGATTTTTATAAAGCATTTGCAGATGGAACAAGGGTGAAAATTCTGTATGTATTGCAAAAATCAGAGATGTGTGTGTGTGATCTGGCGGAGATACTGGGAGTTACACAGTCAGCAGTCTCCCATCAGCTTCGTATGTTAAAGCAGATGAAACTTGTGAAGAACCGAAGAGACGGGAAGACTGTTTATTATTCGCTTGCAGATGGACATATCCAGTCTATTATCAGTCAGGGCATGGAGCATATTACGGAATAAAAAGATATGTTAAGATGACTGACCAAAGCGTTTTCCTGCATCTGGGCGAAGCAAAGATGCAAGTCTCAAAATAAGAAAGAGAATGTGGGAATAGAGTTATGAAAAAGCAGTTAAAGAGAAAATGTATAGTCTATGGATTGGGAATAATCGTATATGCAGGTGCTGTCTGGGGGGCAGCCCGATTTATGCTGTCCGATCAAGAAAAATTCGCAATATTTCTGGGAACCTATTTACTGATAGGATATGGGGCATTTCAGAAACTGAGTGAAGAGATTATGGAAAAGAGATTCCCGGTAGAATATATATTAGTTATCTTTGCAACAATCGGAGCATTTGGCATAGGGAAATATATGGAAGCTGTGATAGTTATGCTTATGTTTGAACTTGGAATGCTTGCGGAACAGATTGCAACAGACCGGACAAAGAGATCTATTGCAAAGATGATCGATCTGAGACCGACATATGCTATTCGTAAAGTAAAAGGGCAGGAAGTACAGGTAGATCCTTCGGAATTAAAGATGAGTCATATTATTGTGATCAAACCAGGAGAACGAATTCCAGTCGATGCGGTTGTTCTGTCTGGAAGCTCAACTATAGATACAAAGGCAATTACAGGAGAGGCAATGCCGGTGGAAGTGTATAAAGGGGATAAGATTTACAGTGGCTGCATTAATCAAAGCGGTGTGCTGGAAGCGCGAGTGACAAGAATTTACAAGGATTCAATCGTCTCAAGAATTATGGAAACTGTGGAGGAGGCGCAGAACCGTAAATCCCAAAAAGAAGCATTTGTGACGAGATTTTCCAAAGTATATGCACCGATCATGGTATTGCTGTCTGTGTTGATCATGGTTATTCCGCCGTCTACATTTTCTTATGGAAACTGGGAGACATGGATATATAAAGGACTTATTTTTATAATCGTGGCATGTCCATGTGCGCTTGCAGTGGCAGCACCACTTGCATTTTTAGGTGGAATTGCTTCAGCAGCCAGACAGGGAATCGTGGTCAAAGGTGGTAATTTTCTGGAAAGTCTGGTGAAAGCAGATACATTTATCTTTGATAAAACAGGAACTTTGACACAAGGAGAGTTCCGGGTGGCAAGAATAAAAGCAGTGGGTATGACAGAAGAAGAACTTTTAAAGCTGGTCGCTCATGTGGAGAGTTATTCCAATCACCCGCTGGCAAAATCACTGGCAGATGCATATGGAAAAGAGTTGGATACTGACAGTGTCAGAAGCGTAAAAGAAAAGCCTGGATTTGGAATCAGTGCGACCTATGAAGGTCAGAGAGTGCATGTTGGAAGCCGTCGTATGATGGATGCAAAAAAGCTGCTGGTAGATGAAATTAATGAACCGGGAACAGTCGTCTACGTATGTGTGGGCAGAGAGTATGCAGGATATGTACTCGTTCAGGATCAGGTGAAAGAAGAGGCGAAAGCGACGTTTACATGGCTGAAGGAAAAGTATCGGGCAATTTTGGTGATGCTGACGGGAGACACAGAAAAGACGGGACAGGCGGTTGGACGCGAACTTCATATGGACTATGTTTATACGGACTTACTTCCGCAGGATAAACTGGAACAGTTAGAAGATTTCATGTCTATTCAGGGAGAGGCAGAGAAGCTGGTCTGTGTCGGTGATGGAATTAACGATGCTCCGATGCTGGCGAGAGCAGATATAGGAATTGCCATGGGAAATCTCGGGTCAGAAGCGGCAATTGAGGCAGCAGATGTGATTCTTGTAAAAGATGACCTTCATGGAATAGTAGCTTTGATGAAAATTGCAAAAGAGACACTGCGCAGTGTTTCACAGAATATTACATTTGCAGTATTTATAAAGATACTTGTGTTGTTTATGGCAGTTATTGGATACTTTGGTATGTGGGAAGCAATTTTAGTAGAGATGGTCGTGGTGATACTGGCAGTGATTAATTCAGCAGGAGTTGCAGGATATACTGCTTAGACAGGAGGAAAAAAGACAACAATTATGAAATGCTATAAAAGAATTATACCACTGATACTGGCGTGCATGATGCTTGCCGGATGTGGTCAGAATGTGTATAAAAAGGGTGTGGAAAGTCTGGAAAATAAAGATTATGCAGCAGCACAGGAGAATTTCCAGAAAGCAGTAGAGGATAAGAAAAATGTGGCCGATTCCTATCGTGGACTGGGAATTGCATATTATGAACAGGAAAAATACAAAGATGCGCTTGCTGCATTTGAAAATGCAGTTTCAGCCGGAACGAAGGAGACAGGAACAATCTGTAATATGATGGCAGTGTGTAAGATGCAGACAGAAAACTATGAAGATGCTATTTCTTATTATGAAAAAGCATTGGATCATTCAGATTGTTCTGACGATATGAGGCAGGAAATTCAGTTTAATGTAATAGTCTGCTATGAAAAACTGGAAGACTGGGACAATGCAAAAGCAAAACTGGAAGATTATGTGACTGCATATCCAGATGACGAGAAAGCTGCTAAAGAAGCAGAATTTTTAAAAACCAGATAAGGGAAGTTTAAATGATAGAATTAAAGAAAGAGACAGAACGTGTTATATTGGTAGGGGTATGTCTTCCGTGGCAGGAGGATATCGATGCTTCACTGGAAGAACTAAGTGAGCTTGCGAAGACAGCCGGTGCTGTTACAGTAGGAAAAGTTGTGCAGAGCCGGGATCAGGTACACCCGGGAACTTATGTCGGAAAGGGAAAGATTGATGAGATCAAAAGCCTTTTGTGGGAGCTGGATGCAACAGGAATTATCTGTGATGATGAATTGTCGCCGGCACAGATGAAGAATCTCCAGGATGAACTAGATGCAAAGGTTATGGATCGGACTCTGGTTATTTTGGATATATTTGCTGCAAGAGCATCTACCAGTGAAGGAAAGATTCAGGTTGAGCTGGCGCAGCTTAAGTACCGACAGACGAGACTTGCCGGATTTGGAACTGCCATGTCAAGGCTGGGCGGTGGTATCGGTACGAGAGGTCCGGGAGAAAAGAAGCTGGAGATGGACAGACGTCTTATTAAAAATCGGATCGCACTTCTGAATCGGGAGCTAAAGAGTGTAAAGCAACACCGTGAAGTGACAAGAGAAAAAAGAGCAAAGAGCCGGATTCCGGTCGCAGCAATCGTGGGATATACGAATGCCGGAAAGTCAACACTTCTCAACGCTTTGACTGGTGCAGATATTCTGGCGGAAGATAAGTTGTTTGCAACACTGGACCCGACGACAAGAAGTCTGAAGCTTCCAAGCGGTCAGGAGATACTTCTGACAGATACCGTAGGTTTTATCCGGAAGCTGCCACATCATCTGATCGATGCATTCAAAAGTACACTGGAGGAAGCAAAGTATGCAGATATGATTCTGCATGTGGTTGATGTCTCGAATCCTCAGGCGGATGAGCAGATGTTTACTGTTTATGAGACACTTCAGGGATTAAAAGTCCAGGATAAACCGATTATTACCGTATTTAATAAACAGGACCGACTGGAAGGAATACCAGTTATTCGAGATTTTAAGGCAGACTATACGGTTTCAATATCTGCAAAGACTAAAGCAGGACTCGGGGATCTGCTGGAGACGATTGAAGCGCTTCTTCGCCAGCAGAAGGTTTATATAGAGGAAGTATATCCGTACAGTGAAGCCGGGAAGATCCAGCTTATTCGAAAATATGGAGAATTACTGGAAGAGAATTATACAGAAGAAGGTATCCAGGTTACGGCATATGTACCGGCTGATATTTATCCGCAAATTGTTGTCAACAGGTAAATCTTATTATGTTTTATAGTGTATCATTTTTTCATACATTTAAACGACAGAAAAATCATTATATACATTGAAAAAGAAATTGATGCCTGTTATGATAAGAATAGTGAAAATTGTCTGAAGATTTAAAACGGAGGTATGTTATGAAAGTGGTATTAGAGCGTTATCATGGATTAAGCAACGATTATGTAGTATTTGATCCAAATAAAAATGAACTGGAACTGACACCTGGAAATGTTAAGATGATTTGTGACCGTAATGCAGGACTTGGAGCAGATGGAGTCCTGGAAGGTCCGGTTATAAAAGAAGACGGCATGCATGTCAAAGTATGGAATCCGGATGGAAGTGAATCTGAAACAAGTGGAAATGGTGTCCGTATTTTTGCAAAATATTTAAAAGATGCAGGCTATATCCAAAAGAAGAATTTCAAATTATATACCAGATATGGGGAGGCAGCAGTTACATTTTTAAATGAAGACGGAAGTAGACTCCGCGTTTCTATGGGAAAGATTTCTTTCTGGAGTGATGAAATTCCGGTGACAGGAGAGAAGAGAGAAGTTATCAATGAAGATATGGTATTCGGAAGGACACTGTATCCGGTTACTTGTGTAAGTGTCGGTAATCCGCACTGCGTGATTCCGATGAGAGAAATCTCTAAGAATATTGTATGTAAGATTGGTGATTACTCCGAGTGTGCGAAGTATTTCCCGCACAGAATTAATACACAGATTATGAAAGTCATCGACAAAGAGAATATCGCTATTGAGATTTATGAACGTGGTGCAGGCTATACTCTGGCATCTGGAACAGGTGCATGTGCAGCCGCAGCCGTGGCGCATAAGCTTGGTATGACGAATAATAAAGTAATCGTACATATGCCAGGAGGAGACCTTCAGGTGGAAGTAGAAGATGACGGAACGGTCTTTATGACAGGAGATGTATTCTACGTGGCAAAGATTACGCTCAGCAGTGAATTTACGGAGAATTTAAGAAGCCTGTAAGAAGGAGAGATATGTCTTTAAAATTCGTATTTGGGCCGTCTGGCTCAGGAAAATCTTATCAATTATATGATTATGTGATCCGGGAATCTGTAAAGTTCCCGGATCGTCAGTATATTGTCCTTGTACCGGAGCAGTTTACGATGCAGACGCAGAAGGATCTTGTCATGCAACATCCGAATCATGGAATTATGAATATCGATGTACTTAGTTTTGTGAGGCTTGCTTACCGCATCTTTGAGGAGACCGGTGGGCAAGCCCTTCCGGTGTTGGATGATGAGGGAAAGAATCTGATTCTGCGAAAGATTGCCGGTGATTATGAAAAGGATTTAAAAGTCTTAAAGGGAAATATGAAAAAGCTTGGCTATATCAGCGAAGTCAAATCAGTGCTTTCAGAATTTGATCAGTACGATATTGGGGAAGAGGAACTGAGGCAGATGAAAGCAGCAGCAGGGGAGAATTCAAGGCTTTATTATAAACTTCAGGATCTGGAAGTTCTGTATATTGGTTTTAAGAAATATCTGGAAGATAGATTTATTACGAAAGAAGAACTCCTGGACGCACTTTGCCGTGTAGTGAAAGGTTCGGATATTTTAAAAGAAAGTACGATTGTTCTGGACGGATTCACAGGATTTACACCAGTACAGAACCGACTGCTTGGAGAACTTCTTGAAGTATGCCGGGAAGTGATCGTAACTGTAACGATGGATGATCGGGAAAACCCGTACGTTTATAAGCACCCATATCAGTTATTTGCACTCGGCAAGCATACCGTGACATCGTTAATACAGATTGCGGCAGAGAGAAAAGTGAGTGTGGAAGACCCATTGTGTCTGTACGAACGTCCACTCTATCGATTCTGTGACAATTCGGCTATGGAGTTTCTGGAGAGAAATATATTCCGCTATAGCAAAGAATGTTATAAGGAAAAACAGGGAGCAGTCCGGATACATGTGGCTAGAAATCCAAGAGAAGAAGCGATGAAAGCAGCAGGAAGAGTTCGGAACCTGGTTCGGACAAAAGGATATCGTTATCGGGATATCGGAGTTATTGTAAGCAATATGGAGGTGTATGGTGATGACCTGGGACAGGCATTTGACCTCTACGAAATTCCGGTGTTTATGGATTATAAGCGGAGTATTCTTTTGAATTCTTTTGTAGAATATATCCGGAGTCTTCTGAATATGGTGAAGGATAATTTCAGTTATGAGAGTGTATTTCGTTTCTTAAGAACAAATCTTAGTGGTTTTACTTATGGTGAAGTCGATGAACTAGAAAATTACGTAATTGCACTTGGAATCCGTGGATATAAGAAATGGCAGGAGAGCTGGATCCGCCGCCCGAAATATCTGGAAGAAGAAAATCTGGAAATTCTGAATCATAACCGGGTTCGTCTTGTGGAAAAGGTGGACACGCTTGTGTATGTATTAAGACAAAGGAGCAAGACAGTCAAAGATGTGACGATGGCGCTTTATGAGTTTATGGTGAGAGAAGAACTTCAGTTAAAATTGCAGCGTCAGTCTGAAGCATTTCAAGAGGCAGGAGAACTTGCGCTTGCCAAGGAATACAGTCAGGTTTATCGTATTTTGATTGAACTATTTGATAAATTCGTAGAACTTCTTGGTGATGAGAAGGTGACTATGGATGAATATCTGAAGCTTTTAGACGCGGGCCTTGAAGAAGCAAGAGTCGGAGTCATTCCACCTGGAATTGATCAGGTTGTTGTTGGAGACATGCAACGTACAAGATTAAAAGATATTAAAGCACTTATTTTTGTCGGGGCAAATGATACATTTCTTCCGGGAGCATTAATAAGGAGTGGTCTTCTTACAGAGCGCGACAGGGATAAGTTTGCAACAGGAAAGATCCATCTGTCACCGGGAGGTAAAGAGAAAGCGTACGAGCAGAAATTTTATCTTTACATGAATCTGACAAAACCTTCTGAGACATTGGATATTTATTACAGCAAGGTTTCCGCGGACGGAAAAAGTATCCGCCCATCATATCTGATCCAGGAGATGCAGAGATTATTTTCGGGTCTGGAAATAGAAGACGAAGAAAAACAGGCATTTTCTGCCCAGGAGTGGACCCCAAAGCTTGGTATGCAAAAAGTTATCAGAGGATTTCAGGACGGGAACGCTATGGATCAGGAATGGCAGGAATTATATTCCTGGTACAAGAGACAGCCACAGTGGCAGTATCGTGTAGAAGAACTTATGAAATCAGGATTTTATACCCGGTCTGCAGATGGACTGACAAAAGAGGTGGCTAAGCAGCTTTATGGAGAACATTTTCAGGACAGTATTACGAGAATTGAACGGTTTTCAGCCTGCGCATTTGCTCATTTTCTTACTTATGGACTGCGCCTTCGGGAGCGTCAGACATACGAATTCCAACCGCTGGATCTGGGAAATGTGTGCCACAGTGCCCTGGAGTATTATTCCAGAAAGCTAAAAGAAGAGCATTTGTCCTGGACAGAGATAGAGGAAGAAAAAAGACAAGAATACATTGATGATAGTGTGGGACATGCCATTTCCGACTATGGGAATTCGGTGCTTTACAGTTCGGCGCGCAACGAGTATATGATTGAACGCATGAAGCGTCTTCTGACGAGAACCATATGGGCGCTTACAAAGCAGTTGGAAGCAGGAGATTTTGTGCCGGTGGCTTATGAAATGCGTTTTGAGAATGGTAAGATTGACCGTGTGGATCTGTGCAAAGACAAAGACAAGGTCTATGTCAAGGTTCTGGATTATAAGACCGGGAGCAAGGCCTTTGATGTGGTGGCTTTATATCACGGGCTTCAGCTTCAGCTTATGGTCTATATGGACGCAGCAGTAAAAATGACTCAAAAACATTACCCGGACAGTGAGGTGATTCCGGCAGGTGTCTTTTATTACCGTTTAAATGATCCTCTTGTGGAGAAGAAAGTGGTTGGAGAGGAAGAAGAAATCTGGCAGAAAGTACTAAAAGAGCTGAAAGTGGATGGCGTGATGAATTTGAAAGATGAGACACTGGAGCATCTGGATCATTGTCAGGCCGGAGAATCTGCTGTCATTCCTGTGAAATATAATAAAAATGGTAGTCTGTCAAAAAATTCAAAAGTTGCATCGGAGCAGGAATTTGAAGTGATGATGCGCCATGCCCTGGGGAAAGTTTTTAAGGTACATCGAAAAATATTAAGTGGAGAAGTTGCAGCATTTCCATACCGGAGGAAACAGGAGAGTGGCTGTGATTATTGTGCATACCGGCATATCTGTGGTTTTGACCAGAAAATACCGGGATACAAATATCGGGATATTTTTGAGATGACACAGTCAGAGGTGATAGCAGCCATGGAAGCAGATGCAGTCAAAGAGAACATGAATCGGGACGATCATGAAAAGGAGCAGGAGAAAGGAACGGGCTCATGGAAGTAAAATGGACAAAACAGCAGCAACAGGTCATTGATCTTCGGGACCGCAATATTCTTGTGTCTGCAGCAGCAGGTTCGGGAAAGACAGCAGTGTTGGTAGAGCGTATTATTACAATGCTGACTGATGAGGAACACCCGGTCAATGTGGACGAACTTCTGATTGTAACATTTACAGAAGCAGCGGCAGGTGAGATGAAAGAACGAATCCGGGGTGCCATTGAAAAGGCATTAGAAGAGAATCCGGAAAATGAACATCTGAAAAGACAGGCGACTTTGATCCACAATGCGCAGATTACAACAATTCACAGTTTCTGTCTTTCTGTGATCCGTGATCATTTTCATGTAATTGACATTGATCCAGGTTTCCGTACTGCAGAAGAAGGAGAACTGAAACTTTTGCGGCATGATGTATTAGATGAACTGCTGGAAGAAAAGTACGCGCAAAAAGAAGAGCGGTTCTTGCGGTTTTCTAATGCCTATGGTGGAAGAAGAAATGATAAAAAGCTAGAAGAAATGATTGAGAAGGCTTACGATTACAGTCGGAGCTATCCAGACGGAGAGGGCTGGCTTGATTCTTGTGTTGATGCATATAGAGTCGACTGTGCAGAAGATCTGGAAAAAAGTGATTATGGAAACAAAATTGTAACCTGGGCGAAAGCCTACCTGGAAGAAGCAAAACTATTGAATGAACAGGCAACGCAAATTAGTCTGGAAATAGATGGCCCGGCTGTGTATGAAGAGGCTTTGAAGCTGGATGCTCAGACAATAAGAGAGCTCTTAAGTGCAAAAAATTATAATGAGCTGTCTGGGCGCATCCAGAATGTAGAGTGGAGCAGGTTTGCATCATGCAGAGATAAGACTGTATCGAAAGAAAAAATAGAAGCAGTTAAGGATCTTCGTGAGCAGGAGAAGGGAATTGTCAGTGGTCTGAAGAAAGATTATTTTTATCAGAAACCGGAAGAAATGGCAGCAGATATGCAGATATGTCTTCCTTATATGGAAGAATTGGTGGGCCTGGTAAAATGTTTTTCGCAAAGATTTGACGCAAAGAAGCGCCAGGAAAATGTTATTGATTTTTCAGATATGGAGCAGTTTGCACTTCAGATCCTGGCAAAAAAAACAGAAGAAGGGTTTGAACCTTCTGAGGTTGCAAAGGAATATCAGGATCAGTTCCGGGAGATTATGATTGACGAATATCAAGATAGTAATCTGATTCAGGAGACAATTCTGACCAGTATTTCCGGTGTTTCGAAAGGAAAATATAATATTTTTATGGTGGGAGATGTCAAGCAGAGTATTTATAGCTTCCGGCTGTCCAGACCAGAGCTTTTTATGGAAAAATTTGACACGTATGATTTGGAAAAAGGACCAAAACAAAGGATTGATCTTCATAAAAACTTCCGGAGTCGAAAAGAAGTACTGGACAGTGTGAATTACATTTTTCGGCAGATTATGATACGAAATCTTGGAGAAATTGATTACGATGACAAGGCGGCATTGTATGTAGGTGCAGAATATCCTGAAAATCCGGGGTGTGAAACAGAAGTACTTGTATTAAATACAGAATTGAAAAAATATGACCGTTCCATAAAAGCCTCCAAACAGGAGATGGAAGCCCGGATGATCGCAAGCCGGATCCGCAGGCTAATTGCAGAGCAGAAGGTTCTGGATAAGAAGACAGGAAAACTGCGTCCGGCAAGATATTCCGATATTGTGATTCTTACAAGAAGTGTGAAAGGGATTGCTGACATATTCGTACAGGAACTGAATCGGGAAGGAATTCCGGCATTTTCAGGTACAAAAGAAGGCTATTTTGCGACGCAGGAAATCGGTGTGCTTCTGGATTATCTGAGAGTGCTGGATAATCGGAAACAGGATATTCCACTGGCGGCGGTTCTTATGTCGGCATTTTGTGGATTGAATGAACAAGAAATGGCAGTGATCCGAAGTTCTGAAGCTTTTGAAATTCCATTTTACCAGGCGGTAGAAAATTATCTGGAAAACGGAGAAAATACGGTAATATGTGAGAAACTCAAACATTGCTATGGAAAAATGAATGATTTCCGCGAAATTGTTCCGTATACACCAATCCATGAACTTCTACGGAGTATTCTGACACAAACCGGGTATGGTCAGTTTATTTCAGCAATGCCGGGAGGCGCGCAGCGTGCGGCAAATGTAGAAATGCTGATTACAAAAGCGCAGGCATTTCAGTCTTCCAGCTATAAAGGACTTTTTCATTTTGTGCGTTATATTGAGCAGCTTCAGAAATTTGAAGTGGATTATGGTGAGGCAAGTCTGGAGGATGAGCAGTCAGACACAGTCCGTGTCATGACAATCCATAAAAGTAAAGGACTGGAGTTTCCAATCGTGTTTGTAGCAGGAACTGGTAAAAAATTCAATGTGACGGATCTTGCCGGACAGGTGATTATTCATGCCAGACTGGGAGTCGGTATGGACGTGGTAGATTTAGATAGAAGAACGAAAATTCCAAGTTTGGTAAAAAAAGTGATTCAAAAAGAAGCGAAGCTTGATAATTTAGGAGAAGAACTTCGTGTGCTTTATGTTGCACTGACAAGAGCAAAGGAAAAGCTGATTATTACAGGAACCTGTGATAATCTAGAGACAAAAATGGCAAAGACGCTGACCTTTGCACAGAGAAGTAGTGCTATTCAATATCTGGACTGGATCATACCGGCACTTGCATATATACCAGAAGAGATACCGGTCACTTTCGAAGAAGTGTTGCTAGAAGAGATTGTCCGTGATGAGGTGGAGACGGAAGTATCCGGAAAAATACAGGAAGAAATATTACGAAGATGGGACACTTCAGCAGAATATGATGCAAATGTAAGACAGACATTAGAAGAACAGTTCGCATATCAGTATCCTTATCCAAAAAGTCATGCGAGAAAGATGAAATTTACAGTATCCGAGCTAAAAAAAATGGCTTATCAGGCAGAACTTGACGATGAGGAAAATGCATTGGGAGAAGTAGTTTTTGAAGAACCGGAAGTTGTACCGCTTCTTCCTAAATTTATGACAGAAGAAGAAACACTGACCGGAGCTCCGCGAGGAACTGCTTATCACCGCGTCATGGAACTTCTTGATTTTGAAAAAATGTATGATAGGCAGACACTGGAGGCAGAGATAAACACATTTGTAGAACAAGGGCGAATGACGCGAGAAATGGCAGATTCCGTCCGGACAGCCGATGTGTTGGGATTTCTTGATAGCTCTGTGGGAAAACGAATGAGAACAAGTGCAGATTGTGGAAAACTGTGGAAAGAACAGCCATTTGTACTTGGGATACCAGAGCAGGAATTATATAAAGATGAGCCGGAAGGAGACTTTGCTCTTGTACAGGGAATCATAGACGTGTACTTTGAGGAAGAAGACGGACTGGTCGTACTGGATTACAAGACAGACAAAGTATATAAGATAGAAGAACTGGTGGAAAAATACCATGCCCAGCTAGATTACTATGGCAGGGCACTGGAACAGATTACCGGGAAGAAAGTGAAAGAAAAGGTGCTGTACTCTTTTACTTTGGGCGAAGCCTGCAGTTTGTCTTAACAAATATTAATTACTAAAAAGGATGCATCAAGTGTATATTCTAAGCTCCCCACACAGGGAATTACGATGAACCTCTAAAAACAAACATCATATTCGGCAGAGACCTCTATGATGTTAAGAGTTTCATCTCCATTGTGTGGAAGTCGCGTAGAATATGCACTTGATGCTGTTTTTATCTCAGTCGAGAAGACTCCCACTTCAGGTGGTGAGTAATAGCAAATTTGTCTCAGTGGGAGTCCAATCTCCGACTGAGATAAACGCTCCGCGAGGATGCGCAGTGATTCTGATAGGAATATGTCAGCTTCTCTGACCAGAATCACGCGCCAAGTCTCACGGACGTTCGACTTGAATGAAAATATCTGTTAAGACAAAATGCAGGTTGTTCAATTTTTGCAACTGTTTTCTCTTGACTTATAATATTATATGCCATATAATATACAAAAGCATATATTATACAGCATATAATATATGAAACAAAATAATATAGCGAATCTGTAAAGATAATTGCATGACAATTTTTGGTTAAATCCAGATTTTGCAGAAAGGGTGTGGTGAAATGGTCTTTAATACAGGTGCAGCTCTTTTGGATGCGATTGTTCTGGCAGTTGTGTCACGGACAGAGGAAGGCACTTATGGTTATAAGATTACACAGGATGTGCGTGAGACGATAGAGGTGTCTGAATCAACCCTCTATCCAGTTCTTCGAAGACTTCAAAAAGATGGGTGTCTTGAAGTGTACGACAGACAATATGATGGGCGCAATCGAAGATATTATAAGGTGACTTTGGCAGGAAGGGAAAAGCTTGATATGTATCGGACAGAATGGACACAATATATGAACAAGATCAATCAGTTATTTGCAGGGGGTGAGAAGTAATGAACCGAATCGAATATATGACAAAACTGGCATCGCTTTTACAGGACATCCCGGAAGTAGAACGAAGAGATGCTATGAAGTATTACAATGATTATTTTGATGAGGCCGGCGAAGAGAATGAAGAACAGGTTATCCGGGAATTTGGCGCTCCGGAGGAAGTGGCAGAGAATATAAAAGCAGATTTAAAAGGCAAGACGGAAAATACAACGCATGGTCAGCAGGAAGAATATCAGTCAGCAGGACAGCAATATCAGATGAATCATCAGGAGAATAAGCAGTCATCGGAATATCAGTATGGGACATCAGATAATCAGAAAAAGAAAAATGCCCGTATTGGAAAAATTGTTTTAATTGTGGCTCTTGCAATAATTATAGGACCGGTCTTGATTCCAATTATCGGAGGTATTCTGGCTGCAGGACTGGCAATGGTGTTAACTATCATTGTTGGAGTATTTGCATTGGTTATTGCCGGGGCTGCCATTGCAATTGTTGGAATTTCGCTGGTAATATCCGGTTCCGTTATACTTCTGCCACAGACGGCCGCAGGATTGGCATTGATTGGCAGCGGTCTGATCATAATGGTTCTTGGTGTGGTTGCAACAGTAGGATTTGGAAAACTCTGTGAAGTAGTACTCCGTGGACTGGCAAAGGGAATGAAGTACCTCTGGGAAAAGATTTCTCATAGAAAGGTGGTAGCGTGAAGATGAAAAAAGGGTGGAAAATATTCTGGCTGACCTGTGGTATTACGTTGGTAGTCGGTATTGCACTTTTAGGCATTGGACTGGGAATGGGTGCAACGATGGAAATAGTGAAAGAACGTGCTCCAATAAAAGAGACTTATAGTCCGAATATTCAGGAAAGCTATCAGGGCATCCGAGAATTGGATCTTGACATAGCAACAGGCGAGATAAAAATATTAAAAGCACCAAAAGAACAGCAGGAGATTACTGTAGAAACACAAAAAATATCCAAAAGTCTTAAGTTTAAGTGTTATGAAGAAGAGGGAGTATTAAATATTACAACAAATAAAAAAGTCTGGAACTGGATTTACGCGCGAAATCATGCACAAGATGCAAAAATATATATTTATATTCCAGAAGGCTATAAGCTGGAAGAAGTAGAGATGAATCTGAGTGCAGGCAGCATTTATATAGAAGATATCCATACAGAAGATTTAGATATAGATGTAGATGCCGGTGAGGTTCAAGTGGATTCTTTCCTGACAAATGATCTGACAATGAATTGTGATATGGGGCTGATCGAAGCTGTCGGAAAGACTCTGGGAGATGCAGATCTTGAAAGTGGCGTCGGAGAGATTAACTTTACTGCCATCGGTAATGAGACAGATTATAATTATGACCTGAATTGCGACATAGGAAGTATTGTGTGTGGCGAAAGAGAATTTACGGAGATTGGAAGTGAATATCAGATTGAAAATCAATCCGATAAGACAATGTCAATTGAATGTGGAGTTGGGGAGGTAAATGTTCAATTTCAGGCAGAACAATAATAGGAAATGTGAAAAAATAAGCCGAAGGTAAATGCTTTGGCGAATAAGAAATACAGATGTGTTAACAATACTGGTGTAGAAAAATATGTTTCGGCCATATGAAGGAAAGGAGTTTGCCATGGCAAAAAAGAAGGATACACCAGTTCGTCTGGATCAGCTTACAGAAGAAGAGAAGATGAAATATGAGATAGCCGATGAGTTAGGACTTTTAGATAGGGTTATGAAAGACGGATGGAAATCGTTGTCATCAAAAGAAACTGGGAGAATTGGTGGAATACTTGCCAGAAAAAGGAAAAATCGAAGTAAGAAGTAACAAAAATATTACAAAAAATATTACGAATATTAACAAATGTGAACATTTTACAAGAAACCTTGAAAAACATAGAATCGTTTGCTATAATCGAACAGCTACAAGATGTTGACAAATATGAGTGAGATTATGAGCAAAAAGATAAGTGTTTTAGATATATCCATTGATAATTTTACAGCAAAAGAAGCTATGCAGGAAGCGCTTGCTTATATGGAATCGGATCTGGTGAGTGTAATCGAACTTGTGACGATAGAAAGTCTTATGGAACTGGGAACAGAGGCTGAGTTAAAAGAAGAGATCGAGAATTTCGACCTTATACTGGCTGGTAACAAGACAATTCTGGAAGCAGCAGAGATTACAGATCACAAGTGTCTGCGAGAGACGCAAGATAAGACATTTTTAAAGATGTTTTTAAGATATCTGGCAAGAAAGCATAAGCGGGTATATCTTTTGGTGGAATCGGAAGAAGAAGGACAGAAGATGTTCGGACATTTTGAAGAGTATTACAGAGGAACCCAGATTGTAGGTATGGCGAAAGTATCTGCAAAGAATCGGGCAGATGATATGCTGATCAATGCGATTAATGGCGAGGAAGTAGATTGTGTCTTGTCGGCACTTTCTTCACCGCTGCAGGAAGAACTGATTTCCAAGAATCGTAATGTGATGAATGCAAGAGTATGGCTTGGACTTGGAAAAGATGGAATTCCAGTGGTAGCGAAAGGCATTGGTGGGGGCAGAATCGGTCAGTTTTTTATGAAACAGATTTTTAAGAAGGAAATTGAAAAGAGTAAAAAAAGAGGAAACTAACAAAAAAACTGTAGTTTTCTCTTTATTTTTTTGTCAAAATATATTAATATAGAATTTGAGAATATGCTCTTTTACTAAAAAACAGGGCACTTTGTTGTGAAAAATGCATATTGATATGAGTGGAGGAGATGGATATGATATCTAATCAGATACTTCAAAACACAATTGAAGGATTGAAAGGAATTACAAGAATTGACTTCTGTGTGATGGATACAGATGGGAAACCGCTTGCAAGTACGATGACAGAACAGGAGAATTATGAAGAAGAAGTGCTGGTCTTTGTGGATTCTCCGGCAGATAGCCAGGTTGTGCGTGGATATCAGTTTTTTAAGATCTTTGAAGAACATCAGTTGGAATATGTGCTGTTGGCGAATGGTGGCAGTGATGATGTGTACATGGTTGGAAAGATTGCAGCATTTCAGATCCAGAATCTGTTAGTTGCATATAAGGAGCGTTTTGACAAGGATAATTTCATTAAGAATTTGCTTTTGGATAACTTGCTTCTTGTAGATATTTACAATCGTGCCAAAAAATTACATATTGACACAGAAGTGCGTCGTGTTGTATTTATAATTGAGACGGATCATGAGAAGGACAGCAATGCTCTTGATAATGTACGTAATCTTCTGGGAAACAAATCAAAAGATTTTGTGACAGCAGTAGATGAGAAGAATATTATCATTGTGAAGGAACTTGAGCTTGAAGACGGGCACAAGGAACTTGAAAAGATGGCGAACGGTTATCTGACACTGTTGAAAGATAATGGGGAAGAAGACGCCCTGATCGCATATGGTACCGTCGTACATGATATCAAAGAGGTATCTAAGTCTTATAAAGAGGCGAAACTGGCGCTTGATGTAGGTAAGATATTCTTCAGCGAGAGAAATGTTATTGCTTACAGTGCGCTTGGAATCGGAAGATTGATTTATCAGTTGCCGATTCCACTCTGTAAGATGTTCATCCGTGAGATTTTTGAGGGGAAATCGCCAGATGACTTCGACGAAGAGACATTAGCAACTATTAATAAGTTCTTTGAGAACAACCTGAATGTATCAGAAACATCCAGACAACTGTATATTCATCGTAATACGCTTGTATACAGACTGGATAAACTTCAGAAGAGCACAGGACTTGATCTTCGTGTGTTTGAGGATGCCATTACTTTTAAAATCGCTCTTATGGTAGTGAAATATATGAAGTATATGGAATCGATGGAGTATTAAATAATTAGGAGGAAACTATGATCGAATTAAAGGACGTAACCAAAGAGTACTCGAAGGGAATCTCTGCGCTAAATGGTATCAACCTTAAGATTGAGCAGGGCGAATTCGTATTTATCGTAGGTGACAGTGGATCAGGTAAGTCAACACTTATCAAATTGATCATGAAGGAGCTGGAGCCTACATCAGGTACTATTGTTGTGAACGGACATAATCTGGGCCGCATGCGCCATAGAAAAGTTCCGATGTACCGAAGAAATATTGGAGTAGTGTTCCAGGATTTCAGACTTTTAAAGGATCGTAATATCTATGAGAATATTGCTTTTGCACAGAGAGTTACAGAGACCTCTGCAAGAGTGATCAAGAAAAAAGTGCCGGCAGCATTGTCACTGGTGGGACTTGCACAGAAGTACAAAGCATTTCCAAAGGAGTTATCCGGTGGAGAGCAGCAAAGAGTAGCGATTGCAAGAGCAATCGTGAATGAACCGGCGATTCTTCTCGCTGACGAGCCTACAGGAAATCTGGATCCGACAAATTCATGGGAGATCATGAAGCTTTTGGAGGAGGCGAATGACAGAGGAACTACCGTTTTGGTCGTAACTCATAATCAGGAAATTGTAAACGAGATGAAGAAGCGAGTTGTTACGATGAAAAAGGGAGTCATTGTAAGCGACGAGAAAAAAGGTGGGTATAATAATGAAAATTAGTACTTTTGGATATTCTATGAAGCAGGGTGTCAAGAACATAGGGAGAAATAAGATGTTTTCCATTGCATCTATTGCGACTATGTCAGCTTGTATTTTCCTGTTTGGCCTGTTTTATTCTATTGTTATGAATTTTAATTATATCGTACAGAAGGCAGAAGAGGGAGTTGCCATTACGGTATTTTTTGATCAAGAAGCAACACAGGAACAAAAAGATAACATTGGAGCTCAGCTTAAGAATGAAGACGGAGTATTAAGCGTCACTTATGTGAGTGGTGATGAAGCATGGGCAAAGTTCCAGAAGCAATATTTCCAGGGATCAGAAGAAGCAGCAGAAGGATTTAAAGATGATAATCCGCTTGCAAATTCTGATAACTATGAAGTATATATGTCTGATGTTTCCAAACAGAAAGATGTAGTAAGTTTTGCAGAAAGCCTGGATGGAGTCCGTAAAGTCAATAAATCAAATGTCGTTGCGAAGACGCTGACCAGTGTAAATAAACTGGTAGGTTATGTATCAGTTGCCATTATTGGAATTCTGTTAGCGGTATCTATTTTCCTGATCAGTAATACAGTTACCATGGGTATTACTGTCAGAAGAGAAGAGATAGCTATTATGAAATATATCGGAGCGAAGGATGGATTTGTCCGAGCACCGTTCGTGTTTGAAGGATTGCTCATCGGAGCAATCGGAGCTGTGATTCCACTTGGAATTCTGTACTTTGTATATGAGAAGGCAATTCACTATATTCTTGAGAAGTTCCATCTTCTTCAGAATATCATTAATTTCCTTCCGGTCACACAAGTATATAGAACACTTTTACCAGTAGGAATTCTTTTGGGAGTGGGAATCGGTTTTGTAGGAAGTTTCTTTACAATCAGAAAACATCTGAAAGTATAATAACATACGTACTTAATTGATAAGGGGGTACATATGATAAAGGGGAAGAAAATTATCAGTGCTTTACTGATCGGTACATTATGCCTGGGAATGTCGACACAAGTAAGAGCTACCGAGATTGATGACACGAAGCAAAAGGCTGAAGAACTTCAAAAACAGAAGGAAGCGGCAGAATCGGAACAGAAGTCACTGGAAACGCAGCTTATGGCAATTGTTTCGGAGATGGAAGATACGAAAGATCAGATTTCTCAGAAGGAAGAAGAGCTGGGGCAGAAAGAAGAGGAGCTTTTTGAGGCTCAGGCTCAGGAAAATGATCAATATGAGAGTATGAAAAAGCGTATCAAATACATGTATGAGAATGGAAATACAAAATTTGTTGATATTTTATGTCAGTCAAAAGATATTGGCGAATTTTTGAATAATGCAGAATACATATCCACTATATCATCATATGACAGAGAACAATTGGTGGCATATCAGCAGATTCGCAAGAAAGTTCAGGAACAGCAGGCTGCACTGGAAGAGGAGTATGCAAAACTTGAAGACCTGCAGAATGATCTGATTGCAAAACAAACGAATGTCGAGAGCTTGAAAGCCAGCAAGGAAAGCGAGATTTCAAGTATCAGCGGAGAGCTGGAGCAGACGAACCAAAAGCTTGCAGAACTTCAGGCGGCCGCAGAAGAGGCGGCAAGAAAACAGAAAGAAAAAGAAGCCGCAGCTGCAGCAGCAAAGAAGAACAATAATAGTGGAAGTGCGGGAGGAGCTGTAGTCAGCGGAAATGGAATGTTTACGCATCCTTGTCCGGGATATAGTCGTATTTCCAGCACATTTGGATATCGTAATGCGCCACTTGCCGGAGCCAGTACAAATCACAAAGGAGTTGATTTTGCGGCATCAACTGGAACACCGATTTATGCAGCAGCAGCCGGAACTGTAACTTCAGCAGGTTACAGTGGTAAGGCTGGAAATTTGATTATTATTAACCATGGAAATGGACTTCTGACTTATTATATGCACTGCAATACAATTTTTGTGTCAGCAGGACAGAAGGTCAGTAAAGGACAGAATATCGGGCAAGTAGGAACAACAGGAAACTCTACGGGACCGCATTTGCATTTTCAGGTGATGAACAATGGAAAACCGGTAAATCCGATGAATTACTTGTAGAAAAATAAGCCTCTGGCAGGATTGCAGAGGCGTTCTTGAATCAAATTGAATTTAAGACAGACGGGACTAAAAATATGAAAAATAAAAAAGGATTTTTACAGGGGGCGCTTTGTGGCGCCCTTGCCATGTTATTGGCAGCAGGACTGGTATCATGTGGATTAAAAGCAAAAAACAGCAACAGTGGAGAGAAAGATACAACAGAAGCAATCAGTTCAGAGACCGATAAAAAGCTGGAAAAACTGGAATCTTTGATTAACCAGTATTATCTGAAAGATGTAGATCAAGATGAACTTCAGCAGGGAATTTACGAAGGATACATTGCCGGATTGAATGATCCGTATTCTGTATATTATGATGAAGAAGCTACGAAGAGTTTTCAGGAATCTACAGATGGAGAATATGACGGTATTGGTGCGGTGATGTCGCAGAATAAGGAGACTGGAATCATTACCATCAGTCAGGTATATGAAGGTTCACCTGCAGAACAGGCTGGAATGAAGGATAATGATATTCTCTATAAAGTAGAAGATGAGGAAGTGACAGGAAAAGATCTGACAGAAGTCGTCAGTAAGATAAAAGGAGAAAAGGGAACGGATGTTAATTTGACAGTTCTTAGAGGTGACGACAGAGAAGAGGTTGCAGTAACAGCAACCCGCGATACGATTGAGTATCCTACAGTAAGCTCTAAGATGCTAGATAATGGAATTGGGTATCTTAGAATTACAGAATTTGATTCCGTGACATATGACCAATATAAGAATGCCTATAATGACCTGAAAAACCAGGGAATGAAAGGAATGGTCGTAGATTTGAGAAGTAATCCAGGCGGAAGTCTGAGTATTGTGTGTAAAATATTAGATGAGATTCTTCCAGAAGGAAAGATTGTATATACTCAAGACAAAAACGGAAAAGAAGAAGACTTCACATCAGATGAAGAGCATCAAATCGATATTCCAATGACTGTTCTTGTAAATCAATATAGCGCCAGTGCTTCTGAGATTTTTGCAGGTGCGATCCAGGATTATGATCTGGGTGCAATTGTGGGAACGCAAACTTATGGAAAAGGTGTTGTACAGCAGATCTTTGATTTGAAAGACGGAACTTGTGTGAAACTTACAATTGCCAAATACTTTACGGCAAAAGGTCAGGATATTGATGGAAAAGGAATTACACCGGATGTAGCAATTGATTATCAGGCAGATGAAAACAATCCGGAAGCAGATAATCAGTTGAATAAAGCAATTGAAACCCTACAGGGAGAGATGCAGTAAGCAGCTCAATTGGGGACACCGTTAATCGCAGATGGGGACGTAGCAAACTTTTAAAATGCTACGTCCCCAATTAAGTTGCCAAGCATACGACAAAAAGGTCCGGTGGACCTTTTTTAGTTAAAACTGTGAAAATTTTGATCCCATCCACGGCCGGATTCCGGCAATCATTTTTTCGTCAGGCTCAATCAGAATATTATACATCTGCTGATTTAGAAAAATAATGATGGAATAAATTGCCGCATTTCCCTCTCCGGAAGTATAATCACAGGTTTTTACTGGCTTAAAAGAAGCAAGCTTACTGGATCCTTTTGGAGCAATCATCTCAGCTTCTTTGATATCAAAAGAGCAGAGTTCTTTTCTTTTTGACTTGCTGTAAATTGCGGTGATGTCCAGTTCATGGTTGACCAGTGAATACTCATACTCAACACTAAGATTTGGAAAAATGTAAAAATAAGCAGTGACACCAAGTACTACAGCAATGATAATAGACAGAAATCCTAGAAACAGAGCACCGATCGTTAAAAATAAAATTATGAAAACTACAACGATGATGCGAATAACTAACGGATTTCCTTTTTGTTTTTTTGTTATAAGTTGTTCATGAAAATTATCATTCATGTGAAACATTCCTTTCTGATTGTAAGTAATTCAGTATCATGATCGCAATTTTAAAGGTCATAGCGTCCTCGAACTGACGAAGGTCAAGACCTGTTCTTTTTTCGACTTGTTCCAGTCGGTAAATAAGTGTATTGCGATGCATATGAAGCTGTCGTGCAGTTTCTGCAATGTTCAGGTTGTTCTGGAAGAATTTGTCGATGGCAGCTAAAGTGTCCTTATCTAAATGTTCGGAAGTTATACCACCGAATATCTCAAAAAGAAAATCTTCGCAAAGTTTTTCAGGCAACTCGTGAATCAATCGTCCAATCCCTAACTTATTAAAAGGAAATACAGATTGTTCTGAATAAAAAAGTTTACCAACTCTCAATGCAAGCGCAGTCTGTTTATAAGCAGAAGGCAAGGCGTGCAGATCGGGAATAAGATCGCTGTAGGCAATCTGTACATGAGTCAGCGCTTCCATACTTAGAGTATCGATCATGGTATGTGCCAGATCGTGAATATCTTCGGATGTGCAGCCATCTTTTACCGGATAAAGCATTGCAAGTTGAAATTCATTTACAGGAACGAGATATATTTTTTCTTGAAATGGAAACAACTGTTTCAATACCTCTGTAACTGTTTCGTCCATTTTTTTTGAGGATTCGAGCAAAAAAAGATAACGAGGTTTTACAGCACGAATATGTAATCTGGCAGCACGTTCACTAATCTCGCAATCCTGTGCAGTACCTGTCATGAGATTTAACAAAAAATAATTCTTGTTATACTTCTCTTTATAAGCAGCACAAAGAGAACGAATCTGCCGGATTGACTCGTCTATCTTCTCTTTGGAAGCTTCCGGTTGTATGTGAATATCCAAAGCGATGCCGGTTGCCCGTGTAAGCTCTTCTAATGCTTTGGAAAGTTCCTGAGATTGCTCCATAAAAATAACCCTCTTTTGCATAAATTAGAAAGAGCTGCACCTTCGTACAGCTCTTTCATTGTATCTTCCATAACAGTAGAACCGTTATTGTTATTTTATACGATTAGTTTGCAATCGTCAACTCTGTCTCTTTGTCGAAGATATGAATCTTGCTCATGTCAAATGTGAAGGAAGCTTTATCTCCGCTTCTGAGCTCTGTTCCGGAACCAACTCTTGCAGTTACCTGAGTTCCTGCAACATCGAAGTATAAGAATACTTCAGCTCCAAGAAGCTCATATACGTTAATTGTAGAGTGAACAGTACCTGCATTCTCACCTGTAAATGTAGCTGCAACATGTACATCCTCCGGACGGATTCCGAGGATAACTGTCTTTCCAGCATATCCTTTATCGATGAGAGCCTGTTTTTTATCAGCTGGCACTGGAAGCTCATGTCCACCAACAGAAAGTGTAACATCAGATCCGTTAACTTTAACTTCAGCATCTAAGAAGTTCATCTGAGGTGATCCGATGAATCCAGCTACGAACAGGTTGCATGGTTTTGTATAGAGGTTCTGAGGTGTATCTACCTGCTGAACAACTCCATCTTTCATAACAACAATTCTTGTACCAAGAGTCATAGCCTCTGTCTGGTCATGTGTTACATAGATGATTGTAGCACCTAAATTCTCATGCAATTTTGCAATCTCAATACGCATCTGAACACGAAGTTTTGCATCCAGGTTTGAAAGAGGCTCGTCCATAAGGAATACCTTTGGTTTACGAACGATTGCACGTCCCATAGCAACACGCTGTCTCTGTCCACCGGAAAGAGCTTTTGGCTTACGGTCAAGAAGTTTCTCAAGGTCGAGGATTCTTGCTGCCTCGCGAACTTTTTTGTCGATTTCGTCTTTTGGTACTTTACGAAGTTTCAGTCCGAATGCCATGTTGTCATATACTGTCATATGTGGATAAAGAGCGTAGTTCTGGAATACCATAGCGATATCTCTGTCTTTTGGCTCTACATTATTCATTACTTTTCCGTCAATCTTCAGTGTACCGCCGGAAATATCCTCAAGACCTGCGATCATACGAAGTGTTGTTGATTTTCCACATCCGGAAGGTCCAACGAAGATGATGAACTCTTTGTCAGCGATTTCAAGATTGAAGTCTTTAACTGCCTGGAATCCATTAGAATATACTTTCTGGATTCCCTCTAATGATAAACTTGCCATTTTGTGTAATCCTCCTTAAAGAAAATAAATAGTTCTCTTGTAATCTGATATCAGTATAGAACAAATGGGAGGGAGGTACAATGTAAGCAGTGACTAAAAAATTGGTGAAATGATGTACATTTTGACTAGTTGAATCTGATATTTTGTTTTATAAAGATTATTTGATAAAATATTAGATTAACTGTTTAAAATGCAAAGAGGGATTGATTTCTTGTCAAGTGAGCTACTAGTGTGGTAAAATAAATTAAATATGTAATTTCTAACAAAAGTAATAAAGATAGAAGCAGGAGGATGAGATTGTGATTAATCAGTTAATTGCGAATATTAAGAAGACGGGCGCACCGATCGTGGTTGGTCTGGATCCAATGTTAAAATATATTCCGGAGCATATCCAGAAGAAGGCGTTTGCTGAGTTTGGTGAGACACTTGAGGGAGCTGCAGAGGCTATATGGCAGTTCAATAAGGAAATTGTGGACAAGACTTATGATCTGATTCCAGCTGTGAAACCTCAGATCGCTATGTATGAGCAGTTCGGTATTCCGGGACTTGTTGCATTTAAGAAAACAGTAGATTACTGTAAATCAAAAGGATTGGTTGTAATCGGAGATATCAAACGTGGAGATATCGGATCAACATCTTCTGCTTATGCGGTTGGACATATTGGTAAAGTGCAGGTAGGAAGCAAGACTTACGCACCATTTGATGAGGACTTTGTGACAGTCAATCCATATCTTGGATCTGATGGTGTGAATCCGTTTATAGATGTATGCAAAGAGGAAAAGAAAGGTCTTTTTATCCTTGTTAAGACTTCTAACCCGTCAAGTGGAGAGTTCCAGGATCAGATGATCGACGGACGTCCACTCTATGAGCTGGTCGGTGAAAAAGTTGCACAGTGGGGAGAAGACTGCATGGGTGACGAGTACAGCTACATTGGAGCAGTTGTCGGAGCTACTTATCCGGAGATGGGGAAAGTACTTCGTAAAGTGATGCCGAAATCTTACATCCTTGTGCCGGGATATGGTGCACAGGGAGGAAAAGGAAAAGATCTGGTACATTTCTTTAATGAAGATGGTCTTGGAGCAATCGTAAACTCTTCTCGTGGAATCATTGCGGCATACAAGCAGGAAAAATACGCAAACTATGGTGAAGAAGCATTTGCAGATGCATCCAGAGCAGCAGTAGAGGACATGGTTGCTGATATTAGAGGCGCATTGGAGGCAAGATAAGATGGCGGATAAGAAAAAAGAACAGGCAATGGTTGTTTCTCAGGAGCAGATCGCTGATGATATTTTTAGTATGTGGATTCATACAGAGGCAGCGCAGAGCGCCAGACCTGGACAGTTTATTTCTATGTATACAAAGGATGCGACAAAGTTATTGCCTCGTCCGATCAGTATCTGTGAGATTAACAAAGAAGACAGTCGCCTTCGTGTTGTATACAGAGTGACTGGAGAGAATACAGGAACAGAAGAATTTTCAAAGTTAAAAACAGGAGATGCAATCCCGATCATCGGACCTCTTGGAAATGGATTCCCGTTTGAAGCGGCTGAAGGAAAGAAAGTATTTCTTATGGGTGGAGGAATTGGTGTACCACCGATTCTGGAACTTGCAAAACAGATGAAATGCGACAAAAAACAGATTGTCGTAGGCTATCGTGATGCACAGACATTTTTAAAGGAAGAGTTCGAGCAGAACGGTGAGTTATACATTTCCACAGAGAATGGAAGTGTCGGAACAACGGGAAATGTTATGGACGCAATCCGTGAAAATGGACTGGAAGCGGATATGATCTATGCCTGTGGACCGACTCCTATGCTTCGTGCGATCAAGCAGTATGCCGAGGAACATAAGATTGTATGCTATATATCTCTGGAAGAGCGTATGGCATGTGGAATTGGTGCCTGTCTTGGCTGTGTGTGCAAGACAAAAGAGAAAGATGCCCACAGCAATGTGTGCAACAAGCGAATCTGTAAAGATGGTCCGGTATTCCTTGCTACGGAGGTGGAAATTTAATGAATATGAATGTAAACATCGCCGGAGTAGAATGGAAGAATCCGGTTACAGTAGCATCTGGAACATTTGGTTCCGGAGAAGAATTTTCTGAATTTGTGGATCTGAATAAACTGGGAGCTATCACGACAAAAGGTGTAGCTGATGTGCCATGGGCTGGTAATCCGACCCCGCGTGTGGCAGAAGTTTACGGCGGTATGATGAATGCAATCGGACTTCAGAATCCTGGAATTGATCTGTTCTGCGAAAGAGATATTCCTTATCTTCAGAAGTATGACACGAAGATTATTGTAAATGTATGCGGTCATGCACCGGAAGAATATTTCAGAGTTGTAGAACGTCTGGCAGATGAGCCGATTGATATGATGGAAATCAATATTTCATGTCCAAATGTTAACGCCGGATTTCTGGCATTTGGGCAGGATGCAAAGAATGTAGAGAAGCTTACCGCAGATATTAAGAAAATCGCAAAACAGCCGATCATTATGAAACTGACACCGAACGTAACAGATATTACTGAGATAGCAAAAGCTGCAGAAGCGGGTGGAGCAGATGCAATTTCTCTAATTAATACATTGACAGGTATGAAGATTGACATCAACCGCAAGACATTTGCGCTGGCAAATAAGACAGGAGGAGTGTCAGGTCCAATCGTGAAACCGGTAGCTGTGCGCATGGTATATCAGGCAGCACATGCAGTCAATATTCCAATCATCGGAATGGGCGGAATCGCAAGTGCAGAAGATGCAATTGAGTTTATTTTAGCAGGAGCGAGCGCAGTATCTGTCGGAACAGCAAACTTCCATAATCCTGCAGTGACTATGGAAGTCATTGACGGAATCGAAGCCTATATGAAGAAAAACGGCTTTGAGAACGTGGCTGACATGGTTGGCATTGTGGAGTAGTATAAAAACGGTATAAAAATAGTGTTAAAATGCCACTGAGATTGCAGAATGTAATTTTCAGTGGCATTTTGTATGAAAGGCAAAAGAAATGTTAAATGTATTTTTAGTTGGTATTGGTGGTATGGTTGGGTCTATGCTCCGTTATGGAGTGAGCATGCTTCCGATGGAGTGTGGTGATGGATTCCCGATAAAAACATTGCTTACTAATATTGTGGGCTGTTTCTTGATTGGAATTATTGTGATGCTAAGTGGAAAATACAGTAAACTTTCTCCGGAGATGACATTGATGTTAAAAACTGGTGTGTGTGGAGGCTTTACTACATTTTCTACATTTGCATTAGAGTCCGTGACATTGATTCAAAAAGGTGATATTCTTAGTGGACTACTGTATATTGTGTTTAGTGTGGCAGGAGGCATGTTGGCAGTAGTGCTTACGCAGTTTTTGTAGAGAAGAATCGATAAGTTTTTGGAACAGTTACAGTTTGAAAATGTCTACAGTGTATGGTAAGATAGAAAGAAATAAAAGAACGTATCAGGTATATGCACCTGTAGAATATGGAGGAAGAATAACAATGGAAGCTTACAAACAGGAATTTATTGACTTTATGGTAGAGAGCGATGTGCTCAAATTTGGAGAATTCACATTAAAGAGTGGAAGAAAGTCCCCATTCTTCATGAATGCGGGAGCATATGTGACTGGTTCACAGCTTAAGAAGCTCGGAGAGTATTATGCAAAAGCAATTCATGAGACATATGGAGATGACTTTGATGTACTGTTCGGACCTGCATACAAGGGAATCCCGCTTGGAGTTGTAACAGCAATCGCTTACAGTGAATTATATGGAAAAGAGGTTCGTTATTGTTCTGATCGTAAGGAAGAGAAAGATCACGGTGCAGATAAGGGAAGCTTTCTTGGAAGCAAGTTAAAAGATGGTGACCGTGTGATTATGATCGAGGACGTAACAACTTCCGGAAAATCTATGGAAGAGACTGTTCCGAAGGTAAAGGGAGCTGCTGATGTTACAATTGTAGGACTTATGGTATCTTTGAACCGTATGGAAGTTGGAAAAGGCGGAGAAAAATGTGCCCTTGATGAGATCAAAGACCTGTATGGATTTGAAACAGCAGCAATTGTAAGTATGGCAGATGTAGTAGAGCATCTGTATAACAAAGAGTGTCAGGGAAAAGTTGTCATCGACGATACATTGAAGGCAGCAATCGACGCATACTATGAGCAGTACGGTGCAAAATAAATGAAGCACGTAGCAATCCGTAGGCATCACAAAGCCCTGACAGGGTTTGAATGATAAGAAATAGAAAGAGGATAATATGAACGAGAAGGCATATAAGACAATGAGCCTTGCAGGTGCGGCCGGAATCACAGTCGGGATCATTGTGATGGTCACAGGCGTGGCTGCAGGAATTATCTCCATTGTCAGCGGAGCAAAGTTATTAAAAGACAAAAAAGGACTTACGTTTTAAAATCTGATAAGATCAGAGGATAAGACATTTGACTGGACGGAAAGGAAGCAATATTTTTGAATTCCAGAAAAAGAAAGGCACTCAGAGGACTTGGAAAAGTATTATTTGTCCTTTACATCGGGTTCCTGATATATTTTCTTATATTTTCCGACTGGTATGGCAGAACGGGCGAGATGCAGGAATACCATTATAATCTCGTCCTGTTCAAAGAAATCAAAAGATTTTGGCAGTACCGGCATCAATTGGGATTTTTTGCCATGTTCACGAACCTGTTTGGAAATGTAATTATATTTATACCATTCGGGTTCTTTTTACCTATGGCAAGCAAATATCGTAGCTGTTTTGCTACACTGTTCTGGAGCTTTGGATTAAGCTTGTGTGTAGAAATATTTCAGCTTCTTACGAAAGTCGGAAGTTTCGACGTAGATGATATTCTACTTAACACGATCGGAGGAGTTGCAGGTCATATTATATTTGTGACCTGTGTAGCAATAAGGAGGAGACATGTTCGGAAAAGATAAGAAAAAACGAAGCAGACGTGTAAATACAAAATATGGCCAGAAGACTTTGAAACATGCGAGAAAGGGAATCCAATCCTGCATGATGGCTGTGCTTTGTGCAGTGATTTTAATTGTGATGATTCTTGTGTCATTTCTGATGAAGGGGAATGTAAATATAATCGTAGGATTTCTTTGTTTTGCACTGCTTGCACTGGCAGTTTATGGATTCAGACTCGGACTTCGGGGTCTGAATGAACGAGATAAGAAATACATAACCTGCAAAGTCGGAATCGGGGTAAATGGATTGGTTCTTGCAGGAGTTGCAGCAATATTTATCAGGGGGCTTGTGTAGATGACAGAGATGAGATATGAATTAGCAATCGAGAGAATTGAGAATATAAAGGGTGAAAATACAGTCAGTGAAAAATACCGGGATTATTTCCGGACACTGGCTGATTTTGCACTTTTAGTTGATAAATTAAAAGAAAAAATTGAAAATGGTGAGTATTATAAGTTTTCAATTGAAGAATTAGAGTGTTGGAATACACATTTGTATGATGACGTGCTTGGAGAGCATTATAAGACAAGTTATGCCAATCCGGCATTTGCAACAGAAAAATTCGGCATAGAATACGGCCGGCTTTTGAGTTTTCTATATACAGAACTTCGTGGTGTGATTCCATATGCATTTGAAAAGAAAACAGAATATCTAGATATTTTGTTTGAATTATTCATTGAAGTTTATAATCAGTTTGAGGAAGAAAACGAGCCGGAATATGAGCATGTGAGACAGACGATTTATTGGTATGCCAGCGATTATTGTGACGTATTTTTGGCAGACCGCATCAAAGAACAGATTGACCCGGAAGATAATTTTGCTGCGGATCTGATTATGAACAGTGATTTTAATGATGTGCGTTATCTCTATTATTACGGAGAGTATGTCAGTGAAAACGAGAAGCGCACTGCCATGCACCTGAATGAGCTGCCACTTGAGACAATACAGAAAATGGCAGATGTGTATACAGAAGGTTACCGGATTGGATTTGTAAATACAGGCAAGAATCTGTCAAAGAAAGCAACAGTCAATATTCGCTATACGCTTGGGTTCGAGCGGGTGATTCGGATTGCTATTGAGAATTTTCGGAAAATGGGACTAAAGCCGACGATTTACCGCGCTGGTGTCAGTGTCCTTACAAAGAGGCAACATTTGAAAATCGGATATTACGGAGGTATTGCAAATAAGCAGTACGAGTATGACCACAAGGACGATCAGGCACTGATCTTAGATCGTCAGTTCATGGAACGGAAGCTGGAAGTCATGCGGACAACTTACAAACAGTATAAAGACCTGGCAAGACGTCATGCAGGTCCGGCATGCATGGAGACATTTGGCGAGGAGCCATTTACACCAGTGTCAAAATCAGAGGCGGTAAAACTTAATGATAAGCAGAAGGAAATCTCGCTTGAATATGACAGTAAATCCAGTCAGATTGTAAATAGCTATATTCCGGGAGACGAGAGAAGTTTCACAATCGTAGCGTATCCTGTTCCGGAGATTGGAGATCAGTACGAAGAGATTTTTGATGAGATTATCAAGATCAATACATTAGATGCAAAAGTTTATGAGAAGGTTCAACAGACCATTATTGATGCATTAGATCAGGGAACAAGTGTGCACATTCTTGGAAACAACGGTAACCATACAGATCTTCGGGTGCAGCTTTATAAATTGAAAGATCCAAAGAAGGAGACGATTTTTGAAAACTGCGTGGCAGATGTTAACATCCCAGTGGGAGAAGTTTTTACATCACCGGTTCTGGAAGGAACGAACGGGGTTCTTCATGTAAGTCAGGTTTACCTGAATGAACTATTATACAAAGATCTGGAAGTAACGTTTTCAAATGGAATGGTGGCAGATTACAGCTGCAAGAACTTTGAACATGAACTGGAGAATAAAGAATACTTTTTAGATAATGTTCTTTATCGTCACCCGACATTGCCGCTTGGCGAATTTGCAATCGGTACGAACACGACTGCGTATGTAGCAGCGAAGAAATACAATATTGCCGATAAGATGCCAATTCTGATCGCCGAGAAAATGGGACCGCATTTTGCAGTTGGCGACACATGCTATAGTTGGGCAGAGGACATTAAAGTATACAATCCAAATGGCAAAGAAATTGTGGCAAGAGATAATTCGGTATCCATTCAGAGAAAAGAAGACGTCTCAGCAGCATATTTCCACTGTCATACAGATATTACGATTCCTTATGAAGAATTGAAGAGTATTACCGTAGAATGCGCGGATGGAAAAGAGATAGAAATTATCCGTGACGGAATATTTGTGCTTCCTGGCACAGAGATTTTAAATGAACCATTGAAAAATTCTAATAAATAGGGTATGATTTATTTGTTGAACTTATAAGAAAGGGTGAATGCTATGCCAAGAGTAGGAATTATAATGGGAAGCGACTCAGACCTTAAGGTCATGAGCAAAGCAGCAGTCATGCTGGAAGAATTAGGAATTGATTATGAGATGACAATCATCTCCGCACACCGTGAGCCGGATGAACTGATCGAGTGGACACGCAGTGCAGAAGGACGCGGAATGAAAGTTATGATCGCGGGAGCTGGAATGGCAGCGGCCCTTCCGGGAATGTGTGCAGCATTGTTTGCCCTTCCGGTTATCGGGGTTCCGCTTTCGGGAAAGAATCTGGACGGAATGGACGCAGTCTTTTCTATTATGCAGATGCCGCCGGGAGTTCCGGTAGCAACAGTAGCAATTGACGGAGCAAAGAATGCAGCGATTCTTGCGGCAAAGATCCTTGCAGCTTCCGATGACGCATTACTTCAGAAGTTAAAAGATTATACAACCGGACAGAAAGAGGCAGTGAAAGCAAAAGCAGCAAAATTAGATGAAGTTGGATATGAGGCATATCTGGCATCTAAGTAAAAAGATCAGTAAATAAAAATACAATAAACGTACATAAGGAGACGAGTTATGGATTATAAGAATGCAGGTGTGGATATCGAGGCTGGTTACAAATCAGTAGAACTTATGAAAGAGCATGTAAAGAAAACTATGCGCGAAGAAGTACTTGGCGGTCTTGGTGGATTTTCCGGTGCATTTTCTCTTGCAAAGATTAAAGAAATGGAAGAGCCGGTTCTTCTTTCAGGAACAGACGGATGTGGAACAAAAGTAAAACTGGCTATGATCATGGACAAGCATGATACTATCGGAATTGATGCAGTTGCAATGTGTGTAAATGATATCGCTTGTGCAGGTGGAGAACCATTATTCTTCCTGGATTATATTGCATGTGGAAAGAATTACCCAGAGAAAATTGCTTCTATTGTAAGTGGTGTGGCAGAAGGCTGTATCCAGTCAGAAGCAGCACTGATCGGTGGCGAGACTGCGGAACATCCGGGACTGATGCCGGAGGATGAGTATGATCTGGCAGGATTTGCAGTTGGTGTATGTGATAAGAAGGATATGATCACAGGTGAGAATTTAAAAGACGGAGATGTTCTGATCGGTATGGCATCTACAGGAGTGCACAGCAATGGATTTTCTCTTGTAAGAAAAGTATTTGACATGACAAAAGAGTCTCTGGACACATATTATGATGATCTTGGAACAACACTTGGCGAGGCACTTCTTGCTCCGACCAGAATTTATGTGAAAGCATTAAAGAGCATTAAAAATGCAGGTGTGACTGTAAAAGCATGCAGCCATATTACAGGTGGCGGTTTCTATGAAAATGTGCCAAGAATGCTGATTGATGGAGTGAAAGCGGTTGTTAAAAAAGACAGCTATCCAATCCCGCCAATTTTCACAAAACTTGCAAAAGATGGAAATGTTGATGAGCATGCGATGTATAATACATACAACATGGGTATCGGAATGATTGTTGCAGTTGATCCGGCTGATGTAGATAAGACTATGGAAGCAATTAAAGCAACAGGAGACAAACCGTATGTGATTGGTCATATTGAGGCTGGAGAAAAGGGAGTTACATTATGTTAAATGTAGTAGTTCTTGTATCTGGTGGCGGAACGAATCTTCAGGCTATTATTGATGCGGTGGAAAATGGGACAATTACGAATACGAAGATTGCAGGCGTGATCAGCAATAATAAAAATGCATATGCACTTGAGCGGGCTAAAAAACATGGAATTGCAAATTGCTGCATTTCCCCAAAAGATTATGCCAACAGAGCAATATTCAATCAGAAATTTCTGGAGAAGATGGATGAACTGAATCCAGATCTGATTGTGCTGGCAGGATTCCTTGTAGTGATTCCGCCAAAAATGATTGAAAAATACCGCAATCGCATCATTAATATCCATCCGTCTCTCATTCCGTCATTTTGCGGAACAGGCTATTATGGATTGAAAGTTCATGAGGCAGCACTCGCAAGAGGAGTCAAAGTTGTGGGCGCGACGGTTCATTTTGTAGATGAAGGAACAGACACCGGTCCGATTATTTTACAGAAGGCAGTGGAAGTTGAAGAAGGAGATACACCGGAAGTATTGCAGAGACGTGTCATGGAGCAGGCAGAGTGGAAGATACTTCCAAAAGCAATTGACTTGATCGCAAATGGAAAAGTAAAAGTAGAGGATGGAAGAACTCATATTATATAGTAAGAATACGAACTGTAGGGAAACTTGCAGTTCGTTTTGATACATGAAAACCTATATCGTAAAAGCAGCAGGAGGGAATAAAATGAAAGTATTAATCGTAGGTGGCGGCGGAAGAGAGCATGCAATTGCACAAAGTGTTGCAAAGAGTGAGAAGGTCGATAAGATTTACTGTACACCGGGAAATGCCGGAATTGCAGCACTGGCAGAATGTGCACCTATCGGAGCGATGGAGTTCGATAAGATTGTAGCCTTTGCTAAGGAAAAAGAAGTAGATCTTGTAATTGTAGGAATGGACGATCCGCTTGTAGGTGGCCTTGTAGATGAACTGGAAGCAGCAGGGATTCGTGCATTCGGTCCAAAGAAAAATGCAGCAATTCTGGAAGGCTCCAAAGCATTTTCAAAAGATTTAATGAAAAAATACAATATCCCAACTGCAGCATATGAGAATTTTACAGATCCGGATGCGGCAATTAAGTATCTGGAGACAGAGGCAAAATTTCCAATTGTATTAAAAGCAGATGGACTGGCTCTTGGAAAAGGAGTTTTGATCTGCAATACACTGGAGGAAGCAAAAGATGGTGTCAAAAAGATTATGCTGGATAAGAAATTCGGTTCTGCAGGAAATGAGATGGTCATTGAAGAATTTATGACAGGTCGTGAAGTTTCCGTACTTTCTTTTGTAGATGGCAACACAATTAAGACCATGACAAGTGCTCAGGATCACAAGCGTGCCGGAGATGGAGATACTGGACTCAACACTGGAGGAATGGGAACATTTTCACCAAGTCCATTTTATACAAAGGAAGTTGAAGATTTCTGCAACAAATATGTATATCAGGCAACAGTCGATGCCATGAAAGCAGAAGGCCGCCCATTCAAAGGAATTATTTTCTTCGGACTCATGCTGACACCAGACGGACCGAAAGTACTGGAGTATAATGCCAGATTTGGAGATCCGGAGGCTCAGGTCGTACTTCCAAGAATGAAGAATGATATTATTGAAGTCATGGAAGCCTGCATTGATGGAACATTGGATCAGATCGACCTTCAGTTCGAAGACAATGCAGCAGTGTGTGTCGTGCTTGCAAGTGACGGATATCCGGTAAAATATGACAAAGGTCTGCCAATCACAGGATTGGAGGAATTTGATAAACACGATGGTTACTATTGCTTCCATGCCGGAACAAAATTTGACGGAGACCAGATCGTTACAAACGGAGGACGTGTCCTTGGTGTGACAGCAAAAGGAAAGGACTTGAAAGAAGCGAGAGCTAATGCCTATGCAGCAACAGAATGGGTAAAATTTGACAATAAGTATATGAGACATGATATTGGAAAAGCTATTGATGAAGCTTAGTTTACTATTATCGGAAGTTTGACTGGAAGTAAAAACTTGACAAATCATTTCAAAAGGATAAGATAAAATAGACAAGATGTAAGTCTTGTCTATTTTCGTATAGGAAAAGGCATTTTGTTAAAAAGAACAAGTACAATAGAAGCAGGAGGGCGTCATATGGATTACATACACGAGATTGGGAAGCGTGCAAAATCAGTTTCTGCACAGGTTCAGCATCTTTCCCAAAATCAGAAAAATGAAGGACTTCGAAGAGTAGCGGAAGAACTGGAAAATCAGAAAAGCTATCTTATGGCAGAAAATGAAAAGGATATTGAAAAAGCTAAGAAAGACGGTATGAAAGCATCTCTGATTGACCGTCTTCGCCTGACGGAAGAAAGAATTGCCGGAATGGCTGAAGGTCTCAGACAGATTGCTGATCTGGAAGATCCAATTGGTGCAACATTGTGGGAAAAGGTCAGACCGAATGGCCTTCGTATTGGAAAAAGAGTGGTTCCACTTGGGGTGGTCGGAATCATTTATGAATCGCGCCCGAACGTAACGGCTGATGCATTTGGACTTTGCTTTAAGACAGGAAATGTTGTAATCCTGCGTGGAGGTTCTGATGCAATCCATTCCAATCTTGCTGTGACAAAAGTGATTCAGGACGGTTTGAAAAAATGTAATCTTCCAGAGGATGCGCTTCTTCTTGTTGAAAATACAGATCGTGCAGTTGTCAATCAAATGATGAAGCTAAATAAATATATTGATGTACTGATACCAAGAGGAGGAGCAGGACTCATTGCAAATGTAGTGCAGAACAGTACGGTCCCGGTTATTGAGACAGGAACCGGAAACTGTCACATTTTTGTGGACGAGACTGCAGACCTTGACATGGCAGTCCCGATTGTTGTCAATGCAAAGACACAGCGTCTCGGCGTATGCAATGCATGTGAATCACTTGTGGTTCATGAAAAAATCGCAGAACAGGCCATTCCGGTTATTTATAAAGCGCTTTGTGAAAAAGGCGTAGAAGTCCGGGGGGATGAGTGTGCTCGCGAGATTGTACCGGAGATTGTGACGGCAACAGAAGAAGACTGGGGCACAGAGTACCTGGATGCGATCATTTCTGTGAAGATTGTTTCTTCCATAGAAGAGGCAATTGCACATATTAACAAATACAATACCGGACATTCCGAGTCCATTATTACAAAAGATTATACAAATGCACTAAAATTCCAGGACGAGATTGACGCGGCAGCAGTTTATGTCAATGCATCGACCAGATTTACGGACGGATTTGAATTCGGATTCGGAGCAGAGATAGGAATCAGCACACAGAAATTGCATGCAAGAGGACCAATGGGATTAGAAGCACTCACCACGACAAAGTATGTGATTTTTGGAGATGGACAGATTCGCCCGTAAGAAACAGAAAAAACTATGAATTTGCTTACGAAAGTATTTGAGCCGTCACTCCGTTGCACAAAGCATTCCGACAAGCCTGACAGAACAAAAATCATGTCAGCAAAGGCTACCATGATTTTTACAGTCTTGTCTCCATAATGCAAAGTCGGACGGTCATAATACTTTCGATAGCAAATATGGAGTTCTACGAATTTTGCAAGTTTCTTAGAGAGAATTAAGAGGTAGACTTGGGGACGAAAGTTTATCATATGTTGCACTTTTACAGGCAGAAGGATAAAGAGTAAAGATTAAAATATGCTGTGAAATTGTGCAAAAGTATTCATGAGATTGGATAATATGCATAATATGAAAAAGTTATGCATAAACACTTGAATATTATACATATAAGTTGTATAATCATGCACATGGATTGAAGTGTATACAATGATAGTTTTAGATTTTACAATATAAGGAAGGTACAAAAATGATAAAAGTAGGAATCATCGGAGCCACAGGCTATGCAGGTGGAGAACTCGTTCGTATTTTAATGGGACATAAGGAGGCAGAAATTGTGTGGTATGGCTCAAGAAGCTATATTGATCAGAAGTATGCAGATGTATATCGCAATATGTTTCAGATTGTAGATGCAAAATGCATGGATGACAATATCGAAGCATTGGCAGATCAGGTAGATGTGATTTTTACAGCGACTCCTCAGGGATTTCTGGCTTCTGTCATTAACGAGAATATTTTAGGCAAGACAAAAATTGTAGATTTAAGTGCAGATTTCCGTATCAAAGATGTTAAGGTATATGAAAAATGGTATGGTATCGAGCACAAGAGTCCGCAATTTATTGAAGAAGCTGTTTATGGACTTTGCGAAGTGAACCGTGATAAAGTAAAAGGCGCAAGACTGATCGCTAATCCGGGCTGCTATACAACTTGCTCTATTCTGACAGCATATCCGCTGGCAAAAGAAGGGATCATTGATATGAGGACACTCATTGTAGATGCGAAATCCGGTACTTCCGGAGCAGGAAGAGGAGCAAAGGTTCCGAATCTTTTCTGTGAAGTCAATGAGAACATGAAAGCTTATGGTGTAGCATCTCACAGACATACACCGGAGATTGAAGAACAGCTTGGATATGCGTCAGGTGAAAATGTGACCATCAGTTTCACACCACATCTTGTTCCGATGAATCGTGGAATACTGGCAACAGAGTATGCTACATTGAAAAAAGATGTAACAGGTGAAGAAGTAAAAGCAATTTATGATAAATATTATGCAGACGAGAAGTTTGTGCGTGTGCTTGGTGAAGGCGTATGTCCGGAGACAAAATGGGTAGAAGGCAGCAATTATGTAGATATCGGATTCAAATTGGATCCAAGAACGAACCGTATTGTTATGATGGGAGCCATCGATAACCTTGTAAAAGGTGCGGCTGGACAGGCGGTTCAGAATATGAACCTTCTTTTCGGACTTCCGGAAAGCGAAGGACTGGAACTTGTTCCGATGTTCCCATAGAACAAATCTGAGGGGAGAAATAAAATGATACGAACAATGACAATTGAAGATTATGAACAGGTGCATGATCTTTGGATGAAAATACATGGTTTTGGAATTCGAAGTGTGGATGATTCAAAAGAAGGTGTGGAGCGTTTCTTAAAGAGAAATCCAACAACGAGTGTGGTGGCAGTTGAAGATGATAAGATTGTTGGTGCTATTTTATGTGGACATGATGGAAGAAGGGGGTGTCTCTATCATGTCTGTGTGGATGAAGCATACCGCATGCGCGGAATCGGAAAATCAATGGTTGTATTTGCAATGGAAGCACTAAAAACAGAAGGAATCAACAATGTTTCTTTAATTGCATTTACAAAGAATGATATAGGAAATGCATTCTGGAAAGAGATTGGCTGGAAGAAGCGGGAAGATTTGAATTATTACGACTTTATATTAAATGAGGCGAATATCACTGCATTTATTCAGTAACTGAGAATGAGGCAAGTGCGAAGTGCAGAGCAATCTGCAGGCATCATAAGAATGCCGAGGCATTCTTGAATATGAAGAAAATGCTTTGTAAAACAAATGAATAAATAGAAGGAAACTTCAGGAGGAATATATGAAACAGATAAAAGGCGGCGTAACAGCTGCGAAGGGATATGAGGCTGCAAGTACAGCCGCAGGGATTAAATATCAGGGACGTACCGACATGGCATTGATCTATAGCCAGGTGCCTTGTGTATCTGCAGGAACATTTACAACAAATGTTGTAAAGGCAGCCCCGGTTAAATGGGATCGCCAGATAGTAGACAGTGGCGCAGGCGTGCAGGCAGTTGTTGTAAACTCAGGAATTGCCAATGCATGTACCGGTGAAGAAGGCATGGGATATTGCAAAGAGACAGCCGAGGCAGCAGCGAAAGCGCTTAATATTGATGCAGCAGGTGTCCTGGTTGGTTCCACAGGAGTCATCGGAATGCAGCTTCCGATGCAGAAGCTGGTGGACGGAATCCAGGTGCTGGCAGGAAAGAAAGCAGAAGGTCTACAGAGCGGACACGATGCAGCTCTTGCAATCATGACTACTGATACAGTAGAAAAAGAGATGGCAGTTGAGATAGAGATTGGCGGCAAGACAGTCACAATCGGAGGAATGTCAAAAGGTTCTGGTATGATTCACCCGAATATGTGCACGATGCTTGCATTTATCACAACAGATGCCGCAATTACAAAAGAGGCACTGCAGAAGGCGCTGAGTGAAGACGTAGAAGATACTTATAACATGATTTCTGTAGATGGAGATACATCTACCAATGATACAGCAATTCTTCTTGCAAATGGTCTGGCAGGCAATCAGGAGATTACTTACGCAAGTCCGGAGTATGAGACATTTAAAGAGGCACTTCACATGGTCAACGAGACACTTGCCAAGAAAATGGCAGGAGATGGAGAAGGAGCGACTGCTTTATTTGAGGTGAAAGTCGTAGGAGCAGAGAGTATAAAGCAGGCAAAGACACTTGCAAAATCAGTTGTATGCTCCAATCTTACAAAGGCTGCAATTGCCGGACATGATGCAAACTGGGGAAGAATTCTCTGTGCAATGGGATATTCCGGTGTACAGTTTGATCCGGAAAAGGTGGATCTGTTCTTTGAAAGTAAGGCTGGAAAGCTTCAGATTATTGAAAATGGTGTGGCAACAGATTATAGCGAAGAAGTAGCCACAAAGATTTTATCCGAGCCTGAGATCACCGCAACGGCAGATATCAAAATGGGCGATTACAGTGCGACCGCATGGGGCTGTGATCTGACACATGAATATATCAATATTAACGCAGATTACAGAAGTTAAAGTACAGATAATTGTTAGAAACTAGTAGTTGGACGACAGAAGGGAAGTTTTTGGACATGAATAAAGATATGCAGCAATATTTGGATAAAGCAGAAGTACTGATTGAGGCGCTTCCATATATCCAGCGTTTTAACCGTAAGATTATCGTAGTAAAATATGGTGGAAGTGCCATGGTTGACGAGGAACTCAAAGCAAGAGTCATTCAGGACGTCACACTTTTGAAACTGGTAGGCTTCAAACCGATCATTGTTCATGGCGGCGGTAAGGAAATCAGCCGCTGGGTTGGAAAAGTTGGTATGAAACCGGAATTTAAGAATGGACTTCGTGTGACCGATGAGGCAACTATGGAGCTGGCTGAGATGGTTCTGGGCAAGGTAAATAAAAGTCTTGTTCAGCTTGTAGAGAGCCTGGGAGTCCGCGCGATCGGCATCAGTGGAAAAGACGGAAGACTTCTCTCTGTAAAGAAAAAATATGCAAATGGTGAAGATATCGGATTTGTCGGTGATGTGACAAATGTAAATGCAGATATTCTTTACGATCTTCTGGAAAAAGATTTCCTTCCGATCATTTGCCCGGTAGGACTGGACGATGACAACAATACATACAATATTAATGCAGATGATGCAGCATGTGCGATTGCAAAAGCTATGAAAGCAGAGAAGCTTGCATTTCTGACAGATATTGAAGGAGTCTATAAGGATCCACAGGATTCATCCACACTGATTTCTGAACTGACAGTATCAGAGGCTCATAAGCTGGTGGGAGATGGATATATCGGTGGCGGAATGCTTCCGAAGATCAACAACTGTATCGAGGCTATTGAGAGTGGGGTATCCAGGGTTCATATTCTGGATGGAAGAATTCCACACTGCCTGTTACTTGAAATCTTTACAAACAAAGGAATTGGTACAGCTATTTTAAATGACAGTGAGAGAAGGTATTATGATGGAGAATAATCAGACAAATATATATATGGAAGAGACAAACTCAGAACTGGTCCATACATATAACCGTTTTCCGGTTGTCTTAGATCATGGTGAGGGTGTTTATCTTTATGATACAGAAGGAAAGAAGTATCTGGATTTTGCGGCAGGAATTGCGGTATGTGGACTTGGATACAGTAATGAAGAGTATAAGACTGCATTAAAAAATCAGATCGATCTTCTGACACATACTTCGAATTTATACTATAATACAACTTGCGGAAAAGCAGCAAAAGCACTTTTGAAAGCATGTGAGATGGATAAAGTATTTTTTACTAACAGTGGTACGGAGGCAATTGAAGGTGCATTAAAAGCTGCCAGAAAATATGCTTACAAAAAAGATACCGGACGTTATGAGTTCATTGCTATGGAAGATTCTTTCCATGGAAGAAGTATGGGAGCATTGTCTGTTACCGGAACAGAGCATTACAGAACGCCATTTGAGCCACTGATACCGGGCGTGAAATTTGCAAAATACAATGACCTTGACAGTGTAAAAGCACTGGTAAGTGATAAGACATGCGCAATTATTCTGGAAGCTCTTCAGGGGGAAGGCGGAATCACTCCGGCTACTGATGAATTTATGAAAGGACTCCGCCAGATTTGTGATGAAGAAGGAATTCTTCTGATTTGTGACGAGATTCAGTGTGGTATGGGACGTACAGGTTCTATGTTTGCATGGCAGGGATATGGTGTAAAACCGGACATCATGACGATGGCAAAAGCAATTGGAAATGGAGTTCCGGTAGGAGCATTTGCCATGACAAAAGAAGTGGCAGAATATTCTCTTGAGCCGGGAGATCACGGAACAACTTATGGTGGAAATCCGCTGGCGTGTGCAGCAGTTGCCAAGACGCTGGAGTTATTTGAAAAATATGATCTCACAGCTCATGTGCGTGAGATTGGCGCGTATCTGACAGAAAAGCTGGATGAACTTGTTGCAGCAAATGACGCAGTTCTGGAGAGACGAGGAATTGGACTTATCCAGGGGATTAAGGTTAAGAAGCCGGTAGGAGAGATTAGCTCGGAGGCACTGAAAGAAGGACTTCTTATTATCAGTGCAAAGGGGAATGTACTTCGCCTGGTTCCGCCACTTGTGATTGAAAAAGAGCATGTAGATGAGATGCTGGAGATTTTGAAAAAGGTTCTGTAATAATAGCAGAGTGAAAAAATGTGGAGCAATCCGCAGGCATCATGAAATGTATCTGGCATTTATAAAAAGGAATATAAAAACCGACGCACGGATATACTAATTACGACAGGTAAGGAGGTATCACAATGGTCGGTTTTTTTATTGCTCTTTTATCAGGGGCATTGATGAGTATACAAGGTGTTTTTAATACAGAAGTTACCAAGACGACAGGTATGTGGGTTGGCAATGCATGGGTGCAGCTTACTGCATTTGCCGTCTGTCTGATTGCCTGGCTGATTGCAGGTAGAGATAATCCGATGGTACTTATGAAAGTAGAGCCCAGATATCTGCTTTTGGGAGGAGTGATCGGAGCTGGAATTACACTTACAGTAATTCGGGCAATGAACCAGCTTGGCCCGGCAAAAGCAGCATTACTGATTGTTATCGCACAGTTGATTGTAGCTTATGGGATTGAACTTCTCGGATTGTTTGGGGTTGATAAAGAACCTCTGGAATGGAGAAAAGTAATCGGCATGGGGATAGCACTGATTGGAATTGCAATTTTTCAGTGGAAATAATAGAAGTGATTTTACGTCTCTTTGGCGGATCGCAGTTGCAATTTTGGAATGGAGATAGTAAAATAAAACTGTCTTACATTTTGAGGGTACAAGCCACTTTGTATGAGAATTACAAAGGAGGACATATGAGTAGGACAAGGTGGAATTACAGGTATTTTATCAGAAGCGTAGTTGTAATTATGTGCGTGGTATTTTGTGTGGGCTGCCAGAAAAAGTCACAGGAGACAGATCTTAAGACAGTGTCTGTCAGGGAAGAAGAACCGGAAAGTACACCGGAAGACTCAAGAGAAGATACCAAAGAAGATGTCGGAAAAGTGAAGGAAGAAGACACTGCTAAGAAGAAAGATGATGCGGTGCCTGACACAGAAGATAGACCAGAGAAGCTGTATGTACATGTGTGCGGCAATGTAAATCAGCCAGGAGTCTATGAATTACAACAGGATAGCAGAGTTTTTGAAGCGATAGAGGCAGCAGGAGGTATGACTACAACTGCCGCTTTTTCTTATCTGAATCAGGCTGAGCTTCTAAAGGACGGGCAGCAGATTTATGTTCCGTCACAGGAAGAGGTAGATTCCGGAAAAGTTACGTCAACCAGAAATGCATCTGAGAGTGATGAGACATTCAGTGTGCAGGCTGTGGAAAATGTATCCGGGCAGGATGACGGAAAAGTTAATTTGAATACAGCTTCAAAAGAAGAATTGCTGACATTAAATGGAATTGGTGATGTGCGTGCACAGGCAATTTTAAAATACCGGGAAGAACATGGCGAATTCCGCTCGATAGAAGAGCTTATGGAAGTAGAAGGAATTAAAAAGGGGACCTTTCAGAAATTAAAAGATCAGATTAAGATTTGACAGGGGAGACTGGCAATGAGCAGAAAAGTATTAGTAGTAGACGATGAAAAACTGATTGTGAAGGGAATAAGGTTCAGTCTGGAACAAGATGGTATGGATGTGGACTGTGCCTATGACGGTGAGGAAGCATTGAAACTGATCCGTGAGAATAAGTATAACATTATTCTTTTGGATGTGATGCTGCCTAAACTGGATGGATTTCAGGTGTGTCAGCAGGTACGTGAATTTTCTGATGTGCCAATTGTGATGCTGACAGCAAAAGGCGAGGATATGGACAAGATCCTCGGACTGGAATATGGTGCAGATGATTATATCACGAAGCCATTTAACATTTTGGAAGTGAAGGCAAGAATCAAGGCAATCATGAGAAGAACCGAAAGACAGACAGAGGAACGGCCGGAAGGAAGACAGATCGTCAAAGGCGATATGAAGATTGACTGCGAAGGAAGAAGAGTTGTGATCGGAGAACGGGAAGTGAATCTGACAGCAAAGGAATTTGATCTTCTGGAGCTTCTTGCAATGAATCAGGATAAAGTCTATAGCAGAGAGAATCTTCTGAATATCGTATGGGGATATGAGTATCCCGGTGACGCAAGAACTGTCGATGTACATATCCGGAGACTTCGGGAGAAGATAGAAAAGAATCCGAGTGATCCGAAGTATGTACATACGAAGTGGGGAGTTGGTTATTATTTTAGGGGTTAAGAAGTATTTGAAAAGAAGCAGACTAGGGAGTCTCAGGTTTCAGATTGGATTCCTGATCATTCTGGCAGGGATCATTCCGGTGCTGATCATTGAAGGGGTACTCCTTAGTACTTATGAAAAAAGGGCAGTGAATGTACGCACTGCCGAGATTCAGAGTCAATGTACAATTCTATGCAATCAATTGGGTGACAGCAGTGACCTGAAGGGAAAAAATTCAGAATTTATAAAGACAGAACTCGACCAGTTGACAAATATTTACAATGGCCGGGTGATGTTGATCGATGATAATTTTCAGATTATGGAAGATACATATGGAATGGACGATGGAAAGACCATTGTTTCAGGTGATGTGATTCAGTGTTTAAAAGGGCAGGGAACCAGCCATTATGATTCGGGGAACCGCTATATTGAAGTGACTTCACCGATTGCTGATTCACAGACCAATGAAGTAAAGGGTGTTATGTTAGTCAGTGTGTCCACAGATACGATCGTAGATACACTTCATGAACTTCGGTCAAGTGTCAGAACAGTAGGAGGCGTAATCCTGATCATCTGGGTGCTTATAGCACTGGTATTCAGTAAGCTTATGGTCCGGCCATTCATCAGAATTACCAGATCACTGGAAAATGCAACGGCGGGCTATGATGAAAGTATGCTCCATGAAAATGCATATACAGAGACGAGACAGATGACAGAAGCATTTAATAAAATGCTGGGAAGACTCCGGGTGTTGGATGATTCAAGGACAGAATTTGTGTCAAATGTGTCTCATGAATTGAAAACACCACTTACGTCTATGAAGGTATTATCAGATTCATTGCTGACACAGGAAGATGTTCCGGTGGAGTTGTACAAGGAGTTTATGGGGGATCTGTCAGAAGAAATAGAGCGTGAGAACAAGATTATTAATGATCTTCTATCTCTCGTTAAAATGGACAAAACAGCGGATACGATGAATATTTCTTCCGTGAACATTAATACTCTTGTGGAAAGAATATTAAAACAGCTTCGTCCAATTGCGGCAAAAAATAATATAGAGGTGGTGTTTGAAAGTTTCCGACCGGTGACTGCGGAGGTAGATGAAGTAAAATTATCGCTTGCAATCACAAACCTGGTGGAAAATGCGATTAAATATAATCAGGAAAATGGCTGGGTGCATGTGGCGTTAAATGCAGATCACAAGTTGTTTTATATTGAAGTGGCTGATTCCGGCATTGGAATCGCACCGGAGGAGACAGATCATATTTTTGAGAGATTCTACCGGGTAGATAAGTCTCACTCCAGAGAAATCGGAGGAACCGGACTTGGACTTGCGATTGCAAGAAGTGCAATTGTTATGCACAGAGGTGCGATTAAGGTTTACAGTCAGCCGGGAAAAGGAACAACATTTACAGTGAAAATTCCATTGACTTACGTGTCATAGAAAGGAGAGGCAGTATGAAAAAACGAAGGAAATTTACAGCTTTGTTAGGGATTCTTATATGCGTGGCTCTCCTTATGTCCTGTAAGAAAAATGATACGGGTGAGGAAACTTATGAACTGTATTATGTAAATGTACAGACCCAGGCACTGGAACAGGAAAAAGTTCAAATAGAAGGGGATACTACGGAAGAGAAGATTGAATCTATGCTAAAAGAACTGAAGAAAAATCCAGAAGATGTAGAAGTAAAGAGTACATTTCCCAAAAAGATAAAAGTGGAAAAATGGGAACTTACAAATGGACGACTGGGGATATCTTTTAATCAGGAATATAAAAATGTGAAAAAAGTGCCGGAACTTCTTTTTCGTGCGTCACTGGTTCAGTCACTGATACAGATTGATGGGGTTGATTCTGTAAAATTATATATTGGTGGGGATCCATTGTGTGATGCGAATGGTAACGAAATCGGAGCTATGAATGACGAATATTTTGTTCAGAATATAGGTTCCACACTTCATACATATCAAAGTGTAGATCTTGAATTGTATTTTGCAAACAGTGAGGGAGATAAGCTTGTGACTGAGACAGAACATGTCCGGTACAACAGCAATACATTGAAAGAGAAGTTGATTGTAGAAGAACTGATGAAAGGACCTTTTGCAGAAACTTATAAAAAGGTCATTCCTATGGATACGGTACTTTTGGGTGTGTCTGTGAAAGATGATGTATGTTATGTGAATTTTGATAATGGATTTTTGAATATGACAGATATACAGCCGGAAGTTACTATTTATTCTATCGTAAATTCTATAATTCGAGGAGGAAGTGCATCAAAAGTACAGATTCTGGTTAATGGAGATTCAAATCTTAAGTATCAGGATCAGGTGGATCTTAGCCAGCCGCTTACAGAGCGGGAAGATATTGTGGAGGATTAATCATTTGAAAAACAGACCACTATGCAGTTTATGCCTGGTGATCGCAATTTTAATCGGAATCCTGACAGCCGGGGCGGGTGCGAAGTTTGTGTCAGAGCTTCGCCCTTCTCCTGTTGAACAATATGGAGAAAAAGATGATTGGCTGATTGTCAGGGGCCAGGTATATAAAAAAGAAGAAAAAGAAAAGTATCAGATATTATATCTGAAAAAATGTTCTGTCTATTTTCAGAAAGATCAACAGAGTCAACAAAATCAACAAAGTCAGCAATCGTTAATAAAAGAATCCAGAATGCTCATTTATGATGAGAAGAAAAATAAGATACAGATAGGAAATGAGGTGGAGGCGGAAGGGAAGCTTAGTTTTTTTGAAACTGCGCGTAATCCGGGGAATTTTGACCAGAAAGCCTATTATCAAAGGCAGAATATTCACGGGAAAGTATGGAGTGAAACTTTAAGAATAACAGACCACACAGTAAAACGGATACAAAATGTATTGGAGAATATACGAGTACATTGTAGAAATACATTACTGAGTGAAGCGGGAGAGAAAAACGGCAGTATTTTAAGCACCATACTTCTTGGAGAAAAATCCCAGATGGACCCAGAGATAAAAAAACTATATCAGGTGAACGGAATCGGACATATATTGGCAATTTCCGGTTTGCACCTGTCGGTAATCGGGATCGGAATTTATCAGTTACTTAGAAAACTGACAGGAAGTTATACGATAGGAGGAATCGGAGGCATATTCTTTTTCTTTCTTTATGTATTGATGATTGGGGTTACAGTATCTGTGATCCGTGCCGGTATTATGTATTTGTTCCGGGTAGGTGCAGAAATCGCGGGGAGACATTATGACAGTGTGACGGCACTTTCTGTGGCAGCGGCAGTAGTACTCATCTGGCGGCCGCTCAGTATTTACGACGGTGCGTTCTGGTTGTCATTTTTGGCAGTATTTGCAGTGGTGGTTATAATGCCAGCCGGACAGATGGAGAAAGCAAAAACAAGAACAGAGATAGACATTCAGAAAAACAGAGAAAATAAGGCTTGGATAATACAAATAAAAAGCATGATAATAAGCAACATAGGAATGCAATTATTTCTTTTACCTGTTGTTCTGTATTTTTTTTATGAATTTCCACTCTATGCAACATTTTTAAATTTGCTTGTAATTCCGCTCATGACAATTTTGCTGAGCCTGGGAATTACTGGAAGTTTTATATGTATGTTGTGCTCTGGTATGTTCAAGATTCCAGGAAAGTGTATGCTGGGAATCTGTGGCTTTATTCTGACGATTTATGAAAGATGCTGTGAGTTTTTTTTGGAACTTCCTGGGGCAAGAGTCGTTATTGGAAGAATTAAGATCTGGCAGATATTGTTCTATTACGGCTGCGTAGTGGTCATATATGTTATATACTACTATGAAAAGAAACGTACTCAGAAAAAAGAGTATGCGAAAGGGCAGGAACGCAATGAAGCACAGGAATGTGAAAAACAAAGAAAACGTGGAAATATATTGACAGGAATGTTATGTGCTTTGGGATTATTTGTTCTGCTTCACCGTTTTGATAGTTTGTCGCAGATGCAAGTGACGGTGTTGGATGTGGGTCAAGGTGATGGAATATTTTTAAAGAGTCCCGGAGGTATGACCTGTATGATTGACGGAGGGAGCAGTGATGTGAAGAATGTCGGGCAGTACAGGATCGAGCCATATCTGTTATCGAAAGGAGTCGGGACACTGGATTATGTGTTCATTTCCCATGGTGACAGTGACCACACGAACGGGATTGAAGAAATGATATCGAGGCAGAAAATTGGTGTGAAGATTAAAACGCTTGTATTTCCAAAAGAAAGTGTCTGGGACGAAAGTCTGAAGAAATTAGCAATATATGCAATAGAAAATGGAGTGCAGGTAGCGGTTATGGAGCAAGGACAGGAGATTGAAAAACAGGGAATGAAAATCCTCTGTCTTTGTCCGGGGAGTGATTATTCCGGAGAAACTGGTAATGGAGCTTCCATGGTTTTATCTGTCAGTTACCGGGAATTTGATTTTTTATTTACCGGGGATGTGGAAGGTATAGGGGAAGAAAAACTTTGTGAATCTATAGAAAAATATTGTCCTGAAAAAGCATTTGAGGTATTGAAGGCGGCACATCATGGTTCCAGAAATTCCTCTTCTGAAATATTTCTTCAGAAAGTCAGACCAAAGTATACAATCATATCGGCTGGGATAGAGAATTCATATGGGCATCCGCACAGAGAAACTATTGAAAGATTAGAAAAAACCGGCAGCCGGATCTTAGCTACGGCAAATTGTGGAGGAATTGAAATCACGGTTGAATTCGGTGGGAAAATTCAGTATACTCTTAAGGAAGGGAGCGAAACGACAGCTTATGAAGAATCTGAATGAAGATTTGAAAACAGGGAATATCAAGCAGGCATATCTTTTGTATGGAGAAGAGGCTTATCTGAAAAAGCAGTACCGTGACAGATTGACAAAAGCTGTGCTTCCGGAAGGTGATACAGTGAACTATGCGCATTATGAAGGCAAGGGGATCAATGTACCGGAGATTATAGATCTGGCAGAGACAATGCCATTTTTTGCAGAAAAGCGTCTCATTGTGATTGAAGATTCTGGCTTATTTAAGAATGCAGATGCAAAGTTTGCAGATTATATTAAGAGCATGCCGGAAACGGTCTGCTTTGTATTTGTGGAGAGTGAAGTTGACAAGCGGAGTAAGATGTATAAGGCCGTAAAGGATACCGGAAGAGTGGTCGAGCTTGGAAGACAGGATGAGAAGACATTGCTTTTGTGGCTTGCTGGTAATATAAAGCGTGAAGGCAGGCAGATTAAGCAGTCCACTGCAGAATACATGTTGTCCCGAACTGGAACCGACATGGAGAATCTGGAGCGGGAGATGGAAAAGCTGTTTTCTTACACGCTTGGAAGAAATGAGATTACGGTGGCGGATATTGATGCAATCTGTACGACGCAGATCACGAATAAGATTTTTGATATGATTGAAGCAGTTGCAACAAGGCAGCAAAGGAAAGCTTTGGATTATTATTATGATCTGTTGGCGTTAAAAGAACCTCCGATGAGGATTTTATATTTGCTGGCGAGACAATTCCGTCTGCTTTTGCAGGTGAAAGATCTGATGAACCAGGGAGCAGACAAAAGCACCATCGCAAAAAAAGCGGGACTTCATCCATTTGTGGCAGGAAAATACATGCAACAGAGCAGAAGCTTTACAATGAGAGAACTAAAAGGTATCATGGAAGAAGCGGCAGATACAGAAGAAGCTGTAAAGACCGGACGGCTCAGTGATACAATGAGTGTAGAGTTATTCATTGTGAAGTATAGTGCACCAAAGAAGTAGCGCATTAGCATTGTGGGAGTGCATCGCACGAAACAATCTGTAGGTATCATAGTTGGGGCTTTTGACTCCAACATCATTATAATAGAAAAAAGTTTAAGATAAAGAGATAAAGAGGTAGAAGATAAGTGGCAGGAATAGATCAAAGTAAAATTCGCAATTTTTGTATTGTGGCTCATATTGACCATGGTAAATCAACATTGGCAGACCGTATCATTGAACAGACAGGGCTTCTGACGAGCCGCGAGATGCAGGCACAGGTGCTTGACAATATGGATCTGGAGCGCGAGCGCGGAATCACGATCAAGGCTCAGGCAGTCCGTACAGTATATAAGGCAAAAGACGGAGAAGAGTATATCTTTAACCTGATCGACACACCGGGACATGTAGATTTTAACTATGAAGTATCAAGAAGTCTGGCAGCGTGTGACGGTGCGATTCTGGTCGTAGACGCAGCTCAGGGAGTAGAGGCTCAGACACTGGCCAATGTATATCTGGCGTTGGATCATGATCTGGATGTAATGCCTGTTATTAATAAGATTGATCTTCCAAGTGCAGAGCCGGACCGTGTCATTGAAGAGATTGAAGATATCATTGGAATCGAAGCACATGATGCGCCACTTATTTCTGCAAAGACAGGGCTGAATGTAGATCAGGTTCTGGAGCAGATCGTGGAAAAGATCCCGGCACCGGGCGGAGATCCGAAAGCACCATTGAAGGCATTGATTTTTGATTCACTATATGATTCTTATAAAGGGGTTATCGTATTTTGCAGACTCCGTGAAGGTACCGTGAGAAAAGGTACGAAGATCCGTATGATGGCGACAGGAGCAGAGGCAGATGTCGTTGAAGTCGGATATTTTGGAGCCGGACAATTCATTCCATGTGATGAGCTGGAAGCAGGTATGGTAGGTTATATTACTGCTAGCTTGAAGAATGTCGGAGATACCCGTGTAGGAGATACGATCACAGATGCAGCGAATCCTTGCGAGGAGCCGTTGCCGGGGTATAAGAAAGTGAATCCGATGGTTTACTGTGGACTGTATCCTGCGGATGGGGCAAAGTATCCGGATCTTCGGGATGCTCTTGAGAAACTTCAATTAAATGATGCGTCCCTGCAGTTTGAGCCGGAGACTTCCATTGCTCTTGGATTTGGATTTCGCTGTGGCTTTTTGGGACTTCTCCATCTGGAGATTATTCAGGAGCGTCTGGAGAGAGAGTATAATCTTGATCTTGTTACAACAGCACCGGGAGTTATTTATAAAGTATACAAGACGAACGGAGATGTCATAGAACTGACAAACCCGTCTAATCTTCCGGATCCTTCTGAGATTGAATATATGGAAGAGCCGATGGTAAAGGCTGAGATTATGGTAACATCCGAATTTATCGGTACGATTATGGATCTATGTCAGGAGAGACGAGGAGAGTATCTTGGCATGGAATATATTGAAGAGACCCGTGCAGTTCTGCATTACAGACTGCCGCTCAATGAGATTATCTACGATTTCTTTGATGCATTGAAGTCCAGATCCAGAGGATACGCTTCCTTTGATTATGAGATGGACGGATACCAGAGATCTGAACTTGTGAAACTGGATATTCTGGTCAATAAAGAAGAAGTAGACGCTCTTTCCTTTATCGTCCATGCAGATACTGCATATGAACGTGGAAGAAAGATGTGCGAGAAGCTTAAAGAAGAGATTCCAAGACAGCTCTTTGAAATCCCGATTCAGGCGGCTATTGGTGGAAAGATTATTGCCCGTGAGACTGTAAGAGCAATGCGAAAAGATGTGCTTGCAAAATGTTACGGTGGTGATATCAGCCGTAAGAGAAAGCTTCTTGAAAAACAGAAAGAAGGAAAGAAGCGTATGCGTCAGGTTGGTAACGTAGAGATTCCTCAGAAAGCATTTATGAGTGTACTGAAGTTGGATGACAAATAATGAGATTATTAGAATTATATATTCATATACCATTTTGTAAAAAAAAATGTAAATATTGCGATTTCCTCTCAGGTCCGTCAACGGCGGATGAGAGGGAATCTTATGTGAAAAGCCTTTGTCAGGATATTCGCTCATACGCGCACCTGGCGAAGGCTTGCCGTGTTATCAGTATCTTTGTCGGTGGGGGAACGCCTTCTACTTTGACAGCTTTTCAGATGCAGCAGATATTTTCAGCAGTCCGTGATACATTTGTTGTAGAAGAAAATGCAGAGATCACAGTTGAGATGAATCCAGGAACTGTAGACAGGGAAAAGCTTTCCGGTTATAAAAAATGTGGAATTAACCGATTAAGCATTGGCCTGCAATCTACAAAAAATAGAGAACTTCAGATACTGGGTCGTATTCATACATATGAAGAATTTCTTGAAACATATCGTATGGCAAGAGCAGAAGGATTTGAGAATATTAATGTTGATCTGATGTCAGCAATTCCGGGACAAAGTCTTACTGACTGGGAGGAAAACTTAAAAACAGTGGCAGAGCTTGCCCCGGAACACATTTCTGCATATAGTCTGATCGTGGAGGAAGGTACTCCATTTTATGAGGAGTATGGGGAAGGGCGTCATGCAGACGAATTACCTGATGAAGAGACAGAGCGTAAGATGTATTGGAGAACGAAAGAAATACTTTCAAAATACGGATATGAAAGATATGAGATTTCTAATTATGCAAAGCCTGGATATGCTTGCAGACATAATATCGGATACTGGGAGCGAACAGAATATCTGGGGATTGGAACCGGAGCTGCATCACTGATCAATAACAGTAGATTTAATTATGGAGAAGAGCCGGAAAAGTTAACTGTATCTGCACAGATGGAAGAGACGATGTTCCTTGGCCTGCGTATGATGAAAGGTGTATCAAAAATAGAATTTCTTAAGATGTATGGTGAGAGCATGGAGAACGTTTATGGAAATGTGATAAGAGACATGGAACAGAAAGGACTTCTGGAAGATGGAGAAGACTTTGTGAAACTTACAGATCGTGGAATCGATGTCAGCAACTATGTTATGAGTGAGTTTTTGTTGTAAAGATTATTCTTGGATTTGTTGATTTGATAACATAAAAACGATAAAAGAAAGTTTTAAGATTATATAGCAATAAAAAAGCTTACATAAAACAGCAGCGACACAGGGGAAAAGATGGAGACTAAGAAAAAGAAAATAGGTTTTATTCTAAATCCATATGCTGGAATTGGTGGAAAAGCCGGTCTAAAAGGAAGTGACAATTACAAAAAAATAGAAAAGCTTTTGCTGGAAGGCTGTGAAAGAACAGCCCCCAAGAGAGCAGAAAGCTGTATGAGCAAAATTGCAGATCTTACCGCAAGTTTAGTTGCAGGAGATAAAGGATTGGTGGGAGAGAAAAATTTTTCAATCCTAAGTGCACCAGGGGATATGGGAGAAGCTTTGCTTAAGAAACTTAAAATCCCATGTGATGTGGTGTTATGTCCAAAAGCCCATACAAGCAGCGCAGAAGATACGAAGCTTTGTGCACAAATTATGAAAGAACAGGGTGTGGATCTTCTCGTGTTTTGTGGAGGAGATGGGACTGCAAGGGACATTTGTGAAGCTGTTGGTACGGATGTGACGGTTCTTGGAATCCCGGCAGGAGTGAAGATGTATTCTGCGTGTTATGCCTGTAATCCATATCAGGCAGGTGAGATGTTGGCAGGGTGGCTTGAAGGAAAAGAGATGTCTTATGAAATGAGGGAAGTTCTTGATATTGAAGAGAAGGATTTAGATTCCAGAAACGTAAGCCCCCAATTGTACGGATTTTTGGAAGTATTAAGTGATGGAAAACATTTACAAAAGGCAAAAGAATTGGATTTGGGGTCAGGCGATTCCGCAACTATAATAGCGAGGGCAGCAATCTTGCGAATGGAAAAGGACTGGGTTTATATTATCGGCCCGGGAGGAACGACCTGGAAGATAAAAGAGTTATTGTGTGAAAATGACGAGCAGGAGGATACTGGGAAAAAGAACGTACATGGAACTGTCCGTGGAGTGGATGTGATCAGAAATGGTAAAATCATACTTCGAGATGCGAATGAAAGAGAATTGTGGGACTGTGTCAATTCATACAGTCATATAAAAATTTTGGTGACCTGTATTGGTGGAAATGGTTTTTTGTTAGGAAGAGGAAATCAGCAGATTAGTCCACGGGTAATCAGAAAAGTAGGAAAAGAACAGATTGAAATTGTAGCAACAAAAGAAAAACTGGCAGGACTTGGCGGGCAGCCGATGCATGTAGATACAGGCGATGCAGATGCAGATGAGTATTTAAAGGGGTATTATAAAATTATATTCAAAAATTCTGATTCTGCTATTTACAAGGTTGGATAAAGAAAGAATCTGCAAATAGCCTTTGGTAAAGATGAATATTATGGAATATTTAAAGAAGTCGACAAATGGTCGGCTTCTTATTTTATTTTTTGCGAAATATTGCAAAAATATCAAAAAATTAACAAAATAACTTGACGAAATCGCTGATTGAAGACTAATGTATGTGTTGTAGGTGAAATAAATAAAAATGTTTAGATAATCAATAAGTGAACTGCCATGAAAGGAGTGATTCTTGTGGAAAACAGTTTTGTACATCCATATATGCCTAATAGTGTACCAGAGAATAAGAAGGCAATGTTGGATGAATTGGGAATCAGCAGCGTAGAAGATATTTACAAAAGTATAATTCCAGATGAATTGCTGTATAAAGAACGATTAGATATTCCGGAACCGATCAGAAGTGAATATGAACTGAAAAGACATGTGATGGGAATTTTGAATCGTGATATTACAACGGAAGAATATACGAGCTTTCTTGGAGCCGGGTGTTACAAACATCAGGTGCCGGCAATTTGCGATGAGATAAATTCCAGAGGTGAGTTTCTGACTGCTTACTGCGGAGATACATATTCTGATCATGGTAAGATGCAGGCAATCTTTGAATACACAAGCATGATGGGAGAACTTCTGGACACAGATGTTGTAAGTTATACAACTTATGACGGCGGTCAGGCAGTGGCATCTTCGCTTCGTATGGCAGTCAGAGCAGTCAGAGAAAAAGGAATGGCTGGAAAAGTGATTCTTGTTCCGAAGACTATGAATCCGGAAATATATTCTCAGGTCGTACAGTATTGTAGAAATGTGGCAGAAGTAAGAAAAATAGCTTATGAACCAGAGACAGGACTTATGGATCTGGAAGAGTTGAAAGAACAGTTGACAAAGAAAAATGTTGCGGCTGTATTTTTTGAAAATCCAACTTATCTTGGTAACTTTGAGACAAGAGGAGAAGAAATTGCAAAACTGGCACATGATGCAGGAGCTTATTGTGTTGTACAGACAGAGGTGGCAGCGCTTGGAATTATGGAGAGCCCGGTAAATCAGGGTGCTGATATTGTATGTGGAGATATACAGCCTCTTGGAATGCACATTCAGTTCGGCGGTGGTCAGGCAGGATTTATTGCATGTAATCAGAATATGGATCTGGTAGAACAATTTCCAACTTATATGTACGGAATTACAGAGACAGAGAAAGAAGATACATATGGATGGGGAAGAGCGATGAATTATCGAAGCTCTCATGGAAGCCGTGAGAATGCAAAAGAGTATTTTGGAACAGAAACAGGTCTCTGGGCAATTACGGCAGGTGTGTACCTGGCAAGTATGGGGCCGCAGGGCATGTACGAACTCGGTGAGACGATTATTCAGAATGCAGCATATCTGGAGGATATTTTAGATGAGATTCCGAAAGTTCGGGCAAAGAGATTTGAAAATGCGAAGTTTCAGGAGTTTGTAATAGATTTTAACCAGACTGGAAAGACGGTTGAAGAAATTAATAAAGAATTGTTAAAAGAGAACATATTTGGCGGAAAAGACTTAAGTCATGATTTCCCAGAGCTTGGGCAATGTGCACTTTATTGTGTATCAGAGATTACGACATTAGAAGAGATGGAGCATCTTCGTGATGCCCTCAAGCGGATTGCAAAGGGGGAATAGTGATGGGATATTATAAGACAAATCGGGATTTCCACGAAGCAAGATGGGACGAACCTATAATTATGAAACTTGGCAATCCAGGTGAACGAGGAATATTAGTTCCAAAAGCAGATGAAAAAGTTACAAAAGCAACAGGAACTGTAGAAAATCTGCTTCCTAAAAATCTGATTCGAAAAAAAGCACCGAAACTTCCGGAAATGTCTCAGATGCAGGTACTCAGACATTATATGAGATTATCTCAGGAGACGATTGGAACAGATTTTAATATTGATATCGGGCTTGGAACCTGTACTATGAAGTATAGTCCTAAGATACACGAACAATTGGTGAGATCTGAAAAATTAAGCGAAGTTCATCCATATCAGGACGAGTCGACTATTCAGGGAATCCTGGAAATTATGTATCGAGATGAGCAGTACATCAAGGCAATTTCGGGTATGGATAAAGTAAGCTTACAGCCAGGAGGCGGTACTCAGGCAATCTTTGCAAATGTAGAGACAATTCGTGCTTATCATGAATCCAGAGGTGAGGGTGAACAGCGAAATGAGATTATTACGACCATTTTATCGCATCCGGGCAATCCAGGTGCCGCTGCAACGCTTGGATATAAGGTAATCACTTTATATCCAGATGAAAACGGTGTGCCAGATATAGAGGCTCTAAAAGCAGCCGTTTCTGAACATACAGCCGCACTTATGATCACCAATCCGGAAGATACTGGAATCTACAATGAGAAAATTAAAGAATTTGTAGATATTGTTCATGCAGTTGGAGGCTTATGCGTATATGACCAGGCAAACTTAAATGGACTGTTCGGAATTACAAGAGCGCGAGATGCAGGATTTGATATGTGTCATTATAATCTGCACAAATCCTTTTCTTCACCGCACGGATGTCAGGGACCGGCAGCCGGAGCACAGTGCGTATGTGAGAAGCTTGCAAAGTTTGTTGCAGCACCGACAGTAGAATTTGACGGAGAAAAATATTATCTGGATTACAATCGTCCGGATAGCATTGGAAAGTTAAGAAAATTTTATGGAGTGCCTGCGGTTCTTGTGAGAACCTATGCATATATTCGAACTCTCGGCCCGGATGGAATGAAACAGATTGCAGAAATGTCGATTTTAAATAATAATTATATGTTGAAAAAACTTTTGGAGATAAAAGGAATTTCCTTGCCATATGCGAAAGGAAAATACAGATTAGAACAGGCAAGACTGAGCTGGAAAGAATTGACGGACGAGACAGGCGTAACGACAGATGATATCTGCAGACGAATCGTGGATTATGGTTTTCAAGATTATTTTACAAGTCATCATCCAAGAATCATTCCAGAACCTTTTACACCAGAGCCTGTAGAATCTTACTCAAAGGATGATATTGATGAATTTGTAGATGCATATCGTCAGATTGCAGAAGAAGCATATACTACGCCACAAGTTATAAAAGAAGCACCGCATCATGCGGCACTCGGATCCAGAATCCAGGAAGATGGTCTTACCGAGTGGAAAAAATTTGCAACAACATGGCGTGCATATATAAAAATGAAAAAAGACTCTTAATCTGATGAAACAGGAGGGTGGTGAAAAAATAATCGGTATGTGAGATGTCTTGAAAATGTTAGAAGGGAGAAGATAGAATGATTTTTGATGGACATGGAGATGTGTGGACAGATGTAACTTGCCGTGCAGTAGATCACGGAGAAAGAGATATTTTTCGTAAGCATCATCTGCATAAGTTCCAGGAAGGTGGTGTTACAGGAGGAATTTTCGTAATCTGGATCGATCCACCATATGATAGTGATCCAGTGAAACGATCCAAACAGATTGTAAAGAGTATTAAGCAGGAAATGGAAGATTCTGCAGATATTCTGAATTTTGTGAAGAAGTACGATGATTTTGAAAAAGGCACAAAAGAAGGAAAATTAAATATCGTAACCGGAATGGAAGGGTTAAGCCAGATTGGGGAAGACATTGATATGATCAACTATTTTTATGATGAAGTAGGTGTCAGACATGCAATGCTTACCTGGAATGAATTAAACGCATTGGCAACCGGATGGCCGGTGGATGTAACAAGGGGACTTACAGAAGCAGGAAAGAAAGCCGTAAAGCGGATTCAGGATCTTGGAATGGTGATGGATGTATCACATCTAAATGACAAATGTTTCTGGGGCGTCATTGATCTGGCGCAGGGACCGATTATTGCATCACATTCCAATGCACGTAGTGTATGTCCGGCAATGCGCAACCTGACAGATGACATGTTGAAGGCGATTGCTAAGACTGGTGGTCTGGTGGGAATGAACAGTATGAGAGAGTTTATTTCTGAAAAACACGATGAACAAAATGTCGAGCATTTGGCAGACCATGTCGAGTATATTGCTGATCTGATCGGAATCGATCATATTGGTCTTGGATTTGACTTTGATGACTACCTTGGAGGAGAGGCGCTTAAGACATTCAGTGATCATGTCGATTCACCGAGTGGCGACGGTATTTCTAATGAGGCAGAAGCAAAGAATATCCTGGCAGTATTAAAGAAGAGGGGATACAGTCAGGAAGATCTTGACAAGATTGGCTATAAGAATTTTTATCGAGTATTCAAAGAAGTATGGAAATAAAGAATACGAAAAAGTAACTTGTTTATAGGATTGAGAAAGGCAGGAATTCATATGAAAACATTAATTAGTGCGGATAATACGTGGGCGTTGTTTGCAATATTAGTAGTCGTCGCAGCATTAGCTATCTGGATGGAGCAGAAGTACAAATGGGCAGGAAAAGTAACAGGTTGTGTTATTGCTTTGATTGGAGCTATGATTCTTTCTAACATCCGGGTAATCCCGACAGATGCACCGGCATATGATTTTGTATGGTCATATGTTGTACCACTTGCAGTACCACTTCTTTTGTTTAATGCAAATGTGAAGAAAATCTGGAAAGAAAGTGGACGTGTGCTTGTAATTTACCTGATCAGCGGTATTGGTACACTGGTCGGTGGTATTGTAGCATTTTATCTGTTACATAACCAGATTGCAGATCTGCACAAGATAGCAGCTATGATGGTTGGTTCATACACAGGAGGAAGTGTAAACATGGTAGCCATGTCTGATGCATTTGGAGCAAGCGGAGATATGGTATCTTCTTCAGTGGTAGCAGATAACCTTTTGATGGCACTTTATTTCTTCGTACTGATTGCAATTCCAACAATTAAATTCTTCTTGAAGAAATTTAAACATCCATATATTGATGAAGTAGAAGCAAGAAAAGCAAGTGGTGAAAGTGAAAACCAGGCAGCAAGTTACTGGAAAGCAAAACCGGTCGCACTGATCGATATCGCAGAGGCACTTGCGATTGCATTTGCAATCGTAGCAATTTCTACAGCAATTGCAGATTTCTTTGCAGGATTGATTCCAACAAGTAATTTTGGACTGGCATTATTAAACGGTCTTCTTGGAAACAAATATTTGATCATGCCTACATTGACCATGTTATTGGCAACAATTAAACCAGAATTTATGGGAAATATTGGTGGCGCACAGGAAATTGGTACATTCTTGATTCATATCTTCTTTGCAGTAATCGGTGTTCCGGCATCTATCTACCTGATCGTGACACAGGCACCATTACTCCTTGTATTCTGTGCAATCATCGTTGGTATGAACATGATCGTCTCCTTTGTATTTGGTAAGATTTTCAAATTCAACCTGGAAGAGATCTGTATTGCATCGAATGCAAATATAGGTGGACCTACAACAGCCGCAGCGCTTGCAATTGCAAAAGGATGGCAGGCAATGGTAGTTCCGGCACTTCTGGTCGGTACTCTTGGATATGTCATTGGTAACTACTATGGAATCTTTATAGGAACATTCCTTGGAAGATAATGATAATACAAATCCGGGCTAAATAAAAAGAGAATGAACTGTATTTGCAATGAAAATTAAAATACAGTTCATTCTTTTTTTGGGATATACCTATAATAATTCGGCCATTAGATTGGCGTATATCTTTTCATTCTTTTGTGTCCAGTTTGCTGCAATTGCCATTGCTTCAGATTCCGTTGGAACAGTGAGCGTCAGGTCGATTAAAGGAGCATCACGTTCCAGTATCTGACAGCGGACACAATATTCCATGTTGGGATTTCGATAATAGTCAGCTTTTATGGCAACTTCATTTTTCAGTTCATATTGTTTATTACTGAGAAAACTGTTAATATCTTCCTGGATTGCAGGTGAAATATCATTTTTAAAGTAATGAATTGTTTCCTCGCCTTCTTCTGTCAGGTGATAAAATGTTCTTGTGTGCGTGGACTCTTCACGAATAAATCCAGAATCCAAAAGCTCTGAAAGAGCCTGTTGCAATTTAAAATATGTCGTGTAGCCTTCGTTTAAAATGAATTCTGAAATCTGGGAATTAGTCAGTGGGAAATCCACCTTATCCAGCATATACAGAATGATCAGTTTATAAAGTTTAAATGCTTCTGCCATAATTTACAACTCCTTTCCCTGCCAGATGTCGTGAATCTTGAACCAGGACTGCATCTGGTTTAAGACATGTCGTTTGTTTGTGCTCCAGGTAGGAGCAATCAGAAGATCTTTTGGACCGTCCCCGGTGAGCCGATGAATGACAATATCCGGACTCAGATTGCAGATACAGGAACTTAAGACTTCAAAATATTCTTCCATGGAATAAATAGAAAATCTGCCTGTCAGGTAATCGTCCGCGAGATCTGTGTATTTCAGAACATGTAAAAGCTGTAGCTTGATTCCCTGAATGTGGTGTTCATTCAGATAATGCATAGTCTCAAGATTCCGCTTGATATCTTCTCCTGGAAGTCCGAGAATCGTGTGTACGATTACCGGAATACCCATTTGACGAAGTCTCTTTAATGCATGTTCAAATACCGGAAGATCATAGCCGCGCCGGATATAAGATGCCGTATCTTCATGAATTGTCTGAAGTCCAAGCTCAATCCAGACAGGTTTGATCTGATTTAATTCATGAAGAAGATTTAAAATATCTTCACCGAGACAGTCCGGTCTTGTTGCTACAGAAAGAATTCTGATATCCGGGTGCATGATTGCCTCAGTAAATATTTTACGAAGGTAGTCTACAGGTGCATAAGTGTTCGTATATGCTTGAAAGTATGCAATATAAGAACCGCCTCCATATTTGGCGGCGACTTTAGATTTTCCATGTTCAATCTGTTCACGAATCGTCTCGGAAGGTGATTCGGCAAAATCACCAGAACCACCCTGACTGCAGAAAATGCAGCCACGGGTTCCGCATGTTCCATCTCGGTTCGGACAAGTCATGCCTCCGTTCAGTGATAGTTTATATAATTTGCTGCCATAGGTGTTTTTGAGATAATAGTCCAGAGAATGGTATCTCTTTTCGCCCCAGTAAACAGCCATTAAATCAATTCCTTCACAGCTTCGCTTACAACGTCTGCAACGCGAGGGTCGAAAGCTTCCGGAAGAATATTGTTTTCGTTCAGTTCTTCATCCGGAACAAGGCTTGCGATTGCTTTTGCAGTTGCAAGTTTCATCTCTTCTGTAATCTTAGTTGCGCGTCCTTCCAGAGCGCCTTTGAAGATTCCAGGGAAAGCAACGACATTGTTGACCTGGTTCGGGAAGTCTGAACGTCCGGTTCCAACAACTTTTGCTCCGGCTTCTTTTGCGAGGTCTGGCATGATCTCTGGTACAGGGTTAGCCATTGCAAAGAGGATAGCATCTTTGTTCATGGAAGCGACCATTTCTTTTGTGACAATATTCGGAGCAGATACACCGACAAAGATGTCTGCACCATTCAATGCATCAGCAAGGGTTCCTTTTTTGCCTTCCAGATTTGTTACTTCGACCATCTTTTTCTGCATCCAATTCAGATTCTGAGAATCTTTTCCGAGGATTCCACTGATATCGCACATTGTAATATGAGAAAATCCGTATGTGAGAAGCAGTTTTGTGATTGCAACACCGGCACTTCCGGCACCATTTACAACGACTTTACAGGTCTCTTTGTCTTTTCCTGTTACTTTTAATGCATTGATGATTCCGGCAAGAACCACAATGGCAGTTCCGTGCTGATCGTCGTGGAAAACAGGAATGTCGAGAAGCTCTTTCAGACGTTCCTCAATTTCAAAGCATCTTGGAGCACTGATGTCTTCTAAGTTAATGCCTCCGAAAGCAGGAGCAATATTTACAACAGTTTTGATGATCTCTTCAGTATCCTGAGTGTCCAGGCAGATCGGCACAGCATTGACACCACCGAATTCTTTGAAAAGGACAGCTTTTCCTTCCATAACAGGCATGGCAGCCAGCGGTCCTATATTGCCAAGTCCAAGCACGGCACTTCCGTCAGATACAACAGCAATTGTGTTGGATTTGATTGTATATTTGTATGCGGCTTCTTTATCTTCAGCGATAACTTTGCATGGCTCAGCAACACCCGGTGTGTAAGCAATTGCCAAATCTTCGCGAGTCTTTACATGAGACTTTGCGATGGTTTCAAGTTTGCCGTTCCATTCTTCGTGCATTTTCAGAGCTTTTTCTTGATTTGTCACGTTAAATACCACCTTTTTCTACTATATTTTGTATATGGGGATTTGAACAAGGTCATCCCTTGTATACCATCATATCATTTTAAGATTACCAAATCAAGAAATGTCTTTGAAAAAAGGCTTTTAAAAGCGAAACATTTGTAGTATAATAAACTTTAGTTTCAGATGAAGTCTATTCTGACAAAGAATCCCGTGATGACACATAAGCCTATAATTGAAAGGAATATAAAGCGATGATGAAAGAAAAATATGAAACATTACCGTTGACGACGTTAAAAGAACTTGCAAAAGCAAGAGGCCTGAAAGGTATTTCTACAATGAAAAAGGCCCAGGTAATCGAATTGATGTTACAGGAAGATGAAAAAGAACAGGAAAAAGAAAAACAGGAAAAGCGTGAGACAGTAAAAGAGATGTCTGCGAATACCGGAGATAAAGAAATCCATGATATTGACCGCCTGGACAGTGGAATTGTTGCACGCGGAATTCTGGAGGTTATGCCAGATGGGTTCGGATTTATCCGAAGTGATAATTATCTTCCAGGAGATAATGATATCTATATTTCGCCGTCTCAGATCCGTAGATTCAATCTGAAGACTGGAGATATTTTGGAGGGACATACTCGTATTAAGACACAGCAGGAGAAGTTCAGCGCACTGTTATATTTGACTAAAGTGAATGATACAGATCCAATGGAACTTCTCACACGTAGCAGTTTCGAGAAGATGACACCGATTTTTCCAAATGAGAGAATGCGTCTGGAGTGTGGCAAGACAAGCACGTCTATGAGAATTATGGACTTGCTTTCTCCAATTGGTAAAGGTCAGAGAGGAATGATCGTATCACCTCCGAAAGCCGGTAAGACAACACTTTTAAAAGAAGTTGCATTGTCTGTTCTTAAGAATAATCCGGAAGTGCATCTTCTGATTCTTCTGATTGATGAACGTCCGGAGGAAGTTACGGATATTAAAGAGACCATTCAAGGAGACAATGTAGAGATTATTTACTCTACATTTGATGAGCTTCCAGAGCATCATAAGAGAGTATCTGAAATGGTCATTGAACGTGCAAAGCGTCTTGTAGAACATAAGAAAGATGTTATGATCTTGCTTGACAGCATCACACGTCTTGCAAGAGCGTATAACCTGACTGTTTCACCATCCGGAAGAACACTTTCCGGTGGTCTTGATCCTGCAGCGCTTCATATGCCAAAGCGCTTCTTTGGTGCTGCAAGAAATATGCGTGAGGGTGGAAGCCTTACAATTCTCGCTACAGCACTGGTAGATACAGGAAGCAAGATGGACGATGTTGTATATGAGGAGTTTAAAGGAACAGGTAACATGGAACTGGTACTTGACCGTAAGCTTTCTGAAAAAAGAATGTTCCCTGCTATTGATATACCGAAGTCAAGCACTCGTAGAGAAGATCTGCTTCTTAACAAAGATGAGCAGGAAGCTGTGGAGATCATGCGCCGTGCACTCAATGGAATGCGTGCGGAAGAGGCGGTGGAGAGTATCCTGAATATGTTCTCCAATACAAAGAACAACAATGAGTTGATTGAAATGGTAAAAAAGAAAAAAATATTATAGACAAGCTGGCAATCGTGTGGTACAATAAGAAAGCTGTTTAGAAAATATTCGCGTTTGACGCAACTAAAATAAACGCAACAATAATAAAGAAGAGGTGAAAATCATGAAAGAAGGAATACATCCAGCATACTATCAGGCAACTGTAACTTGCAACTGTGGTAACACATTCGTAACAGGATCTACAAAAGAAGATATCCACGTAGAAATCTGTTCTAAGTGTCATCCGTTCTACACAGGACAGCAGAAAGCAACACAGGCTCGTGGCCGTGTTGATAAGTTCAACAAGAAGTACGGAATGAAATAAGTTCGAAGGTTATCGGGGTTGAGGTTTTTTAAATCTCAACCCTTTCTTCTATTTATATCAGATATGAGGAGAGCAATTATATGAAGTCATCCAATATTGGGGGACAGGCAGTCCTTGAAGGAATTATGATGAGACATGGAGACGACTATGCGGTTGCAGTGAGAAAACCGGATGGAGAGATTTTTGTACAGAAGGAAGAATATCACAGTGTGATCAAATGGAAAGCTTTAACGAAGATTCCGTTTGTCAGAGGGGTGTTCAATTTTATAGATTCTATGGTTCTGGGAATTAAGACGTTGATGTTTTCAGCTGAATTTTATGAGGACGAAGAGGAAGTAAAAAGCGAAAAAGAACTGACAGAGGAAGAAATCGCAAAGAAGGAAAAACAGGAAAAATGGATGATGAATGCGACAGTTGCAATATCTGTAGTAATTGCAGTAGCAGTATTTATGGTTCTGCCGTATTTTCTGTCTTCATTATTAAAACCACTGATGCCATCGTATCATTTGAGAACATTAGTGGAAGGATTTGTGAGGATTGGTATATTTATTCTCTATATTGCATTGATTTCAAGAATGGATGATATCCAGAGAACATTTATGTACCATGGCGCGGAGCACAAATGCATCAATTGCATTGAGCATGGACTTCCGCTTACCGTTGATAATGTCAGAATCAGTTCCAGACAGCATAAGCGCTGTGGAACAAGCTTCTTATTCTTCGTACTGGCAATCAGTATTATTTTGTTGATGTTGATTCAGGTGGAATCACCGCTGATGCGTGTGATCGTGAGAATTGCCTTGATTCCGGTCATTGCAGGAATTTCTTATGAAGTACTGAAACTTGCAGGAAGAAGTGAGAATCCGATTATCAATCTTTTAAGCAGACCAGGACTTGCAATCCAGAAGCTGACAACGAAAGAACCGGACGACTCAATGATTGAAGTGGCAATACAGGCAGTAGAAGCAGTATTTGATTGGAGAGCATATGAAGCAGAGAACTTTAAAACTGCAGAGGATTTATAAAGAAGGATCTGCGTATCTGGAAAGCAGACAGATACCAGATGCTCAAATCGATGCATGGTATTTACTGGAATATGTGACTGGAATCAGTCGTGCTTCCTACTATGGAAATCCGGAAAAAAATATTTCGGAAGAGGAAGCAAAACGGTATTGGGAATATCTGGAAAAGCGTGCACGAAGAATTCCACTTCAGCATATTACGGGAAGTCAGGAGTTTATGGGATATGAATTTCTTGTTAATGAGCATGTGCTTATACCAAGGCAGGATACAGAGAATCTGGTGGAAGAAGCATTGAAAGTGATAAGACCGGATATGCATGTGCTGGATATGTGTACTGGTTCGGGCTGTATACTGATCAGTCTTTTAAAGTATGCGGCAGAAAGAAAGCACATTACAGGGGGGAAAGCGGTTGGCGCAGATATATCAGCAGATGCGCTTGAAGTGGCAAAAAAGAACGCTCAGAGACTTAAGGTTCCTGTTATATGGGTACAGAGTGACATTTTTGAAAATGTATCTGAAAGTTTTGACCTTATTGTGTCAAACCCACCATATATTAGAACGGAAGTGATCCAGGGACTGGAGGACGAAGTAAAGCTTCATGATCCGTGGATCGCGCTTGACGGACATGAAGACGGACTTTACTTTTACAGAAGAATTGTAAGCGAAAGCATTTCACATCTGAATGATGGTGCATGGCTCATGTTCGAGATCGGTCATGACCAGGCAGAAGATGTATCAAAGCTTATGAAAAATGCAGGATTTTGCAATATATATGTGAAAAAGGATCTGGCAGGACTTGACCGTGTAGTGTGTGGCATGTACAATAAAAGAGTTGTAGAAAATTCAAGTCGAACAAAAATGTGAGACATTGGTCAGGATAGAGAATACCGAAGTGAGGATTATGTTTAATGTTTGCGCCGGTATATGGCAGTTATAGTAATATTGCAGGTAAACAGGAGGAGATAGAGATGTTTGATAAATTAGAAGATCTGCTAATTCGATTAGAAGAAATCTTGAGCGAACTTCAGGAACCGGATGTGGCAAGTGACCCAAACCGTTTCCGTAAGCTCATGAAAGAACAAAGTGAGCTTACACCAATCGTAGAAGCATACAAAGAATATAAAGCATGCAAGCAGAACATTGAAGAAAGTCTGGAACTTCTGAATGAAGAGTCTGACGAAGATATGCGAGAACTTGCAAAAGAGGAGTTGAATGAGTCGAAAGCAAGAGTAGAAGAGCTTGAGCATGAGCTTAAGATCCTGTTGCTTCCAAAAGACCCTAATGATGACAAGAACGTAGTAGTTGAGATCCGTGCTGGTGCCGGTGGAGATGAAGCAGCACTTTTTGCTGCAGAAATTTATCGTATGTATCTGCATTATGCAGAGAGTAAACGCTGGAAAGTGGAACTGGTAGAGTGCGAAGAAATTGGAATCGGTGGTATGAAGAATGTTACATTTATGATTGATGGACAGGGCGCATATTCTATGATGAAATACGAATCCGGGGTACACCGCGTGCAGCGTGTGCCGGAGACAGAAAGTGGCGGACGTATCCACACATCAACAATCACAGTAGCAGTTATGCCGGAGGCAGAAGATGTGGATGTTCATATCGATGAGAAAGATATCCGTATCGATGTTATGAGAGCATCAGGAAACGGTGGACAGTGTGTCAATACAACAGACTCCGCTGTACGTCTGACTCACTATCCAACTGGAATTGTAATCTACAGCCAGACAGAGAAATCACAGCTGCAGAATAAAGAAAAAGCATTTGCACTTCTGCGTGCAAAACTCTACGATTTGGAATGTCAGAAGCAGCATGATGCAGAGGCAGAAGCAAGAAAGAGCCAGATCGGAACAGGAGACCGCTCTGAGAAAATCCGTACTTATAACTTCCCACAGGGACGTGTCACAGATCACCGTATAGGTCTGACATTATACAAACTAGACAAGATTATGAACGGCGATATCCAGGAAATCATCGATGCCTGCATCGCTGCCGATCAAGCCAAAAAACTCGCAAACATGGACGAATAGCACGAACGCAGATTAAATATAAGAGTACTATGGACAATTTATTGGACAGAGTACTCTTATTTTAATCTATGTGAGTCAAACGAGCACTGAGATGGAGCAGAGCGGAATCGAAGTGGGCGTTCGTGCTATTCGAAAGTGGTGGGAGTCTGCTTGCAGGGAGAATCGTCCTTTTGTTATATTGTGTGAGAATGCAAACGAGCACCGAGAAGAAGCAAAGCGGAATCGAGGTGGGCGGGTGCATGCCATCATAGCGAAGCACGAGAGCCAGAGTACTCTTATTTTAATCTATGTGAGTCAAACGAGCACTGAGATGGAGCAGAGCGGAATCGAAGTGGGCGCTTGTGCTATGAAAAAGAAAAGAGGAGCCAGATGCTGCTTGCAGCAAACTGACTCCTCTTTTTAGCCTTCGATTGATTTTAAAGATTTTCCGTTATACACACATGTAGTTTCCTTGCCGGGAACGATTGTCACCATATAACCGTCTTTGCCAAAGTTAATTGCAACAACTTTTCCGTCTGTTGTATGGAAAATCTGAAGCAGTACAGCATTAGAATCATATTTTTTTCCAAAATAATCATTAAATGTAGTGTCCCATGTATTTTTTCCAGAAGGCGCAGTGAAAAGGTACTGTGCATTAGATTTATCAGCACTATCCAGATAAGATAATACCTGTCGGGCAATTCTTCTGCTGGATGTATTGATTTCTGTTTTGTCATTGGGATTTCTCTGTACAGCATTCAGAGCAGCGTTCGTAATTCTGCCCAGATTTTTTATTCTTTTGCCATCGATTTCCGTTGCAAATCTGCATGGCGGTTTAGTAGGATCAGGGTTTGTAAAGCTTTCAGGATACATAGCATAGCATTCTGACATGGCTGCCTGTGCAGCTTTCCAAGTATCGGTTGCTTCTGTTATAATTGCTTTTTCTTTTGCCTTTCGTATGTATCCGGTTAAAGCCGGAATCAAAAGTGCGGCAAGAATTGCAAGGATTGTCAGAACCACAATGAGTTCTACTAATGTGAAACCCTGTTTTTTCTTTTCTGATTTTATAATTATCGTCTTCTCTCTATAATATAATGTTGTTGAGTTTTTGGTATCATATAATAAAAATGATTACACATAATATAATTAATGATACCGTATATATAGGAAAACGTCAAGAAAAACAAAAATCGATTCAATCAATTCAGATATTGCTATAATTATATCCTATAGCAAACTATAAAAATCTAAACATAGACAAACCACTTTCTTACAATTATAATAGGAAAAGTCAAGAATATAAAAACTAATGAAAAAGACTTGTAAGGAGTGATCAGTTATGAAGAAGAAAAAAGTATTAAGTACATTATTGATAGCAGGAATGGTAGCAAGTATGATGGTTGGTTGTGGAAAATCGGCAGATGATAAAAAAGAATCTGACAATTCCGGAGTTACCACTTATACAGTTGGAACAGAAGGAGCATATCCTCCGTTCAACCTTGTAAATGAAAAAGGCGAACCGGACGGATATGATATTGCAGTTATGAAGGCAATTGATGATCTGAATCCAGATGTTGAATTTAAATATGAAGCAACAGGCTGGGATGGAATTTTTACAGCTCTCGAGTCTGGCAAGATTGATGTGATTGCCAGCCAGTGTGGTAAGAATGAAGAGCGTGAGCAGAAATATCTTTTCCCGGATATTCCATATACAGAGACTCAGGCAGCAATTGTATTTAAAAAAGACCGTACAGATATTTCCAGTGATGTAAACAGTATTGCAGGAAAAACGATTGTATCTGCAACCTCAGGAGCACAGACAAACTGGCTTGAGAATTATAACAAAGAGCATCCGGACAAAGCAGCCGATATTATGTATGCAGATGGAGATATGAGCAAGATGCTTCAGGAAGTTATTAACGGAAGAGCAGATGCACATATTGCTTCTATTAAAGTAACTGCTGATTATGTTCTCAAAGAGCAGGGACTTGACAATGAACTAGAGTGTCTTCCATTTGAGACTGGTGATGAGACAACTACATACATGCTTCTGAGACAGGACGAGTCAGGAGAGAAGCTGAAAAAGATTATTGATGACAGTCTGAAGACGTTGATTGAAAATGGTACATTAAAAGAATTATCTGAGAAGTATCTTGATGGAGATTATGCACCACAATTATAATCGAGAAAGTGTCTTATATCTTTAAAGAAATAAGGAAAAATATAAGATGCACGCCGTATGAGATGCGACGTGCATTTTGTGCAATACGCCGTTATACAGAAATCGTTCTTGCACGAATTTCTATAGGGCGATTCATAAGTTGTACCGGAAACCACAAGAGTTCCGAATAAAAGAGAAAGATTGGTGTAAAAGAGATGGGGAAAATATTTAGTGTTGAATTTCTGATACAGTCCATTCCGCAGATAGCAGTATATCTGCCGATTACACTTCTGATTACAATTGCCAGTTGTGTAGCAGGACTGATCGTAGGGTTCTTTATTGCGTTGGCCCGTTATTTTGAAGTACGGGTACTTAAGACAGTTGCGAAAGTATACATATCATTTATCCGTGGCACGCCGACTATGGTACAATTGGTGCTTGTGTATTACGGAATCCCGATACTGCTTCGTGTGATGAACGAAGCATGGGGAACAAGTTTTGATATTAACGGAATCCACCCGGTCGTATTCGCAATTATTACACTGGGACTTAATGCAGCGGCATATATGTCAGAGATTATCCGCAGTGCATTGATGTCCGTAGATGAAGGACAGGTAGAAGCTTGTTATAGCTTGAATATGACGAAGTGGCAGGCGCTTATAAGTGTTGTAATCCCGCAGGCATTTGTCGTAGCACTTCCAAGTCTGGGCAATAACTTTATATCATTATTAAAAGAGACTTCTCTTGTATTTAACATTGCAGTTGTAGATATTATGGCACAGGCAAGAATCGTTGGAGCGAGATCTTATCGTTACTTTGAGGTATATATTGCAGTATCTTTGATTTACTGGGTATGCTGTATGCTTTTGGAACGTCTGCTTGCAAAGATAGAGACCTATGTGCGTAGAAAAGAGAGGAGAAGTTAAGATGTCGATAGTAGAAGTAAGAGGACTTTGTAAAGCTTTTGGTGATAATCAGGTTTTGAAAAATCTGGATTTTCAGATAGAAAAAGGTGAAGTTGTAACGCTGATCGGACCAAGCGGAGGCGGTAAGACAACGCTTCTTCGTTCTCTCAACTGGTTAAATGTACCAGATGCAGGGAGAGTTACCATTGATGGAGTTACAATTGAAGCCGGAAAAGAGAATAAACAACAAATCCGGGCACTCAGAGAAAAGACGAGCATGGTATTTCAGCATTATAATCTCTGGAAGAACAAGACTGCTCTGGAGAATATTACGGAAGGACTGATTCGGGTTCAGAAGATGCCGAAAGTCCAGGCAGTGGAGAAAGCAGAACATTTGCTGGAACGTGTCGGACTGATCGAGAAGAGAGATGAATACCCGGTACGTCTTTCCGGAGGGCAGCAGCAGAGAGTAGGAATAGCGAGAGCACTTGCAGCAGAACCGCAGGTTATGCTGTTTGATGAACCAACAAGTGCTCTTGATCCGGAGTGGATCGGGGGAGTTCTTGATGTTATGAAAGAAATTGCAGCAGATGGAATGACGATGATTGTAGTATCCCATGAGATGCGCTTTGTAAAAAATGTTGCCTCCAGAATCTTATTCCTGGAAGGTGGACAGATTGTAGAAGACAATACACCGGAGAAATTGTTTAATAATCCGGAGAATGAACGTACAAGAGCATTTTTGGAGATGGCAGAATTGTAAGAAACAATAAAAAGTTTTATCTCAGTCGAGAAGACTCCCACTTCAGGTGGTGAGTAATAGCAAATTTGTCTCAGTGGGAGTCCAATCTCCGACTGAGATAAACGCTCCGCGAGGATGCGCAGTGATTCTGATAGGAATATGTCAGCTTCTCTGACCAGAATCACGCGCCAAGTCTCACGGACGTTCGACTTGAATATAAAATGAAGACAGATGAGAAAGCTGAAATAAGAAAATTAAATCTGGGACAGGTACTTTTAAAAGAAGTCCCTGTCCTAAAATATTTGAAGACAACAGGCAATTGCGAAAATGAAGGAGAAAATAAATATGGCAACAGATTTTGATAAAGTAATCAATCGAAAAGGAACACATTCTTTAAAATATGATTTTGCGACAGTAAGAGGAAAGAAAGCGGATATACTTCCACTTTGGGTGGCAGATATGGATTTTCAGGCACCAAAATCAGTCAGAGAGCGCTTATTTGAGATTGTAGAGCATGGTATATTTGGGTACAGTGATACCCTGGAGGATTATTGCAGAGCAGTGAAATCCTGGTATAAGAGAAGATTTGACTGGGAAATCGAGAGTGACTGGATCATCAAGACACCAGGAATTGTATTTGCACTTGCAATGGCAGTAAAAGCCTACACAGAGCCGGGAGAAAGTGTTCTGATGCTGCAGCCGGTTTACTACCCGTTCAGAGAGGTCATTGAAGACAATGGAAGAAAGCTGATTGGAAGTCCATTAAAATTAGAAGATGGGCACTACACCATTGACTTTGAGGATATGGAGAAGAAAATCCGGGAAAATGATGTAAAATTATTACTTTTCTGCAGTCCGCACAACCCGGTAGGACGTGTGTGGAAAAGAGAAGAGTTGGAAAAAGTTGCAGCGCTCTGCTTGAAATATCACATGACACTTGTCAGCGATGAGATCCACAGTGATATTGTATACAAAGGACATAAACATCAGATGATGGCATCTATTTCAGAAGAGATTGCAGATATTACTGTCACATGTACCGCGCCATCAAAAACATTTAATGTGGCAGGGCTTCAACTTTCCAACATTATCATTTCCAATCCAAAGCTGCGTGAGAAATTTAAACACGAAGTGATGCAAGCAGGCTACAGCCAGCCGAATCTGATGGGAATGGAAGCGTGTCAGGCTGCTTATGAAAACGGCGAAGAATGGTTGGAAGAGTTACTTGTATATCTTCAGGGAAATGTGGACTTTGTCCGGGATTATCTGAAACAGGAGATTCCGAAAATCAGGCTTATTGAGCCGGAAGGAACTTATCTGCTTTGGCTGGATTGCAGAGAACTGGGTTTATCAGTAGAAGAATTGGAACATCTGGTTGTTGATAAGGCAAATCTCTGGCTGGATCCGGGATTTATTTTTGGGGCAGTAGGAGAAGGATTTGAACGAATCAATATCGCATGTCCGCGTCAGACGTTAAGGCAGGCAATGAATCAGCTTAGAGATGCTTTGAATGCAGAGGCATTCTTGAACTAGGGATTTGTAAAGAATGGTAGATAAGACAGGAGGAAAATCGTGATGGCAGAAGAACTACAGACATACTTATTGGAACATTTTCAATGGCTGCACAGACATCCGGAACTTGCATTAAAGGAGTATGAGACAACCAACTATGTAAAAAATGTATTAAAACAGACAGAAGGTGTGGAGCTTTTGAATCTGGGACTTGATACAGGAGCGCTTGCAAAGATCGAGGGAAAAGAGCCAGGGGGTGTTGTTGCAATCAGAGCGGATATTGATGCGCTGCCGATCCTGGAAGAGAGTGGACTTTCTTATAGTTCAGAAAATGATGGTTGTATGCATGCTTGTGGACATGATTTCCACACGACAGCACTTCTTGGAGTGGCAAAACTTCTTGGAGGAGAGAGAGAGCATATAAAGGGTACCGTCATTTTATTGTTTCAACCTGCTGAAGAAGCAGAACATGGTGGTGAAAAAGTTGTAAATACCGGAATGTTTGAAAAATACAAGATTGAAAAAATCTTTGGACTTCACACAAAACAAAACATGCCAGTCGGAACGATTGCAATTGCACCAGGTCCATTTTCAGCGGCGGTAGACCGGTTCTTATATACGGTAAAAGGAATGGGATGCCACGGAAGCGCCCCGCAGACGGGTCTGGATCCGATCCCGGCAGCAGCAAGACTGGTAGGAAGTCTTCAGGAAATTGTAAGCCGAAGAATCAGTCCGACGGAGACGGCAGTTATCAGTGTGACTCGTTTTACATCAGGCACAAGCTGGAACATTATCCCAGAGACCGCCAGGCTAGAAGGAACCGTTCGCACATTTAATCCCAAAGTGCGTGAGCAGATTGTGGAATTGATGCAGGCACAGGCTGAAGGTCTGGAGCGGGAAGGTTATCAGGTGGAATTTACATGGATCCCGGGCTGTCCGGCAACGAACAATGATGCAAATCTGGCAGAACTTGTGCGAAAAGAAGCAATGGAAGAAGGATTCCATGTAACCTTGCAGCATCCGGAGATGGGAGGAGAAGATTTTTCCTGCTATCAGGAGTTGGTTCCAGGAGCATTTTTTCATGTGGGGACCGGGGGAAAATATCCGGCGCATAATTCTAAATTCACAGTAGATCCGGCAGCACTTTTGGGAGCTTCTAAACTGATGAGTGAGATTGTGAAGAAAGCGCTTAAAGCTTCATAGATATTGCAGCTATGAAGCTTTGTTTTTTGGCAGAGCAGTAAAAAGCACATAGATGATATCAGGGGCATGCCTTGTAATGAGTATAGAAAATGTGCTATACTCGGAAGAGTAAAAATTACAGTTATCAGATGGACGAGAACTGCGATGAGTACAATGGCGGGGAATTCCTTCGTTGGATGTGCTCTTTACTAGTTTTGAATTGGAGCATAGAATGAAAGATATTATTTTTAAGAGAACAGAGCTGGAAGACAAGGAAATCATGACAAAGTATTTCGATGAGCATCCGAGCAGAAGTTGTGAACGTACATTTGTCAATGTGTTTTTATGGTCCAGGCAGTACCCGGTAAAATGGGCGATTGTTGAAGGAGCCATGGTGTTCAAAAGTGAAGATGAGGGACATGTTGCCTATGCATTTCCGGCAGGGACAGATGAACATGTGAAGCGTGCATTGGATAAGATGAAAACATATAGTGAGGAGCGAGGTTATCCGTTCCGTATGTATAATGTGACACCGGATGATTTTGCACGACTGGAAAGCTGGTATCCGGGAAGATTCGAGATTGAGTATGACCGGGACGAAGCGGATTATGTCTATGAAAGCGAGAAGTTAGCGACTTTGTCTGGTAAGAAGATGCATGGAAAGAAGAACCATGTGAATCGATTCCGAAAAGAATTTGAAGGACGCTGGAGCTACGAATCCATGAAAAAAGAGAATCTGGAGGAATGTTTCCAGATGGCTTTGAAGTGGAGAAAAGAGAATGGCTGTAATGATGATACAGATAAGAATGCAGAGATGTGTGTGACAATGAATGCACTCAGACTTTTTGAAGAACTTGACCTGAAGGGCGGTATCCTTCGAATTGATGGTAAAATCGTAGCATTTACCATCGGAGAACCAATCTGCCCGGATACATTTGTTGTTCACATAGAGAAAGCTTATGCAGATGTGCCCGGAGCATATACTATGATCAATCAGCAATTTGTAGAACATGAGTGTATGGATTACAAATATGTGAATCGGGAAGATGATGCCGGTTCTGAGGGACTCAGAAAAGCAAAGCTTTCCTATAAACCAGTATTTATGGTAGAAAAAGGACATGTACATGAAAAGGAGATAGAAAAATGATAGCAGATAAAATGAAAAATATGGTAGCGAACAGTTCCGCTATTCGTGCAATGTTTGAGGAAGGAACACGTCTGGCAGGAATTTATGGACGTGAGAATGTATTTGATTTCAGCCTTGGGAATCCGAATGTTCCGGCACCGCAGATTGTAAAAGATGCAATTGTCGAACTGGTCAATGACACAGATCCGGTTGTGCTTCATGGCTATACGAACAGTAACAGTGGATATCCGGAAGTAAGAGAGGCAATTGCAAAGTCTCTGAATGAAAGATTTGATACAAAATTTTCCGGCAAGAACATTGTCATGACTGTCGGAGCGGCAGGTGGATTGAATGTCATTTTAAAATCTCTGATCAATCCCGGAGATGAAGTGATTGCATTTGCACCATATTTTGGAGAATATCGTTCTTATACAAACAACTATGATGGAGTTCTGGTCGAGATTTCCCCGAATACAGTTGATTTTCAGCCAAAGCTTGATGAATTTGAGCAGAAGATCACACCAAAGACAAAAGCTGTCATTGTAAATACACCGAATAACCCGACAGGTGTTGTATATTCAGAGGAGACGATCAAGAAGTTAGCGGCGATCATGGAGGCCAAACAGAAAGAATATGGAACAGAGATTTTTCTGATTTCTGACGAACCATATCGTGAACTTGCTTATGATGGAGTGGAAGTTCCATACCTGACGAAATATTATGATAATACGATTGTAGGATATTCTTTCAGCAAATCCCTGTCACTTCCGGGAGAACGTATAGGATATCTTGTTATTCCGGATGAGGTTGCAGACAGCGAAGATCTTCTTTCCGCTGCCAATGTGGCAACAAGAATCTTAGGTTTTGTAAATGCACCAACTCTGCAGCAGAAAGTAGTAGAAAAATGCCTGGATGCAAAGACAGACCTTTCTTTCTACAACAGAAACAGAGAAGATTTATATAACGGATTGAAAGAATGTGGATTTGAATGCATCAAACCACAGGGAGCATTCTATCTTTTTGTAAAATCACCAGTTGCAGATGAAAAGGAATTCTGTAATGCAGGAAAGAAATATAATATCCTGATGGTACCAGGTAGTTCCTTTGCGTGCCCGGGATATGTAAGACTGGCATATTGTGTATCTCATGAGACAATCGTGAATTCGCTTCCAAAATTCAAAGAACTGGCAAAGGAATACATGTAATGTTCAGAGGTCGCGGCGATGAACAAATTTAGCAAAGATACAGGAGCATAGTATGAAAGCATTTGAGAAGAACATAAGAAAAGTAGAGCCATATGTACCAGGTGAACAGCCACAGCGCAAAGTCATCAAATTAAATACGAATGAGAATCCATATCCACCGGCACCGGGAGTCACAAAAGCGTTAGAAGAGATGGATACAGACCGTTTCCGCCTTTATCCGGATCCGACTGCAGCACCACTTGTAAATGCGCTTGCGGACTTTTATCATGTGAATCCGGACCAGGTATTTGTAGGTGTAGGATCCGATGATGTATTGTCTATGTGTTTCCTGACATTTTTTAATTCCGAAAAACCGATATTTTTCCCGGATATTACTTATTCTTTTTATAGTGTATGGGCGGATCTGTATCGGATTCCATATGAATGTCAGAAACTGGATGAGGATTTCAAACTTGTAAAAGAAGACTACTATAAGGAGAACGGGGGAGTGATTTTCCCAAACCCAAATGCACCGACAGGAATCTATGAGGATCTGTCAGTAGTAGAAGATATCATTGCACATAATCAGGATGTCATTGTGATCGTGGATGAAGCGTATATTGATTTTGCAGGACGTTCCGCACTGGAACTGATTGACAAATACGATAACCTGATCGTTGTCCAGACATTTTCCAAGGCAAGATCTATGGCGGGTATGCGAATCGGCTATGCTATCAGCAATCCGACATTGATCAAATACTTAAATGATGCGAAATATTCATTTAACTCTTACACTATGAACCAGACTTCAATTGTGTGTGGTGTGGAAGCTGTGAAAGACAGGGAATATTTCGAGAATGGCGTCAGAAAAATTGTTGAGACAAGGGAGTGGGCAAAAGAAGAACTTACAAAACTTGGATTTACATATCTGGATTCTGGTTCCAACTTTATATTTGCAAAGCACCCGGAATACGATGCGAAAGAGCTGTTTGAGGCATTAAAGGCACATGATATCTATGTGCGATTTTGGGGCAGCGAGAGAATCGAGCAATATATGCGTATTAGCATCGGGACAAGAGAAGAGATGGAGCAGTTATTTGCATTTTTGAAAGAATATATGTGGCGGGGTTCTGAACAGTTACAAAAATAAATGAAAAAATAAGGAGAGATGTATGACACAGTCATTAGTACAAGGAATTATTGATGCACTCAGTGGAAGTGTTGGAAAAGAGGCAATTGTATTTATTATTTCCATGATTCCGATTTTGGAACTTCGTGGAGCACTTCTTGTAGCAGGACCGCTTCTTGGAGTGCCGGTCGCGAAAGCGATTCCATTATGTATTCTTGGGAATATTATACCGGTTCCGTTTATCCTGCTTCTGATCACACCGATTTTTAACTGGATGAAAGGAACAAAACATTTAAAACCGCTGGTAGATAAGCTGGAAGCAAAAGCAATGAAGAAAAAAGACCAGATTGAAAAATATGAATTCTGGGGACTTGTATTATTTGTTGGTATTCCGCTTCCGGGAACCGGAGCATGGACAGGTTCACTCATTGCCGCACTTCTCGGTGTGAAATTTAAGAAAGCATTTCCGGCAGTCATCATTGGAATCTGCATGGCAACTGTAATTATGTGGTTCATATCTTATGTGCTTCTTGGTGGAGTACAGATTTTAGGATAGTGCAGTCTTGAATGAATAAGAGAGAAGAAACATAGAAGGAGAAAAAATATGTCTATGAAATTCAATACGACACTGCCTTCTCCGACAGAACTGAAGGAAGAATATCCTCTGTCAGAAAAGCTTGCAGAGTTAAAGAAAAAAAGAGATCAGGAGATTCGAGATATTTTTACGGGAAAATCGGACAAATTTGCAGTCATTATCGGACCGTGTTCTGCAGATAATGAAGATTCAGTGTGTGAGTATGTGAATCGTCTGGCAAAAGTCAATGAAAAAGTAAAAGATAAACTGATGATTATTCCAAGAATTTATACAAATAAACCAAGAACGACCGGCGAGGGATATAAAGGAATGCTCCATCAGCCGGATCCGGATAAGGCACCGGATCTTTATGCGGGAATTATTGCAATCCGTCATATGCATATCCGTGCTATGGAAGAAAGCGGACTGACCGGAGCAGATGAGATGTTATATCCGGAGAACAGAAGCTATCTGGATGATATTTTATCTTATGAGGCAATCGGTGCACGTTCTGTGGAAAATCAGCAGCATCGTCTGACAGCAAGTGGAATGGATATTCCTGTCGGAATGAAGAATCCGACCAGTGGAGATCTGTCGGTGATGCTGAATTCTGTAGTGGCAGCCCAGATGGGACATCGTTTCATTTACAGAGGTATGGATGTACAGACGTCAGGAAATGATCTGGCACATGTGATTTTGCGTGGAGGCGTAGACAAATATGGAACATGCCAGCCAAATTATCATTATGAAGATTGTCTGCGATTATTTGAACTTTATCAGAAGAAAGATCTGAAAAATCCAGCAGCAATTGTTGATGCGAACCATTCTAATTCAAATAAAAAATACAAAGAACAGCTTCGTATTGTCAGTGAAGTGCTTCATACACGAAGATATAATCCGGATCTGAAAAATATGATCAAGGGTGTTATGGTGGAAAGTTATCTGGAAGAAGGAAGACAGAATATCGGACCTGATATGGTATATGGAAAGTCCATTACGGATCCTTGTATTGGCTGGGAAGATACAGAGCATTTAATTTATAAAATTGCAGAAGAGTGCTAGAAAATAAAAAAAGAAAAATAATAAGTGCAGATTAAGAGCTTTCTGAAGCATCTTTTTCTTTCAAAAGTTTCATATACTTTTTGAGATCACGTTTGCTGCTTCGGGAGAGGCTTCGGTATGCAAGCAAAAGATTCAGCTCATCATCAGAATTGGTTGTAAGCCGGGAAGGAGAGAGGGTGATAGTATCCTCTTCGTCATTCAGAAGATAATCAACAGGGACCTCGAATAAATCTGCGATTGCCGTCAGCTTTTCATGAGAAGGCTGGCGGCCTTTTTTTTCGTAACCTGCAATAGCAGAGCGGGAGACATGGATACAGTCAGCAACATTTTTCTGAGTCATATTAAATTTTTTGCGTAATTTGCGTAGCTTCTGACCGAATGACACTTGCCAGGTCTCCTTTCTTTTGTATTTTTGGTATATTTTACCAAGTGTTATGTGAAAAAAAGATAAGTGTGGCGGATGTAAACAAAAAGTAGCGAAAAAGTTCCGTTCTGGAACATAAGAATACCCGTTGACACTGTCTGGAAAAGAATCTATAATTTAGTTATGATAGAAAAGAAGAAAAGTGAGAGGATTATAAGAGTATGATTATAGCAGGCAATGATGAGGCAAAAAGAAGTAAGATATGGCGAGTGGTTACCCTTGTATCCTCAGTGCTGATCATTTTAATCGCAGTATATCTGCTGACGAGAATGTTCACGACTAATCCAGTAGTAGGAAACTGGGAAAGTGAGGATGCAACGATTGCGCTAAAGATTGAGAAGAACGATACGATTCAGGTAGATATCACGGATATTGCGGAGAATACAGATGCAACCGTAGAGATGAATTACAGCGTAGATATGAAGTCAAAGATTATTACTATCACAAAAGATGAGGAGCAGATTGACAAGGCAGTTGAGAAAGCGGACGGTGCATATATAAAAGAAGATCTGGAGAATGTACTGGATGATCTGGATTCATCTTTTTCATACAGCATAGATGGCAATCAGCTGACACTTACAGAACGAGAATATGGGGAACAGTTCACGTTTATTAGAAAGTAGGTATCAGACAAAAGAAACCTAAAACGAAAATATCAGAAAATCTGCCGTGTGGCAGGTTTTCTGCATGTGAAGGAGCAAAAATCATGTACAGAGATCACACGAAAGAAGTTCAGATTGGAAATGTTACGATCGGAGGAGGTAATCCGATCAGAATACAGTCAATGACAAATACGAAGACGGAAGATGTGGAGGCGACTGTTGCCCAGATTCTTGCTCTCGAGAAAGCCGGCTGTGAGATCATCCGCTGCGCTGTGCCGAATATGGATGCAGCGAAAGCAATTGGTGAGATCAAGAAGCAGATTCATATTCCACTTGTGGCAGATATTCATTTTGATTATAAGCTGGCGATTGCAGCGATTGAGAACGGGGCAGATAAGATTCGTATTAATCCAGGTAATATTGGAGATGAGCAGAGAGTCCGTGCTGTTGTTGAAAAAGCAAAAGAGTACGGTGTTCCAATTCGTGTTGGTGTGAATAGTGGATCACTGGAAAAGCATCTGGTAGAGAAGTATCATGGGGTGACTGCAGAGGGACTTGTAGAGAGTGCCCTGGACAAAATACAGCTTATCGAGGAGATGGGATATAATAATCTTGTAGTCAGTATCAAATCTTCTGATGTTATGATGTGTGTAAAGGCACATGAACTGATTGCCAAGAAATGCCCATATCCATTACACGTAGGAATTACAGAGGCAGGAACATTATTGGCAGGTAATATAAAATCCTCAGTAGGTCTTGGACTGATTCTTGGACAGGGAATCGGAGATACAATCCGTGTATCACTGACTGGATCACCACTAGAAGAGATCAAGACAGCGAAGATTATTTTAAAGACACTGGGACTTCGCACAGGCGGAATTGAGGTTGTATCCTGTCCGACATGCGGAAGAACCCAGATTGATCTGATCGGACTTGCAAATCAGGTTGAAGAGATGGTTGCAGATATCCCACTGGACATTAAGGTCGCAGTTATGGGCTGTGTGGTCAATGGACCGGGAGAAGCAAAAGAAGCAGATATTGGAATTGCCGGAGGAAAGGGAGAAGGACTCCTGATCAAAAAAGGCGAGATTGTAAAGAAAGTAAAAGAAGAGGAACTATTAGAGACATTGAGACAGGAGCTGTTGCATTGGAATGAGTAAACCGTTCTTTGAAGTATTCCCTACGTTAAAGGCAGGGGAAGATATATGTAATATGTTCGAAGGAGCGCAGGTATTAAAAGTGACGACCAACTCTGACCGGACATTTTTAAGAGTACATATAGTAAGTCGTCATCTGATTCAGAAAACATTGGTATACGAGATGGAGCACCTGATCAAGAACCAGCTTTTCGGAAGAAGTGCCGTGCAGGTAGAGATTCGAGAAAAGTATGAGCTGTCCGGACAGTACACGCCAGAGAATGTGATGGCGGAGTATCTGGACAGCTTTCTTGCGGAGCTGGATACAAGAAGTGTTGTAGAACGCAATATGCTGCAGAATGCGAAATGTACCTTTGAAGGAGGAAATATTCTTTGCATGCAGTTAATCGACACTGTTATTGCGCAAGGAAAAAAAGATTCTCTGACAGATTATTTAAAAGGTGTGTATGCAGACCGTTTCGGATTGCCCATTGAAATTCGTGTCATGTATAAAGAACCAAAAGAAAGTACTTTGAAATACAATGATATGCGTCTGCAGCAGGAAGTAGACAGTATACTGGATCAGGTTGAGGCTGTACAGAAGCAAAAAGAGGAAAAAAAGCAGGAAAAAGAAGCAAAGTCTGGGGAAAAAGAAACATCTGGAAGGGGACAAGGTGGAAAAAATTCCGGAGACGGAAAAAATTCTGGCAGTCCTGCAAAAGGTGGATTTTCAAAAGGCAGTGGATTCCAGAAGGGTGGATTTCGTGATAAGAAGGTGTTTGTGAAATCTGCGAAGATGGATCTTGATGAGTCAGGTTTGATTTACGGGCGTCCATTTGACGATGAGCCGATTGAACTGTCAACCGTGATTGGTGAGATGGGAGAAATTACATTTCGTGGAAAAGTCATTAGCTTTGATACAAGAGAAATCCGCAATGAAAAGACCATTGTCATGTATGCAGTGACAGACTTTACTGATACGATCATGGTCAAGATGTTCGTGCGTAATGATCAACTTGCAGATGTACTGGCTGAAATTAAAATGGGTGCATTCCTGAAAATTAAAGGCGTGACCAATATTGATAAATTTGACGGCGAACTTGTCATTTCTTCTGTGTTTGGAATTAAGAAAATTTCTGATTTTACAGAATCCAGAAAAGACAATGCGGTAGAAAAGAGAGTGGAGCTCCACTGTCATACGAAAATGAGTGATATGGACGGAGTTTCCGAGGTCAAAGATCTTGTAAAGAGAGCACATGACTGGGGGCATAAGGCAATTGCGATTACAGATCATGGTGTGGTACAGGCGTTCCCGGACGCGAATCATTATATTGAGACACTGGATAAAGACGATCCATTTAAAGTTATTTATGGTGTGGAAGGATATCTGGTCGATGATTTGCAGGATGTGGCAGTCAATGAGAAAGGTCAGTCTTTAAAAGGAACCTATGTTGTATTCGATCTGGAGACGACGGGATTTAGTTCGGTAAAAGATAAGATTATTGAAATTGGTGCAGTTAAAGTTGAGAACGGAGAAATTACGGATAAGTATAGTACATTTGTGAATCCGAAGATTCCGATTCCATTTCGAATCACACAGCTTACAAGCATTACTGATGAGATGGTTATGGAATCACCGGAGATTGAGACAATTCTCCCACAGTTTCTAAAGTTCGTAGGAGATGCAGTGCTGGTAGCGCACAATGCCAGTTTTGATGTGAGCTTTATCGAAGAAAATTGCAGGCAGCAGGGCATAGAACCGGATTTTACTTCTGTAGATACGGTGGGACTTGCCCGTGTATTATTACCGACACTTTCAAAATTCAAGCTAAACGTTGTGGCAAAAGCACTGAATATTTCTCAGGAACATCACCATAGAGCAGTGGATGATGCCAGAGTTACCGCAGAGATTTATGTGAAATTTATTCAGATGCTGGAAGAACGTGGAATCGAGACACTGGATCAGATGAATCATTTTGGCGCGCACAACGCGGAAGCAATCCGTAAGATGCCGTCTTACCATGTCATTGTTCTGGCAAAGAATGATATTGGACGCGTGAACCTTTATACATTGATTTCCAAGTCACATCTGGAGTATTTTGGACGTCAGCCGAGAATGCCAAAGAGCGAAGTGTTAAAATACAGAGAGGGTCTGATTATTGGAAGTGCTTGTGAAGCAGGAGAATTGTATCAGGCAATACTGGGAGAAAAATCTGCAGAGCGGATTGCCAGAATTGTTAATTTTTATGATTATCTGGAAATACAGCCACTTGGAAATAACCGGTTCATGATTGATAGTGATCGTGTGGAGAAGGTTCAAAGTGAGGAAGATTTACGTGAGATTAACCGTGAGATCATCCGTCTTGGAGAACGGTTTGATAAGCCGGTCGTGGCGACCTGTGATGTGCACTTTATGGATCCGGAAGATGAAGTGTACCGCCGTATCATTATGGCAGGAAAAGGATTCAAAGATGCAGATCAGCAGGCACCGTTGTATTTGCATACGACAGATGAAATGCTGGAGGAGTTTGAATACCTTGGTTCAGCAAAAGCAAAAGAAATTGTCATTGACAATCCCAATATGATTGCGGATATGGTGGAAAAAATATCACCAGTCCGCCCGGATAAGTGTCCACCGGTCATTCCAGATTCAGATAAAACGCTTCGTGAAATATGTTATAACAAGGCACATTCTATGTATGGAGATCCGCTTCCGGAGATTGTTACAGAGCGTCTGGAACGTGAGCTTAATTCCATTATTTCCAACGGATTCGCCGTTATGTATATTATCGCACAGAAATTGGTGTGGAAATCCAATGAGGACGGATATCTAGTAGGATCCCGTGGTTCGGTAGGATCTTCCTTTGTTGCGACCATGGCTGGAATTACAGAGGTAAATCCATTAAGCCCACATTACTATTGCCCGAAGTGCCACTACAGTGATTTTGAATCCGAAGAAGTACGGGCTTACGCAGGGGGCTGTGGATGGGATATGCCGGATAAGGAGTGCCCGGTGTGCAAAACCAGGCTTGTAAAAGATGGATTTGATATTCCGTTCGAAACATTCCTTGGATTTAAAGGAAATAAAGAGCCAGATATCGATCTGAACTTCTCAGGAGATTATCAGAGTAATGCTCATAAATATACGGAAATTATTTTCGGAGCCGGACAGACGTTCCGTGCCGGAACGATTGGTACGTTGGCGGATAAGACAGCATTTGGGTATGTAAAGAACTATTTTGAAGAGCGGGGAACAAGAAAGAGAACTTGCGAAATTGACAGGATTGTTCAGGGATGTACCGGTATCCGCAGAAGTACCGGACAGCATCCGGGAGGAATTATTGTACTTCCTCACGGGGAAGATATCAACTCATTCACTCCGGTGCAGCATCCGGCAAATGATATGACGACTGATATTATTACGACACATTTTGATTATCATTCCATCGACCACAACTTGTTAAAATTGGATATTCTGGGTCATGATGATCCAACCATGATCAAGGCACTTGAGGCATATATCAGTTCGCCTGCTATGGAAAATGAGTACAATGAGACGGATCATCCATTTGTAGCAACAGATATCCCTCTGGATGATCAGGGGGTAATGTCTTTATTCCATGATACATCGGCACTTGGAATCACACCAGATGATATCGGGGGATGTCCGGTAGGATGTCTTGGAATTCCGGAGTTCGGAACGGATTTCGTAATCCAGATGGTAGTAGATACAAAACCACAGACACTTTCAGATCTGATTCGTATTTCCGGATTGTCCCATGGAACGGACGTATGGCTGAACAATGCGCAGGATCTGATCAAGAGCGGTAAGGCAACCATTTCTACAGCAATCTGTACCCGAGATGATATTATGACATATCTGATCAACAAAGGACTGGATAGTGAGGAATCCTTCACGATCATGGAGCGAGTGCGTAAAGGTACCGTTGCAAAAGGAAAATGTAAAGATTGGCCGGAGTATAAAAAAGATATGTTGGAACATGATGTGCCAGAGTGGTACATTGGTTCCTGTGAGAAAATTAAATATATGTTTCCGAAAGCCCATGCGGCAGCCTATGTCATGATGGCATATCGTATCGCCTATTGTAAGGTAAATTATCCGCTGGCATACTATGGAGCATATTTTGGAATCCGTGCAGATGCATTTTCTTATGAAATTATGTGTCAGGGCAAGGAAAAACTGCAATACTATATTGATGATTATACAAGACGGTCTGATTCTCTCAGTAAAAAAGAACAGGATACAATGAAGGACATGCATATTGTTCAGGAAATGTATGCGAGGGGATATGAGTTTCTGCCAATCGACATTTATCGCGCAAAAGCAACAAAATTCAGCATCATAGACGGAAAGCTGATGCCACCGTTTTCCAGCATTGACGGAATGGGAGAGAAGGCTGCAGAAGCGGTGGAGGAAGCGGCAAAAGATGGTCCATATCTGTCCAAAGATGATTTTAGAAACCGTACGAAAGCAAGTAAGACGGTTGTAGATTACATGGCAGATTTAGGACTTTTAGGAGACCTTCCGGAGTCCAATCAGTTGTCATTATTTGATCTTTAACAGACAAAATGGGTAAAAAATGGACAGAAAAAGGTATACTTATAAAAGTATGTTAAAATTAAAATAATGCTTTTCAAACGCCATATTTTGTAGTAATATAATGGGGCGGAACACAATATCTTGTGATTTTGAAGAAACTAAATAGTTTCTTACCGGAGTGAGTGTGAATTGTGGAACACAAGATGTTGTGGTGGATCCGAAAAGCAGAAGAACAAAGATATATAAGAAAGGCGTGAGACATGAAGATGTTAGTGAAGACGAAAGTAATCAAAAGAAATGGAGAGGAAGTCGGCTTTGATCTGGAAAAGATCGAGAATGCAATCCGCGCAGCTAATGAAGAAGTTGATAATATTTACAAACTGAATGAATTCCAGGTCCGGGCAATTGCAGATGATATTGCAGGACAGGTAAAAAAATCAACTCACGCTATACATGTAGAAGACATTCAGGATATGGTAGAGACTGGAATTATGGGAATGCGTGGCTATGAAGTGGCACAGAAGTATGTGCGCTACCGTTATAAACGTGAATTGGCAAGAAAGTCCAATACAACAGATAACGGGATCCTTGCACTGATTGATAACATTAATGAAGAAGTCAATCAGGAAAATTCCAATAAGAACCCGGTGATCAACTCCACGCAGAGAGATTATATGGCAGGAGAAGTAAGTAAAGACCTTTCCAAGCGTGTACTTCTTCCGGAAGAGGTTGTAGAAGCACATGAACAGGGAATCATTCATTTCCATGATTCAGATTATTTTGCACAGAAAGAGCACAACTGTGATCTGATCAATCTGGAAGATATGCTTCAGAACGGAACCGTCATCAGTGAGACAATGATCGAGAAACCACACAGCTTCTTTACGGCTTGTAATGTGACGACTCAGATTGTAGCACAGGTCGCAAGTAATCAATATGGAGGACAGTCTTTTACACTGGCACATCTTGCACCATTTGTGGATATCAGCCGTAAGAAAATCCGTAATATTGTTATCTCTGAACGTAAAGCATGTGGGGAGAGTCTGGATGAGGCAATCATTGACAAACTGACAGATTGCCGTCTGAGAGAAGAGGTAAAAAGCGGAATTCAGACAATCCAGTACCAGCTTATCACACTCATGACATGTAACGGACAGGCACCGTTTGTTACTGTATTCATGTATCTGGATGAGGTGGAAGACGGTCAGACAAGACAGGATCTTGCACTCATCATTGAAGAAGTATTAAAACAGAGAATGCAAGGCGTTAAGAATGAGAAGGGTGTTTGGATTACACCGGCATTCCCGAAACTGATTTATGTCCTGGACGAAGATAATATTACAGAAGATTCTAAGTACTGGTATCTGACAGAGCTTGCAGCAAAATGTACTGCAAAGCGTATGGTTCCGGATTACATTTCTGCAAAGATTATGAAGGAACTGAAAAAAGGTGAAGTTTATCCATGTATGGGATGCAGATCTTTCCTGACAGTAGAGGATTCTCAGATGCTTCCAAACGGAAAGCATAAATTCTACGGGCGTTTCAATCAGGGTGTTGTTACAATTAACCTGGTAGATGTAGCATGTTCCGCAGAAGGAGACATGGACAGATTCTGGCAGATTCTTGATGAGAGACTGGAGTTATGCCACAGAGCACTCCGTTGCCGTCATGAGAGACTTCTTGGAACTATTTCAGATGTGGCACCGATTCTCTGGCAGTACGGCGCACTGGCAAGACTGAAAAAAGGTGAGACCATTGATAAGCTTCTATATGGCGGATATTCAACCATTTCTCTTGGATATGCAGGCCTTTATGAGATGTGCATGCGCATGCTTGGAAAGACGCATACAGATCCGGAAGCCAGACCATTTGCAATGGCAGTTATGCAGAGGTTGAATGACAAATGTGCCCAGTGGAAAGCTGCTGAGAATATCAGCTATTCTGTATATGGTACACCGATGGAGTCTACCACATACAAGTTTGCAAAATGTCTTCAGAAGAGATTCGGAATCATCAAAGGAGTTACAGATAAGAATTATATTACGAACAGTTATCATGTACATGTATCTGAGCCAATCAATGCATTTGACAAGCTGGAGTTCGAGGCAGAGTTCCAGAAACTGTCACCAGGAGGAGCAATCAGCTATATTGAAGTCCCGGATATGCAGCAGAACATTCCGGCAGTCCTTTCTGTGATGCAGTTCATCTACGAGCATATTATGTACGCAGAATTGAATACAAAGAGTGACTACTGTGAAATCTGTGGTTATGATGGAGAGATTCAGATTAAAGAAGACGAAAGTGGAAAGCTTATCTGGGAGTGCCCGAACTGTGGGAACCGTGATCAGGATAAGATGTCAGTAGCCAGAAGAACATGTGGATATATCGGAACACAGTTCTGGAATCAGGGAAGAACACAGGAGATTAAGGATAGAGTCTTACATCTGTAAAAGCAAATTGCGGAGTTAAAGTATAAAATTATACGGTTCCCGGATTTCGCATTAAAATTTGCAGATTAGTTGGAAAAAATAAAGGCTGGGAATTTTATATGAATTATGGAGAAATAAAAAAATATGATATAGCAGATGGTCCGGGAGTTCGAGTGACATTGTTTGTCTCAGGATGTCGTCATCACTGTAAAGGTTGTTTTAATGCAGAAACATGGGATTTCCATTATGGGAATCCGTACACTGAGAAGACTGAAAAAGAAATTTTGGATGCATTGAACCATCCATACATTGCAGGACTTACACTTCTTGGCGGAGAACCATTTGAACCGGAGAATCAAAGAGAACTTGTAAAGCTCTTAAAAAAAGTCCGGGAAATGTATCCAAAAAAGAATATCTGGAGTTATTCCGGGTATGTATATGACAAAGATCTGATACCAGGTGGAAGAGCCTATACAGAAGTCACGGATGAGATGTTGTCTTATATAGATGTACTGGTAGATGGTCCGTTTGTAGAAGATTTGAAGGATATTACATTACAGTTTCGGGGAAGCAGTAATCAGAGAATTTTAAATCTTCGTGAAATGAAATTATAATACAAGAGCAGATGCGAATTATAGAATATATAGTTTGTGTCTGTTCTTTTTTTGAGAGAAGCTATGATATCAGATGAAAGATAAGAGGAGGAAATGTAGATGTTAAAGAAAAAATTTGACTGGAAGGAATTAGGGATTGATCTTCTGGTGGATCTGGCAGCAGGAATGCTTGGTGCGGTTGGAATTTATAATTTTGCGCTGAATGCGAATTTTCCGGTAGCAGGATTTTCCGGAATTGCAATCATACTGTATCATCTGTTTAAGATTCCAGTTGGTGCAGGAATGATACTTCTGAATATCCCGGTCACCATTTTCTGTTACAAATATCTTGGAAAAACATTTTTCCTAAAGTCAGTAAAGACAACTCTGATCTGGTCCGTACTGACAGATTATGTGGCACCGATGCTTCCAGTGTATAATGGAAACAGGCTTCTGGCTGCACTTTGCATGGGTGTATTATGCGGAATCGGATTTGCGCTGATTTTTATGCGAGGTTCCTCTACCGGAGGACAGGATTTTATCAGTATGTCCATCAAGAAAGCAAAACCACATATGACACTCGGTATGATCACATTCGGTTTGGATATCTGTACGATTATCCTTGGAAGTGCACTGGTATTCAAAGAAGTTGACGGACTGATTTATGGAATTCTTGTGACATATCTTATGGCGACGGTTATGGATCGTATTATGTATGGAATAGATGAAGGTAAGATGACATTGATTGTAACAAAGCAAGGAAAAGAGGTGGCAGAACAGATTGATGAATATGCAGGCCGTGGCTCAACGATTCTGGAAGGTGTGGGAAGCTATAGTGGTGAAAAAAAAGACGTGGTCATGTGTGCATGCAATAACAAGCAGATGTATACGATAAAAAGAATGGTAAAAGAGATAGATCCGAAAGCATTTACGATCATTATGGAATCCAATGAAGTTGTCGGAGAAGGATTTAAGCAGGAATAGGAAAGAAATTTTTACGAAAACGGTATGGAGAGAGAACGAGAACAGAATGGAATAAGAAACGGTGACAATCATCAGAAGTGCCAGCAGGCACATTCTGAGATTGTATGCGGTCGCCAAGGTCTAGAGCAAGCTCAGACTTTGGCTCGTCGCTAACGCAAATAAAAGCTCTGGCAGATGTCCAGAGCTTTTTATAATGGGCTATAAAAGATAGAAAAAATTCAGTATTTATTGAATATTTTTTGAGTTGAGTTCATCTAAAATCAGGTTGGCATCGTAATCAGATCCCTGTTGAAGCGCAATGTCATAAATAGGTTGGATAATATCCAATGGTTCCAGGAGAGATTCAGCAATTTGATTGACAGAATACTGTAATTCAATTCGTTTAATAACTTGCTTGATTAAATGGAGTCGTTCGCCTTCAATTCGACCGGCACGTTCGCCTTCGATTCGTCCCTCAAGCCGTCCTTCCTCACGGCTGACCCGTCTGGTCTCCTGTACATCATAAGCTTGAAAATTGTCAAACATCATACTGAATTTCCTCCTTGTGATTTGGTCTGTAACCTCATAAACTTCTTCATCAGGTACATTTAGTTTATGAAGAAGAACGGCAATTACTTTTCCAATAATTTTTAACAGATAATCTGGGGTATCTTCTGTAAGATGTTCCGTGTATTCTTTAGGAATATCTTTTAAATCATGAAATTCTGAGGAACTCTGAAGCTGGTTAATGAGAAAGATTAAAGAAAGCTCATCATTCTTTTCAATCAGGTCCTGCTTGGAATATTGGTTTAACGGAATGACCAGGTAATTGAAACTTGGTATGTAATCTCCGAATACAATTTTAGCGGCGTTGTCTTTTGTGTGAGTATTATGTACCCCATTTAAAGTTGTCGTGTTGTTTGTTTCCATAGGTCTCCTCTCTGGACGAATCTGACATGGAAACTTTCTGAATACATTCTAACATTTTGAGTATAAAAAGACAATGCAAAAAAGCATATGAGAGAAAATATAATTAAATTCAGAAGTACCGTATCATTTGTCCGGTGAAACAGCAACGATACCAGCGCCAGGAATCACTGGAAGTTGCGGTTGGCGAGTAACTTCATCAAAAATCTAAGTGAATTCTTTGCTGAAAAAGCAAATGAAATTCAGAAATGAAATCTTGGCTAAGGATTTCCATGGGCGTTTTTGAGACATAATGAAAATTTTGTGCCCGAAATTTGATGTAGATGTAGTGTAACATAATAACGTAATTAAATGCAATAGAAAATTTAAAATAAGTATGCAATAATTAGTACTTTCCTCTAAGCACTTTTATGATACAATAAATATGCTGATGTCAACAGAGAGCTAATATTATTTACCAGTTTCTCAGAAAAATCAGCTATCGAATAATTACGAAATGAGGCTTTTACTATGTCATTTGAAAAAGCAAAAAAATATTTACAAGAAAAAGGTTACGAAGACCATATCATTGAACTGGAAGATTCCAGTGCAACAGTACAGCTTGCGGCAGAGGCACTTGGAGTAGAACCTGGCATGATTGCGAAGACATTATCTTTTCTGGTCAGTGATACACCGATTCTGATCCTAGCAGAGGGTACTGCAAGGGTAGACAATCATAAGTATAAAGATACTTTTCACACAAAGGCAAAGATGATTCCGTTTGATGATGTGGAAGATTTTATCGGACATGCTCCGGGCGGTGTATGCCCATTTGGCATCAAAGAAGGAATTCCTGTTTATCTGGATGAATCTCTGAAAAAATTCGATACTGTCTATCCGGCAGCAGGCAATGATCACAGTGCAGTCAGACTTACGATTGCAGAACTTGAAGCAGTCGCAGATGCAGAAAAATGGGTTGATGTCTGTAAAGAATAATGCTGATATGATTTACGAAATAATTTACAGATATCATAGATGAATTTATTTTAATATTATATTGTTTTTAAGGAGTATATATATTATGAACGTATACGAACGATTATTGAAATATGTGGTGATCCGTACACCAAGCAATGAGGAAAGTGATACAACACCTTCCACCCAGTGTCAATTTGACCTGGCAAATGTTTTAAAAAAGGAAATGAAAGATTTGGGGATCTGCAATGTAATATTGACAGATTCATGCTTCCTTTATGGGAAAATTCCGGCAACGCCAGGATATGAAAACGCACCTGCAATTGGTTTTATTGCACATATGGACACGGTTTCTGATTATTGTGATCATGATATAAAACCAGTGATTACAGAAAAGTATGACGGAGAAGCACTGGCTCTTGGAGAAAGTGGAGTTACCTTAAGTCCTGAAATGTTTCCGCATCTTAAGAACTTAAAAGGACGAACATTGATTACCGGTGATGGAACGACAATTCTTGGTGCCGATGATAAAGCCGGGATTGCAGAGATTCTTACATTGATTGAAAGATTAAATGAACAAAATATTCCACACGGTCCACTTTGTGTTGCATTTACACCGGATGAAGAGACCGGAACCGGTGCTGCACATTTTGATATTGATAAGTTTGGTGCGGATTTTGCATACACACTTGACGGTGACACTGAAAATGAGATTCAGTATGAGAATTTTAATGCATGCAGTGCTTCTATAGAATTTCATGGTGTCAGTGTACACCCGGGATCATCCAAAGATACGATGGTTAACGCCAGTCTTGTTGCCATGGAATTCGATTCTATGCTTCCAAAGGGCGAGACTCCTCGTGATACAGAAGGCTATGAGGGATTTTATCATTTGCTGAGTATGGAAGGCGAATGTGCGCTTGCAAAGCTTCATTACATCATCCGAGACCATGATGCGGAAAAGTTTGAGCAACGCAAGAAAGTAATGAAGCAGATTACAGATGACCTGAATCAAAAATGGGGAGACGGAACTGTTATTCTTACATTAAAAGATCAATACCGTAATATGAGTGAGATTATTGCACAGCATATGCATCTGATCGACAATGCAAAGAAAGCATGTGAGAAAGTCGGACTTACACCGCAGTGTCTGCCAATACGAGGCGGTACAGATGGATGCCAGCTTAGTTTCCGTGGACTTCCTTGTCCGAATCTCGGAACAGGTGGTCATGCATATCATGGACCTTATGAGCATATCACAGTTGAAGGTATGGAAAAAGCCGTTGACATGATAACAGAATTGGTGAAAATATATAGCACGCAATGTAAATAGAAGAATTTATTGCAATTCGTTGCTTTTCGCCAAAAGAATGTTATATAATAAAATGTAAATATTTTTCTATTTAACTGAAACAGGAGAGAATGTTTATTTTCAAAAAAATGTGAAGATGTAAAATATTGAAAATATGATCAGGAGGCATAGAGAATGAAATTAACAAAGTTATTGGAGCGTCTGGATTACAAGGTGGTCGCAGGCAGTGATAATATAGAGATTACAGAACTTGTCAATGATTCCAGAAAGGTCGTACCGGGAAGTGTGTTCGTATGCATCAGCGGTGCTGTTTCAGACGGTCATCAGTATGTAAAAGATGTAGCAGAAAAAGGTGCTGCAGCGGTTATTGTGGAAAAAGATGTGGAAGTGCCAGAGGGATTGACAGTTATCAAAGTAGAAGATACAAGATACGCACTGGCACTTATGTCAGCAGCCTACTTCGGATATCCGGCTGAAAAGCTTAAGACCATTGGAATTACCGGTACCAAGGGGAAGACAACAACAACTTATATGGTAAAAGCTATTCTGGAGGAAGTAGGACACAAAGTCGGATTGATTGGTACGATTGAGGCAATCATCGGGGATAAGACCATTCCATCTAATAATACAACACCAGAGTCTTACACGATTCAGAAGTATTTTGCACAGATGGTGGAAGCAGGATGTGACTGTGTGGTTATGGAGGTTTCTTCACAGGGACTGATGCTTCACAGAACCGCAGGGATTATGTTTGATATCGGAATCTTCACAAATCTTGGAGAAGACCATATTGGACCGAATGAGCATAAAGATTTTGAGGACTATAAGCGCTGTAAAGGACTTCTGTTCAAACAGTGCAAAGTTGGAATTGGAAATGTAGATGACAAGTGGTTCGAAGATGTATTTAAAGGTGCAACCTGCGAAATTGAGACATTTGGATTTGGGGAGAAGGCAGATCTTCGTGCAATCGATGTGAAGCACATCTCAAGACCGGGATATCTTGGAGTTTGGTACCATGTGACAGGACTGATGGACTTTGATGTGGAAATCGACATTCCTGGAGAATTCAGTGTGTACAATTCACTGACAGCTATTGCAGTATGCAGACATTTTAATGTACCGATCGAGAAAATCAAAGATGCACTGAAAGTCGCAAAGGTCAAAGGTCGTATTGAGATGGTCAAGGTATCCGATGATTTTACACTTATGATTGACTATGCGCATAATGCTATGGCACTGGAAAGCTTGTTACACACACTTCGTGATTACAATCCGGGACGTATTGTGACGGTATTTGGCTGTGGCGGAAACCGTTCTAAAACAAGACGTTATGAGATGGGAGAGGTATCCGGAAAACTGTCTGATTTTACAATCATTACTTCAGATAACCCGAGATTCGAAGAGCCACAGGCAATTATTGATGATATCATCGTGGGTATGAAAAAGACAGATGGAAAATATATCGACATCTGTGACCGTAAAGAGGCAATCCGTTATGCCATCGAGCATGGACGTCCGGGTGATGTCATTGTGCTGGCTGGAAAGGGACATGAGACATATCAGGAAATCAAAGGCGTGAAATATGACATGGATGAGAGAGTCCTGATTAAAGAAGTATTGGAAGAACTTAAAGGAGAGTAATGTTCGCTGATATTATTATTGATATTACGCATGAAAAATTAGATAAAGTGTTTCAGTATCGCATCCCCCCAGAACTTGAGGGGGTGCTTCAAGTTGGAATGGAAGTTATAGTTCCATTTGGCAAAGGGAATAAAGAAACTCATGGATATGTGATAGGATTTTCTGAAAAAGCAGATTACGACCTCGCAAAAATTAAAGAAGTTCTTTGTATTGAAGAAAACCATCAGGAAATCGAGTCAAAACTTATTGCTCTAGCTGCATGGATCCGAGAATACTATGGTGGAACTATGATCCAGGCATTGAAGACGGTACTTCCTATTAAGAAAAAAGAGCGGATCCAGCACAAACGCAAGGTGAAGCTTCTTTTAAATGAAGAGGAAGGAAAGAAGCAGTTAGATATTTATCTGCACAAGAACCAAAAGGCAAGAGCAAGGCTTTTGGCAGGGCTGTTAGATCAGCCGCAGCAGGACTATGAGCTCATTACAAAGAAGTTAAATGTCACACTTTCGGTCATTCGTTCTCTGGAAGAGCAGGGAGTATTGGAGATTCAGGAAGAAGAGAATTTCCGTAATCCGATACACTACCAGAAAAAAGATTTCGGTCCACTTACACATACACCAGAACAACAGCAGGCAATCGACACATTCTGGAAAGATTACAGTCAGAGACATTACGGAACATATCTGCTTTATGGCGTAACCGGAAGTGGGAAGACGGAAGTTTATATTGAGATGATCAGTCGGGTGGTCAGTCAGGGAAAACAGGCAATTATGCTGATTCCGGAGATTGCGCTGACTTATCAGACGGTGATGCGCTTCTATGCCAGATTTGGAAACCGGGTGTCGATTTTGAATTCCAGACTTTCCCAGGGAGAGCGTTCTGATCAGATGGAGCGTGTCAGACGTGGAGAAGTGGATGTGATGATTGGACCTAGATCTGCGCTTTTTACACCATTTTCCAATCTGGGACTAATCGTGATTGATGAAGAGCATGAACCTACTTATAAAAGTGAGCAGGTGCCAAGATATCATGCAAGGGAGACTGCAATACGCCGTGCACAGATTGAACAGGCAAGTGTCGTACTTGGTTCAGCAACACCTTCTGTGGAAGCATTTTCCTGGTGCCAGGGCGGAAGCTGCACGATGCTGGAATTAAAGAACCGTGCTACCAGGCAAGTGATGCCAAAGGTATACACAGTCGATATGCGGGAAGAATTAAAGAATGGAAACCGCAGTATTTTAAGTGACAGACTGACAGAACTTATGGAAAAGTGTTTAAGTGAGCACCACCAGATGATGCTTTTCCTCAATCGGCGTGGATATGCGGGGTTCGTCTCTTGCAGGTCCTGTGGATATGTAGTAAAATGTCCTCATTGTGATGTTTCGCTCTCAGAGCACAGAGGAGGCAGGCTCATCTGTCATTACTGTGGGCATGAGGAGAGGATGATCAAAACTTGTCCGTCCTGTGGTTCACCTTATATTGGTGGATTCCGCATGGGAACGCAGCAGGTAGAGGATCTGGTAAAGAAGCGCTTTCCACAGGCAAGAGTCCTGCGTATGGATCTGGATACGACAAAGAATAAAGACGGGCATGAGAAGATTCTGTCAGCGTTTGCAAATGAAGAAGCAGATATTCTGATCGGGACGCAGATGATTGTGAAAGGTCATGATTTTCCTGGGGTAACACTGGTTGGAATTCTGGCGGCAGATATGTCACTGTATGGGGACGATTACCGTTCCGGAGAACGTACATTTCAACTTCTTGTGCAGGCTGCAGGTCGTGCCGGGAGAGGTAATCTTCCGGGAGAGGTTGTGATTCAGACATACAGTCCAGAGCATTATAGTATTGTAAATGCCGCAAAGCAGGATTATGAAAGTTTTTATGAAGAAGAAATCAGTTACCGGAGACTTATGGGATATCCGCCGGCTGCCGGGCTGATGGCAATTTATGCATCAGGGGCAGACGAGGCACTTCTTACGAAAGCTTCAGGATACCTGAAAGATTTTGCAGTGCGGGCAGCTGGAGAAGCACCGATGGCAGTCATTGGACCAGCAAGTCCAGGCATAGGAAAAATCAATGATATTTACCGTAAGGTCATCTATTTGAAAAGTGAAGATGAAAGAATCCTGATGGCGGTGAAGGAGCGGATGGAAAAATACATTGAGATCAATCGGGGCTTTCAGTCATTGAAGATACAGTTTGATATGAATCCGTAATAATAAGATTATCAGAGTGAAGACATGATGCCGATGCAAAGCAGGTTACAATCCACAGGCGTCATAAGATAGAATGTAGCAGGTAAAGGAGAAAAAAGATTATGGCAATCAGAGAAATCAGAGTGCTTGGGGACGATGTTTTGACCAAACACTGTAAAGAAGTAACAAAGATGAGTATCCGTACAAAGATTTTGATCGAGGATATGTTAGATACCATGTATGAGGCTATGGGAGTCGGACTTGCAGCACCACAGGTCGGAGTGTTAAAAAGAATTGTAGTGATTGATGTAGGGGAAGGTCCGATCATACTGATCAATCCGGAGATTCTGGAAACTTCCGGAGAACAGACGGGAGAAGAAGGATGCTTAAGTGTACCTGGAAAATGTGGACAGGTAACAAGACCGAACTATGTAAAAATCAGAGCATTGGATGAAGATATGAATGAGTTCGAGATGGAAGGCGAAGGACTTCTGGCGAGAGCATTCTGCCATGAGATTGACCATCTGGATGGAAAAATGTATGTAGATCTTGTTGAAGGTGGTATTCACAATGTAGAAGAGGGAGAGGAATAGATGAAAGTCATATTTATGGGGACACCGGATTTCTCTGTTGGTACATTAGAGGCGCTTGTAGAAGCCGGTCATGAGGTTGTTCTGGCAGTGACACAGCCGGATAAACCGAAGGGGCGTGGCGGCAAGATGCAGTATACGCCGGTCAAGGAAGCAGCTCTTGCCCGGGACATTCCGGTTTATCAGCCAAAAAAGATCCGGGAGCCGGAATGTGTTGAAGAATTGAAAAAATATAACGCAGATATTATGGTTGTTATTGCGTTTGGGCAGATTCTTCCAAAGGAAATTCTACAGATGACACCTTATGGCTGCATTAATGTCCATGCATCTTTACTTCCAAAGTATCGAGGAGCTGCACCGATTCAGTGGGCAGTCATTGATGGTGAGAAGGTTTCCGGTGTGACAACGATGCAGATGAACGAAGGCCTGGATACAGGAGATATGATCTTAAAGACAGAAATCCCGCTTGATCCAAAGGAGACTGGTGGAAGCCTGCACGATAAACTGGCAGAGGCAGGAGCAAAGCTTTGTGTAGAGACTTTGAAATGCCTGGAAGATAAGACAGCTACATGGGAGCCGCAGGGAGATAGTACGACTGCATATGCAAAGATGCTGGATAAGAATCTTGGTAATATTAACTGGAATGATCCGGCTGTTCAGATTGAGCGCCTGATCCGAGGTTTAAACCCATGGCCAAGTGCTTACACACACTGGAATGATAAAGTGATCAAGCTGTGGCAGGCAGATGTCGTGGAAGACAATACGGACCAGGAAGCCGGAACGATTGTAAAAGTGGAAAAAGACAGTTTTTATGTCCAGACTGGTGAAGGACTTCTGAAGATTGAGGAACTTCAGCTTCAAGGCAAAAAACGTATGGATGCAGGCGCATTTCTTAGAGGAAATCACCTGGAATATGGAGAAATTCTAAAAAAATGTTAAGAAAGTATGAAAAGACGTGTTTTTGCGTCTTTTTCATATATAATACCCCTAAAGGATAAAGGAGGTAGAAAGTTATGTATTATCCAATGTATTTTGATCCGACCTATGTACTTGTTTTGATCGGTGTAGTCATCTGCATGATTGCATCTGCGAAGATGAATTCAACCTTTAATAAATATTCCAGAGTGAGAAGTCATTCTGGTATGACAGGAAGAGAGGCTGCGGAGACAATCCTGAGGAGAGCTGGTATCTATGATGTCCGGGTTGAGAGGATATCCGGTAATCTGACAGACCATTATGACCCGAGAGGAAAAGTACTCCGGCTTTCTGATGCGACTTATGGACAGACATCGGTGGCAGCTGTCGGAGTAGCAGCACATGAGTGCGGACACGCAATCCAGCATCAGGTGGGATATGCACCGCTACAGATTCGTGGTGCACTTGTTCCGGCTGCCAATTTTGGAAGTACCATTGCGTGGCCGCTGATTCTTCTGGGATTGTTCTTTAATTCCCAGATGTCCCAAGTGTTACTGAATCTTGGTATTCTGGCATTTTCACTGGCAGTGTTATTTCAGATCGTAACACTTCCGGTAGAATTCAATGCTTCCAGAAGAGCGATAAAGATTCTGGGTGAGAGCAATCTATTATATCCGGATGAACTTTCCGGAACCAAAAAGGTACTGACGGCAGCAGCACTTACTTATGTTGCAGGTGCAGCTTCTGCAATCCTTCAGCTTTTGCGAATCCTGATTCTGACAGGTGGCAGAAGAGACGACTAGACATTGAAGAGATTAGTTAAAATGAAGAAGAGTAGTCGTGAAGATGGTGTGATTGAGTGAAGATATAGTTTGATAAAAAGGAAATGAGGATAGACACATGGCAACGCAGGTAAATGTAAGGGAAATCATACTGGAGACGCTGCTCTTAATTACAAGAGACGGGGAGTACAGTCATATAGCCCTGAAAAATGTTCTTGATAAATATCAGTATTTGGAAAAACGAGAGCGTGCATTCATCACGAGAGTGGTGGAGGGCACGCTTGAGCGTCAGATAGAGATTGATTATATCATCAATCAATTTTCAAAAGTAAAAGTGAACAAACAGAAACCAGTGATCCGCACGATTTTAAGAAGTTCGGTCTACCAGTTAAAATATATGGATCACGTACCGGACAGTGCGGTGTGTAATGAAGCGGTAAAACTTGCAGGGAAAAAAGGATTTGTGAATCTAAAAGGGTTTGTAAATGGAGTCCTTCGTAATATCAGCAGAAATCTGGACATGGTTTCATATCCGGATCCTTCCAATGAGATTGCCTGTCTTTCCGTGAGATATTCTCTGCCAATGTGGATGGTAGAAAAGTGGATCTCGGTATATGGGAAAGAGACAGTAGAGAAGATGGGAAAAGCATTTCTTGAAGAGCGCCCAGTGACAGTCAGACGTAACACAGCTGTTGTTTCAAAGGAAGAATTTGAAAAAGAACTGGAAAAAGATGGTGTGGTCTATCGCAGACACCCAGTACTTCCTTATGCATATGAACTGACCAATTATGATTATCTGGCAGGACTTCTGGCATTTCAGAAAGGATATTTCTATATCCAGGATATCAGTTCCATGCAGGTGGCCGAATGGGCAGAACCGAAAGAAGGAGATTATGTGATCGATGTCTGTGCAGCACCGGGAGGAAAAGCAATTCACCTTGCGGAAAAGTTGTCTGGAACCGGGTATGTGGAAGCAAGAGATCTGACAGAATACAAGGTTGCGTTGATTGAAGAGAATATTGAAAGAAGCGGACTTGATAACATAGAGGCTGTATGCCAGGATGCGACAATCAATGATGAGGCGTCTTATGAAAAAGCAGATATTCTAATTGCAGATCTTCCGTGTTCAGGACTTGGAATTCTTGGTAAAAAACCAGACTTGAAGAGTAAGATGACAGTAGAGATGGCGAAAGGACTTGCAGACTTACAGAGACAGATTTTGACAGTTGTCCATAATTATGTAAAACCAGGAGGAAAACTTCTGTACAGCACTTGTACAATTAATCGGGAAGAAAATGAGGATAACACGGCATGGTTTGTGGAAAACTTTCCGGAATTTGAAAAAATCCGGGAAAAACAGATGCTGCCGGGAAGCGATATGGGGGATGGATTCTATATTGCTGAATTTAGAAAACAATAGATTGGAGCAAGGTCATGGAGAAAAAAGACATCGTATCTTATAACTATGATGAATTACAAGATGAGATAAAGAGCATCGGAGAAAAAACGTTCCGTGCAAAACAAATTTATGCATGGCTTCATGAAAAACTGGCAGAAGAATTCGATGAGATGACAAACTTGTCGAAAGCACTTCGGGAAAAACTTGATCAGGCGTATGAAATCCGTAAAGTGAAAGTGGTTGCCCATCAGATCTCCAAGGTGGATCCGACAGAAAAATTTTTGTTTGAGCTGGAGGACGGGAACCGTATCGAAAGCGTTCTTATGAAATATAACTATGGCAATTCGGTATGCATTTCCTCACAGGTCGGATGCAGGATGGGGTGCAGATTCTGCGCGTCTACACTGGATGGGCTTGAGAGAAATCTGACAACTTCTGAGATGTTAAGACAGATTTATCAGATCCAGAAGATGACAGGCGAAAGAGTATCCAATGTTGTTGTTATGGGAACAGGAGAGCCTTTGGATAATTACGATAACTTTGTAAAATTTATACATATGCTTAGTGATGAACATGGGTTGAATATCAGCCAGAGAAGTATTACCGCCTCCACTTGTGGAATTGTACCCAATATTCACAGACTGGCAGGGGAAGGACTTCAGATTACTCTTGCATTGTCGCTGCATGGTTCCAGTCAGGAAAAGCGTAAAAAACTGATGCCGATCGCGAATAAATACGAACTTTCAGAAGTACTGGAAGCCTGTGATGATTATTACAAGCAGACCGGGCGCAGAGTGACCTTTGAATATAGTCTGGTGGCAGGCGTGAATGATGGACCGGACGATGTAAAAGAACTGACCGGGATATTGAAACACCGTAACTGTCATCTGAATTTGATTCCGGTAAATCCAATTAAGGAGAGGAATTTCAAAAAGCCAGATAGCAAAAAAGCTATGGAATTTCAAAATAAACTTGAAAAAAACGGAATAAATGTTACTATTAGAAGGGAAAGAGGCTCTGATATTGACGGAGCCTGTGGACAGCTCAGAAGACGATATGGTGCTGTAAAAGAGGAGAGACCAGATGAAGATATATGCGAAGACTGATGTGGGTCGAAAACGTGAGATGAATCAGGATTATGTCTATGTGACAGATAAGCCGGTAGGTCCTTTTCCGAATCTGCTTGTAGTAGCAGACGGAATGGGAGGACATAAAGCGGGTGATTTTGCATCAAAATATACCGTGAAGGTTGTCCATGAAGAACTGGAAAAGACAGAACTTGATAAACCGGAAGAAATCTTGAAGAGTATTGTGTCTGTAGCAAATCATAAGCTGATACAGGCAGCACAGTCTGATGTGAAGTTAGAAGGTATGGGAACGACACTCGTAATAGCTACTGTAATAGGGAATACTTTATATTTTTCGAATGTCGGAGATAGTCGTCTTTATCTGATTGGTGATAAGATAAAACAGTTGTCCAAGGATCATTCTCTTGTTGAAGAGATGGTTCGTCTGGGAGGTATAAAAGCAGAAGAAGCTAAGAATCATCCGGATAAGAATATTATTACAAGAGCCATGGGGGTCAAGGAAGAAGTAGAGGCTGATATTTATGAATATCGGCTGAAAAAGGGGGATATGATCCTGATGTGTACCGATGGTCTCAGTAATATGGTTGAAGATGAGGATATGTTTGATATTGTAAAGGGAGCGAGAGACATCGTCGAGGCAGTACAGATGTTGATCGAAAAAGCAAACAGCAATGGCGGGAGAGATAACATAGGGGTTGTTTTAGCTGAGCCGCTTGCAGATGAGGTGAGTGCATGGTAAAAGATGGTATTGTATTAGGAAAGAGATACGAGGTACTGAGCAAAATTGGTGCCGGTGGTATGGCAGATGTCTATAAGGGAAAAGACACAATGCTGAACCGTTATGTCGCGATCAAAGTATTGAAAAAAGAATATCGCGAAGACGAGAATTTTGTCCGTAAATTCCATTCAGAAGCGCAGGCAGCCGCAGGCCTTCTGAATCCGAATATCGTAAATGTGTATGATGTCGGAGAGGACCGGGGACTTTATTATATGGTGATGGAACTGGTAGAGGGCATCACTTTAAAAGAATATATTGAAAAGAAGGGAAAGCTTTCCCATAAAGAAGTCATTAGCATTGCAATTCAGATGTGCAATGGTATCGGGGCAGCACATGCGGCAGGTATCGTACATCGTGATATTAAACCTCAGAATGTTATGATATCCAGAGATGGTAAGGTCAAAGTGACTGATTTTGGGATTGCCAAGGCTGTTACTTCTAATACGATCAGTTCTAATGCAATGGGATCTGTTCATTATACATCTCCGGAACAGGCAAGAGGCGGCTATAGTGATGCGAAGAGCGACATTTATTCAATTGGTATCACACTATATGAGATGGTAACCGGAAGAGTACCATTTGACGGAGAGTCAACAGTGGAGGTTGCTATGAAGCATTTGCAGCAGGAAATCACACCTCCGTCAGAGTATGCACCGGATATTCCGTACAGTCTGGAGCAGATTATTTTAAAATGTACCCAGAAGAACAGTGAGAGACGTTATGCAAGTACAGCAGATTTGACAAGAGATCTGAAGAGATCTATGATGGATCCGGACGGGGATTTTGTTGAAATTCCGCCACTTCGTAATGCAGATACAGTGATTATCACAGATGATGAACTGGATGATATCAGAAGTTCTTATGACGACTATGATGATTACGGAGATGACGATGATTATGGCGCCGATGACTATGACGATGATTATGGTGATGACCGTTATGATGATGACGAAGAAGAGTACGATGATGACGATTATGATGGCAGAAAAGGCGCAGAAGAAGTTAATCCACGTATGAACAAGGTCATGAAGATTCTAATGATCGTAGTGGCACTGATCATTGCATTTATTTTGATTTTTGCAGTCGGAAAAGCAGCAGGAATTTTTAAATCTATTGGATCCGGAACAACAACAGAAGATTCATCAGACAAAGATACAGTAAAAGTACCTGATATTGTCGGAAAGACAGAAGAAGAAGCAACAAAAGCACTGAAAGATAAGAACCTTGGAATTAAAGTTGACTCTAGAGAAGATTCTGAGAAGTATGAGGAAGGAACAGTCAGTGAGCAGAAGACAAAAGCCGGAACAAAGGTAAAGAAACATTCAACCGTTCATGTAGTTGTAAGTTCCGCATTAATTGGAAAAGAGATTATTGTGCCGGATGTATCTGGCATGAGTGAGGATGAAGCTCAGAAAAAATTGACAGATGCAGGATTTAAACCTACTTCGGAATTTCAGTATGATGATAATGTAGCTGAAGGTAATGTAATCAGTACAACACCTGCAGCAAATTCCAAGGCAGCAAAAGACACGCAGATTAAGATGCTTGTAAGTAAGGGAGCTCAGAAGAAGACAGTACCGGATGTGCGTGGAAAATCTGAAGCAGATGCCAGAAGTGAGATTCAGGCAGCAGGACTTACTGTAGGATCTACCAGCACCCAGCATGATGACAGTGTAGCAAAGGGAAATGTTATTTCTCAGAGCGTGACACCTGGTAAAAAAGTATCAGCCGGAACAGCCGTCAATCTGGTACTTAGCAGTGGCAGCGATAAGGTAAGTATCCAGAACTTTGCAGGAAAAGATGAGGAAGAACTTCTGTCATGGGCATCTCAGAACGGTTTGAATGCAAGTAAGCAGAAAGATGAATACAGCAGTAACTATGAAGAGGGAACAATCATTTCTATGAGCCCGGCTTCAGGAAGTGTATCGAAAGGCAGCACGATCACTTATGTATTAAGCCGTGGACCGAAACCGTCTGATAACACGAATACTGGTGGAAATACGGACAATGGCAACAGCGGCAGTGGAAGTGACAGCGGTCAGCAATAGGATATAGAAAAAGATGCAGGGAAAGATAGTAAAAGGAATTGCCGGATTCTACTACGTTCATGTAGTAGAATCCGGTGTTTATGAATGTAAAGCGAAAGGAATCTTTCGCAAGGATAAGAAAAAACCACTGGTAGGCGATGACGTAGAAATCGAAGTTTTAAGTGAAGTGGAAAAGACTGGAAGTATTATAAACATTTTTGAGAGAAAGAATGAATTGATCCGACCAGCAGTTGCTAATATTGACCAGGCACTGGTCGTATTTGCAGCGGCAAAGCCAAGCCCGCATTTTAACCTGCTTGACAGATTTCTTGTTATGATGCAGACGAAAGAGATACCGGTGATTTTGTGCTTTAATAAAGAGGATATTGCTTCTGAAGAAAAATTATCGGAACTGGCGGAAATCTATGAAAAATGTGGGTGCCAGCTTATATTTGTCAGTGCAAAAGAAGAAAAGAATATAGAAACTTTGCGCAGGATGCTGGAAGGTAAGACTACAGCAATTGCTGGCCCTTCCGGGGTCGGAAAGTCGTCAATTATCAATCTTTTAAATCCAAAGGCCAATATGGAAACCGGCAGTATCAGTAGAAAGATTGAGCGAGGAAAGCATACGACAAGACATTCAGAACTATTTATGATTGGTGAAGATTCTTATATTATGGATACGCCTGGATTCAGTTCATTATATGTGAATGATTTTGAAAAAGAAGAGCTGAAATATTATTTTCCGGAGTTTGAGCTATATGAAGGTCAGTGCAGATTTAATGGGTGTGATCATATTCATGAACCAGGTTGTGCTGTGAAAGAAGCCGTCGAAAAAGGAAAGATTCATGCTGTCAGGTATGAAGATTATAAAGAGTTATATGAGGAATTGAAAAATAAGAGGAGGTACTAGTTATGGATTACATTTTAGCGCCGTCAATATTGTCGGCAGATTTTAAAGTTCTTGGAGAGCAGATGAAAATTACAGAGGATAATGGTGCAAAATATCTGCATTTTGATGTTATGGACGGAATGTTCGTGCCAAGCATTTCCTTTGGAATGCCGGTATTAAAATCTATCCACAATGCAACAGACCAGGTTATGGATGCACATCTTATGGTGCAGGAACCAATTCGTTATGTGGAGGCTTTTAAAGAAGCAGGAGCCGATATCGTGACGATTCATCTGGAAGCTTGTGAAGATGTGAACGCTACAATTGCGAAGATTCGTGAGTGTGGAATGAAAGTAGGACTTTCTATCTGCCCGGAAACACCGGTTTCAAAAGTAGAGAATCTGTTAAAAGACATTGATATGTTACTGATCATGAGTGTACATCCGGGATTTGGAGGACAGAAGTTTATTCCGGAATCTCTGGATAAGATTCGTGAGGCGAGAAAAATGATTACAGATCAGGGACTTTCCGTAGATATCCAGGTCGATGGAGGAATCTACCAGACTAATGTCAAAGAAGTACTGGATGCAGGAGCGAATATTATTGTAGCCGGTTCAGCAGTATTTAAGGGAGACCCGGCAGAAAATACAAAAGCGATGATGGAGATTTTGAAGACTTATGAGTAAGAAAATTGTGATTGTAAGTGGTGGAGAGTTAGAGGAATCATTTGTATTATCAGAACTTGAAACACTGGACAGTCAGTTTATTATTGGTGTTGATAAGGGAATGGAATTTCTTTATCATCATAAGATACTTCCAAGTTATATTGTTGGAGATTTCGACAGTGTAGACCAGAAAATCGGAGACTATTACCGCAATGAGACGAAAGTTCCGATCCGCGAATTTAATCCGGTAAAAGATGCATCAGATACAGAAATCGCAATTCGCCTGGCAATGACACTTGGAGCCAGTGAAATCTATATCCTCGGAGCGACCGGTGGAAGAATCGACCATCTGTGGGCAAATGTACAGACACTCACAATTCCATTTAAAGCGGGAGTTGATACGGTCATTCTGGATTCCCAAAATAAGATTCGCCTGATTGGCGGCGACACAGTGATCCGTCGCGAGGATGCATATGGACCGTATTTTTCAATATTCCCATTAGGACAGGAGATTTACAGCTTGAGCATCAAAGGTGCAAAATATCCGCTTCATGATCATAAGCTCACACCTTATGACAGTCTGTGTGTCAGCAACCAGTTCGAAGAAGAGGAAGTAAAGATTACATTTGGTTCCGGGATTGTAATTCTGATGGAAACCCGGGATAAAAAGTAAACAGGTAAAATGATGTTGGGGTCATAAAATATCAGGCAGGATATGTTCTCGAAAAAAGGATATATCCTGCTTTTTTACATAACGGTAAGAATGCAAGGACATTTTTTAATATATAAGTTAGAAAAATCAGGAGGTGTGTATGGTAATAGGAATTATAGAAGATGACAATTTGTTGAGAAAAGCCTTAGATACATCATTGCAAAATCAAGGTTATACAACGATTCTTGCTGCTTCAAGAAAAGAAGCAATTAAAAATATAGATAGTTCTGTAGATTTGTTGATTGTAGATATTGGATTACCGGATGGAGATGGAATAAATCTATATCAGGAACTTCAAAAAAATGGAAGAATCCCGGCAATTTTTTTAACTGCAAAAGATGATGAAAAAGATATGTTAAAAGCGTTTGATATAGGAGCAGATGATTATGTGGTCAAACCATTTTCAATAAAGGTATTGTTAAAACGTATGGAAGTTGTTTTGAAGAGAAAATCAAATGAAAATGTTTTTATGTGCGGGCAGGTTATCTTGTATTCGGATAGAAAACAGGTTTTTGTAGGAAAAACAGAAATATCGTTAACACTCAAAGAGTATCAGCTTTTGGAATATTTTATTATGAACCAGAATCAGGTTCTTACAAAAGAGATGATAATGGAAAATATATGGGGAATCGATAGTGAATTCATTGATTCTAACACAATTAGCGTTATGATCAGCAGATTGAAAAAGAAATTAAATGATTCATCGAATGTTATCAGTAATGTATTTGGAATGGGATATAGAATGGGAGATTAGCATGGCTGTAGCAATTTTCACAGTATTTTTAGTAGGTTTCATACTCGGAGGAAGCACTGTATATTTAGTTGAAAATCATTTTAGAACAAAGGAAATGAACAAAATATATAAACTGACCGAATCTTTAATAAATGGCAATGACTTAGATGATTCTGATATAGGGAAGGAAACGCTTTATTCTAAAACAGCCAATCAGTTAATCCGTTTACAGGAAATGTTAGAAGGAAGAAGAAAAGAGACCGAAAAAAGTCAATATGAGATACAAAAATTGATTTCTGAGATAGCGCATCAACTAAGGACACCGCTGGCGAATATAAAAAATTATACAGAATTGCTGCAAGAGTCATTGGATGAAACGCAAGAAGTATTGAATACAGAATACATGAAAGACTTGCGAACGAGTGAAGAACAATTATGTTTTTTAGTGGAAAGCTTTATAAAAACTGCTCGATTAGAGCAAGGAATCATACAAGTTCACATGCAAAAAGAAAATCTTGTCGAAACAATTCTAAATGCATTAGGGCAAATACAAAAAAAGGCAGAAGATAAAGGTATCTTTTTTCAAGTAGAATTGCCGGAGAAAATCATTTGCGAACATGATAAAAACTGGATGTGTGAGGCATTTTATAATGTGTTTGATAATGCAGTCAAATATAGCAAAAGCAACAGTACGATCGATATCACAATGAAACAAACGGAAATGTTTTATAAAATTCAGATAAGAGATTATGGAATCGGGATAAAAGACGGAGAAGAAAATAAAATTTTTCAAAGATTTTATCGTGGTGAGCAGGCAAGAGGGCAGGAAGGATGTGGAATTGGTTTATATCTTTCCAGAGAGATTGTTCTATTACAAAAAGGGATGATGAAAGCAAAACAAATGAAGCCAGGGCTGCTTATAGAAGTGAATCTTCCGGTATAGACAGTTCATATGCAGCTTGTAAGAAGTTTGTAAGAGGTACCATGTATAATAGATTATGGCTGAGTTAAAGGTAGCATTTACGAAAGGAGTTTACAGAAAAGATGGATATAATCAAAGCCATGAATCTAAAAAAATATTATACATCCGATACATATGAAGTGCGTGCTTTAGATGGTGTGTCGTTGACTGTGGAAGATGGTGAATTTATAGCAGTTGTCGGTACGTCCGGATGCGGAAAGACAACACTTATGAACATCTTAGGAGGTCTTGATACTTCGGATTTTGGAGGTGTCTGGATCAGAAATACAAGTTTAAAAGATCTTAACAAGGAAGAAAGAACGATATTCAGAAGAAGAAATATCGGATTTGTATTTCAGCAATATAATTTGATACCTTCTCTTAGCATACGCGAAAATATAGTTCTTCCGATGCGACTGGATGGTAAGGAAATCGATGTGGATTTTTTCAATGAAATTGTAGAAACACTTGGACTAAAAGATAAATTAGAACGTTTCCCATCAACACTGTCCGGTGGGCAGCAACAGCGAGTTTCTATAGCGCGGGCATTGTTGACGAAACCGGCAATTGTCCTTGCGGATGAACCGACCGGAAATCTGGATTCTGTTACAAGTATGGAAGTCGTAGGATTACTAAAATCCTGTGCTGCAAGATTTCATCAGACGACATTGATCGTGACGCATCAAGAAGAGGTCGCACAGATGGCAGACAGAGTAATACGTATGTCTGATGGAAAAATCTATACAAGAGATTGTAACGAGTGTTAGGAGGGATTACTATGCTTCACAAGAACATTCCAAATAACAATAAAGACATAATCCGATTTCTGGCTAAAAATTTTGCGGGCACCAAAAAGGTGAGGAATATGATTCTATTTTGCTCGATCATAATTGGCATTGTTGCTATTACCATGGTATTCGGAATCTCCTTTGGAAAAATACAGGCAGAAGAAATAAGATTAATCAGAGAAAATGGAACTGCTTCTTCGGGGAGAATAGAAGATGGAACAGAAGAACAATATGCAAAATTAAAACAACTGGATTATATAAAACAAGTTGGAAAAAGTATTTTTGTAGGTGAAGCTACAGAAGTTTCGGAGAACAATGCAAAAACGATATGTGATATAGTCTGGGCTGACTCAGAAAGCTGGAACAATTTTTGGAGACCGGCATATACCAATGTGATTGGAAGCTACCCACAGAAAAAGGATGAAATTCTATTATCTGAGCGGGCATTGAAAAAACTTGGTATCTCTGAACCGGAACAGGGAATGGAAATAAACTTAGATGTATACAAAGGTGTGTTCGAACATTCGAAAGAAAAATTCGAATTGTGTGGCTGGTATACAGACTCTGGAAATGAATTAGCAATCGGATATATTTCACATGACAAAATTAAAGAGTTGAAACTGGAAAAGGGTCCTTATACTTTACTTTTCAGTCAGAGTGATCATTTAAACAGGAGTAAAACAGAGGAAAAATTATATCAGACATTGCCGATGAAGAGTGCAGATCAGAAGATATACGTTTCTGATACAGCACAATATACTGCCGTTTCTAAATTCGCAGGTGGATATGAGATGGTGATATTGGGAACGCTGGGCATTTTGTGCGGAATATATTTCCTTGTGTGCAATGTCCTTTGGATATCCATGAGTGAAGATATTCAAAATCTCGGACTGCTCCACACGATTGGAGCTACAGAAAGACAGATTACAAAAATTTACCGGAAACAAATGCGATTACTCATGTTAAAAGGCTCTGCTTTGGGAAGTTTGATTTCTGCACTGATTTTGATTTTATTGATACCGAAAATATTAGGCTTTCATTTTTATCAGGAAATGGGAGGAAACACGATACTTTCCTTTTTCAGGCCGTGGATTCTTTTGATTTCTGTTCTGTTTGTAAATGGAATTCTGTGGATAGCATCGGAAGGTGTTATTAGAAAAATAACGACTCTGTCTTGCGTTGAGAGTGCCACTTATGATGGAAATAAGCTTAACAGAAAAATAAAACATCCTGTGGAAATGGTGTTGAAACGTTCTGAAATAGGAGAAATGTTTTATATTGCATGGGGAAATATAACACGACATAAAGCACGATTTATCATTACAAGTATTTCCATATTTTTAGGAGTCCTGTCTTTTATTCTAATGAATGTACTTATAAATGGCTGTGATTATAAGCATCTTCTTGAAAAACGTCCTGATTTTTTGTTGGCAGGAGAGTTTAGCGAATTCGGGAAAAGCCAGGGATGTGGGGAAGAATATAAAACCAGAGAAATCGATGTTGATCCTTTATTGACACAGGGAGACGGTGTGGAACTGTTGTATGACAATGATTATGATGAATTTTCACCAATTTCTCGTAAGTTGGAGAAAAAACTACACAAGATAGATGGTATTGATTGGGAAAATTCAAATCTGATTGAAGGAGCTTATGTAACTACTGTTATGTCTAAGAAAGGAATTCGTCCTTATGACGAGGGGATTTCGGATCTTACAAATGACAATATGGTGGAAGGATTCAGTTGGGATACGGTACAGGTTTTAAATGAAAATCAAATCTTGTCGCTTAAGAAATACGTTCAGGATAATCAACTCAATATTGATGTGAAATCTTTGGAAGAAGGAAATGGCGTGCTGATTATACATGATCATATGCTGACTCCGGAACAGCAAAAACTTGCAGATGAAGCAATTAGTGAACCGGTATATTTTAAAACTTTGATTTCAAGATATTTACACCCGCTTCAATATCGACCACCCGAAAGATTTTAAGGGACACAGCCTTTCCGTTTCCGACGTGGTGGTGCTTCATCAGAACGGGCAGGACACCGCCCACTATGTAGACAGCTTCGGTTATAAGAAAGTGCCGGAATTTTTGCAGCCGGAAAACTATCTGAAAACTGCCGAGCAGACCACCGAGCAAAACTACAACATGATTGACGGGCAGATAAACAACACCCCGACCGCTGCGGAACTGGAGGAAAAGGCAAAAGCCGGAGGACAGATTTCTCTTGCAGAATACGCCGAAGCCCTCAAAGCAGAAAAGAAACAGACAGAACCGGAGAAAAAGCCCTCTATCCGGGCGCAGCTTAAAGCAGCGAAAGAACAGACACCGAAGAAACAGGCAAGACAAAAAACACAGGATTTGGAAAGGAGCTGACCTATGAAGTTACAAAAATTTGAAAATGTGGACGTTATCGCTTCCCTTGAAGCCATAATGAAACAGAACACCGCTTTTTATCAGAGCGATTTTGACATAGACAAACAGATTTTGCAGAAAGCGGCGGTAAGCCCTGTCCCGGAGGACAAACGGCTTTTGTGGTTTTCCCGCCCGTCCGGGACGTGCTGCTTCCGGGAACGGGACGTTTTTCTAAAGGACACAAGGCAGCATAATACATGGCGGTTTTACGGGGAACAGACCCGCGATACTATCCTTGCCTATGCGGTGGAACTGACAGGCACAGAGCAGGAAAAAATCAAAGGCAATCTGTATGAACTGGATTATTTGCAGCATTTCCGGGAAGTAATCGAAAAATCAATCCCTGCCGACAACTACACGCTGATTTATGAGCATGGGGAGCTGACAAAGCCTGCCGGACAATATTTTGACGGGGACACTGACCCGCAACTTGGAAAGTTTATACGTTTTGAAGCACAGCCAAACGACCCGGAAGCCTTAAAAAGCCTTTTGAGGGAACAGCAGAAAAAACGAACACCACATACGCAGAGGGATTTTCAGTTACATATCGCCGCCCTGCATGACAGACGGATTGAAGCAGAAGCCCGCCGGATTGTGGAAAATGTAAAAGGGCTTGGAGAACCGGATAGCCCCGAAAAAACCCATTGTGCGGTAGAGCTTTCTCCCTACTTTGTTCCACTGGCAACGGATAAGGATATGGAACGGCTGCTTTCCATGCTCCCTTACAACAGCCTTTCCTTTTCTACGTTGGAGGGCAGGCATGGCGTTTATGCGCTGATAGATAAAAGCGAGAGGAATAAAGAGATGAAACAGTCCCGTCCCTCTGTCCGGGCGCAGTTACAAACAGAAAAATCCCCAAAAGTCCCGAAAAAGACAGCAAAAACAAAACATCACGAATTGGAGGTATGAGCATGATTAGACTGACCGTTGAAGAAATGAACCTGTTGAGTATTTACCATGAGGGAAGCAAGGCACAGCTTATGGAAAATATGACGGCTGCGCTGCCATTCGTGGACGAGGATATGCGCCCCTTTGCAGAACGCACCTTACAGAAAATCTCCCCATTAACAGAAAACGAGTATGCGGAGCTTGCCATTTTCGCCGCTGATGAGGTATGACAGGGGGTAAGCGGCTTACGCCGCCGCAGAGCCGGAAAGTCAACAGCCTTGTAAAAAAGGAGTGCTGCAACTGCGAGCGCGGACACTGTATCTTACTTGACGACGGAGAGGAATGTGTCTGCCCGCAGCTTATTTCTTATTCGCTTTTATGCAAGTGGTTTCAGATTGCCGTACTTCCTCTTGATAAGCTGCTGTATGCAGAGCTTTTCAAAACCGAGGACAAAAAGCGTTGTACCGAGTGCGGCACATTTTTTGTATCAAAATCAAACAGCGTCAAATACTGCCCGGACTGCCGGAAACGCATTACCCGCAGACAGGCAGCGGAGCGCATGAGGAAACGACGTGCGGCGGTTACGCAATAAGGGCGAAAAAAGCCTTGATTTACAGGGCATAAACGGCGTGAAACTGGCATAGGCGATACAGAATACCTTTTCCCTTGAAATCAGGGTTCTACTGCGTAACAATTTAAAATCAGTACCTATAAAAGAACAGGGTGCGGGAGGTCATTACTGGCTTCCTGCGCCCTGTTCTTTTTGTGTCTGACTGTCTTTATCCTGCATTTCCGGCTTCGGCTGTAATTCTTTTTCTATCCGGTTCCGGTAATGGGTTTTCCTGCGGTAAAAATATTTTGTTACTTCCTGTTCCGGCAGCCATATCCCCGCAGCTTCTATCCGTTCCATAACAGCGGCAACGATTTCCCGGTTGTTGCGTTTATGCGGCTCCTGTCCCTTTTCTATCCAAAGGCGGCGGTATTCTTCATAAAGCCATGTACTGATAGTTTCTTTTTGCCGTTGTTTCAAATGTCGAAACTGCTTATCTGTCCGCAGCAGCTTCCCGTCTACCTTTTTATGATTTTTTGTCCCGATTTCTTTTTTCCTCTCTTTCCATTTCTTCAAGGGGAAATTGGGGGAGGGCTTCTATCAGCTTCATTGTGATATACTGGCGCATATCTTCATCAATTTCCAGTTTGAATGTTCCGTCCGGTTGACGTTTCTTTACAGTTGCCTGCCTGTCGATTTCGTCCTTGTAGCACATAAGCACCTTTTCCACCGCCCATGTTTCTCCGGTAACGGCGGCGCGTATGGTTTCATAATCGGGTATCGTTTGGTCTGCCATGTTTTCACGCTCCTGTCTATATTGGAATACCTTTATCCTACCACGCTTTTATAGATATTTCTACTGTAAGCGTTCGGTTTCCCTGCCCCGTTCCGGTTCTTTTTCCAGTCTTAAAATACTGTCTATGTTCTGTTTGATAACGTCGTATTCCTTGACCTGTTTTTTCAACTTGCCATAATCAGTGTAAAGGGCTTCTTTCTGCGCTTGGAGCTTCCCGTATTCTTCCTGCATGGCGGCAAGATTGGGGAGCTTGGTAACACCCGCCGCTTTCAATGCCTTTGCCGCCGCTTCATGGAGTATCAGACTGCTTTCCTGCTTTGCCCGGTATGTGTCCTTATCCTTTGCCCTGCGGTATGCTTCATAGACGTTTTTTGTTTTTTGGTAGGTGGTAACGTGCTTCATCAGCACCGCCATATCTGCAAGACGCTTCTCCACACCCTTTAATGCGTCTGCTGTCTTTTCATTTTCCGCATTTACGTCCTCAATCCGACTGACTAAATCTGCATACTGCTCAATCTTATGTTCCGTCAAGAAATTCATAGTCTTTGCAGCCAGTTTCAGATTATGGATTTTCGCCCACTGTTCATAGCCCCGGCTCTCTTGTGCCTTGATACTGTTTTCAATGTCGATAAGCAGCGATACGCCGCGCTGCTCTTTGGGAGCTTTCGCCGCCTTTGTGCGCTTGCCTGCAATCCGTTCTTTGATTGCTTCCTCTGTATAATCTGCACCGAGGGTTTTTAAGCGGGTAAACCGTTCCTGTCCGGGAGCGCGGCAGGAGATATATTTTCCCGGCTTTATCTCATAGCCCGCTGCCTGTAACCGCTGCAACAATTCTTCAAAACTTGCTACTTGGGGGATAAGCGTATCAACGGCAATTTTCAGCTTGCCTTTCCAACTTGTACCGACCTTTTCCGCTTGATATTCTGCATAGCTTTTTCCCTTGCTGCCTTTGCCCGGAACGACAACAGACAGCCCGTTTTCCCGGCACAGCTTATCGCTCATGTTCCGTATGCCGTAGTAACTGCGCTTATTGGAATTGTACTTATGGTAGTCAACAAAATTGACCGCACAAAAAATGATATGGTTATGGATATGCCCTTTGTCTATGTGGGTAGTTAAGACGTATTCATGCTGTCCCTTTGTTACCGCGTCGGCAAGCTGCTTTCCGATTTCGTGGGCTTTCTCATAATCTACTTCTCCCGGCTCAAAGGACTGTATCAAATGGTGGGCGAGATTGTTTCCCTTATCTATGGCTTGTGCAAGCGTAAATCCAAACTCAATATCTGCCGTTTCATAGCTGCACCCAAAGGAGGACACAAGCATTTTCCCGTCTGTTTTATCCGGGTTTTGGATATAGTCAAGGGCTTTGCTCAACGTGCTTTTAATAGGCTTAATCTTTGTAACCGCCATATCTCCGCAAGCACCCCCTTTATTTCCTCTATGTCCTCTTGGTAAACGCTGCCTGTCGCATTGACACGCTTTGCAATCTGATTGATGTTGACCCCGATTTTCTGTATCTCTGCTGTCATGGCTTTTATATCACTATGGTCTGTCTGAATGATATAGCCGTCAATGGCAATCTTGCGAAGATACGCCGCCATGTTCCGGGTGGGGACGAGCTTCATTTTCTGCTCAATCAATGCCCGTTCTTCCTCTGTTACATAGAATTTGATTTGTATTTTTCTTTTGCGTCCATTCATGCAATCACTCCTTTCCATTCCGAGGGTTTGGGACACTTCCCAACAAGCAATTTTCAACCGACGCACCGCAGGACGGGAGGGCGAAAATACGGAAAAGGGTACTCTTTTCCTATGCTTGCTAAGAAAGTTTTTTCCTCACTTACCACTACAACGAAACTTCCAGTATGCCAAAAAAGTGCAAAAGAAAAACGCCGCAATCCTGCGACGCTTCAATCACTTTATGCAGACAAAAACGAGGGAACTTTATTCCCCCGTCCTGTCGTTGTTGGCTTCCTCTATGCCTTTGGCAGTAGCAGACATGATTTTTAAGTCCGTTTCGCTCATAGTGTCAAGCATGGTATCGAGCTGACGGCGGCGTGTGGACTTCTCCTGTTCCCGTTCCGGGAAAAAGAACTGGTCTACTGATACGTCAAGCAGGGTTACAAGCTCATACAAAATCTGTAAACTTGGGTGCTGCCCGCTGTTCTCAATGGACGCGATATATCGGGGCGCAATATTCAGCGTATCGGCTAACTGATTGCGTGATATTCCCTTTGCTTTTCTTGCTGCTTTAATGGCTTGTCCGAAAGTCTTAAAATCAAATTTCTCTTTACTCTGCTTCATAATCATTTCACCCAGTTACATTTTACCGTTCACCTTTCTTTTAAGATATGAGTACACATATCATAGTATTGATAGTAATAGAGCATAAAACATGCAGAGTAAGGTTGCTATCACTCATACTGCCATATATAATATCTAATGACATCGAAAATTAAAGAAATTGATTAGAAATAGATTTTTGTTTGATAATCTTAAATCAGATATTTACAAGGGAGGTATATTTATGGCGCAGAGTATTTTAATTGTAGACGATGAAAAAGAAATTGTATCAATGCTGTATTGCTATTTCAGCAAACTTGGATATACGGTATATACTGCAACAGCAGGAAATGCTGCATTAAAAGAAGTAGAAAAAAAACCTGACATTATTTTGTTAGACGTTAATATGCCAGATATTGATGGATTTACTGTTTGTGAAAGAATACGGGATTATGTTTCATGCCCTATAATTTTTTTAACAGCACGCATTGAAGATAGTGATAAAATAAAAGGATTTTCTATTGGCGCAGACGACTATGTAATAAAACCATTTTCTGTTGATGAATTAGAAGCTCGCATTGCAGCACATCTTCGCAGAGAAAAAAGACACAATACATCTTCAAAGGTGCAATTTGATGAAGATATGGTTATAGATTATTCCTCACGTATTGTGTTTTATCATAATAAGGATATGGCTTTTACCAAAAAAGAATTTGATATAATATCTTTCCTTTCGCAAAACAAAGGAATTGTTTTTGACCGGGAAACTATTTATGAAAAAGTTTGGGGATTAGACGGCATTGGTGATAATACAGTTGTTACAGAACATATCAGACGTATTAGGGCAAAATTTTTATCTTTAGGCGATAGACCTTACATTGAAACTGTTTGGGGGTGCGGATATAAATGGAAAAATTAAAGAGAAGCAGATTGTTCAATCGGTTAAATAGCATGAGTATTAGAATGTCCTTTGTTCTTTATGCTTTGTTTTCGTTGTTGATTGGAATAATTATTTGTATATTTTTAATTTCAATGGTTGACAGATACAGAATAAATTTAAACTATAAGTATGAAAATATGTCAACAAGGTATGATATACCGGAAAATGGCTCATTTACCGCCACTTATAGTAATGACCAAACAAAATATACAATATTTGACACGAAAGGAAACGAGATATGCAAGTTCAATGTTGATTATCAAAAAGAACGCCCAGTACACGAATATGTCTATCCGAACCATGTTTCATATATCGAAGTTTTACCTAATTTTACAAGCCGGGATAGGCTTATTGACAGTGCTTTAGGTTCATTAAATATTGCAATTATTCCTATCGTATTATCTATTAGTATGATATGTTGTGTAACATTTTTTTATAAAAAAAAATTATCAAAACCCATTAAGCTATTAACTAATGCGTATCATAAAATTGAAGCAAATGACTTAGATTTTACATTATCATATCCATTAAATGATGAAATGGGGAAACTCTGTCACGCCTTTGAAAAAATGAAAGATTGTTTGTCGAAGAATAATGAAACTATGTTTAGACAATTTGCTGAACAGCGCCGTTTGAATGCTGCTTTTTCACATGACTTACGCACTCCTTTGACTTTACTAAAGGGTCATGCTACTATGTTGCTTTCCTTTATTCCCAAAGGCTTAGTATCACAAGAAGAAATATTAGACGAAATATCAGTAATGTCAAAAAATATTTCACGTCTTGAAAAATATGTAAATGCTATGACGAACTTATACAGGTTAGAGGATATTGATATTCCACGACAACAGATTACATTTCATTCACTTATTGATAATTTTAATAACACAGCAGAAGCACTTTGTTATGACAAACATTTTTCAATTACTGCAAGCGGTGATAATATAACCTTGTTTATCAATTTAGATACAGTCATGCAGATTTATGAAAATTTACTCTCTAATAGTAGTAGATATGCAAAAAGTGATATTGCTATTAGCGTAGTAATAGAGAATAATAATTTGGTTATATCTGTTTCAGACGATGGTTGCGGGTTTAAAAATATTGAGATTGAAAAAGCAACATTACCATTTTATAAATCATCGAAAGATATATCTACTGAACATTTGGGGTTAGGGCTGAATATTAGTAAGATTTTAAGTGAAAGACATGGCGGAAATATCCAAATTGCTAATAATAAAGCAGGGGGAGCATGTGTTACAGTGAAAATAAATTGCAATGAAAGTTGATTGAAAATAGACATTTTATTGCTATTATAAATTTAAAAGAAAGGAGATAATGACAAATGAAAAAAATAATATGTATGTTTCTAACTTTATTGCTATCGGTGTGTATTGTTGGGTGTAGTCAAACAAAGGACAGTGATAATCATGTAGTACAAGATTATTCCGAAGAATATGAGGTTTCTCCTTATGGAAGTGAAGAAGCACTTGACACTTTGGACGATTTGAAGATTTCAATGAGTACAGAAAAGGATTTAGATTTGAAGCACCTTTCATTTCTAATAGAAAATACTTCTGATAAAGAATACCGATATTCACCAAATTATTTTGAAATAGAAGCTGAACAATCCGGCACTTGGTATCAACTTGAACAGCTTGATGACCCCTCAAAGAGCAATGAAAAGGATTGTTTTATTAAGCCTAACGAACGATTAACATTAGAAATTGATGTTAAAAGTTTTTATGGAGAATTGCCTGCTGGACACTATCGTTTGATTAAACAATTTGCGTTCTTTGAAAGTGAAAGAGATTGGGATTACGATACATATAATTTATCTTGTGAATTTACGATAAGGTAAAAACTCTCTACTTCATAAGCATGAAATAAAAAAAAACCGCTTATGAAGTAGAAAGTTCTCATGCCATTTTAACGGCGGTTTTGAAATAACAATCAAAACCGTCGTTTTCTTTTGAAAATCTAAAACAGAGGACATATTAAAATCCTGCTATTTGGGGACACGACGGTATCAAGGAGGTATCGCCATGTCCTTTTTTCTATACCCTAATGGGTTACTATCAAAAAAAGCCATTATCCACCGACGGGGTATTCCGGCTATGTAGATGAACTATCAAATCAATTAAATACTGCTGTTATTTCCTATGCGTCTGTCTGCATTTTGCAGGCAGGCGCATTTCGCATTTTACAGAAGATTTTTCAAAAACTTTGCCCTCTTTTTGGCAAAGCAAAAAGTCGCCTGTATTATCCCGCGAAAAGGGGAGGTACTACCGCCTTTCGGCAGAAAGGAGGTGAACACCATGACACCTAATCGCAGGGAATTTGAAAAGCAATGTACGTTTCAAAAGTTCTGTAAATCAGTGCTGCACAATGAAGCGTGCAACGCCCATGAAGAAATTCGTCGGCGCAGAGTTCGGGAAGTTACTTTTTCCGACCTTGCCTTGTATGAGGAACGGCAGCTTTATACCGTCGATAAGTATTTTCAAGATGAAGAAGCAGAGCCGTCTTATCAAATGGCAGGAAAAGAAATAACCCCAAAACTGCTACTTGAAGCTATCCGGGCTTTACCCGAAGAACGGCGCAAAATTGTACTGCTGTATTACTTTGGGGGATTGACTGATATAGAAATCGCAAAGCAGCTCAATATCTCAAGAAGTACGGTACAGTATCGCCGGACAAGCTCCTTTGAGCAGTTAAAAAAATATTTGGAGGAAAACGCTGATGAATGGATTGAATGGTAATCAAAACGACTACCCGGAAAATGCCCTTGTTCCCTATCCCGTTATTTTGGCGGCGAGCAAAGGCGACCCGGATGCAATGAAGATTGTATTGCAGCATTTCAGCGGCTACATAGCAAGTCTTTCCATGCGGAAGCTCTATGATGAGCGAGGAAATGTTTATTTTGGAGTAGACGAAGAAATACGTGAAAGGCTGCAAGCAAAACTAATGAGGGCAATCCTCACATTTAGGGCTGAATAAAGCAACGCGGTATTGGAACGCTTCCCCCTTTTCCGTTCCATATCGCAGAACAGCCCCCTGCTCTTTGACAAAGAAAGCGGCGCAATAGAACGGCGACGCAGCATAAGGCAAATCAGATACATTCGATATATGGGGAGCCGTTGGGCTGATACGCCATGACCGAAAGGAGGGACAAAACGAGCGAGAATTATCAGCGTTCCAAAGCAGACTTAGCAACTCTGCCGCCACAATCCATATAGCGGTATAATGATACTCCTTTACCGCCGTAGTCCGAGCGTTAAAAGCGTCGCAGGCAACGGGTAGAGCTGCATGAGAACCATGCGGAAGTGAAATTCTTGTGAGGTTTGCTAAGACCGTCTGATGAGCCTATTTTCCATTAAATTGAAAGAAGATAAGGGGGATTTTGAATGAATAAATCAAATAGCAGTGAAGAAAAAGAACTGCATTTATATAAGGAAACAGAAGTAAAAGTTCCTATTCATTTGAAAATAACATTAACAATAAAGGAAGCGGCTGAATATAGCAACATAGGTATCAATAAGATTGACTCCATGTTAAAACAGCCAAACTGCCCTTTTGTTTTATATGTTGGAACACGAAAGTTAGTGAAGCGTAAAGAATTTGAGGAATACATTCGCCGAGAATTGATTATATAGCCTTTAATAGCTGAAATATTTGTCTGTTAAGATTGAAAAAACGGAGTCCTTGTGATATACTTTATATTTGCGTTGGACTCTTTTTTTAACGTGAAAGGAGTCCGTCATGGGAAAAAATTTAAAAGGCAAAGAGTGTGGAAAAGGTATTTGTCAAAGAAAGGACGGTTTGTATTTCGCAAGATTTTATGCTAAAAATGGTGCGCGTCAAAATGGATATTTCAAAACGCTGCCCGAAGCAAAAAAATGGCTTGCTGACGCAAAGTATGAAGATACACATAATCTAATCGTTACTGCGCCTGATATGACAGTAGACAAATGGTTCAATTATTGGATTGATAATATCATTTGTGACCTTGCGCCAAATACGATAAGAAATTATCGTGAGCGTTACGAAAAAAATATTCAACCATTGATAGGAACTATGTGTATAGCTGATGTAAAACCTATGCACTGTAAAGCTGTCTTAAATCGAATGGAAACAGAATATGCAGGCTCAACAATCCGGCAGACCTATATTTCAATGGGAACTATGTTCAAATCAGCAGTTATGAATGATATTATTGCAAAGCACCCTATGAATGGTGTTCGATATACGAAACCAGTCCGGGCAGTAGATGATATTAAATACTTAACCGTTGAGGAACAGGAAAAGTTTCTTGAAGCCGCAGAGCGTTCTCATAATTATAGACAGTATGCTTTGTTATTAGAAACGGGTTTGAGAACGGCTGAATTGATTGGTCTGACATGGGACGCTATTGATTGGAAAAAACGTACTTTAACTGTAAATAAGAGTTTAGAGTATCGACACAGCCGGAGATATTGGCGTGCCGGTCCGCCTAAAACGAAAAAAAGTTATCGTACTATTCCGCTTACAGAACGCGCATATACAATCCTAAAAAGTTGTTATGATGAAAAAGATACCCGGAAAGAGTCTGAAATGCTTTCACAGATTTTGGAGTACACAGACAGCAGAACGGGAGAAAAGAAATGTCTTGTCATGCGGGATTTGGTATTTATCAACTGGCGAACAGGAGAACCTGCTAAAAACAGTTCCTACGATACACATTTATATAAATTGTGTGATGAAGCTGGTATTAAGCGTTTTTGTATGCACGCCTTACGACACACTTATGCTACACGCGCGATTGAACGCGGCGTACAACCTAAAGTTTTACAGCAACTATTAGGACACGCAAGTATTAAAACAACAATGGACAGGTATGTCCATGTTACGGACGAGTCCCTTGCAAAAGCTGTTCAGCAATTTGAAGCAGCTACACCCACAGTTGAAAAAAGGGTGTAAAAAGGGTGTAATAAAAATATAAAGAAAGGCGAAAACCCCGATAAATCAAGGGTTTTCGGACAGGTAAAAGATAAAATGAAATTAGGAATCGTGGGATTACCGAATGTAGGTAAGAGTACCCTTTTTAATTCACTGACAAAAGCAGGAGCGGAGTCTGCAAACTATCCGTTCTGTACCATTGACCCGAATGTCGGAGTTGTAACTGTGCCGGACGAGAGACTGAATGTCCTTGGCGAGATGTATCACACGAAGAAGATCATCCCGGCTGCAATTGAGTTCGTAGATATTGCAGGACTTGTAAAGGGAGCATCAAAAGGAGAAGGGCTTGGAAATCAGTTCCTTGCAAATATCCGTGAAGTAGATGCTATCGTGCATGTAGTACGTTGTTTTGAGAACAGTAATATTGTACATGTAGATGGAAGTATTGATCCACTCAGAGATATTGAGACAATTAATCTGGAGCTTATCTTCTCAGACCTTGAGATCCTGGAGAGAAGAATTGCAAAGACAACTAAGGTTGCAAGAAATGACAAGGCAGCGACAAAAGAGCTGGCTCTTCTTGAGAAGATCAAAGCACATCTGGAAGATGGAAGACTTGCCAAGACATTTGACGCAGTAGAAGATGAAGAAGAAGAGGAGTGGCTTAAGAGTTATAATCTTCTGACATATAAACCGGTCATCTACGCTGCAAATGTATCAGAAGATGATCTTGCAGATGACGGAGCTTCCAATGCAGGAGTTCAGGCAGTCAGAGAGTATGCAGCAAAAGAAGAAAGTGAAGTATTTGTAGTATGTGCAGAAATTGAAGCTGAGATTTCTGAATTAGATGATGATGAGAAAAAAATGTTCCTGGAAGATCTTGGTCTTACTGAGTCAGGACTTGAGAAACTGATCAAGGCAAGCTACAAGCTCCTCGGACTGATCAGTTATCTGACTGCAGGTGAACCGGAGGTACGTGCATGGACAATTACAGAGGGAACAAAGGCACCGCAGGCAGCAGGAAAGATCCACTCTGATTTTGAACGTGGATTTATCCGAGCAGAGGTTGTTTCTTATGATGATTTGATTGCATGTGGAAGTCATGCGGCTGCAAAAGAAAAAGGTCTGATCCGTCTGGAAGGAAAAGAATATGTAGTAAAAGACGGCGATATTATGTTATTCCGATTTAATGTATAATCACAGTGTGGAAGGAAGTATGAAAAATGACTAGAACGATTGATTTTCCACATCTGGGAATACATCTTTCTTCAGTAGGGAATCATATTACGGTATTTGGATTTGATATTGCTTATTACGGAATGATCATAGGTGCTGGGATTCTTGCCGGAATTTTTATGGCAGTATATGAAGCAAAAAGAACTGGACAGAAAGAAGAAGATTATTATGACCTGTCTATTTGTGCAGTAATCATTTCAATCATCGGTGCCAGGGCATATTACGTGATTTTTTCATGGGATATGTACAAAGATGACCTGCTTAGTATTTTTAACCTCAGACAGGGAGGGCTTGCGATTTATGGTGGTGTGATCGCAGCGGTTCTTACAGTAATTGTATTTGCAAAAGTGAAGAAATTATCAGCAGCACAGATCTTTGATACAGCAGGTCTTGGACTTGTACTTGGACAGGCAATCGGACGCTGGGGAAATTTCTTTAACAGGGAAGCATTTGGTGAGTATACAGATGGATTATTTGCTATGAAACTTCCGGTAGATGCAGTCAGATCTTCGGATATCACGGATTTAATGAGAAAACACATGGAAACAGTGGATGGGGTATCTTATATTCAAGTGAGCCCGACATATCTTTATGAGTCTATGTGGTGTCTCGCCTTGTTGATATTACTGTTGTTGTATCGCAGACATAAAAAGTTCCAGGGAGAAGTATTCTTGATGTATCTGCTTGGATATGGTGCAGGAAGAGTATGGATCGAGGGATTAAGAACAGACCAACTCTGGATTCCGGGGACAGAAATTCCGGTATCACAGGTTCTTGCCGGAACCATTGTAGTTGTATCATTTGTTTTGATTGTATATAATCGAATAAAGGTTAAGAAAAAAGCTGCTTGTTAGGCAGCTTTTTTAGTGCTTTTGCATTGGGAGGAGAAGCGTCGTTAATTTTGTATCAAAAAAGGAACAAAAAGAAACGGAGAATATCTAGACTTTTAAGAAGTGCCGGACTATAATATAAGATATATGTAAAGAATTAGTTTTCTTGAATAATGTCTAAGGAGGAACAACAAAATGGCAAGAAAAATGAAAACCATGGATGGTAATCAGGCCGCAGCACATGCTTCATATGCATATACTGAAGTAGCAGCTATTTACCCAATTACACCATCATCTGTTATGCCGGAGCATGTAGATGAGTGGGCTACAGAAGGCAGAAAGAATATATTTGGAGAGACTGTTCAGGTAACAGAGATGCAGTCAGAGGCTGGTGCAGCAGGAGCCGTTCATGGATCCTTGGCAGCAGGAGCACTTACAACAACATTTACAGCATCTCAGGGATTGCTGTTGATGATTCCTAACTTATATAAAGTTGCAGGGGAGCAGCTTCCTGGAGTATTCCATGTATCAGCTCGTGCACTTGCAAGTCATGCACTTTCAATCTTTGGAGATCACTCTGATGTTTACGCCTGTCGTCAGACTGGTGCAGCTATGCTGTGTGAGTCCAGTGTACAGGAAGTTATGGATCTGACACCAGTTGCACATTGTGCAGCATTAAAGGGAAAACTTCCATTTATCAACTTCTTTGATGGATTCCGTACATCTCACGAGATTCAGAAGATTGAGACTTGGGATTATGAAGATCTGAAAGATCTGGTAGATATGAACGCAATTGATGAATTCAGAAAACATGCTCTGAATCCTAATCACCCATGCCAGAGAGGTTCCGCTCAGAACCCAGATATCTTCTTCCAGGCAAGAGAAGCATGTAACCCATACTACGATGCTATGCCGGCAATCGTTCAGGAGTACATGGACAAAGTTAATGCTAAGATTGGAACAGATTATAAACTGTTTAACTATTATGGAGCAGAGGATGCTGAGAAAGTCATCATCGCTATGGGATCTGTCTGCGATACTATTGAGGAGACAATCGATTACTTAAGAGCAGCCGGAGAGAAAGTCGGAGTTGTAAAGGTTCGTCTTTACAGACCATTCTGTGCACAGGCACTTATCGACGCTATTCCGGACACTGTAAAATATATCAATGTTCTTGACAGAACAAAAGAGCCAGGAGCAGAAGGAGAGCCATTATATCTGGATGTCGTATCTGCACTGAAAGGATCTAAGTTTGATAGTATTCCGGTTAATTGTGGACGTTATGGATTAGGTTCTAAAGATACAACACCGGCTCAGATCGTTGCTGTATTTAACAATGTTGACAGAAAGAGATTTACAATTGGTATTGAGGATGATCTTACACATCTGTCACTGGAAGTTGGAGCTCCGCTGGTTACAACACCAGAGGGAACAATCAACTGTAAGTTCTGGGGACTTGGAGCAGATGGTACTGTTGGAGCTAACAAGAACTCTATCAAGATCATTGGTGACAACACAGATATGTATGCACAGGCTTATTTTGATTATGATTCTAAGAAGTCCGGTGGTGTTACAATGTCACACCTGCGTTTCGGTAAGAAGCCAATCAAATCTACTTACCTGATTCACAAAGCAAACTTTGTAGCATGTCATAATCCATCTTATGTAAATAAATATAACATGGTTCAGGAGTTAGTAGACGGAGGAACATTCCTTCTGAACTGCTCATGGGATATGGAAGGTCTTGAGAAACATTTACCGGGACAGGTAAAAGCTTACATTGCAGACCACAATATTAAATTCTACACAATCGATGGTATCAAGATTGGTAAAGAAATCGGACTTGGCGGACGTATCAATACAGTTCTTCAGTCAGCATTCTTCAAGCTTGCAGCAATTATTCCTGAGGAAGAGGCAATCGACCTTATGAAGAAAGCAGCAAAAGCTACTTACGGAAGAAAAGGTGACAAGATTGTACAGATGAACTATGATGCTATTGATGCCGGTGCAAAACAGGTTGTAGAGATTCAGGTTCCGGATTCATGGAAATCTTGTCCGGATGAGGGACTCTTTACTCCGGAAGTAAAAGACGGCCGCGCAGATGTAGTTGCATTTGTTAAAAATATTCAGTCAAAAGTTAACTCACAGGAAGGTAATAACCTGCCAGTATCTGCATTTGTTGATTATGCTGATGGTTCTACACCTTCAGGATCTGCTGAGTATGAGAAACGTGGTATTGCAGTAGATATTCCGGTATGGAAATCAGAAAATTGTGTACAGTGTAACCGTTGTGCATATGTATGTCCACATGCAGTTATCCGTCCGGTAGCACTTACAGAAGAAGAGCTTGCTAAAGCACCGGAAGGAACAGAAGCAATCGATATGATCGGTATGCCGGGACTGAAATTTACAATGACAGTATCTGCTTATGACTGTACAGGTTGCGGATCTTGTGTCAATGTATGTCCAGGTAAGAAGGGTGAAAAAGCTCTTGTTATGGAGAACATGGAAGCAAATGCAGGTTCTCAGAAAGCATTTGACTTTGGTCGTGAGATCGAGGTAAAACCAGAGGTCGTTGCGAAGTTCAAACCTGCAACAGTAAAAGGAAGTCAGTTCAAGCAGCCACTGTTAGAGTTCTCAGGAGCTTGTGCAGGATGTGGTGAGACACCATATGCAAAACTGGTAACTCAGTTATTTGGAGATAGAATGTATATCGCTAATGCTACAGGATGTTCTTCTATCTGGGGTAACTCTTCACCATCTACACCATATACAGTAAACGCTAAGGGACAGGGACCGGCATGGTCTAACTCACTGTTCGAGGATAATGCTGAATTTGGTTATGGTATGTTACTTGGCCAGAAGGCTATCAGAAAGAGATTAAAAGCAGAAGTTGAGACAATTGCTGCAAGCGATAAAGCATCTGCAGAAGTAAAAGCAGCTTGTCAGGAATATCTTGACACATTTAACTGTGGAGCATCTAATGGTGATGCTACAGATAAACTTGTTGCAGCATTAGATGGTTGTGATTGTAATACATGTAAGGACATCGTTAAGAACAAAGACTTCCTGGCTAAGAAATCCCAGTGGATCTTTGGTGGAGACGGATGGGCTTACGATATCGGATTTGGCGGTGTAGACCATGTTCTTGCAAGTGGCGAGGATATTAACATCATGGTATTCGATACAGAGGTTTATTCTAACACAGGTGGACAGGCTTCAAAGGCTACTAAGACAGGTGCTACAGCACAGTTCGCAGCTGGTGGTAAAGAGACAAAGAAGAAAGACCTTGCAGGAATCGCAATGAGTTACGGTTATGTATATGTTGCACAGATCGCTATGGGTGCTGATTATAACCAGACTGTAAAAGCAATTGCAGAGGCAGAGGCTTATCCGGGACCATCACTCATCATTGCTTACGCTCCATGTATCAACCATGGTATTAAGAAAGGTATGAGCAAAGCTCAGACTGAGGAGCAGTTAGCAGTAGAGTGCGGATACTGGAATAACTTCAGATTCAACCCTGCAGCAGAGGGCGCTAAGTTCACACTGGATAGCAAAGAGCCTAAGGAAGAAGGATATCAGGAATTCCTGGACGGAGAAGTACGTTACAACGCACTGAAGAGATCTAATCCGGAGAAGGCAGCAAGATTGTTCAAGAAGAATGAGCAGGAGGCTATGGAGAGATACGAGTATCTGAAGAAACTTGTAACACTCTATGGAGCAGAAGAGTAGAATTGAATCTATAAAGGATACGAGAATTCAAGTGAACTTGAATTCTGATGTGTCATTCATGTAAATTAGAGGAGTGATATTGTATTTAGTACAATATCACTCCTCTTTTTGGAGTTCTGCAATCCTGCCGAGGCATTCTTGAATTACATACATAAATGGAAATAAAACGGAATGATATTGGAACTATATTGAATTAATATGGAAAACGTGATAATATAATGGAAATAATAAGAAGCTATATTGGATTGGAGGGGGATGCAATGACGGTAGAAGAGATGAAGCAAAGAAAAAAGGAATTAGGATATTCGAATGAGAAACTTTCAGAGCTTTCGGGAGTACCGCTTGGAACGGTGCAGAAAGTTCTTGCGGGAGTTACCAGATCGCCAAGATATGAAACTTTAATTGCACTTGAAAGGATATTGAAAAAACATACAGACAGAATCGGTGAGGCGTTACCAGAGACGTCTGAAAAGAGACAGGGTGCTTATACGGTAGAGGATTATTATTTAATTCCGAAGGAAAGACGTGTTGAACTTATTGATGGCGTGATTTATGATATGGCTTCACCGACTGCCATCCATCAGATTCTGTCTACAGAATTGTGTAATATAATCCGGTCATATATTAGTCAGCAGAAAGGAAGATGTATTGTCATGGCTGCACCTATGGACGTACAGCTTGATTGTGACGATAAAACTATGGTGCAGCCAGATGTTATGGTCGTCTGTGACAGGGACAAGATTACAAGAAAATGTATATATGGAGCTCCGGATCTGGCAGTGGAGATACTCTCTGATTCTACAAAGAAAAAAGATATGTATGTGAAACTGGGAAAATATATGGATGCAGGAGTTCGGGAATACTGGCTGGTGGATCCGAAGGGGAAGAAGGTTATTGTGTATGATTTTGAAGCAGAAGTGACACCGTCTATTTATGGATTTAGCTCCAAAGTTCCAGTGGGTATATTCAAGGGAGAATATGAAGTAGATTTTGCAAAGATTTATGAATACATCAGCTTTCTGTATGAAGAAGACGATGTGTAAAAAGAGACGCGGGGCATAAAGCTGTATGCGTGATCCAGAAGATCAAGGGTCATGTGTACAGCTTTTTATATCAGATGGGAGATGATTCCCACCTATAGGTGGTGAGAAACAAGCTAATATTTGGGCATTTTAGGAATAATCTGGAAACTTTCTTCATAGGATATATATAGGCAGGCTGAAAAAACAAAGTTTTGAAAAACAGAAAGGGAGTTACAGACATGAAAAAAAGAGGAAGAAGATGTTTGATTTCATTACTCCTCGGGCTCTGCCTTCTGATGCCGTCACAGATGAAGGTATTGGCGGCAGATGCACAGGAAGACAGTAGTTCTGTACAGGCTGTAGAGGAGGCGATGCCAGATCAGGAAAATGCTACTACAATAGATGAAAATCAGATTGACAATACGATGCAGGATGAACAGGATATTGCAGTACAGGCAAATACTTATCCTGCTACAGGCAAGATTACTGCAAAAGTATATCTGAGATACAGTAATGCGATACCAGAAAAGATAAACCAAGCTTTTACTGCGGGTGAGTTTGGACCATCGGGTAACAATACTCCGTATTTTACGGTTACGGTGAATTTGGACCAGTTGAATAAAAAGTCAGTAAAGACTTATGTAAAAAACTATGGTCAGACATGGTACATCTACTATTCCATTGACAGTGATGAATCTTGGAATCCAGGAGATAAGGCAGATGCTGCGAACCGGGTGCAAAATGCCACGAATCTCTGGGAGCAGGCAATTCTGCAGGCTATGAGCAGTACGGATCAGAAGAAGTTCGAAAATGTATTTGGAAGCAATATGTTTGTAGGTTATGTCCTGAAACGGGAGAACGATGGCTGGCATATTGACGGAATTCTGAAGAAAGATCCACCGGTTTATGTAGTGGAGTTATATGATCAGAATGATCAGGCATTATTTGCAATTTCTTCCAATGAACAAAAGCTTCCAGGTGTTACTTATGCAGATTTTAAAACGAAAGTGGAAGAAGCACTTGGTGGAACGAATTATCAATATCTGACAGAGGAAAAAGACCGGATTGTTCTGAACTACGACAAAGATGGACGGATATGGCGGGTGACTATCACGCCAAAGACAGATGGGGCAGATAAAGATTATGCAGGTATTTATCATGTGGATCCGACAAATAACAAGTTTTCTTACCGGACTGTTTCGAGGAATACCTATTATCTGAGCCGGATGAAGATTAAAGTAGAAGATGTGACACCGGTCAATTTGACCATTTCCAAAATTATAAAAGGCAGTGCAGCAAATCCAGCCGAACATTTTACATTTACACTGACTGCATCCAGATTGGCAGGAAAGACATTCGATGTAATTTATAATGGAACCCAGAATTGTTCACAGACACATGCCTCACAGATTATATTTGATCAGTCAGGAAATGCCAGCGTTGTTCTGAAAAATGGTGAGTCAGCTACGATACAACAGATCACATCTGGAGACGTTAGGATCAAAGAAGAAAGTGGAGATTACTGGGCTTCTGTTACTGTAAATGGCGCTGATGAGAGATATGACCAGGAGAATGGCATCCTGCTTAATATTGACAATACGAATGTTACAGCTACATTTACAAATCAGATGGAGCAGCAGCCGGTGACAGGGATTGCCATGATGACATTTCCATATGTGCTGATTCTTTGTATCGCAGTGCTGGCATTGGGATATGTATATGCCAGAAGAAAGAGAAATGTATGAGACAGAACAAAAAGGAGAATAAGAACAAGAGGAAAAATGAAGAATGGATTCAGAAAGCCAGGCATGCATCATCTGTAAAGGATATTGCACATGTTATTGAAACTATGCAATTTCACAGAATATTTGGACTGGTTGATGAACAGGAAGTGTGGGATAAGCTTCTGATTCTGGACGAAATGTATCGTCGAGTCTTTTTTATCCAGGAAGAAAAGTTTCGCATGCAATTAAAGGAGAAACATGGAGCAGAGTATACGATCTAACCAGGCAGGTAGTACGGAAGAGGTAATCCGGCAAAGAAGGCAGCGAACGATACTTCGAAAGCTTCGTGGCAGTGATCTTAGAAAAGCAGCATTTCTTGCGGTCTTTCTTGTGCTTCTGTTCAGGTGTGTGTTCGGAGTGACATTTGAGTATGGAAGCGATATGAAACCGGCAATCGGTGACCAAGATCTGTTATTATACTACCGCCTGCAGGACTCATATACGGGAGGTGATGTAGTCGTATATGAAAAGCGAGGAGTAGAGATGGTCGGAAGAATTGCGGCGATGCCTGGTGAGACAGTGGAAATTACGAAGGACGGGCAGCTTGTCATAAATGGTTATACACAGGTAGATATAAACCAGGAAGATATGTATAACCCGGGAAATGAAAATGGTACAGGAAAAGTAACGCTTAAAAGTCAGCAATATTATATTTTAAGTGATGATCACAGTGTGTCCAGAGATAGCAGGACACTGGGAGCAGTATCGAAAAACGAGATCCGGGGACTTGTTATCACTGTGATCCGAAGAAGAAATATATAATCAAAAAAGAAATAAAAAAGTTGCTTTAGAATATGGAAAGGAATGTAAGGTATGAAAAAGTTTACTAAAAAACTGGTAGCATCTATGCTGTCCACAGCAATGCTTATGGGTATGTCATTAACTGCATTTGCAGCGAATTCGCAAACACAGGGAATTAGTGTTAATGGATATTCTGGCCTTGGAAGGCAGATTACCAATACCTGGTCAGTTGCAGAAAATGGATTACTCAATGATTCAGAAACATTTGATTTTGCATTAGAGTACACAGGTTCTGATGCAATCGGAACCAATGCTTCGAGCACACCGACATTTAATGGAAGTGAAATGACACAGAATAGTGCTACAAAGACGGCGCAGATTACATCAGCATGGAAGACAAAGGCAGCAGGCGGAGCAAGTTCCAGTGAAACATTGTCTTATGATGAGTTATTCGACGGAATTAGATTTACAGCTCCGGGGTTATATCACTTCATGTTAAAAGAGAATCCGGGACACAATCCCAATATTGCATATTCTGATCAGTCTTATTTGTTAGATGTTCAGGTTGTATGGGAGACAGAAGATAACGGATCCCAGACAGGAAATTTAAAGGTGTCAGGCATTGCAACAACGAGTGTGGCAACCAATCAGAAAAGTGAAGGGGCAGGATTTGAAAATACAGAAGCTGATGCAGAATCTTTAAAAATTACAAAAACTGTTTCCGGAAGTGCTGCAAATAAAAATGATGAGTTCACTTTTACTGTTGTTGTGAATGGAATTGACGGAACTTATTCTACAAACAAAGCAGATGTTACAGTGACAAATGGAGAGAAAACTACATTTACACTGAAACACGGCGAGACGTTTGAAATTAAAAATCTTCCGGCAGGGGCAGACTATATTGTAAACGAAATTGACTCAAAAGGGTATGATACAACAAATGTCAGTGTGAATGGTGAAAATGCAGTTGAAAGTAAGAGTGCAAATGGAATAATTAATCTGGATGCAACAAACACAGTTGCTTACACCAATATTGACACAGTTACTCCACCGACAGGTGTGATCCTTCATTTTGCCCCAGTCCTTCTTGCATTTGCAGCAGCGTTCGGTGGATGCCTCGTATTTTTCCGTCGTAAGAGAATCTAAGGATGGAACGAACGCCGGAGTATTATCTGACTAAAGGGCTTGATATGGTTGTAAATGGCGTGGCGGCAGTTATTTTTTTATGCTGCCTCGCCTATGCCGGTTATGCGCTGTGGGACAACTGGAGCATTTTAGATGGCTCGGAAAATGCACTGAAAACGATGGTGGAATATAAACCAGACGAGGCAGAAGGACTTTCTTATAATTTCAGCCAGCTTATGGCTATGAATCCGGATGTATGTGGATGGATTGTTATGGATCATACAGGAATCGACTATCCAATAGTTCAGGGAGAGGACAATTTTGAATATCTAGATAAGGATGCACTTGGAAATCCGGAGATATCCGGAAGTATCTTTTTGGACTGGCAGAATAATCGGAAGTTTACAGATCCATATATGGTACTTATGGGGCATCATATGCAGGCAGGAAAAATGTTCGGTGATCTGGATAAATATAGTGATGAGACATTTTTTCGGAAAAATACAACTGGGAAAATTTATCTGCCGGATCGGGTGCTGTACCTGGAAACAGCTGCGTTTCTTACAGTAGATGCATATGACAAATATATTTATCGGACCCAGTGGGATAATGTATCGGAAAGGCAGGAGCTTTTGAAACGCATTTATGAACAGGCGCAGTATACAAGAGGAGAAGAACTTACGACGGAAGATCAGATGGTAGCACTGTCGACCTGTTCTACAAGTGGAACAAATGCAAGACATGTTCTCATATGCAGGATTGTGCACAGCAGTGCTTCGGAGGAAGGAAGTGGAAAAGTATATGTGGAGACGGAAAATGAATGAGAAAATGCGGGGGATAAATATACAAGAGAAGGCAAGTATGTGTGGAAAATGTAAAATGTGGCTGGTAATGGTGGTTTTTGCACTGATATCTACAGCGATGCTATCTTCAGTGAAAATTCATGCAGCAAGTGCAGAAGAAAACCAGATGGCAGATGTAGAAACAAATCATGTGACAGCAGTAGAGAATACACAGGAGCAGATAACGGTCAATATTCCTGTGAAATTAAAAAATACTGGAAACTCGCAACAAAACGAAATATTTTCGTTTCTATTAAAACAAAATGATGAACAAAGTCCGATGCCGAAGATTTCAAAAGTTCAGCTAACAGAAACAAAGAAAGATGCATTTCAAATTCAGTATGAAAAGCCGGGGGTGTACAGATATACGATCAGCCAGGTGTCTGGTGATGGAAAAAACTGGATATATGACCAGTCCGAGTATTCCCTGGAAGTCTATATTATGAGAAACGAACAGACAGATACGCTACAGTCACTTATTATTGCATACAATGCAAAAGGCGAGAAAGTTGATCCTGTTTTTATGAACAGATATCAGGCACCGGAAGCCAAACAAAAAAGCATGACGGTCAAGACTGGGGACAGCGCAGATATAAAAACTCTGACAGGTCTGATGTTGATCTGTGGAGGAATTATGATCGGGACTTACGAATATAAAAAGAAAATAGAAAAAAAGTAATTGTTCATTAGTTATTATATGCAAAAAGAAAATAACAGACAGAAAGTTTCACAGGAAAGCAGAGCGCATCACCTTATTAACGATTGTAAGGTGAGCGCTCTTTTAATCTATAACTGAAGTTTATATATAGAGATTAACAATTTGAGGACTATTGTAGGGAGTGTTAAACTATAAATAGTACGTATTTTACAGATGGGAGGAAGCATTATGGTAAAAAAAGGAACCTGTGGTTTATGTCAAGGCGGCTGTGCAGTAGTTTATACTATTGAAAATGGGAAAATTGTGAAAGCAGAACCAGATAAAGAATCTCCGAAAGGAAGATTATGTCCGAGAGGAGCATTGGTACCAGATATTCTTTATGGGAAGGAGCGTATCAAACGTCCATTGATCAGAGTTGGCGAGCGTGGAGAAGGAAAATTCCGCGAGTGCAGTTGGGAAGAAGCTGTTGACAAAGCTGCGGAATTACTGAAAAAAACCGCAGATACATATGGCGGCAGATCTCTGGCATCTTACTATGGACGAGGTATTTTAGGGCTTCCTGTAACAAGACTTTGTGGCAAAGGTGATGGAAGCGGCAAAGGAAAATTTCTTATAAATCTGGGTTCTGCCAATGATATGAATTGTTCATCCATCTGTAATCTGGCATCCAGTACAGTGACGCCTGGAACACTTATGGGTCTGAATACGAGAATGATGGTGCAGGAGATTGAAGAAAGTGATTATATTATCTCATGGGGTAAAAACTCTGCCAGTGACGATGGTCCGCAGGTGATGTTGCATCGTATTAAGGAAGCTCAGAAGCGAGGAGCAAAATTGATCGTGATAGATCCAAGGCAGGAAGGACTTGGCAAGATTGCAGACTGGTGGATTCCGATTACGCCGGGTTCCGATGGAGCACTTGCCCTTGCAATGCTGAAACTGATTATAGACAGTGGACGTTATGACCATGAATTTATTGAGAAATATACAAGAGGATTTGAAGAGTTTAAAGCTTATCTGGATACACAGACAATGGAGCAGCTTTCAAAATGGTGTGGCATTTCAGTGACAGATATTGAAAAGCTGACAGATATTTTCTGTTCTACTGCAAAGATTCCGCTTGTTGCCTATACGGGTCTGGAATATCAGCTCAGTGCAATTCAAAATAACCGTGCAATCTTTGTATTGTGGGCAATTACCGGGAAGTTGGACGCGCCGGGTGCAATCTATCTGAATGCAAAAGGACTGGAGACGCCGAAGCTTTTTGAAATACCAGAAGATGACAAACCAATCGGAGTAGATGAATTTCCGTTATTTTATAAATTCAGTGGTCTGGGACAGTTTTCGCGTTTTCCGAAAGCAGTATTAGAAGACGAGCCATACCCGGTCCGTGGACTTATGATTTTAGGAGGATCGCCGGTATTGTCATTCCCGGATAGTAAAAGCTGGCGTGAAGCATATAAAAAATTAGATTGCCTGATCGTTCTGGATCGTTACTTTACAGAAGATGCCCGATATGCAGATGTAGTTTTTCCGGCCTGTTCGTTATTCGAAGTGCCAAAAGCTGTACCAGGACCAGAAGGACCACATATTGTGGAACCCCTGATTGAGCCAGTCGGAGAATCTAAAAACGATGTGTTAATTATGGGAGCAATTGCCAAAAAACTTGGATTTGGTGATAAACTTCCACAGACAGAAGAAGAACTTAGAAGCTGGCTTCTTAGTGGAACTGCGCCATATGCAGGAGATTTTGGGACAAGTGCAGACCAGAAAAAAGAAAAGCATTATAAGAAATATGAAACAGGTGAGTTAAGAGCAGATGGAAAACCGGGATTCCCGACACCGTCCGGAAAGCTAGAAATTTGTTCTACAATTCTGGAGGAAAATGGATTTGTCCCATATCCAGAGTATAAGGATGTTCGTTCAATTCCGGAACTTGCTGGTAAAGAATATCCATTTACTATGACAAGTGGAGCAAGAAGCAATAACCGTATGGGTGTGTTTGGGGCAAATCTAGACAAAATTGCTGAGATTGAACCGTATCCGTTTGTAGATATCAATGAGGAAGATGCAAAAGAAATTGGTATCAAAGATGGCGACATGGTAAAAGTAATAACGCCATTCGCAGACGGAACATTTAAAGCGAAAATCCGTGGCATTGCAAGACATGCAATACATATTCCACATGGAGGTGGAAGCGCCTATATGGCAGAACCTTGGAAAACTGGAAATGTCAATGATTTGTGTAGTCTGGATTATGCAGATCCGATGACAGGATTTGTACTTATTAAATCTGTACCATGCCGGGTAGAGAAAGTATAGTAAACAGTAATAATAAAAATGATAAAAAAATAACGATAAAAGTATAAGAAAAAGGATTGACTTTTTTTAACATAGGTGATAAAAAGGTACTATGTGAATAAAGAATTTGCTTGATAGAGGTGCGGGATTCATCAGTAATGATCGGCGACAGCTTGGGAAGCTGCCGGACATGAAAGGGGAGACCGCCGAAGAAAATGTAACATCCCAAGTACATTTTCTGGGGCGTGGCAGAATATGCTGCGAACTGTCACATCGGTGGAGCGCTATCAGAGTATAATAAAGAATAGACCGTAAGGAGAAAGAACGGGATATTTGGACTGATGAATTATACCGTGAGTGCACGACGCAGATGCATTCACGGTTTTTCTATTTAGATTTATAGTTGACATGAAAATGTTTCATGACAGGTATGAAAAACAGGTATAAGATCTGTGGTAGAAAAGATATAACCAGGCAGAGCTTTATTCCGAAAATATTAAATTACATAAAGGAGTAGAGATTATGTTGAAAAAGAGAAAACTGGCAGCCTGGGGGGCTGTAGTTTGTCTTCTGATGCTGGCTATGAGTTCTGTCACAGTTTTTGCAGCAGAAGAGACAACAGAGTATGTGCCAAAGATGTATGCATCTTTTTGGGCGCTGGTGCCACCGGTTGTAGCAATCGTATTGGCGCTGATCACAAAAGAAGTTTACAGTTCTTTATTTGTAGGAATTGTGATCGGAGGACTTTTCTGGTCAGGATTTTCATTTGAGAATACAGTACTTCATGTATTTCAAGATGGTATTGTAGGGGTTCTGACAGACAGCTATAATATGGGAATTTTAGTATTCCTTGTGATTCTTGGAATCATGGTGTGCATGATGAATAAAGCAGGAGGTTCCGCTGCATTTGGCCGTTGGGCGAGCGTACACATTAAGACAAGAATCGGAGCCCAGCTTGCGACAATCGTGCTTGGAGTTTTGATTTTTATTGATGATTACTTTAACTGCCTGACCGTTGGAAGTGTTATGAGACCAATCACAGATAAGCATCAGGTATCAAGAGCAAAGTTAGCTTACCTGATTGATGCTACGGCAGCCCCGGTATGTATCATTGCACCGATTTCCTCATGGGCGGCAGCAGTTACCGGATTCGTAGAGGGAGAGGACGGATTTTCCATTTTTCTCCGTGCCATTCCATTTAACTATTACGCACTTCTGACAATCCTGACCATGGTTCTTCTTGTTGTGTTAAAGATTGACTATGGCTCAATGCGTGTCCATGAAGATAATGCATTAAGAGGAGATATCTATACTACACCGGACAGACCGTACGCAGATGCACAGGATGATGTAGTTGAAGAAAAAGGCGGCGTGATTGATCTTGTATTTCCAATTCTTGTACTGATTGGCTGCTGTATTATCGGAATGCTTTACAGTGGAGGATTTTTCAGTGGCGTTAGTTTTGTAGAAGCATTTTCAGCCAGTGATGCGTCAGTTGGACTGATGCTTGGAAGCTTCTTCGCATTTGTGATCACGGTTATTTTCTATGCACTTAGAAGAGTTCTGAAGTTTACAGATTCTATGGCATGTATTCCAGACGGATTCAAGGCTATGGTGCCGGCAATCCTGATTCTGACATTTGCATGGACACTGAAAGCTATGACAGACAGTCTTGGTGCAGCAGAGTATGTGGCAGGAATTATGGAGACGGCTGCGACAGGACTTGTGAATTTCCTCCCGGCAATTATTTTCCTGGTGGGTTGTTTCCTTGCATTTGCGACCGGAACTTCCTGGGGAACATTCGGAATTTTGATTCCAATCGTAGTTGCTGTATTCCAGGGAACAAATGAAACGATGATGATCATCTCTATCTCAGCCTGCATGGCAGGTGCGGTATGTGGCGACCACTGTTCACCAATCTCTGATACGACGATCATGGCATCAGCCGGAGCACAGTGCAATCATGTAAATCACGTATCGACGCAGCTTCCATATGCTATGACTGTGGCAGCAGTATCATTTGTGACTTATGTCATTGCAGGATTTGTACAGAACGCGTGGATCTGTCTGCCAATCGGTATTGTGCTGATGACAGGAACACTTTTTGTGATCCGTGCAATTACAGGAAAAGAAGAATAAAAGAACTAAAAGAACATTTGCCTTAAGAAATGGATCCGTTTTTTAGGATATTTCTAAAGAGCAGATGTTTTTTTATATAATAGGGAATTGCATTTCCTATTATATAAAAAATCCTCATGTATTCCAAAGGGCTTACAGTTTATTTTATGGAAAAATGTGATATAATAGCCTCAGTGTATGAGAAAGGAGAACATCGGCAAGTTTATGAGTGTAAAAGACTTAACGACGTATGAAGTATTAAAAGACGAAGATTTAAAGGGTATTAAAGCGAAAGGAAAGCTTTTAAAGCATAAGAAAAGTGGCGCGAGAGTTCTGCTTGTTGAGAATGATGACAATAACAAAGTGTTCAGCATTGCATTTCGGACACCGCCGTCAGACAGTACAGGAGTTCCGCATATTATGGAGCATTCCGTACTCTGCGGGTCAAAGAATTTCCCGGCAAAGGATCCATTTGTAGAGCTGGTGAAGGGATCTTTGAATACATTTTTAAATGCAATGACGTATCCGGATAAGACTGTTTATCCGGTGGCAAGCTGTAATGATAAGGATTTTCAGAATCTGATGCATGTATATATGGATGCGGTTTTGTATCCGAATATTTACAATCATGATAAGACATTCCGTCAGGAGGGCTGGAGCTACAAGCTGGATGAAAAAGATGGCGAGCTTTCCTACAATGGAGTTGTATACAATGAGATGAAGGGAGCATTTTCCTCACCGGAGGGAGTTCTGGATCGGGTTGTTCTGAATACCTTGTTCCCGGATAACTGCTATGCAAATGAGTCCGGTGGAGATCCGGAGGTGATTCCACAGCTTACTTACGAGCAGTTTCTTGATTTCCATAGAACATATTACCATCCGTCCAACAGTTATATTTATCTGTACGGAGATATGGATATGGAGGAAAAACTTCGCTGGCTTGACGAGGAATACCTGTGTCACTATGACAAAAAGGACGTAAACTCAGAGATTCATTTGCAGAAGCCATTTGATGAGGTACAGGAGAAGACTTTTGAATATTCTATAGCAAGCGATGAATCTACAGAAGAGAATACATTTCTTTCTTATAATAAGGTCATTGGAACAACATTGGACCGAGAACTCTATCAGGCATTTGAAATCCTGGATTACGCACTGTTATCTGCACCGGGAGCACCGCTTAAGAAGGCCCTTACCGATGCCGGAATCGGAAAAGACATTATGGGTTCTTATGACAACGGTGTGTATCAGCCTATTTTCTCTGTCGTTGCGAAAAATGCAGAGGAAAGTCAGAAAGATGAGTTTGTGAAGGTGATTGAAGACGTTCTTAGAGATCAGGTGAAGAATGGCATCAACCAGAAAGCGCTGCTGGCAGGAATCAACTACAACGAATTCCGATACAGAGAAGCTGATTTTGGAAATTATCCAAAAGGACTTATGTATGGACTCCAAGTCATGGATAGCTGGCTTTATGATGAAAACCAGCCGTTTATCCATATTGAGGCGTTAGAGACATTTGAATTTTTAAAGAACAAAGTTGGAACCGGATATTATGAAGAACTGATCCAGAAGTATCTGCTTGACAATACACATGGAGCAATCGTAGTGGTCCGCCCGGAGCAGGGACGTACAGCACGTCTGGATGCACAGCTCCAGGACAAGCTTCAGAAATATAAAGAGTCATTGAGCAATGCAGAGGTTGAAAAACTGGTGGCAGACACGAAGGCGCTGGAAGAGTACCAGTCTGAGCCGGAAGCGATAGAAAATCTGGAAAAAATCCCGGTACTGCGCAGAGAAGACATTTCCAGAGAAATAGCCCCATTCTTTAATGAAGAAATGAAGCTGGCAGATGTGCCGGTTGTTTATCATGAGATTGAGACAAATGGAATCGGATATGTGAACGTTATGTTCGATCTGTCCGGTGTCAGTGCAGAAGAACTGGCGGATGTTGGAATCTTGCAGTCAGTACTTGGAATTATTGATACAGAGAATTATGAATACAGTGAGTTATTCAATGAGATAAATGTAAATACCGGAGGAATCGGTACATCACTGGAGCTGTATAATAATGTGACACGTGTGAAAGAAAAAGAATTCAAAGCGACATTTGAGATCAAAGGAAAAGCATTATACTCACAACTTGAGAAAACATTTGCCATGATGGCAGAGATTCTTACGGCATCAAAACTAGATGATACGAAACGAATCCGGGAGATTCTCGCTATGTTGAAATCAAGGCTGCTTATGAAGTTCCAGTCTTCTGGACATACGACCGCAGCACTTCGTGCACTGTCTTATGCATCACCGTCTGCTAAATTCAAAGATATGACAAGCGGAATTGACTTCTACAAACGAGTTGCCTATATAGAGGAACATTTTGACGAGGAAAAAGAGGCGTTATCGCAGAGATTGTACGCACTGACAAAGAAAATCTTCCGTCCGGACAATATGATGATCAGCTATACAGCGGCAAGAGAAGGTCTTGAGGGCATGGAGCCGAGAATCGCAGAACTAGCCGGAAAGCTCAATCATGAGAACGTAACAGAGACACCGTGCATCATTCATTGCGAGAAAAAGAATGAAGGATTTAAGACTGCATCAAAAGTTCAGTATGTAGCACGCACTGGTAACTTCATAGATCGTGGCGTAGAATATACAGGAGCACTGCAGATTCTCAAAGTGATCTTAAGCTATGATTATCTGTGGCAGAATATCCGTGTCAAAGGCGGAGCTTACGGTTGCATGAGCAGTTTCAACCGCATCGGAGAAGGTTACTTTGTGTCTTACCGTGACCCGAATTTAAAACGTACCATTGATGTATATGAGGGCGTGGTAGATTACCTGGAGAACTTTACTGTCAGTGACCGTGATATGACAAAATACATCATTGGAACAATCAGCAACATTGATCAGCCAATGACACCGGCGACCAAGGGCGAACGTTCTATGAATCTCTACATGAACAAAGTAAGTGCCGAGATGATTAAGAAAGAACGCGCACAGATCCTGGATGCGGCACAGGAAGATATCCGGGCACTCGCCAAGGTGGCAAAAGCAGTACTGGCAGCAGACCAGTTGTGCGTTATTGGTGGAGAAGAGAAAATAGAAGAAGATAAAGAATTATTTGGCGAGGTGACAAGCTTTTAACTAGGGATGTAGCATTTCGTTAAAATACTACGCCCCATCAGTGATTAGGGGTGTCCCTAATTGAGAGGTTGTTAACAGTTAAATATAAATTATAAGAAAAAAGGGCTTCAGGAATTGATCAGACGAATCTCTCAAAATCAGGTTGAAAAGGTTGTTGTTTTATATAAAGACAGGCTATTGCGATTTGGTTTTGAGTTGATAGAATATATCGCTTCACTTTATAATTGTGAGATTGAGATTATTGATAATACTGAAAAATCTGAACAGCAGGAACTTGTTGAAGATCTGGTTCAAATAATCACAGTATTCAGTTGCAAATTACAAGGAAAACGAGCGAACAAAGCTAAGAAACTTATCCGAGAATTGATACAGGAGGAAACAGATGGTAAAAGCCATAAAAGTAATGTTGATACCAAACAACGTACAGAAAACTAAGATGTTTCAGTACGCAGGAGCTTCAAGATTTGCTTATAACTGGGCTTTGGCCAGGGAAAAAGAAAGCTACGAAAAAGGTGGCAAATTCATTTCAGATTCAGAACTCAGAAAAGAATTTACAAAGCTCAGACATTCTGATGAATACGCATGGCTGCTGAATATTTCAAATAATGTAACCAAACAGGCAATCAAAGATGCCTGTACTGCGTATAAGAACTTTTTCAAGGGTTTGCAAAAATTCCCAAGATTCAAGTCCAGAAAGAGATCAATGCCGAAGTTCTATCAGGACAACGTTAAGATACAATTGAGTAATACCCACGTTAAGCTTGAAGGCTTTTCTTCCAGCAGGAAAGCAAATAAGCAAAAAAAGAATTGGGTAAGACTTGCAGAACATGGACGTATTCCAACAGATGTTAAATATATGAATCCGAGAATATCCTTTGACGGATTGAACTGGTGGATCAGTGTATGTGTAGAATTTCCTGATTGCAAAGAAACACTTAATGATGATGGAGTTGGCATAGACTTAGGAATTAAAGACTTAGCTGTCTGCTCTGATGCCGTTAAGTATAAGAACATCAATAAGAGTCAGAAAGTAAAGAAACTAGAAAAACAGAAACGCAGATTACAGCGTAGTATCTCTCGTTCTTACGAGAAAAATAAGAAAGGGGAAAGTTACTGTAAAACAAATAATGTAATCAAAAAGGAAAAACTTTTATTAAAACGAAATCACAGATTAACAAACATCCGTAAAAACTATTTGAATCAGACCATATCTGAGATTGTAAATCGAAAGCCAAGATTTATTTGTATTGAAGATCTGAATGTCAGTGGAATGATGAAAAATAGACATTTATCCAAAGCAGTACAGGAACAAGGATTTTTTGGGTTTAGAAAACAGCTTGAATACAAATGCAATGATAAAGGGATCCAGCTTATTGTGGCTGAACGGTTTTATCCATCATCAAAGCTTTGCAGCTGCTGTGGAAACATCAAAAAAGATTTGAAGTTATCTGACAGGGTTTATAGATGTGAATGTGGGAATATGATTGACAGAGATTTCCAGGCATCTATAAATCTCAAGGCCTATGGAGAACGATTTGCAAGCTAACACTGAAACGTTAATGCAAATATGTACGGATACGTTAGTCCGGAATTTACGCCTATGGAGAGTACAAGAACTTGTGAGTAGATAGATATTTATATCATCAAAAGCATACTCGTTGAAGTGGGAATGAAACATGGGAGTTTATAACTTTTTATAAGTTTTCAGTAACGGAGAATATATGAAGAATGATTTTAAGTCTGGTTTTGTGACATTGATCGGACGTCCGAATGTGGGAAAATCTACATTAATGAATTACCTGATCGGGCAGAAGATTGCCATTACATCTAACAAACCGCAGACAACACGTAACCGTATCCAGACGGTTCTGACAACGGATGAAGGTCAGATTGTATTTGTTGATACACCAGGAATCCACAAGGCGAAAAACAAGCTCGGCGAGTACATGGTAAATGTGGCTGAGAAGACATTGAATGAAGTGGATGTCGTGCTTTGGCTTGTGGAGCCAACTACATTTATCGGAGCGGGCGAACAGCATATTGCAAAGCAGCTTCAGAGAGTCAAGACACCGGTCATTCTCGTCATCAATAAGGTGGATTCTGTGAAGAGAGAAGAGATTCTGCCGGCAATTGCTGCATACAAAGATATTTATGACTTTGCAGATATTGTTCCGGTATCTGCAAGAAGTGGTGACAATACGGATGAACTTCTACGCGTCATTATGAAATATCTTCCATATGGACCACAGTTTTATGATGAGGACACAGTGACAGATCAGCCGGAACGTCAGATTGTAGCAGAATTGATCCGTGAGAAAGCATTGCACAGTTTGCAAGATGAAATCCCGCATGGAATCGCGGTTGCGATTGACCGTATGAAAATGCAGAACAAAGTTATGCATATTGATGCAACGATCATCTGTGAGCGTGATTCACACAAGGGGATCATCATCGGAAAACAGGGGAGTATGCTGAAAAAAATTGGAAGTACTGCCCGTTATGAGATTGAGAGAATGTTGGATTGTAAGGTCAATCTGAAGCTTTGGGTGAAGGTAAAGAAGGACTGGAGAGACAGCGAATTTCTGATGAAAAATTTTGGATATCGGGAAGAAGAATAAAATGAGTGGTATTTGGGGGAATCTAATCATAAGGAAAAACATTTACATGAAAACAAGCTTATGATGAGGTGACCTTATGGAAGAAAAGTACTGGAAGCAATTTATGAAGACAGGAAGGATTGTGGACTATCTCTATTACCGTGGCATGAAGATCTGCTACAGAGTCATGGAGCGTTCACAGAAGAAGACCTATGAATCAGATTACCGTGACGGGCATGGTACTTTCGGCAACTCCGGTGGGCGATTATGACAGACGTGTTGTACTGCTTACAAAAGAACGTGGGAAAATTGCAGCATTTGCAAGAGGAGCCAGAAGAACCAATAGTTCCCTCCTTGGGGTGACAAGCCCATTTTCATTTGGAGAATTTGTAGTCTATGAGGGGCGGACATCATATACATTGATGTCGGCCTCTATTTCCAATTATTTTTCTGAACTTCGGACAGACGTGGAAGGTGCTTACTATGGTTTTTATTTTCTGGATTTTGCAGGGTACTATGCAAGGGAAGCCAACGATGAGACAGAACTCTTAAAACTTTTGTATCAGACATTGCGCGCCCTTACAAATGTACATATACCAAATCGGCTGATTCGGTGCATTTATGAGTTAAAGGCGGTTTGTATCAATGGAGAAGGTCCACAGGTGTTTGAATGTGTCAGTTGTGGAAGATGGGAAGAAAATATGAAGTTCAGCGTCAGAAAAGGCGGTCTGGTCTGTAGAAAATGTGAGATTCATGCGCCGGACGCGGTGATGGTAGGGACATCTACTTTATATACGCTTCAGTATATTATCAGCTCAAAAGTAGAGAAGTTATATACATTTGCAGTGAAAGAAGAAGTGCTTTTGGAACTGGAGAATCTGATCCGCAATTACCTAAATGTATACGTGGGAAGAAACTTTAAATCATTGGAAATATTAGAGACAATAGTTTGATTTATAGAAATTTATAGAAATACAAAGTAAATATATGGGAAATAGACTTGAAAATAGATAATATTAACTGTATAATTATTAACAATATCAGAGGAGAAGGAGAAGGGAATATGGTAGAAAAAACAATGGACAAAATTGTAGCTTTAGCAAAATCCAGAGGATTCGTGTATCCGGGGTCTGAGATTTACGGAGGACTTGCAAATACATGGGATTATGGAAATCTCGGAGTTGAGCTTAAGAACAATGTAAAAAAAGCATGGTGGCAGAAGTTCATTCAGGAATCACCATATAATGTCGGCGTAGATTGTGCGATCCTTATGAATCCACAAACATGGATTGCAAGTGGTCATCTTGGCGGATTCAGCGACCCTCTTATGGATTGTAAAGAATGCCATGAGCGTTTCAGAGCTGATAAAATTATTGAAGATTACGCTCACGAGCATGGTATTGAGATTGGAGACAGCATCGACGGCTGGAGCCATGAGCAGATGGAGAATTTTATTAAAGAGAATAATGTTCCATGTCCGACTTGCGGTAAACATGATTTCACAGAGATCCGTGAGTTCAACCTAATGTTCAAGACATTCCAGGGAGTTACAGAAGATGCAAAGAATACAGTATATTTAAGACCAGAGACAGCACAGGGAATCTTTGTAAACTTTAAGAACGTACAGCGTACATCAAGAAAGAAGATTCCATTTGGAATCGGACAGATTGGTAAATCATTCAGAAATGAGATTACACCAGGTAACTTTACATTCCGTACAAGAGAGTTCGAACAGATGGAGTTAGAGTTCTTCTGTGAGCCTGATACAGATCTTGAGTGGTTCGCTTACTGGAAGAAGTTCTGTCTTGACTGGTTACACACACTGGGACTGAAAGACGAAGAAGTACGTTATCGTGACCATGATAAAGAGGAGCTTTCATTCTACAGTAAAGCAACTACGGATATCGAGTTCCTGTTCCCATTTGGCTGGGGAGAACTGTGGGGAATCGCAGATCGTACAGATTATGATTTGACACAGCATATGAATGTATCAAAACAGGATCTTACTTATTTTGATGACGAGAAGAAAGAAAAATATACACCATATGTTATCGAGCCGTCACTTGGAGCAGACCGTGTAGTTCTTGCATTCCTGTGTGCAGCTTATGATGAAGAGAACATTGGAACAGAAGATAAGCCGGATACAAGAACTGTTCTTCACTTCCATCCGGCACTTGCACCAGTGAAGATTGGTATACTTCCACTTTCCAAGAAACTCAACGAAGGTGCAGAGAAAGTATATGCACAGCTTGCTAAGAAATACAACTGCGAGTTCGATGACCGTGGAAATATCGGAAAACGTTATCGCCGTCAGGACGAGATCGGAACACCATTCTGTGTAACATACGACTTCGATTCCGAGGAAGACGGAGCAGTTACAGTACGTGACCGTGATACAATGGAGCAGGAGAGAATCAAAATAGAAGATCTTGACGCTTACTTTGAAAAGAAATTTACATGGTAAAATAATAATTAGGGACGTAGTATTTTAAAAGTTTACTACGTCCCTAATTCATTTACGCGAGCAACGAGCCAAAGTCCGTGCTTGCACGAGACCTTGGCGACTGCCGCGATAACTTGAGAAACTCGCGAAGCGTGTTTCTCATAGTTATTTTCGTGTACGCATATCTCCGATTGCCGTAAAGAGGACATCGGTAGATGAGTTCAGTGCGGTTTCGCAGGAATCCTGGATAACTCCAACGATGAATCCGACACCAACGACTTGCATAGCAACATCGTTAGGAATACCGAAGAGGCTGCAGGCAAGTGGAATCAGAAGGAGTGATCCACCGGCTACACCGGAAGCTCCGGCAGCGCTGGCTGCAGAGAGGACGCACAGAATCAGTGCAGTCGGGAAGTCTACGTGGATATTCAGTGTATGTGCTGCGGCAAGTGCCATAGTGGAGATTGTAATAGCAGCTCCGGCCATATTGATAGTTGCGCCAAGTGGAATGGAGATGGAGTAAGTATCCTCGTCCAAACCAAGATCCTGGCAGAGTTTCATGTTGACCGGAATGTTGGCAGCAGAGCTTCGGGTGAAGAATGCTGTCAGTCCGCTGTCTTTCAGGCAGCGAAGCACAAGTGGGTATGGGTTCTTACGAAGGCAGATAAATGTAATCAGTGGATTCATAATAAGTGCCACGAAGAGCATGGTTCCGACCAGTACGCAGATCAGACGTCCGTATCCGAGAAGAACGTCGAGTCCCTGCTCGGAGATTGTAGTGAAGATCAGTCCCATGATACCAAATGGTGCACAGTTAATGATCCATTTTACTGCAGTCGCGATAGCATCTGAAATATTCTCCAAAGCATTCTTTGTGCCATCACTTGCGCTCTTAAGAGCAATGCCAAGTATGATGGCCCATGCAAGGATTCCGATATAATTGGCGTTTACCAGTGAGTCGACTGGATTCGCAACGACATTCATTAGCAGATTTTTCAGCACTTCTGTGACACCGGTCGGTGGTGTGATATCCTGAGTATTCGTGCTCTGTGAAAATGTCAGAGTTACCGGGAACAAGTAGCTGGCAATAACTGCAGATAATGCAGAGAACAGATTGCCGAGCAGGTACAGTATCACGATAAAAGACATGTTCGTTTTCTGGCCTTTTGCCATGCGGCAAAGGGAACTCATAATCAGGAAGAATACAAGAAGCGGTGCGATTCCGCGAAGTGCTCCGACGAACAGATCTCCGAGAATGGAGATTGCGGTCGCCTGTGGGAAAATAAGTCCCAAAGCAATTCCGATGATCAGACCGCAGATAATGCGTTTGATCAGGCTGATGTTGTTCCATTTTTGAATCAAATTTTTCATGTTCATTTCCCCTTTTGATAGTATAACAATTAAAATGCAATTAAAATTATAATGAACTTTAGGAAAAATGTAAATAATGTATTTATAATATGATATACTTATTATCAAATTGTGGCAGAAATTTAGCTGCGAAATATAAGAAAAAGGAGTCTTGAGCATGGAACGTAGAAATGCATGGAAAGTATATGACCAGACAGAACTGGAAAAATTAGACAAGATCAATGAGACATATAAGAATTGTCTGGACGATGGAAAGACAGAACGTGAGTGTATTACACTTGCGGTGAAAAAGGCAGAAGCTGCCGGATATAAGAATTTAAAAGAGCTTCAGAAGGAACATGTAAAATTAAAAGCTGGGGATAAAGTGTATGCAGTGTGCATGGATAAGAGTATTGCACTGTTCATCATCGGTCAGGAGCCGTTGGAAAATGGAATGAATATCTTAGGTGCACACATTGACTCTCCGCGTATTGATGTGAAGCAGAACCCTTTATATGAAAATGAAGAGCTGGCTTATCTGGATACTCATTATTATGGAGGAATCAAGAAATATCAATGGGTAACACTTCCGCTTGCTCTTCACGGTGTGATCGCAAAAAAAGACGGAACAATTGTTCCGGTCAGCATTGGAGATGAGGAGGAAGATCCGGTATTTGTGATTACAGATCTTCTTGTACATCTTGCATCAAAGCAGCTTGAGAAAAAGGGAAGTGTAGTCGTAGAAGGCGAGAAACTGGATCTTTTAATTGGAAGCCGGCCGCTTGAGCAGGATTCTTCTCTTGATCAGGAAGAAAAAGAAGCAGTTAAGGCAAATGTGATGGAACTTCTGAAGAAATATTATGATATGGAGGAAGAAGATTTCCTCTCTGCAGAACTTGAGATTGTTCCGGCAGGAAAAGCAAGAGACTGTGGTCTTGACAGAAGCATGGTGCTGGCATACGGTCAGGATGACCGTGTTTGTGCATTTACATCTTTATTGGCAATTCTGGATACGCCTCAGGTTACACGTACCGGATGCTGCATCCTTGTAGATAAGGAAGAGATCGGAAGCGTAGGCGCAACCGGTATGCATTCCAGATTCTTTGAAAATGTAGTGGCTGAACTGGTTGCTATGACTGACGGGGAGTCCGAGCTGCAAGTCAGAAGAGCTTTGCAGAATTCCAGAATGTTATCTTCCGATGTAAGTGCAGCATATGATCCGATGTACGCAGATGTGTTCGAAAAGAGAAGTTCTGCATTTTTCGGAAAAGGACTTGTATTTAATAAATTCACTGGAAGCCGTGGTAAGAGTGGTTCTAATGATGCCAATGCAGAGTACCTTGCAAAGATTCGTGGTGTCATGGATGATGCAGACGTATCTTATCAGTTCGCCGAACTTGGAAAAGTTGACGCAGGCGGCGGTGGAACCATTGCTTACATCATGGCAAATTACGGCATGGAAGTCATCGACAGCGGTGTGGCAGTGTTATCCATGCATGCACCTTGGGAAGTGACAAGCAAAGCCGATGTATACGAGGCATATAAAGGTTATGTTGCATTTTTGAAAAATATGTAGTATTTACGTGTATACGTTGCACGACGTGCATTTCTCAGTAAAGATGCCAAGAACATTTTTAAGGAACGAAATATGTCGAAAAGCATGCGAATTATTGTAGAGCAGAGGGAGAATAATCCCTCTGTTTTATTGACAAAAATATAACAAAGTGCTACAATATAGTTGCGACTTACAAAAAATATAATGTTGGGGTTTTTGCCTCATGACCATTTTCTACAAAAACAATGGTGTTTTTGGCTTTGACCCTTAACAGGAAATGTATTAGGAGGTCATAGCTATGGCAAAATGGGTTTATATGTTTACAGAAGGTAACGCTACCATGAGAAATCTCCTTGGTGGCAAAGGCGCAAATCTTGCGGAGATGACGAATTTGGGACTGCCGGTGCCACAAGGCTTTACCGTGACAACGGAAGCCTGCACACAGTACTATGAAGATGGCAGACAGATCAATGACGAGATTATGAAACAGATTCTTGAAGCCATTGATCAGATGGAAGTTATCACAGGCAAGAAATTTGGTGATAAGACAAATCCGCTGCTCGTTTCTGTTCGTTCTGGAGCACGAGCATCGATGCCAGGTATGATGGACACAATCCTGAATCTCGGACTCAATGAAGAAGTTGTCGAGACTTTGGCTTGTGCGTCCGGTAATCCACGCTGGGCATGGGACTGCTATCGCAGATTCATTCAGATGTTTTCCGATGTAGTTATGGAAGTAGGTAAGAAATATTTTGAAGAGCTGATTGATCAGATGAAGGCAAAACGTGGAGTGAAGCTTGATGTGGAGCTTACCGCGGATGATCTGAAAGAACTGGCAGGGCAGTTTAAGGCAGAATATAAAGAAAAGATTGGTACCGATTTCCCGACAGATCCAAAAGAGCAGTTGACAGAAGCTATAAAGGCAGTATTTCGCTCCTGGGATAATCCTCGTGCAAATGTGTATCGTCGCGACAATGATATTCCTTATTCCTGGGGAACCGCAGTTAATGTTCAGATGATGGCATTTGGAAATATGGGCGATGACTGTGGAACCGGAGTTGCATTTACCCGTGATCCGGCAACAGGAGAAAAAGGATTATTCGGAGAATTCCTGACAAATGCACAGGGAGAAGATGTGGTTGCAGGTGTCAGAACTCCGATGCAGATTACAGAGATGGAAAGAAAATTCCCAGAGGCATTCATAGAATTTAAAAATGTATGCAAGACACTGGAGAAGCATTATAGAGATATGCAGGATATGGAGTTTACGGTAGAGCACGGAAAACTTTATATGCTGCAGACAAGAAATGGTAAGAGAACTGCACAGGCTGCACTGAAAATCGCGTGTGACCTGGTAGACGAGGGTATGAGAACAGAAGAAGAGGCAGTTGCAATGATCGATCCTCGTAATCTGGATACCCTTCTCCATCCGCAGTTCGACCAGAAAGTATTAAAGAGAGCAACAGCACTTGGAAAAGGAATTGGTGCATCTCCGGGAGCTGCATGCGGAAAGGTTGTATTCTCTGCTGAAGATGCAGTGGAGTGGGCAAAACGAGGAGAGAAAGTAGTTCTTGTCCGCCTGGAGACATCACCGGAGGATATTACCGGTATGAAATCCGCACAGGGAATCTTGACAGTCCGCGGAGGAACGACTTCCCATGCAGCAGTAGTTGCCCGTGGTATGGGAACATGCTGTGTATCTGGTTGCGGTGATATTGCAATGGATGAAGAAAATAAAAAATTTACCTTAGCAGCGAAAACATTTCACGAAGGAGACGCAATTTCCTTAGATGGAACGACAGGAAACATTTATGAAGGCATCATTCCTACTGTAGATGCAACAATTACAGGTGAGTTCGAGAAGATCATGAACTGGGCTGATAAATATCGTACTATGAAAGTCCGGACAAATGCGGATACACCGGCAGATGCTAAGAAAGCGGTAGAACTTGGAGCAGAAGGAATTGGACTTTGCCGTACAGAGCATATGTTCTTTGATGAGAACAGAATTGCAGCATTCCGTGAGATGATCTGTGCAGATACAGTAGAGGAGCGAGAAGCAGCACTGGATAAAATCCTGCCATATCAGCAGGGAGATTTTGAAGCACTCTACGAAGCATTGGAAGGAAACCCGGTTACAATACGTTTCCTGGATCCGCCACTTCATGAATTCGTACCAACGGAGGAAGAGGATATTAAGAAGCTTGCAGATGCACAAGGAAAAACGGTAGAACAGATTAAAAATATTATTGCGAGTCTTCATGAGTTCAACCCGATGATGGGACATCGTGGCTGCCGCCTTGCTGTGACCTATCCGGAAATCGCAAAGATGCAGACAAAAGCAGTCATCCGGGCAGCTATTAAAGTAAAGAAAAATCATCCGGATTGGAACATTAAGCCGGAAATTATGATTCCGTTGGTTGGGGAAGTCAAAGAGTTAAAATATGTAAAGAAATTTGTGGTAGAAACTGCAGATGCAGAGATTGCTGCATCAGGTATTGAATTGGAATATGAAGTCGGAACAATGATCGAAATTCCAAGAGCAGCACTTACTGCAGATGAGATTGCAAAAGAAGCTGACTTCTTCTGCTTCGGAACAAATGACCTGACTCAGATGACATTTGGATTCTCCCGTGATGATGCGGGGAAATTCCTGGACGCATATTACGATGCGAAGATTTACGAAAACGATCCATTTGCAAAACTGGATCAAAAAGGTGTTGGAAAACTGATGGAGATGGCAATTGCACTTGGAAAAGAAGCAAATCCGAACCTTCATATTGGAATTTGTGGAGAACATGGAGGAGATCCGTCATCTGTAGAGTTCTGCAACGAATTGGGATTGAATTACGTTTCCTGCTCACCATTCAGAGTTCCAATAGCCAAACTTTCTGCTGCGCAGGCAGCCATAAATCAAAGGTAGTACACTGTAGGTGACTGGCATAGAACGTTAATTAGCTTATATAGAAAACCCCTTACATCAATTATGGCGTGAGGGGTTTTTGTGTTGCCATGCGTTCGGAAGAAGCTGCCGGTGGCAGGTTCTGTAGATGAAAAATGTACAAAAGATCTTTCAGTAGAGGATTCTGTTCATGTTTGGAAGAGCATTCTTGCACATACTATAAATGTGCATTATAATGATTAAGACAGTAAGTGGAAATGCTTCTAAAAACAGTTTTTAAATGATAGATTTTGTGATTGATGATGAAGGAGATTACGAAAGCAGTATGACAGGTTCTGATAGAAGACAGGAGATATTGAAGAATATAAAAGAAAGTGACAGACCGGTTTCGGGTTCGAAACTTGCGAAGGATTATGATGTGAGCCGTCAGGTTATTGTTCAGGATATTGCCCTGTTACGGGCTTCGGGGTATGATATCATATCAACAAACCGGGGATATGTGCTGGAAGGGCAGACTTGCGCCGAGAGAGTTTTTAAAGTACGTCATACAGACGAGCAGCTTGAGACGGAACTTTGTACTATTGTCGATCTTGGCGGTCAAGTGAAAAATGTTATGGTAAACCATAAAGTTTATGGACATATTGAGGCGGAACTTGGAATTACTTCCAGAAGAAAAGTAAAAGAATTTCTGGCAGATATCGAAAGTGGCAAGTCAACACCGCTTAAGAATATTACCTCCGATTATCACTATCATACTGTGACAGCGGACAGTGAAGAAACGCTGGGGATGATAGAAGAGGAACTGAGAAAATTAGGATTTTTGGTTGAAAATTAGTTATTAAAACATTCTGAATGTTATGCTGGCTCTGAAAAGTAAGGTTTATAATCCGACTTTTCAGAGCCGGGTGTACATGGAAAGAATGTTTTTTTATTATGAACAAAATTTTTTATATAGGTTACATTTCTGAAAAAAGAAATAATTCCAGTGCGTATAGAATTCCGCACAAAGTATCTGTCCCGGAAGAATGCCCGATTGCCAGAAAATTTTCAGTAATTGCCGGGATATTTGCAATTCCAGGAGTAATTTGAGGGTTGCATTTAACATAAGAAGTATCTTGTGGAGATTCACAAGCTGTATTTACGAGTAAATGATTCACAGCCAGGCTAAATTGTCCTTTTAATGCACAGTGGAGAAATGCAGCACTTACATCGACGGTATCATTCAGATGTTCAGCAATTGTTTTGTGAAGGCTCTTGGCAAATGTGGATTCTGTTTGCCCTGTAAGAATTAATCCGGCAAGCACACCGCACAGGAAATCATCACCGCTTGGAGTCAGCCCGATGCCAAGTCCGATCAGTCGGGCAAGTTCGATTCCGGTCTCTGTATATTTTTTACTTCTATATAGTCTGGTGCATCGTTCGATTTTTTTCTTTGCAGCAACAAGCATCATAGAAGTATCATCATTTACACGTTGGTTGAAGATCACTTCAAAGCCTCCGGTGGATATATTAGAAAGACATGTTCTGATATTGTTATGAAGCTGGTGAAGCATGGTATCTGACAGAGAGTTTGCACATTTTAATGAATGTAACAAATGTAAGTTGTGAATCGTTGCTTCTTCAAAAGAAAATCCAATTTCCCTTTTATTATCAAGAGTGTTCATATCTGTGGGAGTCTGAAGAGAGCAGTTACTTCTATAAATAGTAATGATGTTCTCTTTTAAAGTAACAAAATCTCCGGCAGATATTTCAAGACTCTCCATTTCTTCGGAAGTCAATGTTGTAATCAGACTGATTGGCGAGATGGGTGAGCCCTTTGCCTGTAAGGCGGCCAGTGTTCCACCAATAGATAAGTTGATAGTTTTTCTATATACAGAGTGGACTGTCCCGCTTGTTTCTCCCGAAAGCAGTTCATTTAAATAGTCAGATGTATCTGTAATGGAAAATAATGTCATAATTATGCACTCCTGTGTATGTTTCTTTTGCCCGTCTGGCAGGTACTATCATAACAGATTTGCCGAAAAATCACAATGTGCACAATATAACACAAAATATAAAATGTGGTTCTTGAAATTTTAAATAAAATTGCACAAATTTTAAGTGAGAAAAAATAGGTAAAAACCGAAGAAAATGTTAATAATATAACGAAAATAATAAAAAATTTTAAAAATAGCCAATAAAACTGTATTGTTTATATAAAAATACAATACATGACTGTGCATATTATACAAAAAAATGTGTCATATTTTGGAGGATAGGTCATTGTGAAAATTATCAAATTAGGATAAAATATATGTAAAAGAAACTGAAAAACGGTTGACCAATCATTTTTGATATAAATCAATAAAAAATTAAAAAGTGGTTGAAATTTTCGCAAAGGAGCCTAGCCAAGACGATAGGGTTACTTTGCGTATTTTTATATATATTGGACAAAAAGTTCAATAAATAATGCGATGAAATTATCTAAAGTAGATAAAAAGATGGAGAAAAATGTAAGAAAATAGTGATTGTATTTTGGGGGAAAATCCAGTAATATATCGACTATAGAAAGAAATTGAGCTGGTTACGGCTGATTTGATTCAATTTTTAAGGAGGAACATGAATATGTATGATGTTTTAGTGAAGAACGGAAAACTTGTAACACCAGATCGTATCTATGAGGCAGACATTGCAATTCAGGACGGAAAGTATGCAGGATTTTTTGCAAAGGGAGCACCGGTAGATGCAAAAGAAGTGATTGATGCAAAAGGAAATTATGTATTTCCAGGTATCATCGACTGTCATGCACATCTGAATGAGCCAGGATTTGAGTATCGTGAGGATTTTGAGACAGGTTCAAGAGCAGCAGTTGTTGCAGGGTGTACAACACTGATTGATATGCCACTTAATAATGATCCATCTCTTATGAATAAGGAGATTTTTGACCTGAAGCTTGGAAAAATTAGCAAACACTCATTAGTTGATTATGCACTTTGGGGAGGAATCGTAGGAGATTATGATGACAAACCGGACTCAGTAAAGAATAACATGAATGATCTTGTAGATCTTCACAATTGTGGAGTTGCAGCATTTAAAGGATTCACATGTCCAAACGGTGATTTGTTCCCGACAGTTAACATGGGAAATGTTCGTAAAGCTCTTGAAATCTTAAAACCGTATGGAGCACTTTGCGGATTCCATTGTGAGGAATATGGACAGGTTCTTGAGAGAGAAAAAGAAGCAAAAGCAAAAGAAGGAAGAACAAATGAAGAGAAGATTCGTGACTTCCTGGATTCTCATGACGTATGGACAGAATATGTTGCTACAAAGAATGTTATTGATATGGCTAGAGCAACTGGCGGACGTGTACACATTTGCCATGTCAGCCACCCGATGGTAGCTCAGGTTGTTAAGGATGCAATCCATGAGGGACTTCCGATTACTGCTGAGACATGTCCACATTATCTTGGATTTACAGAAGACTTTGTATTTGAAAAAGGTGCACCGGCAAAATGTACACCTCCGATGCGTAAGAAAGAAGATATGGAGAAGCTGTGGGATTACGTTTTAGATGGAACACTTTCCTGTGTAGGAAGCGACCATTCTCCAGCAGCAGATGAAGAAAAAGATAATGCAACAAAAGATATCTGGCATGCATGGGGAGGACTTAACGCAATCCAGTTCTTCTTACCAATGATGTTCGATATGGTTGTTCATAAAAAAGGCTTAAGCCCAAGTCTGATTGCAAAGGTTATGGATTATAATCCGGCAAAAGTATTCGGACTCTATGGACGTAAAGGAGCATTTGAATTAGGTTTTGACGGTGATATCGTAATCGTTGATCCAGAAAAGACATGGAAATGTGAGCAGGAGAAACTGCTTACAAAAGGACATGTTTCCTGCTTCAATGGACTGGAAGGAAAAGGAACTCCAGTATGTACAATGATCAGAGGTAAAGTAGTTGCTCAGGATGGCATGTACAAAGATGAAGCAATCGGATACGGCGAATATGTAACACCGGTAAAATAAACGAATACACATAGGAACACGAATAGGAGAGAGAACATGAGTGATGTAAACAAAGAAGTAAAACAGGAAGAAACAAACTCCCTTGCGCCAATTCCTGAGAAAGATCGAATCATGGGCTGGGGATCCAACACAATGCTTTGGCTCGGTGGATGTATTTCTATCGGAACATTGGCAATGGGATCTGCACAGATGGAAGCAGGACTGAACCTGTTGCAGTTATTCCTCGCAGTAGCAATTGGATCTATGATCCTCGTTGTAGGTATCGCAATGAATGACCAGTTCAGTTACAAGACTGGTGCACCGTATGCAGTTCAGCTTAGAAGTGCATTCGGAACAAAAGGTAACAAAATTCCAAGTTTGATTCGAGGACTTCCGGCTATCGTATGGTACGGTTATCAGACATGGCTTGGAGGAGCAGCAATCAACAATATTTCAAAAGCATTATTTGGATATGATAATATCTGGTTATTCTTCATTTTATTCCAGATTATCCAGATCCTGTTATCAATCAAAGGATTCCAAGGTGCAAAATGGGTTGGAAATATCGGAGGAGTTGTTATTTCTCTGGCTATGATTTACCTGTTATTCCTTTGCATTACACAGTATGGCGATGTTGTAAGTGAGAAATTGATCAATAAGTCTGGAACATGGGGAATGCCATTTATCGCAGCAATCATTGCATTCTTTGGTAACAGTACTACAGTTATGCTGAATGCTGGTGACTATTCCCGTGAGATGAAAGGTGGATATTCTACACTGAAACGTGGAAGTTCTTACTTCTTATCTATGGTACCAGCTACTGTACTTCTTGGAGTTATTGGTGCTATGGCATCTACAGCAACTGGAAAAGCAAACCCAATCAATGCTTTTGCCGATATGGTAGACAACAAAGTCGTAATGATCGTAACACTTGGATTCATCATCTTTGCACAGCTTACAACAAACCTTGCAAGTAATGTAATTCCACCTGCATACGCATTTATGGATGCATTCAAGATGAAACATAAGACAGCAGTTATCTTAATCGGTATCCTGGCAGTATGTACTTGCCCATGGATCCTGACAAGTGACAGCTCAGCAGCAGGACTTGCATTATTCAGTAAGATTTACACTGCATTCTTCGGACCGATCTTTGCAGTATTGATTACAGATTTCTTCATTCTTCATAAGAGAAAAATCACACCAGAGTATCTGGATGATCTCTATGATGATAATGGAAATCATGCAGGTATCAACTGGGCAGCAATTCTTGCAATTGCAATCGGAGCTGTAATCGGACTTCTGAATGTAAATATTTCATTCTTTACAGCAACAATTCCTACAGGACTTGTTTACTACTTCGGAATGAAATATATGAAGAGTTGTGAGAATTTCAGAAAAGGAACAACACTGGAAAATAAGTAGTTTATTATTAAAAAGGTTAAGAAGGCTGGACGTAAAAGTCTGGTCTTCTTTTTGTTTGCGCGCCATGGGCGCGCTCTAACGGGTGAAAGTCCTGAACACGCCTAGGCAACGAGGAAGTGTATAGCTGAACAGCAAGGGCCCATCGCGAGGTGGAATCTGAAGAAAGCTGTAAGCAAACTCTTGGTCCGACGGACAGAAATAACATATAAGGATTGGAAATACGGATAAGTCTGCAAAAGAAGATGAAGTCCAAAAGTTGCTGGAAGTACGAGTAAATGTGGAGAATAGATGAGAAGAAAGGGTGTGCACCTTAAGCGTAGAGGTCTCACAGAGGTTCCGCTAGCCTAGTAACAACGAACTGTGAGAAGTCAGCAGATCCCACAGTAGTGAAGAAAGGATTCCGAAAAGGAACTATTTTTGAAGACTAACATATTGAACAAATAAAAACCCCGCAAATTGTATATCAAAGCAATTTGCGGGGAATTTTTTCTCTGAAAGAAAGCTAAAAACTACTTATTTAAACACTTCTCAATAAACGCCACTGTCTCGTCCAGCACTTTCTGTGTGAATGGATTTTCTGTGTCTCTGTCAAAGTCGTGTTCTGTTCCGGACACGATGAATCTTTTTGCGTGATATTTGTTACTTAGTTCTGTAAATTCACTAAATGGTACGTCAGTGTCTCCGGTGCTGTGGGCACAGAACAGTGGGCAAGGAAGTTTGTCACAGGCGCGAAGTGTATAATCCAGATAGAAAAACTTTTCGCGTCCTTCGTAGAAAAGATCTATCCAGTTTCCTTGCTGTCTTGCATAGACATAGACACTGTAGTGTGTGTCAAGATCGCCATCAGCGTGAATGCCTTCTGGAATAACACAAAGAGCACTTTCTGGAACTTTCGGAAGCGTGCAGTAATGTCTGCTTGGTTCCTTGAACCAGTTGTCGCATAAAAATCCATATCCATAATAGGAAAGAATTCCGGCAGGTGCTTGTGTGTAAGTTCCTTTTGCTGCTGCAATCAGGCAAAGGTAAGCGCCTGCAGAACGTCCCCACAAAAAATATGGAAGAAATTCTTCGGAAGATTTAGGACTTTCAATCAGTTCGTCACTGTGATCGATATAATATTGAATGGAACTTTCTACATCATTCATGATCATTTCTAACTTTGCGGCAGGAGCCAGAGGATAGTCAAAAGCAATGATTGCATATCCGGCCTGAGTCAGAGTGTTCAAGTGAGGGCGTGGAAGATCTTTTCTTCTTCCATATAAAAGACCGCCTCCGTGAAAATAGATGATAGCAGCTTTTACCGGTGTGTCTGAATCAGTATACACGGTTGCTCCTTTTTTGAATTTTTCACTTGGAATCTCAAATTCTTTCTTTTCTAACATAAAAATCCTCCTTGGTATAAATTGTCAAAAAATTTGAAAATGAATTAAAATCCGGTCAAATTCCGACTATTTTATTTTTATATTTATAAAATCGATTATAGCTAAAATATATAGGCTCTTATCCAATAATTAACAGTATATCACAAAAAATGTCATTTTCAAGAGAAGTCATTAGACAAAATTTACCATAAAGTAGATAAAAAGTGGTTGAACCTTTTATCTAAAATTCCGATTGCAAATTTTAAGCTTTAATGACATAATAAGACCATAAAACATGGTAACAACAAAACCTGAATTTGATTTTGTGTTCCGCATTAAGAAAGAGAGGTATTTGGTAATGAGTTACTTAAACAATCAATTAGGATATCGTGATGCACTTTTGGACACACGTTCTATTATTAAAAAAGGAGATTACATCGTTCTTGATCCAGATGGACTTGTAAAGAATGTAGTTCCGGGATATGAGAACTGTGATGTTACAATTCTTGGCTCACCGGCTATGGGTGCAACATTTGCTGACTATCTTGTACATGTTCACGAAGGTGGAAAGAATACAGGAATCGGTGGAGAGGGAATCGAGTCCTTCTTATATGTAGTTGATGGTGAACTTTCAGTAAAGAATGATGATCAGTCCGCAGAACTTACAAAAGGTGGATACATTTACTCACCAGCAAGTAACAACATTACTTTTGAAGCTAAAGGCGAGGCTACATTATATGTATACAGACGCCGTTATGAGCCAGTTGCAGGACACAGCGCTCACACAGTAGTTGGAAATGCTAATGATCTTGAGTGGATGTCCTATGAAGGAATGGAGAACTGCTATGTACAGGATTTCCTTCCATCAGCTCATGACATCGGATTTGACATGAACATGCATATCCTGAAATTCCACATCGGAGCTTCTCATGGATATATCGAGACACATGTTCAGCAGCATGGTATGTATTTCCTGTCTGGAAAATCTATGTACAGACTTGGAGATGACTGGGTACCGCTTCAGAAAGGTGATTACTGCTTCATGGACGCTTATGTTCCACAGGCTTGCTACGCTATAGGCGATGAGGGACGTGAGGAAGAGTTAGTTTACATCTACTCTAAAGACTGCAACAGAGACATTGCTCTGTAATATATAGTACATAGCCTGAACGATGTTCTTACACTGAAAATGATATTTAGCACATAATAAAATCGAATATAAATTATATACGATTGACATCATATGCCGGTATATACAGTAAAAAAAAGCGAGCGGCATTGCTGGGAGCAATAAAGAAACTGTGTGTACCGGCGTATATGCTATATAAGAGTTTGTCAATAATGTGACAAAATAGAAAAGATGAATTGAAAAAGTGTGAATTAGAAGATGCTTAAATTAGAAAAATACTGCATGTAAAGAAAACACGTAGATAATTATATAGGTAACTATATGGTATATAAAGAGAGAAAATAAAGAAAAGGATGGTATGAAAGAATGAGACTTTCAAGAGAAGAGCTTAAGGGCTTAATGAAAAACAAGTTGATCCAGGCGGGACTTCGTGAGGATCACGCTGATCAGACAGCAGAAATTCTGACATGGGCACATGAGAGAGGATTTGCTTCACATGGTGCTGTTCGTGTTGAGTATTACTGTGAGAGAATCTTCAAAGGCGGAATTACACATGAGCCAAACATCACATGGAATCAGACAGGTCCTTGCTCAGGAATCATGGATGGAGACAATGGTATCGGTTACTGGGTAGCAACAAAAGCTACTGAGAAAGCTATTGAGATGGCAAAAGAGAACGGAGTTGCTATTGTAGGTATGGCTAATGTATCTCATACAGGAGCAATCGGATATTATACAGAGATGTGTGCAAAAGAAGGACTTGCAGCTATCACATTCTGCCAGTCAGATCCGATGGCAGTACCATACGGCGGAACAGAGCCTTATTATGGAACAAACCCGATTTCATTTGCTTGCCCGACAGCAGACGATCGCAATGTTGTATTTGATATGGCTACAACAGTTCAGGCTTGGGGAAAAATCCTGGACAAGAGATCACAGGGTGCTGAGATTCCTGCAGACTGGGCTGTAGATGAGGACGGAGCTCCTGTAACAGATCCACATAAAGTAAATGCTCTTGTACCGATTGCCGGTGCTAAGGGATATGGACTTATGATGATGGTAGACATCTTCTCAGGAGTACTTCTTGGAGTACCGTTTGGTAAACATGTAAGCTCCATGTATCATGACTGCTCTAAAGGACGTGAGCTTGGACAGACAATTATCGTTATCGATCCAGAGAGATTCTGCGGTGCTGAGCAGTTCAAGAAGAATATGTCTCAGACATGCGATGAGTTAAATGCTATGAGACCAGCTCCAGGATTCGACAAAGTATACTACCCAGGACAGAGAGCTCTTATGAGAAGAGACAAAGCTTATGCTGAAGGTGGAATCGAAGTCGTAGATGAGCTTGTTGATTATCTCAAGAGTGACGCAATTCACTTTGACAGATACGATCACAAAAACAGATTCGCTGACTAATTCATTTATTTCGTGCAATTTCCAATGGACCAGGAAGTGGAGCACTCCTCTGCTTCCTGGGTCTCATCTCAAAAATAGATGATATCAAACTATAAAAACAATGAACTAGATAAGAAGGGAGAAATGACATGTTAAAGACAGTCGTAAAAAAAGGTAGTTACCAGGATTCAGTAGTTCTGATGCTTCTGACAAATGAGCTTTCTTCACTGGATGGAGTCAACAAGATTCAGGTTATGATGGCTACACCGGCGAACAAAGACATTTTTAAGGAGAGTGGACTTACAACAGATGAGTTAATGGACGCTACAGCAAATGATATGGTAGTTGTAGCTGATGTTAATAATGAAGCAGTACTTGATGCTGTAATGGACAAAGTTGAGGAGTTCTTAAAGAAACAGTCCACAGCAGCAGAAGGAAAGAAAGGTTCTGAAAGTGTAAAATCATGGGATGCGGCACTGAAGAAAATGTCCAATGCAAACCTGGCAGTTATCTCTATTCCGGGAGCATATGCAGCATTAGAGGCTGACCGTGCACTGGATGAGGGACTTAACGTATTCATGTTCAGTGACAATGTAACAATCGAGGATGAGAAAGCGCTGAAAGAGAAAGCTCATTCAAAAGGACTTGCAGTTATGGGACCTGACTGTGGTACAGGAATTATTCAGGGAGTTCCAATCGCATTTACAAATAATGTAGCAAAAGGTTCTATCGGAATCATCGGAGCTTCAGGAACAGGTATCCAGGAGCTTACAACAATTATCGACAGACTTGGTGAGGGTGTTACAAACGCTATCGGTATCGGTGGACGTGACCTGAAGGCTGAGGTCGGTGGAATCACAATGATGGATATGATCGATGCAATGGAAGATGACGATACAGTGAAAGTACTTGTAATCGTTTCCAAACCGCCTGCAAAAGAAGTAAGAGATAAAATCTCTGCAAGACTTTCTAACTTCAGCAAACCAGTTGTTACTCTGTTTGTTGGAGAGAAACCAGAGTATCATGAGGAGAACTTCTATCATGCATACACACTGGATGAGGCAGCTCGTCTTGCTGTAGGTCTTGTAAGAGGAACAAAGGTTCCGGAAGCTACTGTTGATGTAGATGAGTCTGAATTCTACAAAGCAGAAGACGGAAAGACAATCAAAGCTTACTACTCAGGTGGTACACTTGCAAATGAGGCAGCTATGCTGATCAAAGATGCAATGAACTGCAAAGTTCCACCAGAGGACGTTGAAGGATATATGCTCCAGTTAGATGGCAACGTAGTAGTTGACCTTGGAGATGATGCTTATACACAGGGTAAACCACATCCGATGATCGATCCTGCAAAACGTATTGAGTGTATGCAGGAAGCAGTAGATGATCCGTCTACAGGAGTTGTTCTTCTTGACATCATGCTTGGATATGGTTCACACGCAGATATGGCAGGATCATTGATCCCGACAATCAAAGAACTTCAGGCAAAAGCAGATGCAGCAGGAAGAAAAGTATTCTTCATCGCTACAGTATGTGGAACAAGAAGAGATTATCAGGGATATGATGAGGCAGTTAACAAATTAAAAGAGGCTGGAGTTATCGTATGTGAGAACAACAAGCTTGCATGTCAGACAGCTATCCACGCTATCGGAAGAGATTTCCAGGAGCCAGAGAAAGAGATTCGCGCAAAAGAGGTTGTTGCATGTGAGAAACATACACCAGCTGAGACATTAAAAGAGCTTCTTTCTGAGAAACCACGTATCATCAACATCGGACTTAAGAGCTTCGCAGAAGTTGTAGAAGAGTTTGGATGCGAAGTTGTACAGTATGACTGGGCTCCACCGGCAGGCGGAAATGTAAAACTTATTAAGACTCTGAACTTCTTAAGAAATTACGAAGGAATCGAAGAGAAGAACCGTGAAGTGATTGCTAAGGTTGTAGCAAGCCAGCCAGTATTAAAAGATAACGTTCGTGCAAAAGAAGTAATTCCAGAGTTTGCTGAAAATAATGGAAAAGTAATTCTTCATGCAGGTCCTCCGGTAGATTACAAGAATATGCCAGACCCGATGCAGGGATCTTGCGTAGGTGCTGTAATGTTCGAGGAGTGGGCAGAGACAGAAGAAGAAGCTAGAAAAATGCTTGAGAATGGCGAGATAAAATTCATCCCTTGCCACCACTGCAACGCAGTAGGACCTATGGGTGGAATCACATCTCCTAACATGGCAGTATTTGTAGTTGAGAACGAGACAGGAGCTAACAGAGCTTACTGTACAATGAACGAGGGTATTGGTAAAGTTCTTCGTTTCGGAGCTTATGATGAGGAAGTTGTTAACAGACTTCGTTGGATGAGAGATGTTCTTGGTCCAACACTTGGAAAAGCTCTTCGTTCTATGGAGAATGGACTTGCAATTAACCCACTGATCGCAAAAGCAATCGCAATGGGTGACGAGTTCCACCAGAGAAATATTGCAGCTTCTCTTGTATTCTTAAAAGAGATGGCTCCGCTTATTACAGAGATGAAAGACATCAGCGAGAAAGACCGCTATGATGTTATCAAGTTCCTTGCTGATACAGATCAGTTCTTCCTGAACATCATGATGGCTACAGGTAAGGCTGTTATGGATGATGCACGTAAAGGAACAGACGGAACAATCGTTACAGCAATGTGCCGTAACGGATATGAGTTCGGTATCCGTATTGCTGGTATGGGTGACGAGTGGTTCACAGGTCCGGTTAATACACCACAGGGACTGTACTTTACAGGATATGATGCAGATGATGCCTGCCCGGATATGGGAGACAGTGCTATTACAGAGACATTTGGTGTCGGTGGTATGGCAATGATCGCAGCACCGGCTGTAACAAGATTCGTAGGTGCTGGCGGATACGAGGATGCTCTTCGTACAAGTAACGAGATGATGGAAATCGTTACAGACAGAAACCCGAACTTCACAGTTCCTACATGGAATTTCCAGGGAATTTGTCTTGGAATCGATGCAAGACTTGTAGTTGAGAAAGGTATCACACCAGTAATCAACACAGGTATTGCTAACAAAGTAGCAGGAAAAGGACAGATTGGAGCAGGTACAGTTCACCCGCCAATCGAATGTTTCGAAAAAGCTATCGTAGCATACGCTAAGAAGCTTGGATTCGAGGCATAAGTCCGGAAGATAGGAGGCAGCCATGGAAAAGAAAAAAGTTGTCATTGCTCTTGGCGGAAATGCGCTTGGTAAAGATGTAGAAGAGCAGAAAGAGGCAGTGGCTAAGACTGCGAAAGTAATTGTTGACCTTGCACAGCAGGGATTAGATATCATCGTAACACACGGAAATGGTCCACAGGTCGGAATGATCCAGAATGCTATGGACAACCTGGTTGTTATGCATGAGAATTATAAACAGGTTCCGCTTCCGACAAGCGTGGCAATGAGCCAGGGATATATCGGAATCGATCTTCAGAATGCAATTAAGTACGAGCTTTACAGCCGTAACATTGATGGAAAAGTATCTACAATCCTTTCACAAGTAGAAGTAGATAAGAATGATCCGGCATTCGAAAATCCGACAAAACCAATCGGAAGATTCCTTACTAAGGAAGAGGCAGAAGAAAATGAAGCAAATGGCGTGCGTTGTATGGAAGATGCAGGAAGAGGCTACCGTGTAGTAGTAGCTTCTCCGATGCCACAGAGAATCCGTGAGCTTGAGACGATTAAGACACTGGTAAATGCAGGACACATCGTGATCACATGCGGTGGCGGTGGAATTCCGGTAATCAGTGAGAATGGAAAACTGGTCGGAGTCAACGCAGTTATTGACAAAGATAATGCGAGCAGCCTTCTGGCAGCTCAGCTTGGAGCAGACTATCTGGTTATCTTGACAGCTGTAGAAAAAGTTGCGATCAACTTTGGCAAAGAGAATCAGGAATGGCTCTCAGATCTGACTGTAGAACAGGCAAAAGAGTATATTGCCGAGGAACAGTTTGCAAAAGGTTCTATGCTTCCGAAGATTGAAGCAGCAATTCGTTTTGCTGAGTCAGGAGAAGGAAGAAGAACATTGATTACACTTCTTGACAAAGCGGCAGAAGGAATTGCCGGAAAGACAGGAACTGTGATCCATCAATAATAGTTATATCAGATGTGGGAGTTATCCCACATCTGTAAGTAATGAGAAGAAAATAGGAGATGGAACAAGATGAATATACCAGTAAATCTATTTATGTGGATTATGGCGTTCCTTCCAATTGCGGCACTTCTGATCTTAATGATCAAGTGTGGCTGGGGAGCGACCGAGGCGGCACCGGTAGGATTACTGATAACGGTAGTTACTGGAGTTGCTTTTTATAAAGCAGACATTACGCTTCTTGCTTCCGAAAGTGCGAAAGGTGTGTGGAATGCACTGATCATATTGATCATTGTATGGACTGCAATTCTGATGTATCAGGTTGGAGATGAGGCAAAAGCATTTTTGGTAATCCGTAATGGTATGCGTAAACTTTTGCCAAACGAATTGCTTCTTGTACTTGCAATGGGCTGGATTTTTGAGAGTTTCCTTCAGGGAATCACAGGATTCGGCGTACCTGTTGCAGTAGGAGCACCTCTTTTGATCGGTATTGGTGTGAAACCGCTGTGGGCAGTTATTATCCCTCTTATCGGTCAGGCATGGGGAAATACATTCGGTACACTTGGAGCTGCGTGGGATTCTCTGGCTATGTCAGCCGGACTTGCTGTAGGAAGCAGTGAGTATCTTACAACAGCTATGTGGACAGCATTTTTCTTATTTATCTGGACAGCAATCGGTGGTTTTGCCACATGCTGGTTCTACGGTAAAGGAAAAGCACTGAAAAAAGGATTTGTAGCCGTAGCAATTATGGCAGTCATTCAGGGAGGCGGAGAACTTCTGCTGACACAAGTAAGCACAACACTGGCTTGTTTCATCCCGGCAGTTATTTCATTGGTAGTCATTCTTCTTCTTGGAAGAACAAAAATGTATAAAGATGAGTGGTGCATTGAGGACAGCCCGATCATGAATCGTGATTTTGCTGCAGCCGATGGAGAAGAAGAAATTCCGGATATGACACTTGTTCAGGCATTTGTACCATATTTTGCGTTATCTATTATCACACTGGTGGTATTACTTGTAAAACCACTGAACACAGTGCTTGGACAGTTTAAATTTGGATTTGCTTTTCCGGAGACATCTACGGGTTATGGTTATGTAAATAAAGCAGTAGATTGCTTTTCACCATTAGCTCCATTTACTCATGCAAGTATGTTCTTGTTTGTATCAGCGCTCATTGGTCTTGTTTATTACAAAAAGCATGGCTGGATCGGTGAAGGTGGTACGAAGAGAGTGTTTGTGAAATCTGTTTCCATGACAATGCCGTCTGGTATTGCAGTTATCGGACTTGTAATTATGTCCAAGATCATGGACGGAACAGGACAGACAGTTGTACTTGCAAATGGAATTGCAAATGTACTTGGAAAAGTTTACATTATCTTTGCACCATTTGTAGGACTTCTTGGAACATTTATGACAGGAAGTAACATGAGTTCCAATATTTTATTTGGAAGTTTCCAGATGACAACCGCAAAACTTCTTGGGGCTAATACTGCTGCAATCCTTGGAGCGCAGTCAGCTGGTGGTGCAATCGGAGCTGCAATCAGCCCGAGCAAGATTATTCTTGGTACGACAACAGCAAGTATCCTTGGAAGCGAAGGCGAAGTTATGAAAAAGCTTATGGCGATTACAATACCGTCTACGATTTTGATTGGAGCAGTATTGTTTGTTATGACAGCTTTATAAGAAAGTCTTGAATCTGGAAAAAGGAGTGCTGACAATGGAGAAGAATAGCTTTTTTAAAACTAAAGAAGGTGGACTGACATTAGCATTTATCGTAATTATGATTGCATTTGCTATTATGCTTTTCGGTTTATATACCGGGACAACCGCAGCCTGTGCAGTTGGATTTGTAATCATGATGGCAGCTATGTTCTATTCACCGGTGAAAGTGTTTATCTTAACACCAAAACATAAGTAATTATTGTAACCAGAAAGGAAAAAAAGACTATGGGAACAGTAGCAATTGAAGAAGTAACAGGAAGAATTGCTGAAAATTTAGAGTGTTTAAAACGTTTTACAGCAACACCAGGAGATGGATGTACAAGACTTCCATTTACAAAAGAGGCTAGAGATGCCGTAAATTACCTGAGAGAGGTTATGACAGAGGCTGGTCTTGAAGTACATGAGGACGAGGCCGGAAATGTAATCGGTATCTTAAAAGGAGAGAATCCAGACCTTCCATGTGTTATGATGGGATCTCACTATGATTCAGTAGTAAACGGTGGAGACTTTGACGGAATCGCCGGAGTCGTATGCGCGATCGAAGCTGCAAGACAGTTAAAAGATGAAGGATTTACACCAAAGAGAAACTTTGCAATCGTTGGTTTCTGCGATGAAGAGGGTATGCGTTTCGGAACAGGATATTTTGGATCCGGAGCTATGCTTGGACACAGAGATGTTGAATATTGCAAACATTACAAAGATACAGATGGAATTTCTATCTATGATGCCATGAAGGGATATGGACTTGATCCAGAGAAGATTGAAGATGCAAAATGGCCGGAAGGTTCTATCGGAAAATTCCTTGAGCTTCATATTGAGCAGGGACCGGTTCTGGATGCAAAGAATATTGAGATTGGTCTTGTAGATTGTATCGTTGGAATCCAGAGATATATGGTAACAGTAAATGGAAGAGCTGACCATGCCGGAACAACTCCAATGGATATGCGTCTTGATGCTGTTGATGCAGCAACAAAGGTTATTTCTAAAATCCCAGATTGGGCAAGAGAGAAAGCTGATGGAACAGTTGCAACAATCGGATACATTAACACGATACCTGGTGGAATGAACATTGTAGCTGAAAAATGTGAATTTACAGTTGACATTCGTTCTAAGAGCAACGACAATATTAATGATATCGCAAACAGAATTCGTGCAGCATTAGACCGTGAAGTGAAGGCTATGGGTGGATCCTATGACATCGATACAAAGCTTGTGATCGAGCCAGTTATGCTGGATGAAGGTATGCTTGACATCATGGAAGAAGACTGCAAAGCAAGAGGATATTCTTATATGAGACTTCCTAGTGGAGCAGGACATGATGCACTTGAGATTGGTCAGGTACTTCCGACAGTTATGATTTTCGTTCCAAGTAAAGACGGAAGAAGTCACTGCCCGGTAGAGTTTACAAAGTATAGTGAATTTGCAAAAGCTTCTGTTGTTATGACAGGTCTTGCTAAAAAGCTTCTTGCTGAGTAATCCGAAAAAATAATTATTTATGAATGGTGATTCGAAAGGCCGGAGGAAGAGATATCCTGCGGCCTTTCGAGAAAGAAACGGGGAAAAAGATATGGGCGAATTAAATCCGATGTACAAAAGAGAAAACTTACGATTGTTAAGAAGAGCTTTAAGGCTGACTCAAAAAGAATTCATTGACAGATTCCTGTCGGATGAAGAAGGAAAGCCAACTATGAGCATCGCGACATTGTCTAACCTGGAGGCAAAAGACGGTCCCAGAATGAATGATGTCATTATCAGTGTCTCAGAACAGCTTGGAATTGATTCTATGCATTTTTCTATGCCATCAGAAGAATTTGCCGAGAAGATACATATTCTGTTACCGGATGATGTAAGCCCGGAAGCGCTTGGAAAGCTTCAGTCTAAAAAAGGCAGCATTAATCAACTTTTGAATCGCCTGACTATGTATTTTGCAGAGCAGATGTTTGATAAGAGTCTGAAAAAAGGGGATAAGATAGAGTCGGATCGTGTACTTGCGACAAAACTTGGAGTTGGACGTTCGGCAGTACGTGAGGCATTGAAAGTTCTGGATGTGCTTGGCATGATTGATATCCGGCCGGGGCAGGGAACTTATATTAGTGGAAATGAAGCAAATTTTTTCGTCATTCCACTTTCCTGGTCTTTATTTATGAATGGCAATCAGACAGAGTCTATTTTGGAAGTGAGAGATCTTCTGGAAGTGAAAGCCGCTTATCTGGCAGCTGACTGCGTAGATGATCGCGCTCTGAATCGTCTGTATGATGTATCACATAAAATCCATCAGGCATATGTAGAGCAGAATTATAAGAAGTTTCTGGATGCAGATTTGGAGTTCCACAGCAGTATTGCAGAGTGTTCCGGGAATACTGTAATTTACAGTATGCTTCAGACAATCAGTAATCTGATGCGTCATGTCAGTGAGACGGGAATGATTGACGGACGGCAGCTTCAGGAAATTTATGAAGAGCATCAGAAAATTTATGGTCTCATTCTTGCAAAAGACGGAGAGGGTGCTGCAGAAGCTATGGAAGAGCACATGAAGAGATCAAAAGTCCGTTATAATTATAGATAAGATTACATAAAACTGTTTACATAGTCATTAACACATTGAAAAAGAAATAAAAAAGTTTCGAATATAATATCGAAAAGGGACTCCCCTGCAAATTTACAGAATGATGAAGTGATATTTGATTTGTACCGTACCTCACAGTATTGCCTCGAATTTCCTGTAAATTTGCAGAGGAGTTCTTGTAATTTGGAAAAGAATAAGATATAATATTGCGGATTGTGTTACTAAGAATAGAACATAATAAGTAACTAGATAATAAGGCATAGAATTAGAGGTGATAATATGGAAATGATAATAGATGTACTTGCAGATGCGTTGGCAGATTGTTTAAAGATGCTTCCATTTCTTTTTGTAGCATTTTTATTAATTGAAGGATTGGAGCATTATTCGACAAAATTGACAAGAAAGGCACTGGAAGATGTAGATAAAGCAGGTCCGGTTGTGGGGGCACTCGTGGGCTGTGTACCGCAATGCGGATTTTCAGTCATGGCTTCTAACCTCTACGCAGGAGGGATTATATCGGTAGGAACATTGCTTTCTGTATTTCTTGCAACATCAGATGAAGCAGTATTGATCTTGCTTGGCAATCCGGATCAGGGAAAGACAGTTCTGACACTCCTTGCGGTAAAAGTTGTGATTGCGGTCGTAGCAGGATACATCATTGATCTTTTCCTGCAGAAACAAATTGCAACTCCAAAAGAGTGTGGAAATCTCTGTGATCACTGTGGATGTCATGATCACCACGCCGGACTTTTAAAACCAGCACTTCGCCATACAATTAAGATATTTCTCTATCTTTTTGTATTTACAGCAATTTTGAATTTTATTATAGAAGTAATTGGGATTCAGACATTATCCGAATATCTTCTGGCAGATAGTATTTTCCAGCCAGTGATTGCAGCACTTATTGGATTGATACCTAACTGTGCGGCTTCTGTTGTAATCACGCAGCTTTATATCAGCGGTGCAATTTCATTCGCATCTGCCATTTCCGGTCTCTGTACCGGAGCAGGAATTGGATTGGTTGTACTTTTTAAGGTCAATCGGGATAAACGTGAGAACATAAAGATTGTACTCACTTTATATGCACTTTCAGTGATTGCAGGAATGGTTTTACAGATCTTCGGATTTTAAGTTGTCAAATTGTGAAAAATGCTGTCGATAAGCGACACGAATTGACAAAAGGTTAACATATTCGAAATTGATTTTCTATTTTGATGTGCTATAATAAATATGTTCACACTTGAGATATACCTTTTTGTGAGGAGGATTTATTATGGTAACAAAAAAAGGGACACCTGTAAAAAAGACAAAAGATGTAAATATAGCTGCAAATGTTATGGCTGATTCGATAAAGACAGAAGAGAAAGCAAAGGCAGAAGTTAAGACCGAGATAAAGCCACAGACAAAAGAGAAAGTAGAGGCAGAAGCTAAGACCGCGATAAAGCCACAGACAAAAGAGAAAGTAGAAGCTAAAGTTGAGAAGGCTGCTGCAGATACAGTAGAAAAGATTACGAAAAAAGCAGTGAAAGGTGCAGGTGCGGCAAAGACTGTAGCAAAAGCTGTAACAAAGACTGCGACAAAGACTGTAAAGAAAGCTGCTAAGAAAGATATTAAAATAAAAGCATTTGTTGAGTATTATGGTAAGCAGGTAGAAGAGAAAGACATCATTGCCCGTGTGAAAAAAGCATGGACGAGATCTGGTAAAAAAGTCGGAGACATTAAAGAGATGGATCTTTACATAAAACCGGAAGAGAATGCGGTCTATTATGTGATCAACGGAACAGAAACAGGAGCTGTAGAATTCGAGTAGGAAGATAAAAAGAAACAGATAGTAAAAGCTGGCTTTTACTATCTGTTTTCTTTTGTTATGTATAGCGGTCATGCCGCTGTTACGTGCTGAGTGGTGGGAAGCACACCAGCCACTTGTGGTGTTTATGTGGATCATATTACTTGTAGTGCCATTTGCAATCGTTTATGGTGCAGGCGATACATTTGAAACAGTATTGGAATGTATAGTGAATGATTATCTGACATTTATTGTTCTGTTATTTGGATTATTCTGTGTATCTGGTAACATTACAGTTGGAGGAGATTTTGCAGGATCACCGAGAGTAAATGCATGTCTGCTGGCATTGGGTACATTGCTTTCCAGCTGTATTGGAACAACGGGAGCCAGTATGCTCATGGTTCGTCCGGTCATTAAGATGAATTCATGGAGAAAAAGAAAAAGACATATTATGGTATTTTTCATTTTTCTGATTTCCAATATGGGTGGCTGTCTTACGCCAATCGGAGATCCGCCGCTTCTAATGGGATTTATGCGTGGAGTACTTCCGGGAATGTCAGCATTCCAGGACGCGGCAGGTAATGTAAGAGGAATTCATCTGTACGGAGAAGTTACACTGACGCTTCCTGCGCTGATTGAGATTGTGATTATTTTACTTGCAGCATTTCTGTCATTTAAGACAACAGATAGTTCAATCCGTACAAAGAACCATTTTACGTGGGGAGCAATCAAAGAGGTTGCAGTTTTGTTTATTGGAATTTTTATTACTATGCAGCCGGCACTGATGCTGTTAAAATCTGTTGGACCAAACCTTGGAATTAGCGAGCCGTACCAGATGTTCTGGGCAACAGGAGCGCTGTCCAGCTTCCTTGACAATACACCGACCTATCTTGTATTCCTGACAACTGCGGGAACACTTGGATTAACAGGAGGTATTACAACGGCTCTTGGACAGATTCCAGTGAATCTTCTAGAGGCTATTTCCTGTGGAGCTGTATTTATGGGAGCAAACACATATATAGGAAATGCACCGAACTTTATGGTAAAAGCGATTTCTGATGAAAATGGTGTCAATATGCCATCGTTCTTTGGATATATCTTATGGTCGCTTGCATTCTTAGTTCCGGTATTTATACTGGATATGCTTGTGTTCTTTTTGTAGGAGGTTACGGATATGGCAAATAATAAAGATATGTATATAGAACTTGCGAATCGGATCTATGATCTGGATGGTGAAGTATATAAATGTGTAGGATCTTCCCTTGGAAGAACATTTACAGGAAGCAGAGAGAATACGATCCGTGCACTTAGTATGTTGATGTATACGAAGCCTGACGGACATCTCTTGCGAAGTGAGCTGGCGCTGATCAGTAACATGGCTCGTACGATTAAGAATAAAGAAGATAAGAGCCGTATGATGACAGAATATAATGAGATTCTTAAAGCAATGGAGCAGCTTCCGGATATGTCTGCAACGGATATTGTCAATGCAGAAAGAATGGCTCTGAATCCGGCTGCACACTGGGATGAAGTGGACGAAAATGCGCATCTCGTTATCTGTATCAGCCGTACACAGGGAAGTGCGGGAAATGATATTGGATTTGAGCTGGCAGATAAGCTGCATATCAATTATTATGATTCAGAGATTTTCGAGCAGGTACTAAAACGTCAGGAAGAAGAAAAATTTCATATTAAAGAGAAAGAGTGCTTTACAGAGTTTGATAAATATGGAAAAAAACGAGAAACATTGAAATCAAAGCTGCGGAATATGTATCGTTATCATGGACTTAACAGAGAAGATGCCGTCTTCTTTAATATGAGCGATCTGATCTGCAATCTGGCACGAACAGAAGATTGTATTATAGTTGGAAGATGTGCGGATATTATTCTGCGCAATAATTATATTCCACATATCAGTCTGTTCATCAGCGCACCATTTGAAGTGAGATTGCAGTATATGATGAACGTGCGTGAGATGGATCAAAAGACAGCGGTGAAGTTTTTGAAAAAAATGGATCGCCAGCATAAAAAATATTACGAATTTTATACAAGTGAAAAATGGGGAACTCCTGAGAATTATGACCTGTGCATTAACAGTGCCAACTACGGAATCAAAGAGACGATAGAAATCATTGAACGTCTGATCATCAACAGGAAGAAAGCATAAGGGGTACAAGAAAGAGACTTTACGTGTGTTTCAGATACTGATATAATAAAGACGAATGAGACGGGAGAAAATAATTAACACGTAAAGGAGATAATAGAATGAATGAGACAACATTGGTGAAAGGCATAAGTGCGATAGGCTCCATGGATGGACCGACTTCGGTGTTCCTTGCCGGAAAGCTAAGCGTGGGAGTGTTTGCGGCTGTGATAGCAATCGGTATTTTAATTGGATTTTTCGGCTTGAAGCTGGTGAAAGTGGTTGCGGCATTCCTGGGATTTCTGATTGGAGCAGGAGTGGGAGCTGGAATCTGTGCATTAGCGGGAATTGAAGGTATTGCATCCGTAGCGGTTATATTAGTCTGCGCGATATTGCTGGCAGTAGTGTCTTTTCTTGTATACAGGCTGGGTGTATTTGTGATGATATTCATCTGCTCTATGGGAGTGCTGGCAGCAGTGATACCGGCACAAAGTTCAGTCATTACTATTGTGGAACTGGCAGTGGCACTTGTGCTTGCGATTCTTGCTGCAATATTTGCAGAGCCGATGATCATTGTAATTACCGGTATAGCAGGTGGATTTCTTGCAGGTCCGGCGATTCTCGACCTTGCTGGAATTACAGATCCGTCATGGTTAAAATATGCAGCAGGTGCAGTTCTTGCATTTGTAGGACTTATGATTCAGTTCATGATGCAGTCAAGTAAGATTGGAAAGAAAGAGAGAATCAAATCTGAACATATCAAGGAACAGGTCTCTATGGAGAATGAAGTAGAGAAAGCCCGAATGATTCTGGATGAGGACGAAGCGAAGCCAGAAGAAGCAGAAGAGCCGGAAGGATATCTGGATGAGGAAGAGGCAGAAGAGCCGGAAGGATATCTGGATGAGGAAGAGGCAGAAGAGCCGGAAGGATATCTGGATGAAGATGAGGATTTTTCAGATGATGAGTCAGAGGATATCGAGATCAGGGATTTGGATTTAGACGATATTCCATCTGACGAGGAGAGCGAGGAATAGGCTTATGAAACTGGACATGCATTGTCATGTAAAGGAAGGGTCCATTGACAGCAAGGTGAGCCTGGACGAGTACATTACACTTTTAAAAGAACGTGGATTTGACGGAATGCTGATTACAGATCATGATACGTATAAAGGATACCGACACTGGAAATACCAGATGAAGGGAAAAGTACATGATGATTTTGTAGTCTTAAAAGGAATTGAGTATGATACTTGTGACGGGGGACATATTTTATGCATTATGCCAGAAGGCGTGAAGATGAGACTTTTGGAACTCCGAGGTCTTCCGGTTGCAGTATTGATTGATTTTGTGCATAAGCACGGAGGAATTCTGGGGCCGGCACATCCATGCGGGGGCAAATATTTAAGCTTTACGAACACAAAGCGTTATTACAAATCACCAGAGTTATTTAAGCGGTTTGACTTTATTGAAGTATTTAATGCATGTGAATCAGCAGAGTCTAATGCGAGAGCCCTTAAGCTTGCACAGAAATATAAGAAACCGGGAATCGGTGGCAGTGACGCACACCGACCTAATTGTGTAGGTATGGGGTATACCATTCTGCCAGAGCGAGTGACATGTGAGACAGAGCTGATCGCACTGATCAGGTCAAAATCTGCAGTGATTGAGACAGGTGGCAGTCTGTATGGAAAGACGACAAAAGACAAGATGGGAAAGGCGGATAAGATTCTGACATATTCTTTCTGGTTTTATAATAAGGCCGGTACAATCATGCGTAAGAGAAAACGTATGCTGAATGGAAAGATTGAGAATCCTGTCGATCCGATCGATCCGATTGAGTTGAAATATATGTAATAAATAAAAAAGAAGTATTCTGATAAATGAGATTTTACTCAAAGTCAGAATACTTCTTTTTTAGTGCGCCCTTATAAGAGCTTAGAACAAACTTGCGATATGATAAACTACAAAACTTATGATCCAGGCAGTACACAGCTGATAGAGCAGGATAAAACCAGTGGATTTCCAGCTTTGCAACTCACGATGAATCGTTGCAATGGTTGCTGTGCATGGTACATATAACAGACAAAATGTCATAAGTGCATAAGCATTTGCCGGGCCAAAACCAATGGCACCAAGAGAAGCCACCATTGCGGTCATTCCGTGGGCAGTCGTAATATTTTGAATTCCGAAGAGTACGCTGCAGCTGGAGACAACAACTTCTTTTGCGGCAATACCAGCGATCAAAGCTACAATAATCTGCCAATATCCGAGTCCGACCGGTTGAAAGACCGGTACGATTAGGCGTCCAATGACAGAACCAAAGCTTTCAGAAATATCTGTTACATATCCATGAGGACCAAAGTTTAAGATTGCCCACATTAAGATGGATGCGATAAATATAACAGTTCCAGCTTTTGTAAGATAATCTTTTATCTTCTGCCATACATAAATCGCAATCGTATGGGCACTTGGAGTTTTATATTCCGGCAATTCGATCAACAAGGCATGTGTCGCTTTGCTTCCGTCGATTTTGGACAGGATAAATGCTGTTGTAATTGCGATAATGATGCCGAGCAGATACATGGAATAGCAGACGATCATGGCATATTTTCCAAAGAACATAGAGGAAAATAAGACATAAATCGGAAGTCTTGCACTGCACGACATAAATGGTGTGATCAGGATAGTCTTAAAACGGTCTCTTTTATTTTCAAGTGCCCGGGAAGCCATGACTGCAGGTACGGTACAGCCGAATCCGAGCAACAATGGAAGAAATGCTCTTCCGGATAATCCGAGACTGCTCATAATATCGTCCATGACAAATGCGACTCGTGACATGTATCCACTGTCTTCCAAAAGCGCAAGAGCCAGGAAGAGAATGAAAATGTTTGGTAGAAATGTCAGAATTCCGCCAACTCCTGAAATGATGCCGTCTACGATCAACGAAGTCAACATCGGACTTGTGTGGACAGCAGCAAGACCATTTGATACGAGATTTGAGAATACTTCAAGAGCAATCTCAAAATATCCTTTCATCCAGTCTCCTACAGTAAATGTGAGGAAGAATACAAATGCCATGATCAGAAGGAAAATCGGAAGACCAAGCCATTTTCCGGTCAGGTACTTATCAATTCTTTCTGTAGAGGCTGCCTTCTGAGCTTTATTGACAAGTACTTCATCAATAATTTCTTCGATAAAGTCATATTTTTGATTGATAATATCCTTTTCATAGCTTCTGTCTACAATTTGTTCCATTCCGGCAAGTGGATATTGATCCAGAATATTTTTATCCATTTCCAGATATTTGATGGCGTGCCAACGCATATTATCCATTTCCGGATAAGTTGCGGTGATCAAAGTAATCAGTGCGTCGATTTTATCTTCTATAAGGTCGGAATAGACCATGGCATATTCTGAGTGATGATTATGCCGGTGTTCAGAATGCATTCCTTTGTGATGATGAATAAAAGGTCCCTGGCTGGCATATTCACTGTGATGGGAAACGGCATGCAGTAGAATGGAAAGTCCTGTCTTTTTTCGTGCTGATACAGGGATTGCTGGAATTCCAAGCATTTCCGGGAGGCGGTGCAAGTCAATTTCCATGCCGCGGCTTTCTACAATATCCATCATGTTTAGAGCCAGTACAACGGGTTTTCCAAGTTCGATCAGTTGAAGGGCCAGATAGAGATTACGTTCCAGACTGGAAGCGTCAATGACATCTACAATGACATCAACTTCATCACTCATGATACATTCTCGAGATACAGTTTCTTCCATTGTATAAGAAGTCAGACTGTAGATTCCCGGAAGGTCAATGAGACGGAACTTCTGATCTTCATAGGTCGTGAAGCCTTCTTTCTTTTCCACTGTGACACCGGGCCAGTTAGCTACCTTTAGATTTGCACCGGTGTAAGCGTTAAAGAGTGTTGTTTTGCCACAGTTTGGATTACCGATGAAGCCTACATTAATGATTTTTTCCATTATTCCGTGACCTCCTTCACTTCGATGTGGTCTGCGATTCTTTTGCCAAGTGCAAATCGTGTGCCACGAAATCTGGCGGTAAGAGCACCTTTTTTATTGTTGTTCAATATTGTAATTTTGGCGCCTTCTGTCAATCCAAGCGCTTCTAGACGTCTCTCAAGAAGAAGCTCAATGTTGATAGAAAGAACCTGATAAGTTTTGTTATTTTTGCCTTGCTTTAAAGTCATCTTTTGTCCTTTTTATAAATTGTAAATGAGAATTATTTATCGGTTACTCCACTAACTATATCATCAATTGACGAAAACTTCAATGTGAAGTATACTGGATTTCATAAACATAAAAGGGGGATTTTATGCAGATTTATTACCTGATGTTATACTTTTTCGTGTATGGTTTTCTAGGCTGGTGCACAGAAGTTGCATATGCGACAACAAAGCAGAGAAAGTTCGTGAACAGAGGTTTCCTGAATGGCCCGATCTGTCCGATTTATGGAGTTGGCGTGACGGTAGTCGTCTATTTTCTGACACCGTATAAGGACAATTTGATTTTGCTGTATGTGTTGTCCACAGTGTTGGTGACAGTTCTGGAAGGGATTACCGGATATCTGATGGATAAGATTTTTCATCATAAATGGTGGGATTATACAAATCAGCCACTGAATATCGGTGGATATGTTTGCCTGATATTTTCCCTTGTGTGGGGAGTGGCATGTGTACTGATCGTCCGTGTGATTCATCCGGTCATTCATAAAATATTGACATTTATTCCACATACATTAGGGCTTGTAATGCTCGCAGTACTGGAAATCTGCATTTTTGTTGATTTGTATGTGACTGCGGCCGGAATCCTGAAACTGAATCATCAGTTGGAAGCTATGGCGAAGATTGCCGCAGAGCTGCATGAGATTTCGGATAAGCTTGGTGAAAATATCCATGAAGGTATGATGGATACGATGGAGGCAACAGAAGAAAGACGCAAGAAACTGGAAGCAGCAACAGCAGAGAGCCGCAAGAAGCTAGAAGCTGCGACAGAAGAAGGCCGCAGGAAACTGGAAGCAGCAACGGAAGGCAGCCGACGTAAGCTTAGTAAGGGGCGTACAAGGATTGGCGGAACCGCAGATGAAGCAAGGCAGCAGCTTCAGGCAAGAAGTGAAGAACTTCGTAAGAAGTATGAAGAGTTGTCAGGTCAGGGCGGAGCCGTGTCCAGACGTCTGATGAAGGCATTCCCACGTATGGAATCCAGACAGTATAAGGAGACATTTAACGAGTTACGTGAGAAGCTGAGGTTGAAAGAAAAGATGAAGAGAAAAAAATAGTAGTACAAGGTTCAGCACCATATCCAACTAGGACAACAGTTGGTGTGACAGGACTTTGCGGAGATGCATTAATAGAAATTGAGTTGATAGCGAAGAAATAATAAGGTTGAGGAAGAACAGGTCGATGGATCTGTTCTTTTTTTCGTTAGTGGCGAGTCAAAGTCCGAGTAGTCTTCCGACCTTGGTAATTGTAAGCAATCTCAGAAGGTATCTTTTGGATCTTTTTATGATTGTGTTGTGATAAGTTTAAAACTGGCTTGCTACAAAATATAAAAACTGGATATTTAATAAATACCAGTTTGCAGTATGATATGTATCATAGTTACGTAACACAGAGAAAAAATATCAGCTGGAAGGTGACTCCCACCTTTATAGGTGGTGAGAAACAAGCTGGTATCAGTGGTGGGAATCAATCCCCCAGCTGATATAGCCTCCGGCAGGATTGCAGAGGTGCGCAGTAGAAGTATGTCATGCAATTGCATGACGCGCACCTCGCAGCAAGAATGCCGAGGCATTCTTGAATATAAAAATAAAAAATCGGATGAAGAGAAAGGTGAAAAACTATGGCAGAGAATAGATATGAATTAAACAAGCAGTTAGCGCAGATGTTAAAAGGCGGCGTTATCATGGACGTAACAACACCGGAGCAGGCAAAAATCGCAGAGGTAGCAGGTGCTTGTGCAGTTATGGCGCTGGAGAGAATTCCTGCAGATATCCGTGCAGCAGGCGGGGTATCCCGTATGAGTGATCCGAAGATGATCCGCGGAATCCAGGAGGCCGTATCAATTCCGGTCATGGCAAAATGCAGAATCGGACATTTTGTGGAGGCACAGATTCTGGAAGCAATTGAGATTGACTATATCGATGAGAGTGAAGTTCTTTCACCTGCAGATGATGTATATCACATCAATAAGAGAGACTTTAAAGTGCCATTCGTATGTGGAGCAAGAGACCTTGGAGAAGCACTTCGAAGAATTGCTGAGGGAGCTTCTATGATCCGTACAAAGGGTGAGCCGGGAACAGGAGACGTTGTACAGGCTGTCCGCCATATGCGTGTGATGAATGCTGAAATCCGCAGAATTCAGAGCTTAAGAGAGGACGAGCTCTTTGAGGCAGCAAAGCAGCTTCAGGTTCCGGTTGAACTGGTAGAATATGTTCATGAGAATGGAAAGCTTCCGGTTGTAAACTTTGCGGCAGGAGGAGTTGCAACTCCGGCAGACGCAGCACTGATGATGCAGCTTGGAGCAGAAGGAGTGTTCGTAGGATCTGGAATTTTCAAATCTGGTGATCCTGCAAAACGTGCCGCAGCAATTGTAAAAGCAGTAACTAATTATACAGATGCAAAACTGATCGCAGAACTTTCCACAGATCTTGGTGAGGCAATGGTCGGAATCAATGAACAGGAGATTGAACTTCTGATGGCAGAGAGGGGCAAATAAGATGACCGTAGCAGTACTGGCACTTCAGGGAGCATTTCTGGAACATGAACAGATGCTTAAGAAACTTGGAGCAGATTATTTTGAAATCCGTCAGAAAAAAGATCTGAACAGATCATTTGACGCTCTGATTCTTCCGGGCGGTGAGAGTACCGTGATGAGAAAACTGTTACTGGAACTTGACATTTACGATGCTTTAAAAGAGAAAATCCTGTCAGGTCTGCCAGTTTTTGGAACCTGTGCGGGACTGATCCTTCTGGCAGATGAAGTGGAAGCAGGAGTTCCGTGTTTTGGTACTATGAATATTACGGCAAAGCGTAATGCATATGGAAGACAGCTTGGAAGCTTTCATACAGATGCAGAGTTTGATGGACTTGGTCAGGTGCCGATGACATTTATCCGTGCACCATATATTGCCCAGGCAGGGGAAGGTGTTGAGATTCTGGCAGAAGTAGATGGTAAAATTGTGGCTGCCAGACAGGGACGACAGCTCGTGACAGCATTTCACCCGGAACTGGACGGGGATACGAGAATACATGAATATTTTTTGAATATGTAAGAAAATGTGATGCTATATCAGCTGGAAGATGACTCCAACCTCTATAGGTGGCGAGAAACAAGCTGGTATCAGTGGTTGGGAGGCATTCTTGAATTTTAAACGGCGATTTATTTGATCGCCGTTTAAAAAAATACATGTCTCATATATTTGCTTGATAAAATCGCTGCAACACATATTATTTAGAGTATTCTGCGTACGGTTTCAATGGGCAATTTTAACATTTCTGCAACTTTTTCAGCATTGCCTACATTTTCGTATAAATTTTTTACCAACTGTTCCGTTACCCGCTCTGTTACTTGCTCCGTTACCTGTTCCGTCACCCGTTCCGTTACCCGTTCTGTTACTTGCTCTGTCACCTGTTCTGTTACTCGTTCCGTCACTTGCTCTTCCAGTTCCTGAAATTCTTCTGCCATTAATTCTTTTAGTGCCTCACACATACTAGGTTTCGCCTCCTTTATTGCCGCCCAGTTAGCTCTTGTTATTACTTCCATTGCTGCCTGATACAACTTTGAATTCTTTTTTTCTTCATATTCTTTTAGAATCGCTTCAATCTCACTTTGATTCTTAATATTGCTTCTCAAGCTGCCAAGCCATCGGTTCTCTTCCAGATTCAATTCTTTTGTAATCAATAATTGAATTGGAATTGCATCACCAACAAAATAATATATCCCTGGCTCTTCTTTTTTTATTTGCAACTTTCGAACTTTTTCCAAATGCTGTATCAGATTTCTCGGATAATGGTTACATATAAATGTTATAGTCAGTTCTTCCGGTGGAATCTCACATACATGTTCAGTATCCGACTGATAAAAGCAACAATACCCATATACTTTATAAAAATCATTAATTGTCAGATAATCCTCCGGACTTTTATATTCCACAATATTATGCTTTCGAAATATTCTCCCTATATTTTTCTGGATTTTCTCATTGTCATGAACTTTTATTACAAGTTCATCAATCTGCATGGGTTTCTTTGATAACAAATGTTCCGATTCAAATATTATTTTATCTGCTTCATCTTCGAACTCAATCTGAAGTGAAGCCGTGAATGCCGGATGCCATTCTATCGTCTTTCTCTTTTGCTCCATCCATTTCTCCTTTCATTATAAAGTTTTCGATTCATCTTTGCAATAGAATATCTATGCCTACAGTTACATTTCTCTTCATATCGGATAGTAGTTTCGAACATGAAACACCGAAATGAGATGTCTTACGACTTAGAACTTTGAAAGAGTTGCAGATTGCTTCTCTTAAAGTGGTTATAGATTATCACGAAATGTGTGGACAATCAATTAATTTTATAGAATTTATAAAAACTTAAAGTATTTATAAATAGATGATGGAAAGGTGGAAAACATATAAAACATATAAAACATAGTTGACAAGTTTGAAATGTGGTGCTATATTAATACCAACGACGAATACACACTACATTGATAGGAAAGGTAGGAAGATATCATGGCAAAGATTTACAACGGAACAATTGACTTAATTGGAAATACACCACTGGTTGAGGTTAAGAATATTGAAAAAGAATTAGGACTGGAAGCAAGAGTACTTGTAAAGCTTGAGTATTTTAATCCGGCCGGAAGTGTGAAGGACAGAATTGCAAAAGGCATGATTGAAGACGCGGAGGAAAAAGGACTTTTGAAGGAAGGATCTGTGATCATCGAGCCTACATCTGGTAATACCGGAATCGGTCTTGCGGCAATCGCAGCAGCTAAGGGATACAGAATTATCCTGACAATGCCTGAGACTATGAGTGTTGAGAGAAGAAATATCCTGAAAGCATACGGAGCAGAGATTGTGCTGACAGAAGGGGCAAAAGGAATGAAAGGTGCCATCGCAAAAGCAGATGAACTTGCAAAAGAAATTCCGAACAGTTTTATTCCGGGACAGTTTGTGAACCCGGCAAACCCGGCAACACACAGAGCAACAACAGGACCGGAGATCTGGAATGATACAGACGGAGATGTGGATATCTTTATCGCAGGAGTTGGTACAGGTGGAACACTGACTGGAGTTGGAGAGTATCTGAAAGAAAAGAAACCAGATGTTAAAATTGTAGCACTTGAGCCTGCAACATCACCGGTACTTTCAGAAGGTAAGAGCGGAGCACACAAGATTCAGGGAATTGGAGCAGGATTCGTTCCAGATGTACTGAATACAAAAGTATATGATGAGATAATTACAGTTGAGAATGACGATGCATTTGCTACAGGAAAACTTCTTGCAAAACACGAAGGAGTTCTGGTAGGTATTTCATCAGGAGCAGCTCTCTGGGCAGCAATTGATTATGCAAAACGTCCGGAAAATAAAGGTAAAACTATTGTAGCATTACTTCCGGATAACGGAGACAGATATTATTCAACCCCTCTGTTCGCTGAGTAAGATTAAAAAAGAGAGTGAATAGATATTGACGTAGGACAGCGGGCAAAAGCCGGCTGTCTGATACGTTAAACTAGAGGAGAGAAGATTATGAAACTTTCGATGAAGAGCAGATATGGCCTGCGGGCATTAATTGATCTTTCAGTAAATTCTAAAAATGAGCAGGTAGCATTGGGGGGCATCGCGGAGAGAAATAATATCTCTCCACAGTATCTGGAACAGGTATTTGCGAGCCTTAGAAAAGCAGGAATTGTCAAGAGTATAAAAGGATCCCAGGGCGGATACTTTTTAAATAAACCCGCAGAACAGATTACAATTTCAGAGGTAATCGAAGCCCTGGAAGGTGATTATAGAATCGAGGCTGAAGATGTGCCGGAAGACTGTGACTATAAAGCAGCACCGGAGGCAATACAAAAACTGGTCATAGACAAGGTGAATTACGAACTGGAGAAGATATTGACAGGCATTACACTTTATGATCTGGAAAAAGAGTACCAGACATATGTAGACTATGGACAGGATATGTATTATATCTAAAGATTGAAATTTGTTTCTTATACAACAGATTAGTTTTTTATTCATGGTGGATGCGAAAGGTATCTGTCAGTTTTTCTAAAGGAGACAGGCATGAAAAATCCATTACATTATCAGTTTTCAGAATATGACTGCGGACCGACATCTATGCAGAATGCCATCAGTTTTTTATTCGAACGAGAGGAAATTCCACCGGAAGTCTTGCGCAACATTATGCTATATTGTCTGGACTGCTATAGCAGTGAAGGAGTTCCCGGAAAAAGTGGAATGTCCTGCGCTGCCATGATGTTTCTGTCGAACTGGCTGAACAGCATGGGGGATCTTGGGATTCTTCCTGTAAAAAGCCGTTATCTGTCCGGAAAAGAAGTGTATCTTGGAAATGAAAGCTATGTTAATGACGCTCTCAGAAGAGGGGGCGCTGTTGTGCTACGCCTGTTTTCTGATGAGTGGCACTATGTTCTTCTTACAGGCGAAGAGGGGGAACATGTCTACATGTTTGATCCGTATTATGATCAGGAAGGATATGGTCTTGATGACATACAGATTGTCGAAAATTGTCCGACGCGCTATAATCGCATTGTGCCGTGGAAATATTTTAATAAAATTGCGTTAAATGTCTATTCTCTGGGGCCTTATCAGGGGCGGGAGGCAATCATCCTTTTTAATAAGAACACAGAGCTTACGTCTGAGAAAACCATCGAATATTTTATTTAAAAGTGCTATTGACAAATCATAGCATTCTGGCTATGATAATAGCACTCGTCTAAGAAATTCTAATTTTCAGTAACACATCATGGGGTGTATCCCCAACGAAGGGAATTTATTTCTTCCCAGATTTCCAAAACGAGAAAACAGGTGAAGGGAGGTCTTTTTTGTAACCCATAAACAACAGATTCATTGATTATTAAGAGGAGAATTGCATATGGAGAAAAAAGGAGTTTATTTTGCCCGTAAGTTCATTTTGGCAGTAGGGGTGTTCTTTTTGTTACTCATTTTGCCGGCAGTGAATGCAGAAGCAAAGGAAGTATCCCTTGTAAAAGGGGATGCAATTAGGTATATGGGATATTCGACCCATTATTATTACGTGGATGGTAATCTGGCATTTTGTCTGGAGCCAGATATGAAATCACCGGGGAATGGTGTATATAGCGCATCAGAATTGGATCCGAAGTCACATCTTAGTAAAGCAATGTATTACATGTACGGTGGACCGGGGTATGAGCAATATATCAAAAGTTCACTGACCGGAGGCTGGGGTGAAGATGCCAATGCTTATTGTCTGACCCATTGTGTATTATCATACATTTATGACGGCTGTGATCAGAACAGTGCAGCGTTTAAGGGCCTGAATGCAGACATTGCCAGTGCGGTAGTCATGTATGCGGATTATGTAAAAAATCTTCCGGATATACCAGATGCAGAGCTGGCATTTTCTGAAAATGGGCTGACGGCCTATTATGACCGGGAACAGAAATGTCAGAGGACCCAAAGTATTCGTCTTGTAGGGGATACGGCAAATAGTATCACCGTTCCGCTTCCTGATGGAGTCATGCTTGTTAATGAGACGAGAGGCACGAGTGGAAGTGGAAATGTCAAAGTATCGGGAGGAGACACATTTTACTTAAGGGCAGATGTTGCATATGGAAATGGAACGACTTGGAGCAGTGGTGAGATCAGGGGAGAAATTGCAAAATCATGGAAAATTCTTCTGGTCAAGACAGGAAATGGAAGTCAGGATATTGGGACAGCTTCTATGCAGCAGATGATATCATCACCAATCGAATTGCAGGTAAAATGGCTGGATAAGCCGGAGCTTCAGGTAGAAAAAAATGCAGATAAGTCCGGTAAAACTTATAAATTAGGGGATATTATTACATACACGCTGGATGTGACTCAGCAGATTGAAAAAGCCATTGCAAAAAATGTGGTGATCACGGATACGATTCTTACAGAAGGAGTAAAACTTCAGAAAACTTCAGTGATATTGTTAAATGAAAACGGTGAGAAAATTCCTGACGCAAAGATTACAGTGCAGGGGAATTCTTACACAATTCATGCAGGTGAATTCCTGGAGGGACCGGAAAGCGGTCAGAAGTACACGGTAGAATATCAGGTTGCAATTACTGACGAGAGCGTAATTGGAAAAGAGATTGAAAATGAAGTAGTTGTGTGTTCTGAAAATGCAGAAGAAGTTAAAGACAGAGAGACTGTGAAAGTAGAAGAAGAACCAAAACCTGAGCCGGGAGAGCCGAAAGTGGAAGAACCGACACCGGAGGAGCCAAAAGTGGAGGAGCCGAAAGTGGAAGAACCGAAAGTAGAAGAACCGCAGATACCTGTTACACCGGCAGTTACATCGGCGAAATCATTAAAAGCATCAACTGTGAAAACGGGAGATGTAGCAAATATAACAGGAATTATCCTGATACTGATTCTTTCTTGCACCGTGATTGTGCTGTGTGGTACAATGAACGCATGGCGAAAAGCTAAGAAACATCATAAAAAGCACTAATGGAAAGAACAGGAGGTTGTCGTGATGGGAATGACAATGACGCAGAAAATATTAGCTGCGCATGCTGGACTGGATCATGTAGAAGCCGGACAGTTAATAGAAGCAAAATTAGACGTAGTAATGGCAAATGATATTACAGGACCGATGGCACTGCCGATTTTAAAGCAGATGTCCGACACTGTATTCGATAAGAATAAAGTAGTATTTGTACCAGATCATTTTACACCGAACAAAGATATCAAATCCGCAGAGAATTCAAAAGCAATCCGTGAGTTTGCAAAAGCACAGGGACTGCACTGGTATTTTGAACAGGGAAAATCCGGAGTAGAGCATGCAATCCTTCCGGAGGCAGGAGTTGTTGCAGCCGGCGAACTGATTATCGGAGCAGACTCACATACCTGTACATATGGAGCACTTGGAGCATTTTCAACAGGTGTGGGTACAACAGATATCGCAACAGGAATGGCTATGGGAGAGCTGTGGTTCAAAGTGCCGGCTGCAATCAAATTCGTATTAACTGGAAAACCGGGCAAGTATGTAAGTGGTAAAGATATTATCATTCACATCATTGGAAAGATTGGTGTAGACGGTGCCCTTTACAAATCTATGGAATTTACCGGAGATGGAATTGCCAATCTGTCTATGGACGATCGTTTTACAATGGCGAACATGGCAATCGAGGCAGGTGCAAAGAACGGAATCTTCCCGGTAGACGACAAGACAATCCAGTATCTGAATGAGCATACAAAGAAAGAATATACAGTCTATGAAGCCGATGAGGACGCTGAATATGAGCAGGTCGTTGAAATCGATCTTGCAGAAGTCCGTCCAACTGTTGCATTCCCACATCTTCCTGGAAACGCAAAAACGATCGATGAGATCGAGGCTATGGAGCCGATCAAGATCGATCAGGTTGTTATTGGATCCTGTACGAATGGACGTATGGAAGACATGAGAAAGGCAGCAGCAATTCTCAAAGGTCATAAAGTACACGAAGATGTACGTGTTATGGTAATTCCGGCTACTCAGAAGATTTACAAACAGTGTATCCACGAAGGGCTGATGGATATTTTCGTAGATGCAGGATGTGCAGTGAATACACCGAGCTGCGGACCATGTATGGGTGGACATATGGGTGTTATGGCAGCAGGAGAAAAGTGTGTATCGACAACGAACCGTAACTTTGTAGGAAGAATGGGACATGTAGATTCCCTGATCTATCTTGCATCACCGGAAGTAGCAGCAGCAAGTGCAATTGCAGGATGCATCGCAAATCCTGAGAAAGTGGAGGTCGTTGAATAATGAAAGCAAAAGGACATGTATTTAAATATGGAGACAACGTAGATACAGACGTAATCATTCCGGCAAGATACCTGAATTCTTTTGATGCACAGGAACTTGCAAGCCATGCAATGGCAGATATTGATCCGGAATTTGTAAATAAGGTACAGCCGGGAGATCTGATTGTGGCAAATAAGAACTTTGGATGTGGATCCTCCAGAGAGCATGCGCCACTGTGTCTGAAGACTGCAGGAGTAAGCTGTGTTATAGCAGAGACATTTGCCAGAATCTTCTATAGAAATGCAATCAATATCGGACTTCCGATCATCGAATGTCCAGAGGCTGCGAAAGGAATTGAAGCCGGAGACGAAGTGGAAGTTGATTTTGATAATGGTATGATCTATAATCGTACAAAAGGAACGGAATTTAAGGGACAGCCATTCCCGGAATTCATGCAGAAACTGATTGCAGCAGGCGGACTTGTAAAATATACAAATAGTAAAAAAGCAAAATAAAAGTGATGCCAGGCAGAGAATTACAGGATCATAGAAGGGTGGAACAGATGGATTTATATTATAAAAGTACAAGAAATTCTAATTTGAAAGTGACTGCATCGGAAGCAATTTTAAAAGGACTTGCTCCGGACGGAGGACTTTTTGTGCCGGAGAAGCTTCCGGTACTTGGAAAGTCTATGGAAGAACTGAAGAATCTGAACTATCAGGATACTGCTTATGAAGTCATGAAGTGTTTCCTTACAGATTTTACAGAAGAAGAGTTAAGGAATTGTATTGAAAAAGCATATGACAGCAAGTTTGATGATGAGGCAATTGCTCCACTTGTAAAAGTAGAAGATACTTATTATCTGGAACTGTTCCATGGAGCAACGATTGCATTTAAAGATATGGCACTTTCTATCCTGCCACATCTGATGACAACATCTGCAAAGAAGAATCAGGTGAAGAATGAGATTGTAATTTTGACTGCCACATCCGGAGATACAGGAAAAGCTGCCATGGCAGGATTTGCAGATGTAGAAGGAACAAGGATTATCGTATTTTATCCAAAGAATGGTGTCAGCAAAGTACAGGAACTCCAGATGAGAACCCAGAAAGGGGCAAATGTAGATGTAGTTGCAATTCATGGAAACTTTGATAATGCCCAGAGTGGAGTAAAGCAGATGTTCGAAGATCAGGAACTTGCAAAAGAACTGGCTGATAAGGGATACCAGTTCTCATCAGCAAACTCCATCAATATCGGACGTCTTGTACCACAGGTCGCTTATTATGTATATGCATATACAAAACTGCTTGCAAATGGAGAGATTAAAGACGGCGAGAAGATTAATGTAGTCGTACCGACTGGTAACTTTGGAAATATTCTGGCAGCGTACTATGCAAAGAATCTGGGTGTACCGATCGCAAAATTAATCTGCGCTTCTAATGATAATAAAGTATTGTATGATTTCTTCCAGACAGGAACGTATGATAAGAACCGTGAGTTTGTATTAACGACATCACCTTCCATGGATATTCTGATTTCCAGCAACCTGGAGCGTCTGATCTATCTCATCTGTGGTGAAGATTCAGAGAAGACAAAAAAGCTGATGGAAGAGCTTAAGACAACCGGAAAGTATACAATTACACTGGAAATGAAAGAAAAACTAGCTGATTTTGCTGCCGGATATTCTACAGAAGAAGAGACGGCAGAAAGTATTCATGATACCTATCAGAAGACAGGATATGTCATGGATACACATACAGCAGTTGCAGCTCATGTATGCGGACAGTATCGTGCTAAGAGTGGTGATCAGACAAAATGTGTCATTGCATCTACAGCAAGCCCATACAAATTCGTAAAGAGTGTGATGAGCGCTATCGATGCAGAGAATGCAAATGCAGATGAATTTGATCTTCTTCCAAAACTGCAGGAAGTATCCGGTGTTCCGATGCCACAGGCAATTAAAGATATTCTGGATGCAAAAGTACTTCATAATCTGGAATGTGATGCGGATAAGATGAAAGAGACCGTAAAAGGGATTCTGAACGTATAGAAGAATAATATAAAAAATTACTCGGTATGAGAGCCTCTCCCAAGCCAACATGAAATAGGAAAGCTTGGAGAGGTTCTTTTTTAGTTATTGATAAAAAAGTTTCATCAGTTAGAATTAACGAACTGTATGGTTGACCTATACCGTATAGGGGTATAATATAAATGTATGAGATTTATATCAGATAATAGATCTGATTAAATAGATGTTGGGGCAAAAATTCAGCTATGACATCTACAGATAGTCAAAAAATAATAGATGTAGAAGCAGGAGGTAGATTATGATAAAGACGGTATTAAAAGTAAATGGTATGATGTGTGGAATGTGTGAAGCGCATATGAATGATCTGGTGCGTAAGAATTTTCAGGTAAAAAAGGTTACTTCTTCAGTAAAAGATGGTGAGACAGTTGTAATCAGTGAGGAAAACCTGGATATCCCGTTCTTGAAAAAAGAGATTAAAGAAATCGGTTATGAACTGGTAGACGTCCATACAGAGCCATATGAGAAAAAAGGATTCTTTCATTTTGGAAAGAAGTAAGATAGTATCTGTTATAGAAAGAACGCGATTCCCTGTGAAGTGTAAAAGCTTTGCAGGGATTTTTTCTTATTCGATGTCGAAAGAATTTATTTTGTAAATCTTTAAGAATTCTTTAGAACCTTATGCGTTTATATTAAGAACCTTGTTGTAATCTATAGTAGTAAGGAAGATGAGTAGAGAAAGACGAGGTAATGAATGATGAAGATATTAATTACAACAGATTGGTATAAACCAGTGATAAATGGAGTTGTGACATCTGTATTAAACTTGACAGAACAACTGGAGAGTCGCGGACACGAAGTGAAGGTTCTGACCTTATCCAGAAGCTGTCATTCTTATAAAGAAGGAAATGTAATCTATGCCGGATCTGTGGGAATGGGGAAAATATATCCGCAGGCGAGAGTAAAAATTCCGGTTGTTGCGAAAGAATATATGGAAGAACTGATGCAGTGGCATCCGGATCTGATTCATTCCCAGTGTGAATTTTCTACATTTTTTCTGGCAAAGAAGATTGCAGGAGAACTGAATATTCCAATCGTGCATACATACCATACGGTATACGAAGACTATACACATTACTTTTCACCACAAAAGGCGTGGGGGCGAAGTCTTGTTCAGATGATGACAAGAAAGCTATCGGTACAGGTAGACGCAATGATAGCGCCAAGCGAGAAAATTGAACATATTTTGAATGGATATCAGGTATCCTGTCCGGTGGATGTGATACCTTCCGGAATTGATACAGAAAAATATAAAAAGCGAATCGGAGATGGAAGCAGGGAAGCACTTCGCGAAAAATATGGAATCGGGAAAGACGAAATGGTTTTGGTATATGTAGGACGAATGGCTAAAGAGAAGAACATCGAAGAGTTGCTTTGGTATCAAAAAAGTGTACAAAATAATGTAAAACTTGTCTTGGTAGGAGATGGACCATATCGAGAGACATTAGAAATGAAGGCAAAAGAATATGGTGTAGAGCAGTCCGTTATATTTACCGGTATGGTGTCACCGAAGGAAGTAGCAGGTTATTATCAGATTGGAGATCTTTTTGTCAGTGCATCAACCAGCGAGACGCAGGGAATGACTTATGATGAAGCATTAGCTGGCGGGGTACCATTATTATGTAGAAAAGACGACTGTCTGAAAGACGTTATTACAGAAGGAACAAATGGATGGCAGTATGAGAATGAAGCAATGTACATAGAATGTATACGAAAGTGGAGGGAGTTGAATGAGCATGAAAAGCAAATCATTCGCAATGCAGCAGTCCAGGAAGCTGATCAGTTTTCATCCGAGAATTTTGCCGGACGGGTGGAACAGGTCTATCTTACAGTACTGGAAGAAAAAAGATACATGCATGCAGCTTAATAATGTAGAAATGAAGGATATAGATATCAATCATTTGAACAGGAAAGTGAAAGAGCCAAAGACGATGACAAGGCTGTGGAATGTTGTATCTGTTATAGGATTGTTGACTTGTCTTGTTTTGGCACTGTGGGCATACAAAAGTGGAATTTTGGACTCGGTAGAAACCTTGCAGGCATTTATCGGGAAGTTTGGTTACGGTGGAATGGCAATCTTTGTTATTGTTCAGATTATTCAAGTGGTGATACCGATACTTCCGGGAGGAATCAGTTGTCTTGGAGGCGTTATCTTTTTTGGCCCATGGCTTGGCTTTCTCTATAATTATGTAGGAATCTGCATTGGTTCCATGGCAGCATTTGGAATCTCCAGAGTCATGGGAAGACCGTTTCTTTATAAAATGTTTTCAGAAAAGCTGATTCAGAAATATGACTCCTGGACACAAAAAGACAGCCGGTTTTTAAAATTATTTGCACTGGCAATCTTTTTCCCGGTGGCACCGGATGATTTCCTGTGCTATCTGGCAGGAACAACGAAGATGACATGGAAGCAGTTTTCACTTGTAATCTGGTTAGGAAAACCGTGTTCCATTGCACTTTACAGTCTGGGATTAACAACAGCATTTCGGATGATATTCTCAGTCTAATGTGTTATCGGTAGAAGGTAAAATGTTACACCTTGAAGAAAGGTTAAGAATGGGGAGATGAAATTATGAAGACATATATATACGAAGGCGGACTTCGCATTGTTGCAAAAAGTGGAGTAGGAAGCGCAATCCTGCATCAGAAAAATATGTTAAAACAGGCGGAAATTGAGGAAGCGGCAAGCTGGAAGGAGGCGGATATTGTTCACATAAACACCGTGTTTCCGGACTCTGTGATAGCCGCAGGCTTAGCAAAATTACAGGGAAAGAGAGTTGTGTACTATGGACATTCTACAATGGAGGATTTCAGGAATTCCTTTATTGAATCGAACAGAGTAGCACCGCTTTTTAAAAAATGGATTCGTTTTTGTTACAGTCTTGGTGATCTTGTGATTACACCGACTGAATATTCCAAAGGGCTTCTGGAAAGCTATGGCATTCAAAAGAAAATTTATGCCGTTTCTAATGGAGTTGATACCGAGTTTTTTAAATCGGAAAATCATGAAGAAGAGAAAAAGATGCTTCATGAAAAATATGGCATTCCAGACGGAAGAAAAATCGTGGTATCGGCAGGTCATCTGATCCAGCGAAAAGGAATTCTGGATTTTCTGGAGCTTGCAAAGATGATGCCGGATGTAACCTTTATCTGGTTTGGAGGCGGCAATGATAGCCTCGTAACACAGGAGGTGAAAGAGGCAGTTAAGAACAAGAGTGAAAATGTAATCTTTGCAGGATTTGTAGAAGCTTCAGAATTAAAAAATGCTTACTGCGGTGCCGATGCATTTGCGTTTTTCAGTTATGAAGAGACAGAAGGAATTGTTGTCCTGGAAGCACTTGCATGCGAAGTTCCGGTCATCCTGCGGGATATTCCGGTATATAAAGGCTGGATCGAAGATCAAGTACAGGCATATAAAGTACATAATCTGGAAGAATATAAGAATCAATTGATGCATATTTTTGAAAATAATCAGGAACAACTGCTGAAAAATGCAAGAGAACTTGCGGAAAACAGAAGCATCAAGGCAGCGGGTGAAAGATTAAAAGTTGTCTATCGACTGGCAGATACATTTGTGGTAAAATCTTCTCATAGGAAGTTTTTTTATAGAAGTGTGAGAAAACGAAAATATAACTTATGAAAGGAAGTAATTTTATGTCAAAAGAAACTTTAGAGTTTATTCAGGAAAAAGCAAAAGAACTGATCGCAGCACCAAGCTGTAGCGCAGAGGCAAAAGAAGCAGCACAGGCATGGCTGGCAGCAGTCGGAACAGACAAGCAGGCAGAAGAGACAAAGAAATTCATCGCTGAGATGGAAGAAGATATCATTCCAATCGACGGACTGATCGCATTCGCAGAATCCGATGCCGGAGCAAAAGTATTTGGCGGAGCGGAAAAAGCCAAAGGTGTAGCGGAGCATGGAAAAGAAATTAAAGCAGCAGGGGCTAAGTATTGCGATTGCCCAGCATGCGCAGCAGTAGAAGCGATATTAAGCAAGAAAGACGAATTACTGGCGTAGGGGAATTGTTATACAGTAAGAGCAGAGAAAATTAATAGTGTGCTAAAAAAGATATAGATGTTGCAGGCTGGAAATAGAAGTCGACAATGTTTATATCTTTTTTGATATAATAAAAGGAATCTGTGAAAATAAGACATTTTATGTCGTAACAAAAATATAATTGAATTGCGATAATTTGAATGAGTTCCGGAAAGAAGCCTGGAGAAATTTGAAGGGGCATGCTATCATGGTAATAAATAAAAATATATGAAATTAGGGAGAGTTCTAGAATTGAATTATCGAATAAAGAAAAGATGAGACAAAAAGGGTACACGAAATATGCTATGTTTGTAATACAGAGTAGCGGAATAAATTGCATATATAGTATGAATATGGTGAAAATATGTATACAAAACAAACGAAGAAAATGTTAACTATTAGCATTTTAGAAATTTTGAAAAAAATACACAGACGAAAAGCATAGACTGAGTCAAAAAGATATCGTTGAGATTCTTGAGCGAGAGTATGATATGAAAGTTGACCGCAAATCAGTGAAACGAAATCTGTTGAGCTTGGTTGATTTTGGATATGATATTGAATATACTGAAAATGTACGGATTAATAAGAATGGGGAAGAGGAAACTCTTTATACAGACTGGTATTTGGAAAAGAGCTTTACAGATTCAGAGCTTCGGCTATTGATTGACAGTTTATTATTTTCTAAAAATATACCGGCCAAACAATGCAAAGAATTGATCGGGAAAATAGAAGATTTATCAAATTGTTATTTCAAATCGAGGATTGGGAATATAAGTAAGTTGACAGGGAGCTCTTCTGAAAATATGCAATTGTTTTATACGATTGATGTGCTTGATGATGCAATTTCAAAAGGAAAGAAAGTGGCTTTTTATTACAACGAATATGGAATTGATAAGCACTTACATCCGCGAAAGAATAAGGATGGCGTGGTGAGAGACTATATCATTAATCCGTATCAAATGGCAGCTGTAAATGGGAAATATTACCTGATATGTAATTATGATAAGTATGATGATGTATCTAACTATCGTTTGGATCGTATTACAAATATCCGGATGCTTGCAGATCCTGTTAAACCGATGAAAGAGGTAAAAGGGTTAGAAAATGGTTTAAATCTTTCGAAACATATATCGGAACATATTTATATGTATACAGGTGAAAGTGTTCCAGTAAAATTTCAGGCAAAGAAGTACCTTCTTAGTGAGTTGATCGATTGGTTTGGTACGAATATTCAATTTCTGGAAGAAACGGAAGAAGATATAATAGCTAGAGTCGTTGTTAATTTAGAGGCTATGAGAAAATGGGCATTTCAATATGCATTACATGTTAAAATTTTAAGTCCGGAAAAACTTGTAGAATCTATGAGAAATGATATCAAAATCGCAGCGGAGCGTTATGATGTATAATATTAACTTAAGAAAGAGATGAGTTTTAGTATGAATATCGACATGGAAAAATGGTATTATATAGAAGAAGAGAAGGAAGACAGTACATATAGGTTTATATTGGGAGAGAAAGGGGAAAATCCATTAGTAGTATTTGGAATAAATCCAAGTACTGCAACACCTGAAAAATTAGATAAAACTATGAGGATAGTTAAGAGATTAGTTGAGTTGGATGATAATAATTATGATGGTTATATCATGTTAAACCTTTACCCACAACGTACAACGGATCCAGATGGTTTGCATTCTGAAAAAAGTGAATATGCATATAAAAAGAACTTAGAGGTTGTAGGTAATTGTATTAAAGAATTGGTCAGAGATAGTAAAAGCGTTGATATATGGGCAGCCTGGGGAGGAAATATCGATAGGAGAAATTATTTATTAAAAAGTTTGGAAGCTATAGAAAAAATATTACGTCCATATTCTGTCAGATGGCTTGAAAGAGGCGAATATAAAAATCCGCATCATCCACTATATTTGAAAAAGACATTACCTTTTAAAGAGTTTGATGTTGTAGATTATATTAATAAAAAAAAGAACAATATATAAATCCATTTCATTATCCGGAATGGATTTTTTTATGCTCATTTTAAATTTGTAAGGACGACAGTACAAAAGGGAATATAGTGTCCTATTTTTGGTACATAGAATAGGGTATGATTTGTATGTAAAAATATTTACAAAGGTTGAAAAGGAGTGTGTAGATAATGAGAAAAATGGACTTTACTTATACAAGTGGATGGAAAGAATTTGAGCAATATTGTAGAGCATTATACGATGGGTATTGTAACAGATATTGTAAGGCAAATGATAAATTATATGAAAGAGAAATGTGTTTTATTCAAAAAAAGGTAAAAGAGAACAAAGAGCTTTTGAAACAATTATGGGTTTCGGCATTTATTGGAATGGTAGCGAAAAAATATGATTTGACAATTACTGCAAAAACACAGTCATGTGCATTGATTCTTAGTTTGTTCAATCTGCTCCCGTTCAATGCTATGGAAATAGATGTAGATTATTTAAATACAGATATTTCTTTGATAGAATATGAAGTTGGAAAGAGATTTTATGATACGGCAAAGGCGGAAATAGAAGAATTCTTTTATGAGAGTGGTTATGAAATTCTTTGGCTGGGTCCTGTGGATATGTATTGTGATGAGATACAGCCAGTTGGAGTGGCTGTTTTGCCACGATTAAAGAATAAATTAGATTATATTGATGGATGTGGGAAACTGGAAGATGGAACGGTAGGACTCATAGAGGGGGCAATTAGTTCGTATGATGAACCAACAGAATACAAACTGGAAGTGTATTATTTTCGGCCGACAAAAAGAAATACAAAATTGGATACAGAGATTCAAGAGGGCTTAAAGGTTGAAAAGACAAAAAAGTTTGAATGTACATGGAAAGATATGGTCGATACAGGATTGATGTCACCAGAAGAAACGGTTAGATTTCAATACCTTAAGCCTACAAATAGGGATGAGATGGAGCGAATAATAGCTTATTGTATGGCGGATATCAATCATACGGAAATGGCGGATAAGAATATTTTGATAAGTATATATCCGTTCACAAGAGAAGATATGTACATGTATTTAATAGATATATCTATGTCACAAGAAAATGCATATTATTGGACGGAAATAATTTGCAAAGGACAGTTTACAAATGTATATAAAAAAGGAAGTAGTGAAAATGAGGCTATGTGTTTTGACGACGGAGAGGTTGAAATGTTCCAAGCTGTAAAATATTTGCCATCCAATGTTTCTGTTTTAACTACGTATGAACTATACAGGAGATGTGCAGTGCAAAATAATATTTATAAAAAAATGGTTGAAGTGGATTTTTAAATTGTAATATAGATGAAAAATTACATGAGAAAAAGCACATAGAGTAAACCAGCGGTTTAATGATAATACATTTATGATGGGCTATAATGAAGGGAAAATTTATAGAAGTAAAGTGTGAAAAACTTGAACAGGAAACATGAGAAAAAATTTACAGATATAATGTATTGATAGAATAGGAGTATGTAGGAAAATGGCAAGAGAAGATTTGATAAAAATATTTGAAGATACGTTGTTAATGTGTGATACGAATGAAACTCTAGTTAATAAGATTAATTATTCTATGCGGCACAACTGGGTGATATCGGATACAAATATAGAGGATATTAGTGAGAAGCTTATACATGGAACGAAAAAAGAAGCAACTATTATTGTCTCTAAGAAAAGAAGTTTTGAAGCAGCTTCAGCTTATAAAGGAAAGCATATCAGCGTGTTAAATTTTGCTTCCGCAACCAATCCAGGTGGTGGTGTAACAAGAGGAGCCAGTGCTCAAGAAGAATGCTTATGTAGAATCAGCACTTTGTATAAATGTATATCATCGAGTGAGATTACGAAAAATTTCCATAAAAAACATTTGCATGCATTGAGAACGGGAAAGATGAATTTTCTATACAACGACGATTGTATACAAACTTGTGGTGTAACAGTATTTAAGAGAGATACGGAGACTCCGGTTCTTTTGCCGGAGAAAGATTGGTTCGATGTGGATGTAATTAGTTGTGCAGCTCCCAATTTGGCAGCACTTGATTTGAGATATTTGTTACAACATGATAAAAATGGAAAAAGACAGCTATGGATGAAAAGCTATTTGACATATATAAGAAGAGAATTAATCGTATTTTAAATATAGCTAGGGATGCAAAATCAGAAGTTATTATTTTAGGTGCTTTTGGCTGTGGAGCATTTGCAAATCCACCAGAACTGGTTGCAAAAGCAATGCATGCAGCAATTGATGAGCATAAATATGATTTTGAAACTATTGAAATGAATTATCCAGGAAGAGTTGGAGGTAGCTTATGCATTTTTTATATCACAGGTGATACCCATGGGGATTTTAGCAGAATCGAGGAATTTTGCAGAGAAAATGATACAACGAAGGAAGATGTTATGATCATTTTGGGTGATGCAGGCATTAATTACTGGCTGAATAACGCAGACCGTCAGTTAAAAAATGATCTGACAGATTTGGATATTACATTATTTTGTGTACATGGAAATCATGAGGCAAGACCATGGGAGGCAGCAGATTATGAGGAGATTATGTGGAATGGTGGGCTTGTCCATAGAGAAGAACAATATCCGAATATTTTGTTTGCGAAAGATGGGGAAATCTATGATTTTCATGGGAAGAAAGTTATGGCAATCGGTGGAGCATATAGTGTTGACAAATATTATCGGCTGAATCATAAGATGCCGTGGTTTGACACAGAACAGCCGGACGAATGGACGAAGAATTACGTGGAACAGCAGCTTGAGAAAGCTGGATGGTCCATTGATATTATTCTTTCACATACTGTTCCAATCGAGGCAGAGCCAACATGGGTATTTATTCCGGGATTAAATCAAGAGGTGGTGGATAAATCGACGGAAAAGTGGCTGCAGGAGATCTATGATAATCTGGAATTTTCAGAATGGTATGCAGGACATTATCATGTGGAAAGTGAAGAGAATGGCATCCGGATTATGTTTGAAGACTATGATGAGATATGTGAGGAAGAGTAGAGAAGTCTTTCGAAAATGAGTGGATTTCAGGTAAACCGATTTTATACTTCTGGTATAATGACATTGTAAATCATATATGGTATAGTATGGTAAGAATGAAGGGTTAAATCTAATTGCTAAAGGAGAGAACATTATAATATTCAGAAAGCAAAAGCAGATGTCGGTCAGAGAACTGCAGGAAGCATTTGGCTTTGAGACACCACAGGCAATATACAAGTGGCAGCATGGAACGGCATTACCAACGATTGACAACCTGGTGATCTTATCGGCGGTGTTAGATGTGCGGATGGATGAAATTCTTGTATTGCAGGAAAGGTGTGCGGCGTAATCATTACAATACAAAACTAGAACAATATAAAACTGGAAATAAGTTAGATATAATAGAAAGAAAAAAGTAGTAAAAGAAATGATTTGATTTACATCAGACATGCACTTGGGGCATGAGAAAGCATTAGATTTTACAATCAGGCCATGGCAGCAGATTGATGAAATGAATGAAGGAATTATTGCAAATATCAATGCAAAGGTAAAGAAGAAAGATGAATTATATATTTTAGGGGATTATTCGTTTAGAATCCCGGCACTTGAGGCTGCGGCATTACGGAAGAAGATTATTTGTGAAAAGGTGCATCTTGTACCTGGAAATCATGATAAAGACTGGAACCATAAACTGGTAGAGGGAACCTTTATTGTGGAACCGCCGATCAAGGTTCTGAAAGAGAATGGCAGGAAGTTTGTGTTGTCACATTTCCCGATGATGGACTGGCAGTCTATGTCACATGAATCGATTCATTTGCACGGACATATCCACAGTCAGGGAAGTCTTTATAATGAGATGAATCGTATGCAGGGAGTGTATCGTTATGACGTCGGAGTTGATGCGAACAATTACACACCGGTCAGTATGGAGGAGATCCTGACCTGGTTTGACGGAGTAGAATGTCATGGCAGAGTAAAGTGGAAGGACTGGGTAAATACAACTGGAGATGAGAATGTCCAGAGACGATTGGTTGGATTGTAAAAATTGCAGAGTAATATAGGAAAAACATGGAAAAGATGTGTTCGAAAGAATGCGTCTTTTTTTGTATTAATAAAAATAATACAAAACTATTGCCTCATTTGTATTATATGATATAATACAAATGAAGGAGGAATGATTCTATGATTATTAAGATAAATACGAAATCAGAGACGCCAATTTATCTGCAATTACGAAATGAGATTGTAAAGGGCATTGGAAAAGGTGAATTTGAGATTGGTGAGTCATTGCCGACGGTCCGACAGATGGCAGCCGAGCTTGGAGTGAATACAATGACTGTCAGTAAAGCGTATCAGCTACTAAAATCAGAAGGGTTTATTGAGACAGACAGGAGAAAGGGAACGATTGTATGTAACCCACAGTCTGATGAGAATAAATTGGGTGGAGAATTCCAGGAAAAGCTTGCAGATGAATTGGAACTTCTGAGTGCAGAAGCATCTATTCGAGGCATGGAACAGGAAGATTTTATGGAGTTATGTCGTAAAGCTTTTCAGAGAATGGAGGTTGTTTACTTATGATTTTGGCGATTATATTTTTGTTGACAGATTTATTTATATGTGGCATTACGTATATGGTATATGGCAGAAAGCCTGTCTATAGTGACGGGATGATTCTTGGAGTTCATATACGAAGGGAAGTTCAGGAAGAACCAGAACTGGTGGAGTTACTGGAAGGATATAGAAAACAGGTGAAGAGGATTTATGCAGGGGTGACAGTATCGGGTGTGGCAATCTGCGGATTGTGCTTTTGGTATTCCTCTATATTTATGATTGCATGGTGTATCTGGTTCGTTGCTTATCTTGCTGGTGCTCTGGGAGTTTTGTATTTGAATCACAGAAAGCTGTATGATTTGAAGATTCAAAATGGATGGGGATTTATAGAAGATGCAAGTACAACTATGCGCGTGGTAGACACAAGGACAATTATGAAAAGTGGAAGGATGGCATTACCACTATGGTATCACATCATTCTCTTGGCAATATTAGTGATACCGTTTGTTTCAGTTGATTTTCGGGATTATCTCGGAACATTTTCACCAAATTCACAAGGATGGATTTTGTTTATCACATCCGCGACTGTTGAAATTGTATTTTTGTGGATCGCGTGGATTTTCAAAAGAATACCAAACCGGGTATATAGTGAAAATTCAGATTTAAATTATAGGATTAACTATATTGAAAAGAGAAGCTGGAGTGTATGCTTTCTGGGAGCAAATATTTGTAATACGATTGCATGGCTATTTCTTGTGCGGAGAATAACAAAGAACAGATGGATTTATAATATAGATATTTGGATTTACATAGGATTGATCAGCATATCTGTAATTATTGCGATAGCAATGTTAATGTGGATTAAGAAACAAAAAAATATACTGCAAAAGGAAGATGAGACACCATTATACATGGATGATGATTATTATTGGAGAAATGGGTGGTATGCGAACCCGGAGGATCCAAGATTATTTGTGCAGGACAGATTCAACAGTATGAATTATACAACAAACGTTGGAAAGCCGGCAGGAAGGTATATGTTCGGTGGCATTTGTATTGTAGTTGTAGTACTTTTGTTCTGGATGTGTATTGTCTTTTTAAGAATGGATTTTACACCGATTCGTCTTGTGGCAGACGGAACGGATGTTAGAATTACTTCCGGATATACGAATACAACTATGAAGAAAAAAGAGATTCGGAGTGTAAAATTATTAGAGAACGGACTGCCGGAGGATCATTACAACCGGACAAATGGATTTTCAGACGAGAAACAGCTACTGGGAAAATTTGAAGGAAAGAAGACTGGAAAATGCCGGATGTATGTGTGGCTGGACCAGGAAAATGTGCTTGAAATTAAGGCGACAGATTATACAGTGTTTATAAATAGTAAAGATGAAGATGAGATGAATGCATGGTATCAGGCATTAAAGTAATGAACAAAGCGTTCGGAGTCAGTAGGAGAAATTCGTACTTGTTCCGGACGCTTTTTATGTTATGATATGTAGGAACATTTATACAAGGATAATAAAATTATAGAATATAATTTATATGGGGAAAGGAAGAAAGAAAATGGCAAAGACCACTCAGAGAGGTAGTTGTGAGACTTGTACTTATTATACATATGATGAAGAATATGAAAGCTATATGTGTGATGTGAATATGGATGAGGATGAATATATGCGTCTGATCTCTGACCAGCATTACCAGTGCCCGTATTATCGAAATGGGGATGATTACCGCATTGTAAGACATCAGATGTAATATATCAGCTTCATATCTAAAACTTTTATTAAAAACATTTCTCAGTGTGAAAAAGTATACAAATTTACGCTATAATTAGATGAACTAAAAATTACAGTCAAAATATAACTATAGGAGAATTTGAATGCTTCAAATACAACACATCAAAAAAGAGTACCGGACTGGAAGTCTGGTACAGAAGGCTCTGGACGATGTGAGTCTGAATCTGAGAGATAATGAATTCGTAGCAATCTTAGGGCCCAGTGGTTCCGGTAAAACCACGCTTCTGAATATTATCGGAGGACTGGACCGCTATGACAGCGGAGATCTTATCATCAATGGCATTTCCACAAAAAAATATAAGGACAGAGATTGGGATTCGTACCGTAATCATACGATTGGTTTTGTATTCCAAAGTTACAATCTGATCCCGCATCAGACGGTGCTTGCGAATGTTGAGCTGGCATTGACAATTTCGGGAGTCGGGAAGGAAGAACGAAGAAAGCGTGCAGTGGATGCACTGGAGAAGGTGGGTCTTGGGCAACAGCTTCATAAGAAGCCGAACCAGATGTCGGGAGGCCAGATGCAGAGAGTTGCAATTGCAAGAGCGCTGGTCAATGATCCGGAGATTCTGCTTGCAGATGAGCCGACCGGGGCACTGGACAGTGACACCAGTGTTCAGGTCATGGATCTTCTTAGAGAGGTAGCGAAAGACCGTCTGGTCGTTATGGTCACACATAACCCGGAACTGGCAGAGCAGTATGCGACCAGGATCGTCAATCTGAAAGATGGAAAGATTCGTTCGGACACCGATGAATATATTGTAGAAGAGGAAAATCTGGCACCGCCGGAGCATAAGAATATGGGGAAATCTTCCATGTCTCTTCTGACGGCACTGTCACTGAGTTTTAATAACTTAAGGACAAAGAAAGCAAGAACACTTCTGACTTCTTTTGCGGGATCTATTGGAATTATCGGAATTGCACTGATTTTGGCTCTTTCAAACGGAGTCAATGCTTATATCCGGTCTATTGAGGAAGAGACATTGTCTGAATATCCACTGCAGATACAAAGTACCGGATTTGATCTTACTTCCATGATGGTGGGTATGAATGGGGATTCCGGAAGCAGTGATGATAAGAAAAGTGGAAAAGATAAAGACAAGGTAAAGGTCATGCAGGTGGTCACCAATATGTTTTCAAAGATGGATTCCAATGACCTTGGTGCTTTAAAAAAATATCTGGACAGTGGTGAATCTAAGATTCATGACTATACAAAAGCAATAGAATATTCTTACAATGTGATGCCGCAGTTGTTCCGACAGGACGGTGACAATGTTCGTCAGGTCAATCCGGATCAGTCATTTTCCTCATTGGGACTTGGTGCATCTGCAGGTTCGAATAGTTTGATGTCCTCCATGATGAGTACTAATGTGTTCTTTGAGATGCCGGAAAATACGGATCTCTATGAAGGGCAGTATGATGTAAAAGCCGGAAGATGGCCGAAAAAATATAATGAATGCGTTCTTGTACTGACGCCGGATGGTTCTATGAGCGACTTCTTATTATATACATTGGGACTCAGAGACCAGGTTGAACTCGATGATATGATTAAGCAGTTCATCAACGAAGAGACGATAAAAACGCCTGAAAACATCGGAACTTATACTTATGATGATATTTTGGGAAAGACATTTAAACTGGTAAATGCTTCAGATTATTATGAATATGACAGCCAATATCAGGTGTGGAAAGACAAAACTGACAATGCGGATTATATGAACAAACTGGTTGAAGATGGAGAGGATGTAAAAATTGTGGGAATCGTGCAGTCAGCCGAAGATGCGAAGGCTTCATCACTGACACCGGGAATTAACTATACCGCAGACCTTGTAAATCATGTGGCAGAACAGGCAAAAGACAGCGAGATTGTAAAACAGCAGCTTGCGAACCCGAATGTAAATGTATTTACCGGGGAAGAATTTGGCAATACAGATGGGAACAATGGATTTGACATGAATTCTCTGTTCAGTATAGATGAGGATGCCCTGAAAAACGCATTTGGTTTTGACAGCAGTGCCATGAACAATCTTGGAAGTTCCATGGATCTGTCGGGACTTGATCTTTCCAAGGCATTTCAGATGGACGGAAATTCTATGGATTTGTCCGGTATGGTGAATTTGGATCAGGTAGAAATCAACATGGACAATATGCCGCAGATGAATCTGGGAGATATTCTTACGAATCTGGATGTACAGGTCAATACAGATGGCATGCAGAAAATGCTGTCAAGTCTTTCGGAAGGGTATCAGGAATATGTAAAGAGTCATCCGGAAGCAGATTATTCCAATCTTGGAAATCAGATTGCAGAATATCTGACTTCCGATCAGGCAAAGGGCATTATTCAGAAATATTTGAAAGATATTCTGAAAAATAACGGAGAAGTTACGATTACACCAGAGCAGATTAAGGAACTGTTGACCAGCGTGATGAGTGATTTTCAAAGCTGGCTTGTAGAGCAGAACGCTAATCCGGGCGCAGAGGAATTTGGAATGTACTTCCAGCAGTATCTACAGACCGGGCGTGCCAATGCAATTGTAAATAAATGGGCCAATGAAATATTTGGAAATATAGATTTCAACATTTCCAGTGACACATTGCAAGCTATGGCAAAGGAACTGGCAGAGGGTTATACTGCATATGCAAAGGAAAAGAATTATGCAGATCCGACAAAGATGGCAGAGAATTTCGTAAATTATATAAAGACAGATGATGGAAAGAGACGCCTGAATCAGGGACTTTCAGAAGCAATCAATATGGATAGTCTCCAAAAGCAGATCAGCACGGCCATGAGTAGCTACATGGGTCAGGCCATGAGTGCATATACCGGTGCCATTTCTCAGGCAATCAGTACACAGATGACATCTGCTATGAGTCAGGTGACCACGCAGCTTGCCAGTGGACTTGAAACGGTTATGACATCTGCCATGAGCCGGATTGGAGAAAATCTGCAAAAAGCACTGGGAGACTCTATGAACTTTAATGCCGATGCATTTGCAAATGCATTCCAGTTCAATATGACGGAAGATGATCTGACGGAACTTATGATGTCCATGTCCGGAACACAGAGTGCTTCCTATGACAATAACTTACAACAGCTCGGATATGCGAATTTCAGTCAGCCGAGTTCCATTTCCATTTATCCAAAAGACTTTGATAACAAAGAAAAAGTGGTAGAGGTTCTGGATCATTATAATCAGCAAATGGAAGACGAGGGAAAAGAAGAGCAGGTGATTTCTTATACAGATATAGTAGGAACAATGATGTCATCCGTGACCACTATTATCAATACGATCAGTTATGTATTAATTGCATTTGTGGCAATTTCCCTGATCGTATCATCGATTATGATTGGAGTTATTACCTATATTAGTGTACTGGAGCGAAAGAAAGAGATTGGTATTTTAAGAGCTATCGGAGCATCCAAAGGAAATATCTCGCAGGTATTTAATGCGGAGACATTTATTATTGGACTTTGCGCCGGACTCATCGGTATCGGATTGACACTTCTGATATTGATTCCGGGAAATATGCTGATCCATGCGCTTGCAGGCAATAATCAAGTCAGCGCAATCCTTCCGGCTGCACCGGCGATTGTTTTGATTCTCTTAAGTGTCGTACTTACATTACTTGGCGGATTGATTCCTTCCAGGAAGGCTGCCAAGAGCGATCCGGTGACCGCACTTCGAACAGAATAGAAAAGAAAAAAACAGTCTATACAATCTGAAAAGAGCGTATGGACTGTTTTTTTATCTTTATTTTTTTGTAAGGTATTTTGTTAAAGTCCGTAGTAGTAATAATGTTTCTTCTTGATGTTGAAAGTCAAGTTTGCTAAACGTAGAAAGAAGAGAAATTTCTTTTTTCGAAAGTAAAAGAGAAGGAGCAGAAGTGCTAATTTCTAAGACTTCATCTGCCGAAAGTCCATACAAATTAATCAGTGTTGCAAATGTTTGAAGATCTGGTTCAGCAACATTATTTTCATAACCGGAAAGGGATTTTTTATTGATACCGGTTAGTTCCATCACTTGTTTCTGAGTGAATTCTTTGTTTTCTCGTGCATTTTTTAAGACAGCGCCAATATCCTTCATATGCCTAAAAACTCCTTTTTATTATTATATTAAGGTAAAGGAATTCTTAAACACCAAAAAGTCTTAAAAATAACGACAAAAATATTGACGTCTTAGAATATAAGACATATAATGGGAATGCTAGGATAGGCATGCAATGGGATAAGGCAGAAATTAAATAAACGAAAGTGAGGAAAAAACAAGTATGAAGAACAAAGTTCTTAAACAAATGCTTGCGTTTTCTCTGGCTGTCGCTCTTGTAGGGGGAAATTCAGTAGCAACTTTTGCTGCTGAGCCAACTAACGGAACAGAGTCAAGTGCAAATACGCAAGCAGCAACAGATGCAACTGAGGCAACCGCAACTTTTAGTGTGGACAAAGCGAAAGGATATTTTTCTGATTTTCCTGATCAAGATACATCTACACAGGGGAATTTGCAAGAACAGGATTATGCTATCACATATTTCCCAGCAGTAGTTGCAAGAGAGGGATATGTATGGACAGGCTGGAAGATCACAGATCAGGATGGAAACAGCACAAATGTTGGAACAGAATATGCCGGAGCTAAAACTTGGATGTTTACTCCTAAAGCTGGAAATGTAAAGGTAGTTGCTACATTTAAAAAGAATGTTACTAAAAAAACTGCTACATTATATGTTGCATATGTAGATGAGAATGCTCATCAGGTAGGAACAACTCAGCAGAAAATAACAAAAGAAGGTAACGATGGTGAAAATTATACCTTTAACATAACTAATCTTAATGTGCCAGACGGTTATGAGCTTGTCACAGCTACATGGGAGAAAAGTGTAGCATATGGAGATGAAGAATTTGTTAATGTTACGGTTAAAAAGAAAGAAGCTAAGAAAGCTGATGCTGTTTTGCGTGTTCATTATGTAGATGAGAACGGTACACCATTAGATGGATCACAGTATATTGTTTCATTAACAAAGAATGGACCAGTAGGTGAAACAGCAACATTTGCTGCAACATCATTTAAAGCTCCAGAAGGCTATGAATTAGTTGGTGGTGATATAACTGACGTGGAAGTAGCATATGGAAAAGACAAAGATGTTAATGTAAAAGTAAAAGCTATTAAAGAAGAAAAAGAAGCAAGAGATGTAATTGTAAACTTCAATGTCGCTCCAGAAGAGGGACAGTTTACAGATCCGGCAGGGGCTAAAGTTGTTACATATACAATTAAAGAAGATTCAGCAGATCAGTTCCTTGTACCTACAGTAGAGGCTAAAGAAGGTTACGAGTTTACAGGTTGGTTAGTAAACGGAAAAGAAGAAGGTTTCTGGAGTGCAGATGCAAAGACATTTGGAATTACAGGACTTGCTCACTTCCCAGAAGGATCTGACACAGGATACATTGTTGTAACAGCTCAGTTCAAAAAAGCTGAGGTAGCTAAGAGAAGCGTAACAATTAATGTTGCAATCGATCCTGAAAAAGGCGAATTCGTAGGAAGAGATGATAAGTATGCTACAATCACTTATACAGATCTTGATGAGTTTGCTGAGGCACCAATTCTTTTACCAGAAGTAAAGGCTAATGATGGATACAGACTTGCAGGATGGACAGTAGAAGGAAAAGAGTCAATCAAACTTGATGCAAATGCAACAACTTTAGGATTTGCAGGCCTTGCGCACTTTAACGACGGAGAAAATGTTGGATACATTTCTGTAGAGCCGGTTTTCGAAGAAGTTAAGGAAGAAAAAGCAGCAGTAGTTAATGCAAATGTAGTTGTAGATCCTGAAAAAGGTGAGTTTGAAGGATATGACGGAGCAACAAAGCTTGAGAACAATAACCTTCAGGAAGCTGATGATACACTTGGATTCCTTCCAACTGTAACAGCAAAAGAAGGATATACATGGACAGGCTGGGAAGTAACAAATAAAGCAGGTGAAGTAGTATACACATTAGACACAAACACAAGCTCTATTGTGTTCCCAAAAGGAGTAGAAGATGACTACACAGTAACAGCTACATTTACAGAGAATAAGACAACAGCAGTAGTTAATGCAAATGTAGTTGTAGATCCTGAAAAAGGTGAGTTTGAAGGATATGACGGAGCAACAAAGCTTGAGAACAATAACCTTCAGGAAGCTGATGATACACTTGGATTCCTTCCAACTGTAACAGCAAAAGAAGGATATACATGGACAGGCTGGGAAGTAACAAATAAAGCAGGTGAAGTAGTATACACATTAGACACAAACACAAGCTCTATTGTGTTCCCAAAAGGAGTAGAAGATGACTACACAGTAACAGCTACATTTGCAAAAGATGAGACTCCAGTTGATCCAGTTGATCCAGTTGACCCAACAGAGCCAGCACAGCCAACTCAGCCAGCTACACCTTCTACAGACAATACAGCAAACAATATAGCAAACAAAACTACTGACAATAAGAAGGTAGAGAAGACAGCGGCTAAGAAAGCAGAAACAAAGAACGAAAATAAAAAAGCCCCAAAAACAGGTGATGAGAGTATGCCAATCGCTTACATGCTTACACTTGTAGGAGCAGCAGTGGCAGCTATTATTGTTCTGATTAAGAGAAAAAGAACAATCTAGAAACTGTGAATAATCACATGAAACACAAAAGACGGTATCGAAGATACCGGAATAAAAAGAAAAAAGCCTATATCCTGGCAGCCCTGATCTTATGCATAGTCATTGCGGCGGTAGCAGTTTTTGCTATCAGCCGCATGGCTGGTAAAGAGCAGACATCAAAAAATCAGACAGAAGTAAAAGCGCTTGTTATTAATGCTGAAAAAGTAGACGTAAGCAAACTGAAAGATTTGATTGAAAGTGCCGGAAAGATTAATCAGAGTGTTTATACAGATGAAACAGTAAATACTTTAAATCAGGCAAAAGAAGAGGCCGAAGAAACGATTCAGGGAAAGCTAAATCAGGAAGAGGTAAAAGATTCATATTTGAATCTGGTAAATGCAATTCAGTCACTGCAGAAAAAATAATGATATTTAATGTAATGTTTAGATTTTATAAAATGGAAATTAGATAAATCTGCCTGTTGTAAAAAACGGGTAAATGAGTTATAATAATTCAAGAAGTAAGAACCTGGGATGCACGATAACTCCTGTTATTTTGAACCTACATCACTTTAAACGGGACTCTTATATCTTCGTAATATGTCGAGCCTTCATTATGCAGAGGATGGCAGAAAAGCGAATGCGGACACCCACCTAGCAGACAGCTAGGAGTCAAAATACAGGAACCGGCATTTTGGGGAACATACAAAAGATAAAGGACAGTCGTTTATGCGGCTGTCTTTTTCTAATGTGAGGGGGGACATTTATTTAATTCCCCTTCTACTTGAGTGGGTGTTGAATCAATCATAGGGCATAATGATTAGGGAGAGAATAGAGTTTGAAACATTTTCGAGGAGAAAAGAGATTTTATTATGGTATGACAGTGCTGGTTCTGGTGTTTATTATTGCAGGACTAACAAGTAATCTCGAAGGCGGAGTCCGTGGAAACCGCCAGGAAAAAGAAGCATTTGACCAGAAGCAGGAAGAAGTTCAAGCGGAGCAGAAAAATCAGGGAGAAGAGACGCAGGTAGTGTCTAATCCGAATATCCGGGTTCTTCTTATGACGGATGGATATAAGAATACCATTCATCCGTCTGTGACAGTCAGCTCAACATCTGGACTTTCTATTACGTATGGGGAGACAGTAGAAGAATGTGAAGCAGGGACGGAAGTGACATTTATGCCAGATGATAGCCGTTTTCAGAGTGGGAACATCCGGATCCAGGCAAAAGAAGGGGAGATTACGGTAAATAGCCTGAAGCGTGGATACGGAGTTCCGTCTTATCAAGGTATACTGGAGCTTCGGACAACAGCGGAAGGAATTGCGATTATCAATGAACTTCCCGTTGAGAATTATCTGTGCCGGGTCGTGCCCAGCGAGATGCCGTCCGGTTATGAAATAGAAGCGCTGAAAGCGCAGGCAGTCTGTGCCAGAAGTTACGCCTACAGGCAGATGGCAGAATATGGATATCCGGAATATGAAGCTCATGTGGATGACAGTACGAATTATCAGGTCTACGGCAACAGTGCACCGGCAGACAGCGCAGATCTGGCTGTTCAGGAGACGGCAGGACAAGTCGTGCGTCTGGACGGAGAGATTGTGACGACTTATTATTATTCCACTTCTTGCGGGAAGACGACCAGTATGAAAGCCTGGGGGAATGAGGAGAATGACGGAAACCGATATCTTCAGTCTGTAGAAGTAAAAGATGAGAACGGTGATTATGAGAGAAATCTGCCATGGTATCGCTGGGAAGCAAAAATTTCGGCGAAGACCTTATCAAATTTGATTGGGCTAAATACCGGCAAAGATATTGGAACGCTGCAGAATATCAATATTTTGGAAAATGGACCGGGCGGTGTAGTATTAGCAATAGAGGCTGTCGGTGACAAAGGTAGTGTAAGAGTCTCAACGGAAAATAAAATCCGGCGTGCTCTTGGAGGAAAAGGATACACAATTATAAAGCAGGACGGTACAAAAGTCAAAAGCAGCAAACTTCTTCCAAGTGCATTTTTCACAATAAATAAGTCCGGAGATACATTTGTCATAAAGGGCGGCGGGTTCGGACATGGGATTGGCATGAGTCAGACCGGTGCGAATGAAATGGCAAAATGTGGAAAAAACTATCAGGAAATATTGACTTTTTTTTATCAAGGCGTCACCATTGGATAATTGTTCGTAGACAAAATGTATAAAATCGGGTAAAATATAAAATTATGTAACTGTTCAGAACAGGCTGTATCACTGGGAAAAGTGGAACGCCGGAACATAAACAAAGCTAGGTAAAAGTGATGAAAAAGATAAAAGAATTATATGATGACATCATGGAGCTGACCGGAGAGATAACGAAAGACCATGTAGGGGCATACGCTGCACAGACAGCATTTTTCTTTATGCTCTGCATGATCCCGATTATATTGTTGTTACTGACTATGGTGCAATATACGCCCGTCACAAAGGCTGATGTCATGACGGCTGTGATCCAGGTATTTCCATCATCGGTAGATTCATTGATTACATCCATTGTCAATCAGGTCTATAATCAGTCATCTGGTATTATCCCGATTACGATCGTGGTAGCACTTTGGTCTGCAGGAAAAGGTGTACTTGCCATGAGTTCAGGACTGAACTGTGTGTATAATTGCCGTGAGACACGTAACTATTTTTTCCTTAGGATAAGAGCAACTGTTTATACAGTAATGTTTATACTCGTTATTATATTTTTACTTGTGTTGTCGGTATTTGGTAACAGCCTGAATATTTTTATTGCTGAGCATGTACCATTTTTAAGAAATATGGCCGACTGGCTGATCCGGGCAAGGAATATTATTACACCGATTGTAATGATTGTATTTTTACTGTTGATATATAAATTCCTTCCTAATAGAAGAGACACATATAAAAGGCAACTTCCGGGAGCAGTATTTTCTACGCTGGGGTGGATGGTCATTTCCTGGGTGTTTTCTGTATATGTGGATGTGTTCAAAGGATTTTCCAGTATGTACGGAAGTCTGACAACGATCATGTTGATCATGATGTGGATGTATTTCTGCATGTATTGCATTTTGATCGGCGGAGAGTTGAATATTTGGTTCGGGGAAAAGATTGATGAGAGTGAGGAAAGATAACAGGATAATATAACGAAAGGCGTAAAAAATTAATCCTATAGAAAAAACCTATAGATATATGAAAAGAACTGATTTTACGCAAAATTTTCCTGGTGGTATCATAAAAGGAGATAGTAGATGCCGGGAGGGAGAAGAGATGGAAGAAAAAATTGATCTGAATGTCTGTTACAGGAGAGCATTTGAAGCATTAGGGATTACTGGTTCTGTACAGAAATTTACAGATTATATTACAGAATATGCGCCGGTTGTTTTGATTGTTCTGGACATTGGAGGCAAGATACTTGCAATGTCCCATAAAGGAGAATATAATGAAAAACTGTTGCCGGAAGGTATGGACAGCAAACGAAGAGTAGAATTGATTTCACAGATGATCGAATATCGCTCGAAAGAGTCAAGGGGCAAATCCATGCTCATTCATGTATCGGAAGAATATTATGCTGTGAATGAAATTGTAGTCAAAGGAGATGCAGAAGGTTTCGTTATATCTATTCTGGATGCAGGAATTTATAATGCAAAAGATGCAGAGGAAACATTGATTCAGATGAATGATATTGTCTGTCAGGGACTTGGAATGTTAATGGAGCGTCAGGAACAACATTCTCATTCTCATATATCGACAATACGTCGTGTGATTGCCCGGTTATTATTTGAAGGCGAGGGGAAGCAGCTTCTGAATGGAACGAATGATATATATAACGAATATGTTGTTGCCCCATTTCGAGTAGCAGTTGTACGTACAGAAGTTTATAACAGTCTGCAACTTCAAAAGGCGGCTAATTATGTAAGTGATGTATATGAAAATGTGTTTGTTTATATAGAGGAGCAGTATGCTTGTCTTCTTTTCACGGATATACATACAGAAGAATGCAGAGACAAGATTTGTAAAGTTATGGATAACATGTGTGAAAAATATAAGCTGTTATGTTGTCTAAGCGGGAGCTTTAATGAGATTGAATTGATTGATAAGAAACGATTTATGTGTCAGAAAGCACTGGAGATTGCGCATGAACAGGAACCGGATAAAAGAAGTTTTCGTGAAGAAGATTATTATGTCCAGATAGTCTGTTCTTGTGCATTACCTTATATTGGACATGCGAGATATCTGGAGCGTGAACTTACTGAACTAGCCAGCGAAGATGAGGCAAAGGAAACAAAATTTTATGAGACATTAAAGCAATACTTGCTTGTAGGTAATAATGTAAGTATGGCAGCAAAGAAAATGTTTATACATAGGAATACAATGATTTATAGACTTTCCAAAATTAACGAGATTTTGGGAGTGGATATTAATGAGCCGGGAATTGCTCATAAGATTTTAATTAGTATACTCCTGCGGGAACAGGAGAAAGAGGAGAAGTAGAGAATGGAGATTATCAAGGATTTGCCGGAAATCTTCGATGAGTTTGAAGACAAGAAAAAACAGTCATTTTTGAAGGTAAAAGAATATAAAGAAAAGCAGATTCCGATAATCGGTGCATATTGTTCTTTTTTTCCAAGAGAAATTGCAGTTGCCATGGGAGCAATTCCTGTGGGGCTATGTTCTTCAGCGAATGAAACAGTAGAGCTCGCTGAAACGGTATTGCCAAAGAATGTATGTCCATTAATCAAATCTAGCTATGGTTATGCCATATCTGATCGGTGTCCGTATTTTCATTTTGCGGATTTGGTTGTGGGAGAAACAACATGTGACGGCAAGAAAAAAATGTACGAATTGATGTCTGAGTTTAAAGAAGTTTATGTTATGGAATTGCCGAATACACAGTCAGAAGGCGGACTTAGATTCTGGCGGGAAGAGATTATCCGGTTTAAAGAATTTCTGGAAGAATATTTTCAGGTAGTTATTACAGAGAATGATATTCGACGTGCAATTGTATCGCAGAATAAGCGAAGAGAAGCATTGAAGAGATTTTATGGTTTGATGAAGCTGGAACCAGTTCCAATGTCAGGACTGGAACTTGGTAAGGTGCTTTATGGTTCGAAATATCAGTTTGGTCAGGAAGAGATGACAAAGGAGTTAAATGAATTGTCAGATCGTATTCTAGAAGAATATGAGAAAGGTCGTCAGCTAGAAAAGAGACCGAGAATCCTAATTACCGGCTGCCCTATGGGCGAAGATACAAATAAAATCGTAGAGGCAATTGAGAATAACGGCGGAGTTGTAGTCGGTTTCGAAAACTGTACTGGAGCGAAAGCAGTAGAGCGTATGGTAGATGAAGATGATCCGGATGTTTATGGTGCAATTGCAAGAAAGTATTTTAGCATAGGCTGTGCAATTATGACACCGAACAATAATCGTATCCATCTTCTTGGAGAAATGATTGATGACTATCATGTAGATGGGGTAGTTGAGATGATATTATCGGGTTGTCATTCTGTGGAAATGGAATCCATCAGTGTGAAGAACTTCGTGAATGAAGAAAAGCATTTGCCATATCTGGCTGTAGTGACAGATTATTCAAAAGGTGATGTAGGACAATTAAATACACGATTGGCAGCATTTGTAGAAATGATTCGTAAATAATTACAATTGACAAGGGTGCATTTATCAAATATAGATAGATGCACCCTGTTTTTGTGCAGATATAACATATGTCTATAAAGATAAATATAGATATAAACAATAAATGAACGAATATATAGATACAACCAATAAAATATACAAAAATGCATGGGATAAATTGTGCACGATGCACAATTAAAACAAGAAAGATTGGAATTATAAATGAAGAAATTATTGAGAAAATTGTATAAAATAGGAAAAGTAATTTAGAAGGAGGAAAAAACGTTGATTGAGATAAAAAATCTGAAAAAGTTATGGGAAGACGATGGAAGCTCCGTTCTGGAAGGTATCAACCTGACAATTGAAGACGGAGATATTTATGCGTTAGTAGGTCGAAGTGGCGCAGGAAAATCTACACTTCTTCGCTGCATCAACGGTCTGACATCTTATCAGGAAGGAAGCCTGAAGGTTGACGGATGCGAGATCAAAGATTTGAAAGATAAAGAATTACGAGAATTCAGACGGCATGTTGGAATGATTTTTCAGCAATTTTCACTACTTGAACGAGAGACGGTATATAAGAATGTCGCTCTTCCAATGCAGTGCTGGAAATATCCAAAAGACCAGATTGATAAAAAAGTAAGAGAACTTCTGGAACTGGTTGGTCTTGGAGATAAGATGAATGCAAAACCGAGAAATTTAAGTGGTGGACAAAAGCAACGTGTTGCAGTTGCAAGAGCATTGACTATGGATCCGAAGATTTTGCTTTGTGATGAGGCTACTTCAGCACTGGATCCGAAGACGACGAATTCGATTCTGGATCTGTTGATGGAAATTAATCAGAAACTTGGAATCACAGTTATCATTGTAACACATCAGATGGAAGTTGTAAGAAAAGCGTGTAATAAAGCATGTATTCTGGAAAATGGCAAGATTGCAGATGAAGGTACTGTAAAAGAAATCTTTATTAAACAGCCACAGTCATTGAAGAGACTTCTTGGAGAAGAGACAGTAAAACTTCCCGATGAAGGACATAACATCCAGATTGCATATCTTGTTAATAATATCCATGATGGGGAATTATTTGCAAAGATGTCGAAAGAATTGAATTATGTATTTCCGATTCTAGATGGAAAGATTCAGGATTATCAGAATGACAGCATGGGAATTTTTACAATTAATGTGGATAATGAACATCTGAAATTTGTTGCAGATTATCTCACAAAAGAAGGTTTGAATTGGCATGAGATTGAGACGCAGTGTGAGACAAAGGAGGATGAAGAATAATGACATTGAAAAATTATACTTTTTTACAGTTATGTCAGATGTTGATTGTACCTGCATTTTTTGCAACATTGAAGATGTTGGTGATTTCAGGAATTATGTCTACAATATTTGGTTTTATATTTGGAGTCATTCTCGTTATAACTGAAAAAGGAGGACTTTGCGAGAATGTTGTGGTAAACCGTATCCTGGATTTTCTGGTCAATACGATTCGATCATTCCCGTTTATTATTCTGCTGATTTCGATTATTCCATTTACAAGATTAATCGTGGGAACGTCCATCGGAGAGACAGCGGCTCTTGTACCGCTTACTGTAGCATGCTCTCCATTTATGGCACGTATTTTCCAGAACAGTTTTAAAGAAGTTGACCCTGCCTTGATTGAAGCTGCTCAGTCATTTGGCGCTTCTAAAGTGCAGATTATTGTAAAAGTAATGTTAAAGGAATCTGTTCCGTCCATAATTTCCGGACTCTGTCTCGCAATCATAAACTTGCTTGGCTGTACAGCTATGGCTGGTGCAGTAGGAGCCGGTGGACTTGGAGCAACAGCTCTTACATATGGCTATCAGAACTTCAATTTGGAGATTATGTATTCAATCTGTGTGATTCTGATAATTCTGGTAGCAATTATTCAGTATTTTGGAGACTGGATTTACAAGAAACTGAAGTAAGTGTCTGATTAAACATTTACATTTGGGTTAGAGGTGGAAGATATCTTCTATCTGCTATATTGGCTGAAAATAAGTCTGACTTATTTTTAGATAGATTTTTAAGATTCAAAAGAAGTAAAAAGGAGAAAATCATGAAAAAAAGAATTTTAAGCGTATTGCTGGCAGCAGCAATGGTAGGAACTATGTTAGTTGGATGCGGAAGTTCATCAAGCAGCAAATCATCTGATGATGCAAAGACAGAGTCATCTGATGAGAAGAAAGTAATCAAATTAGGTGTACGTGATAACGCTGATCAGGTAGATGCAGTTATGGATGCAATTGAGGCAGCTGGTTATAAAGTGGATGTTACAGTATTCGATGACAGTAATCAGCCAAATGTTGCACTTGGAGAAGGTAGTATTGATATTAACTGGTATCAGCATGAGCCATTTTTAAAAGCTTACAACGACGCCAATGGAACAGATTTTGTAATGGTTGAACCAAAGACGGCAGCTCCATTATTTGCGATGTACTCAGAAAAAATCAAGTCTGTTGATGAGTTAAAAGATGGAGATACAATTGCTCTTTGCAGTGATGCTTCTAATAAAGCTCGTGGACTTCATTTGTTAGAGTCTCAGGGTCTGATTACATTAGATGATTCCGTAGAGACACCTACACAGTATGACATCAAAGAGAATAAGCTGAATCTTAAATTTATCGAGGCTGATATGCAGGTTCTTCCACAGTCTCTGCCGGATGTAGCAGCTATTCTTTGTGCAGCAGCTCACATGGTAAATGCAGGACTTGATGGAACAGATTATGTATGCGCTTCTGATGATGCAGAAACATACGCTGTAGGATTTGTGGTAAGAAAAGAAGACAAAGATGCAGAGTGGGCAACAGGACTTGCAAAAGCTGTTCAGTGTGATGCGCTTGCAGATTACTACAAGACAGAGAAAAAGGGAACGATGGTTCCAATGTGGGAGTTAAACAAATAGTTCTATGGAATTAGCTGGAATGACGATGTACAAAACTCTTGTGATGACGATACTTGCGCTTGTTGGGGTATTCTGTTATCACAAGAAGATTGTAGATCAGGAGATGAATAAGAAATTATCAGAACTGGTGCTGAGTTTATTCACACCAGTCCTGCTCTTTACATCATTTCAGAAAGACTTTTCAAAAGAGCTGGTAACAGGGCTGATGATATCGGTTCTGTTATCAGCTATTGCTTTTTTTCTGATCTGGTGTATCTGCAAATGGGTCGTCCGAAAATTGGATAAAGATTATGCAGTTGTGGAATTAGTTGCATTGATGTATTCTAATTGTGGATTTATCGGAATACCGATGGCACAGGGGATTTTTGGGGCAGAAGGAGTTTTTTATATGACTGCCTATGTAGCTATGGCGAATTTCTTGCTCTGGTCACATGGCGTAATTGTAATGTCTGGGAAAAGTGATATCAAATCTTTGAAAAAAGTATTTACATCACCGACAATTATTTCCATTATTCTTGGTATTATCTGCTTTGTTGCACAAATCCGTGTTCCTCAGATTATTGAAGAACCAATGGAAATGATTGCAAACATGAACACACCGATGGCGATGATGGTAGCGGGAATCAATATTGCTCAGGCAGATCTGAAACAAGTATTTTGTCATTACAGATTATATTGGTTAAGCTTTGTAAAGCTGATTGTGATGCCATTTGCATTGGTAGGAGTCTTTTATTTTATTCCAGTTTCACAGCTCGTAAAGACTATTGTGATACTGGCAACAGCGTGTCCGGCAGGAGTGACGGGAAGCTTATTTGCACTTCGCTATGAAAAAGACTCCGTATATGCAGCGGAAATATTTGCTATGACAACGATTATATCAATTGTAACAGTACCATTTTCTATGTTGTTCTGTTAGAAGAAAGAGGTAAGAAAAGATGGAATTAGTAAAACTTGAGATGACGCCAAAAGAGAGGAAGATAGCTTACGCAAGAGGAGAAGAGGTGGACCGTATTCCGACGTCTTTAAGTGCAGGAGAGACAGCTCCTCCGTTATATGGGATTTCCATTCGTGATTATTATTTTTCAGCAGATGCCATGGTGGAAGTAGAGAGCCGTCTGGCAGAAGATTTTCAGGCAGATAATATGGGGATGGGACTGGGACTTCGGACGCTGGTAGAAGCACTCGGAACAAAGCTCGAGTATCCGGAGCACAGCGTTTCTTATATTGAAAAGCCGGCACTGGAAACCTTTGATGACCTGGATCATATGGAGCTTATTAATGTTGAAAAAGATGGAAGATTTCCTATCATAATAGAAGCATTTGAAAGACTTCAGGAAAAATATGGAAAAGAACGCGGAATTGGTAGTGGACTTGCAGGACCATTTACAACAGCTGCAAGTTTGATTGGAACTGAAACATTCTTAAAGGGTACGGTCAAACATAAAGAACAGGCCCACAAATTATTGCAGTATAGTACAGACTGTGTTGTAAAATGTTGTGAAGATCTTCATCGTAAACTGGGAATTGGGTTTACACTTTCTGAACCAATGGGCTCCAGAGATTTACTTAGTAAACGACAGTTTAAAGAATTTTTTGTCCCTTATATAAAACAGGCAGTAGAGCGTATGAACAAATTTCAGGGTTCAACTGGAATTCATATATGTGGACATACCAGGGATCGCTGGGAAGAAGTTATTGGCACAGGAGTCAGTGGATTTTGGGTAGATAACTGTGAGAGCCTTCAGGAATTGAAGGAATGCTATGGTGATAAAGTTGCAATCAGTGGAAATGTGCCACCTGTAGATGTATTGAAAAATGGAACATTTGAAGAAATTGACCAGGCAATTAAGAAATGTATTATTGAAGCTGGAGACAATCCGAGGGGATATAATCTCTGTCCTGGATGTACCACTCCGATAGATACGACGAAGGAAAACATGATTGCATTTATGAATGCAGCTGCAAAGTATGGACGTGGTGCAAGAAAAGGTTATATGCCAAGAGGTATTACAGAGTTATAAGCAGTCGTGTTGAATATTATTTTGTACAGTAAGATAATGTTGTAGCCGGAAACACTCAACTATCATATATGTGATAATAAGTAGAAGAGGTACGAAAAGTATGAGAGTGATAAAAAATGTGAATAGGATCTATACAGGAAAGAAAACCCAAGAGATTTCCGATTATGAGATTCAAAATCGGAGAGTAGCAAGAGAAGCTGCAGCAGAAGGTATGGTTCTTTTAGAAAATTGTGAGCATATTTTACCATTGCAGCCAGGAAGCAAGGTTGCTTTATATGGAAGCGGAGCTGTAAAGACTATAAAAGGAGGATCTGGTTCCGGTGATGTAAATGAACGCGAGACTATTTCAATATGGGCAGGAATGAAAAATGCAGGATACGAGATTGTAAATGAAGACTGGCTTAGTGAATATAAGTGCTTGTATGAAATAGAAAAAAAAGCCTGGCGTGACAGGATACTGGAGATTACAGGTAACCGTGAACACGCAGCTTTCTTCCGGACATTTGCAAGCCATCCGTTCCAGATTCCGGCAGGAAGTGTGCCGGATGTGGAGACGGTAAAAAAATATGAATGTGATATTGCATTCTATATTATAAGCCGCACGGCCGGAGAATCCGCAGACCGCAAATGCGAGAAAGGTGATTACTACCTGTCTGATGAAGAACTACAGGTTTTAGACGGAGTATGCAAGTACTATGATAATGTTGTGCTTGTACTTAACAGTGGCGGAATCATTGACCTTGGATTTAAAGATTGTTATTCATCTATAAAAGCCGTGATCCAGATGGGACAATGTGGGATGGAAAGTGGAAATGCTTTCGCAGATGTTGTGTCTGGAAAAGTAACATTTGGCGGACATTTGACTGATACATGGGCATTTAGATATGAAGATTATCCCAATGCGACGACATTTTCTTATATGGATGGAAATGTACACAAAGAATACTATAAAGAAGGAATTTATGTAGGATATCGTTATTTTGATACATTTGATATACCTGTAAGATATTGCTTTGGACACGGGTTATCCTATACGGATTTTGAAACGAAGCTTACGAACATTGTATATAAAGCAGGAAATTTGGATAAGTCGGGAGAAATCAGAGTTTCAGTAGAAGTAAGGAATGTCGGAGAACGATATGCGGGAAAGGAAGTTGTACAGATTTATGCGTCTTGTCCTCAAAATAAAATAAAAAAAGAATTTCGGAGACTTGTGGCATTTGCTAAAACAAAGCCACTTGAACCTGGAGAATGTCAGAAAATAGAACTTTCTATTTTGCTGAAAGGATTATCCAGCTATTGCGAAGAAAAGTCTGCTTGGATTATGGAAGAGGGAATGTACGGAATCTGGATAGGTAATTCGCTCGAACATGCAAAAGTTGAAGCAAGTATAGAACTGGATAAAACAGTCATTCTTGAGCAGGACAGAGCAAGCTGTTTAAGAAAAGAAGAACTGGAAGAAATATTTCCTAACGAAGACAGTCTTTTGAAAAAAGAGGCAAAATGGAAAACGGAGACAGCCGGAAAAAGAAGTGTTGCATTGAGAGCAGAAGAGCTGGATACGACAGAAATTGTCTATGGAATAGAAAGTGATCTGTTAGAAAAAGAAGCGTTGCAAATGGCAGAGCATTTATCTGTGGAACAATGTGTACAGATGTGTACGGGTGCAATCCGGCGCGGAAAAGATGGAACAATTGGAACTGCTGGAATTACAGTTCCTGGAGCAGCGGCAGAAACCAGTCTTGTGGCAGTAGATGAAGGAATTGCAAGTATCACACTGGCAGACGGACCTGCAGGTTTACGTTTGAATAAATTCTATGATGTTGTGAATGGTGAACGAAAAATTCAAGATTTTATTGATAGTGTGGAAGACGGACTTTTTAGAATCAGTGATGAGAAACAAGGAGAGAGATATTACCAATTCTGTACCGCATTTCCGATTGGAACTGTACTTGCCCAGTCATGGGATATGGAAGTTCTGAAAAATGTTGGCCGTGCGGTTGCTAAAGAGCTTGAAATCTTTCAGATTACATTGTGGCTGGCACCGGGAATGAATATTCACCGGAATCCACTGTGTGGAAGAAACTTTGAGTATTACTCGGAGGATCCACTTATTTCAGGCATCATGGCAGCGGGCATGACGGAAGGGGTTCAGGAGACTGTCGGAGTTGGAACGACTATTAAACATTTTGCGTGCAACAATCAAGAAGATAACCGGTTCGGCAGTGACAGTATTATCAGTGAACGTGCACTGCGGGAAATCTATCTGCAGGGATTTGAAATCTGTGTGAAAGAAGCACAGCCGATGGCAATTATGACTTCTTATAATCTGATTAACGAAGTACATGCAGCCAACAGCCATGATCTTTGCACCAAGATAGCTCGTGACGAATGGGGATTTAAAGGCTTGATCATGACTGATTGGGGAACGACAAATGAGATGCCGGAAGGATATGCAAAATGTTCCAGACCAGAAATTTGTATTCAGGCAGGAAATGATCTGATCTGCCCGGGGGTGGTATCTGATCATGAACAAATCAGAGTTGCGTTAAAAAATGGAACTTTAAAAGAAAGTGAGCTTCGAAGATCTGTAGCAAGACTGATTGCAATTATATTAAAATCCAATGCATATAAATAAACAGATTTAGCAAGTTTATTATTATACCAGATGTGGGTTGATTCTATAATATAAAACTAAAAATTCCTTATAGATTACAACAATAATAAAGCGCATATATGGAAACAAGCTATTTGCTGGCGAGAGTAGAATGGGTTAAAATTAATTATGTAGAGTGCATAGTGATGATTATAATTCATTGAAAAGGGAATCCAGTGAGAATCTGGAACAGCCTATTCTACTGTGAAGCGGACGATGGTCTGGAAAATCACTCTGGCTAAGATGCAAGGGGAAGATATGATCAAAGGAGGATGCAAAGTCAGGAGACCTGCTATGTATATGTATGGGATTCCGGTAGGGGAAGAACAGCGGTTACGCTGTTTTTACTCTGCCTTTTTTAATATATAGAAATATAAAAAGTATAAGGAAGATTATATGAATGCTGCTATAATAGTCTGCTCCACACTTACAAATCATGTGAAAGCAGCACAGAAAAAAATGAATACAAATTATCCCATTATTGAACTGGATAATTCCAAGCATAGCAGACCGGAAAAATTCTGGCAGTTGGCATTTCTTGCCATGGAACAACTTCCGGAGGAAATAGACACCGTGCTTTTGGGACTGGGAGTTTGTGGAGGGGCATCAGTAGGATGGACTTTTCCAAGGCGGACAATTATGCCAAAAGTTGATGATTGTATTACACTTTTAATGCATACGGACGAAAAGTTTCATTACAACTTAAAAGAAGTCGGACATTTTTATTTGACTGAAAACAGAGATTTGATGTCTATTGAACAGATGGAACAAGATTTAGTTTTAAAGTATGGCGAAAGAAGAGCCAAAAGAGTTATGAAAGTCTGGTTTGATGCTTACAAGAGTGTAGATATTGTGGATACAGGTGTTTATGATTGTTATTCAAAAGAATATGTAGAGCGTGCAAAAAGGGAGTCTGCAATTATAAATGTGCCATATCAATATGTGCCGGGAAGTAATATTATATTAGAAAAATTAGTGTCTGGGAAATGGGATGACCAATTTTTGATTATTGAAAAGGGAGGTGTAATGACAGAAGAAGATTTTGGAATGACAAACAAAGAGTCATTGCATACAACATATGTCGTGTAAAATGGACACCATATTGAAAGATTGAGGCGTAGTTTTTTGGAGTTTTACTATGTTCCCAATTCAAGAAAGGAAGTTATGGATTATACGGAATTAAAGAAATTAATGAGCGAGCAGAAGGTTGAGATGACTGCGGCGGAGCGTATCAAGGCCTACAACGAGGGGAAAGAGGTAGATCATATCCCGTATACATTACAGGCACCTGATCCGGCTATGGCAGATATTTTTGGATTTACAACATCACAATTTGCGAAAGACTTTGAAGTGAAAAGCGAAGTAATCAGACGAAGAAAAGAAGAATTTGGTCTGGATAGCTTTAATGTTGGATTAGGTCTTCGCACAATTGGCGTTGCGCTTGGTTCAAAGTTAGGGGTTCCTGAACATGGAATTGATTATATTGAACATCATGTGTTGCAGGATTATGCGGATTTCGACAAATTGGAAGTGACGGATCCTTATAAAAATCCAGTTCTTGCACCGATTTTGGAAAGTGCCAAGAGATTGAAAGAACGTTTCCCGGATGTTAGTATGACAACGAGTGTGGCAGGTCCGATTTCAACAGCTATAGCAGTCAGGCCAGTTGAAAAGGTTCTTCGCGATACGAGAAAGAATCCGGAAATGCTTCACAAATTGCTTGATTTGACAGTTGTCTGTTCTTTAAAATGGTTTGAAGCATTTTACCATGAGTTCGGATCGGTCGGAACGAATTTTTCCGATCCGGTAACCTGTATGGATGTAATTAGTAAGAAGCAATTTGATGAATTTTCGCTTCCTTATATTAAAAAACTGATTGATGGAACAGAGAAAATTATGGGATCAAGACCGGGAGCTCATATTTGTGGTAAGACAAGCCCTATTTGGAGTGATCTTGCAGATGCAGGTCTATTTTCATTCAGTATCGATAATTGCGAGGATTTGGAGTTTGCTAAGCGTGAGGTGGGTGACCGGATGCGCTTTGCCGGAAATGTTCCGCCAATCGAAGTGATGAAAGATGGATCGATTGATGATGTCATTGAGGCATGTAAAGACTGCCTGAGAAAATGTGGAGATAATCCAAAAGGTTACATTTTGAATACAGGATGTCAGCTTCCAATCGGTACACCGAAGAGAAATGTTGAGGCATTCATCTATGCGGCAAGAAAATACGGTCGTGGTGCGCAGTTAGGAAAGCTTCCGAGAGGCATTCTGGAAGATTAAAATATGCAAAAATGATATTTTGAAGCAAAAAAGATATTGAAAATGCATAATTTTCCACATGAACTTGCAAAAAACTGGTTGATGAATCAGAATAAGGTATGATATAATTTTATATCAGAGAAAAGGCATTGTCTTATGACAGTGCTTTTTTGGGGTAAAATATAACGGGGAAATAAAATCAAGTAAAGAGAGGTTAAAATCATGAAACAAAAGAAAAAAATGTCTTTGGCAATGCAGATTTTTATCGCATTGATTCTTGCAATTGTAGTAGGACTTCTGATGCAGAGTCATGCAGAATTTGCAGAGAGTTACATTAAGCCGTTTGGAACAATTTTCCTGAACCTTGTAAAGTTCATCGTAGTTCCAATCGTATTATTCTCCATTATGTGTGGGATTATCTCCATGCAGGATATTAAAAAAGTAGGAGCAATTGGTTTAAAGACCGTTGTATACTATATGTGTACAACCGCATTTGCAATCACATTTGGATTGATTGGAGGAAATCTGTTCAAAGGAATGTTCCCGGTCGTTGCAACAACAGACTTGACTTATGAAGCAGCAGAGTCGGTATCATTTATGGATACAATTGTGAATATTTTCCCATCCAATTTTATTGCACCGATGTCTGAGTCCAATATGCTTCAGGTAATTGTGATGTCAGTATTGTTCGGATTTGCGATTATTCTGATTGGATCGGAGAAAAATCCACGTTTGATCCAGGGGTGTAATGATCTGAATGATATGTTTATGAAATGTATGGAGATGATCTTAAGATTATCTCCAATCGGAGTATTCTGTCTGTTGTGCCCGGTTATTGCAGTAAATGGTCCGATGATCATCGGTTCACTGGCAATGGTGCTTTTAGCAGCGTATGTCTGCTACATTATACATGCAGTTGTTGTATATTCATTAGCAGTAAAGACAATGGGCGGTATGAGTCCGATCGCATTCTTTAAAGGAATGCTTCCGGCAATGATGTTTGCATTTTCCAGTGCTTCTTCCGTAGGAACACTTCCAATCAATATGGAGTGTGTAGAGAACATGGGAGCATCAAAAGAAGTGACTTCATTTGTGCTTCCGCTTGGAGCAACAATTAACATGGACGGAACTGCAATTTATCAGGGAGTATGTGCAATCTTTATCGCGTCCTGTTATGGAATCAACCTGACACTTCCACAGATGCTGACGATTATTCTGACAGCAACACTGGCATCTATCGGAACAGCAGGTGTTCCGGGATCTGGAATGGTTATGCTGGCAATGGTACTTACATCTGTAGGACTTCCGGTAGATGGAATCGCTCTTGTAGCCGGAGTGGATCGTATCTTTGATATGGGACGTACAACAGTAAACATCACAGGTGATGCAAGCTGCTGCATGGTTGTCACAAATCTTGAGAAAAAGAAAGCATTAAGAAAAAAATAAGTATGTAGTTTCGCAAGTAGGAATGTAGAGCCATTCTTAATTATGTACACTTGGTTTTTATGAGGTTATTCTTTTTAGGAATTCCATGAAGACTGAGTGTATTTTATTTGAAAAAACGATAATTGGGTAGATATATTAATATTATTTATTTGAAATAAGCGTGCTTAATAATTATACTGGATGTAGAAGACTATATTAGTGATGGATTTGACATTTAAAAGGGAATCTGGTGAGAATCCAGGGCAGCCTATTCTACTGTAAGATGGACGAAGCTTCAACAGAGTCACTGGTATTTATATCTGCAACAGAACAGCAGTAATATAAGCCGGGAAGAGGAAAGCAGAGGATGAAATCAAGCCAGGAAACCTGCTATATAGGAATTGGGATTTTCGGTAGGGAAAAGAACGGATACTTCGGTTTATTTCCCCTGCCTTTTTTATTGGAGAAATATTTTTATACGAATCGTTCATGACAGCGATAGAAGCTATAGTGTATAAAACCCAGGGGGAATATTGAGAAACTTATTGTTTGCATGTATAATACGAGGAGGAGATTTATGCACGAATTAGACCAGATGACACCGAATCAAAGACTGAATGCTTTTATGACAGGACAAGCAATGGATCGAATGCTTGCAATGCCGGTCATAGTATCTATGTCAGGCGATGTATGTGGGATGACCCATCGCGAGAAAAGAAGCTCACCGGAGAATGAGGCAAAGTGTCAGATTGAAGCGTACAAAAGATTTGGTAATGACCTTGCAGTCATTGAATACGGGCTTCACATGGTAGGAGTTGGACTTGGGGGAACGACCAATGATCCGGAGTTTCAGACACCTGCAATCGCAACGTATCCGCTTGAAAGTTTGGATGATATTGACAAGCTGGATCCGGAACGCCTGAAAAAAGAAAATGATCCGCACCTAAGACATTGTCTGGAGGCATGCCACATTGTAAAAGAAGAAATTGGTGATGAAGTACCGGTCGGGGTTCTGATTACTGGACCATATACAGCTGCCACAAGCTGTTATCCAGCAGAGAAGCTGTTCCGTGCTATGAGGAAATCACCAGAAAAGGTTCACAGACTTGTGCAGTTTACAACAGATTGTCTTATCGATATTTATAAAGAGTTCATTCAAGAAGGGGTATTGATCCTACAATGTGATCCACTCGCTTCTGGCACAATCTTGAGAAAGAGTCAGTATCAGGAGTTTGTGCTTCCGTATGCAAAAAAAGTAAATCAGGCAATTCATGATGCAGGAGGAATGGTCTGCTATCATATATGTGGGGATACGACCAAAACAATTGATGACATGGCAGATGCAGGAAGTGATATGATCAGTGTGGACAATGTCGTTGATTTGGAGCATGTAAAAAATACAGCAGGGCAGAAGATGCCGATTCTTGGAAATGTGGCACCGGTCGACTATTTTATTCAGGGAACAAAGGAAGAAATGGAGGCAGCTGTAAAGAGGTGTTTGCAGAAAGCGTGGGATTCACCGAATGGCTACATTCTTGCCTCTGGATGTGATCTTTCCGGTCAGGTAAAATTGGAGAATATTGAAGCTTTTATGAATGCAGCAAGAAAGTATGGAAAGTGGCCATTAGATCATAAGAACTTTGAATAAAATGTGTCGGAAAGAGAATCTGCCCAATTTGAATAAAAAGATATAAAATCAGAAAACTAATCTGATGGAGGTAGATAAACAGGACATGGTTGTTCAGATTATATCTGGATTTCGGGGATCCGGAAAAACAACATTCTTAAATCAATGTATAGAACAGGTAAAGGGAAAGACTGCGGTAATTCAAAATGATTTTGGTGCACAGGCAGTTGACCGGGAAAATGCAGAAGGCAGCTTGATTTATGAAGAAATCGGTGAGGGCTGCATTTGTTGTGGGATGGCACTTGAGTTTGAAGAAAAGATGCGCCGGATTGCCATGGAAGATTGTCCGGACAGAATTTTTATAGAAGCATCTGGATTTGGAAAACTGTCCGATGTCGTGAAAGTATGTACGCAACTAAAAGAGAAGGACCATCTTGAGATGATGATCGGACCGAATGTTACAGTTGTAGACATTGGCATGGTGGAGGCATATGCTTCAGGACTGGGAGAATTTTATGTAGATCAGATTAAACATGCAGATGCAATCCTGATTAATCATATTGATGCGGAGGAAGAAGAACCAGAAGAGATTGCGGAAGGCTGGAAGGTGCTGAAAAGACTGAATACGAAGGCTTTGAAAAGTGAAGATGCCCGGGAAGTATTAAAAAGTGTAATGGAATCTGGAAGCGTAGATCAAAATCTTCAGATAGAAGGAGATACGCTTATAAAATATCTTGGAGCTGACGCATTTGTAGAAGTGCCGGATGGTATCCAGATCATCGCAGACAGTGCTTTTGAGTATTGCATGGAAGTGCAGGAAGTGCATTTGCCAGATTCAGTGGAACGAATTGGAAAGCATGCCTTTCAGGGGAGTGGAATCAAAAAGATACATTTACCGGAAAGCATAAAAACAATCGACATTTATGCTTTCAGCGGAACACCTCTGGAATATATAGAATTACCGGAGAATTTGCAGAAACTTGGGCACAGTGCATTCCGTTATTGCAGGATGTTAAAAAAAGCGAAGTTTCCAGAACATCTGGTGGAGATTCCGCATGATACATTTAATGATTGTGGAAAACTGCGGGAAGTAATACTGCCGCATGATACGGAAGTGATTGGGGCTCATGCATTTTCCGGGTGCGCGGCACTGGAACAGGTGGATTTACCGGAGAGTGTGAAGCGAATTGAAGAAGGTGCTTTTGTGACTTGTGTCAGTCTGGAGAAAGTACATTTGCCAAAAGGACTGGAGGTGGTAGAACGCAAGGTGTTTTACCGGTGTACGAATTTAAAAGAACTTCATTTCCCAAAACGGGTGACAGAGTTTGGCAAAGGCATCTTTTCACAATGTTCTGCATTAAAACGAGTGTATATAGAAGGAAACCCGGTGGATGAAGAAGTGTTTCAGGACTGGGATATGTGGACAACTTGCTATGATATGGAAGAAATCATTGCACCGAATATGAGGATTACGAGATTTGCAAAAGAATGGAGAATGTGGGCGGCAGCAGGTCTTGCAGATTACCTGGTAGAACAGGGAGATGTAAGAAGTGAAATCCTTGATTCTTATGTGAAGGATCTGAAAGAAAACCGGAGTTCCTATGAAGTCCTTTTATTAGAAAATAAAAAGTTATTACAGTTTTTCATTCATTACAATTTATTGGCGGAACAGGCAGTGAACAGACTTCTGGATCAGTCACTGCAAAAATCCGATATGGAGATCCGCAGCATGCTGTTGAATTATCAGGATGAAATCCAAAATGAGGATAAAAAGGAGGAGACGGGCAGCCAGCTTGATCAGCTTCTGGCAGCGTTGTCATAATATTTATGAATATTAGGGAAGCAAAAGAGCAGATTGAACATGCGGTAAAATTGTACTTGGAAAAGGATGAAAAAGGCAGATATATAATTCCAACAGAAAAGCAGCGCCCGGTATTTTTGATGGGAGCGCCGGGAATCGGTAAAACTGCAATTATGGAGCAGGTTGCGCAGGAACTTGGAGTAGCACTTGTGTCTTACACGATGACACATCACACAAGGCAGAGTGCACTGGGACTTCCATACATTGTAGAAAAGGAGTATGGCGGAGAAAAATTTCAGGTATCTGAGTATACGATGAGTGAGATTATTGCAGCGGTTTATGAAGTGATGGAGGACACGGGAATATGTGAAGGAATTCTTTTCCTAGATGAGATCAATTGTGTATCTGAGACTTTGGCGCCGGCGATGCTTCAGTTCTTACAGTACAAGACATTTGGACAGCACAAAGTGCCTGAGGGCTGGATTATCGTAACAGCAGGGAATCCGCCAGAATACAATCATTCTGTGAGGGAATTCGATATTGCGTCCTGGGACCGCGTAAAGAGAATGGATGTAGAGCCTGATTATAGTGTCTGGAAAACATATGCTTATGAGCAGGGGATGCACCCGGCAATTCTGACCTATCTGGATTTGAAGAAAGATGCATTTTATTCCGTGGAAAATACAGTGGATGGAAAGCATTTTGTGACAGCAAGAGGCTGGGAAGATTTAAGTCAGATCATGTGTCTGAGTGAAAAGAAGAATCTGCCTGTGGATCTGAATCTGATCAGCCAGTACGTGCAGGACGAGCAGATTGCCCGTGACTTTGCAATTTATTATGATTTGTTCAAAAAATATAAAAATGATTATCAGGTGGACCGTATCTTATTTGGCATTCCATCAGAGCAAGTAAGACAGAGGGCGATGAAAGCATCTTTTGATGAGAGGATTTCTTTCCTTGGTCTTTTGATGGATGGAATTACGGATACTGTTAAAGAGACAATGGAGATGCAAAATGCATTGTTTGTATTTGGGGATTGCCTGAAAAAGATAAAAGCAGATGTGGAAAAAGGCCGAGACCTTGTTTCTTGTATCGAACAACAAAAAGAATGTTTAATAGAACAAGAAAAACAGAAAAAACGTGCCGGTAATTTATCCCGTGCCCAGGTGTGGGAAGATGACCGTGTGCTTGTTTATCTGGAAGAATGCCGGAAAAAAGCAGGCATACGGACTCCGGATGAAAGAGATTTTGTAATTCTCAGAGATTATTTTGCCCAGTTGACAGAAAGCTTTCAAGAGCAGACAAGAAAAGCATCGGGGTGTCTGTCCAACTCATTTTACTTTTGTGAAGATGTGTTTGAAGAAGGACAGGAGATTCTTGTACTTGTGACAGAACTTACGGAAAATGAATATACGGCCAGATTTATCAGTCAGTATGGATGTCGGGAGTATTTTAAACATAATAAGAATTTGATGTTCTACGAGAGACAGAAAAATCTTATGGATCAGATTCAAAATCTGGGGCTTGATCAGGTGTAATATTTATGTGTGTGGAAATAATAAAAGTGGCTTCAGAAGTTCTGAACTTTAGCAGACAGAGAACGTTGGTCAATATGAGGTTTCTGGAACCGGCAATTCGGATGCTGACGGAGAGTCCCTCTAAATGTATGTGTAATCGTTCATATGGTATGGGAACAGATGGAAAAAATCTTTACTATAATCCAGAATACGTACTGAGAGCATATCAGAAAGAGAAAGGTTTCGTCAGCAGAATGTATTTGCATTTAGTCGTGCATGGAATATTCAGACATTTCTTTGTAAATCCACAGATCGAGCAAAGAAAATGGGATCTTGCATGCGATATGGCAACAGAATATATCATCGAAAGCTGGAAACTGGACTTTGCAGACATTAGTGCCGGGGCAGATGAAAAGCGGGAACTTGACCGCATCCGGAAAAATGTGGGACTTATGAATGCGGAAAAGATTTATGGATATCTGAAAAAGACAAAAGAGTCAGAAATAGACTGGCTGGAGAAAATTTTCCGTCGGGATGACCATAGCTTCTGGTATCCCGAAACAAAAAACAGGAATGATGTAATCCAGGTGAAATCAGGGCAGGTGAATCAGAACCGGGAGGTCATGTTCTTAAATCAAAAATTGGAAGAGCTGTGGAAGCAGGCTGCGAAAAAGATTCAGGTGGATCTTGAGACATTTATGAAAAGCCGGAGTGGTGAAACCGGTGATTTTTTGGTGAATTTAAAGCTTGCGAACAGAAAGAAGCAGGACTATAGTGCATTCTTAAGAAAGTTCACCAGGCTTGGGGAACGTATGAAGATCAATGATGAGGAATTTGATTATAATTTCTATACTTATGGAATGCAACTGTATGGAAATATGCCGCTGATCGAGCCGTTGGAGTACAAGGATGTCCGGGTAGTGAAAACATTTGTGACTGTGATTGATACTTCAGGGTCAGTGGAGGAAGAAAAACTTCGGAGATTTCTGGACAAAACGTACCAGATATTAAAAAGTGGGCAGAAAAGCGAAGACAGAGTGAATTTCCATCTGATCCAGTGTGATGCGTTGGTTCAGAAGGATGTGAAGATTACATCAGAGAAAGAACTGGAGCAGGTGATGGAAGACTTGACACTTTATGGCCGGGGAGGAACTGATTTCAGACCGGCATTTGAGTATATAGAAGAACTTCGAAAAAACGGAGAACTTACGAACTTGAATGGAATGCTGTATTTTACAGATGGAATGGGTGTTTATCCGAGAAAAAAACCGGAGTATCCAGTGGCATTTATATATGATAGTGAAGTTTTGGATGAGATTCCGGAAGTGCCGGCTTGGGCGATTCGTTATCTGATGGATGACATATAGAATGGATAAATGTCTGTACGAATATATGGAAGTGCTCAATTTGAAGATATGTGTAATTAATGTTAAAATGTATCAAGATAAAACACGTCAAGAGATGAGAATGTCAGGAAAAAACAGCTTGCGGGCTATGAGGTATTTTCTAACAAAATAAAAATTTAGATTATGGAGGATTTATAGTATGGCATCTAAAGAAGAATTATTAGCAAAATTATCAGAGTGTGTAGTAGAGATGGAAGATGAGGAAGTCGTAGAAGTTGCGAAAGAATATATTGAGGCCGGATATCCGGCGTTTGACGGAATTATGGAAGGTCTTGTAGATGGTATGAACAAGGCCAGTGAGCTTTACGATGCAGAAGAGTATTTTGTAACAGATGTACTCCTTTGCTCTGATGCAATGTATGCGGGACTGGATGTACTTCGTCCGCATCTGGAAAATACAGATGATCAGACGAAGAAAAAAGCAGTTATTGGTGTTGTGGAAGGAGATACTCATGACATCGGTAAAAACCTGGTAAAGATTATGATGGAGACAGCAGGATTCGAGATGTATGATCTTGGACGAGACGTTCCGCTTGACCAGTTTATTGAGAAGGCAAAAGAGGTAGATGCAGATCTGATCTGTATGTCCACACTGATGACGACAACTATGGGTGGAATGCAGACAGTTATAGAGAAATTAAAAGACCAGGGAATCCGTGATAAGTTTAAAGTTATGGTCGGAGGAAGCCCGATTTCCAAAAAATTTGCGGACGATATCGGAGCAGAGGGATACTCTGTGAATGCGGTTGAAGCTGTAAAAGTTGCGAAAGAGCTGACAGGAATTGCCTAGATAGAAAAGACAAAAGATGTACTGAAAAGACAAAAGATGTACTGGAAACGGTCTGAAAAGGTATAGGCCAGGCTAAATATAAAAGAATCCGAATAAGAATTCGAAAAAGGAGCTGGGGATTTATGGACGCAAAAGAACGAATTAGGAAAGCTATGCATCAGGAGCCGACAGACAGACCGCCATGTATCTGTCCCGGTGGAATGATGAATATGATAACGACAGATCTGATGGATGAGGCAAATGTAAGTTGGCCGGAGGCACATCTGAATGCCAGAATGATGGCAGATCTGGCAGAAGCTAATTATGAAAAAGGCTGCTTTGAAAATGTAGGTGTTCCATTCTGCATGACGATTGAGGCAGAAGCTATGGGGGCTCAGGTGACTATGGGCAGTAAGATTTATGAGCCGCATGTAACGGGATATGCGATCAATTCGGTCACAGAGTGGGAGACCATTACACCGATGAGTATGGAGGAAGGAAGAGCAAAGGTTGTACTGGATGCAATCCGTATTCTGAAATCCAGAAACTTAGATGTACCGATTATCGGAAATATTACGGGACCGGTCAGCACAGCAAGTTCCGTTATGGAGCCGGTTATTTTTTATAAAGAGCTTCGTAAGAAAAAAGAAGAAGCGCACCGTTACATGCAGTTTGTGACTGATGAGATCATAAAGTTTGCAAGAGCACAGATTGATGCCGGCGCAGATATAATTGCAATTTCCGATCCAAGTGGAACAGGAGAAATTTTGGGACCGAAGCTTTTTGAGGAGTATACGGTCAAATATAATAATATGATCTGGGATGCTCTTCAGAAAGAAACCATGGGAAAAATCATGCATATTTGCGGACAGATGAAAAATGTATATCCGCAGGCAGAACTGATACATTCTGACGTACTTAGTTTCGATTCCTGTGTATCTATGCGTGAGGCACGCGAACATTTAAAAAAGCACGCCCTGATGGGAAATGTCAGTACATGGACGCTGGAGTTTGGACAGCCTGAGAAGGTAGAGCAGCTTGCAGTAAAATGTTGGAGAGACGGTTCCAATATCATTTCTCCGGCATGCGGACTTGGAACGAAGTCACCACTGACCAATATCCAGGCAATCCGTCATGGAATTATGGAGGAAGCAGCTAATGTATAAATTACGTGTCGTTCAGTCTGGCAAGCAATACGATTATGAACCGGGAGCAAGCCTTCTGGAAATCTTGCTGGCGCAGAACATATTTATTGATAATCCGTGTAATGGAAAAGGAGTATGCGGAAAGTGTAAAGTACGCATCGTATCAGGAGAAGTAGGGGAAGTATCTTCTACAGAATTACGTTTCTTAAAACCAGAAGAAGTAAAAAGTGGTGTGCGTCTTTCCTGTATGGTTCATCCACAGTGTGATCTGGAAGTAGAGCTGATGCAGAAAGAGCGCAAGCATGAGGTTCTATCAAAAGGATATGTGCCAAAATTCGAAAAAGACCTGGATATTGTCAAACAGGTCGTGAATATACATAAGCCGCTTTTGACAGACCAGACACCATTTGAAGATCAGATTAAAGAACAACTTTCGAATGTGGAATTTCCATTTTCTGTATTGCGTGGATTCTGTTTCAAAGAAGGAAGTTACACGGCAGTTATCCATCGTGAAAAAGATGGCAAAAAAGTGCTGATGGATCTGGAAGAGGGAGATACTACAGATTCTATGTATGGAATCGCAATAGATATCGGAACAACAACCGTTGTTACTGCACTGATTGATATGCTGACCGGAAAAGAACTGGCAGATTCCTCTATGATCAATGCACAGAAGCATTTTGGGCTGGATGTCCTGACTCGTATTACTTATGAGATGGAGCATCCCAAGGAAGGGGTACAGGCACTTAAGGAAGCAATCGTTGCTTCCATCAATGAGATGATCGCAGATGTCTGTGGACAGACCGGAGTGAAGAAAGAACAGATTTACGAGGTCTCTGTAGGAGCGAACTGTACGATGATGCATATGCTTCTTGGTGTAGATGCACTGTCCATTGGAAAATCACCGTATGCACCAATGTTTGTAAAGGCAAAGGATATTGAAGCAGAGGAGATTGGTATTCATGCATCCAGAGGGGCAAGACTTTATTGTCTGCCGTCAGTATCATCTTATATCGGAGCAGATATTGTGGCAGGAGCTTATGTCTGTGAGCTTCATAAGGCAGATGAAAATGTTCTGTTTATTGATATCGGAACGAATGGAGAGATTGTATTTTCAGATCATGGAAGATTACTTTCCTGTTCCTGTGCCGCAGGTCCGGCACTGGAAGGTATGAACATCAGCTCAGGTATGCGTGCGGCAGAGGGAGCTATTGAAGATGTTGAAATTAAGGAAGATGGCGTGAAGCTGAAAATTATCGGCAATGCCGATCCAATCGGTGTCTGTGGAAGTGGTATTCTGGCAGTGGTAAAAGAATTGGTAAGAACCGGACTTGTAAGAAAAGACGGCGCATTTATCAAGTTGAAGAATCTGGAAGAGACAGATTATCGTTACCCAATGATTGAGATGGATGGTATCAAACGTCAGTTTAAGATGACGGAAGACCTTAAGATTACTCAGGGAGATGTCCGACAGGTACAGCTTGCAAAAGGAGCCATTCTGTCTGGCTTCTATGCACTTCTTAAGAAGGCAGGAAAAGAGATGAGTGAGCTTGACAAGGTTATGATCGCAGGACAATTTGGAGCACATCTTCCGGCAGACAGCCTCATTGGAACAGGAATTCTTCCGGCAGAAGTGAAAGATAAACTTGTCTATGTCGGTAACTCATCCAAGACCGGGGCTTATATGGCGCTCTTATCCGGTCAGGTGAAGCGTGAGATGGAAGAACTGGCTCATCATATGGATTATATGGAACTTGGTGCAACAGAAGGCTATGAGAGATTATTTGCCGATTGCCTTATGTTTCCGGAAGTTCACTAAAAATTGAAGAAACGAATGAGATAGGAAATACCCGAATAAAGCGAGGAAATCCAATCTTGGTTATGCGAAGAGGTAATGTTAAAAATATGGGAGATATAAAAGATTTTAATTGTACATATGATAATTCAGCAGGAATTCGTTCAGAAGTGACAGAAGGACTGGGACTAACATTTCCAGATGCATACACACACTGTGATACAATGGTGACTCTTTCAAAAGTGTTGAAAGAGAAAGATAAAGCAGTTATATGTGAACTTCCATTTTGCCATACATTAGAGGCAGAGGCTATGGGAGGAATTATAAATCTTGGAAATGAGATTGCAGGTCCGAGAGCTGGAGGATATGTCTGTACAGATGTAGAAGAAATATTAAATCTGCCGGACATGGATTTCACGAAAGGACGAATTCAAGAGACTCTTCTTGCATGTAAAAAACTTAGTGAAGAAGGAGAACATGTTGTATTCGAAGTGGCAGGACCATTTACAATTCTCAATGTGCTGATCGATGCAAGATATGTGTTCAAGGGAATGCGAAAAAAACCGGAAGTGATGGAAAAGGTCTTCTGGAAACTGGGAGATCAGATTTTGAAATATATGGAACTGGTGAAAGAGTACGGGGGAGATTTGATCAGCTATGCAGATTCTTCTGGCGGAGTGAATATTCTGGGACCGAAGATGATGGAAGCTGTTACGGTGAATTTTACGTACCCATTCTTGAAGAAAGTAGAGCAGCTTGCCGATGATAAGACTATGATTCTGCTCTGCCCGAAAACGACGTTTGCTCTTATTGGAACAGAAAAAGCGAAGTTTGTGGACCATCAGTTAGAAGAGCCAATCGGATATGCACAGGCCTGCATTCATATGATCGGAAAAGCACATTTTGCCGGACAGATGTGTATTAAGAATGTTGGCTATCAGCTGAATCATGGGATTTTTAAAGAAGTAAAGCTATTGTAGTCAGTGGCTTTTGTTTAACAGCATATTTATGAAATGTCAAAAGGACAGCCGATGTGAAAAAACACATGGCTGTCCTTTCTTGGTAAATCGGACGAATTTATAAATCTATTTACATCTGTATACCCACTTCAAACATTCGAAAAAGATCAAGTTAATTTAAGAGCAGTTCTGCTCTGATCATACGGACAGATTCGTCCGATATTCCATGTTTGAAAAAATAACTATAAATGGTATAATACAAGGAGAAAAGTGTATGGAGAGAACCGAAAACTTAATCATGCAGGAAGACAGATGGAAGCCATTAAAGGAGATGAATCTCACGGACGATTTTCTATTTGATGTGGCAACCGCGGAACTGGAAAATTGCAAGACAATTATCGAATTATCTACTGGTTTGCGATTAAAAAGCCTCAAGTGGAAAGAAGGTCAGAAGGTTATTCACAATATTCCGGGAAAACGTGGAATCCGAATGGATTTTGTCGCAGAATCTGAAGATGGTCGCGTTTTTGATGTAGAGATGCAGAATCGGAAGGAAGGAAATATTCCAAAACGAACCAGATTCTATCAGGCATTGATGGATGCACCAATGTTGAAAAGCGGTGAAAAAGGTTTTGATAAGCTAAAACCGCTGTTTATTATTGTAATTTGTGACTATGATCCATATGGAATGAAGAAGTATTGCTATACGTTTGAAAGTCGCTGCAAGGAACAGCCAGATTTATTACTTGGAGATGAGGTTACAAAATTATTTCTCAGTACAAAAGGGAAAAATGGAGATGAAGTATCGAAAGAATTAGTGGATTTTCTTCATTATATTACTGAGAGTAATGAACATGGACTTCCAGAGGAATGTGATGAAAGACTTCGCCGTCTGCATGAGAGTATACAGGAGATAAAAACAAGTACAAGTGTGGAGGTCGAGTATATGAAGATGGAAGAAAGAGAAAGACTGGTAAAAGAAGAGGCAATAGAGCGAGGTTTAAGAGAAGGGAGAATACGAGGAAGAGAGGAAGGAAGAGAGGAAGGAAGAAAAGAAGGAAGAATAGAAGGAAGAGAGGAAGGAAGAAAAGAAGGAGAACGTATAGGGGAAGAACGGCTTGCCAATTTATTAATGAAGCTTTCAAAGCAGAATCGTCAGGAAGATAGTATTAAGGCGTTGGAGGATTTGGAATATCGTAAGAAATTGTATGAGGAATTTGGCGTATAAATTGAAAAAGAAGCTTCTATGGGAGAAATCCTGTGGAAGCTTTTTAAGCATGTCATTGAAGTATAATGAATTGTAATAAAACCCCGGTTTCATTGACTTTCTCAAGTCTAAATGTTATATTTTGTTATGGAAAATTATGAAGAACGTTCGGTGCTGTTTTTAGAAGACAGGTAAAAGGGAAACAGGTGCAAGACCTGTACGAACTCGTCACTGTGAGTGAATACATAGATCATGTGTTAGCACAGAATCTGAGGTTGTGTTAGACATCCACTGGGAGACTGGGAAGGAGATTCTATGTAAGATTTACAAGTCAGGAAACCTGCCGATCGTTGGTACGGGAAATAGAAATTCCAGATCACGAGTAATTGATTGTGCCGAAATATAAAAAGTAAGAAATCTTTTACATCAGGAAGTAGAAGATTTCTCTTTGTCGTACAATTATTTTCATGATAATTCCCAAACTACAAGGTAAAAACAAAATAAGGAGGAAAAGATGAAGAGAAAAAGTGCAAGCTTTTTAGCTGGAGTACTTGTGGCATCTATGGTGGCAACACCGTTGTCGTATACCAATGTATATGCAGAAGACCAGGATGTGGCAGAGATTGTACAGCAGGTGGAAGATACGTCTGGTGAGTCAGAAAATGTACAGGAAAGTGCGCCTGCAAAAGAGGAAAGCAAAGAAGAAGTAAAAGCAGAAGAAAATGCGACACCTGCACAACCGGAAGCTTCACAGGAGAAAGAAAATACTGGTGCCCCGGCAGATGGGACAGGTGGTCAGCAGGAAGCACAGAACGCTCAGACAAATGAGATAGCAACGCAGGAAGCAGTGACTCCGGTTCAGCCGACAGCAGCTATTAATGGTGTAAAAGTGCTGAAAAATGATGGGAATATTTATAAAATGTTCCCGACTGAGGATGCACAGGTAACAGTGGAGGAAGATAAAATGAAGATTACCTTCCACACAGGTGCAAAAAAAGTATTTGATGCAATTTACCTCGGACCACAGACGGATGAGACTAAGAATCCTGTTATAAAAGGAACAGATAATGGATCTAATTATAAATTTACAATAGAAGTTCCATTATCTAAGAAAAACAGTTGGATTCCAATATCAGTTGGACATTATGATGAAGGAACTTGGAGCGATAATTATCTCTGGATGAGTATTCCGAATCCTGGAGCACCTGTGATTACTTCCGAGCCGCAGTCTGCAGCGGTAAAAGCAGGGAAGCAGGTGAACCTGTCTGTAGAGGCAGATGGAACGGACTGCACTTATCAGTGGCAGTACAGTACAGATGGAACGAACTGGACAGATTGTATAGAGGAAAGTGCCAAGAGTGCAAATTACAGTTTCCAGATGAAAGCAGAACTGGCTGGAAAATACCACTGCGTAGTAAAGAATGCTTCTGGAGAAGTCACGTCAGAAGCAGCAGATGTAACAGTTGCGGCATCTGGGGAAGATGGAAAAGATGACAGTGGAAATGGTGGAAACCAGGGTGGAAATACTGGCAGTGATAGTTCCAATGATAATGCTTATGTAGCAACAGGAAAAATTTCTGCTATTTACGCCAGTGATAGTGAGAAGAATCCGGGGCAAATATATAAAATGTTTAACATTGCTGAGTCAGAGGCAAAGATTGCAGGGGATAAGATTCAGGTATCAATCTGGGTACAACGTGCAAGCAGTGGAAGTTTTACCTATGATGCAATTTATATCGGAAGCAAAGACGATGAAGAAAAGACTCCGCTGGTTATGGGAGTGGTAGATACAGAAAAGGATTTGGAGAAGTTTACTTTTGAAGTACCGAGTTCAATGGCGGGAGGAGAAGTACATTTTGTACCGAGAAATGGAAGAACACAAAAGTTTAGTACATCTAGTTCTCTTGCATTGAAACTTCCGGCTTTAGATGATTTTAAAAAGCAGACGGTAGTTACAATTAAAACGCAGCCGGCTTCAGAGACAACTGCGAAAGCGGGAGATAAAGTATCTCTTTTTGTAGATGCTTCCGGAGAAGAAGGAACTACACTTAGTTACCAGTGGCAGTACAGTACAGATGGAACAACATGGACAAATTGCAGTGATCTTAGTGCAGTTACAGCAAATTACACATTTACAATGGAAGAGAAGCTTGCCGGACAGTATCGTTGTGTTGTGAAAGATAACACAGGTACAGAGGCTGTTTCTGATGTTGCAGAAGTAGTATTTGAGAAACTCAGTGAAAAAGAAGGATATGTAGCAACAGGAAAAATTTCTGCTATTTACGCCAGTGATAGTGAGAAGAATCCGGGGCAAATATATAAAATGTTTAACATTGCTGAGTCAGAGGCAAAGATTGCAGGGGATAAGATTCAGGTATCAATCTGGGTACAACGTGCAAGCAGTGGAAGTTTTACCTATGATGCAATTTATATCGGAAGCAAAGACGATGAAGAAAAGACTCCGCTGGTTATGGGAGTGGTAGATACAGAAAAGGATTTGGAGAAGTTTACTTTTGAAGTACCGAGTTCAATGGCGGGAGGAGAAGTACATTTTGTACCGAGAAATGGAAGAACACAAAAGTTTAGTACATCTAGTTCTCTTGCATTGAAACTTCCGGCTCTGGATGATTTCAAAAAGCAGACAGAGATTGTGATCCAATCACAGCCGAAGGATATAGCTGCAAAGAATAATACACAGGTAACTCTCTCTGTTACAGCAAAAGGTGATGAGAATGTCACATTAAGTTATCAGTGGCAGCACAGTGCAGATGGAACAAGTTGGGCAGACTGTGATGATATCAGTGCAAAGACTGATACATATACATTCCAGATGGCAGCAGATAAAGCCGGACAGTACCGCTGTGTAATTTCCGATTCTAACGGAACAACTGTGACTTCTGATATTGCGAAGGTAGAAAACCCGTCCGCGCCGACAGTGACAGGCAGTCAGGTTCAGGTCGTAAAGGATAATGGAACTCCATATAAGATGTTTGAGGTAAATGAATCAAAAGTTTTGGAAGACGGGGATAATCTGAATATTACATTTTCGACCAAGAATGTGTCCTATGATAAAATTTATCTGGGATATAAAGAGGATACAATTAAGAATCCTGTTATTACAGGAACGAAGTTAGAAGAGGGAGGATATACATTTACATTCCCAGTATCTGCATCAGACAAAGGGAAAGTACTGCCACTTACGGTAGGGAAACTGGATGGAACCTGGTCAGATAAGGATCTCTGGATTTATATTCCGGATGAAGGAATTGAGAGTCTTCCAACTGCCACAGATGAAGTAAAGACCATTGCCGGTGGTACTGGTACTGTATCTAATGAACTTGCGATTGTTTCTTCGAAAGCAGTGTTGCGTGGCGATAAGATCCGTATGACATTGGATGTAAAAGGAAATAAGTGGACGAAAATCTATCTTGGAGTACAGGCTGATAAGAACAAGACACCGGTCTACACAGGAACTTATGATTCAGAGAAAGATGTGACAACATTTACATTTGATGTATCTGCTGAAAAACAGGGGATGAATATTGCAGTCACACCGGGAAATGAATCCTGGTTCACATGGGCAAGAGACTTGTTCATCAATGTTCCAAATCTTGAGAACAAAGCAAATACAACAGCAGAAGGTGTGTATGACATTTATGGTTCTGCTTATCCGACAACAAATGTATACAGTCTGAACTTTGAAAGAGAAAGCAGTGTTTCTATAAGTGGAGATACAGCAACTGTTACATGGGTAACACAGGCCGGATCTTATGACAGACTTTATATTGGTAATCCGTCAGATTCTGACGAAGTAAAGGAAGCAAATGCAATTGTACCTAAAGATCGTTCGGATATTGCAAGCGGATATAAGAGTTTTACATTTACAATGCCTGTATCAGAACTTGGAAAAGAATTTAGTTATTCCGTACGTTCAGCAAAGACAGGTCAGTGGTCAACAAAAGATTCAAGAGCATTTATTAATGGAATTCTTGAGAAGACAGGAGAACTTCCGACACCAGATCCGGATCCAGACCCGGGAATAGTAGTTCCTGCAGACGGAATTTATAAAGTGAATAATGTAACTTCCAGTTCATCCATGTTCAATGTAATAGATTGTAAACTGACCGTCAAGAACGGAAAGATGGGTGCAGTGCTGACACTGAGCGGAACCGGATATGATTATCTGTATATGGGAACCGGAGCAAAAGCCGCAGAGACGGACAAGTCTGCCTGGATTCCATATGTAGTAGACAAAGAGGGAAAATATACTTATACAGTGCCGATAGAGACGTTGGACAAAAAAATCGCAGTAGCAGCATTTTCACATAATAGACAGCAATGGTATGACAGAATGCTTACATTTGATTCCAACAGCCTGGAAAAGATTGGCGATGTCCCTGTTCTGGAAAATGGTATTTACAGTATTGACGTAGAATCCAGTGCATCTATGTTCCGTGTGGTAGACTGCAAATTAACATCAAAAGATGGAAAGATGAGCGCAGTGCTGACACTGAGTGGAACAGGATATGGATATCTGTATATGGGAACCAAGGAAGAAGCGGCAGCGGCAGACCAGTCTAGCTGGATTCCATTTGTAGCAGACAGTAATGGAAAATATACTTATACCATTCCAGTGGAAGCTTTGGATAAAGGAATAGATGTAGCGGCATATTCTATAAAAAATGCAATCTGGTATGACAGAATCCTTACATTCAAGTCAGAGACAGTGAAGAAAATCGGTGATATCAGCGATGACAACAATGGAAATAACAACAATAATGGCAACAACAGTGGCAATAACGGAAACAATGGTAATAACAATAGTGGCAATAACGGATCTGTCTTGAAGCCGAATGATGGAAAAGCAGAGAATGAATCTAAGTATGAAGCCGATACGAGCGGTGCAACGAGTCAGGTAAACAGCTCTACAACACTGGCAGATGGTGTGTATACACCGGATCGTTTTACATGGTCAGGTGGTACAGGAAAGGTTAAGATTTATTGTAATAAGATTACCATTAAGAATGGTCAGGCATATGCAACACTGGTATTTGACAGTGATCATTATCAATATGTAAAAGCAAATGGAAATACATATTATACAACAAAAGGCGGCGGAACTGCTACAGTAACGATTCCAGTTGCCTTAAATCAGAATAATAAGATTCTGGGTATGACAGATAAAATGTCAGTCGCACATGAGATTGAGTATACAATTTTTGTTTACCTGGCTGCCGCAGGAAATGGTACAACATTAGGTGGTGTAAATGCAAGCAAGAAGTTAGATGAAAAGGCTCCTGAGATTATGGGACTGGAATATCAGTCAGAGACACAGCTTGATTATGCAGAATATTTCAAGATTTATCATTATGATCAGGGAATTACACTTCTTGAGATTGATATGACAAAAGGAACTGCAAATGATCCGGAGAAGCTTGCAGCAGAAGCCATCAACGCAGAAAATGAGACTGGTGAAAGTGAAGATGCAGCAAAAGATACAGAATTAAATCAAAGTACAGATTCCAAGAATGTAAAATCTGAGAATGCAGTAGAAGAAGATGCAGCTGCTGCAGGAATTTCAGAAGATGGTGAAGAAAATCTGAATGGTATCAGTGAAGAGGAACTGGCAGCAGAGCTTTATAAAGGAAATGTTGTGAAATATCTTCTTGTTCCAGAAGGAGTTGAAGTCCCAGTCGGTCTTGACCAGGATATGATTGTAGTGCAGATGCCGACAGATAAGACTTATACATCTACAGAAGCAATTCTCGAGAAGATGGATGAGCTTGGACTTACAGACAATATTGCAGCAATTGGGGATAAGAAAAAAGATTGTAAAGTTGATTCTGTTGCAGAAAAGATGGAGAAGAAAGATGGAGAAGACAAGGCACAGGTTGTTTATGGCGGAAAAGAAGAGGAGCCAGACTTCAAGACACTTGTAAAACAGGAGACGAATCTTGCACTTCTTTCTTCAGATATTCTTCCAAAAGAGGCAGATATCAAAGATCTTGAGGAGAATCAGGACAAAGAAGATTCCAAGGATACAGATAAAAAATCTGATGAGAAAAAGACTGACAAATCTGACAAGAAATCTACAAAGAAATCAGATGATAAGTCTGAGAAGAAAACAGAAAAGAAATCAGAAAAGAAATCAGATAAAAAGACAAATGAAAAATCAAAGAAGAAATCTGAAGACAAATCTGAAAATCAGAAAAAATTGACGGTAAAGGAGCAGACAGAGCGCTTCCAGCAGATGACTGAGAAATTTGCATTACTTGGAATTCCGGTTATCGTAGACCGTTCTGAGGATGAGCAGACAGATCTGGCTAAATATGAGTGGATCAAAGTCTACGGTGTACTTTTTGGATGTGAGGATCAGATGAATACATTATTTGATCAGGCAGTCAAGGACGCCGGTGATGATGCAATTGCCCAGGCAAGAGTTCAGACAGAAGAATAAAGGAAAAGAACATGAAGAAAAAAATATATAAAATAACAGCGCTTTTGCTTGCTACAGCCCTTATGGTTATGGGCTGTGGCTCTGCGAAAAGCGGTAAAGAAAACAGTGACAGTACGAATTCATCGGCTCAGACATCCTCAGATAATAGCGATTCAAAAAAAGCAGAAGCCCCTCAAATTGACGGGCTGACGTATGAGTCTGCGATGGATCTGACGTATGCGCAGGAATTCGATGTATTTTATTACAAAGATGGATATAAGCTGATTGATGTTCATGAGGGACGGCAGTATCTGATCGTTCCGGAAGGCAAAGAGGCTCCGAAGGGACTGGACAGTGATATTGTTGTCATCAATCAGCCGGTTCAGAATATTTATATGGCTGCTACAGCAATCATGTCATTATTTGATGCATTAGATGCAATTGATACTGTGAAATTTTCTGGTTTAGAGGCTTCCGGCTGGTATGTAGAAAGTGCGAAGAAAGCAATGGAATCCGGAGCCATGACATTTGCAGGAAAATACAGTGAACCGGATTATGAGAAGATTGTAGATGGAGATTGCAAACTGGCAGTAGAATCTACGATGATCCTTCACTCACCGAAGGTGCAGGAGATGATTGAAGACCTTGATATCCCAGTATTTGTAGATTATTCCAGTTATGAGTCTCATCCACTTGGAAGAACAGAGTGGGTCAAAGTCTATGGAGCAATGTTGAATAAAGAAAAAGAGGCAGAAGCATTTTTTGATGACCAGGCAAAGGTGATCGAAGATCTGAAGGATTTTAAGAATACAGAGAAGACAGTGGCATATTTTTATATCAATACAGACGGTTCTGTGGTTGTTCGCAAATCCGATGACTACATTCCGACTATGATTGAGATTGCCGGTGGAAGATATGTGTTCAAGGATCTGAAGAATTCTGAGGGGAATGCGCCATCTGTAAAACTGACGATGGAAGAATTCTATGCAACGGCAGTAGATGCAGATTATCTTATTTACAACGGAACCATTGACGGGCAGGTGAGTAGTCTTGGTGATCTGGAAGCCAAGAGCAATCTGTTTACAGAGTTTAAAGCTGTCAAAGATGGAAATGTATGGTATACTGGTAAGAACTTATATCAGGCGACAGACACAGTTGGAGAACTGATTTCAGATATTCATCTGATGCTGACAGATGGTGATGCCAGTCAGATGACATTTCTTGAAAAGATGAAATAAAGATCAAAAAATAAAAGAAACTGGTGGAGAAATATGCAAAATAAGGAAACAAAGCAGGAACAGTTAAGTTTTCATACTGAAAATTTCAGAAAAAGATCCAGATATACATTTGTATTTGTGTGTATGATCGCAGCATTTTTTGTCATTACAGTGCTGAATATTAATACGGGAAATGTACATATTTCTGTGCCGAAGATTTTGAGAATATTATTTTTACATGATGGAGAGGCGGTAGAGTACAGTATCATATGGAAGATACGTCTGCCGCGTATCCTCATGGCAGCATTACTGGGCGGAGCATTGTCTCTGTCCGGTTTCTTATTACAGACATTTTTCTCAAATCCGATCGCAGGACCGTTTGTACTTGGAATTTCTTCCGGAGCGAAGATGGCTGTCGCACTGACTATGATTGTATTTTTAAAATATGTAGGACATTTTTCATCTTACACATTAGTAGTGGCAGCATTTATCGGTTCGTTGATATCGACGGGATTCATTCTTTTGATGTCAAAGAAGATTCATCATATGGCATCCCTTTTGGTAGGAGGAATCATGATTGGATATATCTGTTCCGCAATTACAGATTTTGTGGTGACATTTGCAGATGATTCTGATATAGTAAATCTTCATGGCTGGTCACAGGGAAGTTTTTCCGGTATGAGCTGGGGAAATATAAAAGTAGCTGTAGTTGTAGTTGGAATTGCGGCAGTGTGTACATTTTTACTGTCAAAACCAATCAGTGCATATCAGCTTGGAGAAGCATATGCACAGAGTATGGGAGTGAATATTAAAGTATTCCGAGTTGTTATTATATTACTGTCAAGTATTCTTTCCGCGTGTGTGACTGCATTTGCCGGACCAATTTCTTTTGTGGGAATTGCAGTTCCATTTCTTACGAGAAAAGCGTTCGGAACATCAAAACCGATTGTGGTGATACCGGGTACATTTTTTATAGGGGCTGTATTCTGTATGATCTGTGATCTGATCGCTCGTATGGCACTGGCACCGGTGGAGCTGAATATCAGTACAGTCACATCGATACTTGGTGCACCGATTGTCATCTATATGATGGTGAAGCGCGAGAAAGGAAGAATGTAACATGGCAGATTATTATTTTAAAATGGATGATATGGCTGTTGGATACCAGGGAAAGACACTGATCCATGACATTAATATTGGTATTGATAAAGGTGAAATTGTAACGCTCATTGGACCAAATGGATCCGGTAAATCTACAATTTTAAAGAGCATTACAAAACAATTGAAATTAATTGGAGGAAAGGTGTTCTTCGATGACACGTCGCTTCAGGAAATGTCTTATAAAGAACTTTCTTCCAATATGGCTGTTGTTTTGACAGAACGTATTAAAACGGAGCTTATGACCTGTCATGAAATTGTGGCAACAGGGCGTTACCCATATACAGGGCGGCTTGGAATACTGACGCCGGAAGATGAACAAATCGTAGATGAGGCAATGAAGGCAGTTCATGCAGAAGATCTGGGAAACCGCGATTTTAACGCTATTAGTGATGGACAAAAACAGAGAGTTCTTCTTGCAAGAGCAATCTGTCAGGAGCCGGAGATTATTGTGCTGGATGAGCCGACATCTTTTTTAGATGTACGATATAAATTAGAATTACTTGCAATATTGGAACGTATGGCAAGAAAAAAGCATATTACAGTCATTATGTCGCTGCATGAGATTGATCTTGCACAGAAAGTGTCGGATAAGATTATCTGTGTGAAGGGAGATACCATTGCACATTATGGAAAGCCAGAAGAGGTATTTAAGGAAGATACAATCCGCAGTCTTTATGAAATTGACAATGGTTCTTTTGATCCGGTATTTGGAAGCATAGAGCTTCCGAAGATAGAAGGAGAACCAGAGGTATTTGTGATTTCGTCCGGAGGAAGCGGAATCCCAATTTATCGACAGTTACAGAAAGAACACATTCCATTTGCAGCAGGAATCCTCTACAAGAATGATATTGACTATCAGCTTGCAAGACTTCTGGCAGTGGAAGTGATTACAGAAGAACCATTCCGGCAGATTAGTGATGAGACATTTGCAAGAGCAGTTGAAGTGATGAAAAAGTGTAAGAGAGTTATTGTAACAGATGTGCCGGTGGGAGAATGTAATAAAAGAATCGAAGAATTAATAAAGTTAGCAAAATAGCAGGACGCGTAGTAAATTCGAGGTTTACTACGCGTTAAATGTATTATTTTTTGAAAAACAATCCTTCATATGTTACAATAAAAAAGCTATGGAGATTTAGAACTTAAAGGAGAAAAAAGATGAAGAACAAACAGATAATCGGTCTGGTTGTGGCTGGGGCTGTATTTATTGTGACAGGTGTTACAAGCGTATTGACGAATACTTTATCTGCAAATACAATGGCAGAAGATGTGACAACGATGCTGGCTGGAGAACTGGAATTTGATCCGCCGGCAGATGATTATATTGGAGTTGTGAATGTAGTGGGGACGATTCAGGGGCAGACGCAGAGCAGTGTACTGGATACATCGTCTGGATATCAGCACAATACAACGATGGATTATATTGACAATCTTATGGACGATTCAGATAATAAAGGGATTCTGCTGTATGTGGATTCTCCAGGCGGAGCGGTCTATGAGTCGGAAGAACTTCATGACAAGCTGATAGAATATAAAGAGACGACAGGCCGTCCAATCTGGACTTATATGGCGCATTATGCAGCTTCTGGCGGGTACATGACGTCTGTAACCGGAGATAAGATTTATGCGAATAAGAATACGGTTACAGGATCTATCGGCGTCATTATGTCAGGGTATGATATGAGCGGACTTTATGAGAAACTTGGAATTCGTTATGTCAGTATTACAAGTGGTGTGAACAAGGACAGTTCCAAGCTGACAGACGAGCAGGTCGCAATTTACCAGTCACAGGTCGATGAGTGTTATCAGGAGTTCGTAAATATTGTTGCGGACGGAAGAGATATGTCGGCAGACCAGGTAAAAGCATTGGCAGACGGACGCACTTACACTGCAAAACAGGCAAAAGCGAATGGGCTTATTGATGAGATCGCAACTTACCAGGATGTAATGAATCAGATGGCTTCGGAGCTTGGAGTAGACGAGTTCTATACACCGAGCAGTGAGGAAAGCATATTGGCAGCAATATTTAGTAAAGCAGAAAAGCTTGTTCCAAAATCTGAGGCACAGATATTAAAGGAAACTGCCGAAGAGAAGGAAAGCGGGGTGCTGATGTATTATGCAGAACAGTTACAGTAATGAGAATTATGCTGGGTTCTGGGTGCGTTTAGCAGCATATGTGATAGACAGCGTCATTGTGGCAATTGGACTTTTCGTTGTGCGTCTTGCATGGATCGGAATCGGAGCGCTGATCAGTGGTACAATATTGGATGAAAATGTATTGTTTCATTATTCATTAAAAGATATTGTGTTGTATATTTTCAAAGTCATGTATTTTGCTTTATTGACATGGTGTACTGGAACGACGATTGGAAAACGACTGATGAATCTTAGGGTAGTATCTGCTGACAGAAATGAAAAACTTTCATTTGTGGATGTGTTATACCGGGAGACTGTCGGAAGATTCTTATGTGGAATATCTATCTGGATTGGATATATTATTGTGGGAATTGATAAGGAAAAACGGGGCTTTCACGATATGCTCTGTGACACAAGAGTTGTCTATGAGAAAAAAGTGAAAATGTATCCAGAGTATCAGAGTGCGGCAGGACCGCAGATGTCTGTACAGCCGCGAGAACCAGTGCAGACACAGAATTATGTACAGAAAAATGTGCAAGTGCAGAGTCAGTCACAGCCAGGACAACCGTATAGAGCGGTGCCAGATGGAGGATATAGTTTCGTGAGTGATGCCGGGCAAGTGAAAAAGGAGTTTACACAAGCTGAATCTGAAAAAACAACCGGGACTACAGGTGAAAATGTAACAGAAATAAAAGAAAATAAAGAAGAAGTAGAAGATAGTATAGAAGAAAACATACAGGAAGGGGATTTATAATCATGAAACGTCAGGACTTTTATTATGATCTGCCAGAGGAATTAATCGCGCAGGATCCGCTTGAGGATCGTTCCAGTTCCAGACTTCTTGTCCTTGACAAGGAGACGGGAGCTACTTCACATCATATATTTAAAGAAATTACAGGATATCTGAAAGAAGGAGACTGTCTTGTCATCAATGATACCAAGGTTATTCCGGCAAGACTGATTGGAGCGAAGGAAGGAACCGGAGCAAAGATTGAGATTTTATTATTAAAGAGAAAAGAGAATAATATCTGGGAGACACTGGTAAAGCCCGGTAAGAAGGCAAAAGTTGGAACAAGAATCGTATTTGGAGAAGGTATTCTTGTTGGAGAGGTCGTTGGAATCGTAGAAGAAGGAAATCGTCTGGTGAAGTTTGAATATGAAGGAATTTTTGAAGAGATTTTAGACCAGCTCGGACAGATGCCGCTGCCTCCGTATATTACACATCAGTTGGAAGATAAGAATCGTTATCAGACTGTTTATGCAAAGCATACCGGATCCGCAGCGGCACCGACAGCGGGACTTCATTTTACACCGGAATTATTAAAAGAGATAGAAGAAAAAGGCATTGACATTGCGAGAGTGACACTTCATGTAGGACTTGGAACATTCCGTCCTGTAAAGGTAGATGAGATTACAGATCATCATATGCATTCTGAGTTCTATCAGGTTGACGAAGAAGCAGCTGAGAAGATCAACCGCGCAAAAGATTCCGGTCACAGAGTTATCTGTGTTGGAACGACAAGCTGCAGAACCATTGAATCGGCAGCGGACGAGACCGGACATTTGAAACCGACAAGTGGCTGGACAGAGATTTTTATCTATCCGGGATATAAATTCAAGATTTTAGATGGATTGATCACGAACTTCCATCTGCCGGAGTCAACACTGATTATGTTAGTATCAGCACTGGCAGGAAGAGAACACGTATTGGCAGCATATGAAGAAGCAGTACAGGAAAGATATCGTTTCTTTTCTTTCGGAGACGCCATGTTGATTGTATAAAAATAATACTATAAATATTGGATGAAACATGATATAATAACACTGTTGCTACCCTCTATATAGCGTAGAAAGGGGGTGTTGCCAGTGAAAGAAGTACTCATATCGTTTATTATCACTGTTGTGGCTGGTGTGGTTTGCCACCGCATCAACAAATGGTTAGACGGGGATAAGTAGAGGGCAACTAGCCTGTGGGGTTAAGCCTTCCCATTGCCAAAAGTAGGAATAAAAAAGCTGAAGGTCTGACACACCTTCAGCTTTTTGGTTACCAATGAAAGATAACCTCATATCGTTTTGCCTATTGGCATTATAGCATATGTAATTTGATAATACAATATGTAAATATAAAAACAAATTTGAATCGTTAAATTAACGTTAAATAATATGACATAATGAGGTTACCAGTGAAAGATAACCTCATATCGTTTTGCCTATTGGTTATAATTTAATCTTCATCACATCCACATCAAGATTCCACAGGAACTTATCCAGATCTTTAAAGGAGAGGAATACAGTTGCTGTGTTCTCAAGCGGATGAATTCCCAGACTTTTGCATTTGCTTAAGTTTTTATCAATAAAAAATTCGACTGCATGGTCGGTATCATTCATGAGACCGAATGGAGATACGCTTCCCTGTTTGAGCCCGAGATATTTTTCGAGACGTTCTTCTGAGGCAAAGCTTAAGTTTCCGGCACCGAGCTGTCTGCCAAGAGACTTTAAGTCTACTTTAGCATTTTCATCACAGGTAATGAGAAAATGACGTTTTCCTTTTGCATCTCTGAGAAACAGGTTCTTGCACAGAGTTCCTTTCTCAGGAAGACCGAGGCGGTCCATGTCTTCCATTGTGTGTACGGGTTCGTGTTCTACGACTTCATATTTAATTCCGAGCTTGTTTAAGGCGTCATAGACGCGCTGCTTTTGTTCTGACATAAAAAATGGCTCCTTTCTTTGCTTGCTTTATTGTATCACAGAATGTAGATTTCGGCACGCGGATATTGAAAAGTCTGGCATCAATAAAAATCTTGAAAGAAAAAGACAATAGATGGAAGTGGCAAATGATTTGACAACCTTCACACAGATAGGTAGAATGAAGAGAGCGAACGATGATGAATTCAAAAATTTCAGACTGGAAGGGTAAAAACTATGACGAAAAAACTCCGAAGAGGATATACCACAGGAACGTGTGCACAGGCAGCAACAAAGGCCGCGGTCACAATGCTTCTTGGAAATGTCAGCGTAGATCAGGTCACAGTGTCTTTACCAGGAAAAGAAGTGTTGACACTGAAGATCGCTGAGGCTCAAAAAGAATTTAATAAATATAATAAAAGTAATCCGGATATAGAATCTGTTTCCTGCGCAGTACGAAAAGACAGTGGAGATGATCCAGATATTACAAATGGAATTTTAGTATACAGTAAAGTAAGCAGAATAAAATCTGGTATAGTCCTGGACGGAGGCATTGGAGTCGGCAGGGTGACGAAGCCCGGATTGGATCAGCCTGTAGGAAATGCTGCAATTAATCGAGTGCCGAGACAGATGATTTTAAGAGAAGTCGAAGAGGCGTGTGAAATGTATGGGTACGACGGCGGAATTAAAATAGAGATATCCATTCCGCAGGGAGTAGAACTGGCAAAGAAAACATTTAATCCGAGACTTGGAATTGAAGGCGGTATTTCTGTTTTGGGAACAAGTGGAATCGTGGAGCCGATGAGTGAACAGGCTCTGCTTGATACGATTGAATTAGAGATGAAGGTCAGGCGTGCAGGGGGAAAGAACTATCTCATTATGGCGCCAGGAAATTATGGGCTGGATTTTCTGCGGGAAGCATATGGAATTCAGGATAAAGATGTAGTAAAATGCAGTAATTATATAGGGCAGAGCATGGATATGGCAGCAGATTGTAAGTTTCAAGGGCTTGTACTTGCCGGACATATCGGAAAGCTGATCAAAGTATCAGGTGGAGTGATGAATACGCATTCCAGATGGGCAGACTGCCGTATGGATCTTTTTGCAACGGCAATGCTACGGGCTGGATTTTCCGCAGATCGCGCCAGAGCGGTTCTGGATTGCGTGACGACCGATGATGCGCTTGCACTTTTAAGTGAAGAAGAGCGAGAAGCTACAATCGGGCAAATCATGAGATCCATTGAAAAATATATGGAATACCGCATGGCAGATCAGATGCCTGTTGGGGCAATTTTATATTCAAATGTGTATGGAATTTTGGGAAAAACAAGTAAGGTAGATACTTTGATGCATTTGTGGGAGGAAGAAAATCAATGATACATTTTGTAGGAGCAGGACCGGGAGCGGTCGATCTGATTACGGTAAGAGGACAACGATATCTTAAAGAAGCAGATGTAATCATTTATGCTGGATCACTGGTCAATAAAGGACTGCTGGAATATGCAAAGGAAGGCTGCGAAGTTTATAATAGTGCCTATATGACACTGGAAGAAGTCATAGAGGTTATGATAAAGTCAGAAAAAGAAGATAAGATGACCGTACGACTTCATACGGGTGATCCTTGTCTTTACGGTGCAATCCGTGAGCAGATGGACATTCTTGATGAAAAAGGAATTGATTATGATTCCTGCCCTGGAGTCAGCTCATTTTGTGGAGCGGCGGCAGCACTGAATCTGGAATATACTCTTCCGGAGGTGTCACAGAGTGTTATTATTACACGAACGGAAGGAAGAACTCCGGTTCCTGAGCGGGAAAAGATCATGAGTTTTGCTGCACATGGTGCAACGATGGTTCTTTTCTTAAGTACAGGACTTTTGGAAAAGCTGGTAAAAGAACTGCTTGCCGGAGGATATGCATCAGATACGCCGGCAGCAATTGTGTACAAAGCAACATGGCCGGAGGAAGAGGCATATGTATGTACGATAGATACACTTGTGGAGACAGCAAGGAAACATCAGATTACAAAGACTGCACTGATCCTTGTGGGAAATGTAGTGACTCACAGCCATTATGAACGGTCAAAGTTGTATGATCCGGGATTCACAACTGAATTCCGGAAAGGAAGTGATTCTTAGATGAAAGCTGCAATTCTGAGCTTTACTGCAAACGGAAGAAAGACGGCTGGAAAAGTCAGGAAAGCTTTGTCGGCAGAAGACTGGCTTGTAGCAGAGAATGTCAAATGTAAAGAAGAGACAGATTCTTATGAGGGAAGCCTGAAAGAATGGACCGGAGAACATTGGAAAGTATCTGATGTTTTGATCTATGTAGGTGCAGCAGGAATTGCAGTTCGGGCAGTTGCATCATTTGTAGTGTCCAAAAAAGAAGACCCGGCTGTACTGGTTATAGACGAGCTTGGAAAATACTGTATTCCAATCTTGTCCGGACACATTGGAGGTGCCAATGAACTTGCAGAAAAACTCAGTCAAATGCTTTCCATGGAGGCCGTGATCACAACAGCAACAGATTTGAATCAGAAGTGGGCGGTTGATATATTTGCAAAGAAAAATAGATTATATATAGAAGATATGAAACTGGCAAAACTCGTATCTGCAGATATTTTGGCTGGCAAACAAGTTTTAGCAGAGATAGAACCAGAATGCTCTGTCATAGGACAGATTCCAAAAGAATTAAAATTCATACATGAGTCAGACAGATGTGATTCAAGGGCTTTAAAGATCCACATAGGAATCTGTAAAAACGATGCACCTGCAGGAAGCGGAACACAGGTGTTGTATTTGATTCCTAAAGCTGTGGTTTTAGGGATTGGCTGTAAGAAAGGAACTGATGCTGAAAAGATTGAAAAGCATGTAACACAGGTGCTTGAGGATTATGGGATTTTTCCGGAAGCAGTGAAACTTGCAGCAAGCATTGATTTAAAGAAGGAAGAGCCTGGACTATGTACATACTGTGAAAAATATGACATACCGTTTCAGACATTTTCGAAAGAAGAGCTGGAACAGGCAGAAGGGACATTTACAGGATCTGAATTTGTAAAACAGACCACAGGTGTTGACAATGTGTGTGAAAGGAGTACCATGTGTGCCGGAGGGGAGAAAATTCTGGTACACAAGACAGCGCACGAAGGAGTGACAGTTGCTATGGCAGTGGAGAAATGGAGTGTGGATTTTGAATAAAGTATATGTGATTGGAATGGGACCTGGTGCTTATGAGCAGATGACGGTTGCAGCGGTGGAAGCGCTAAAGGGCTGTGATGTGATTGTCGGGTATACAGTATATGTAGATCTTATGAAAAAATATTTTCCGGAAAAGGAATTTATGACAACGCCGATGAGAAAGGAGCCGGAGCGATGCCGGCTGGCATTTGAAGAGGCAAAAAAAGGGCGTGTGACAGCTATGGTGTGCAGTGGTGATTCCGGAATTTACGGAATGGCAGGACTCATGTATGAAATCGGAGAAGAATATCCGGAAGTCGAGATCGAGGTTCTTCCGGGTGTGACAGCAGCAATGGGGGGAGCAGCAGTGCTTGGTGCACCTCTTGGACACGATTGCTGTATGATCAGTTTAAGTGATCTTCTGACACCGTGGGAACTGATTGAAAAGAGACTTCGGGCGGCAGCACAGGCGGATTTTCTGATTGCTTTATATAATCCTTCCAGCAAAAAGAGAAAAGATTATCTTGCAAGGGCTTGTGATATTTTGCTTGAGTACAAAGAAGAAAGTATTATATGCGGTATTGTGAGAAATATTGCAAGAGAAGAAGAAAGTATGAACATACTGACACTGAAAGAGCTACGAAATACCGAGGTAGATATGTTTTCTACCGTTTATATAGGGAATAAAATGACAAAAATAATTAAAGATAAAATGGTTACACCAAGGGGATATCGATATGACAGAAAATAAAATTTTAATATATGCAGGAACAACAGAAGGAAGACGGCTGGCAGAATTTTTAGTAAAAAGGGAAGTCAGTGTTCATGTCTGTGTGGCAACAGAATATGGAGAGAGTCTGCTGCCAGAGGGAAGTAATATTACAACAACACATGAACGGATGGATGAAAATCAGATGATAGAATTTATCAATGAATATCATCCTTCATATGTAGTGGATGCGACGCACCCTTATGCGATAGAAGTGACAGAAAACCTGCAAAATGCATGTGAAAAAGCCGGAGTTCCATATTTGAGGATTTTAAGGGATACAGGAGCTGAAAAGTCAGATTGCATTTATGTGGATAGCATGGAAGAGGCAATTGAATATCTGGAGCAGACGACAGGAAATATTCTGGCAACGACAGGAAGTAAAGAACTGGCAGCTTTTCAGAATCTTACAGATTACAAAAAACGTGTTTATGCGAGAGTGCTTTCAACAGCGAAAGTGGCACATAAGTGTGAACAGCTTGGGTTTACCGGAAAGAATCTGATCTGTATGCAGGGACCATTTTCGGTGGAAATGAATTATGCAATTATGAAGAGCTATGACATTTCTTATATGGTGACAAAGGATTCGGGAAATATTGGCGGGTTCCTGCAAAAATATAATGCAGCGAAAAAGGCTGGTGTGAAAATCATCGTTCTGGGCCGTCAGAAAGAAGAGTCCGGATATACTTATGAAGAAATCATTGATCTGTTAAAAGAAGAGTATCATTTCAAAACAATGCAAAAAGTGACGCTTGCAGGAATCGGAATGGGAACAGAAGGTTCAATGACTGTGGAAGTTAAAAAGGCATGTGAGGAAGCCGATGTACTGATCGGTGCATCACGTATGTTAAAATCTGTTGTAAAAGAAGGACAGCAGACATTTGCAGCTTACAAACCGGAGGAAATTACGGATTATATTTTCAGTCATCCACAAGATGAAAATATAGTAGTTGTATTGTCAGGAGATCCTGGCTTTTACAGTGGTGCAAAGAAATTGATTTTAATGATCCGTGACAGGCTGAAAAAAAGTGGTGAGCCTGATCGTGTAAAAACAGAGATTTTACCGGGAATTTCTACAGTTTCCAGTTTGTGCGCAAAACTTCAGATTCCATGGGAAGACATAAAACTTGTCAGCATTCATGGACGAGAGGAAAATCTTCTTGCAGCTGTGAAAAATAATAAGTATACGTTTACACTGACAGGTTCTGCAGCAGATGTCCGTAAGCTTGCAAAAACTTTGATCGATGCCAGACTTGGAGATTGTAACATGGCAGTCGGGGCAGAGCTTACTTATGAGGGAGAGCAGATTTTAAAAGGAAATGTGTCAGAATTCCTGGATTATGATGGAGACAATCTTGCAGCGGTGCTCATTGCCAATCCATATGGTGGAGAAAATGCGGTGACTCATGGAATGAATGATGAAGAATTTATCCGTGGAGATGTTCCAATGACAAAAGAGGAAGTGCGATCCATCAGTCTTTCAAAAATGAAGATCAGAAAGTCGGATATTATATATGATATCGGGGCGGGAACCGGATCTGTATCTGTGGAATCTGCAATTCAGGCAGAAGACGGACAGGTTTATGCAGTGGAAATCAATCCGGAGGCAGCTGGTCTTATTGAGGAAAATGCCAGAAAATTTGCAGTGAGCAACATAAAAGTTATTGAAGGCAGTGCGCCGGAAATATTAAAAGATCTTCCGGCACCAGACTGTGTATTTATCGGAGGAAGTAAAGGACGGCTGGAAGAGATTCTGGAGCTTATCAGGAAAAAGAATCCACAGGCAAGAGTGGTATTAAATGCTATTTCACTGGAGACATTGGCGCAGACTCTGGAATATTGCAGAAAATATCCGATTAAAAATGATGAAATCGTGCAGGTCAATATTGCAAAATCTAAAGTAGTTGGAAGTTATCATATGATGACAGGACAGAATCCGATTTATGTTGTAAGTTTTGAATTAGATTAATTATACGGCCGGACTTTGAACAAGGAGTTAAACAGAAAAAATATGCAGCCAATAAATGATAAAGACAATAACAGAAATAGTAATGCAATTCCAAGATTATTATTGACAGCCGCATCCAGTGGAAGCGGAAAAACGATGATTACATGTGGAATATTAAAGGCTCTGAAAAATCGTGGTCTTAATTGTGCTGCATTTAAATGTGGACCAGATTATATCGACCCGATGTTCCACCGGAAAGTGCTTGAAATCGACAGTTACAATCTGGATACCTTTATGTGCAAAAGAACAGGAGTGATACAATCACTTCTTTCTCATGGAAAGAACAGAGATATCTGTGTTCTGGAAGGTGTGATGGGATATTATGATGGAATTGCCGGAATTTCAAAAGAAGCCAGCGCATGGGATGTGGCAGATACAACAGATACACCAGCTATATTGATTTTAGATTGCAAAGGAGTCTCTGTCTCTGCAGTTGCAGTTGTAAAAGGATTTTTGGAATATGAAACAGAACATCATATCAAGGGCGTGATTTTAAACCGTATCTCCCCGATGATGTATGCAAGGATGAAGCAGATGATAGAAGAACAGTTAAAAGTCCGCGTATATGGATATGTTCCGGTTGTATCAGAATGTGTTCTGGAAAGCAGATATCTGGGTTTGCAGATTCCGGAAGAAGTAGAGAAAATCGATGAAAAGCTGGAACATCTGGCAAGGGTGATGGAAGATACCGTAGATTTGGACGGAATATTAGAACTTGCCCGGAATGTATCAGCAATGCAGGAAGATACACAAGTCAAAGAGCATCTTTTGAACTTATCAGACACTTTGCAAAAAGGGATTCGAATTGCAGTTGCACATGATGAAGCATTTTGTTTTATCTATCCGGATAATCTGGAGATTTTAAAAAAATTGGGAGCAGAAATTGTCACATTTTCACCAATACACGACAGAAGCCTGCCTGAGAATATACAGGGAATTGTTCTTTATGGAGGGTATCCGGAGCTGTATGCGAAAGAATTAAGTGAAAATGATTCTATGCGTGAAAGTATCTGCCATGCAGTAAGGTTGGGAGTACCATGTATTGCTGAATGTGGAGGATTTATGTATCTGCAGGAACGGATGGAAGGTTCTGACGGGAAAATATATGATATGGCCGGAGCACTTTTGGGAAAAAGCTATAAGACAGAAAAACTGAGAAGGTTTGGATATATTATATTATCCAAAGGGACAGTTTTTGGTCATAATGTTGGAAACATTACAGCACATGAATTTCATTATTACGAATCAGAAGAATGTGGTCATGCATTTACAGCGAAAAAACCGATGTCCACGAGGGGATGGGAGTGTATGATCAGTACAGATACAATATTGGCAGGATATCCACATATTCATTATATGGGAAACCCACAAGTTGCAGAAGCATTTGCGGGTGCGTGCAGAAGATATAAAGAAAAAGATTAACAGGCATGATGTCAGGATAGACAAGAGGGATAGGAAGCTAAGAAGCAGGAGGTTATTAATAGATGACAAGGGAAGAGGAACTTGGAATTATTATAGATGGAATCGAAAATCTGGACAATGTGGCTATGGAAACTGCCCGGAAGAAATGGAATTCTATCGCAAAGCCATTACATAGCCTTGGAAAGCTGGAAGAGCATATTATCCGGATTGCCGGAATTACTGGAAATGCCGAGGTAGAACTTAAGAATCGTGCACTGATAGCTATGTGTGCAGATAATGGTGTCGTGGAAGAAGGTGTGACACAGACCGGACAGGAAGTAACTGCAATTGTAGCAGAGAATTTTCTGGAAGGAGCTACCAGCGCCGCGATTATGTGTCAGAGTGCAGAGGTAGATCTGTTTCCGATAGATATTGGTATGGTTCGTGATACAAGAGTACCGAATTATAAAGTTGCTTATGGAACAAAGAATATGGTGAAAGAGCCTGCAATGACAAGAGAAGAGGCGCTTCAGGCAATCCTGACAGGAGTGCATCTTGTGAAAGAGAAAAAAGAAGCAGGATATCAGATACTTGCGACCGGAGAGATGGGAATCGGTAATACAACGACCAGCAGTGCAGTGGCGAGTGTCCTTTTAGATGAATCAGTGGAGACAATGACCGGGAGAGGAGCCGGACTTGACAGTGCTGGTCTTAGAAGAAAGATATGTGCTATCAAAACAGCCATTGCAAAAAATAAGCCAAATGCAGATGATCCGGTAGATGTACTTTCAAAGGTAGGAGGATTTGATCTTGCCGGACTTGTTGGAATTTATCTGGGCGGAGCGTATTACCACGTTCCGGTAATTATGGATGGTTTCATCTCAGCGGTAGCGGCACTTGCAGCAGTGCAAATGTGCAATAAAGTCAGAGAATATATCATTGTGTCTCATGTGTCCAAAGAGCCGGGAATGCATATTCTTCTTAAGGCACTTGGGAGGGAAGCATCTATGACTTGTGATATGTGTCTTGGAGAAGGGACAGGAGCTGTTGCATTTCTTCCGGTACTGGATATGGCGTTGGCTGTATATGAGAAAATGAGTACATTTTCCGATATTCACATTGATGATTATGAAGAATTAGGAGATAAATAGAATATTCAAAGAAAGTCTGGGGATAAAATGATGATGCATGTAATAACCGGGGGCAGTGGAAGTGGAAAATCTGCCTATGCGGAAATGTGGCTGACCGGAAAACCGGAGAAAAGCGAAGAAAAAAAAGCGATATGCCCATATCTGTATATTGCGACCATGCGTCCATTTGGTGCAGAGACACAAAAGAAGATTGAACGCCACAGGCAGATGCGCGCCGGAAAAGGATTTCAGACGCTGGAGTGTTATGGAGATTTGAGGACGCTTGATGATTCTATCCAAAGGTGGAAGAGAAGTAAAAGTATCTTAGATATCAATAAAACTTGTAGGAACGAAAAAAATCAGGAGAATGCTAAAACAGGAGGAATTCTGTTAGAGTGCGTTTCCAATTTACTGGCGGATGTGTTATATCAGGAAGATGGAAGTCTTGCAGAGGATGAAGTGGTTCTGGAGACGATTGTAGAAGGAATCCGTTATTTGAACACACAGACGGAGCGATTGGCGATTGTGACGAACGAAGTGCATAGTGATCTGCAGGATTATTCAGAAGAAACAAAAAAATATATCGGACTTCTCGGAAAGATCAATCAGGAGCTTGGAAAAATGGCAGATCAGGTAACAGAAGTTGTCTATGGAATCCCGATTAAGATAAAATGAGCAAATAGTAAAATGATGTTGGAGTCAAAAGTCCCAACTATGATGGGATATAGAAATAGGAAGGTTACAAAGTAGTATGAAAAAAATGTGGAATAGTTTTAAAATTGCATTTTCTATGTACAGCAAGATTCCCATGCCACAAAGTGAATGGACAGATGAAAATATGTCGCTTGCGATGTGTTTTTTTCCGTGGGTGGGTGCTGTTATCGGTCTGGCGTCATGGGTTGTCTATCAGGCAGGAGGCTGGCTGGCTGACAGGCAGGAAATGTTATCTTCTGGAATACCAGGCAGTAGTAATCTTTTTTTGACGATTTTATTAGTGCTGATTCCCATCTTTATTACTGGCGGAATTCATCTGGATGGTTTTTTGGATACACAGGATGCTTTAAGTTCCTATCAGCCGATGGAACGCAGACTGGAGATTTTAAAAGATTCTCATGCCGGAGCATTTGCAATTATTTCCTGCAGCGTATATTTTTTAGCGTACACGGGGATTTATTCTATGCTTACAGCTCATGCAGCGAAAGTAATCGCCATTAGCTTTATGCTGTCGCGTACATTGAGTGGACTTTCGGTTATCTGTTTTCCACAGGCGAGAAAAAAAGGACAGGGGCTTGTGGCAACATTTTCAGAAAGTGCGGAAAAAAGAGTGAATCGAAGAACGCTCATGATATATTTGATCGTACTTAGTGCACTCATGATTGTGGTGGGGAAATGGTCCGGGGCAGCAGCGGTGATTATGGCACTTCTTGTATTCTGGTATTATCATCACATGTGTATCAGCAAATTCGGCGGGGTCACTGGAGATCTGGCAGGGTATTTCCTACAAATGTGTGAAATTCTGATGGCGTTGGCAGTTGTAGTGATGGAACAGATTTTATTGTTATTAAAGTAGCTGCGAGGTCAATAGGATATACGCAGAGAAAGACGAGGCATGTGAAAAGAGATGATCATGATTATAGGAGGAGCATATCAGGGAAAACTTGCCTATGCAAAGGAGATGTTTCCGGATGTGCGCTGGACAGACGGAGAGCAGTGCGAAAAAGAAGCAATCTTTCAGTACAGGGGAATTTTTCATTTTCATAAATATATAGAACGATTGCTCTCGGAAGGAGAAGATATTTCCGAACTGGCGAAGCAGTTGAAGGAGAAAAATCCAGATTTGATATTAGTGACGGACGAGATTGGATATGGAATCGTGCCGATGGACCCATTTCTCAGAGAAGTACGGGAAACTACAGGGCGCATCTGTACAGAGCTGGCGAAAGATGCAAAGAGTGTGATAAGAGTTGTCTGTGGAATTCCGACGGTAATTAAGGCGCAGGTCAAATAGTTTATCTTTGATGCTAGAAGTATGATGATGTTAGGAGCAAAAGCCCCAATTATGATAAATAGAAGCAGATTTATGGATATGAGGAAATAAATGGAATGATACAACTATATTTAATTCGTCATTCTATGACGGCAGGCAATTTGAAAAAACGATATATTGGACGGACGGATGAATCACTTTGCCCGGAGGGAATTGTATTACTGGAAAGTTATATTCAGAAAAATATATATCCGGAAGTCCAGAGGGTATATGTAAGTCCCATGAAGCGCTGCATGGAAACAGCAAAATTGATTTTCAAAGAAAACTTTTATGAAGTAGAAGAACTCAGGGAATGTGATTTTGGTATATTTGAAAATAAGAATTATAAAGAATTGTCGGATTGCCCGGAATATCAGGCATGGATTGACAGTGGGGGGACCATGACATTTCCGGGAGGAGAGAATCCGGAAGAATTTAGAAAAAGATGTGTGCGCGGTTTTGAAAAGGTCATAAAGGAGTGCAGACATGATCAGATCAAGAGCGTCGCAGTTGTGGCGCATGGTGGAACGATCATGAGTATCATGGATCGATATGCCAGAGATGAGAATGGTCAGCCGGACGGCAGTTATTATGATTATCAAGTGAAGAACGGAGAAGGATATGAACTTATTATTGCAGATGTTTCTTCCGGTGATGGCAGGATTTGTGCTGGATCTGATATTTGGAGATCCGGTGTGGCTGTATCATCCGGTGAGAATGATCGGTCATTTGATCTCAGGGGTGGAAAAAATTATAAGAAGCTTATTCCCTAGTGGAAAAACGGGGGAGCGGATCGGCGGAGGATTATTAGTCGTAATCGTGGTGGCAGTCAGTATGGCAGTTCCAGGAGGAATTCTGTATCTTGCATACCACATTTCCTTTTATCTTGGACTGGCAGTGGAAAGCTTTATGTGTTATCAGATCCTTGCAACAAAGTCACTGAAGGTGGAGAGTGACCGTGTCTATCGGGAAATTCAGACAGGAGATATTGCGAGGGCAAGAAAAGCAGTTTCCATGATCGTGGGACGGGATACACAGAATCTGACGATCGAAGGAGTGACAAAGGCTGCGGTAGAAACTGTTGCAGAAAATACGTCAGATGGTGTTATTGCACCTCTTTTTTATATGGTAATCGGCGGAGCTTTGCTTGGATTTGGTTATAAAGCAGTTAATACCATGGATTCCATGGTAGGATATAAGAATGAAAAATATCAGTATTTTGGCTCGGCAGCAGCAAAATTTGATGACGTAGTGAATTATATCCCGGCAAGATTATCTGCCTGCCTTATGATCCTGGCATCTGCAATTACGCACATGGACTGGAAAAATGCAAAGAAAATATTCCTGAGAGATCGATATAATCATAAAAGTCCCAACTCTGCACAGACAGAATCCGTTATGGCAGGAGCATTAGATGTGCAGCTTGCCGGAGACGCCTGGTATTTTGGAAAGCTTTGCAAGAAGCCTACAATCGGAGATGCGATCCGGGAGATTGAACCGGAGGATATCCGCAGATCTCACACATTACTGTATATGACAGCAGTACTTGCATTAGTGGTATTTGAAGTTGTGAAAGTGCTGGTATGTTTGTGGTATTTTACTGTACAAGTATAAAAGAACAGGCACAATGCATTGAATTGTCAATGTAATTGTAGCCGCATAATAAGGCAAGAATGAATTGAGAATCAAGGAGAGAATCAAGTGCAAAAGAAACCAAGGAAACTCCATGGCGGAGATATTTACCGTCACCCGGACGTGATTGATTTTTCGGTCAATACGAATCCGTTAGGAACACCGGAATCGGTGAAACGTGCGGTACAGGAGAGCGTAGCAAAGATTGAGCATTATCCGGACGTAAGATGCGAAGCCCTCAGAGAAGCAATCAGCAGATTTGAACAAGTGAATATGGAAGAAATCCTTTGTGGAAATGGTGCGGCAGAGCTTTTTTTCGCGGCAGTGCAGGCAGTTTGGCCACAAAAAGCGCTGGTGATAGCGCCTTCATTTTCAGAATATGAAGAAGCTCTAAGAAGTGTTGGTGCAGAAGTAGAATATTATTATCTGTGTGAGGAAGATAACTTTCAGATTCGGGAAGATTATGTGGATAAGCTTTCGGAAGAAATAGATATGATATTTTTGTGTAATCCGAATAATCCAACCGGACAGACCATTGACCGGGATATGTTGATTAAGATTCTGGATCGTTGTAAAAAGCAGAATATAGTTGTCATATTGGATGAGTGTTTCTTAGAATTCCTGGATGAACCAAACAGATATGAGATGTCAGATCTAAGGGGAGAATATCCAAACTTACTAATCATCAAAGCATTTACAAAAATATTCAGTATGCCGGGATTGCGTCTTGGTTATGCAATCAGCAGTAATCAGGATATTCTGGAAGAAATGTCCTGGAAGCTTCAACAGTGGAATGTGTCCGTTCCGGCACAGATGGCGGGAGTGGCAGCACTTGAAAAGCCAAAAGAATATATCAGACAGACAAGAGAATATGTATCTGGTCAGCGGGAGTATATGAGAAATATCTTGAAGATGATGGGATATGTTGTATTTGCATCAAAAGCCAATTATCTGTTTTTCAAAGGAAGACCAGGACTTGAAAAAGAGGCACTGGAAGCAGGATTTCTGATCCGCGATTGTCAGAATTATGAAGGGTTGTCAGAAGGTTTTTACCGGATTGCAGTGCGGACAAAAGAAGAAAATGAGAGGTTGATCACATGGCTTGGAAGATTATGATACAGGGAACAATGTCCAATGCGGGAAAGAGTCTTCTTTGTGCGGGACTATGTAGGATATTTAAGCAGGATGGCTACAAAGTTGCACCGTTTAAATCGCAGAATATGGCATTGAATTCATTTATCACAGACAAAGGTCTGGAAATGGGACGCGCCCAGGTTGTACAGGCAGAAGCGGCAGGAATCGAGCCGGAAGTATCCATGAATCCGATTCTGTTAAAGCCGACCAATGATGTGGGATCTCAGGTCATTGTAAACGGAGAAGTTCTGGGGAATATGTGTGCCCGTGATTATTTTAAATACAAAAAAGAATTGATTCCAGATGTGATGAAGGCTTTTCATAAACTGGAAGAAAATTATGACATCATTGTAATTGAAGGTGCAGGAAGTCCGGCGGAGATTAATTTGAAAGAAAATGATATTGTCAATATGGGGCTTGCAAAGATGGTAGATGCTCCGGTTCTCCTTGTCGGAGATATTGACCGGGGAGGAGTATTTGCACAGCTTCTTGGCACATTGCTTCTTCTGGAAGAGGATGAAAAGGAACGTGTAAAAGGTCTGATTATTAATAAATTCCGTGGAGATAAGACAATTCTAGATCCTGGAATCGAGATGCTGGAGGAAAAAGGGAATGTTCCGGTGGTAGGAGTAACGCCATATCTTCATGTGGAGATTGAGGATGAGGATAGTCTGACAGAGCGTTTCACTTCAAAGAAAAGTGGCGGGCTTCTGGATATCGCAGTCATACGTACGCCAAGAATTTCTAATTTTACGGATTTTATGGCATTGGAAAATATTCCGGAAGTATCCCTTCGCTATGTGAAAAATGTGTCTGAATTTGGAACCCCGGATATGATAATTCTTCCGGGAACTAAAAATACAATGGGAGATATGGAATGGCTTCGTGAGAGTGGTCTGGAAGCATGTATTTTGAAAGCATCGGCTACAGGTACGCCTATATGGGGAATCTGCGGAGGTTATCAGATGCTAGGAGAAGTACTTAGTGATCCAGACAAAGTAGAAGACGGTGGAATGATACATGGAATGGGACTGCTGCCATCGGAGACTGTATTTACCGGAAAGAAGACGAGGACAAGAGTAAATGGAACATTTGCACATGTAGAAGGAATCTTTTCGGAGCTTTCTAATGTAGCATTTGAAGGATATGAAATTCATATGGGTGAGACAACATACGTGGAAGAAGTTATTTCCAAGGAGCATATGAGCCGGATTCAGGATACAGTCAGCGGTAAGATCAGTGAGGATGGTATCTCAGATGGAAATGTATATGGTACTTATATCCATGGTGTTTTTGATATGGAAGGTGTTACCGATGTAATTGTTAAAGCACTGGCAAAGAAAAAAGGGATTACACTGGAAAAAGCATCCGGTATGGATCTGAAGTCATTTAAGGAAGAACAATATGATAAACTTGCTGATGGTATTCGTTCACATCTGGATATGGAGCGGATTTATGAGATTATGAAGGAAAATGTGGAGGAAAAGTAATGGCAATCGAACTGGAAAATGTACTTCCTTCTGAGATTGAGAAGAGGAGTTTTGAGATTATAACCGAAGAACTTACACAGAACGGGATTGTATTGGATCCGGAAAAAGCACCGGTTATCAAACGATGTATCCATACAAGTGCAGATTTTGATTATGCACAGAACCTTGTATTTTCGGAAAATGCAATTGCACGTGCAAAAGAAGCAATCCGTAATGGAGCATCCATTGTAACAGATACCCAGATGGGACGTTCCGGAATTAATAAAAAAAGACTGGCTCAGTACGGGGGACAGGTGTACTGCTTTATGTCTGATGAAGACGTGGCAGAAAAGGCAAAGCGCGACGGTACAACTCGTGCGGTAGCAAGCATGGAAAAAGCTTGTGAATTAGACGAAAAATTAATTTTTGCAATCGGAAATGCACCGACAGCACTCATTCATCTGTATGAGCTGATACGTGCCGGAAAAATCCGACCAGAGCTGGTAATCGGAGTGCCGGTAGGATTTGTTAATGTCATTCAGTCAAAAGAATTGATTTTGGAATTGTCGGATACACCTTATATCGTAGCGCGGGGAAGAAAAGGTGGAAGTAATATTGCAGCATGTATCTGCAATGCATTGTTGTACAGTTTGTAAAATACTGTCATAATTGCACCGAAAGTCTCTATTTTGTAGAACTAAATTCTGAATTAGGATTTGTTGCAAAGTTTAAAATAGATTTTTAAGTAGTATTGGAAGAAAGTATAAAATTAGTATAGTGTGCAAGGAGTGTGTGATATGGAAATTAAATCAGCGGCTTTGATTGGCGTTGGTGCGGTAGGCTCATATTTTGCGTATGGGCTTCCAGCTAAGTTAGGAGACCGTTTTTGTGTAATTGCTTCTGGAAAGCGGAAAGAACGTCTGGAAAAAGAAGGAATCTATATTAACGGTGCGAGATGTCCACTGAATCTGAAAACAGCGCAGGAAGCGGGAAAAGTAGATCTGGTATTGGTTGCGACGAAGCAGACTGCACTTCCTGAGATTATGGATGATATCTGCGCACTTGTGGGTGAGAATACGATTGTCTTAAGTCTTTTAAATGGCGTGACCAGCGAGGAGATTATTGGAAATGAAATTGGTATGGGGCATATGTTATATTCTCTGATGCGGATTGATGCTGTCCGTGACGGCAATCAGATGGAACTTCATTTTGACCGGATTGCAGGAGTATTCTTTGGAGAGAAGAATCATACGGAGCCGACAGAATGTGTACAGGCAGTGTTAGATCTTTTTGAAGGAACTTCTGTAAGAGCTAATTTTGTGCCGGATATTATGACTGATCTGTGGCTGAAATATGTGAGTAATGTTTCCCAGAATCTTCCACAGGCAATTCTTGGCGTAGGTTTTGGCGCATATAAAGATAGCGAACACGTGCGGGCTGTTGCAACTGGACTATGGCAGGAAGTGGTTCAGGTGGCAGCAAAAAAAGGTGTGCGGCTTCCAGAACGTTTACTTCTCTTTCACGGAACCGTGAAAGAGGCGAGGTTCTCAACCTTGCAGGATCTGGATGCAGGAAGACACACAGAGATTGATATTTTCGCAGGTGAGATGATGCGTATGGGAAAAGAGTTTGAAATTCCGGTTCCATATTGTGAATATACCTATCATATGATCAAAGCCTTAGAAGAAAAAAATGACGGGAAATTTAACTATTAAATTTGCCACTGATAAAACGAAAAAACAACCGTTTAAGCATAATAAACCACACTTGAAACAGAATCTATTGACTTGTTCTGTGAAAAATATAGAATATAGTCAAACATATGGCACGGCCGTCCCATTGAATAAAGTCACATTTTAATAATTAACAGAGAAAAAGGTATATTCAGTGCAGATGAAATCTAAGAAGCACCGGATAATCTAAGAATGAGAAAGTGGGTTTCACAAATGGAAAATAAAAAGCGTTTTTCAATATCTTTGACAACTCAGATACTGATCGCTACAGCAGGTGGTATCGTGTTTGGAGCACTGGTCGGCGAGTGGGCTTCTAACCTGAAGTTTATCGGAGATATCTTTATCAGACTGATCCAGATGTCAGTGGTATTGCTTGTTATGTCTGCTGTTGCTTCCGCAGTTGGTGGCGGCGATGGACAAGATGTTGGTAAGATGGGATTCCATACATTCAAATGGATCATTATCTTCACAGTTATTTCCGCTGGTTTAGGCGTAGCATTGTCTATGTTGTTACAGCCAGGTATCGGAGTTGAAATCGCAAGTGTAGCAGATGTAGCAAATTCATCTGTTGAGACAGGCTCTATTCAGGATACGATTCTTGGATTTGTTCCAACAAACATCATTAATTCCATGGCTGAAGGTTCCATGGTTCCATGTATCGTATTCTCTCTTTTCTTTGGAGTTGCTATGGGCGCTTACGCAAAAGAGAGCGGTAACCGTAACATTATCGAGTGGGTACAGGGAATTAACGGTGTTATTACAAACATCATCAAAATTGTTATGAACGTTGCTCCAATCGGTATCTTCTGTCTGTTAGCTAACGTTGCCGGAACTACAGGATTTAAGGTAATCATCCCGATGCTCAAGTTCTTACTTGTACTTCTGATTGGTGATGCTATTCAGTTCCTGTTATTTGGACCATTTACAGCAGCAGTAACAAAGGTAAATATTTTCAAGATGCCTAAGAAGTTTGCTAAAATGTCTATGATGGCAGTTACAACAACTTCCGGAGCTATCTGCCTTCCAACTAAGATGGAAGATGAAGTTACAAAATTCGGTATCAGCCGTAAAGTCGCTGATTTCACAGGACCGATTACGATGTCCATGAACAGTTGTGGTGCAGCTCAGTGTTATGTAGCAGCAATCTTCTTCATGGCTCAGTCCACGGGAATTCAGATGACACCATATCAGATGGGAATGGCAATCCTTCTTTCCTGCCTGATGTGTCTTGGTACGATCTCTGTACCAGGCGGATCCGTTATCGTATATACATTCCTTGCAACATCGCTTGGTCTGCCACTTGAAAGTATTGCAGTACTGGTTGGTATTGACTGGTTCGCCGGAATGTTCCGTACACTGATGAACGTAGACGTAGACGTTATGATCGGTCTGCTTGTAGCAAGCAAGCTTGGTGAGCTTGACCGTGATGTATACGATGAAAAGAAGACTGTTACTTACTAAGAGGCAGTCATATAATTAGCCGTTTCGCTAAAAACATCATTCATAAATAACAAAGACCTCCGGCATACTTCGATATGCCGGGGGTTTTTGTTTCTACAGTTTCATGATATAATTTGTGAAAAGTATTGTAAAGGACAGACAGGAGGAAGGATACGTGTCAATCAAAGATATCGTATATGCATTGATTGTAAATATCGCATTGCTTGCGATTATAGCGAATCTTTTATCCAGGATCCAGACAGTGCAAAAATTGATTCTGCAGGAAAAAAGAGGGTTGAAAGGAGATCTGATATTATCAATGATTTTCGCAGGCCTGATTATTTTATCGACCTGCATCGGAGTGAAGATTACATCTTACAGTTTGAATACAAGAGTCATTGGTGCAATGTCTGCAGGACTTCTTGGAGGACCGTTAGTGGGATTATATTCTTCAGCCATAGGAGCAATATATGTACTTATCTTTTCGACACCGAGAGTATTTGCAAGGGGTTCTGCATTTGCTACAATTTTGTTCGGACTTTTGGGAGCAGGATTCTATCCTTATTTTCAAAGAGGCAAGTGGAAATATACGGATCTGTTCCTGCTGGCATGTTTTGCAGAAATCTGTGACATGGCATCCCTGCTTCGCATGACAGTATCACTGGAAGTAGCAGTAGATACAATTGTAGATGCTGCACTTCCAATGATTATTATGAATGCGATTGGGATGATTGTATTTATTTCCAATTTTAACGGGGTATTTATTTTTCAGGATCTGGAAAGCTCCAGACAGATCCAGAAGATGTCTGTACTTTCCCAAAAATGTCTTCCACTTTTGCAAGATGGCGGGTTGAATAAAGCAGAAAATATGAAGAAACTATCCGATATTATCTTGAAGGAAACGCAGTGGTCCGGCATTTTGTTTACAGACCGGGAAAAGGTTATACAGTGGCAGTGCAAAGCGAAAGATGAACAGGCAATTTTCTATCAGGCAAAGTATGGAGATCCAATTCCGGAAATCTGCAGACAGGCAATGGAAGAAGGAAAACTTGTCAAATACGAAGCACAGACTGGAGAGAAAAAATGGATCCATACAGCGCAGGATTACTCAATCAGTTCGGTGCCATTTCGGGTGAAGAATCAGTCAGTCGGAAGTCTGACGGTATGGATGAAACGTCAGTGGATGGACAGACAAAGTGAAATAGAGTTGTTACAGCATCTGATGACGCTTGGATCTTCACAGCTTGCGGTATTAGAACTGGAACAGCAGAAGAATTTGCTTGCACAAGCCGAATTTAAGGCATTGCAGTTTCAGGTGAATCCACATTTTTTATTTAATGCATTGAATACAATATCGTGGGTATGCAGGGAAAATCCGGAGGAAGCGAGGGAACTTCTGCTTACACTGGCAGATTATTTTCGTTATAATCTAAATTATGATGCATATATGGTTCCGCTAAGAGAAGAATTGGAACATGTCAAAGATTACCTTCAGATTGAGAAGGCAAGATTTGAGGAGAAGCTCCAGGTGACTTATGATGTGCCAGAGAAAATGGAAATTCTGGTTCCAACGTTGATCTTACAGCCACTTGTAGAAAATGCAGTGCGATATGGAATTGACCGGACCGGATGCCGTTATGTCTATATTGGAATTACTGAGGAAGCAGATGCATACCGGGTAGAAATTTCAGATCATGGGAAAGGATTTCCAGAAGAAGTACTGGAAAAAATAGCAAAAGATGAACCGGTAGGAAGTAGCATCGGGCTTCAGAATGTACATAAGCGTATGAAGAGTGTATATGGAGAGGAACGTGGACTTCAGATTCAGAGTACGCCTAAGGGAAGTACTGTGAAGTTATACTTTTATAAAGGGGTGAAGGAAGCATGAGAATAGCGATTGTAGATGATGAAAGACCGGCAAGAAGTGAACTGAGGCATCAGATTCAGGAATTACTAAAAGAGGCAGAAATAGTAGAAGGAGACAGCGGTACAGCAGCATTACAGCTTGCAGGAGACGGAAAGTATGAACTGTTCTTTCTCGATATTAACCTGGGAGATATATCAGGCACCGTACTTGTAAATGCAATTCACAATATGCAGCCACAGGCAAAAATCATATTTGTGACAGCTTATTCCGAATATGCAGTTGAGGCATTTGAATTGGGGGTAGAGGATTATGTAATGAAGCCCTTTGACCAGAATCGAATTCAAAAAGTGTTGGATAGGTGTAAAGTTGGCGGGAAAGAAGAAAATGTACAGCATGCAGATTCACAAAGCCAGGGAAAACAGGCATCCATCCGCCGCCTGGCAATCAACAGTGACGGAAGAACTATTATTGAAAATGTGGAAGATATTATTTACATTGAGACATATAACCGAGGCTGCAAGATTTACACAACAGAAGGGGAATACTGCGAAAACAAATCTATCGGAGAATATGAAAAGAAGTTGGATCCGGAACAGTTTTTCAGGATTCACAAAAGTATTATTATAAATCTCGATAAAGTGCGGGAAGTATTCCCGTGGGGAAGTAACAGCTTCAGTTTGCGCATGCGGGGATATGAAGATCAGATCCTGCCAATTGCCAGAGATAAGACCAGGATATTAAAACAGCATTTAATGGGTCTGTAGATCAGCTGAATTAATTTGACACGTAGTGAAATGCAAAAGCACTACGTGTCAAATTGCGTTTTACGATGCCGCTTTTATCGGCATCCGTCCAGAATCTCGAAAAATTCAGGGTAAGATACATCAACGCACTGGCTGTCGTGTATGATGGTATCTCCATCGGCACTAAGTGCTGCAATTGCAAAGGCCATGGCAATCCGGTGATCCAGATAACTGTTGATCTTTGCACCGTGAAGAGTACGTCCACCTTGAATGATCATTCCATCGTCAGTCGGGGTTATGTCAGCGCCCATGGATCTTAAAGCCTCTGTTGTCGTGTCGATTCGATTTGTTTCTTTAACTTTTAATTCGGCCGCATCTTTGATGATAGTGGTACCTTTGGCGCAGGCTGCCATGACGGCAATCATTGGAATTTCGTCAATGAGCGTCGGAATCAATGCACCTTCTATCGTTGTGCCATGCAGTTTACTTGTACGGACAAGAATATCCGCGCGAGGTTCACCTCCCTCAAGTGATTCGTTGACCAGAGTAATGTCAGCGCCCATATTTCTGCACACTTCCAAAAAGCCTGCGCGGGTTTTGTTAATTCCTACATTTTTTACAAGCAGCTCAGAATCCAAAGTTAAAAGTCCGGCTGCAATAAAGTAAGCAGCGGAGGAGATGTCTCCCGGTACGCAGATAGACTGACTGTATAGTTCCTGACATGGTTTTACATGTGCTGTGGCAGTACCGTCAGGGTTGACTGTGGAAGTGATATCAGCACCAAAGCTTTTCAGCATCAGTTCTGTGTGATTTCTGGACAAAGCCGGTTCTGTAACAGAAGTCTTGCCATCTGCATAAAGTCCTGCAAGAAGTATGGCAGATTTGACCTGTGCGGAAGCTACCGGTGAAGTGTAATCGATTCCATGCAGTGTGCCTGGCTCTATTTTTAACGGAGCACACAGATCACCGTTTACACTTGTGATATGTGCTCCCATCTGAGTGAGAGGTGTAATAACACGCCCCATTGGCCGGGAGTTCAAAGATGCATCACCGGACATCACGCTTGTAAAGTCCTGGGCAGACAAAATACCAGACATCAGGCGAGTTGTTGTGCCACTGTTCCCTACATTTAAAATATCTTTTGGTGCGGCCAGACCGTGCATGCCTTTTCCGTGAACAATTATTTTCTCTGGAGTACGGTCAATTTGAATCCCCATAGACTGGAAACAGCCGATAGTAGACAGGCAGTCAGCACCTTCTAAAAAGTTAGTGATTTCTGTTGTGCCAAGTGCAAGTGCACCTAACATAATGGAACGGTGGGAGATGGACTTGTCTCCCGGAATCATAATTTCTCCATGCAATCCTTTGCATGGGCAGATAATTCTATCGCTCATATACAATATACCTGAATTTCTGCAGTAACTCTGCGGCCTTCTTAGAGGAAGACTCATCGTAGAATTCTATACGCAGAACCCCTTCTTCAAATTCTCTGTTGTGCACAATTCCTATATTCTTGATACTGAGACCATTCGAAGCGAGGATTGTTGCAATGGCTGCGATTCCACCAGCTTCATCAATAATATCACAGTATACTTCAAATGCCTTTTTAATCGGACCAGACGATGCTCCCGGAAGTGAATTCCGGTATATTCTGGAGGAATCAAACCAGTCATAGATTGCCTGCCCATCTCCGGAATCAATCATGCTCTTTACTTCTTCCAGATATTTAATATAAGAAGCAAGAATCTGTGAAATGTTGTCTTTATTCTTTAGACAAATGTGTTGCCACATGGTCGGTGAGGAGGAGGCAATACGTGTGATATCTTTAAATCCTCCGGCAGCCAGACGTTTCATCAACTCGCTTTTTGTATCGCTGTCCTTTACGTAATTGACCAGCGTTGCAGCAATGATATGCGGCAGATGACTGATAGTGCCTGTAATATAGTCATGTTCTTTGTAGTCCAGAATAATTGGAAGTGCATGGATCGTAGAGACAAGCTGCTCATATTTATCTATTTTTTCCTGAGATACTTCTTTTGAAGGAGTCAGAACAAAATAAGCATTTTCCAGAATCATTGCTTTGGAATTGGCATAACCGCTTTTTTCAGAGCCAGCCATCGGGTGTCCTCCGATGAAATATTTCTCAATGCCAAGCTTAATAACTTCCTCATGGATATTAGTTTTTACACTGCCTACATCGGTCAGAATGCAAGCGTCGTTCAGATATTCTGTCAACTGCTTCAGATATGCTACATTAAAAGCAACCGGCGCGCATAAAAATATGTAGGAACAGTTGCGAAAATTATCATCAATAGTAGTTGCCGCAACATCAATGACGGATTCCTGGGTAGCGAGTGCCAGAGCTTCTTTATTTTTATCAAAGGCTACGATTTCGTAATCCGGAAAGTAGGTTCGAATTGCTTTTGCAAGAGAACCACCGATGAGCCCGAGACCGATAAAGCCGACCTTTTCTTTCATAGTAAAACCTCCTGGTGTTTCATAAGACAAAAATATGTCTGTCAATTATTGTAACTTGCTTACTTATGATTTGTCAATGCTTTGTTACTTTAAAGCAACAAAGCAAAAACTGAATTTTAAGGCAAAAATGTTTGTATATAGCAAAAGTTAGAAAATTAATCAATATTTCATATAATATTTGCACAAAATAGTTGTAATAATTCGATTTGTTTAGTACAATATACACATGGGATATCAGGAAGAAGTATTATAAAGAATTCTTGAGAATTACTACATAATATAAGGAGGCAACCAATATGAAAGTTTACAGAACGGACGAGATCAGAAATGTTGTCCTGTTAGGGCACGGGGGCAGTGGTAAGACAAGTCTTGTTGAGGCCATGGCGTATGTATCAGGCGCAACGAATCGTATGGGAAAAGTAGCGGACAAGAATACGATCAGTGATTTTGATAAGGAAGAACAGAAACGTGGATTTTCTCTTAGCACTACCCTGACACCAATCGAATGGGAAAAGGCAAAGATCAATGTGTTAGATACTCCGGGATATTTTGATTTTGTAGGAGAAGTGGAAGAGGCAGTCAGTGCAGCAGATGCGGCAGTTATTGTCGTATCCGGTAAAGCAGGTGTAGAGGTCGGAACAGAAAAAGCCTGGGCACTTTGTGACAAGTACAATCTTCCAAGAATGGTATATGTAACAGAGATGGATGTGGATGATGCCAGCTTCAGACAGGTCGTTCAGGATCTGACAGATAAGTTTGGTAAAGTCATTGCACCACATTTCCAGCCAATCCGTGAGAATGAGAAACTGGTCGGATATGTCAATGTCATCAAGAATGCAGGGCGCCGTTATACAGGTCTTGGACAGAGAGAGGAATGTGAGATTCCAGATTACTGTAAACCGAACCTGGAGATGTACCGTGAGAAGCTTCTGGAAGCAGTCGCAGAGATTAGTGACGAATATATGGAGCGCTATTTTGCAGGAGACGAGTTCTCGGTAGAAGAAATCCGTTCTGCCATGAGAACAGAGGTTATGGAAGGAAGTATTGTCCCAGTGGCTATGGGATCTAATATCCAGGCACAGGGCGTCGCCAATCTTCTGTCCGATATTGTAAGATTCTTCCCAAGTCCGGACTGGAGAGAATGTGCAGGTATCAATCGCAAGACAAATGAGATTTATGAAGCAAATTATGATTTCGCAAGATCCAAATCAGCTTATGTATTTAAGACAATGGTTGATCCGTTTATTGGAAAATATTCATTTATTAAAGTTTGCTCCGGTGTATTAAAAGGTGACGATACACTTTATAATGCAGATACAGATACAGATGAGAAGCTTGGTAAGATTTACACGATGTTCGGTAACAAACCTGTGGAAGTCAGTGAGCTGTTTGCAGGAGATATCGGTGCCATCGCAAAACTGACTGCAACAAGAACAGGGGATACATTGTCCACAAAGACAACACCGGTTCTTTATGGTAAGACAGAATATTCAAAACCTTATACATATATGAAATATGTAACAAAGAATAAAGGCGATGAAGATAAAGTATCTCAGGCACTTCAGAAAATGATGGCAGAAGATGTAACACTTAAGGTAGTCAATGACAGCGAGAATCGTCAGGCACTTCTTTATGGTATTGGAGATCAGCATCTGGAGATTGCAGTCAGCAAGTTATTAGACCGTTACAAATGCGAAGTAACACTGGAGACTCCGAAGGTTGCATTCCGTGAGACAATCCGCAAACAGTCTGATGTAGACAGCAAATATAAAAAACAATCCGGTGGACATGGACAGTACGGACATGTGAAGATGCGCTTTGCTCCGTCAGGAGACCTGGAAATACCTTATGAATTTGATGAAGAAGTTGTAGGAGGAGCAGTTCCGAAGAATTATTTCCCGGCAGTAGAAAAAGGACTTCAGGAATCTGTAGTGAAAGGTCCTCTTGCAGGATACCCGGTTGTTGGTGTCAAAGCTACACTTTACGATGGATCTTACCACCCGGTAGACTCTTCTGAGATGGCATTTAAGACTGCTACGATCCAGGCATTTAAGAAAGGATTTATGGAGGCATCTCCAGTACTTCTTGAGCCAATCGTATCTGTGAAAGTAACAGTTCCGGATGAGTACACCGGAGATGTAATGGGAGATCTTAACAAGAGACGTGGCCGTGTGCTTGGTATGACGCCGGTTGGCGCGGGAAATCAGATCGTAGAAGCAGATGTCCCGATGACAGGATTATTCGGATACTGCACGACATTACGCTCTATGACAGGTGGACGAGGAACTTATGAATATACATTTGCACGTTATGAACAGGCACCTTCAGAAGTACAAGAAGCAGAAATTGCAAAAAGAGCCGCTGAAGAATAGAAAGATAAGAAAAAGTTAATTAAAGTTTTAACAGGAGAAAAGCCCGTTTAGGGCTTTTTTTCTGTGATTAAAAGTGCTATAATCTCTATACCTATATGCAGTTTTATAAATAGTAATTTTCAGGCATTCAGTGAAAATATAAAGAAGAATATAACGAGGGATAAGAAATGAAAATAGTGATTATCGGCGATGGAAAGGTAGGTCATAAGCTGACAACACAGTTGTCAGAAGAAGATTATGACATTACCCTGATTGACCAAAATGCCGGGAAGCTGAAAGCAGCTTTGAACAATCTGGACATTTTCTGTATTAATGGAAATGGTGCGGATGCAGAAGTTTTAAAACAGGCGGATGTGCCGCATGCAGACATTGTGATTGCATGTACATCTACAGATGAGATGAATATGATTAGTTGTCTTCTGGCAAAGCGACTTGGTGCCAAGCACACCATCGCAAGGGTGAGAAATCCTCTTTATTATCGCCAGATGGAATTGTTGAAGGAAGACCTGCATCTTAGTATGGCGGTCAATCCAGAGCTGGCAGCAGCTAATGAAATATCAAGAATGTTGCTTTTCCCAGAGGCGAATAAAGTCGAATCATTCATGAAAGGAAGAGTGGAACTGGTAGAGTTCCCGATTTCTGAGACAAGCCCGATCGTGGGATTATCACTGGCAGAGATTAACAAGAAATATGAATTCCAGATTCTTGTATGCGCCATCAAGCGTGGTGAGCAGGTCTATATTCCGGATGGTAATTTTGTAATTGAAAAGGGAGACCGTATGCATGTGGTCGCATCACATCAGAATCTGAAATCGTTCTTCCGTGCACTTGGACATAAGGAAGAGAAAGTGAAGAAGGTTATGATCTGTGGTGGCGGTCATGTATGTTTTTATCTTGCAGTTCAGTTGCAACAGGCTGGCATGCAGGTGAAGATTATCGAGCAGAATCAGGCAAGATGTGAGGAATTGTGTGAATTACTTCCGAAGGCAACGATTATTCATGGAGATGCGACGGATCAGGAGCTTTTGATTGAAGAAGGCCTTGAGAATGCCAATGCCATTGTTGCCCTGACCGGCATGGATGAAGAGAATATTATGATGGCACTTTTTGCAAAGACAAGAGGGATCAAGAAAATTGTTGCGAAGGTCAATGCAGATACAAGAGCACAGATGGTAGAGAGCCTTGGAATTGAGAGTACGGTTTCTGCCAAGAGCGCGACAGCAGATGCAATCCTTGCTTACGTTAAGGCAAGAATGAATTCTTACAGCAGTGCTAATATTGAGACGATGTACCGCCTGCTGAATGGCAAGATTGTAGCACAGGAATACATCATTAACAAAGAATGTGATTTCACAAATACTCCGTTAAAAGATTTGCCTACTAAGCCGAATAACCTGATTGCATGTATCGGACGCCACAGAAGAATTATCATTCCGAATGGTGACGATCATCTGGAAGTCGGTGATAGTGTTATTGTGATCGCGAAAGAGCACACGATCAATGATTTCAAAGATATACTTGCATAGGGAGTCATAAGATATGAATGGAAAAATGGTACGTTATATTCTGGGCAGAATGTTGGGGGTAGAAGCATTGCTCTTGCTTCTTCCGGCATTTGTAGGAATATTATATGGGGAGGAAAAAGAAGCCCTGACATTTGTGATACCGGCAGTGATTCTGACATGCATTTTTGTAATAGCCGGAAGAAAGAGACCGGAGGGACAGGTGATTTATGGAAAGGAAGGTATGGTTGTTGTTGCCAGTGCCTGGATCACATGGTCCTTATTCGGAGCACTTCCATTTACATTGTCCGGAAGTATTCCGAATTTTGTAGATGCATTTTTTGAGACTGTATCTGGATTTACAACAACTGGATCGTCCATCTTAAGAGATGTAGAAGCATTACCACAGTGTATGCTGTTCTGGCGAAGTTTCACTCACTGGATTGGAGGTATGGGAGTGCTTGTCTTTGTTCTGATGCTGACGAATCTGGACAAGAAGAATTCCATGTATCTGATGCGTGCAGAAGTTCCGGGACCGGAGAAAGATAAGCTTGTTCCAAAGACCAAAACGACAGCAAGAATTCTGTATGGAATTTATTTTGGATTGACAATGATCCTGGTCATTCTTCTTATGTTTGGAGGAATGAATCTGTTCGACAGTCTGATCCATGCGTTTGGCTCTGCAGGAACCGGAGGATTTTCCAATTATGCAGACAGTGTAGGACATTTTGACAGTGCATATATTGACTACGTTATTTCAATTTTTATGATTCTGTTTGGAATCAACTTTAACCTGTATTATTTTATGCTCCTGGGAGACTTTAAAGCATTCTGGAAAAATGAAGAACTTCGAGTGTATCTTGGAATTGTTGCGACAGCAACAATTCTGATCACTTTGAATACAAATCAGATGTATGGCAGTATCATGAAAGCATTCCGGTACGCCTTGTTCCAGGTATCAACGATCATTACGACAACGGGTTATGCGACGACAGATTTCAATCTTTGGCCGACATTCTCCCAGTGTATTGTAGTGCTGCTGATGATCATTGGAGCCTGTGCATCTTCCACCGGAGGCGGTATTAAAGTGTCACGTCTCATGATTGTATTCAAAGGAGTAAAACGAGAAATCAAGCAGCTTGTGCATCCGAAATCTGTGAATCTGATCCGGATCAATAGAAAGAAGATCAGCGATGAGACTTTACGAGGGGTCTATATATATCTGATGGCATATGCACTGCTGGCAATTGTATCTGTGTTGATCATTTCTTTGGATAATCAGGACTTTACTACGACATTTACATCTGTAATGGCAACACTTAATAATATCGGACCGGGACTTTCGGCAGTCGGACCGACCGGAAATTTTGCAGATTTTTCAATCTTGTCAAAGATTGTATTCTGTATAGATATGCTTGCAGGACGTCTGGAAATCTTCCCGTTCCTTACTTTCCTTACTATGTTTGCATGGAAGAGAAAGTTTTAAAAGGAGAAAGTTATGAAAACAAAAACAAAAGGTTTAATAGCCCTGATTGTGGTAATCGTTGCAGCAATTTATTATTATGTGACTATACCGGCAATCAACATTCACTCTACAGATACGTGGGGAGCAGTATTATTTCTAATCGTAATAGCTTTAATTGTGAAACTCTTTTTTTATGGATTCAGAAATCCTGCGAAAATTCGTATCAGCGATTTGAAAGAGAGTAAAATACTCCGGGCAGGCGTGATACTTTTGCTTGTGCTTGGTGCAGTTTATTTCATTGGAAGTATTTTATCTTCCCCGATTGTTAATGCGAAGAAATATCAGAAGCTGATGAAGGTAGAGCAGGGAAATTTTACAGAAGATGTAGAAGAGCTTTCCTTTGATAAGATTCCGCTTCTGGACAGAGATACTGCCGCACTTTTGGGAGACCGTAAGATGGGAAGTATGGTAGATATGGTTTCACAGTTTGAGGCAGATGACATCTATTCCCAGATTAATTATAAGGATAATCCGGTGCGTGTAACGCCACTTCGATATGCCAGTATTATTAAGTGGTTTACGAACCGTTCAGAAGGAATACCGGCATATATTCGTATTAATATGGCAAATCAGAACACAGAGCTTGTAAAGCTGGATAAAGGCATGAAATATGTGAACAGTGAGTACTTTAACCGGAACATTTACCGGCATCTGCGATTTGCACATCCGACATACATTTACGGAGATTTGAGCTTTGAGATTGATGATGATGGTGTGCCATACTGGATCGCACCGGTGAAAAAATATAACATTGGTCTGTTTGGTGGTGAGACGATCGGTAAAGTTGTGATCTGTAATGCTATTACCGGTGAAACAACGACTTATAAGACAACAGATGTTCCGGAGTGGGTAGACAGAGTCTATTCCGCGGATCTTCTTGTCAATCTGTTTGACTATTATGGAACACTGAAACATGGATTTTTCAACAGTGTGCTGAGCCAGAAAGACTGCCTGAAGACAACAGATGGTTACAATTATCTTGCACTGGACGATGACGTATGGATGTACACAGGCGTGACTTCGGTCAACGGAGATCAGTCTAATGTTGGATTTGTATTATCCAATCAGAGAACAATGGAAACAAAGTATTATGAATGTGAGGGAGCAACAGAAGCTTCTGCTATGTCTTCAGCAGAAGGACAGGTGCAGAATCTGAAGTATACCGCAACATTTCCACTGCTTCTTAATATATCCGGAGAGCCGACTTATTTTATCGCATTAAAGGATGATGCGGGACTGGTTAAGAAATATGCCATGGTAAACGTGCAGAAATATCAGATCGTTGCTATCGGAGACAGTGTGAGTCAGTGTGAGGACAATTATCTGAATCTGCTCTTAAGCAATGGTGTGAAAGAAGAAGCGAAGGACGACAGAGAGATTGAGACAATCACCGGAGAGATTACAAAGATTGCACAGGCGGTCATTGATGGAACTTCTCATTATTATCTGATGATTGATGGTTCAGAGGATATTTTCGATGTGTCTGTAGTTGATTACATTGATGTAGTCCGGTGTGAGGCAGGACAGACTGTGACGATGGAATATAAGAAAGGCGAGAAGGCAGATACAGTTGTAAGCCTTAAAATTAAGTAACATTTGTGAATAAAATGAAAAATACAGCGGAAGGCTTAGAGCCCTTCGCTGTATTTTTCTATCTTTTGTCTGACGCGTTCTGCTTCATCACCTTCAAGAGGTGTCGGACAGTAATCGTTTTTATTACTGGAAGAAGACAGAGAACAAGGAATGATGTTAATGTTATCGTCATCGGCAACTTTACCGTCTGTATCGATGGTAAAAGTCTGTTGGAAGATCATCGTATCCTTATCAGAAGGATTTTTATTTCCCCCAAAACAGAAGTTTCCCAGACTGTAGGCAATATATTTTCCATTATACTTTTCAATGCCTTCCAGTACATGTGGATGATGACCAATGACAAGGTCGGCTCCTTCATCGATGGCCAGATGTGCAAGTTTTTTCTGGGTAGCATTTGGTGTGTATTCTTTTTCAATTCCCCAGTGGAAATTAACGATAATAATCTGTGCCCCTGCATCTTTTAAGGCCTGGATATTTTCTTTGATTTGCGTTGCTTTCTGCTCATGCTCGGCAAGTTCATAGATGCCGGTAAGTCCGACTTTGATACCTTTTACATCCACCACAACGACATTTTCATAGCCAAATGTAGCAATGCCTGCGTTTGACAGATTTTCGATGGTATCCTCCTGGCTTTTTGTGCCGTAGTCTTTGCTGTGGTTGTTTGCAATATTGGCGGCTTCCACAGAACTTCCGGTTAAAATGTCAGTGTATTTGGCAGGCCCTTTAAATGCAAAGGTTTTATCAGCCCGGCTCGTCTCTTCGGTCAGTGTTCCCTCAAAGTTTACAACAGACAAATCATCAGCTTCTAAGATAGAACGGACATTTTTAAAGAAATAGTCTGCGCCATATTCGTTGTAGTAGGCATTAAAGCTGGTGGACTGATCAAAACTTTCATCAGTTCCAAGTGTGCAGTCCCCCATAGAACTTATAGTGATGGTGGTAGGTCCCTTTGAGGAGCTGCTTTTCTTTTTCTTGCCAGAGTTATTGTCTGTGTTAATGACAAGTTCTTGCGTTTTTACAGCAGAAGTGTCAATTTTTTCTTTGGAAGAGGAAGTGTCTTTACTTTTGGCTGTCTGCTTCGGGGAAGTATTAACGGCTTCTTTCGTGTCAGTATGTTTATGCAACAGATGACTGATGCCATATATTGTGCCAAATAGAATCAGACAGACTGTACATAACATGCCTCCAAGCAGCATGGCGCGTTTTCTTTTTCTGCGTCTGAGGCGTCTGCGCCTTGCTTCCATCTGGCGTCTTTTTGATGCTTTGATTCCTGAATTGTTATCGCTCATAGTATTTATTTTGTTACCTTTTCATTCGTTGTAGAAAATATGCATAAAAATGGACAGCCTATTTTAAGATAGACTGTCCGCTTGTTTCATTATTTGATCCATTTAATTTAAAAGAGTGCAGCCATCCAAATTAATGTCCTTTAATTCTGCTTTTTCTGCGCTGATACTTACATAAAACTTGATACCGCATTCCTCGGAGAGTTTTTTCAGACGGTCAATAAATCCTGGAATATTTTCAATGGAAATATCTGCGTGTTTTAAAATACCATCGATAAAAATGCACTCAATATCGTGGTTGGAGCTATACATTCCATATAAGAAACCAATGTACTCATCGGTATTCGTAATAGATGGGAAATCATCCATACAAATTGTACGGATATCAAATGCAACACTTGCGGTATCGCGATGCGTCTTTTTGATAAAAACGACATTACCTTTACATTCTTTCGCCTGCTTATTTGCCTGCTCGATCATTTGTTGTGTTTTTCCGCTGCCTTTAGGGCCAGTTAATAAATTTACCATGGCAAACTCTCCTTTATGTATAATATTATACCGGCATATCCGGTATCGAATAGTTGATGTTTATATTATACACTAAAGTACAGACAGTAACAACCTGAAAAAAGAAGTTTTTAGACGATTCCGTGAGAATTTTTGAATAATCTTAGAATAAGCATGACAGTTAAAGATAGCATAGGAAAAATGTAAAACTGCCAGAGATATATGGTTTTTATATAGATATATAGATAAATCCAATTTGACGAAGCGCTTATAAGCGTAGGATAATATAAAGATAGAAAGATGGGGGATTTATAACTATTGGAGAAATTTATGGAAAAAATAACAAGAGAAGAGCTATTAAAAGCGAAGATTCCGGGAGAAGAGACGGGAATTCAAGTGAAGACAGGATTCTGTGGATTTTGTGGTGGAGACTGCCTTTTAGATTTTTATATAAAAGACGGAAAAATCATAAAAACAGAAGGCAATTGTACACTTCCGGGAGCAAATGGACGTGTGTGCGTGAAAGGTGCTGCGATAAAACAGGCACTTTACAATCCAGACCGGATCCTATATCCGATGAAACGTGTCGGAAAACGTGGAGAAGGAAAGTTTGAACGGATTAGCTGGAAAGAAGCACTTGATACGATTGCAGAAAAGATGCAATCAGTAAAAGAGGCTTACGGTCCGGAACAGACGATGGTCTATGTAGGACATCCGAAGTGGTTCAGACCACAGATAACAGAATTTGTAAATAAATATGGAACACCAAATTATGGAACCGAGTCCAGTACATGTGCTTATGCACTTATGATGGCCAATCAATGCAATTTTGGACAAAATATTATGCTGATGCCACCAGATTTTGGACGGTGCCGGACTCTGGTCGTATGGGGCGTGAATCCTTTATACAGTAATTCTGTCAAAGGCGGTGCCGGATTTTTACATGCAGTTGACCGGGGTGCGAAAGTGATTGTTGTTGATCCAAAGTGTACACCGACTACAGAATATGCACAGTTACATCTTCGTCCGATTCCAGGAACAGATGGCGCACTGGCACTGGGCATGGCAAGAGTAATCATCACAGAAAATCTGCATGATTGTGAATATATTGAAAAGTATACTTATGGATATGAAGAATATAGAGATTATGTTATGGATTTTACTCCTGAAAAAGTTGAAGAGATTACAGGAGTTCCGAAAAGCGATATGATAAGGACTGCCAGAATGATTGCAGCAGAGGGACCGACTTCCATTATGTTATCGGCATCACCAGTCGTACATAATATAAATGGTGTGCAAAATGGACGGGCAATCGGACTATTGATGGCGCTTACTGGTAATTTTGGGATTCCGGGAGGGTTTGCAGGTCCGGGACCTGCAAGAGCTGTGCTGAAAGATTCTTTCATGGGTACAAAAAAAGACCGTGAGCATCCGGAAAAAGGAGTAAATTATGGAGAGTTTCCAGCGTGGGACAAATTAACTTCCGTAGAGCTGCAGGTAGAACATATTGCAGATTTTCTCCTTGGAAATGGCAAATATCCAATCCGTAATCTCATTTCCTTTGGAATGAACCATCATATGTGGCCAAGACCGGACCGGATCGAAGAGGGAATGAAACAGGTGGAATTTTTCTCCTGTGCAGATTTATATATGAATGATACATGTAAATATGCAGATATCCTGCTTCCGGTTGCTGTTACACAGGAACGGGAGCAGGTTGAACTGCTGGGACCACAGATGGTCTATTATCAGCCAAAAGTCGTGGAGAACCAGGGAGAAACAAAGAATGATATGGAAATTCTTTTAGAGCTTGCAAAGCGGCTTGGATTTACACTTGGCAATCCAACGTATCGTACTTATGAAGAATATCTGGAAGATCGGTTAAGCCCGACAGGACTTACATTGGACGAGTTAAAAGAACATGGTATGATGCCGGCAAAACATATTATGCCAGCCAGAACAACAGAGGATATCATGAAGGTTCATACGCCTACCGGAAAGATTGAGTTCGTATCTACGATTCTTAAAGCCTGTAAGAAAGAGTGGCATGAAGGAGTTCCGGCATATCATGATTTCCGGGAAACATTGCCGATGAAAGAGTATCCGCTTATATTAAGTACCGGAAGCAGAAAGCCGCAGTTATTTCATTCCAGGACCTATCGGCTGCCATGGCTGGTAAATCTGGAGGATTGTCCGATTGTAGAATTACATCCGGAAGATGCCGAAAATTACAGCGTGAAAACAGGAGAGATGGTCACACTTGAGACTCCGGTCGGACAGATGGATATGGAGGCAGTGGTGAATTCTTCTTGCCTCCAAGGTGCTGTAAATGTATATCATGGTGCCGGGAATTACGACATTAATCTTTTGATCGATGACCAGTACATTGATCCGATATCAGGATTTCCGGGATTCAAATCTTATTGTTGCAGAATTGTGAAAAAGGGGGCATAATAATGAGCAGAGTAGAATGTGATAAAGCACGGTGTTCCGGGTGTCTGGCCTGTATAGTTGCCTGCCTGGACCAACATTATGATGAGGCTGACGGATACGCAGTTCCAGCGAGAATATATGAGATGCAAAAAAGCGGGGACAGTGATCTCGAAATATATGTGACAAGGAGCTGTCTGCATTGCGAGGAGGCAGCCTGTTTAAAAGTCTGTCGTTATGGAGCTCTAAAAAGAGACGAAAGAGGTTTTATAATACCAGTCAGAGAGAATTGCAAAGGGTGTAAGATGTGTCTGAAAGCCTGTCCTTATGATGTGCCAAGATTTGATTCTGAACATAAAATTGTCAAATGTGACGGTTGCTCTGTGAGGGTAGCAATGGGATTGGAACCTGCATGTGTAAGGGCTTGTAACACAGGGGCGTTAAAGCTTGTATAATAGATGAAGGAAATAATATAAAAGGTAGAGAGATGAATATAATAAAGAAATTAGAAGACAGCATTTGGGCAAAAGTGATTCTTGCGGTAGTTGTAGTAGTCATTGCATTTGCAGCCAGATCCATGCTTGAGAACAAGCATGAGGAGAGCAAGATTGACAAGCAGACAGCAGGAAAGACAATACGTGAGACGAGTTATGCAGAGACAGTTCCGGAAGATGATCCTATTCTGAATGTGTTTAAAAATGCTTATCCGACAGCGGAAGTATTACTTGCCTGTAGAGAAGATGTGACAGATGATGGGCTGGATGATCTTGTTGTAATCTGTAAAATGGAAGAAGGTAACCGGGCAATTGTTGTAACAGATAAGGGAGATAGTACGAATTATGATTTTTCAGATCCGATACCTGCACCGGTAGAGAATCAGAAAATTCAGTTTAAGAATATTGATAAAGAAGGAGAAATCGAGATTATTATTACTGGAGAAAAAAAAGGAGCCGTAGGTTATGCCATCTATCGTATGATAGACGGCCAACCGGTGGATCTTTTTGGAGAGGGAATGGAGGATTGCTGCTAAATGCAGAACTTGTAACCTTTTCCCCAGACAGTACAGATATGAGTTGGATGAGAAGGATCATCTTCCAGCTTATCCCTTAGCTTTTTGATGTATACGAGGATGGTACTGTCGTCGCAATTATCACTTCTCCAGACTTTGGAGAACAGCTCCTGTTTGGAAAAGATGTACTCTGGATTTTCAATAAAGAGATAGAGAAGGGAGAATTCCTTAGAAGTAAGGGATATCTCCTTTCCGTTTTTCAGTACAGTCTGAGAATCCATCCGCAGTGCGAAAGGCCCTTTTTTTACTTCGGTAATCACCTCATCGGAGCTTGAAACATACTGATTCGTGCGCCGGACCATGGCACGGATCTTAGACACCAGTACAGTTTTGCTGAACGGTTTTGTAATGTAATCATCGGCACCAAGTTCCAGACCTTTGACCTGAGCCGAGTCCTCACCACGTCCACTTAAGAGGATGACCGGAGTATAGTTCTGACTGCTGCGGATCACCTTTAAAATGGAAAACCCGTCCTGATCCGGCATAATGATATCCAGTAAGATTAAGTCAAATGTATTGGCTTTCAGGATATCAAGTGCAAGTGTGCCGTTATCTGCACAGGTGACAGCGATATGTTCCTGTTTAAGGGTCATACTGACTGCTTTTAAAATGGAAGGTTCATCATCTATAATAAGAACCGAGATATCTGGCATTTTGTAAATACCTGCCTTTCTGTTATTGTAATCATGAAAAAACATATTAACATAAAGCTATTATATCTATGAAAAAATTTAAAGTCAACCATAAGGGAATGAGAAGAAATAATGAATAGGAAAAGAAAAGAATTGATTATTTCAGTGACCGGAGTGTTGCTGTTGCTGTTAAGCGCAGTATTCTGTTATCAAACTGTACGAGATGCAATCATTGATAATGAAAAAGAAAGTATTCAGAATATTGCAGAAGTCAGTTCGCATAGCTTAAAAGCGACTCTTCAAGGGAAAAGTAATCTCGTATATGCTGCATTATCTGGGGATATGGCAAGCGAAGAGAGTATAGAAGCAAGTTTATTGAAGATTGGAGAAAAGGGGAAATATATCCGTCTGGATCAAGTTAGTCAATTGCAAGACTGGGAAGCAGATTCCTGCGAGGAGGCAGGAAAAAATCCAGGACATGTTATTGCAGGACCAATAAGGAAAACATATAGCGGAGGATATGTACTTTATCTGACAAAAGCAGTCTATATGAACCGCAGCATTGCGGGATATGTTCAGATTGAATTGAATCTGGATGAGATTTATGAAGGAGAACAGGATCTTTCTAATCTTAATGTGGGTAATCAGGGATACTGTATTGTAAAAGATATTGATGGTACAACAGTCATGGCAGATGCAAGAAATGAAAAAGAAGAAATCTCATTTTCAAGTAAAGATGTATCCGGCTGTGAAGTTGTATGGTCTTATGAAGTAGAAGGTGGCTCGCCAAAGAAGACTCAGAAACTTGTGGCATACAATACCGTTGATTTCAATGGGGTTCAATTCGTGCTTTGCGTGGTGGAAGATTACAGGGATATCACTGCACCGATTGTGAAGATTGCTTTTTATTTGTCATTATTTGGTGTGCTGATTTTGATCTGGGTTGGAATTTTCGGATATCGGATTTTAAAGCAGCAAAAAGAAGAAGAGAAGCTTAAGATAGCGCTGGCACATGAAAAAGAACTCAATGAGGCAAATGAAGCAATGAAGAATCAGGAAAGTTTGATGCAGAAATATAATCATTCGAAAACGATGACATTTCTAACAGGAGCGCTGGCACATGAGTTTAATAATCTTATGACTCCGATTGTGCTATATAGTGAACTATTATCAGATAATGACACAGTCGTGCAAGAGATGCCGGAAGAGGTCTATGAATTAAACATGTCAGCAAAAAGATGTGAAGAACTGGCAAAACAGCTTTTGGATTATAGCAGACAGGGAAGAGCAGAGAGAGTATTATCAGAGTATAATGCCACATTTGCCGTGGAGAGCAGTATTAGTATTGTAAGCAGGCTGATTCCGGAGAATATTAAATTTGAGACATCTGTATGCAGTACATCTTATTATATAAAAGGTCAGGTGGGATCGCTGAATCAGATCATATTGAATCTGGTAACGAATGCTATCCATGCAATCGGAGATAAAAAAGGACGCATAAAACTTCAGTTTGGATTAAGTGTAGATGATGGCCAGATGGTAAGGCTTGTGGTAGAAGATAATGGCTGTGGTATTCCAAAAGACCTTCGAAAGCATGTGTTTGAACCGTTTTTTACAACGAAAAAAGATGGGAAAGGAACCGGAATTGGACTGACTGTAGTGAAACGTATGGTAGAAGAACACGGAGGCTGGATACAGGTGCAGAGTGAAGAGGAAAAAGGAACAACATTTATTATGAATTTTCCAAGAGTAGACGATTCTGAATAAGAGTTTATTACTTAAAAAGAGCAGCCACAATTGCGGCTGCTCTTTCGTGAATACTTGTTTAAAAGCATATTTTATTCATATGCCTGACGATCTTTCAGGTCTTTATTTAAGTAAGATGTAGCTGTCTTGGAGATATCTACTGCTTCATCATCGGAGATATCATCAATCTTCTTAGCTTCGTTGTACCAGTCTTCGAATGTCATACCAAGTGGGAACTTGTCATCAACGTTCTTCTTGATAAATTCATCAAAATCATCAACACCAGCATCTTTTGAAATATCTGTTGTCATGAATTTATTTACGTCACTGACACGAGGAATTTCCTCTTCCGGAATCTGTGGATACTGTGTGTAGTAGTTCTCAAAGTTTTCAATATTCTTTTCAGAGAAGTGCCATGTGATTGTACGTCCCTCAGCAACTGTCTTCATATAGATGGTACGAAGAGCTACATAAGGATCAACGTCAAATCCGTCTGCGAACATCATAGCTGCATTGTATGGATGCGTGTACATGTATTCGATAGCCATCTCATGGGCATATACAAGACGTCTTGCAAGCTCTGGGTGCTTCTCTTTGAAATCGTTAGACATAGCATAAATACAACAAAGTCCCCATGTATCAGAAGTAGCGTCAGAGTCAACATTAGCTGCGCCCCAGCCGATTCCGAGAATATGTCCAAATCCTTCGAACTCAGCGATGGAAGCATAAGGGTCGCAGCATGTGAAAGCATCAATCTGTCCGGCTTTCAGTGCGAACATAGCATCCTGAGATCCCATGTCTACGATGTTGTAACTGGAAGCATCAGCTGGGATTCCAAGCTTTTTGGACCATGTTAAAAATTCAGGATCGATTTCAGGTTCCGCGGTCATGGAAATTGTTTTGCCGACTAACTGGGAAGGATCTGTAATGTCGTTACTTGCTACGAGATAACGTGATCCACCCATGTGGTTCGCAGCAGCCATTGAGAATGGAGCACCCTGGTTTACTGCACGGATCGCACCTTCGATACCCGTATATCCCACGTCCATAGCACCGCTTGTGAGTGCTTTCAATGTCTCACCGGATTTTGTTACATTTACATTCAGTCCTAAAGCTTTGTAAATACCGGCTTTCTCACCAATGATAGCACCGACCATGTGGTCACAGTTGAAGTATCCCATCTCGATGGTGTAGTTCTTATCTTCATCAGATAATTCGCCAAAATCAAATTTTTTCGCTGCTTCCTCTGGATTATATCCTGTTGCTTCTACGTCCTTAGTGGCTTGATTGTCTTTACTACTATCGTGACATGCAGTTACAGTAGGGACAAGGAGTGCCATAACAAGAAGTACAGATACAATTCTTTTTTTCATAGTTCTCCCTCCAAAATATTAATAATTGTTAATAAATATGTGATTATAATAGCAGATACAAAATGAAATAGAAAGACATATAAATGAATATTAATAATTTTGATAAAGAAAAGTGAATCTATTGGAAATGTTAATAAAGTATAGAAAAATTCAATAAAACTATGAAAACTATCAATTCGACATTTGAGACGAGGAGATTTAAAATATATATATTAAAAGACATTTTTTAGAAAGACATGGGGAAAAGAGGAAAAAGAGAATAATGAGATTGGATTACATAAGAAGTTTTATTAATGTTGTCAACTGTAAAAGCTTTTCTGTTGCTGCAAAAAAAGCATTTGTCTCACAGCCGACAATCAGTACTCATATCAAGCAATTGGAAGTGGAATTGGGAGTCCAGCTTTTGGTTAGATCAACAAAAGATGTGATATTGTCAGAAGAGGGAGTTCTGTTTTATCCATATGCAGTCAGGCTTCTGGAGACGGAAAATGAGGCACTGGCACATTTGAATAAGACAGAAGCAAAAGTAAAAGGAACTGTAACGATTGCTGCTTCATCAGTTCCGGGGAATTATATTCTTCCGAGGATTTTGAAACAGACCAGACTTAAATATCCTGAGATTGATTATCGTATGCTGGAAGGAGACAGCAGTCAGGTGATCCAGTCAGTCTTAAGATTTGAAGCAGATCTTGGAATAGGGAGTATCCGTACCAATCATGAGAAATGTATGTGTATGCCGCTTCTAAAAGATCAGATTGTACTTGCGACACCGAATACAGAAGAATATCGGAGTCTGAATGGTGTATTTCCGCTTGATAAGCTGAAGAAAGAGACATTTGTTATACGGGAATCAGGCAGTGGAACAAAGATTGCATATGAAAGCATTGAGAAAGCGCTGAATCTGCATGCAAAGCCGTTGAAGATTGCCATGCAGGCAGAATCTTCCGATCTGGTCAGGAGAAGTGTAGAAGAAGGAATGGGAATTGCATTTGTAAGTAGTCTGGCAATTCAGGATTCTCTGGCATTAGGGAAATTATTGAAGTTTGAATTCCCAAATGTGAATACAGAGAGACAGATTTATCTTTTGTATCATAAAGACCGGATTATGACCCTTCCTATTACAAGTGCGATTAAGTCTATCAGGCAGCAATGTCAGAAGATTTCAGGATAATACTTTAATATGATTATCTTTTACAGAAAATCCTGCTCCTCCTGCAGGGGTTACCATAATTAAGAATGTGCAAAAAAAAGAAAGAAGCGTGTTTCGGTTGATGGAAATGCGCTTCTTTCTATATATGTAAAAAATATTCAAGAATTTGATGCCTGTAGTTTGTTCCACATTTGAAATTCTGGCATCAGATAGATAACAGGCAATCTGGTGTCCATGCCTTTTAATGTTACCTATTGAGCTCTCCACTTGAGAAGTACTTTCTCAGCAAGAACCATGATTGTATCGATCAGGAATCCGATAAGACCTGCGATGATCATGTAAGCGATGACCTTCTCAGTCTGCATCTTACCCTGAGCTTCCACCATACAGTAGCCGAATCCGGCACTGGTCGCAATGAACTCCGCTCATATAACGGACATCCAGCCAAGTCCGATTGCAAGTCTCACACCAGTCATAACACCCGGAAGAGATCCAGGAAGGACGATGTCTTTTATGATACTCAGTGTATTTGCACCCATCGAACGAGCTGCATTGTAAAAGTCCTTGCTGATATCCTGTACTCCTGAAATTGTATTCAGAATAATCGTAAATACACCACTGAATGCAATCAGGAAAATTGTAGGACCGTCTCCAATTCCGAACCATACAATTGCAAGAGGAACCCATGCCATAATCGGTACCTGTCTTAAAGAGTTCATAAATGGTGACAAAGCTCTTAAGATTTTAGGCGAGTATCCCATGATCATTCCAAGCGGAAGTCCGATGATGAATGCATAGAACGCCCCAGTCAGTACACGGTGCATCGTAATTCCAAGATTGCGAAGTACATACATATCTGATAAAGAATAGACAACTTCTTTGATAACATCTTCAAAATAAGGAAAGATAAAAGGTTTTGCTACAACATGTGCAGCTACAGTCCAAATTCCACAGATGATGATTAGTGCAATCAGTGCGGCAAAGTTGTGGTGCTTTCCACCTATCTTCCGCCAGCGATTACGATCGGCATTGTTGGTAGCAGCCTGCATTCTGTTGATCTGTTGATTTGCTTCATTATTACTGTTCCCCAAAATCTGTCTGCCTCCTTTCTTTGTCTATTTATTAACTTTTTTTTATAATATACAGTAGAATCATACCAAAAAGTGCAAATATTAAATATATTTATTAAGGAATAAAATATTATGTTTTGTTAATATTTATATTTTTAATAAACGAACAAAAATATTTGGTTTACATATATAATAACAACGTATATTTGGACGAAAAATGGGAGGAAAGTTATGGAAAAGCCATCAATTGAGTACATTAGTGCCTGTGCTTGATGCGAAGTATTTGAAGGCTTGGTTCAAGCCTTGGAGAAGGAGTATGAAGGCAAAGTCCATGTAAAGGTTTACAAAGCGGGGAAAGACTTTGACTATATTCCGAAATACGGTGCGGTTACCAAAAGCATGGTTGTAATTAATGAAAAGAAAGCAGTCACAAAGCTGACGAAACCAGCGATACGAAAAGCATTTGAGGAGGCATTAAAGACATGTTAGCTGAATTTGGGGGATTTTTGGAGAAGATTATAGCATCTACATGGAATATGCTGAATAGTTCATCTCCTTGGATTATTTTTAGTTTTCTGGTTGCTGGATTATTACACGAATTTCTGAAACCGGAAAAGATTCAGAAGACAGCCATTGGTTCTGGAAAGATCAGTGGCGTATTCTGGACAACTATATCAGGAATGTTTATTCCAATCTGCAGCTGTGGAACGATTCCACTTGGAATCAGTATGTATTACAGTGGAGCCTATCTTGGACCGACGCTGGCATTTATGACCAGTACACCGATGATTAATCCGATTGCATTACTTCTGGCTTATGGTCTTCTTGGAAAAGAGATTGCAACGATTTATCTGATTACAGGATTCGTGGCACCGATGGTTATCGGTATGATAGCCAATAAGTTTGCCGGAAATGAATTACATATTGGTCTGAGGAATAAGGAAATAAAACAGACCATATTAGAGAATGATGAAGATGGGGAAGAAGACGCTGTAAGCTCGGAACCGTTGATTCAGCTTGAATTTGAAGAGCCGGGCTTTTGGGACAAGATTAAATCCGGAATGCGTTGGTCATTTACGGAATTAAGTGTAACAATCTGTAAATATACCGTGTCTGGAATGCTGATCGCGGGGCTGATATTCAATGTTGTACCACAGTCATTTATTCAGGATTATCTTGGACAGCCGGGATTTGTATCACTGCTTGGAATTACCGTAATCGCTGCACTTATGTATGTATGTGCAGTTGGACACATTCCGTTTATTGCAGCGCTTGTTGCCAGCGGAGCAGCACCTGGAGTTGCTATTACATTTTTAATGGCAGGTGCAGGGACGAATATTCCGGAACTTCTGACAATCAGCAGAATGATTGGAAAACGTGCCATGATCATGTACTTTACAATGGTTGTCATAATTTCTAATATAGTTGGATATTTAACGAACCGTCTTTTGATGCCGGGATTTACACCAGTGTTGGATTATAACCAGACACAACACACAATTTCTTATGCAAATAAGATGATTATTGGTTTCCCGGACTGGGCACAGCATATCAGCAGTGTGATTCTGATCTGCTATGCAATATTTGCACTGTACAAATATATCAAAGGAAAGACTACAAAATAAGGCAGCGGTATAGATGAGGATTGATAAAACGATAGGTATCATTGGCGGAATATTTATACTGGCAGGTATTGGTTCTATGCTGTTCCTTCCAGGAGAGAAGAAATGGAATAAAGATGCAGATATCCGTGTGGGATCCGGAGCAGATATATCCGGTGTGATCATGGAGGAGACATTACAGAAAATAAATGAGAAATATAAAGTTTCCACTTCCACGGAGAGTTCATCTTTTCAGGACTGTTGCAGCAATACTGCTCAGTGGGCGCTCAATGCCAAAGAAATTAATGTGGGATTTTATTGTCCACACATTGCAAAACATACCATTGAAAATAATGAAGATGTGGAAATCTACGGCCCGGTTCTCATGAATGGAGAGACTATTGTTTATAAAAAAGACTGGGCAGATGTAAAAAATGTAGGAATTACGCAGGGCAGACAGCAGGAAAAAGCGCTTGCAAAGGCTGCGTACCCTCAGATTGAAGGATTTGATGAGATCACACAGAAAGGAATTCTGTATGCCATGGAAGATGAGCAGGTAGATGCAGCAATTCTGGATATTACAAAGGCGGCAGAAGTCAGCGATATTGCGACGATGCCTCTTTCAGATAACGACTACATTTCTTATGTATTGATCGTAGATAAGGAATTTGAACAGACGGAAGCATTTCGTAATTTTATAGAAAGCTATAACAAAGCAGTTGAAAAATTGAATGACCCGTGTTATCTGGCTAAAAAATTAAAAGTAAGTAAAGAATGGGTCGAAGAGAAACAGATCAAATTTTTGCCACTGGAAACAAAGAACTAGAGAAGGAGTCGAAGAAAAATGTCAATTTCAGTACAGGGAATATCAAAAAGCTTTAAAGGAAGAAGAAAAGGTGAGCCTGACAATCAGGTGTTAAAAGATGTTTCTTTTGAGATAGAAGAAGGACAGTTCGTATGTCTGTTGGGACCGTCTGGCTGTGGCAAGACAACAACACTTACAATTGTTGCAGGCTTCCAGAAACCGACAGAAGGAATTATTGAAGTGAATGGGAATGTAGTTACAAAACCAGGACCGGATCGTGCATTTATGTTTCAGAATTATGCATTGTTCCCATGGTTAAAAGTCGGTGAGAATATCGAATATCCGATGAAGAAGATGAAAGTGCCAAAAGAAGAGAGAAAGAAGAAGTTAAAAGAACTTCTGGAGATGGCACAGCTTACAAAATATGAGAACTATTATATTCATGAGATTTCAGGAGGTATGAAACAGAGAGTTGCACTTCTTCGTGCCCTTGCATGTGATCCGAAGGTACTTCTCATGGACGAACCACTTGGAGCGGTTGACTTCCAGATGCGTCAGCTTCTTCAGAGACAGCTTGAGGATATTCTTGGACAGAAAAAGACAACATCACTGATGGTAACCCATGATGTAGACGAGTCTGTATATTTAAGTGACCGTGTCATCGTAATGTCCAGAGACCATGGTAAAATCCTTGAGGATTTAAAGATTGATCTTCCAAGACCAAGAGACCGCACGAATCCACAGTATCACGCATATGTGGATCAATTAACAGAGATTCTGAAGTCTGCACTGAGCGGTGGTGTCTATACTCAGGAAGATAAAGACATTATGGAGTTTATCCAGGGAGTTGAGAGTGCGAAGAAGCCGGCAGCAGATACGGCAGGAGCGACAGCTTAAATAAATCATACAGACATTAGCACTGATTTTTTTTAGAACATACAGAGATGAGCGCCTGTGTGAAAAGAGTCGGATGTAAGATGAATGGTTATGTGAAAAAGATAATAAAAAATATCAATAAATAAGGAAGAAATTGGGGAAATGTTAGACAATGATATACTGAATAATACACAGAACGAGAATGAAAAGGCAGTTCAGAACGGAATACAGAATGTACATCAGAAATTTACTGCAAGACAGAATGAGTTAAGATTATATATCATTAATTTTACCATTGATAATAAACGTCCATATAATCTGGAGAGCGATAAAGAAGTTACACTTCAGGTACTTCAGATGGATGAGCAGGAATATGAAGAGATTATTCAGTGCCTGATTGATAAAGATGGAATGGTCGTTGATGAGGAAGCAAAAAATGTAAACTTTATTTATCCGGTATCATCACTGGAGACGAATCACCGTGTAACTTTGGCGGATGGCCGTGAATTTACAGCGATGTGTGCGATTGACGCTATGGGAGCAGCATTTACATTTCATCAGGACACAGAAGTGCATTCAGTATGTGCAATGTGTGAAGAGCCTGTCTATGTAAAGATTGTAGATGGAAAGGTAGCAGACTATGCACCGAAGACTCTGCATGCCCTTACATTTCCATTAGGGGAACTTGCAAACTGGGCAGGATCATGCTGAAACGTTATGAATTTCTTCTGCAGTTCTGCAGAATTCGATGCGTATGTTACAGAAATGGAGCTGGATCCGAATGATGTGATCAAGGCGGATATTGACCGGGCACTGATTGAGGCAAAAGCAACATTTGAAGTATAAAAATTTATATTCCAAGGAGGAAAAAAGACATGAAAGTAGCTTATTTATTTGAGTCAGAGCACGCAAGGGAGATTTTGGAGAATATGATTATTCCGCAGCTTGAGGAGGATCGTCACGGAGTAGAGGTTGCAGGAATGATGTTCTTCTTCGATAATGCATATATGCTTGTTGAGGGATCAGATATTGCTGCAAGACTTCAGGCATTGAGCGAGAAGACAGGGATGCTTCTTATGGCATGCGACAGATGCTGTTATCAGAGAGATATCGCTGACAAGCTGATCGCACCTGCAGGAATCGGATGCTTCCCGAATGTATATGCAGCACTGGCACCGGCTGGAGTTGATCAGGTAATTACACTGTAATTATTCAGAAAAGTCAAAAGAGGTAAGAGAAACAGGATCAATGGGATGATGACCGTTGATCCTTTTTGTATGCATTTTAAAAAGTTTTCCATTAAATGGGGAGGTCTTACAGAATTTTAGAATTGCCTCCAAATTATCGTCCAGGAAACGAAGTGCAAAGCCGCAGCCGCTTTTAAATTCCTGAGGAAGCGGCATCAGTGCAGCGCGAATGCCGTTTGTGTTTTCTTTCGCGCATTTGTCTGCACACATAGCATCTGTAGTTGTATTGAAAGTCAGAATATAATAAAACTCTTTATGAGTAGTCATTGTCAAAAACCTCATTTTCATATGTAAAATTCAAGAACGTCCCGGCACATCCATAATCCTTTTTAGCTGGAGTAAAGTTGTTGTTTGCTGTATCATGTACACACTGCCAGAGACTATATCTAAGTAAGAATTGTAGAACTTTCATTGCAGAAGGGCAAACCTTATTAGAAAATCCTATAAATAAAAAAGGGAGAAATTATAAAGAGTGATAAATGAAGAGATGATATATGAAGATGGAAAATATGATTGAAAACTTCGGATTGAGTCTTGACTTATTTTATCATTCTTCTTATAATAATGAAGAATATGAAAGAGACATGGAAGAGGAGTATTAAGAGCCTATCGTTTTCAGAGAGTTGCCGGAGGGTGCAAGGCAATGACGTAATCTCCCAACTCGCCTCGGAGTTCTTCTGCTGAACAGGTCAGACATTTATCGTAAGGACAACATAGGCAGGAGCGGGACTTCCCGTTACAGAAGCAATGAGTGCATATGAGAATTCATATGAAGAAGAGTGGTACCACGGAATCAAGCCTTTTCGTCTCTTTGGAGATGAGAAGGCTTTCATTTTATTTTAGATGCAGTATTGCAGAAAGAGAGGAAATCAATATGTCTAAGATACCTTACAATCATAAGGCGATCGAGAAAAAGTGGCGTGACAAATGGGAAGAGAATCCGGTCAATGTCCAGTTTGATGAGAATGGAAAGAAAAAAGAAAAATATTACTGCCTGGATATGTTTCCATATCCTTCAGGTAACGGACTTCATGTAGGTCATTGGAGAGGATATGTAATCTCTGATGTATGGAGCAGATATAAATTACAGCAGGGCTATTATATCATTCATCCAATGGGCTGGGACGCATTCGGACTTCCGGCAGAGAACTACGCAATTAAGATGGGAGTTCACCCGGAGATTTCAACAGCAGCTAATATTAAAAATATTAAGCGTCAGATCAATGAAATCGCAGCTCTTTATGACTGGGATCGTGAGGTCAACACAACAGACCCGAACTTCTACAAGTGGACACAGTGGATTTTTGTAAAGATGTTCAAAGAAGGACTTGCTTATGAGAAAGAGTTCCCAATCAACTGGTGCCCATCCTGTAAGACAGGTCTTGCCAATGAAGAGGTCGTAGGCGGAAAATGTGAGCGTTGTGGAGCTGAAGTTACAAAGAAGAATCTTCGTCAGTGGATGCTTCGTATCACAAAATATGCAGACAGACTTCTAAATGATCTGGACAAGCTTGACTGGCCTGAGAAAGTTAAGAAGATGCAGGCTGACTGGATTGGAAAATCTTACGGTGCAGAGGTAGATTTCCCAGTAGAAGGAAGAGATGAGAAGATTACAGTTTATACAACAAGACCAGATACACTTCACGGAGCAACATTTATGGTACTGGCTCCGGAGCATGAACTTGCTAAGAGTCTTGCAACAGACGAGACAAGAGATGCAGTAGAAAAATACATTTACGATGCATCTATGAAATCTAACGTTGACCGTATGCAGGATAAAGAAAAGACAGGTGTATTTACAGGAACATATGCGATTAACCCGTTAAATGGAGCAAAAGTTCCAATCTGGTTATCTGACTATGTACTGGCTGATTACGGTACAGGAGCTATTATGTGTGTACCTGCTCATGATGACCGTGACTTCGAGTTTGCAACAAAATTCAATATCCCGATCATTCAGGTTATTGCAAAAGATGGTAAAGAGATTGAGAATATGACAGAGGCTTATACTGAAGCTGTCGGAACAATGATCAATTCCGGTGAGTGGAATGGTATGGAGTCTGCCGTACTGAAAAAAGAGGCACCACATATCATCGAGGAGAGAGGAATCGGACGCGCAACCGTAAACTACAAGCTGCGTGACTGGGTATTCTCACGTCAGAGATACTGGGGAGAGCCAATTCCGATCGTTCATTGTCCGAAGTGCGGAAATGTTCCGGTACCGGAAGAAGAACTGCCACTTCGTCTGCCAGAGGTAGAATCCTATGAGCCGACAGGAACTGGTGAATCACCGCTTGCTGCAATCGATGAGTGGGTAAACTGTAAGTGTCCACAGTGCGGTGCTGACGCTAAGAGAGAGACAAATACAATGCCACAGTGGGCAGGATCATCATGGTATTTCCTGCGTTATGTGGATAACCATAATGACAAAGAACTGGTTTCCAGAGAAAAAGCAGATGAGATGCTTCCGGTAGATATGTACATCGGTGGAGTAGAGCATGCCGTTCTTCACCTTCTGTATTCCAGATTCTATACAAAATTCCTGAACGACATCGGAGTCATTGACTTTGACGAACCATTCCACAAACTGTTCAACCAGGGAATGATTACAGGAAAGAACGGAATCAAGATGAGTAAATCTAAGGGAAATGTTGTATCACCGGATGATCTTGTAAGAGATTATGGATGCGATTCCCTGAGAATGTATGAGCTTTTCGTAGGACCACCGGAGTTAGACGCAGAGTGGGATGACCGTGGAATCGATGGAGTAAACCGTTTCCTGAAACGTCTGTGGAATCTTGTTATGGACAGCAAAGATTCAGATGTAAAAGCTTCGAAAGAGATGATCAAAGAGCGTCATAAACTTGTCTATGATGTAACAACACGTCTGGAGAGCTTCAGCTTGAATACAGTCATCTCTGCATTCATGGAACACAACAATAAGCTCATCGAGATTGCTAAGAAAGAAGGCGGAATTGACAAAGAGACACTGTCAACAGTTGCAGTACTGCTTTCCCCATTTGCACCTCATGTAGCAGAGGAACTCTGGGAGCAGTTAGGACACGAAGGCAGCGTATTCAAAGCCGGATGGCCGACATACGATGAGAATGAGATGAAAGACGATGAAATCCAGGTACCTGTACAGATCAACGGTAAGACAAAAGCTGTCATCTCAGTACCAACAGACATTTCCAAAGACGATGCAATTGCAGCAGGAAAAGAAGCAATCGCAGATAAACTGACAGGAAATATCGTAAAAGAAATCTACGTTCCGAAGAAGATTATTAATATTGTAATGAAATAATTTGAGAAGAAAATCTCACAACAGAATAAAGTGCTTGGAAATATTGAAAAGTTCGCTGAAAATCAAGGTTTGCAGACATTTTTCTTCAAAGAAAAGGTATCGTAGAATACCGCAAAATATCGTAACAGATTTTTAAAATGGAGTAAATTTGGAGTAAAAGTTGAAAGAAAATGGAGTAAATATTTCAAGAAGATATGAAAGGAATGACGCAGATAGTAGAGATATTGTCTGCGTTATTTTTTTGATTATAATGGTGTAAATAATTACAAAGTATGATATTATGAGAAATAAACAAATTTTAAGTTGTGGGGTAGATATTTTGAGAACATACAAGGACAAAGAAGAATTAAAAAATGAGATAAATAAAAGTTTTGAAAAGTATATTTCTGAATTTGATAATATTCCTGAATCTTTAAAAGATAAGAGAATAATCGAAGTAGATAGAACACCAGCAGAAAATCTTGCTTATCAAGTTGGATGGACGACATTAGTTTTGAAATGGGAAGACGATGAGAAACAAGGAATTGAAGTGAAAACACCATCGGATATGTTTAAGTGGAATCAACTAGGTGAATTATATCAATGGTTTACAGATACTTACTCATATTTATCGTTAGCAGAACTGAAAGATAGACTAAAAGAAAATATTACATCTATCCATACAATGATTGATTCAATGAGTGATGAAGAATTATTTCAACCACATATGAGAAAGTGGGCTGATGATGCTACAAAAACAGCGATATGGGAAGTTTACAAGTTTATTCACATTAATACTGTTGCTCCTTTCGGAACTTTTAGAACTAAGATTAGAAAATGGAAAAGGGTAGCATTGTAAATCTCAGCTTGTAGCAGACAGTTTTTTGATAGGACTGTCTGCTTTTCCTCTTCAATCATAATTGATAGTAGTGGTATAAAATGGTTCATATCCATTGTGAAAAGACCATTTAGAACGGTGTAGATTGATTGTAAGCGTAGTAGGAGTTCCGTTGATTTGATTATGTTCTGCTTTGATTTCCGCTACCACTTCATCAATATTCCAGTATTGATATACGATAACTTGCAATTCGGTATCACGATTAGCCCCATTGCTGAATGACATACTGTTAAATACAAGATAATCGGGCAAGCTAATGTAATAGAGAACACCTGCAAGCAAGACTAGAATAATAGTGGCAAATAACAATTTCTTTTTCATTTTGACATACCTCTGTTTCTACATAGTTATAGGGATAACTATATAGTACCTCACTATATAGTGAATTACTACATAAAGATTTATTGAATATACTTTTATGTAGAGGTGAGGCAATGAAGTATGGACATTTGGAACTTCACATAGAGGAACTGCTGAAAGAAAAAGGAATTAGTAAGAATACCATTTGTAAGGAATTGGATATACCGAGGTCTAACTTTAATCGTTATTGCAGAAATGAATTTCAGAGATTAGACGCACAACTAATTTGTAAACTGTGCAGTTACTTGGATTGTGGAATAGAAGAATTGATAGAGTATGTGAAAGAATGAGAGCCTGTCGGATTGAAGAAAATTCGTGCAGGCTTTTGTTGTGGCAAGAAAAAAAGAAAACGTAGTGAGGTCAAGGAACAAGGCGAAGCCGATACGCCGTAGGGCAGTCCTTGACGGAACGGACACAGCCAACAGCACCATGATACAGCAGAGGACTTGAAAGGTCAGAAACCTTGCAAGTCCTCTTGTTTGTTACTGGGCGTTATGTTTTAAGTAAAGTGTTTCTTTCATCAGTTCTTTTTCAAATGCCTTTATGTGACCGCTTTGTATTCCATTGTCGATATAAAAGTAATCGTCAGCTTGTGAGTAGGACAGAGTGGTAACTTTCGGTTCATAAGTCTTTGTATCAATTCCATAATAATAGACGGTGGCAGTTGAAAGTTCCACGCTGATACTGTCAAAATCTCTTGTGAAAACGCTGTGCTTGTCTGCATGGAAAAAATCAGACGGACATTCGTAGAACTCGGAACTATCTTCTCTTAAAAATAATGGCAGTATGTGTACTTCATTTCCGCTTCGGTTGACAAGGACATAAAAGCGTGGAATGAGGGCGGAATACTGTGTTTTCATTGCGATATACATATCATCTAAATCATCAAGAAGATACTCGGAGCAGGAGTTGTTGTAAAAGACATATTGCAGAGCAGTATCATCTTTTTGAGCATTTTCCATAGGTACATTTTCCCCGTAAAGCCAACGCAAATCTACATCTAAAGAGTCGGCAATCAGTTCTAGTTTATCGGCTTTCGGATTGTACTGTCCCGAAAGATAGGAACTGAACGCTCCTTTGCTGATACCAGTATCTTTGACTATATCTACTTGTTTTTTATTTTTTGCTTTCATAGCAAATTTAATCCGTTCTGCGATTGTATTCATCTGAAAACCCTCTCTTTCCATATCCTGTTATAACTTTTCATATCTTATCGTCTAAGGACACTATACCACAAGTTCAGAAAAAAGAAAACAAAAAGTTTATAAAAAACTAAACTTTATATTGCAAAACGAATATGTCTGTGCTAATATACAATTAAGTTCAGAAATAACTGAACTAAAAACGACGTCGTAAATATGAAAATGAAAATATGAGAAACTGCCCTATCGGTTCAACGGGGAGAAAGGAACGTGTATGCAGATTACATTGACAAAAGAACAGGTAAAAGAAGCCTTTGGAGAACTTCGTTTCATGGGTGCGGATAACTGTTACCGCTATGATAAAGACAGTAAGAAGAAAACAGAGGAAGTAGAAGCCTTAAAACTTCATCTTGGAAGCATGAAGCTTGGGAACAGCGTGGATATTCGCTTGGAAGCAACGGAACTTCCGAAGATTGAGCCTTATGCGGTGGTGGAACTGGAAGAACCAGTATATGCTCCTTATGTGCAGAGAGGAAACTTTCCTGTATTAGTGGAGAAGATTACCTGTAAGGGTATCCGCCCTGTTGCAAACAAAAATATGTAGGCGGTCAAAGTTCCTGTCCTCGTTCTGACGTACCAAACGGCAGGTTGAGGGCAGGGCAATGGCAACGCCATTGCAGATAAGGAGGTTTGATAAATTTGGAAGAAAGAAGCGGAAGTTTTCTTCCAGAACTCCCCTACACTAACAGGGGAGTAATACGACAGAAAGAAAAATTAAGTGCCTTGATAGACTGGTGTCAGATAACCGTTAAGGAAGTTCCGTTAGAAGCAGTTATAGAAGATGTACTGAGAATACCTTTGGAACTTATGACCGTAACGGGTTATGAAAAGGGGATTGCAGGACATGAGGTTGTGGCAATCTTCGATAATATCAAGGTGCTAAAGCCGACAGGAAATGCACAGTATCAAGGCTTTCAGATTTTAATGAGTGGGAAAGGCTGTCGCAACTATGAGAATTTTTTACAACTCAATGAGGAAACATGGTTTGATTTCTTAAACAGAGTTTGCCAGTATCATATCAATGTTCCTCGGATTGATTTGGCGATCGACGACAGAAAACCGTATTTGAGTATTCCCGATTTGATTGTACGGACAAAAGAGGGATTGCTTTCCACAAAACTAAGGGAGATAGATTTTCACGACTCGGGAGAACTGAAAGAAGAAGTGTTTCAGAGTAAAGGTGGAAGTCTTTATCTCGGCAGTTCAGCCAGTAATTTGAGATTGGTATTTTATGAAAAGGGATATGAACAGAATAAAAAGTATGGAACAGAATTAGATGAAAATTGGAACAGATATGAATTGAGATTTCGGCAGGAAATGGCAGTAAGTGTAGTACAGGAATTATTGAAATATAGAGATGTGGCAGGACTGGCAATGGAAATATTGAACAGCAAAATACGATTTTTAGAAAAGCCGACAGATAGCATGACAACACGAAAAAGACTTTATCCAACCTATCAAGCGTGGGCGGAACTGATGAAAGATATAGGCAAGGTGAAACTTACCATGCAACCACAGAAGAAAAGTTTACAAAAGGTGTGGGAGTGGTTGGAAAAATATGTTGCCCCGTCTTTGAAACTGTTTGCAGAGGTTGGGAAGATAGAGCAGAGAGATTATATCGGTAATCTTGTGAAAAATGGAGAAATGAATATCACACAGAAGCAGTTGTATGATGATTACATAAAAGCAAGAAAATTAGGCGAAAGGGGGTAATCGTATCGAGAAAGCATTACTAAATATAAATGAATTTTGTGAGTATATGGGGATTGGGAAAACAAAGGCAAGAGAACTGTTGAACAATCCGAAAAATAGATTTACAGTACGCATTGGTAATCGGTTGTATGCAAATAAGAAATTACTTGATGAATGGCTGGAATATCAATGCAAAAGGGCTTGAAAAGAAAATGGGGTGTGGATATAATGAAAATTGAAATATTTACTTTACCATATTTCTTTCAGTAGAAGAAAGGAAAGTTGGTATGGGTAAAGATTTAAAAGGAAAAGAACTCGGTAAGGGAATTTCACAGAGAGCAGATGGACGCTATATTGCAAGATTTACAAGCAAAACAGGAAAACGTAAAACGCTTTATGATTTTAAACTGAATGAATTAAAACGGAAGTTGCGAGAAGCTGTTTATGAAGATGAACATGGTTTGAATGGCAACGGCGAAAGTATCACTTTAAACGCATGGTATGTAACGTGGACGGAGTTGTATAAGAAGAAAACAGTTAAAATGACTACGATATATAAAAACCACAGTTACTATAACGCAAGAGTGAAGAACTCTATCGGAAAGATGTATTTGCAGGACATTAAAACATATCATGTTCAAAAATTCATAAATGAATTGATAGATAGCGGTCTTGCACATGGAACGGTGTCGAACATCAGATTTATGCTGAGTGATATGTTTGATAAAGCAGTATTGAGTGAATATATTAGAAAAAATCCCTGTATTGCTGTGGAAATGCCCCCAAAAGTGAAAAAAGAAAGACGTGTATTAACAAGAGAGGAACAGAAGAAATTCTTTACATTTGCTTCTTCTTATATACATATCAATGTTCTAAAATTTGCTGTGACAACAGGTTGTCGGATTGGAGAAGTGCTTGGGCTGAAATGGGAAGATTGTGACTTTGAAAAAAGAGAAATTACAATCAATAAGACAATCCATTATTCAAAGGCTTCCAGTCCCGTTGAGGGTTCAAAGTTTTTCTATACGACTGCAAAAACCATATCCAGTAATCGTGTCATTCCTATGACAGATGAGGTGTATGAGATTTTGCAAAATCAGAAGATAAAGCAGACAGAACAGAAGATGTGGAAACGCTCGATATGGAAACAGCATAAAGAATTTCAAAATTTGGTATTTACCTGTTCGGACGGTTCGCCAGTTTATTATTACAACGTCAATAGTGCAATCAAAGACTATGTGGCAAAAATCAACGTGATAGAGATTGAACTGGCAAAGGAAGAAAAGAGAGAGCCGAAGATATTTGAACTGTTTACCTGTCATACTCTGCGACATACATACGCTACAAGGTGTTATGAAAATGGAGTAGACCAACAGGTAGTGCAGAAACTCTTAGGTCACTCTACGTTGGCAATGACAACCGATTTATACACGCACGTTTCAGAAGAAAAGAAAAAAGAAGAAGTAGCCGAACTGAAAATATTGGCTTAAAATTGGAGTAAAAATGGAGTAAATTAGAAGATAGATAGCGAAAAACAGCGTAAAATCAACATTTTCGAGTAGATATAAATATTGTAATGAAATAAGTTAAGTAATGATTAGTTAGAAAATAGCACCTCATAAGCTTTGCTGGAGCGGAGGTGCTATTTTCTATGTGTATAATTCAGAATTGCGATGAGTAAACTACAAGCTGTTAATATAATCATAAATTCTTCATATGTACTCATAATACCACTCCTTCCCATGAACTCGAAAATAGTGGATTGCACCTTATCGACTGCCTTATAAAATATACTATATGTGAATATAGAAATTATATCAGAATATCTCCTAATAGACAATAAAAATTTAATACAGTATATATGGATTGTAAATCATATAGGAAAATGATAAAATTATTTATTATGAAGTAAACATTAGATAAAGGAAAGAGTTATGGGGATTTTTTCAAAGCCGGAAATTATAATTTTTAAGGAGTCAAACAGTGCAGAGGAGCATTTGGCAAAACTGGAAGAGTTACTTCCAAGAGCGACTGGGAAAGTAAAAGAGAATATTCAGAAAGAAATAATTCTCACAAAAGCAGGAATTGATGGAGAGAAGAAAGTTCTTTATGAATTAAAAAATAGTAATATGGATTTGGTTGTATTGCAGGATATCTGTATCCGGGCAAAAGATGGCAGGGAAGCACAGATTGATTTCGTGATTGTAACAAGCAAGCTGATGATTTTGCTGGAATGCAAGAACCTTGTGGGAAATATAGAAATTGATTCGAAAGGAAATTTTATCCGGACAATACAATACGGAAAACGTTACTGGAAAGAAGGCATTTATTCTCCGATTACTCAGAACGAGCGTCATATGGGATGCTAAAACCGTTGTTGCAGAATCAGTGGCTGGAGAGCAAAAGGTCATGACGCAAATAGAAGAAGAGCCAGCAATGATGAATCCTACAATACTAGAAGAAGTGCAAATGGAGATACCTGCAACAACAGGGAAGATTATATGTCCGGTATGTGGCGGAGAACTTGTGCTTCGAACGGCACGCCGCGGAGCAAATACAGGAAAACAATTTTATGGCTGTTCCAGTTTCCCGAGGTGCAGATACATATTAAATATTGCTGAAAACTTAGAAAAATCAGATACCAGTCATTCGAAGAAGTAAGAAAATATATGAACGGAATTAAAAAGAAAGCGGAAGGTGAAAAATATGGAATTGATGGAATTATTAAAGCTAAGAAGAACTTACCGGAGATTTAAGCAGGAGCCAATATCTGATGAGATCATTGATGAAATGCTGACTGCAGCCCGCTATGCGTCAAGTGCGGCAAATTTACAGCCATTAAGCTATGTTGTTGTGAAGTCGCAGGAGAAGGTAAAAGAAGTATTTGAACATACGAAATGGGCAGGTTATCTTCCGAAAGAGGAAGGGCAGCCGAAAGCCGCGGAAGAACCGGTCTTATTCATAGGAATTATAGAAAATGAGAATATTAACCGGGGACAATATTGTGATACAGATGCCGGACTGGCAATCAGCAATATGACACTGGCGGCATGGAACCATGGAGTAGGAAGCTGTATCATTGGGGCTTGTGATAAAGCAGAACTTTCCAATATGTTTGGACTTAAAGAAGAACAGAAGCTTCATACAGTTGTAGCATTTGGTTATCCGAGTCATACAAGTAAAATGGAAGACGCAAAAGACGGAAATATCAAATATTATCTCGATGAGAATAAAGATTATGTAGTACCGAAGCGGAAACTGGAAGATATCGTGAAATATTTGTAATCGGTAGTTATCAGGTGACAGAAATGTCTATCAATCACCGGAAAATGTTATTGAAACGGTTATTGTAGAAAAAAGGAGACGGCTATGGGATTTTTTGATAAGTTCAAGAAAAAAGAAACTAAGATTGAAAATGAGCCAGAACATTTCTTATATTCAGAAGAGGCGCTGGATCGATATGAAGCATTTATCTCAGAGCAGTTTGGAGAATATGAACAGGTTTTTCATGAAATTGTTTCACCAGATATTCATTTGGACATTATTATCGTTCCGCCGACGGAAAAGAACAATTACTATAAACTTATCACCATGGGAATGGGCGCATATGGAATGAATGTGCCGGATAATTTGCGTGAGTATGAGTTGGAGCGGGCTGAGTTAGTTCTGTATTTGCCACCGACATGGAACATAAAGTCTGAAAAAGAAGAGGATTACTGGCCAATCCAGCAATTGAAAATTATTGCAAGACTGCCAATTGAGTACAATTCCTGGGTGGGAAGTGGACATACCATATCTGGCAGCGAGGAAAATGAACCATATGCGGAGAATACCGGATTTTGCAGTATAATGCTGATAAATGCTTTGAATAGTGACTTCGGAGAACTTGATTTAAGAATTGAAGGCGTGGGAAAGATTAACTTTTACCAGCTGTTCCCGCTTTATCAGGAAGAATTAGAATATAAAAAAGAGCATGGAGCCAATGAATTACTGGAAAAATTCAGTGATGATGATATTATGCCGATTGTAAATATCAGTAGAAAGAATTACGGATTGAACACGGACAATGATATAGAAAATGAACTGGCAGAATTGTATAATAAGCTTGCTAATCTTATTGCATCAACATGTCCAAAGAATTGGGAAGAATTTCATTATCTGGGAGAAGTAGAGAATGGAAAGAAAAGCTGGTCGTCCACTTTTTATGTAAAAGAAGCGGATTCTGAAAATTATGTAAAAGGTCTTGATTTTGCAGCTGTTAGTGATCAGTGTATAAATGCTATGGATACGATTTTGCTTCAGATTTATGAGTGCTTTATGAAAAATGATTATAAACCATGGGAGCAGCTTAGTCTTTCTGTAAAAAATACGGGAGATTTTGATGTGAAGTATCAGTATGATGTTATGGAAAAATCAGAATATGGACAAGCAGAGAGGGAAACAATCTGGGCATATGAAACATTTGGCTGGAAGCCAGGGAACAGTCCGTTTTTAATGAACATTTAGGTTTTGGGACGTATAAAAAGACAGAGCGCGATGAGGAAGGAAATCCATATCCACTTCTGTATATGAAGTTAAAATAGTTACAAAATATCAGGATTTGGAGGAGATATATTTTGGTTCTTTATTTTTCGGGAACAGGAAACAGTAAATATATTGCAAAACGGATTGCCGAGGCAATACAGGAAAATGCAGTAGATTTAAACATGAAAATAAAAGAAAATGATACATCGCCATTGCAGACTGGCAGAGATGTGATTATTGTGACACCGACTTATGCCTGGCGCATTCCAAAGATTGTATCAGAGTGGATTGATAAAACGGAATTCATTGGTGGAAAACGTATCTGGTTTGTTATGAATTGTGGCAGTGAGATAGGAAATGCAGCAAAATACAATCGGGAGTTTTCAGAACAAAAGAAACTTCAATATATGGGAACAGCACGGATTTTCATGCCCGAGAATTATATTGCCATGTTTGATGCACCAAAAGCAGAAGAAGCACGGAAAATTGTAGCAAAAGCCGAACCTGATATTGAAAAAGTCATTGCATATATCAGAAATGGAAAAGAATTTTGCTTGCCACGTAATAATCTATATGACCGTTTTATGAGTGGACCGGTAAATCCTATTTTCTATAAATTTTTTGTGAAAGCCAACGCATTTCAGGCAAATGATTCTTGTATCGGTTGCGGACAATGCGTAAAAAAGTGTCCGCTTAATAATATTCACCTGGAACAGGAGAAACCTGTCTGGAGTAAAAATTGTACGCATTGCATGGCATGCATCTGTTATTGTCCGACTGAGGCGATTGAATATGGAAAGAAGAGCGTCGGAAAACCAAGATATCATTTTGAAGCTTTGTAAGGAGTGAGTCATGGGATATATTGCGAATGAAGTAAATGAAGCTATTTTAAATAATCATCTGAAATCATATATGTTACCATTAGATTATGTAAGCGGTCTACGGACGAGGATTATTGAAAAGTATTGTATAAGAAATTCTATATATATATGGGAGAACTTCAAAAACAATACACATTTTCAAGATGAAAATGCATGGAGCTTGATTCAAGATTATATAAAAGACAAAGAGTGTGTTATGCTTTTTAATGAAGCTGATGACAAAAATGCTTTCTGGATTGCGAATGGTGAGGAACTGCAGAAAATATTGGAAGATTCTTTTGGTTTTGAATTTTATATTATAGATTGTGAGCAGTCTTATTTAATATGTTTTAATCATCATGATATATTATATGGGCTGGGTGAAGCAAAAGAATGGGTGGAACAAATCATTTATGGAAGAAAAATATAAAGAATTATTGAAAAATTTATATGCTATTTTGAAACCGCTGGGATATAGAAAAGAAGCATCTGATTACAGGTTGTTTCGTCCTGACGGATTAGCCCGGATTGTCAATATTCAGAGAAATAAAAATAATACAGCACAATGTTGTATGTTCACCATTAACATAGGTGTGTATTTTGAGAAAAGCGATATGATATCAAATTGTAAATTTAAAGAATATGACTGCCAGATTAGAAAAAGAGTGAAGCCAGAAGAGAATGAAGAATGGTGGATTATAGAAAATGATACCGACATGGAAGGCCTAAAGGAGAATTTGCAAACCGTTTTAGGACATATTGAAAAATGGTTTGATAATTTTATATCTAAAGAAGAAACAATTCACAGAATTTTGGATAAGTCAGCGGAAACAGTTTCTGATACAATGATTATGTCTTATCCAACTGCAAAACTAATTGCAGAAATGGGGTATCAAATGGAAGTATATGAGTTGATAAAAGATACAAAGATTATAAATCCTAAAGCAAAAAAATTAATTGAGCTGGCAGAAAAATTAAAAAGTACTATTAATTAAAATGCAATTATTAAGAGGGAGGAGACATTATGAAAATCGTAATTATTAATGGAAGTGCCAGAAAGGGAAATACATTGACAGCAATCAATGCATTTATAAAAGGAGCGGATGAAAAGAATGAAATTGAGGTGATTGCTCCGGATAAGTTACATATCAGTCCGTGTAAAGGCTGTGGTGCCTGTCAATGTCATAAAGGCTGTGTGGATCAGGACGATACGAATCCAACGATTAATAAACTGGTGGAAGCAGATATGATTCTTTTTGCAACACCTGTGTACTGGTGGGGAATGACAGCACAGTTGAAACAGGTCATCGATAAATGTTATTGCCGCGGACTGCAGCTGAAAGAAAAAAAGATTGGGTTGATTGTAGTAGGTGGCTCACCGTTAGATAATATACAATACGAATTGATTTGTAAGCAGTTTGATTGCATGGCAAGTTATTTGTCATGGGATATGCTGTTTCAGAAATGTTATTATGCAAATGCAAGAGATGAACTTGCAAAAGATGTAGATGCAATTCAGAAGCTGGAGAATCTGGGAAAAAATGTATAATACAAAGAAAAGTATAGCATACTACCATCTTCCGGGGCTGTTCGAATTTTATGAATTGTACCGTGAATTTTTGCCTTTATTTCGCAAACATCGAGAATATTTTTATGACTGGTGTGAGATTGGCTCAATTTACGGAGCCCCGGCAGACTGTATCTGGGGTGGCGGCCGGGCCGGTTTCGGAGAACAGGAGCCGGAAGAGGTTCTGGAATTGATGCAGGAATATGGGATTTCATCCCGTCTGACATTTAGCAATTCATTACTTAGAGAGGAACATTTGTCAGATAAAAGGTGTAATGAACTTTGTGCATTATTTAAAAAGAATGTGGAAAATAAAGAGACTAAAGTAAAGAAAAACGGGGTAATTGTTTATTCAGATTTGTTGCTGGAATATTTGAAAAAGAATTATCCTGGGCTGTATTTTGTCTCGTCAACAACGAAAGTGTTGACAGATTTTGAACAGTTCTTGAATGAAGTGAATCGAAAAGATTTTCAGTATGTTGTACCGGATTTTAGGTTGAATAAATCTTTCGACAAGTTAAATACGTTGTCCCAGATGCAAAAAGATAAAGTGGAATTTTTGTGTAATGAATGCTGCTGGTTTGGCTGTAAGGACAGAAAACGCTGTTACGAAGCAGTCAGCCGCAAGAATCTGGGAGAGAATAGTTTGGAGCATCACTGTACTGCGCCGGATATAAATCATGGTTACCGTTTTTCAAAGGCAATGACTAATCCGGGGTTTATAGGAATTGATGCTATTCAAAATATCTATCTGCCAATGGGATTTTCGAATTTCAAAATCGAAGGTCGGAGCCTTGGAAGTGCTTTGATTTTGGAATTTTTGCTTTATTACATGACAAAGCCGGAGTGCCAATTACATGTCAGGGAAGAAATATATCTGGATAATATGCTGGATTTGTTTTAGAAAGTAGAGGAAAAATGGAATCATTTGGAAAAGTTAAAGAAGAATCAAATGATGAAGGAAATGTATACTGGATTGCAGAGAACTTTGAAGAATTTTGGAAGATGTTGAAAAACTATCGAAATTAAAAGAAAAGGAAAACTAGAATAAGCGGAGAAATATTTATGGATAGACAGGATGAAACATTGCAAGGAAATGAAAAGATAGAGGTGGCAATACAAGCTTTGCAAAAGGAAGCGACTCAGGAGCAGCTTGCACATACGCTGACTGTGATTCGAAGACGTATGAAGGACTCAGGGCAGGTAATCGTAGCGGTTGAGCCATCTATTGGAACTACGCAAATGAATCTGAAGATGATTCAGACTTCCGACGGTGCAAACTGGTGGTATGCGTTTACAAGTTTTAATGAAGAAATGAAAGGTGCAGACAGTGTAAAATCGACATTTCTTGTAGATATAGATAAACTATTTGATGCAGCGCTTACTGTACCGGAGATTAAAGGGGTGATTTTGAATCCATGGAATAGGACGCTTATGTTGGATAAGGGACTGATTCGAATTATCAAACCGGAGTAAAGAAAATTTTCTTTTAAAAAATATAAACGTTCAAAAGAAGAAGGATTCATTTTATAACAGTGTGAAGAAAATCCGTATGACAGAACAGGGGAGAAGTGTATGAAGCTGAGAAATGTGTTGATTGTTGTAAAGGATATCGAAAAATCTAAAAAATTTTATCATGATTTATTTGGTCTGGATACGATACTGGACAATGATGGAAATGTGATTCTGACAGAAGGGCTCGTCCTTCAGGACGAAAAAATCTGGAAAAGCTTTCTGGAAAAAGAAGTCATTCCGGAAAATAATGCCTGTGAACTTTATTTTGAAGAATCAGATATAGAAGAATTTGTAGAAAAGTTGGAAAAGTTATATCCGGACATCAAATATGTAAACCAACTGATGACTTATAGTTGGGGACAGAAGGTTGTGCGTTTTTATGATCTGGACGGAAATCTGATTGAAGTAAGGACTTTAGTATAAGAGAATTCTGAAAATAGTAAAGATAAAAACGAATAGATAAAAAATACAAATAAAATAATCAAATATATTGACAAAATAACTCGCGCGTGTTAATATAAAACCATCAAATAACAGATATGAAATATAAGACAAACGCGAGTTGTAAATATTCATAAAGTTATTTGAAGTGTATCGGGAAAGAAAAAGCAGATAAGTTTAGTACTGATACTCCCCCCCCCTAGATTATGAAAGGAAGGTACGGACCACCGAACACAGAAGATTAAAGAATGAAAAAGAGAAAGGAACAATTGAAGATGATTGAACCAACACAGTAGGGGCGGATATCAATAAAATGGTTGGTATCCGCTTTTACTATGTCTGTTTCACATAAATAAAAAGGAGTAATCTGCAATTTTGACAGTTTTGCTCCTATATTTTTTATAAGTTTAAGCGATATACTTTAACTGGACGACCTTTTGAAGCAGTGGAACGGGTATGTGCAATCGTGGCAGCGCCGCCATTTTCAAGATTGCGCAGGATACGGTTGGCATTACGGACAGTAACACCAAGGTGATTTGCCAGTTCATTTGTAGTTATTTCATAAGATCCATTCATTTTAACAATTGATATCAGCTTCTGGATTGTAAGTGTAGATAACTTACATTTCTCGGCAATCTGAAAGATATCATCTGGAAGATTCTGCTGGAAACTCGGAAGCTGGGAAGAACCAAGTGGTCCGATAATCTGGTTTGACTCATTCATGACGAAGCTTCCGGTTGAACTCCAGGATTCACGCAATGCATTTTCAGCATGCTTCTTTGCTTCAGTAATACTGTTTCCAATACCATACCCAATTGCTGTTGAAATGCCATAGTCATCTTTTAATGCAGAATCCAGATATTCTACTTCAAAATTTTTTGTCAGCATAGCTGCGACACGATGAGTAGTATAAATATAATAAATTTCAGATTCAGCCTGAAATACTGCATCGATCAGAAGGGCTTTTGCAACTTTCTGGACAGCATCCTGAACACTGTCATCAGATTTTTCGCCGGAAGTTTTATTGCGGTCAGCAATTGCAATTGCAACCGGAAGATTTTTTCTGTATTTTTCCAGTTTAATCTGTGCAAGAAGTTCTTTGATCTGGGACTCCAGCTGATTTTTTACCGGATATAGGAAGTAGTTCGGAACGCCTTTCTCGTCCAAAAGCGGCATGGTGCTACTGTAAGCGCACAATACCATATCAATCTTGCCGGCTTCCCAAAGTTCGATTGTCCGAAGTGCAATGTTCATCTCCACCATTGAAAAATCACCGATTGTACTTTGGCTAGCCCATTTATCCATTGTTAAAGCAAGATTATTAAGATCCATTTCATGAATCAGATAATCGGCAGTGGCTTCAACCGGGTGCTCAGGATCTTTTACGATTGGAAGCATAAAGTCGAAAATACATCTTGTCGGATCCAGGTCTCTCCGCTCAAGAAAAAGCTTGACCAGGGCATGGTAAAAAGAAATCAGGTCAGCATGAAAGGAGATGACTGGTTTCTGGAATTCCCCAATATGATGTTCGATTGCTGCCATGGCAGTCGTTCCGCTTATCATAAATCCATCAGCAGTTTTTTCATATTTTCTATAAATATCTGTAATGTGATCAAAATTCGTATAATCTGCAATGGTCACAGTACAGTCTTCTTTAAAATCTTCAAATGCCTTTTCAACAAAAGGATGAAGGTATTTACTTGTGATAATCACGATTTTTTGTTTCATAGTACTCGCCTCCCTTGTATATTCTAATTGAAATGTGTGCATAATTCAAGTGACTAAATGAAATATTGCACAGTTTTTTTGATTTAAATATGGGATAATTGCACAAAATGTTAATCACTGATTAAAATTATCAAATATAGTGTAAAAATGATTGACGATTTTATTAAGCATTGCTATAATTATGCCATAAATATTCCATAAGTATTCTGTAAATATTCTTGAAGTGTTCCGGAAATGTGCTGGATATGTTCTATAAATGACATTTACAGAAATTAAGATTGGTTTGAAGGGAAAAGGTGACTGTTGTGAATAAAATAAATGGGAGTAATTTCACACAGCTGAATCAGGTTACAAAGGGGTAAGAACATGTAAGGCATGAGTCTGCCCCTTGTTTTGCGTAAATGTATATTTACGTGTCCATATAAAAAGGAGGAACCAATATGAACTATTATGAAAGAGCTCAGGAGCTCAACGAAGAAACGATTGCAAATCGCCGCTACTTCCACACAAATGCAGAGGTTGGTCTTGATATGCCAAAAGCAAAGGCATATGTTATGAAAAAGCTTACTGAGTATGGGCTGGAACCTAAGGAGTGTGGTTATGGAGTTACCGCGACATTAGGTCACGGCGGAAAATGTATTATGCTTCGTGCAGACATGGATGCTCTTCCGATGCCGGAAGAAAGTGGAGAACCATTTGCATGTCCAACAGGAAAAGAAGCTCACGCATGTGGACATGACTTCCATGCAGCTATGCTTCTTACAGCAGCTAAGATGCTTAAAGAGAATGAGTCTGAACTGGAAGGAACAGTTAAATTTATGTTCCAGCCGGCTGAGGAGAACTTCCTGGGAAGCAAGAATATGATTGAAAATGGTATTTTAGAGAATCCGAAGGTAGATGCAGCCCTTGCTTATCATGTGGCAGCAGGAAAAATGCCGGTAGGAATCTATATGTATAATGACAATGGAACTATGATGTATTCTGTAGATGGATTCCAGATCGATATCAAAGGAAAAGGTTCTCACGGAGCTTATCCACAGAATTCTATCGATCCGATCAACATTGGAGTTCATGTATATCTTGCATTAGAAGCTATCATGGCAAGAGAGGTTGATCCTACCAAAGCATGCGTTATGACAGTAGGTCAGTTCCAGGGTGGAACAGCTGAGAATATTATTCCGGATGTTGCAACACTGAAAGGAACAATCAGAAGTAATGATAAGCAGGCAAGAGAGCTTATGGTCCGCAGAATGAAAGAGGTTGCAACAAAGACAGCAGAAAGTTATGGGGGAACTGCTGAGATTACAATGCTTTCAGAAGTACCGCCGCTTATTTGTGATCCAAAACTTACAGATGAATTTGTAGGATATATGAAGGAGATGAATATTCCGGGAATGATGCCTTATCCGGGAATTTCTGCAAGTGCTTCAGAGGATTTTGCATCAATCGCAGAAAAGGTTCCATCAACATTTATGTATCTGTCAGCAGGATATCCGGATGAGAGAGGCCAGTACGGAGCTCATAATCCAAAGGTTCAGTTTAATGAGGGTGTATGCCCGATCGGACCAAGCTGTCTGGCATACTGCGCAACTCAGTGGTTAAAAAATAACAAATAAATAAATCTAAAGAAAAATGAGAGAAAAGGAGTAATTATCATGGCAAACGAACAACAATAAACACAGCCACAGGTAGCAATTCCGCTTCCGAAGGGCAAAAAGAATGCAGTTCAGATTGGATGTATCTGTATGATGCTTTCCGTAGCAATGTATGGACTTGTATTTGCAACACTGACATCTCCAATTCTGGAGAGTGTTAACGCAATGGGATATGTATCCCTGTTTTCTATTTTTGCCGGAATGGGAGTGTCTATTATGACTCCTATTGGTGGAAAACTTGGAGACTTAATCGGACGTAGAAATATTGTAGTGATTCCTGGAATCATCTGCGCAGTATGCGGTATTGCATTTGCATTTGTACGTTCCTTAGTACCACTTATGATTCTTCGTCTCTTAATCGGATTTGCACAGGGTGCATTTACAGCAGCTCCATACATCATTGCTGGTCTGATCAATGAGAGAAAAGATGTTCCAAAGGCAATGGGTATGCTGGCAACAGCAATCGCTGTCGGAGGATTCGGTGGAAGTATTATCGCAGGGATCCTGACAGATATGGGACTTTTAAAAGTTGCTATCCTTATGCCTGCAGTACCACTTATTCTTGGAGTTGTACTGATTGGTATGAATATGCCAAATGTTAAGAGAGAAGGAAAAGTTGCAATTGATGTTCCTGGTATCATCGCACTTGTAGTAGCACTTGCAGGTATTCTTCTTGCCTTGAACTTCGGTTCATCTATGGGATGGGGAAATCCGATGATTATCGCAGGTTTCGTAATCGGTATCGTAGCATTAGTTGTACTTGTAAAAATTGAAGGAAAATCAGCAGAGCCGCTGATTCCTCTGAAACTGTTCAAAAACTCACAGTACACAGTACTTCTGATCGTTGGATTTATCTGCTACTTCTATCAGAGTGCTATGAACGTATACGCACCAATCGGAGCTATGAAAGTTATGGGAGCTTCCACAAGTGCAGCAGGAGCTCTTCAGATGCCACGTACAATCATCACAATCTTCCTGCCAACAATGGCAGGTGTATGGGTTGGTAAGAAAGCATCTAATGCTTGGAAAGCTATGGTAGTTGGAACATTATTCGTAGCAGTGCCAATGGCAGTTATGGGATTCACAACACCAAGTACATCAATCATCATTTATTTTGTAGCACTGGCAATCACAGGTATTGCTGAGAGTTATCGTTCCGTATCTATCACACCAAGTGCACAGGCAACATTACAGCCGGCTGACATGGGTGTAGGTACATCACTTGTAAACTTCGTAAACTCACTTGCAAACACAATTGCAGCAGCAGTATTCGGGGCTGCTTACAACTTAAGTACAGCAGCAGATCCTACAAATGTTGCATATATTCAGAATGGTGTGAATTCAGTATTCCGTCTTGCAGCAATCGTAGCAGTAATCGGTCTTGTACTTGTAATCTTCGTAGTAAGACCTAAGATGACAGCAAAAAAAGCTGAGTAAAAATCGTAAAATAGAATCGTAAGATTTTAGGATTAAAACAAATAAAGACACGTAAAAATACGGCGGGGTGATCCTGCCGTATTTTCTTAGTATAATAGGAAATCGCATTTCCTATTATACTAAAAAGCCTCCGACAGGATGGCATGAAGTATCATTCTATTTACCGGATGTGGATAGTCTAATATTATTAAACTGGAAGATAATTTTTATATATGTTACTATGATTATATCAGCTGGGAGATGACTCCCACCTCTATAGGGTGAGAAACAAGCTGGTATCAGTGGTGGGAGTCAATCCCCCAGCTGATATAGCCTCCGGCAGGATTGCAGAGGTGCGCAGTAGAAGTATGTCATGCAATTGCATGACGCGCACCTCGCAGCAAGAATGCCGAGGCATTCTTGAATTATACACAAAAGTAATTGAAAGGTATGATTTTATGAGACGAAGAGACAGAGAGATTACAGATAAACAGGACATATTAGAAGTAATGAGAAAATGTGATGTATGCAGGATAGCACTTCACGATGGAGATTATCCATACATCGTTCCGCTAAATTTTGGACTTCAGGTAGAAAATGATATGCCGGTACTTTATTTTCACGGGGCACTGGAAGGAAAAAAATACGAGTTAATAGAAAAAGACAACCGGGCATCTTTCGAAATGGACTGTGGACATCAGTTGATTTTGGATAAAGCTCAGGGAAACTGCGCCATGGAGTATGAAAGTGTAATTGGTCAGGGATATATCGAGATGCTTAACGAAGGAGAAAAGTACGAGGCATTAAGGATATTAATGAAGCAGTACCGGAGAGAAGATTTTCCGTTCAATGAAAAAGTGATTCCAATGACAGCGGTATTCCGCCTCAGGGTAGAATCCATGACCGGAAAAAGAAGGACGAAGAAGAGCAATAAATTGAAAATATATGCCATGAATGCTATCGATAATGCCTATGCACCATATTCTGATTTTAAAGTCGGAGCATGCGTTGAATTAACTGACGGGCAATATATAACTGGTTCCAATGTCGAAAATGCATCATACGGACTTTCAAATTGCGCAGAACGAAGCGCCATATTTGCAGCATATTCCAGAGGCTATCGGAAAGAAGATATCAAAGCCATGGCAATTACTACCCATGCAGAAAAGCTCACCATGCCTTGCGGAGCCTGCCGCCAGGTACTAAGTGAACTTCTCCTGCCAGACACACCAATCCTCATCGCTAACGACAAAGAAGAAAAAATCCTCACCATGCGTGAACTCTTGCCATACAGCTTCGGTGAAGACGACCTGAAGAAGTAGAAAGGATGTTTTAAAAGAATGGGTTACAATTTTAAAAAGATAGCTGCCATGGCGATTATTTCTATGGCTGTTGTACTTTCGATTACAGGCTGTAATCAAAATGCGGATGCGGATTCGGCATTTCAGACCTTGGATATAGAGCAGCTTGAAACTGATACTACAGACATTAATGACAGAGCAGAATATTACGATAAAAATGTTGACGACCGTATAGATGAAATGACCGACGAAGAGAAAGAAAAGTTTTATGTGAATTTGACACTGACATATACGGGCAGAAAATATTATGAAGAAGATTACATTATCTTTCTGAGGAATGATAATGTATACGAAGGCGATCTTTATGACGGAGACGATACGATTGGACTTTCACCGGGAATTTATAGGGTAATTTCAAGCAAAGCTGAAGGAGGTCGAGGGGCAGCCTTGGGAGATATATACTTACTCACACCGGGGGAAGATGTTACACTGAATGTTGATTATACTTCTTCAAAAGCAACTATTATTAATGATGAAAATACAAAGTGATTTTTATGATTTAGAACTGGAACAGATGGGGATAGGATGCGAACCAATTCGATTGGACAGCTACACCCAAAAGAAGATGACATTTTTCTTTGATCCAGATGGTTTGCCGTTGGAGCTACATGAATAAAAAACAACACCCTCATAGCCAAGAGGATTCGTAAATTTTCTTGGCTATGAGGGTGTTTCATTGAACCGTTTCTGACAGTGAACCTAGCAGCCGGCAATTTATTGCATAAAATTACATTTACTCATATCTCTCATCAATCACACGTTTCGTCTTCTTCTCACTTCTCGGAAGTAGTCCGATCTCAACGACTTTTACAAGTGGTGTGAATCCGATGCGGCTCTTAACTACGGAAGCAATTCGTTTGCTCAGATCCTGGAAGTCTACTGTTCCATTTGTCTCAACATAGATACGCATGGTATCTTTTCCGTCCAGATGTGAGATACGAATCTGATATTCGCTGGAAACTTCAGAGAATTCTTTCAGAATCTCCTCAATCTGACTTGGGAATACATTGACACCTTTAATCTTCATCATGTCATCAGTACGTCCCATGATTGTATCAAGACGTGGGAATTTGCTTCCACAAGGGCATTCTCCCGGAATGATACGTGACAGGTCATGAGTACGGTAACGGATCAGAGGTGCACCTTCTTTTACAAGAGTCGTGATGACGATTTCGCCAAGTTCTCCGTCCGGCAGGACTTTTTCAGTTACCGGATCAATGATTTCAATGTAAATGTAATCGTCCCAGTAATGCATACCACAGTCGTGTGAGCAGCTGATTCCGATTCCTGGACCGTAAATCTCAGTCAGACCATAGATATCGTAGATCTCAATTCCAAGATCTCTCTTGATGCGGTTTCTCATTTTTTCGCCCCAACGCTCGGAGCCAATGATTCCCTTTTTTAAGTGAATCTTATCTTTAATTCCACGTTTCTCAATTTCCTCTGCCAGAAGAAGTGCGTAGGAAGAAGTGGAGCCAAGAACAGTTGTCTTCATATCCATCATCATCTGAAGCTGTTTGTCTGTGTTCCCGGGTCCCATAGGAACGACCATAGCGCCCAGTTTTTCAGCGCCGGCCTGAAAACCGATTCCGGCAGTCCACAGTCCATATCCCGGTGTGATCTGAATACGATCCATGTTCGTCATGCCTGCCATTTCGTAGCAGCGCTTGAACATGATTGCCCAGTCATCCACATCTTTTGCTGTATATGGAATAATGACCGGAAGCCCGGTTGTTCCGGAAGAAGAGTGGATTCGAACAATTTTTTCTTCAGGAGCAGTCATAAGTCCAAGTGGGTAAGCGTTTCTTAAATCATTCTTTTCAGAAAATGGAAGATTTTCGAAATCTTCTGCGGACTGAATGCTGGATACGCCAGCTTCTTTTAATTTTTTTCCATAGAAATTATTGGCATTTAATAAAGCCTGAATCTGCTGGTTAACTTGTGCAATTTGATTTGATGAAATCTGCATAGTGATAAATCCTTTCTATGTTATATAATTTATGCGTAACGTAGTGCTTTTAAATTCATTTCATGGAATTTCTCCGGCAAGGTCTTTTTCATTACTTCTTCTATTTCCTCAAGGGAAAAATCTAAAACTCCGGTGCGGATAGCTGCACCTAAAAGTACCATGTTCAATACTTTCTGAGAACCGATTTCCCGGCAGATAGTATCTGTATCGATAAGAGTCAGATTTTCCACATGTTTCTTCAGATAATCGATCATCGGAGGCGCGTCGTAGGAAGAGCCGCTTAGTGTTGCGGTAACTGGTTTGATCGCGTGGGTACTGACGACAACCTGCCCATGTTCTTTCAGGTAAGGCAGCATTCGTACCGTCTCTCCAGGTTCAAAGCCAATAATAAGATCGGCAGTTCCGGTTTTGATCATTGGGGAATATAGATTTTTTCCCATACGCAAATGACTGAAAACGCTGCCGCCACGTTGTGCCATACCGATGGTTTCAGCACTCATGACAGGAATGTCTTTGTTCATAGCTGCTGCTGCAAGGAGCTTGGAGGCGAGGACAGTTCCCTGACCGCCGACACCACACAGAACAATATTTCTGTTTGTTGCGATATCGGAAGTGTTTATAACATTTGCTGTAGTTGTATTATTTACGATATTATTCATGATCGTCACCTCCTGCAATTGCACAGACCGGGCACACCTGGCTGCAAAGATGACAGCCGGTACACATAGAAGCGTCAATGCAGATTTTTCCATCATTCATCACAATCGCCGGACAGCCCAGATCACGGATACATTTTTTACAGCCGATACAGGAATCCTGATCGACATGAAGCGGAGCTTTTGGCTTGGTAACGGCAATACAAGGAGCTTTGAAAATGATTGCTCTTACGCCGGATTTTTCTGCCATGCGTTTAACACAAGAAACAGAAGCTTCCAGTTCCAGAGGATTGATGGTCTCGATCTCGGTGACACCAATTCCTCGCAGTACCTGTTCAATATTGATTTTCTGGACAATTTCTCCCATGACGGTCCGTCCGGTGCCAGGGTGTGGCTGGTGGCCGGTCATGGCAGTTGTAGAGTTGTCGAGAACAACGAGTACCATATTTGCCTGATTGTAGACTGCATTTACTACGCCGGTGATCGCGGAGGCGAAAAATGTAGAATCGCCCACGAATGCAAAGCAGGTGGTATCGGGTTCTACTTTTTCTACGCCCTGTGCAATATTGAGTCCGGCGCCCATGCACAGACAAGTATCGACCATGTCAAGAGGCATGGCATTTCCAAGTGTATAACAGCCGATGTCACCACAGAAAATCGTTTTCTTACCTTTCATGGCAGTTTTGACTGCGTAGAAAGAAGCCCGGTGCGGACAGCCGGCACACAGAACCGGAGGACGTACAGGCAGAGCCGGAGGCTCTGGAAGTTCCTGTGCTTTTGACGTGTCTAATCCAAGAAATGTATGGATATAATTAGAGACGCTGTCTCGTGTATTTTCTCCGGCACAGGCAGTATCACCGCTCAGCTTGCCAATGATCTTCGTATTTAAATGATATTTCCCGCAAATATAAATTAATTCACGTTCGATGACTGGATCTAATTCTTCCAGACAGAGCACTTCGTCCAGTCCGGTTAAGAACTCAACTGCCAGTTTCTCAGGAAACGGGTGCGGTGTAGAGACTTTCAGATGGCGTACCATACCAGTCTCTTTTAATGTCTCCATAGCGTATGTATAGCTGATTCCTCCGGAAGCAATCCCTTTTTTTGAGTCGGCATATTTGTCACAAGCCGGAATCAGTTTGTTCTTTTCATAAGAAGAAAAAACATCGGAAAGCTCTTTGTTCCTGGCTTCAATTTTCTGATGATTCATAAAAGACAGTTTCGGGAAAATGACCCAACGCTTGGAATCCTTGATAAAGCCTTCCGGTTTGTTGTGGTAGTATTCGGATTTATCCTTGATATCGATGGTTGCATAGCCATGACAGACTCTTGTGGTCGGACGGAGGAATACCGGTGTTTTATATTTTTCGGAGTATTCAAATGCTTCCTGAATCATCTCATAAGCTTCCTGGGCGGAAGAAGGGTCGAAACAAGGGAGCTTGGAAAATCTGGAAAAATGTCTTGTATCCTGCTCGGTCTGGGAAGAAATCGGTCCCGGATCATCGGCAACGAGAATGACCATGCCACCTTTGACTCCAACATATTCCAAACTCATAAGTGGATCAGATGCAACATTTAAACCGACCTGCTTCATAGTGACGAGAGAACGCGCTCCGGCGTAAGCAGCACCCGCAGCCAGTTCCATAGCGGATTTTTCATTGACAGACCATTCTACATAGACATCATCCGGGCGGTATTTTGCGACCGTCTCAAGAACCTCGGTAGAAGGTGTTCCAGGGTAACCTGCGACCACATTTACACCGGCAGCTACAGCGCCGAGCGCGATGGCGGCATTACCCATTAAGAATTCTTTATGCATAAATTCACCTCATATTATTTTTATAGGTATGATAGCAATGAGATTATGAAAACAGACGAACCTCATAGCAATCGAAATATATAAAAACAGTATAGTACGTTAAAGCGAGAAATTCAATTGTAGAATCTTTAGAAAATCTTTCGAATTTCTGCATGCTGTTTTTTAATATTCATTTTTATGATATTTAAAACAAGAGAAATTATATATCAGCTGGAAGATGACTCACACCTCTATAGGTGGTGAGAAACAAGCTGGTATCAGTGGTGGGAGTCATCTTCCAGCTGATATAGCCTCCGGCAGGATTGCAGAGGTGCGCAGTAGAAGTATGTCATGCAATTGCATGACGCGCACCTCGCAGCAAGAATGCCGAGGCATTCTTGAAATCTTGAAGAAAAGTGAAAAAGGAGGTGCCGGATATGGTATACTTGGAAAGGCAGCAAAAGTATGAGAAAGTGAGAGGTATATAAGAGTATGGAAATGAACCATGTGCTGATCGTTGAAGACGATAAGGAAATCCGGGAGGGTGTTGAGATATATTTGAAAAGCCAGGGATATGTAGTATTCCAGGCGGCAGACGGAGTTGAGGGACTGGAAGTAATTGAGAAGGAAGAAATCCATCTGGCAATTGTGGATGTGATGATGCCAAGAATGGACGGGATCCAGATGACGGTAAAGCTTCGGGAAAAATACGATTTTCCGGTGATTTTTCTGTCTGCAAAATCAGAAGAAGTGGATAAGATCATGGGGCTTAATATGGGAGCTGATGATTATGTAACAAAACCATTTACTCCATTGGAGCTGCTTGCAAGAGTAAATTCACAGCTTCGCAGATACCGGAGATTTATGGAAAAATTAGGAGACAAAGAAAAGACGCAGAACATTCACGTGATCGGAGGTCTTGAACTAGATGAAGAACGAGTGGAAGTTCGTGTGGATGGGGAGCTTGTAAAAGTAACTCCGATGGAATATAAAATTTTATTATTGTTAATGAAGAATCCTGGAAGGGTGTTCTCAGCAGACGAGATTTATGAACGTGTGTGGAATGAACGTGCAGTCAACACAGACACGATCATGGTGCATGTGCGAAATATTCGTGAGAAAATTGAGATTAACCCGAAGGAACCAAAATATTTGAAGGTGGTGTGGGGAGTTGGATACAAAATTGAAAAACAGGCATAAATTAGCTATATTTTTTATCATGATTACAATATTGATTCCATCATTGGCAATGATGACCGGGTATTTTAGCTGGTATCAGATGAAAACTGAGACGAAGACAAAAGCATTTAAAAATGCAGAGAAATCGTCAGATTTTCTGGGACATTTTCTGGAGAGTACGTATCTGCTCTATAATACAGAAAGTGGAAGAAAGTACGCAGATGATGTTGAAAAATCTCTATATGATTCTTACAATGCAGAAATGTCAGAGTATTCACATTTTAATTCTTATCTGGACTATCGGGTGCTTGATGAAAATGGCGGTGATGTTGAAAAAAGTACGGTCAGTTCAGGGAAGAATCTGACAGAAAGCAATCTAAAAAATTATGCTCTTGGAATGATTATTTCGTATGATGCAAATGGGAAACCAAGTGTCAACATTAAGAAAAGTAATTATGCAAAAGAACAGACAGTAACCATGAGAAAGCTTATCGGGAATTATTTTCAGGACAGTTGGCTGTCTTATTGTGAAGTGACGATTTATCCTGATACGGATGAGGATTATGAGGAAGTAGCCTTGCAGACACCGAAGAACCGAACATACTTGTTTGCAATGTCAACGGAGAATCTGAAGGAGTATATCAATGATTATAAAATCGGAAATCCGGATTCGTATTACGCACCAGATGAAATGAATAATACAATTTTGTTGTGGATGCTGGTCGTAGCGGCTGCGGCATGGCTATATCCTTGCTTCAAGACTTTTCAGACAGGAAATGAAAAAATCTTCCATTCTCCGTTGGAGGTGACTGTGATTGCAGCTTTTGTGCTGATTGAAGTCTTGATGAATCAAAGCGGAGCATTGTTAAGCCGGACGAAAGGGTATCCGGATTTCTTAGACTGGATGGTGTGGCTCGGAACATTTGCAGCCGCATACTGGATCGCAGCGAGCCTTAGAAGAGTCATACCGCTGGGAATAAAAGGATACTTGAAACAGCAGACCATGGTCGGACGCCATTGGAAGAAAATCAAAACGATAGGGAGCAATGGAGAAGATACTGCAAAATCCCTTGGAAAAAGATTTAAAGCATTTGTTGCAAAAGTATGGAAATCGCTGCAGGAAGTAGATCTGACGGATAAGAGCAACAAAATTTTACTCAGAATCGTTATTTGCAACTTTGCCGTATTATTTTTAGTATGTCTTTTCTGGGACTATCGCATGCAGGCACTTGTCATATATTCCATTATATTATTCTTCATTTTGCGGAAATATTACAAAGACATAAAACGAAAATACGCCAGACTTTTAGAAGCAACCGGAGAATTGGCAAAAGGCAACATGAATGTGGAAATCAAGGAAGATCTTGGCATGTTCAATCCATTTAAACCAGAGATTGAAAAGATTCAGGAAGGCTACAAAAAAGCAGTGGAAGAGGAAATAAAAAGCCAGCGTATGAAGACAGAACTCATTACAAATGTGTCCCACGATCTGAAAACACCACTGACAGCAATCATTACTTATGTTAATCTTCTGAAAGATGAAAAAGACGAAGAGAAAAAGAAAGAGTATGTCGATGTGCTGGAACGAAAATCCATGCGCCTGAAAGTGCTGATTGAAGATTTATTTGATATCAGTAAGGCAAGCAGCAAAAATATAACATTGAATCTGACAGATGTTGATGTTGTGAACCTGTTTAAACAGGTGAAGCTGGAACTGGATGAAAAAATCGAAAAAGCAGATTTGGAATTCAAATGTAATTATCCGGAAGAAAAGATGACGGCTGTTCTGGATGGACAAAAGACATACCGGATCTTTGAAAACCTGATCGTGAACGTTACCAAATACGCAATGCCACATACAAGGGTATTTGTGGATATTTTCAGAGAAGAAAATGAAATCGTAGTACAGATGAAAAATGTTTCGAAAGATGAATTGACATTCAATCCACAGGAGATTACCGAGCGTTTTGTACGCGGTGATGAATCCAGAAATTCAGAGGGCTCCGGTCTGGGACTTGCAATCGTAAGAAGCTTTACAGAACTGCAAGGTGGACACTTCCATGTTGAGACAGAGGCAGATCTGTTCAAGGCAGAGATACGGTGGCCGTGGAAAAATAAATAAGACAATTGAAGTTTAACCTGTCCCTTTTTGAATTGTGCAATTTTGGTACACATTTTGAAAAGGGAAAACTTGCGGGCATACTGGATATTATCAATGAAATTTGTTATAATAGTGACACATATAAAAGCAGGTGATTCGAATGAAAATGGAAAAGAAAGATCCGCTATATCGAAGTTTCGGCTATGCCTTTCAGGGAATTTTTACTTGTGTCCGGAAAGAACGGAATATGAAGATTCATTGTGTGGCGGCAGTGCTTGTTGTGATTGCGGGTGTGATTTTGAAGATTTCAGCGATTGAGTGGTGCATCTGTATGGTGCTGTTCGGACTGGTCATGGCGCTGGAACATGTGAATACGGCAGTGGAAGCGGTGGTGGATATGGTGACAGAAGAATATCACCCGTTGGCGAAAGTTGCGAAAGATACCGCAGCAGGAGCAGTGCTCATTGCGGCAATTATGGCAGCAATCGCAGGGTGCATTATATTTTTGCCGAAGATAGCGCAGATATTGCAGTAATCCAATTTAGAACAAGACTTCCGTGATATAGAAGTTTTAGAATAGACGTAAAGGAGATATGACTTATGGAAAGATTAGGAGAAGGATTAAAGAAACTGGCACTTGCAGGAATCGGAACAGCAGCGTATGCAGTGGAAAAATCTGCAGATATTCTGGATACTCTTGCAAAAAAAGGTGAGGAGACAGTTGAGCAGGGAAAGGTGCTCAACAAAGAGTTAAAGCATAATGTGAAGTCTACGATCAAAGATTACAAAGCTTCCAATGGAAAGATGCATACGGTACATGAGGCAGAGGTTGTGGAAGCGGAGGTCGTAGAGGACGATGATATTCCAGGTTCAGCAACTGAGGTGGAAGATGTCGATGACCATGAGAAAACGGAGACAGAAGAAGCTGAAACTGACAGTAAAATGGAAACTGTAGAAGAAACTGAGACAGAGGAAGAATAACGTGTCCGAAAAGAAAAATGAAAATGGATACAAAGGAAGATTTCGAGAAATAGCGGCGGTTCTTCACAAGCATGAAATTTCAAAAGGAATCACTCCGGAAAAGTTGAGGTTGATTTTGGAAGACTTGGGACCGACTTTTGTTAAGGTCGGTCAGTTGATGTCCCTGAGATCAGATATTTTACCGAAGAATTATTGTGATGAATTGCAGAAGTTGTGTTCCGATGTACCTCCGATGCCTTTTTATGAGGTGGAGGAGGTGCTTCGGGACTCTTTTGGATATGAGTGGCAGGAAGAATTTGAGTGGATCGATGAGACACCGCTTGGTTCAGCGTCTATCGCGCAGGTGCATCGGGCACGGTTAAAAACTGGAGAAGAAGTGGTCATTAAGGTACAGCGAAAAGGTATTTATGAGACCATGGCGCGAGATATCGGACTCATGCACAAGCTGGTATCCCTTGTTCCACCAATCAGTATCACTGACATGGTGGATTTTAAAATGGTATTGAATGAGCTGTGGAAGGTCACTCAAGAGGAAATGAATTTCATCATTGAAGCCGGGAATATGGAAGAGTTCAAAGAGAAGAACAGGGACGTTGCATTTGTGGATACGCCGGTTCTTTTTAAAGAATACACCACGTCTTCGGTTATTGTGATGGAGTACATTGATGGTTACGCCATTGATGATAAGGAACATTTGCTGGAAGATGGCTATGACATGAATGAAATAGGAAGCAAATATGTGGACAATTTCATCAAACAGGTCATGGACGACGGTTTTTTTCATGCGGATCCGCACCCGGGAAATGTACGAATCCGGGATGGTAAGATTGTCTGGATCGACATGGGTATGATGGGACGACTTACAGAACGCGACCGGGAACAGATTGCCAAGGCAGTGGAAGGTGTTGCCCTTAATGATATCGGCATGATCCAGGATGCTGTGCTGGCGCTTGGAGAATTTCGCGGAGAGCCAGATCCAAGCCAGCTTTATAAGGACATCCGAGGTTTGATGGCAAAGTATGGAACGGCAGATATGGGAAGTATTGACGTGGCAGAAGTCCTTCAGGATCTCATGGATGTCATGAAGGAAAATAAAATCACCATGCCCCACGGACTGACTATGCTGGCGAGAGGACTTGCTCATGTAGAGGGGGTACTTGCGGATATCAGTCCGCAGATTAATATGGTAGAGATTGCAGCATCCCGGTTGAAAAGTCAGTTTATTTGGAATCATGACTGGAAAAAAGAAGCAAAATCCGGGGCGAAGAGCATTTATCTGTCTATGAGAAAAGCAGTGGATATTCCGGCTCTTGTGGCAGATCTTTTAGACGGTTACATGAAAGGTCAGACGAGGATCAATCTGGATCTGCATGCAGGAGAAGACCTGGCGAATTTGTTACGCCGCGTCACGAGAAATGTGGTCATGGGTCTTTGGGTCATGGCGCTACTTATTAGTTCCAGCATTATCTGCACGACAGATATGAAGCCGAAGATTCTGGGCATCCCGGCACTTGGTGCAATTGGATACTTAGGCGCATTTGTAATTGTACTCTATGTGTTTATAAAACACATTTTTTCAAGGAAATAATCGAGTCTGAGGCAGAGGCAGTCTGAGGCTTGGGAAAATATGCTGTAATATCTGAAAAGTGATAAGGAATAAAATATGAGGAGAGGTTAAAATGGAAGTACAGTCGGTTATTAATGAGTCAGCATTAAAAGAGGCGAGAAAATATCTGATCAAGCCGGGAATCCGTAAGATCAGTGCAATTACCAGTGCAGCATTTGTGCTGCTGGCAGCATATTGTATGTTGACAGGAAGACCGTCTACGATGTTGCTGGCAGTATTTGCAATTGTCATTTTTTATGGGGAATTAAAAATGATTGAGAGCAAACAGATTAAAGGATTCCTAAAAAAATTGAAAGAGCTTTATGGAAAAACAGAAGTGATCGCACCAATTGTATTTCGTGATGCAGATATTTTGATTCAGAATCCGCTTTCCGGTGGGAAAAATGCAGTCAGATATGAAGTTATGGATACATTAATTGAGACAGAGCATTATTTCCTTCTCTTTACAAAGGAGTGGCAGATCACAATAATTGCGAAAGATGGAATGGATTCAGGAGAAAAAGACAGGTTCTTGAAAATGATGGAAGAAAAGATGCCGGGCTTAAAGAGAAAATATGGAAAGAAATAATCCAGAATATATGTAAAATGGAGAAAATACAGAAGTAGGATTTAAAGGTAATTTTTATTATGGAGAGAGATTTGACGAGTGGCAGTGTGTTCAAGACGGTAGTTTATTTTTCTTTACCGTATTTGTTGTCATACTTTTTACAGACATTATATGGAATGGCAGATCTGTTCATTGTAGGGCAATTCGGAGGAGTCAGCAGTACGACAGCAGTGTCGATCGGAAGTCAGATCATGCATATGTTAACGGTAATGATAGTGGGACTTGCCATGGGGGCGACAGTGATGATCAGTCGTAGTATCGGTGCAAAAAATAAACGGCAGGCAGCGGAATGTATCGGAAATACGGTGACGATGTTTATGGGAATATCTATGGTTCTGATGGCAGTCCTTCTTGTGCTTGTCCGACCAATTGTTGGGATTATGTCTACTCCGGCGGAGGCAGTAGAAGGGACAGTTCGTTATCTGACTATTTGTTTTATAGGGATTCCTTTTATCACAGCTTATAATATTATCAGCTCCATTTTTCGGGGGATGGGGGATTCTAAGAGTCCGATGTATTTTATTGCGATGGCATGTGCGGCCAATATCGGATTGGATTATCTGTTTATTGGATTGCTGGGGTTGGATGCGGCCGGTGCTGCCCTTGGAACGACGATCGCACAGGCAATCAGTGTAGTTGTATCGATGGTTGTGATTTTGAAAAGAAAGGGTGGAATTCGTTTGGAAAAATCGGATTTCAGACCGAAACGCATGACCATGAAAAATATTTTAAAGGTCGGAGTTCCGGTGTGCCTGCAGGACGGTTTCATCCAGGTATCTTTTGTTGTAATCACGATTTTTGCAAACCAGCGAGGACTGACAGATGCGGCAGCAGTTGGAATTGTGGAGAAGATCATCAGTATTTTATTCCTTGTTCCATCGTCTATGATGTCTACAATTTCAGCACTTGTGGCGCAGAATATCGGAGCGGGAAAACACGACCGTGCAAAGCTGACATTAAAATATGTGCTGATGATTACGGTGACATATGGATTAATTATGACGATTATCGTACAGTTTGTGTCAGTTCCGCTGGTAGGATTATTTACAAATGATGGTGCAGTTGCAGTAAGTGGAGCCGGATATCTTCGCAGCTATGCGTCAGACTGCATTTTCGCAGGAATTCATTTCTGCCTGAGTGGATATTTCTATGCATATGGTCTGTCAGTGATTTCGTTCATTCATAATTCGATATCGATTGTGTGTGCGAGAATCCCACTATCCTACTATGCGTCAGTGCATTTTAAGGATACGCTGTTCCCAATGGGATGTGCATCTCCGGCAGGCTCACTCATTTCTGTAGTGATTTGTGTTGGTGTCTTTATCTGGCTGGAGCACCACGAGGATAAGTATCAAAATATATAGGAAATGCATTGATTTCGATATCTGTAATGTATCGTTTATTGGTCTCAAATTTCGTCTCGTTTTTTGCACCTTTTCTATTGATTTTGCAGTTGAATCAAGATAAAATCGGTTGTAAAAGTGAGGCAAAACGGAACAAAAAAGAGGAGGCGGAATATGAATCAGGCAGATATTGAAAAATATGCATTTTTGTATTTTTGTGGAGAGAAGGACAGAGATATTTTACTTGAAAATAGAAAAATGACATTTGAGGATTTGGAGCGGTTTAGTTATCTGACAGATTTTTTCGGGTTTCAGAAATATCATGCACAGATCTGGAACAAATTTTCCGGGCAGTTTGAAGAAAAATTCGAGGCGCTGGAACATTTATATGAAGAAAGTGCAGATATTGTTCGAGACAATTATATTTCACAAAATCAGGAAGATTTAGACGATACTGACCAACAGACACAATGGAAAAATGATTTCTTAAGAAATGCACCTTGCCATAACTTAAAGTTATGACAAACTGCGCTTTTTATGTATTTTTCAAATCTTCTTTTCTCTTGTATAGTGTAATGCATGAAGAGGATAGCAAAAAACATGGGAAAAGGAGATTTTGATATGATTCAGATAAAGTATGATATTGTAGGTTCTTTCCTCCGCCCGGAGGCAATTAAAAAAGCGAGAGCAGAGTTTAAAAGTGGTGCAATCACAAGAGAAGATTTGAAAAAGGTTGAGGATGAGGAGATTGCAAAGCTGGTTAAAAAAGAAGTGGAGCATGGCCTTCCATTTATCACAGATGGAGAGTTCCGCCGCCGCTGGTGGCATCTGGACTGGCTGAAAGAGTTCGATGGATTTGATACAATTCATTTTACGAAGGAAATCAATGGAACGAGCAATGAAATCGAGCTTGGAACAGTGACAGGAAAGATTTTCTATGACAAGAATAAGGTTCACCCGGAGGTGGAAGCATGGGATTATCTTCACAGGCTGGCATCCCAGTATGAAGGCGTGACTGCGAAGAAATGTATTTCCGGTCCGAATATGATTCTGATCGATCACTTCCTTCAGCTTGGCAACAAAGAAACTCCGTATTATGGAAGAGATTTAAAAGTTTTGATTGATGATATTGCAAAGGCTTATCAGGAGGCAATTTTGGATTTTTATGATCATGGATGCCGCTATCTGCAGATTGACGATACTTCATGGACCTACCTGATCGATGAGAAGTTTTTACAGAAAGTAGAAGCACTTGGTTATACGCAGAAAGAGGTGTTGAACTGGTTTTGGAATGTGTCCACAAAAGCACTGGAAAAGAAGCCTGTTGATATGGTTGTTGCAACACATTTCTGCAAAGGAAATTTCAAAGGGAATCCGTTATTTTCTGGATTTTATGATGCAGTGGCACCAGTCATTGCAGACATTCCGTATGATGCATTCTTTGTAGAGTATGACGATGCGCGCTCAGGTTCTTTTGAACCTTGGAAAGTGTTAAAAGATAAGGACGCTCTCTTTGTGGCAGGGCTGATCTCCACAAAGAATCCTGTTCTGGAAGACCACGATGAAATTAAGAAACGTTATGAGGAAGCAAAAGCGGTAGTGGGAGAGCAGATTGCACTTTCCCCGCAGTGTGGATTTGCTTCCGTGGAAGAAGGAAACTGTATTGACGAAGAGACGCAGTGGAAGAAGATAGACCTTCTTGTATCCTGCAAGGACTTCTTATAAAAAATCTGTTTGCCAGGCAGACTGGAAATTCACATTGAGGATTATGAATGAGTCTTGAAAATATATATCAGCTGACTAAATGAGAAAATCACTTATTTAGTCGGCTTTTTAGCGTGTGTGCATATGACAAAAGGGTCTGGAAAGTTTAGTAGAGTGCCGAAACTCCACAGTTTCTTAAGGAAACTCATAAATTTTATTAAGATATTCTAAAGTATGTTGTTATTTTATTTTCTGCGTATAAAATAGGTATTATGAACAAATTAAGCAGAGAGAAAATGTGTAAAAAAGAGAAAAAAGAAATCTTAAGAATTTTATTGCCACCGATATTTACATTTTTGTTGAATTCTGTGGTATACTGGGGTGCACCCTTAATTAAAACAGGAATTGTGGCACACAATCTGTCGAGTTCTGTTGACAGGATTGTTCCATTTATGCCGCAATTCATCATAATTTATTTTGGATGCTATATATTCTGGGTTGTGAATTATCTACTCATTGCGGCGCAGAAAGAGGAACACAGGTATCAATTTTTTACTGCTGACTTTTATGCGCGGCTGATCTGTTTTGTCTGTTTTGTATTTTTCCCAACTACAAATACAAGACCGGAACTTACAGGCAGTGACATCTTTACTGGTGCAGTTCGTTTCCTGTACCAGATTGACAAGCCGATAAATTTGTTTCCGTCCATTCACTGTATGGCGAGCTGGTTTTGCTGTATAGGACTTAGAAAATGTAAAAATATTCCAAAATGGTACCAGAATTTGTCTGAGATTATCGCAGCTCTGGTATTTATTTCTACCCTTGCACTCAGACAGCATGTACTGGTTGATGTATTTAGTGGAATTTTGGTGGCAGAAGTAACATGGCAGATAAGCAGACGTACGAATGGATATCGGATTTATCAGAGAATCATTGAAAATATGTCAGATTGGCTGCAACATATCATTAACCGGCTGAAACATGTATGGAAGGATTCGTTTTTTCGGGCTAAAAGGAAACAGCCGACAGGGGGAAGGAAGAATGGCAGATAAGAAAAAAATGATATTTAATATAGTATTCCTGATCCTTGTATTTGCCGGAACACTGTATGGCGTCTTTCATGGGGAGGATCTGGGAAAAATCGTCCACATTGTGAAGACAGTGAATCCGCTGTGGCTGATTCCGGGTGTGATCTGTGTCGTGATTTTTATCTGGGGTGAATCCATCATCATTTTTTATATGATGCATACGCTTGGAATCAAACTGAAAAAATGGACCTGTTTTTTATTTTCGTCGGTCGGTTTTTTCTTTAGCTGTATTACTCCGTCAGCGACAGGCGGACAGCCGGCTCAGATATACTATATGAAAAAAGAGAAGATTCCGATTCCGGTGTCTACGCTTGTTCTTATGATCGTGACTATTACATATAAGCTGGTACTTGTGGTAATCGGAGTTACACTGACAATTTTTGGTCAGGGCTTTATTAAGGCACACCTTTACCGGGTTCGTCACATTTTTTATCTGGGGACGGCACTCAATGTATTCTGTGTGTCAGGAATGCTGGTACTTGTATTTCATCCGATGCTTGCAAGATCAATTCTTGTAAAAGGACTTGACCTTCTGGAAAAAATGCATTTGATGAAGAAAAAGAGTTCAAGACTTGAAAAGGTGAATGCTTCTATGGATCAGTACCGTGCGACGGCGGTGTATCTGCGGGAGCATGTATGGGTGCTTGTGGAAGTGTTTGCAATTACAGTATTCCAGAGATTTGCATTGTTCGCGGTAACCTGGTTTGTATATAAAGCATTTGGACTCTCCGGAAGTTCTGCATTTGTCATCATTATATTGCAGGGAACCATCTCTGTGGCTGTGGATATGTTGCCACTGCCAGGAGGAATGGGAATCAGCGAACAGTTATTTTTAAGAATATTTTTACCAATATTTGGAAGTAAGTTATTGCTTCCGGGAATGCTCTTAAGCCGTGGCCTGGGATATTACACCGAGCTGCTCTTAAGTGCACTGCTTACAATTTTTGCGAATTTTACAATAGGAAGAAATGTTAAAAAGGGATAAGAAAGTTGAGGAAAATGAATGATGTTAGGTGTATATGATTACACAGTAGTGCTGACTTATGTAAGTGTATTGATTTCGATGGGAGGAATGCTGTTTTCTATGAATGGTTATCCGAGAATGGCGATTGTCTGTCTGGCACTGTCAGAATTTTGTGATATGTTTGACGGCAAGATTGCCCGGACGAAAAAAAATCGTACTGAAGTGGAGAAAAAGTTTGGAATTCAGATTGATTCGTTGGCAGATATTATCTGTTTTGGTGTGGGTCCGACATTGATTGCATATCGTATGGGAATGAACCATGGTATCGGAGTTACGATTCTGATGTTCTATGTGCTGGCAGGACTGATCCGTCTGGCATGGTATAATGTGTCTGAAGAAATCCGTCAGGAAGAGACCACGGAAAACAGGGAATGTTATCAAGGACTTCCGATTACTTCTATGGCAGTTGCACTTCCTATTTTATATGTGTTCCGTCCGATACTTGGCAAAGATTTTATCATTGCCTTGCATGCGCTTGTACTGATCATCGGACTTTTATTTATCACAAATTTCAGACTCCGCAAGCCGAAGAAGCTGGGACAGACTGTCATGGTTGTCATTGTCGCACTGGCAGTGCTGCATGGACTGCATATCTGGTAGAGAATTCCTGCAAAGCCAGGTGGAATCATGAAAGAATATATGAGAGATTGAACATTAAGTGAGGGAAAAGACATGGCTGTGACATATATCACTCGTGATGGAATGAAAATAGACGGAACGACTGGACAGGATCACCTGTTAGAAGTTATTTATGGTCATGCGCTGACCAGAATGCTGCTCCGCCCATTTTTGTCTCCGGCAGTTTCTGATATTTGTGGAAAGTTTTTAAGTACAAGACTTTCCAGGAGGATAATCCCTTCCTTTGTAAAAAAGAATCACATTGATCTTGGCATTTATGAAAAGCAGGAATTTAATTCCTATAATGCATTTTTTACAAGGAAGATCAAGGCGGAGCAAAGACCGATCAATGAACAGAAAAATATTCTGATCAGCCCAAGCGACGGAAAAGTCACTGCATATCCAATCACGCAGAAAGGAAGATTCTGGATCAAACACACACAGTACTCGGCAGCGCAGCTTTTAAAAGATGAGCGTTTGGCAGAACGTTATATGGGCGGCTGGATTTATGTGATCCGTCTGACCGTGGATGATTATCACCGGTACTGCTATGTGGCAGATGGAAGAAAGTCAAGACAGCGGAAGATTCGCGGCGTACTTCATACAGTGAACCCAGTGGCAAATGATTATTATCCAATTTACAAAATGAATTCGAGGGAATACTGTCTTCTAAAGACAAAGGAGCTAGGAACAATCCTTCTTATGGAAGTAGGAGCTTTGATGGTTGGAAAAATCAATAATCATGAAGAAGATTCTGCTCAGGTAAAACGTGGTGACGAAAAAGGAATGTTCGAATTCGGTGGTTCTACGATTGTGGTGATGACAGAGCCTGGCATGGCAGAACCGGACAAGGATATTATCCACAATACAAAAGCACAGGCAGAGACATTGGTAAAAATGGGCGAGCCTATTGGTTGTAAATATGAATAATTCCGGGCGTTAAAAAAATATAATCTTATGTTGACATTATAAAAAATGAGTGTTATATTACAAGTAGAACAAAAAGAGTTCTGAAGCAATCGAGAAATTATGTTTTATGGCAGATATGATTACCCCACAGGTAAATTCCTGTGGGGTGATTTAAGATATCAGAGGGTATCAGAATACAATCTGCAGACATTCTTGAATATGAAAAACAGCAAACTAAGGGAGGAACAGATTATGTCAGCAAAAAGAGATTATTATGAAGTCCTAGGAATTAGCCGGGATGCAGACAAGAACACAATAAAAAAGGCATATCGGAAACTGGCAAAAAAATACCACCCGGATACAAATCAGGGAAATGCACAGGCGGCAGAGCGCTTCAAGGAAGCAACAGAAGCCTACAATATATTAAGTGACCCGGAAAAGAAAAAAATGTATGACCAGTTTGGTCATGCTGCATTCGATGGAAGCGGTGCAGCAGGTGGTGCTTATGGTGGCGCTTATAGCAGAAATGGAGGCGGTACTTACCAGTATGCAGGACCGGACGGTACATTCCATGAATATCATTTTGAAGGAAATGGCGATATGGACGATTTCCTGAAGAACATTTTTGGAGGAAGCTTTGGTGGCTTTGGCGGCGCTACAAGAAGTTCTTCGAAAGGATCAAGGAGTGGCTTTAGTGGAAGTGGCTTTGGAAGAAGTGGCTTTGGCGGCACTGGTTTTAGTGGAAGTGGCTTTGGCGAAAGTGGATCGTATGGAAATTACAGCCAGGACGGAGCAGATGTTACAGCAGAAATTACAGTAGGATTTGACGAAGCTGCCTTTGGTTGTGAGAAAGTCATACATTTGACGGAAAATAATGGAAAAGCAGTAGGCAAAGCATTGGAGGTAAAGATTCCGGCCGGCATTGATACGGGTAAGAGTATTCGGCTTCGCGGAAAAGGAAATCCGGGAATCAATGGCGGAAAAGCAGGAGATCTTCTTCTGAAAGTGAAAGTCGCATCAAAACCAGGATATGAACGGAAGGGCATGGATGTTTACACAACAGTCAGAGTTCCATTCACAACAGCAGTACTTGGCGGTGAGGCGAAGGTTGAGACGCTTCACGGAAATGTATTGTGTAAGATTAATCCGGGAACTCAGTCCGGAACAAAGATTCGTTTGAGAGGCAAAGGAATTGTTTCTATGAAAGATAAGAATCAGCATGGAGATCAATATGTGACGGTCCAGATTGATGTGCCGGGAAATCTGAGTGAAGAAGCAAAAAGAAAATTAAGAGAATTCGAAGTAGCATGTAAGAAAGGACAACAAGGTGTAGCATAATAATAAAAGAATAGATTTATAATATAGATTTACAGGATAAACCTAAACCTACAGTTTAACGAATTACTGTGTTCGTGTATTGACGCTTTCTTAAGAAAAGCTTATAATAAACAAAGATATTGCCTGCGTAGATATTGCTTGCTTAGATATTGCTTGCTTTGAATCTACGCTTTAAGCATAGATAATATAAGGAAAGCAGGCAGATTATAAAGACATGTAATTGTATATGGATACAGATTATGTAAAATATATGCTAAGGAGAACAAAAAATGAAGAAAATTATCTTAACCGGTGACAGACCAACAGGACGTCTTCATGTGGGACATTATGTAGGATCACTGCAGGAGCGTGTGAAATTGCAGAATTCCGGTGATTATGATGAAATCTATATTATGATTGCAGATGCTCAGGCATTGACAGACAATGCGGAACATCCAGAGAAAGTAAGACAGAATATTATGAATGTGGCACTGGATTATCTTGCTTGCGGAATCGACCCGGCAAAATCTAATATTTTCATTCAGTCTATGGTTCCGGAACTGACAGAGCTTACATTTTATTATATGAATCTGGTTACAGTGTCCAGGGTACAGAGGAACCCTACAGTAAAAGCCGAGATTCAGCAGAGAAATTTTGAGGCAAGCATTCCGGTCGGATTTTTCTGCTATCCGATCAGTCAGGCAGCAGATATCACGGCGTTTCGTGCAACAACTGTACCGGTAGGAGAGGATCAGCTGCCGATGCTGGAGCAGTGTAAAGAAATCGTACACAAATTCAACAGCGTGTATGGTGAGACACTGACAGAGCCAGATATTATTCTTCCATCTAACAAAGCATGCCTGAGACTGCCGGGAATCGACGGTAAGGCAAAGATGAGTAAATCACTTGGAAATTGTATTTACCTGTCAGATGAAGCAGAAGACATTAAGAAAAAAGTTATGTCCATGTTCACAGATCCGAATCACTTAAGAGTCGAAGATCCAGGGCAGGTAGAAGGCAACCCGGTATTCATTTATCTTGATGCATTCTGCAAGCAGGAATATGTAGACGAATTTCTTCCAGATTATGCAAACCTGGAGGAACTGAAAGAACATTACAAACGCGGTGGACTTGGAGATGTAAAAGTAAAAAAATTCCTGAACAATGTAATGCAGGCAGAACTTGCACCAATCCGCGAGAGAAGAAAATCATGGGAGAAGAGACTCCCGGATGTATACGACATTCTCAAAGAAGGAAGCAAGGTTGCAGAGGCAAAAGCTGCAGAAACACTTCGAGATGTAAAAAATTCTATGAAGATAAACTATTTTGAAGATCCAGACTTTTTGAAATAATTGGAATTGTTTTGACGATTACAAAAAGGGACAGGTTAAAGTTTAATTGGGGACGGGGTTTTTTTGAAAAAACCCCGTCCCCAATTATATATTTTCAAAATTGTATATATAATATTACTAGCGATTTTGGGTAGAAAGAGGTTTTTAAATGCATACGTTAAAGAGATTTATTCAATATTATACGCCGTACAAAGCTGTTTTTTTCTTAGATCTTGTCTGTGCAGCGATAATCAGCCTGGTGGATCTGGCTTTTCCTCAGATTTTACGGACACTTACGAGGACGTTGTTTGTGAAAAATGCGTCTTCAATTATGCGTAATCTTGTACCGATTGGGATTGTGTTGTTCTTGATTTATGTTCTTCAGGCATGTTGTAAATATTATGTCAGCTATCAGGGGCATATGATGGGAGCGCACATGGAGCGCGATATGCGCCAACAATTATTTGATCATTATGAAAAATTATCGTTTTCTTATTATGATCAGAACAATTCCGGACAGATGATGAGTAAACTGGTATCGGATCTGTTTGATATTGCGGAGTTTGCGCATCACGGACCGGAGAATTTATTTATCTCGCTGATTAAAATTATCGGCTCTTTTGTATTTTTATTCCTGATCAACTGGAAGCTTGCGATCCCGCTTCTTGTAATGGTTGTATTTATGATTTTCTTTTCGGGCAGCCAGAACCGGAAGATGCAGACAACATTTATGGATAACAGGCAGAAAATCGGGAACGTGAATTCCAGTTTGCAGGATACGCTTGCCGGAATCCGTGTCGTACAGTCTTTTGCAAATGAAGAGATTGAGCGGGAGAAGTTCATGGAGAGCAATCATGGATTTCTTTTATCTAAGAAAGCGAACTATCAGTGTATGGGAAGCTTTATGAGTGGAAATCTGTTCTTTCAGGGCATGATGTATCTGATTACGCTTGTATTTGGAGGCTGGCTCATAGCCCATGGTCAGATGGAAGTAGCTGATCTTGCTATGTATGCGCTTTATATCGGAATCTTTATCAGTCCGATTCAGATTCTTGTGGAGCTGACTGAGATGATGCAGAAAGGTCTGTCCGGATTTCGGAGATTTCTGGACGTGGTCGAGACAGAGCCTGAGATTACGAATGCACCGGATGCAGAGCTGCTTGATGACGTGAAGGGAGATGTGAATTATGAAAATGTTTTCTTTCATTATAGTGATGATGACACGCCGGTTCTGGAAAATGTATCGTTCCATATTCCGGCTGGAAAATCAATTGCGTTGGTTGGTCCTTCTGGAAGTGGCAAGACAACAATTTGTTCCCTGCTTCCAAGATTTTACGATGTAACAGGTGGAAAGATTACGGTTGACGGAAAAGATGTGAGAAAGCTGACCCTTGAGAGTCTGCGTAATCAGATCGGTCTTGTGCAGCAGGATGTTTATCTTTTCTGTGGAAGTATCCGTGAAAATATTGCATATGGTAAGCCTGACGCTACGATGGAAGAGATTGAAGATGCGGCAAAGAAAGCCAATATCCATGACTTTATTATGGAACTTCCGGATGGATATGAAACATTTGTCGGAGAAAGAGGAACCCGGCTTTCCGGTGGACAGAAGCAGAGAATTTCTATTGCCAGAGTTTTCCTTAAGAATCCGCCAATCCTGATTCTGGATGAGGCGACCAGTGCATTGGACAATGAAAGTGAACGTTGGATCCAGCAGAGTCTTGAAGAGTTGGCAAAGAATCGTACAACCATTACAATTGCACATCGTTTGTCCACAATCCGTAATGCAGATGAGATTCTGGTCGTTGCTGACAATGGAATAGCAGAGCGTGGAACACACGATGAGTTAATCGCACGTGGTGGTATTTATGCACATTATTATGAAATGTCATAGTTTTTACAAAATGTAGATAAAATTGGCACATAGATTTAGATAATATGGAAATTGATGTGTCACTTAGAAAATGTTATTATAATAACAATCTTTATGATTTAAAGTATTTAGAGAATGAGGTACGTACTATGAGTTCATTAGATAAACAGATAGATTTTACGGAAAACTCATGCAAGGATTTTATTGATGTCCTTGCAAGCAGTGCCCCGATTCCGGGAGGCGGCGGAGCGTCTGCTTTAGTTGGAGCAATCGGAGTGGCACTCGGCAATATGGTGGGAAGTCTTACTGTCGGTAAGAAGCGTTATGCAGATGTAGAAGAAGATATTATCCGTTGTAAAAAAGAAGCAGATGAAATTACAAAGCGGCTTCTTGAACTTGTGGCAAAAGATGCCGAGGTCTTTGAACCATTAAGTAAAGCGTACAGTCTGCCAAAGAGTACGCCGGAAGAACTTGCAAAAAAGGAAGAAGTTATGGCAGTTGTGTTAAAAGATGCATGTGAAGTACCGCTTGAAATTATGAAAACCTGTGCAAGAGGATTAGACCTGATGAAAGAGTTTGCTGAAAAAGGAAGCCGGATTGCACTTAGTGATGCAGGAGTCGGAGCAACACTTTTGAAGTCTGCACTGCAGGGCGCGTCATTGAACATTTATATTAACACAAAATCTATGAAAGATCGTGTATTAGCTCAACAGTTGAATGATGAGACAGACAGTCTCAGAAAAACTTATGAGAAGAAGGCAGATGAAATATTTGAAAACGTATGCAATGAGATTCGTTAAGTCACGGTAATGAAAAAGGAGAATCGCAAAATGGCACAGATACTGTTAGGTAAAGAAGTAACTGCTTCATTGAATGAGGAGATTGAAGAAAAAGTAAAAACATTAAAAGAGCATCAAGTGATGCCGAAACTTGGAATTATCCGAATTGGTGAAAAACAGGATGATATTGCATACGAGCGCAATGCTGTAAAGCGTTGCGAAAAATTATCTGTGGCATATGAAAAGTTTCTGCTTTCGGAAGATGTAACGGAAGAAATAGTGATTGATACGATCCAGAAACTAAACAAGGCGGAAGATATTCACGGAGTATTGGTTTTCCGCCCGTTGCCATCTCATCTGGACGAAGAGAAAATCTTAAATACATTGGCTGTAGAAAAGGACGTAGATGGAATTACCAATCTTTCCATGGCAGGTATATTTGCCGGAAAAGAGATGGGCTATGCGCCGTGTACCGCAAGTGCATGTATCAGGATCCTGGACCATTATGGAATTGACTGTACCGGGAAAAAAGCAGTGATCGTAGGACGAAGCCTTGTAGTTGGAAAGCCGGTATCTATGATGCTTCTGAAGAAAAATGCAACAATTACAGTCTGTCATACAAAGACTAAGAATATAAAGCAGGAAGTACAGGCTGCAGATATCGTAGTTGCGGCAGCAGGAAGTGCAGGATTTATAAAGAAAGAACATTTAAGAACGGGACAGGTTGTTATTGACGTGGGAATCAATGTGAACGAAGAAGGCAATCTGTGCGGAGACGTAGCATTTGATGAGGCAGAACCGATTGTAGATGCAATTACACCGGTTCCAGGAGGAGTTGGCGGAGTCACGACTTCAATTTTGGTGGAGCATGTGGTAAATGCGGCACTTTTGAAAATGGAAGCCAGTGAGAAATAGTATTACAAATATGTGAAAAGGTTAAAAAACATCAAGAAAAAGGTTAAAATTACTTCTTGAAATTTCTGCTCATAAGTATATAATATCAATTTGTAAATAAATATTAGTTCACCGAAATTCGTTGATGAGAACAATGCCGTATCAATTGTTATTTCACAGAGAGCCTGTGTGTGGTGGAAGCAGGCAGTAGCAAGATAAGGATATCCTCTCTGAGAAGCGGGTTGAAAGTTATATCAGTAGACCTCGCCGGTATCCTCCGTTACAGGGAAAGCGTATGTTAGTACGTGACAAAGTGTCGTAAAATAAATATTACATTTTACGGAATCAGGGTGGTAACGCGGAATTTTATTCGTCCCTTTTCAGACTATGGTCTGGGAAGGGACTTTTTGCATTGTATGCTATGCAAATATGCATGGAATGAGAGTAGTTTTGGTGGACATGTAATAGCTTAAGGAGGACTTGAAAATGAAAGCATTACAAAAAGCAAGCAAATTTTTATCAGATTACACGTCGGTTGTAGTAATCGCAATTGCGATTGTTACATTTTTCGTACCATCTATGATGGGGTGGGTCAATTACTCCCTGTTTACAGATATGGTAGCCAATAAATTCACCAGTCAGTCTATTATCATTGGTGTCATCATGTTCAGCATGGGTCTGACACTGACAACAGAAGATTTTAAGATACTGGCACAGCGTCCATTTGATATCTGTGTAGGTGCGATCGCACAGTATCTGATCATGCCATTTTTGGCATTTGCACTGACGAAGTTATTACATCTTCCTGACGGAATCGCACTTGGACTGATCTTAGTAGGCTGCTGCCCAGGAGGCGTATCTTCCAATATCATGTCTTATCTGTGTGGTGGAGATGTAGCATTTTCTGTAGGAATGACAACAGTATCCACACTGGTTTCACCGGTTATGACACCTCTTATGGTATCATTTCTTGCAAGAGGAACTCAGATTACGATCAAAGGACTTCCAATGTTTGTATCTATCATTGAGACAGTAATCCTTCCTGTAGGATTTGGATTTTTACTGAATTATCTGTATGGTAAGAAGAAAATGTTCCATGAGATCCAGCAGATGATGCCAGGGGTTGCAGTTCTTGGACTTGCATGTGTTGTCGGTGGTGTTGTATCTTCACAGGGATCAAAATTCTTCCAGTCCGGCGTTGTAATCTTTGTTGCAGTACTGCTTCACAATGGACTTGGATATCTGTTCGGATACGGTGCAGGAAAACTGGTCGGAATGAACACATCCAAAAAGAGAACGATAGCGATCGAAGTCGGAATGCAGAACGCAGGACTCGCCACAAATCTTGCTACAACGACAGCACAGTTCGCTTCCACACCGGAGTCAGCAATCATCTGTGCAGTCTCCTGTACATGGCATTCTATCTCAGGAACATTACTTGCAGGAATGTTTGCAATGTATGATAAAAAGAAAGAAAAAGCTGCTGGAAAAGTAGTTACAGAACAGTAAAAATATTAAAAAAAGCTGCCGGGAAACAGTCGGAAAGACTTGAAACAAGGCAGCTTTTTGCGTAGTCAGAGAGCCCTGAAAAAACGTGCTGAGCAAAGAAAGGTTGTTCTTTTTGAAAAAATAGTATATAATATCTTAGTGTTAACCCCAAAACAAGCAAGAAAGGATTACATTTATGAACATGCATAAGAAACGAATCGCAAGACGCGGGGCAGCCTTTGTCTGTGCGTTCGGTGTCGCACTGTCAGCAATGCCGGTGCATGCAGCGGAGGTCAAAAGCCTCGAAGATAAGACCAGTAATCTTCAAAGTCAACTGGAAGGGATTAATCAGGATTTGGTTACGCTCAGCAATAAGATTGCTGAGACAGAAGCGGAAATTGAAGAGTCGAACAATGAAGTATACCGCCTGGAGGCATCACTTCAGATTTCTCGTAATAACGAGGAAAAGCAGTATGAAACGATGAAGACTCGTATTAAGTACATGTATGAAAATGGTTCAGAGACAATGATCACTATGCTGTTTACTGCAGACAGTATGGGAGACTTCCTCAACAAAGCCGAGTTCATTCAGAACATTACCGATTATGATAAGGAAATGTTGGAGAACATGATGGAGATACGTCAAGGTATCGAGACGCAGGAAGAGGATCTTAAGAGCCAGCAGCAGGAACTGACAGATTTACAGAGTCAGTTAAATACTGAGCAGCAGAATCTTCAGGCGAAAGCAGCAGCAACTTCCACAGATCTTGCGACGGTGAATGCGCAGCTTCAGGCAGCGCGTGAGGCACAGGCAAAGCAGGAGGAAGAAGCGCAGAAAAAAGCACAGGAAGAAGCGGCAAAGCAGGCATCAGCTTCCACTGGAAACAATACTTCCGGAAGCAGTTCCAATAATAACAGCTCTTCCAAACCTTCTAATTCCGGAAGTAATAATAACTCCGGGAGCAGTTCCAGTAATGGAAAGTATAATATTCCTTCCGGTGGTCTGACCCCATCCAAAGGGAGAATCTGGTTTAACGGACATACTGAAACCTATTATTCACAGAAGGTACTTCCGGGAGCAGGACTTAACATTCCGGGACGTCATATTGCGAGTGACGGAACAATCCGTGACAAAGATGGTTATATTGTACTTGCCAGTGATGACTATCCAAAAGGAACCGTGGTCGAGACATCTCTTGGAGCTGGAAAAGTCTATGATAGTGGAAGTGGAAAAGGTAATATTGATTTGTATACCGACTGGTAGGAAAAGAAAGAGTGAGAACTCATATGACAGAAAAATTGCTCAGACCGTGTAAGGTCTGAGCAATTTTTTGTCATATAGAATGTGTACTAAATTTTTGGCTGATACCGCATATTGGAAACTTTGTAGATTGTGATAAACGCCTTAGGATCCACCTGATTGATGTATTTCATCAATTTCTGGTATTCTGTTTTATCCACAATGGTGATAATTTCGTTATGCTTTTCCATTGTGTAAGCACCGATGGCTTCATAGATAGTAGCCCCGCTGTGCAGTTCATATAAAATGAAGTGGCGCAGCTCTTCTTCTTTCTGGGTGATGATGCAGACGCGCCGTTTCATATCTTGATTGAAGATAAAGTGATCCAGTACGATTCCGTTAAAATAAGTACCGAGGACACTTAAAACTACAGTTTTCTTATCGTACACAAGTGCTGCGGACAGAGCCACACACATACCGGACAGTGACATAGCTTTTCCGAGATCCATATGCAGATATTTGTTCATGATTTTGGCTACAATATCCAGTCCGCCAGAAGAGGCATTTCGATTGAACAAAATTGCAAGTCCGACGCTTACGACCAGTATATAACAGAGTACATCTAGTTCCTGGCTGTCGGTCATGGAGTAAAAATCCGGGAAAATCTTTTCGAAAAGCCCCAGAAACAGTGGAAGCATAATGCTTGTATAGACAGTTTTTGCTCCGAATTCCCGACCGCATGTAAAGAATCCGATAATCAGAAGCACTACATTTAAGATCATAGTGATTGCTGACAATGGAAGCGGTACAAAGTTTGACAGAATGATTCCAAGACCAGAGATACTGCTGACAGAAGCGTGGCTTGGTACAAGGAAGAAGTAGACTGCAGCGGCAATAATTGCCACAGCAAGCGTCAGAATCAACGTTTCCTTTACAGAGTCTGTGTATTGATTTTTCTTATTCATATGTAACAATCCCCCACAAATAACATTTGCAACATTCATTTGCAAAGTATATTTTAACTGGTTCTGTGTGGAATAACAAGGTGTCTGTTGTATAAAATTGACAGAGATTTATAAAGAGCAGTATAATTAAAAAAGTAATAGCAAATGAGGGGATGGATTGGGAGGAGATGTATGGGAAAAAGAAAAGCCGTTTATTGGATCTTTCTTGCTTTGATAATGGTCACAGTGACAGGTTGTGGCTATACGCTGGAAGAAAAGAGAGAAATGAAGCGTTATGAAAAGCAAGGACGGGAAAATGCGAAAAATTATATAAGAGAAAAATATGGAATCGATGCAAAGATTACAGAGATAAACTGTGAGAAATACAGTTCAAGTCCGGTGCCGGATTTTTTCCCTTCTCCCACCGGAAATGTATTCGTGAAAATGAAGTACAAGGGGGCAGATTTTTTAGTTGCGATATCAGGGCAGAAAAAGAATACGGACGGGCTTGACAATTATCAGTTTCAGGAGATTGCCACAGCATTTGCACAAGAAATGTATAACATCACAGGACTTCACGCAGAGAGTGCCTATGTATGTTATGGTGAGTATGGAACGGTAAAAGATGAAAAAAATGGAATGATCCACACATTTTATGATGGGGAAAATCTGGCAGAAGTCTTACAGAAGGAATCTGCAAGAGCTGTTGTATCTTATGCCAATCAGGACGTAGAACAGATTCCTGTATCGCAGATAAGCCAGAAGACAGGCGTTGATACAATATTGCTTACGGATTACGAGAGCCGGGAAGCATATCAGACGGTTCGGTGTCCATATTATAATCTGGCTGGCTGGCCGATTGAAAATGGAATAGAGAATCAACTGTATCTGATGAATGGATATCGTGTTGTGGGTGCGGGTGAAGATACCTATGTAAAATGTGAGAAAAAAATTCAGGATGATATTATCCTGATTACAGAAAATCCAAAGGATCAGATCATACTTGATAAAACCAGTCTGGATTCACAGGAAAATTGGAATGGGAATGGATTTATTGATGCGAAGCAGGTAGCCAGTGCCTATGCATTTGATACAAATTCTGAAAAAGTATATGTGTATTTTCCGGTGGAAAAACTGGACACGAAAGAAGTGAAAGAAGCTCAGTTAGTCAAGCAGTATCAGTACAAAGGAGAAACATGCTATGACAATATCATCAGCAAAGTGACTGATGATGGCAAGTATATTCATGGCATCGTCTATACAAGAGACGAGACGGAGATAAAAATATCCGTGTTTATAGATCAGTAGGTGAAGAAAGCAATGAAGAAATTACCGAGTGCTCTTGACACAAAATAAAAATCGATTTATACTAGGCATTGTAAATAAAAGGGGAGCTTGTGATAGCAGGCTGAGAGGAAGTCTTCAACTTCGACCCAGAACCTGATTTGGATAATGCCAACGTAGGAACGTATAAGATAATGTTACGGGAGATACATTGGTGTATCTCCTTTATTATGCATAGGAAACCACGTCTTTTCTTCTAAGCCAGGTGCGAATCATAGAATATAGGAAATTTTGAGAGTGAACAGAGTTCATGAAGGGGTGCACCACCGTGGGTGTATTTCTTTGTGAACTCTGTTTTATATAATAGGAAATTACATTTCTTTTTATATAAAAAGCCTCCGGCAGGATGCGCACTCGCATTTCCGGAAAGGAGCAGCCATGATTACAGTCAATGGAGAGAACAGAACGCTGGAAAACCCAGTGTCAGTAACGGAATACTTGAAAGCATGTAATTATATTCCGGTGCAGGTAGTAGTAGAATTGAATGAGGAGATCATCAAAAGAGAAAATTACGATACAACTGTACTGAAAGATGGAGATGTTGTAGAGATTCTGCATTTTATGGGCGGCGGAAGCTTCTAAGCTTCACGATATGCGAATAGCAGGTATCATAATTTATGAGTAAACAAAGAAAGGTGGATAAAAAAATGACAACAACAAACACAAATGAAGACAAATTAATCCTGGGAGGACATGAATTTACTTCCCGTTTTATTATGGGATCTGGAAAATTTTCATTGGAGCTTATGAAAGCATGTATTGAAAAAGCAGGAGCACAGATCGTAACACTTGCTTTGCGCCGTGCTAATGAAGGCGGACTTGCTAATATTCTGGATTATGTGCCGAAGGACGTAACACTTCTTCCGAATACATCCGGTGCCAGAAATGCGCAGGAAGCAGTTCGTATTGCAAGACTTTCCAGAGAGCTGGGTTGTGGAGATTTTGTAAAGCTTGAAGTTATTCACGATTCGAAATACCTTCTTCCGGATAATTACGAGACAATCAAGGCAACAGAGATCCTTGCAAAAGAAGGGTTTGTTGTTATGCCATACATGTATCCGGATTTGAATGCAGCCAGAGATCTGGTAAATGCAGGGGCAGCCTGTGTGATGCCTCTTGGTTCTCCAATCGGTTCAAATAAGGGAATCTGTACAAAAGAGTTTATCCAGATTCTTATTGATGAGATTGATCTTCCAATTATCGTTGATGCAGGAATCGGTCGTCCGTCACAGGCATGTGAAGCTATGGAAATGGGTGCGTCAGCAGTGATGGCCAATACTGCTATTGCGACAGCAGGAGATGTCCAGGTTATGGCTGAAGCGTTTAAAAAGGCAATTGAGGCAGGAAGAAGTGCTTATCTTTCCGGATTAGGAAGAATACTGGATAAAGGAGCAAGTGCGTCTTCACCATTAACAGGATTTTTGCATGAGTAAATTGTACTGATAACAGAATACAAGTATAAAGATGTACAAGAAAAGATATACGAGAGGATCAATGTAACAGCGATGGTAGAAACAATGCAGACCAGTAAAAAAGATGGTCATTTTAATGAAAGTATTGTAAATGAAGAAATACTGGAAGATATGAAAAAGAATCGTATCGATCATATGAAGTATCTTCCGGATATGGAGCAGTTGGAAGAATCTGATGTGATGGATCAGGTTATTTCTGCAATGAAAGCATATGATTATGATAAATATACAGAAGCAGATGTAAGAAGAGCACTGGCGCATGATAACCGGACACCAGAGGATTTTCAGGCACTACTTTCGCCGGCAGCACTTCCGCTTTTAGAGGAGATTGCGCAGCAAGCACAGATTGAAACAAGAAAGCATTTTGGAAACAGTGTGTATATGTTCACGCCAATTTATATTGCAAACTACTGTGAAAATTACTGTATTTACTGTGGATTCAACTGTCATAATAAGATTCGCCGTGCACAGCTTAATGAAGAAGAGATTGAAAAAGAGATGGCTGCTATTGCCAAGACCGGACTTCAGGAAATATTGATTCTTACAGGTGAGAGTAAGACAAAATCTAATGTGGAGTATATTGGAAAGGCATGCGAGATTGCACGAAAATATTTTAAAGTGGTAGGTCTTGAAGTATATCCGATGAATTCGGATGAGTATGCATACCTTCATAAATGCGGAGCAGATTATGTGACAGTCTTCCAGGAGACTTACAATTCAGATAAGTATGAAACATTACATTTAGCAGGACATAAAAGGATTTTTCCATATAGATTGAACACACAAGAACGTGCACTTAAGGGTGGCATGCGAGGTGTTGGTTTTGCGGCACTTCTTGGACTGGATGATTTTCGCAAAGATGCTTTCGCGACAGGTTATCATGCATATTTGCTTCAAAGAAAATATCCGCATGCAGAGATTGCATTTTCTTGTCCAAGATTGTGTCCGATCATCAATAATGATCGCATTAACCCGATGGATGTTCATGAGCCACAGTTACTTCAGGTAGTCTGTGCATATCGTTTGTTTATGCCATTTGCAAGTATTACGGTGTCTACAAGAGAATGTGCCCGTGTTCGTGATAATCTGGTAAATATTGCAGCGACCAAGATATCTGCAGGAGTCAGCACAGGAATTGGAAGTCATGTGGAAGATATCGAAGATAAAGGTGACGACCAGTTTGAGATTTCAGACGGAAGAACGGTGGATGAAGTGTTCGATGCGCTGAAAAAGAATGGTTTACAGCCAGTTATGAATGATTATATATATTTGTAGATGTGAAATGTCAGACTACAAATAAATATTTTTTTAATGATTGCAGGGAACGGAGGTTTTTAGTATGAGAACGCGAGAAGAAGTTTTGCAGTATGCGCTATCTTTCCCGAATGTGTATGAAGAAAGACCATTTCGCGATCAGGGCTGGCAACTGGTAAGAGTAAAAGGAAGTAAGAAAACATTTTTATGGATTTATGAAAGAAATGGATATGTTAATTTAAATGTTAAAGTTGATCCGCAGTGGAGAGATTTCTGGCGCAGTACTTATGCCTCTGTTATTGCAGGGTATCATCAGAATAAAGAACATTGGAATACCATCATTTTAGATGGTTCTATTCCTGAAAATGAGATTCAAAGAATGATTTCCGAGAGCTATGATCTGATTACGGATAGCCCGACGAAAAGAATCTATGAGGCAGTGAAGAAAATTCCAAAAGGTCATGTTGCGACTTATGGTAAAGTTGCAGAGCTGGCAGGAGATGCAAAGATGGCAAGAGCAGTTGGAAATGCGCTTCATAAGAATCCGGATCCGGAACATATTCCTTGCTTTCGTGTGGTCAATGCGAAAGGAGAATTAGCCGGTGCATTTGCCTTTGGAGGAGAAAGTGTGCAGGCACAATTGCTGGAAGCAGACGGGATTGAGGTAATCGATGGAAAAGTAGATTTAAAAAAATATGGGATATAACAAAAAATAAAAAGTAAAAGAACCCAACGTGCCGTTTAAGATGTGGAATGCGTTGGGTTCTTTTATTTTTTTCGCTTTAAAGCAGAAAAGAAACCGTGTGAAATTACAGTTATGTTTCACACGGCTTTTTAGAATATACAGTTAACTAAAACTAATAATCCTTTTTATTCTATAATGTTTCCATCAATACTTATCGTTACAACCTGCCAGGGAATAAATTTTCCGCTGTTTTGAAGAGCCTTTTTAGCAGCCATTTCCAGACCGCCGCAGCATGGAACTTCCATTCTCACGATGGTTACACTTTGAATGTTGTTATTTTGAATGATTGCAGTCAGTTTCTCGCTATAATCTACCTGATCTAATTTCGGACAGCCAATTAATGTTACCTTATTCCGAATAAAATCCTGATGAAAGCTTGCGTAAGCATAAGCAGTACAATCGGCTGCAATTAAAAGCTTTGCATTGTTAAAATAAGGTGCACTGACTGGAGCCAGTTTAATCTGTACCGGCCAGTTCTGAAGTTTTGATACTGAATCTGTAGCTGAAGATGGTTCTTCAGACTTTGGTGTTTCTGTTCGTCGGAGCTGCATGATTTTAGATCCCGGACAGCCGGTGTGAGGAGGCATTGCCTGTTTTTGAACGGCGATTTTTTTCTGTGCTTCTTTCACAGCTTCTTCATCATATGCAGGTGCTTCTCTTTCTTCAAATGAAATGGCACCGGTAGGACATTCCGGGAGACAATCACCAAGTCCGTCACAGAAATGTTCTCTTACCAATTCTGCTTTTCCGTTAATGATGTCAATGGCACCTTCGTGACAGGCAGTTGCACAGGCACCACATCCATTACATTTTTCTTTATCGATTCGAATAATCTTTCTTATCATTTTTACCCTCCATCAATAACATTTAACTTTTGTTTCTATCAGAATTATAGTATGATAAATACAACTTGTATGTTTGATTTCCAACAGGAGGAATGATTTTGGAAAAATATTTACCGATTCTAAAAAACAGTTCATTTTTTAAAGGTCTTACGGATGACGAGATATTATCTATCTTGCATTGTGTAGAGGCAACAGCAGTTTCAAAAGAGAGAGATTCTTATATTTTCAGAGCAGCAGATTCTACAGAAGTAATGGGACTTGTGGTGTCAGGCTGTGTTCTTGTGATTCAGGAAGACTTATGGGGACATCGGAATATTTTATCAAAATGCCATGCCGGCGATTTTTTTGGAGAACCGTATGCAGCAAGCCCGGGGGCTGTTCTGAATATCAGTGTGGTAGCAGAGGAGGATTGTGAGATTATTTTCCTAAATATCCAGAGGCTGCTGGTCACTTGTCCAACTGCATGCGGGCATCATCAGAAGCTGATCCGCAATCTGGTCAGTGTCCTGGCAAATAAGATACTGCTCCTGAACGATAAGATCACACATGTTTGCAAGCGAACGACAAGGGATAAACTATTATCATATCTGTCTGCAGAGTCCATCAGACATTCGTCTTTGTCCTTTGATATTCCTTTTGACCGGCAGCAACTGGCGGATTATCTTTGTATTGATAGAGCAGCAATGTCTACAGAGATATCAAAGTTACAAAAAGAAGGTTTTATAAAAACAAATCGAAATCATTTTGAATTGACTGTTTTTTAAAGATGCGGATTCAAGAATGAAAATGTAATATACATTATGGAAAACATAGAATTAATTTGAGAGATGTTATAATGTGCAAGAGGAGGAAAATTTAGATGATAAATAAATTACATTTGGCAATGATTGAATTATATAAAGGAGATGCAAAGAGAATTCAACATTTCTGTAAAGTGCATAGTTATGCAAAATTGATAGCAGAAACGGAGAATGTAGATAAGAAATGTTTATTTACCATTGAAGCAGCAGCTTTGACACATGATATTGGAATTCATTTTTGCGAAGAAAAATATGGAAATTGCAATGGAAAATTACAAGAAAAAGAAGGCCCGGCAATCGCAGAAAAACTACTCGGAGAATTAGGCTTTGATCAAGATGTATCTAATCGGGTTCAGTATCTGATCGCACATCATCATACTTATGATAACATTAATGAAATTGATTATCAAATATTAGTAGAAGCCGATTTTCTGGTTAATATTATGGAGGATGGTTTATCGAAAGAAGCAGCTATAAAAGCCTATCATAGTATTTTCAAAACAACATGTGGAAAAATGATTTGCAGGGAGATGTTTGATATTGGCGTCAGATAGCATACCAGAGAGAAAAATTAAATCCTGAGAAAATACTAAATATTCTCTATTGTAAGGAAATTAAACTTTTGATAGAATAAATGTGTTAAAGTGTTTATTATCAGGAAGGAGATGCATAGGTGATGGTTACAAATTACAATGTCCAAGTAAGTCTGAACTGTGTACTTTTTCCTCAAAAAGAATATAGAAAATGCAGAGATTGAAGCCATTTTCAACTACTGAATATGTAGCTGGGAATGGCTTTTTGTAGTATCGGAATATTCATGAGAACAGGTGCGTATACAAAAAGACACTTGACAGACAGATAAGGAGAAAAAGGATAATGAGAGCAGAGCTGACGGGATTTCCGTCTATAGATAAACTGTGGCTGAAATATTATGGAGAAGAGGTTCTGCATCGTCCATTGCCGGAAGGTTCGATGTATGATTATCTGACTTCCTGTAATGTAGACCGGATGGATGAGGCTGCTTTGAATTACTTTGGAAAAAAGGTTACGCATCGGCAAATGCAGGAGAAGATTGATGCATGTGCAAGAGCATTAATAGCGTATGGTGTCAGGGCTGGTGATGCAGTGAGTCTTTGTGTTCTGGCAATGCCGGAGGCTGTGTATCTGCTTTATGCAATCAATAAAATCGGAGCAATCGCTAATATGCTTGTGATGAATGCAACGGAAGCGGAGATTCATGATAAGTTAGCCGTAACGGAGAGTAAAGTTGTGATTACGGTTGATCTGGCATTGGAAAAGATTGTACAGGCATCCAGGGAAACAACTGTAAAACATATCATAGGTGTTTCGCTGGCAGAATCTATGCCAGGCGTAATCGGTACGCTTTATAAGTGGAAATCAAAAGTAAAGCAGGAAAATTGTGTTTTATTTTCAGAATTTCTGAAGGCAGGACAGGGGAAGAATGTAGAATATCCGGAAATAAAAGCAGATGCACCTGCAGTGATTGCATATACAGGAGGGACAACCGGCAAGGCAAAAGGTGTATTGTTGTCAAACCGCGCAGCGAATACGATAGCATTTCAATACAAATATGCAGATAAAGTGCTGGACTTTCAAAATGGAGAACGTTTTTTAGATATCATTCCGCCTTTCTTAGCCTATGGTTTATTTTTGGGGGTACATATGGCACTATGTACATGTCTTGAGGATGTTCTTTGCCCAGATCCGGCACCAGAACGATTACCGAAACTTTTTACAAAATATAGACCAAATCATCTAAGCGGAGGCCCGTTACATATGGAAGCAATGACAAAAGACAAGAAGATACGGGGGATGAATCTTTCTTTTGCAAAGACGGTTGCTTACGGTGGTGACGGAATGAATCAAGAATGGGAAGATGAGATGTCAAAGTTCTTGAAAAGTCATCAGGCTTCGTATGGACTGATGAAAGGTTATGGAATGACGGAAATGGCAGGACCTGTATGTACAAGCAATCATAAATTCCCTGTCATGCTTCCATTTTTCTGTAACAATATTAAGATATTAGACATTGATACAGGTGAGGAGCTTGGATATGATCAGGAAGGTGAAATCTGTGTCAGCGGTCCGAGTATGATGATGGAATACTATAAGAATCCGGAAGCTACAAGAGAAATCATTTTCGAAGAGAACGGAACAAGATGGCTTCGAACCGGAGATTTGGGACATGTGACAAAAGAAGGATATTTCCGACTGACCGGAAGACTGAAGCGAATCCTGTGGTCGATTGGAGCAGATAAGACACCGTCAAGAGTTTATCCGATGGAGATTGAAAATGTATTGAGCAGGCATTCTGCCGTGGATAAATGTGCGGTAGTAGGAAGACTCAACGGTGAAAAAGGTTATCTTGTGATTGCCTATGTGACATTGAAATCCAAAGATACCGGAGACAATGTAGAAAAAGAATTAAGACAGCTTTGTAGACAGGAGCTGAAAGAAAACTCCTGGCCTTTTGAATATCACTTTGTAGAGAAACTGCCGACAACAGGAGCAGGAAAGATTGATTTTCGGACATTGGAGAAGTGGGCGGAGAACTCAGATTCTTTTTAATTTAATATAGCAAGAATTTTCTTGATATAAAGTAGTCTTTCATTTACTTATGAAATAGTTTAGAATAGTTAGTAGAAGTGCCTTAAGAGAAAGTTCAACAGATAATTTACCGAAAAGAGCGACATTCTGAATGGCTATATTGTGCCGGAATATGAAGTGGATGGAGAAGAATTGACAAATAGATTGATTGGTTATATGAAAAAGAAGAATATCAAGTTTGAAAGTATGAAGCTGTTTCTACCGTATTATCCGGAGCTCTTTTATCGGGAAAGGGATAAAGAAAAGTTATGATATATTTAAGTAGTTTTAAGTTAAGTGAAAGAAAAGTAAACAATCCTAACATTTATCCCTACAATGTATTCCGGGATAAGTATATTGAACCATTTGTTTTTATACCTATCACTGTTTTTTATGGGAATAATGGCTCAGGTAAATCAACACTCTTAAATATTATAGCCAATTGCTTACAACTAAAAGGAAAAGAATACGCAACAAGTAATTCATTTGGAAGTGTCGATTACTGTGATTCGTTTTCTAGCGAATGCTTGTATACTTTTGGGGAAGATGACTATGGAAATACAATAAAAAAAATACCGGGAAACAGCCGGTATATTAAAAGTGAAGATATATTGTATGAGATTAAAAAGATACAACAAAAGCAGATATTATCAGATGGCATGGAGTATGATTATGTTAAGAGAGGCATGTCTTTACTTGAAGCAAAGACATTTTTAACATCCAAAGAAGGGAGAAAGCAGGAAGAATATATAAAATTTGCACAGGAAAAATATTCTAACGGAGAGACATCAATGCAATATTTTGAGGAATATTTACAACCGGATGCATTATATTTATTAGATGAACCAGAAGTATCGCTTTCACCTGCGAATCAGGTTATGCTAGCAGAGGAAATTAATAAAATGGCAAGGTTGTTAGGATGCCAGTTTATTATTGCAACGCATTCGCCATTTATGCTTGGAACATTAAATGCCAAAATATACAATCTTGATACGGAAGAGTATGATATCGCAAAATGGAGTGATTTGGATAATGTGCGATACTTTTATAATTTCTTCAAAAAACATGAGGATGAATTTAAAGAAAATCATCTATAAAAAGAATATTAGTATGGGCAGATACCACTTGGTAGAACAACCACTTCAAGTTTGACGGACTAATGATATACAAAAAACAATATTAGAGTAGGTAACAAGCAGGTGGTCATATAACAGACTGCCTGCCCTTTTGTATTTATATGATATGAAAATGCTAAAATGGCTATAAGATATTTAGGTATTTATTAACCAAAATATCTTTTGGGGGAAATACTGAAAACTGTTTGATGTGTCAATGCAAGAAAAATTTTGTTTGACTTTTTGAAAAAGAGGCAATATAATTACAAGAAACGAGTAGCAAGTAAGCGTAAATCCAGTTTACCGGCTACTCGTTTTTGTTTTGCAAAAAGTAAATATCGCCATGAAAAAGTGTGTAGCGTGTCAGCGTAAGTCCAGCTTATATGACAGGGTACGCACTTTTTTTGTGCCAAAAAGAAAGGAGTTAAAACGAAATGGCGGAAAGCAACAAGATGAAGGAGATGCCGGTGAATAAGCTGATGGTCCAGATGGGAATCCCGATGATCTTATCCATGGCATTGCAGGCAGTCTATAACATAGTAGACAGTGCGTTTGTGGGAAATATGAGAGTAGGCAGTGAAGCAGCACTAAATGCTTTGACACTGGTATTTCCGGTGCAGATGCTTATGGTGGCAGTGGGGATTGGAACTGGAGTAGGAACCAATGCACTTCTTGCAAGGACACTTGGACAGGGAAATAGTAAAAAAGCTGCAAAGGTAGCAGGAAACAGTCTGTTTCTGGGAGTGATTATTTATGTGGTCTGCTTATTGTTTGGTATCTTTGGGGTGAAAGCATATATTTCATCGCAGACAGTAGATGCAGAAGTATTGGAGATGGGAGTCAGCTATCTGAGGATATGCTGCGTAATCTCTTTTGGTATTATTTTCTTTTCTTTATTTGAAAAGTTATTACAGGCAACAGGACGTTCTCTTTATTCCACGATTGGACAGGTGGTTGGCGCAGTTGTAAATATCATCCTTGATCCGATCATGATCTACGGTATTGGACCCTGCCCGGAAATGGGAGTGAAAGGAGCGGCTTATGCAACTGTAATTGGTCAGGTAGCATCCGCGGTATTACTGCTCATTTTTCATATCAAATTAAATAAGGAATTCGAGCATGGGGCGAAATACATGAAGCCGGATGGCGGAATTATCAAGGAGATCTATACAATCGGACTTCCGGCAATCATTGCACAGGCACTGATGTCCATTATGGTTTATGTCATGAATCTGATTCTGAAATTCAATCCGTCAGCACAGACAGCTTATGGATTATTTTATAAAGTTCAGCAGTTTGTACTGTTTCTTGCTTTCGGTCTGCGAGATGCGATCACTCCGATCATTGCATTTGCTTATGGAATGAGAAGCAAAAAGAGAATTCAGGATGGAATCAAATATGGCCTGATCTATACGGTTATATTAATGATTCTGGGAATTGTAATTACAGAGATTTTTCCAGGGGGATTTGCAACGCTGTTTAATGCAGGGCCGTCCAGAGAATATTTTATCGGAGCAATGAGGATAATCTCAGTAAGCTTCTTGTTTGCCGGAATCAATATTGCTTATCAAGGCATTTATCAGGCATTGAATGGTGGTGTGGAATCACTGGTTATTTCGCTTCTGAGACAGCTTATTATTATTCTGCCGCTGGCTGGAATTTTTTCCGTGTTTGCCAGAAATGGTCAGATGACAGTTTCGCTAATCTGGTGGGCATTTCCGATTACTGAAATTATTTCATGCTTTGTAGGATATGTGTTCTTGAAGAGAATCAGTAAAAATAAAGTTGATGTTTTGAATTAAGCAGGAGGGATCAGAGATGAAAAAAAGAATTATTACAATCAGCAGGGAATTTGGAAGTGGCGGACGTTTTATCGGAGAAGAAGCAGCGAAGAAACTTGGGATTGCTTATTATGATAAAAATATCATTAATGAGATTGCAGAGAAGTCTGGTTTATCTCCGGAATATGTCCAGGAAAGTGCAGAATTATCTCCGAAGAAAGGATTATTTGCATATGCATTTGCCGGACGTGATATCACAGGAAAATCCATAGAAGATATAGTGTATGAGACACAGAGAAAGGTTATTTTAGAACTGGCTGATAGGGAATCTTGTGTAATTATCGGAAGAAATGCAGATTATATCCTGAAGGATCGGGATGATGTATTGAACGTATTTATCCATGGGGATATGCCGGAAAAAACACAGCGTATTATGAACTTATATAATGTAGGAGAGAAGGAGGCTGTCAAAATGATGGCAGATACAGATAAAAGGCGTATGACAAATTATAATTTTTATACAGAGCAGAAATGGGGAAAAGCCAGCAACTATACGTTGAGTCTGAACAGCTCGCAGCTTGGATATGACAGATGTGAGAAGATTATTATGGAGTGTATTTGAGGAATATAATGACAAAATCTGGTTGATAAACCAGATAAAAGTGATATACTGAATGCATAAGGAAAGAAACCGTGTGGAATTACAGTTTTGTTTTCACACGGTTTTTTAGGAAATAGGAGTTAGACATAACTAATATACACAATGGCAATTTATTGAATAATGTAAAAGAGGGCAGATTTCTATGAGAATATTGATTTATGGTGCAGGTGTGATTGGATCCTTGATGCAGCACTCACTCCAAGAATGATTCAGCCGACAACATTTGCAGAAATATCAGGAAATAAATCCGAAAAGACAAAGCAATTTTATGCTTATATGAAAAAACTAAAGGAGGCCAGATATGAAATTTTATGAAAGTGGAGACAGTAGTAAACCAGTGATATTTTTATTTCCTGGTACCTGTTGCCTGTATAGTAGCTTTGATCATATACTGGATAGATTACATTCTTATTTTTACACGGTAACAGTTTCTTATGATGGCTTTGATCCAAATGAGAAAACAGAATTTTATTCAATGGAAGATGAATGCGAAAAGATTGAGCAGGAAATCAAGAAAAAGTATGATGGAAGAATTAAAGCAGCGTATGGGTGTTCCCTTGGAGGAAGTTTTGTATCCCTTTTGATTCAGCGAAAAAGAATTCATATAGATCATGGCATCATTGGGAGCAGTGATATGGACGAAGCAGGTCATCTTGTGGCAAAAATCAAGTCATCCATGGTAGTCCCTTTCATGTATAAAATGATACATACAGGTGCTCTTCCGAAATTTATGCAGAAAAAACTGAATAAGACAGATGAGGTTAAAAAAGAATTATATAATGGATTTTTGAATATGTTTGGAATCGGTAAAGGAGGAAATCCGTGGATTACAAAACAGAGTATTTATAATCAGTTCTATTCGGATCTGGTTACGAAAGTCCAGCATGGAATTGATGTGCCGGGAACAACTATCCATGTGTTTTACGCTACAAAGATGGGTAAAAAATATGAAAAGAGATATTGGACTTATTTCAAAAATCCGGATATTCGGAGACACAACATGCAGCATGAAGAACTGTTTTGCTGTCATAGTGCAGAGTGGGTAAAAGAAGTAAAAAAATCAGTGGAAGGCGACAGACAATGAAAGAAAAAGTGAATGTGACAGGTGTGCCGGAAACGATGGTACAGACCCTGTATGCAAGAGCAAAAGAAACAAAAAAACAAAATGCAAAGATCAAAGATGAGATTGCAGTAGAACTTGTGGAAAAGCTGGACTATGACTTTTCTAAAGCAGATAAAGATAACGCTATGAACTATGGTGTGATTGCAAGAACAATTGTATTAGACCGGATGGTTGAGCAATATTTGAAGAAGCATGAAAATACAGTTGTCGTAAATATTGCATGCGGACTGGATACCAGATGTTATCGAATGAAAGGAAAATATCTGCGCTGGTATAATGTGGATCTGCCTGAGACTATGAAGATAAGGCGGCAGTTTCTTCCAGAAACAGGTCCGATATATCAGATTGCAAAGTCTGCAATGGATGATTCCTATGTAGATGATATCGATTATCATGGTGAAAATGTTCTGGTAATAATCGAAGGACTTACAATGTATTTGTATGAGAAAGATATCAGGAAGATGTTTTCTATTATTGATAAATCATTTCAGAAAGTTACAGTAATGGTCGAAACCATGTCACCTTTTGTCGTAAACCATGTGAAAGAAAAATCCATAGAGGGCAGCAATGCAAAATTCACAAGGGGAGTTGAGAATGGAAAGGAGCTGCAAAGGATTGTACCGGAATTTTCTGTTCAGCAGGAAGTCAGCCTGGTCGAAGGAATGAAAGAACTTATGCCTGTATATCATGTGATAGGAAAGATTCCAATCGTTCGGAATATCTCAAACAAAATAATAGTTTTGGAGAAACGTGGCCGATATTAAGGAGATGATACAAATGAAGAAAAGACATTTTGATGTGGAAACAGATGGATTTTATGGTGCATATTGGGAATGTAAAACCGACTCAGACTGTGCAATGATTGCAATGATCGGAGATGATTCGGAAGATTATCTGGCACGAATATCCGTAAAATGGTTACATAAACTTGGTGTGAATGTGATGACAATGTCTCCGGCAAAAAAGGATTATGGACATCATAATTATCCGCTGGAACGTATAGAAAAAGCAATCAGTTGGTTAAAAACACATGGTAATCGGAAGATAGGAATTGTCGGGGCATCTACTACAGGAACACTTGCATTGACTGCCGCTTCTTATTTTGAGGATATTACATTAACGATTGGTTTGACACCGAGTGATTTTATCTGGCAGGGGTTTATGCAGGGGAAAAAAGATGGCTGTAAGGAATGGCCGATTGAGGGAGAATCACTTTTCTCTTATAAAGGTGAACCGCTTCCGTATATGCCGTTTTGTTATAAACATCCGGACTATTGGCACGTGATTGAGAAAGAAACAAAACGGACCGGTGATATGATTAATTCGAGAAAACTGTTTGATGATTCGGAAGCAGTTCATCCAATTACAGAAGAAGAAATGATCAAGATTGAAAAAATCCATGGAACATTATTGCTGATTGGTGCTGAAGATGATGTGTTGTGGGATACTGCAAAATATATACGCCGTATGGAGCAGCGTATGAAAGAATATTCACACACATGCAGATTGGATTATGTCATTTATGAGCATGGAACCCATTTCGTTTTTCCGGAGAGCATGCTAAAGACAATGCTCCCGGTTGGATCCGGACTCTTTGTGAAACTGGCATTTCAGGCAGCAAGAAAACATCCGGAAGAATGTCGCAGAGCACGACTGGATATTGACTGGCGGATAAGAAATGCTGTTGCAGAATGGAAGAGTACAGAAAGATAGATTAAAATAGATAGAAGGTATAAGTATGGTATTTAAAACAATAGGAAATAAATCAAATCCAGTCATCTTGTTTTTCCATGCAATGGGAGTAATTGGGGAAAGTAGTATGCCGGTTGCAGAGAAAATGAAAGAAAAATATTACTGTATTATGCCAACATCAACCGTGTATTGCTCTGGGCAGAGATATCAAAGTAAAAGAGATGAAATACAGCAAATTGTACGATTTCTGGAAAATCATGGAATCAAAGAGATAGAACTTGCAGTTGCATCTTCGATTGGTGTAGATCTTGCCATGGTATTCCTGACAGAGACAAAAATAACGGTAAAGCATGTTTTTTTTGATGGCGGACAGTTTGCCCAGATTGGAAAAGCAACTCGCAGAATCATGGTCCCGTTCTTATATATAGCAATGAAAAGTTTATATTGGTCAAAAGGAAAGACACTAAAGAGAATCATGTGGTGTGACGATGACAAAATTAAACCCTATTTTATAGAGGCAGGGAAGAACTTGACATATGGGAATCTGAGAAGACAGCTGGCAGACAGCTTGGAAGATAAACCATTTCCAGAACTGTCAGAAGAATTGCAGAAACATACATTTTGGGAATTTGGAAGTATAGAAGAACATTTTAAATATAGAAATGCAGTGATGCAGACCTATATACACGGTAACTTTCCCGTTTTTGAGGGATTTAACCATATGCAGTATCAAATCCAAAATCCGGAAGGATTTGCTAGAATGCTCAAAAAAATTATTGAGACAGATAGATTACCTGAATTGGTATTTTGAAAGAAGGTATCAGAAAAATGTTATTATTGTTGCAAAATGTATTGTACTGTCTGCTGTATGCATCACTGATAAAATGTGCAGTGAGGAACGACGGGCGTAACTGTTTATATTTTTATCCAAAAGAATATATAGAAGAAGCACAGAAACGTGGAATTGCTGATAAAGAAACTGTGATGAAAAGGTCAAAGTGGTTTATGATACCATTTTGTATTATTATATTTGTGGCTCTGATTTTGATTATTTCTGTTTGGAATCATGTTATGGATTTTAAAACGGCATATCTTCAAGCCTGTCTTTTCCTTGTGGTCATGAACTGGTTTGATGGTATTGTGATTGACAGATTATGGGTGGAGCACAGCAGAATCTGGCATATAGATGGTATGGAAGGAATTCCGTATGTAAAGCCTTGGAAGACTGTGTTGGTAAAACGAGGGGCGGCTACTGTACTGTATTTGGTGGTTGCATTTGTAGTAGCAGGGATTGTGGAATTACTTGGTAAAATATGATAAATTTCAGTTTCATTAAGTAAAAATATTTTGTTGTAGAGACAGAGGTGTATTTAATTATGAGCTTTTTATAGAGTGTATGGAGAAATCCGTATGCTCTTTTTTGATTTGGAAAAAGTAATGCAAAAAAAGTATTTTTGACCGCTGTTAAACATGTGCTGTCCCTTTCGATATGTGAAGGAATTATTTTTCCTACATATTTTATAGAAAAGAGGATGAAGATATGTCAGAAAAAAGATGTTATACAGTTCAGGAATTACAGGAGATATCGGGAGTCAGCAGACCGACAGTCTATAATCTTTTAAAGAAGAAAGAATTTCGCTGGATCCAGTTGGATGGCGGGAAGTATCGTATCTCCAAAAAGAGTTTTGATGACTGGCTGGATAAGCTGGAAGAATAAAAACATGGATGACAGTGCCGGAAATGGAAAGCTGCTGGGATTAAAAAAGACAGATCGATACTGGCTGGTACATAAAAATGTTTTTGAATCTAAAGAGATTGCCGGAAAGATGCGAATCAATATCGCCAGTTTTGAAAAATGGTATGCCAATCAGATTAAATATCATAAGGTGACCGGTGAAGAGCCAGGAAAGGAATTAAAAGCGTGGTCATATTCTGTACCAGAAATATCTGAAATTCTTGAGATTAATGACACCGTTGTTTATGACCTGATCAACAAAAACAATATGGAAGTCGTAGTGGTAGATTACTGGAAACGGATTCCGAAAGATTCTTTTCAGAAATGGTATGACAGTCAGTCCCGGTATCGAACAAAAGAAGACAGGGAAAAGGATGCCATTGTAGAAGAAGCAACGATCACAATGCCAGAAATGGCAAGACTTCTTGGCTTGACCAGATCGCAGGTGTATCAGATCTTGAGAAATCCGAAGTATAGCCATTTTTTTGAAACGATTGTGATTGCAGAAAAGAAACGCATCACAAAAGAGAACTTTCAAAAATTCCTGGAAGGACAGAATCAGTTTCATCTGGACCCGGCAAATGATTATGAAGAACTTGCCTTGGGTATCTTACATTTGATGAAGCATCATATCTGGCAAAAGTCAGCAGAAGCCTGATCAATAAATGGGCGGATAAAGGAAAGTTTAAAGTGATAAAAGTAGGAAGCCGTGTCCGGATTAGTAGAGAGGATTTTGAGGCATGGCTGGAACAGCGGAATCTGGAAAGGAGCATACAGTGATATGGCATCAATAAGAGAACGAAATGGCAGTTTTTATCAGAACTCAAGGCTGCTTTTTCGATTACACCAATTCCGATTGTTTCCTTAACAGTTTGTCGAGTAATTAAAGAGAGTGTGAAAGCGAAAGTTAAGGGGGATAACAATTATGAGCAATAACAGAGATTTCAAGAAAGAATATGATATTTTTCAGCAAAAATTCCCATATCAAACAACGGTTGTGGATGGCATAGAAGTAAGATACCAGTACGGCGGCAATGAGGACGCACCGGTTCTTTTCTTTTTTAACGGATTGGAGATGCAGGAAATGTGGATGCCATATGCTGAAAAACTTACAAAGAGATACAGATTTCTGATCTATGAACATTTAATTTGTACTTTTTCTTGACATAGGACCAGTATCTGCTAAGTGGAAACTGAATACAAGGGAAAATAAAAAATCTAAGCAGCAGACTTGACAAATTCCTGTAATGAGTTAAAATATAACAGTGTTATATAGCACTGTTATATTTTGAAAAGAAGTTTAGAGGATACGAAAAGAATGTCGACGAAAGCAGAAGATACACAGAAAAACATATTAGATACAGCTAGAAAACATTTCCTGAAAGATGGTTTGACAGGAGCATCTTTAAGAAATATTGTAAAAGATGCAGGACTTACTACAGGCGCATTTTACAAATATTATCCGACGAAAGAGGCACTTTTTGATGCACTGACGGATCCTTATATGGAACATATTTATCAGATTTATGACCAGATCGTTGAGGAGTTTGAAAAGCTTTCTGCCAGTGATCAGACAAGGAATATGTCGGATACATCCAGTGATGGGATGGAGCAGATGGTTGATTATATCTATGATCATTATGATAATTTCAGATTATTGTTGAAATGCGGAGACAGTGGAAAATTTGAATTATTCATACACAATATGGTAGAGCGGGAAATGAAGTCCAGCTTGAATTATATGGAAAAGATGAAAGAGAACGGTGTAAAAATACCGATTGTAGAGGAAAGCCTTATGCATATGATCTATACGGGATTTTTTTCATCAGTATTTCAGATCATTGAGCATGATATAGATAGAGAGACTGCAAAGAAAAATGTGCATCAGCTGAAAGAATTTAATACAGGTGGCTGGGAACGATTGTGGAATATTGAATTTCCGGTATAACTGATACAGGTGGCTAATGCCAGTAAGCCACCTATTTTATTATACGTGAGTTAGAAAGAGCTAACGAAAGAAACAACAATAAAATCAAAGTAAGGAGTGAACAGATGTGAAAGAAAAAAAGAAGTCGGCAGTCAGCTGGATCCTGACGTGGGCCGGACAAAAAAGAATTGCCTATGTGTGGAGTGTGTTACTTGCAATAGGAAATGTGATTTTTAAGATTTTGCCGTATTTTATTATTGCAGATGTAGTAAAGCTGTTTTTAAATGGTGAAAAGGAGTTTGAAATATATCTTGCAAAAGCGGTTCTGATTGCATTATCGTTTATCATTGCAGAACTGCTTCATTCACTTTCGACAGCATTGTCACATAAAGCAACGTTTGCAGTACTTGCAAATATAAGAAAATCCTGCTGTGACAAGCTGGCGCGGGTACCTCTTGGCTATGTGAAAGACACACCTTCCGGTACATTTAAAAATATCATGGTGGAAAGAATCGACAGTATCGAGACAACACTGGCGCATATTGTCCCGGAATTCACGTCCAATCTGCTGGCACCGATTGTGATTTTGATTTATTTCTTCCTGACAGACTGGAGACTGGCACTCTGGTCATTGGTGCCGGTTATAGTGGGATTTCTTTCCTATTTTGGAATGATGCTGGATTATAAACCAAGCTTCGAGAGAACGGTTCAGACAACAAAAGATCTGAATGATGCGGCAGTGGAATATATTGACGGAATCGAAGTGATCAAGGCATTTGGAAAGACAGAAAGTTCTTATGCAAAATTTACAAAGGCGGCTATGGCTTATGCAGATTCCTTTATTTCCTGGATGAAACGGTGCTCGATCTTTCATGGACTGATGATGGTGGTCACACCTTATACGCTTCTTACGGTATTGCCGTTTGGGGCACATTATGTAGCCAATGGAACACTTGCGATTTCAGATTTTGTCATCTGCATTATTTTATCACTTGGAATCGTTGGACCGTTGATCACAGTGGGTTCCTATACAGATGATCTTGGCAAGATCGGAGTGATTGTTGGTGAAGTGGCAGGAATTCTGGAACAGCCGGAGCTTGAACGTCCAGAGAAAAGTAAAAGTGTTCCAAAAGATAACTCCGTTACTCTTGAAGATGTCAGATTTGGTTATCACGACAAAGAAATCCTGCACGGAGTAACTATGGAGCTGAAAGCAGGAACGGTAAATGCAATCGTAGGACCTTCCGGAAGCGGCAAGTCGACCATCGCAAAGCTGATTGCGTCCCTGTGGGATGTGGATTCCGGAAGCATCAAAATCGGTGGAGTTGATGTCAAAGAACTGGCATTTGCAGATTTTAATCGGAAAATTGCATATGTTGCACAGGACAATTATCTGTTTAATGAAACAGTCCGTGAAAATATCAGACAGGGAAATCCGGATGCTACAGATGAACAGATCATCGAGGTGACAAAGAAAAGTGGATGCTATGAATTTATCATGCAGTTGGAGAATGGATTTGATACGGTTGTAGGAGGTGCAGGAGGACATCTGTCAGGTGGCGAGAGGCAGCGTATCTCCATTGCAAGAGCAATGTTAAAGGATGCTCCGATCGTGATCCTTGATGAGGCAACTGCCTACACAGATCCGGAAAATGAGGCAATTCTGCAGAATTCTATCGCAAAACTGGTAGCAGGGAAGACACTGATCGTAATCGCACACAGACTTTCTACTGTTAAGGACAGTGACCAGATCTTTGTTGTAAATGATGGAAATGTAACAGCACATGGCACACATGAGGAACTTCTGGTGTCATGCCCGCTTTATAAGGAAATGTGGAATGCCCATATTTCTGTAAAAGATACGGTGAAGGAGGGAGAATGATATGTTTGGGATTCTGGCAAAATTCTTTCGTTTTTCAGGCAGGGAAAATGGCAATAAATTTAAACTGTCGATAGTGATCGGACTCATAGAGGCTCTTGCCTCAGCAATGAAGATTCCGGCTATTATGTACATACTGATTGGTCTGCTGAGTGGGAAATCGACAGGAAAATATATTGGAGGCTCCGTTGCGATTATGGTTCTTGCAATTGTAGTCGACGTAATCTGCAAGAGATACTCTACAGTGCTTCAGACAGAGGGAGGATATAATGCAAGTGCTTTTATGAGAATCAAGATTGCAGAACATCTGCGATATCTGCCGATGGGGTATTTCAATTCCAATAGTATCGGGGAAATTTCTTCCATTACAACCAATACAATGGAAATACTTGGCGATGTGGCTGCGAGAGTGGTTATGCTGACCATGCAGGGAATTCTGGAAACATCCATGATCATTCTGATGCTGTTTCTTTTTGACTGGAGAATCGGACTGATCGCCGCAGCAGGAGTACTTATTTTCTTTGGGGTCAATTCTGTGATGCAGAATGCAGTAAAAAAGATTCAGAGCAAAAAGTGGTATGCGATACGGAGCTTGTAAACCAGATCATGGAGTATCTGCAGGGAATATCAGAAGTAAAATCATATAACTCTGCTTGGGAAAACAGGCGAGAGATTAAATGATGCAAATGAAGCATGTGAAAAGATCAATACAAAGATGGAGATGCTGTTTGTGCCCTATCATTTTCTGCAAAGTGTGATAACCAAAATTACAGGTGCTGTGATCGTGGCTTGCAGTGCATATTTTTATATTAATGGAACTATGAGTGCGGTCTATGCGATTGGTATGACAATTTCAGCATTTATGCTTTATGCCAGTCTGGAATGTGCAGGAAATTATTCATCTCTTTTACATGTGGTAAGCGTATGTGTAGATAAAGCAAATGCAATATTGGAACTGGATACCATGGATGTCGACGGTAAAGAAATACAGCCGGAAAATTACGATATCAGACTTTCTAATGTTTCGTTTTCTTATGACAAACGGAAGATCATTGATGATATATCGCTCTCTATTCCGCAGAAAACGACGACAGCAATCGTTGGACCATCTGGTGGAGGAAAATCAACACTTTGCAATCTGATTGCCAGGTTCTGGGATGTGGATTCCGGGGAAGTGACACTTGGAGGTGTGAATGTAAAAGACTACAGCATGAACAGTCTGATGAGTAATTTCTCATTTGTGTTTCAGTCGGTGTATTTGTTTGCAGACACCATTGAGAATAATATTAAATTCGGACGGCAGGATGCAAGTCATGAGGAAGTGGTGGAAGCGGCGAAGAAAGCGTGCTGTCATGATTTCATCAGCAAACTTCCGAATGGATATGACACAGTGATCGGAGAAGGAGGAGCCACACTTTCCGGTGGTGAGAAGCAGCGTATTTCGATAGCCAGAGCGATTATGAAGGATGCGCCAATCGTCATATTGGATGAAGCAACGGCAAATGTTGATCCGGAGAATGAAAAGGAGCTGATGGATGCAGTAGATGCACTTACAAAGGAAAAAACGATTATTATGATTGCTCATAGATTAAAAACAGTCAGACATGCAGACCAGATTGTGGTTGTTGAAAAAGGAAGAATTGCACAGCAGGGAACACATGAGCAACTAATGAAGCAGGAAGGTATTTATAAGAGATTTGTAGATGCAAGGCAGCAGGCGGTAAGCTGGAAACTGGTGCACTAATTTTAATTTAGTGCGACAGTCCTGATTTGCATATAATTTGGATATTTATTGCACCGGGGCAAATTTAAAAGTAATGTTCAGTGAAATATCAGCTGATATAGCCTCCGGCAGGGCGCACATTGTCCGGTGGACAATGGTTTTGCGCCGACCGAAACGGAGTGTAGACTTGCAGAGGTGCGCAGTAGAAGTATGTCATGCAATTGCATGACGCGCACCTCGCAGCAAGAATGCCGAGGCATTCTTGAAAAACTATTGTGTTGTATTACGGCGGATCAATATAGGTGCAATTTGTTTGTGGATGGGTTCGCCCAATGGTTTGGGAGCGCGTTTTTTCTGCTCATCCATCTGCTGGACCAGGAGATCCATGGCGGTTTTGGCAATTACATCAATCTGCTGACCAACGGTTGTGATTGGAAGGATTGCCTCGCTGGCAATCGGGGAATTGTCAAATCCAATAATCTCATAAGTTGAAGGAAATGTTCCGTATTTTTGGAAAATTAAATTCAGAAACATATTGGCATAGGTATCATTCGCAAGAAAGATACCTTTTTTTTGATTGGGATATTTTGATTCTATCTTATTGAAAATCTCTCGTATCACATTTAAAATCTTATGATAAGAATCACCTTCTACATTCAGATCGATATCATATGGAACATGATATTCTTCACAAGTTTCTTTAAAAGCCCGGATACGGTCATAAGCCGGGGTAGATTTATTCACATTGACATTTATATGAATTAATATGTCACATTTATCCTGGATCAACAAGGAAGTAGCCTGAAGCGCTCCCATATAGTTATCAGTATTGACGCTGCTGATATGTTCTGCTTCACGTTCAATTGCGATGACAGGAATCTGATAGGAAGCGAGCTTTTCGGATGGAAGTGTGTGACTTAAAACAATCAGTCCCTCAATCTGATACGATAGAAGCTCTTCAATGTATTGTTGCTCTTCTTCAGCCCCATGTTCGCTGGAGAAAACAAGAAATTTATAATGATAATCTCTGTAGCTGGAAAGAAATTGTGCCAGCATCTCAGAATAATAGTGCAGGTAAAGGTTTGGAACAATGATTCCGATAAATTCACTTTTCCCATTCGCCAGGACCTTTGCCAGCTTATTCTTTTTATATCCAAGTATGTCAAGAGCCTGTGAAATCTTTTCCTGGTTTTCTAAGGTAAGAGAATCAGGATGATTGAAGTATCTTGATATTGTAGTCTTTGAAAAATTTGTGTATTCTGCAATATCTGCAAAAGTTACTTGTTTTTTACTCATAAAAGTTGAATCTCCTTCAATATGACAGCTAACGGTCTATAATAAGCTTTAGTATAGCAATTCTCATGAAAAAACGCAATGCTAAAATAACCGATTACGTAACCGGTTATTTTAGCGCATAACAGTATTGACAGAATGAGAGGAATATAGTATTATCAAATTATAAAGTAACCGGTTACTTAACCGGTTTTGCACGAAGAATTAAAGGAATGGAGGAAGTAATGCATGAAAAGAATGCAAAACCAAGCAAAGTCCGTAAGCAAGCGAACCTGGAGAGGAAAGATGACTTATGTGAAGAAAAACTGGCAGTTATATCTATTCTTCCTGATGCCGGGACTTTTGCTGACAATTATTTTTAAGTATCTTCCGATGGGTGGTCTCCTGATAGCCTTTGAAGACTACAATGTAATCAAAGGAGTTCTTGGGAGTCCTTGGGTCGGACTTGAGTATTTCAGACGATTTTTATCTTCACCAGATTTCATGAACTATCTGATGAATACATTAAAATTGAGTATCTACGGATTGCTGTGGGGGTTTCCGGTTCCGATTATTCTTGCATTGCTTCTGAATCGTATCCGAAAGACAGGAATCAAGAAGAAAGTCCAGCTTTTGATCTATATGCCGAACTTTATTTCAGTCATCGTACTTTGTGGTATGGTCCGTATGCTTTTATCACCTGTAGGACCGCTGAATAAAGTACTTGGAATTAGCACAAACTGGATGACAATGCCTTCTGCATTCCGGACCATCTATATTGCAAGCGGAATCTGGCAGACAGCAGGATGGGCATCTATTATGTACACAGCAGCATTGGCGAATGCCAGCAAAGAGCTGGAAGAAGCAGCCCTCATTGATGGAGCGAATCTTCTGCAGCAAATCTGGTATGTAGAGTTGCCTGCAATTAAAAATATTATTGTAATTCAGTTTATTTTACAGGCCGGAAATATTATGAGTATAGGTTTTGAAAAAGCTTATGCGTTACAGACAGATATGAACTTGCCGGCATCGGAAATCCTGTCTACATATGTATATCGTATCGGACTTTTGAATGGCGATTATGGATACTCTACAGCAGTAGGTCTTTTCAATTCTGTTGTAAATGTTATCTTGCTGGTTTTTGTGAACTGGGTTGTTAAGAAACTGAATGATGGAGAAGGATTATAGGAAAGAGGGAGAAAAGATGGAGAAAAAAAGAAGAAAAAATATTCAAGGACAGACAGAATAATCCTTGGAATTGGATTTACCATTCTTGGTTTATTCGTCCTTTCTATAGCGATACCGATTGTTTATGTGGTACTCGCATCCTTTATGGATCCGACTGTTTTGAATAACCAGGGATTGAGTTTTAAAATCAAGGACTAGACATTAGATGCCTATCGAAGAGTATTAGAGAATGAAATGATCTGGCGTGGGTTTTTAAATTCTTTCCTGTATTCACTTGCATTCACAATTATTTCTGTTTTTGTGACATTGCTGGCAGCGTATCCGCTGTCAAAAAGAGAATTTGTAGGAAGAAAGTTTTTCAATATTATTTTCCTGATCACAATGTTCTTTGGTGGTGGAATGATTCCTACATTCATTTTGATCAATCAACTGCACATGGTTAATACGGTGTGGGCAATCCTGATTCCAGGAGCATTTAATGTATGGAATATGATTCTTGCAAGAACTTATTATCAGTCAATTCCAGTAGAACTAAGAGAAGCATCTATGATTGATGGAGCGAATGAGATTCAACATTTCTTTAAAATCATGATTCCGGTATGTAAGCCAATCATTGCAGTACTGGCGCTTTGGTCTTTCGTTGGAATGTGGAACAGTTATTTCGATGCAATGATTTATTTGAATGATGCAAATCTGCAGCCATTGCAGTTAGTGCTCCGTTCTATCCTGGTACAGAATACACCACAGCCGGGAATGATTGCCGATATTCAGAGCACAGCAGAAATGGCAAAAATAGCAGAGCAGCTCAAATATGCAACTATTGTAGTATCAAGTTTACCGCTGTTAGTAATGTACCCATTCTTCCAGAAGTACTTTGACAAAGGAATTATGGTCGGATCAGTAAAAGGCTAATAAGAAAGGAACGATACAGATATGAAGAAAAGAAAAATAAACGCAATACTTGCAATTGGGCTATCCCTGACGATGATGGCGGGAGTTGCAGGCTGCGGAAAAGAGCAGCAGCTTGCAGCCGAAATTAATCCGGATACACCTGTATCAAAAGTGCAGTTTCCATTGAAAGAATCTGCAGAACTTTCCTTTATTACAAGTGCACCGGCTACATCAACACAGAACCCAAATGAACGAGTGATCTTTCAGAGAATGGAAGAACAGACCAATGTTCATATTGATTGGACTTGTTTTGTAACGGATCAGTTTTCTGATAAGAAAAATCTGGCACTTGCTCAGTTTGGAAATCTGCCGGATGGATTATTCAATGCCGGAATGAGTGATTACGATTTGCTACGTTATGCAAAGCAGGGGATTATCATACCATTGGAAAATCTGATAGATAAATATATGCCGAATTTACAGGCGGTTTTTGAAAAATATCCAGAATACAGGACAATGTGTACAGCACCAGATGGACATATTTATTCATTTCCATGGATTGAGCAGCTTGGAGCTGGGAAAGAAGCCATTCAGGCAATCGGAGATATACCGTATATCAACAAAAAATGGCTGGATTATCTTGGCCTTGAGATTCCGACAACAACAGATGAACTGGAGCAGGTATTAATTCAATTCCGTGATCATGCAGATGAACTTGAAAAGGAATTTTCCATTGAAGGTGATGTAATCCCAATGTCATTTATCATAAATAATGGAGATCAGGATCCTTCAATTTTGATCAATGGCTTTGGAGAAGGTTATGGAGATACAGGGGATCATTTCGCTGTAACGGATGAAGGAAAAGTTATTTACACAACGGTTCAGGAAGGTTATAAAGAAGGTATCGAATGGTTACATAAGCTTGTAACAGAGGATCTGGTCGATCCGGAAGCATTTACACAAGAGTGGTCCACCTATGTAGCAAAAGGAAAGAATCATCGATATGGTCTCTGCTTTACATGGGATATTGCAAATATTGATAACAATGAAGATTATGTTATGCTGCCAGCTTTGACAGGACCGGATGGAATGAGAAATATCACAAGACAGAACAACAGCGAAACAAGTGGATATGATCGTGGAAGATGTGTCCTTACATCCAGCTGTCATGACACAGCACTTGCTGCCGCATGGATTGATCAGATGTATGCACCCCTTCAGTCCCCACAGAATAACTGGGGAACTTATGGAGAAAAGGATTCTTTTAACATTTTTGAACTCTCCAAGAATAAAGATGGCGGAGAAATGCTGAAACATATGGATCTTGGAAAGCAGTCTCCGGTAGAAGTACGTGAGGCACAATCTGTAAATGGTCCGCTTGCAGTACTGAATGAATATTATGATGTATATGTAACCCAGCCGGAAGATGCAAAATGGCGTTTGGATAATATGCATGAAACTTATCTACAGGATATGAACAGCAAATATGTCTATCCAAACGTCTTTATGAGCATTGATGATACCAATAAAGTATCTCAGTACGATACAGATATTAAAAAATATGCAGAGCAGAAGAAAGCAGACTGGATCTTGAATGGCGGAATTGAAAAAGAGTGGGATTCTTATCTGAAGAAAATGGAAAAGTATGGACTTTCTGATTATCTTTCAATTAAACAGAAATATTTTGATCAGTATCAGGAGTCATTGAGTGAAGAAAAATAACGATACGAACAACAGGAGAATTTGCATGAGTGAGATGTTAGAAAAGGCTAGAAAATATGAAGATGAACAGGGAAAGAAGATAAAAGCAGAAGACAGACCGGCTTTTCATGTAAGCCCATATATCGGATGGATGAATGATCCGAATGGTTTTTCATACTATCAGGGAGAGTACCATCTTTTTTATCAGTATCATCCATACGATACACACTGGAACAGTATGCATTGGGGACATGTGGTTAGTAAGGATCTGCTTCACTGGGAATATCTTCCGGCGGCTTTGGCACCGGATGAAGATTATGATAAGATTGGATGCTTTTCAGGAAGCGCAATAGAGTTGGAGGACGGCAGACAACTGCTCATCTATACTGCGGTAGATCAGGAGAAAATGGAAGATGGAACTGTAAGGGATATTCAGACACAGGCAGTGGCTGTTGGAGATGGAAAAGATTATAAGAAATATGAGAAGAATCCGGTCCTGACAGTCAAAGATCTTCCGGAAGGTGCAAGTAAAGTAGATTTCCGTGATCCAAAGATCTGGAAAGGAAAAGACGGGAAATTCTATTGTGTTATCGGAAGCAGACCGGCTGACGGAAGTGGACAGATTCTTCTTTATAGAAGTAAGAACGGATTTGACTGGGAATTTGTCAGCATTCTTGCAGAAAATAAGAAACGTTTTGGAAAGATGTGGGAATGTCCGGATTTCTTTGAACTGGATGGAAAACATGTTCTTTTGACCAGTCCACAGGATATGTTGCCGGAAGGCTTGGAATATCATAATGGAAATGGCACTTTATGTATCATAGGAGAAATGGATAAGGATACATATACCTTAAAAGAGCAGTTTACGCAGTCTGTGGATTATGGAATTGATTTTTATGCAATGCAGACGGTGAAAGCATCGGACGGCCGCAGAATTATGATTGGCTGGATGCAGAACTGGGACACACTGGCTCATCGAGATAATGATTCGAAGTGGTTTGCACAAATGAGTCTGCCGAGAGAATTATCTGTGAAAAACGGAAGACTTTATCAAACGCCGATTAAAGAACTTGATGCAATGCGTAAAAACAGAGTTGAGTACAACAATGTAGTAATAAATAATGATACGATCTCATTAGATAAAATCGAAGGACGAACGATAGATATGGAGCTTGTGATACGTCCGGAAGATAAAGAAAATATGTATAAGAAATTTGGATTACGCTTTGCGAAGAATGAGAAGTTTTATACAGAACTGAGCTTCCGTCCTGATGAGTCTGTACTGAAAATTGATAGAAAATTTTCAGGAACCGAAAGAGCGTTGGTTCATCAGAGAAGATGTCTGGTAAATGGAGATGCCAATGAATTAAAGCTTCGTGTGATTTTAGACAGATTCAGCGCAGAAATATTTATTAATGATGGCGAGCAGGTAATATCTGCAGTTATATTTACAGAACAAGAGGCAAAAGGAATTTCATTCTTTGCTGAAGGTGCAGCTAAAATAGATGTAGTAAAATACGATCTGGTTTAGGAAATACATGATAAAACTCACATGGAGTTTGAAGACACATGGATAATGATAGGGGGATTCCTAAAACGGGAATCCCCTTTGCAGTATAGGAGCATAGGGTATTGATGATAGAGGAAAGAAGAAAAAGATATGAGAAGGAACTGCATGAAAAATATCTGCAGTTATATCACAATGAACAATGTTATGAAGAACTAATGCAGATGCTGGAAGAAGCTTATCAGAACAGACCAGCGGAGCTTAGGCGATTAGATGACAGAAGAGAGAAAGAACCAAACTGGTATCGTAACAGAACCATGCTTGGAATGACGATGTATCCGAAGTTGTTTGCAGGTGGATTAAAAGGTGTGATAGAACACTTGGATTATCTGTCAGAGCAGAAGATTACCTATCTCCATTTGATGCCGCTTTTAAAGATGCCTCACCCATATAATGATGGTGGGTATGCGGTGGAAGATTTTAAGCAGGTAGATCCGGAAATAGGAACAAACGAAGAGTTAAAAAGACTGACAAAAGAGCTGAGAAAGCGTGGCATCAGCTTATGTCTGGATGTAGTTATGAATCATACGGCAGATACACATGAGTGGGCGATACGAGCCAAGAGAGGCGAACAGGAATATATGGATCGCTATCAGTGCTATGAGACGCGAGAAATTCCAGATCAATTTGAAAAAACAATGCCACAGGTGTTTCCAGAAACTGCACCGGGAAATTTCACATGGTGTGAAGAGATGCACAGACATGTACTGACAACATTCTATCCTTATCAATGGGATTTGAATTATCATAATCCGAAAGTATTTAATGAAATGATAGGGAATATCCTGTATCTGGCAAATATGGGAGTCGAAGTATTTCGTATTGATGCAGTTCCTTATATCTGGAAAGAGTTAGGAACGAATTGCAGAAATCTTCCACAAGTGCACCTTATTGTCCGTATGCTGCGCATAATTATTGAAATGATCTGTCCGGCTGTGGTCCTGAAAGGCGAGGTTGTTATGGAACCAAAAGAACTTCCGGTCTATTTTGGAACAGAAAGTGAACCGGAATGTCATATGTTATACGGAGTTTCCAGCATGGTAAATCTGTGGGCAGCACTGGCTACGAGGGACACAAGGATGTTGAAACACCAGATGGATGTGATCCACAGCCTTCCGAAGAATTGCTATTTTGTCAATTACCTTCGCTGTCATGATGATATTGGCTGGGGGCTGGATGAAGAACAGGAGAAAAAGCTGGAAATAAACCCGATCCGGCATAAAGAATATTTGTATCATTTCTTTGAAGGTACTTATCCATATAGCTTTGCGCGAGGAGAATTATATAATTACGATCCGGTGACGAAAGATGCCAGAAGCTGTGGAACAACCGCAAGCCTGTGTGGAATCGAAAAAGGCGGATTTGAAGGGGATTTAGAGCAGGTGAAACAAGGAATCCAAAGAGTGCTCATGATGCATGCGGCATGTATGAGCATGGAAGGTTTTGTGATGCTTTCATCCGGAGATGAGATCGGTCAGGTCAATGATTACAATTATAAGAAAAACCCGGATACTGCTGCGGACAGTCGGTATCTGCACCGCAGTCCATTCCAGTGGGAGAATGCAGAGAAGAGAAAAAAACCAGGTACTGTACAGTATGCAATTTGGAATGGTTTGAAACAGATGGAAGAATTCAGACGTGAGGAAAATTGCTTTGGCGAGACTGCCAGTATTTCTACCTGGGACACAGGAAATTATGCGGTTTTTGCAATCAGAAGAACAGCAGGAAATGAAGAATTAATCTGTCTGGCTAATTTTTCAGAATATGGGCAGAATGCATGGCTGAACTGTCTGGAAGGTGAATATGAGGATTTATTTACAGGAGAAAAACTGGAAATGAATTCGGTATGGATGAATCCTTATCAGTACAGATGGTGCGTGAAAAAATAGGAATCTGTTGAGAATAGAAAAAATGTTGTCGCTTTGGCAGCAGAATGGAGAAGAAAATGAAAAAATATGATGTAGTAGCACTTGGAGAATTATTGATTGATTTTACAGAAAACGGAAAAAGTAATCAGGGGAATCCGCTTTTTGAGGCAAATCCGGGAGGAGCGCCATGCAATGTACTTGCAATGCTGACGAAACTCGGACATAAGACGGCATTTATCGGAAAAGTAGGGGAAGATTTTTTCGGAGAACAGCTGAGAGATGCGATAACAGAAGTAGGGATTGATGCAGATGGATTATGTACAGATAAGGAAATCCATACGACACTTGCTATGGTACATACTTATCCGGATGGAGACAGAGATTTTTCGTTTTATCGTAACCCTGGAGCGGATATGATGCTGAACAAAGAAGAAATTTGTGAAGACATTATTAAAGAAACGAAAATCTTCCATTTCGGAACATTGTCTATGACTCATGAAGGGGTACGCGAAGCAACAAAAGAAGCAATCCGGATTGCAGAAGAATCCGGTGCAGTTATTTCTTTCGATCCGAATTTACGACCACCACTTTGGAATTCTTTGGATGAGGCGAAGGAACAGGTATTATATGGCCTTAAGCATTGTCATATCCTGAAAATCTCAGATAACGAAATTCAGTGGTTGACAGGAGAAGAAGACTATACTGCGGGGGTAAACTGGATCAGAGAAAGATATCAGATTCCGCTGATTCTTGTATCTATGGGTAAAGAAGGAAGTCGTGCATACTATAACGGAATGATGGTAGAAGCAAAACCATTCCTTCAGAAAAATACAATTGAGACGACAGGAGCAGGAGATACATTCTGTGGTTGTGTATTACATTATATCTGCGAACACGGAATGGAAGGTTTAGAGGAAGAAAATCTGAAGGAAATGCTGACTTTTGCAAATGCGGCAGCATCTGTGATCACAACAAGAAAAGGGGCACTGCGTGTAATGCCAACCAGAGATGAAATTCAGAATCTGCTGGGTATAATCAGTTACTGATTATACCCGGAGCATTATTTTGGCAGAAAAAATACCATCTTCATAGGTAAAGTCACAGGCACCGCCGTTTTTGGCGGTAATGTGGCGGACAGATTCGATTCCTATGCCGTTTCCGGAGCGTTTGGAGGATTGGAAAATATTGTTTTCTTTAGGAAAGTTCTCCTTTGGAGAACTCTTGATATAAAAGTAGCCCGCACAGAGGCGGGCATAGCAAATAAACGATAAGTTTTTAGAAGATATAAAAACCTTCAGTACCGGGAAAATCTTCATCAAACACATCGTCTTCGTTTAAAAAGTAATCCATATCAAGCAAATCATCCTCACTCATGTGACGGATGTCATCAGCGGTCATGCCTTCTGGTGGATTTTTTATATATTTATTTCTGATTTCATCTGAATGTTTTGACATAGTTTTGTGCCTCCGATCTTTAAATTATTCTATCACAGACGGAGAAACATGAACAGTGGTCAGGCAGATGAGTGTGCATGAAATCTGTGCATTGTCCTTTCGTACATTTCATTCAGAGAAATATGCTGATGATTATAATAACGGTCAAGAAAAGTCATGGTCTCACCGCAGCATGGACATTTAAGAGGATCATATCCGAAGGAATGTAAAATACAGTCGCGCCAGCGGTTGAAGGAAAGAAATATCTTTCGTTTTTCTTTTGCAATGGCAAGATTTAGTTTGGAATCATTTTTATGATTTCCAGCATATAGACCATAGTATCGGATCTGCTTGAAATGTTTTTCAGGGATGTGTTGGATCAACCGCTGAATGAATTGCATAACAGGAACAGATTCGGTAATAAGCCGGTTGTCTTCGTGCCGGTTATAGTGAAAGGTGACAGTTTCACCATCGTAATGATCGATACGTGAGGTTGCGATGACTGGACGACCAAGATAACGACCAATGTATTTGGTGACGATTTTAGGGTTGCATTTGTTGGGTTTGGCATAGACATAGAAGCCATGTTTGTGTTCCTGGTAACAACGCGCTTTCACTTTCTTGAAGGAAACACCAAGTTCCTTTTCCATAAGATCAAGAAGTGCGGTACGAAATGCATTACGAAGAAAGGTATAGTTGAATGTCGGAATGAATGGGCATATCGCAAAGCCGATCCAGGTTGATAAGCTGCTGTCGATATTAGCAGAAATTATAAGGCAACAAGAAAATTGAGCATAAGAGAGGAAGGAACTAAGATGAGTAAGGCATGGTGGAAAAGCAGTGTGATTTATCAAATCTATCCAAGAAGTTTTGCGGATAGTAACGGAGACGGTATCGGTGATCTAAACGGTATTACGGAACATCTGGATTATCTGAAGGAACTGGGTGTGGATGTAATCTGGCTGTCCCCGATTTATAAATCACCGAACGATGATAATGGATATGATATTTCTGATTATCAGGATATCATGACTGATTTCGGAACAATGGAAGATTTTGACCGGATGATCACAGAGATGCATAAACGCGGTATCAAACTGGTGATGGATCTGGTAGTAAATCACAGCTCCGATGAGCACAGATGGTTTCTGGAAAGTAAAAAATCGAAAGATAATCCATACCGCGATTATTATATCTGGAAAGATCCGAAAGACGGCAAAGAGCCAACAAACTGGGGAGCATGTTTTGGTGGTTCCGCATGGCAGTTTGATGAGACAACCGGCATGTATTATCTGCATTGTTTCTCCAAAAAACAGCCGGATCTTAATTGGGAGAACCCGGCAGTACGTGACGAAGTATTTCACATGATGACCTGGTGGTGTGAAAAGGGAGTAGACGGATTCCGCATGGATGTTATCAGTATGATTTCCAAAGACCCTGCATATCCGGACGGAGAAATCAGGGATGGTCTGCATGGTGATATGTCTCCATATGTATGTAACGGTCCCCATGTACATGAATATCTGCAGGAAATGAACAAACGTGTACTTTCCAGATTTGATCTGATCACTGTTGGTGAAACGCCGGGTGTTACAACGGAAGAAGCAAAGAAATATGCGAATCTGGATGGAAGCGAACTGAACATGGTGTTTCAGTTTGAACATATGGGAACCACAGACGGCAAATATGGTAAATGGACAACCAGAAAACCGGAGATGAAAAAAGTGCGTGCTGTCATGAACAAATGGCAGACCAAACTGGAAGGAAAAGCATGGAACAGTCTGTATTGGGATAATCACGATCAGCCCCGTGCGGTATCCCGATTTGGTGATGACAGTCCGATGTACCGGGACATATCTGCAAAGATGATTGCAACTTGTCTGCATATGTTAAAAGGATCTCCATATATTTATCAGGGAGAAGAAATAGGTATGACAAATGCATATTTCAAATCGATCAGTGATTACAGAGACATCGAAGCGATCAATGCATACAAAGAGTATACAGAAAGCGGGCTGATGACAGAAGAAGAAATGTTGAACTGCCTGAAGATGATCAGCCGTGACAATGCCAGAACACCAATGCAGTGGGATGACAGCGCAAATGCAGGATTTACTACGGGAACCCCCTGGATCAGTGTAAACAAAAATTATACACAGATTAATGCAAAAGCAGCACTGGAAGACAAGGATAGTGTATTCTACTACTATCAGAAACTGATCCGGCTGCGTCACCAGTATGAAGTGATCGTGGAAGGAGTATTCCACGGACTGCTGGAAGATAATGATGATATCTATGCATATGAGAGAACGCTTGGAAACGAAAAACTGGTGGTAGCATGCAACTTTACAAATAAGGAAGTTCCATGCGAACTGTTCGAAGAAAACAAAGGCGAAGAGCTGATCACAAACTACAAAAACCATGTAGAAGGAATTTTGCAGCCATACGAGACAAGAGTGATTCTCTACAAATAGCAACGGCTTCAGAAAAAATATAGCCGTGTTATCGAATACTTTGCCAAAGAGCAGGGACTTTCACTCATTTGATGGAATTATTATGACGGATACTACAATGCAGACAATCTTCCTGCAAAGGCTAGGGCTCTTTTCCAATGCTGTCAGGAAAACAAATGTGACTGGAGTTAAGAAAGGTAGCCGTTGGTCTTGTATTCAATGCGTCCGGTGTAAAAGACGTATTGTTACAGTTATTCAATAAGATTATTGGAGCGCAAAATTAGTATTGCTATTGTGCGGACATTTGCATATAATAAAGATAGATGGAAACACTACTCACGAAAGGAGATGTTTTATATGGCTACAAAATCAGCAAATTTATATGCAAGGATTGAACCAGATGTCAAAGAAAAAGCAGAAAGTATCCTGTCTACACTTGGTATCCCTGCTTCCAGTGCTATCAATATGTTTTATAAACAGATTATCTTACAGAGAGGACTTCCGTTTGAAGTAAAAATACCATCTGCCAGACCTGTTGATATCAGCACATTATCAGAAGCAGAGTTCAATGAAGAATTGGAGAAAGGATATGCGGATATGCAGGCTGGACGGACAAAAAATGCGAAGAAAGCCTTTGCTGACATTCGCAAGGATTATGGCTTATGATATATGAAGTAGAAGTATCCGAACAGGCTGACAGTGATTTGAGAGGGATTTTTGAATATATTGCTTTTGAATTACAATCGCCGGAAAATGCAATCGGACAGCTTGACCGTCTGGAAGAACAGATATTAAGTTTGGATACGATGCCAGAGCGTTATCGAAAATATGAAAAAGAACCGTGGAAAAGCCGTGGGCTTCGTGTATTGCCAGTAGATAATTATGTGGTACTTTATATTCCAGACAACGATAAAAAAGTTGTAACAATACTTAGAGTAATGTATGCCGGACGGGACATAGACAATCAGTTAAATCTCCATACAAAGTAATAAAGAATATGATTTAAAGCAGTCTTTCATTTATGATCGACTGCTTTTTTCATATTCAAAATTAAAAAGAAAGGACTGAATTACGATGGAAGAATGTAGCGTATTGATTGAAACGACAAAATCCGTCTTTGTGCAGACAGAATCCTGAAACTGATTCGCAGATTAAGCTGATTGTGTCAATTTAGTTGTTACGAGTCGGAGCTTCTGCCACAAGGCAGGGCTGGTTTGAAAAGGAAAGAGAAATGAAAAAGAATTATATCCGTATGTGGGACTACCGGATACGAAATACTTTGGGAAACATTCATGTTGTGGATTTTAAGACATCTCACGTAAGGATGTTCTTTTCCACATTGTCAGATGAAGGACTGGCACACTAGGAGATTATGGGACTCCGGCAAAGGAGAAAGAAGCACTGACGCTGGAACAGCAGGAAAAACTTCTGAAGTTTGTGGAGCAGAGTAATGTGTATAAGCCTCATCTTCCAATGATGCAGGAATCAGAGACATTCCTATGACACGGATGGTATATGCTGCGTTCCGTAAACAGAGAGAGCTGAACCTGATGCCTCCTAGTTCACCGCATACCCTTCGTCATACGGGATGTACCAGACTGGGTGAGAACAATGTCAATCCCAAAGTTATGCAGTATGTGATGGGGTGCTGGATGTCCAGTGGACATCCGTTTAGCACCGACCGTAGCGGAGCGAAGAACATTCAGATGCACAGATCACAATGAATGTCTACAATCATATTGCAGAGAAGTCTCATGTGGAGAACGAGATGTCTAAAATGAACCTGCCAGAAACCGTACCTGCTGTGATATAAAACAGAAGCCGTTGTCGTAAAATGTGGTAAGAAAATCAGACGAATATATTTTCCAAAAGATTTGTCGTAAAAATGTGGTCAAATCAAGAAAATCGAGTGCGAAAGAGAATGTTACGCTATGCACAGCTCGGGAAAGAATTCCCTCGCTGTCGGGTTGTCGCCCTATAAAATAGCGAAAATAGACGCCTTTGCAAGTAAACTTGCAGGGCGTTTATTTTCACCATTTTGCATGGCTCGCAGCGTTCACAAATTTTTTATGGAAAATTAGCACTCACCTCTTGTTATTACAGCGTAGCTTTTGTCTTAGTTCATAGAGTGCCGTAAAGTGCTTATTTACAGGCTTTTTACGGGTTTTATGAATTTATCACATTTCATCAAAAATCGTCAATATACAAAAATTTGGTGTCAAAATTGGTGTCAAATAACCTTGATTTGAGATTTTGATGAGTAACACATCAGTAAAAAAATTGAATATTTTATAGACTATGGAACGCCTAAAATGACGTTCCTTTTCTATTTCCAGCCGTTCTTATTGGACGGCTATTTTATTACCAAAAATGAAAGGAGCATTAGATTTATGAAAAAGACATGGAAACGATTGTGTATGGGCTTCTTAGCTCTTGCAACTGTCGTTACTGCTTTACCGACTACACCCGTTCATGCAGAAAGCAAGCAATACTGGACGGAAAGTGCGGAGCGTGTCGGTATCATTGAAAAAGTAATGAATGACGGTTCTATCGGTTCGACATTCAATGAGGGCTATATGAAAGTCGAGGGCGAAACTGCCTATTGTATTGACATCAATACAGATTTTAAGAACGGCTACAAGACCAGAGCTGACGCAAGCTCACGCATGAGTGCCGACCAGATTTCAGATGTGGCGTTATCCTTAGGGTATGTCAAACAGTATGGCGAAACTCACAAGGAATTGAACTACAAGCAAGTCTATCTGTTGGAACAATGTGTGGTCTGGCAGAGATTAAGCGTACATCTTGGCTGGCAATGTGATAACGTGCGAGCTTCTTATGATGAAATACCAAAGGCTACGCAGGACGAAGTTTTCGCTGGTGCAAGAGCCTTTGTCAAAGAAAATAAAGGACGCTATGAATGTGGCGGTTATATCTACTCTGGCGAGGGGCAGGAATTAGGGCAATTCTGGGCGAAACTGAATGTCGGAAATGCGAAACTGCAAAAGACTTCCAGTAATACCAGCATTACAGACGGTAACGGGAATTACTCTATTGCAGGTGCAACCTATGGTGTCTTTTCTGATAAGGACTGCACGAAACAGCTTGCCACCCTTACGACTGATGAAAACGGAAATACAGATGTTGCAGAGGTAACGGCTGGCACAGTCTATATCAAGGAATTATCCGCACCAGCAGGATATAAAGTGGATAAAACTGTATATTCCTTAAAGGTTGAAGCTGGAAAGACAGCAACCTTGAAAGTATCAGATACACCAAAAGTAATAGACACTTTGATTGAGCTTTTCAAGATTGATATGGAAACACAGAAAGACAATCCGCAAGGGGACGCTTCTTTAGCAGGTGCGGAATTTACATGGAAGTATTATGCTGGCTTCTATAACAAAAACAACCTCCCTGCCGAAGTTACTCGTACATGGGTTACAAAGACAATCGCTGAAACAGACAGCGACGGAACAACCCACTACATCACAAAATTAGCGGACGCTTACAAGGTATCTGGCGACAACTTCTATATGCAGGGCGGTAAGGCGGTTCTTCCACTTGGGACACTAACCATTGAGGAAACAAAAGCTCCAAACGGCTACTTGTTGGACGGTGCATATATGCAGGCTGGCGATAAGTCCGAACAGATTAAGGGCTTATATGTAACACAGATTACCGAGGACGGAGACCTTGCCGTATTATCTGGAAGTAACCAGTTTTCCGTATCAGACAAGGTTATCCGTGGCGGTGTCAAAATTCAGAAACGAGATTTAGAAACGGGCGATACAAAGCCACAAGGAAGTGCCACTCTGAAAGATACTGTCTTTGACATCATTTCCTTAAATGATAATTCTGTTTTAGTTGAGGGCAAGCTATATAAGAAAAATGAAGTCGTAAAAACTATTCGTACAGATATTGAGGGTATCGCTTCTACTTCTTCTGACCTCTTACCTTATGGAAAATTCCGTATTGTTGAGAGTGAAGCTCCCGACGGTTACTTAACTGACGGTGCAAAACCGATTGATTTTACAATCACAGAAAATGGAAAAATCGTGGACTTAACAGAAAAAGCCCATTCTATTTATAATCAGATTAAGCGTGGAGATATTGAGGGCGTAAAAATCGGTGCAGGCACACATAAGCGTCTTGCTGATGTTCCCTTTAGGATCACAAGCAAGACAACGGGCGAAAATCATGTAGTGGTAACTGATGATAACGGGCAATTCTCCACTTCTGCCGACTGGGCTTCTCATAAGCACAATACAAACGCAGGCAAGACCAGTGAGGACGGTGTGTGGTTTGGGACTTCTGAACCAGACGACAGCAAGGGGGCATTACCTTATGATACCTATATCATTGAAGAATTACGCTCTGATAGTAACAAAGGCTTTGAACTTATCCCACCTTTTGAAATCGTGGTATCAAGAAATAACCTTGTGATTGATTTAGGAACGCTGACTGATGAATACGAAAAAGAAATCTCTATTCATACCACAGCGACCAGCAAAGACGGCGAAAAGACTATCCTTGCAGGAAAGGAGGTTACAATCGTTGATACTGTCAAATTAGACGGACTTACAAAAGGCACAAAATATCAGCTCAAAGGCTGGCAGATGTTAAAGGAAGAAAACGCCGAGCTTATCATTGACGGGAAACGTGTGGAAAATGATTATACCTTTGTCGCTGATGATGAAGAAATGAAAGTGGAAATTTCCTATACATTCAATGCGTCTGCTTTAGGTGGCAAAAACCTTGTTACCTTTGAAGAATTGTATGATTTAAGCAATCCAGACGAACCCGTAAAAGTTGCGGAACATAAAGACATTGAGGACGACGGGCAAACGGTACTTATCACAGAGCGTATCGTCAAAATTCATACGACTGCTACGGATAAGGACGGCAATAAAGAACTTGAAGCAGGAAAAGACGTTACAATCATTGATACCGTAACCTTAGAGGGCTTAGAAGTCGGTACACAGTACAAACTTGTGGGCTGGCAGATGTTGAAAGAAGAAAATGCAGAGCTTCTTATCAATGGAAAGCGTGTGGAAAGTGATTATATGTTTACCGCTGACAGCGAAACTATGAAAGTGGAAGTTGCCTTTACCTTTGACGCTACTTCCCTTGACGGCAAACAGCTTGTAACTTTTGAAGAATTATATGATTTGAGCAATCCAGACGAGCCGAAGAAAGTTACCGAGCATAAGGATATTGAGGATAAGGGACAGACGATTACTTTTAAGGAAAAGCCAGAAGAACCAGAGAAACCCGAAACACCACCGACACCGGAAAAGCCTAACAGACCTAGCGACAGTCCCAAAACGGGCGACAGTACAAATGTAATGGCATTTATCGTGATGTTGCTTGCGTCTGCTGGTGGACTGGCTGGAACATATCTTTACAAACGCCGTAAAATGAAGAAATCATAAGGCGGTAACGGTATGAGGAAAGAAAAATCACGCTCTCCGCCGAAGCTGTCAAACGGCAGACTTCCGCTTATTCTGGCTTGTCTGCCTACAACCTGCAAGAACACGGATAGTCAAGGGTGCGTAAGCATTGACTTTACCCTTTACTATCTGGGGGATTGCTGGTACTTCCCCAACCGCCAGAATAAGAAATCACAATCAAAACTTATCAAAAATAGAAAGAAACGAGGTAAAACAATATGGAAATGAAATATGTCGTGCCAGATATGGCACAGTCTTTTGGAACTCTTGAATTTGCAGGCGAAAGCGAGCCTAGTCTTTGAAAGGGATAAAAACAACCGCAGGGTCATAGCCAGACGAAGCTATAACCTTTATTCCGACGTACAGAAAGGCGAAAATGTTGTGGTGGAAATTCCCGTGCAGGCTGGCGAAAAGAAGTTCAAGTATGAGCAGAAAGTAAAACTTGTCAATCCGAAGTTATACGGCAGAGGTTACGCAATCGGGGATGTGGGACATACCGATTATGTATTAGTAGCTGATGATATTGTAGCAGTTGAAGAAAAGTAAAGGAGTGAAGAATTTATGAGATTATCAAACGGGTTTGTTATTGACAAAGAGAGAACATTCGGAGAATTAAAGTTTACAGCGGTGCGTGATGTGTTCTTGCAGAATGAGGACGGGACACCGAGTACCCAGCTTAAAAAGCGTATCTATGATTTGAAGTGCAGTCTGCATGGTGGAATTATCCCCGTGTCTGTACCGCCAGAAGTACCGTTAAGGGAATTTCCGTACAATGCAGTCGTGGAGCTTGTCAATCCCGTAGCCGATACGGTATCACGAAAGACCTATACGGGTGCAGATGTGGACTGGTATGTAAAGGCAGAGGATATTGTGTTGAAGAATAAAGGCAACCAGAACGCAGGCAATCCACAGAATAATAACACACAGGGACAACCGAAAAAATAGTAATTGATATACCTTTCAAAAAAAAGTGTTGTTCAATTAAAATATACTGTTGACATTCATTGTACTGTGTAGTACGATATACCTATCAAGAAAACAGTGAGGTGAACAACATGAACTTAGACAAATGGAAATCTCAAATAGTGCGAGGTACATTGGAATATTGTATTTTGCTAATGCTGGATAAAAAAGTATATTATGGGTATGAGATTTTACAAGAATTGAGCAAATATCCTATAATTACTTCTACGGAAAGTACAGTATATCCATTGTTAAGAAGATTACAAAAGGAAAACTACTTGCAATCAACTTGGCAAGAGTCCACAGAGGGCTTGCCACCTCGTAAGTATTATTCATTAACACCAGACGGGAAAAATTATCTGGACGCTATGAATACTGAATGGGAAAATTTATTAAATGCTATGTCTGATTTGAAAGGAAAATAAAATTATGAATACTACGTTTGAAAAATACTTAGATACTATTGATAAATGTTTGAAACCACTTCCAACTTCTGAACGTGTTGATATTGTAAAGGAAATAAAAGGCTCTATTTTAGAAATGGAAAGCGAAAACCTCTCAACAGAACAAATTTTAACTAGATTAGGAAAGCCAAAAGACCTTGCAAAAGCCTATCTTGGAGATTTACTTGCAAAGGAAAACGGTTTTAGCTGGAAAAGATTTTTAACAGTTTGTGCTTTTTATAGCTTAGTAGGTTTTTCTGGATTGTTTGTAATACCAGTTTTAGTTATTGTTGCACCTACTTTTATTCTGTGTGGTGTTGCTTCTGCTGTATTAGGGATTATAAAATTAGTAGATTATTTATTACATTTGAATATTCCTTATGTAGATTATATTGGTTTTCAATTTGGAAATACAGCTTTAAGCCCTATCCCAGTATTTATCTTATCACTAATCACGGGGATAATCTTGTTCTTATTAGGACGAGGTGCATGGAAGTTATTGATTACCTATTGCAAAGGTATTAGTAAAACTAAAAACAATTTATCAATTTAATATGTATGTGTATTTAAGCAGTTAGTCTTAGGATTGACTGCTTTTTCACACCCAGAAAGGAGTGATTGATTTATGCGTAAGATTTGGAACAAAGGACACCGTATCAGAGCCAGCGACAAGCACCTTGTCTACCACTTTTCCATAGGGACGCTTCTGTTTGTGTTCGTGGCGGTTCTCCTGCTACTCAATATCAAACAGCTCATGCGTACCGATTGGGAGCATTTCAGCTTGTTAGAAAACGGCTTGACGCTTTCCCCTTACAACTTCATAACCATACTGATAGCGACTGGTGTTTGTGCATTGGTCGCTTTTCTGTATTACCGCTTCTGTTACGACAGTTTTAAGAAGCTCCTGCACCGTCAAAAGCTGGCAAGAATGGTACTGGAAAATAAGTGGTATGAAGCCGATACTGTACAAGACAGCGTTTTTTTTACTGACCTGCAAAGCAGATCAAGGGAAAAAATCGTCTGGTTTCCGAAGATTTACTATCAAATGGAAAAAGGACTGCTTCATATCCGTTGTGAGATTACGCTGGGAAAATATCAAGACCAGCTTTTACGGTTAGAGGATAAATTGGAAAGTGGCTTGTATTGCGAGCTAACCGACAAGACCCTGCATGACGGCTATATCGAATATACCCTGCTTTATGATATGATAGCGAACCGCATTACTATTGATGAAGTACGGGCAGAAAACGGCTGTCTTAGATTGATGAAAAATCTTGTCTGGGAATATGACGCACTCCCTCACGCTCTGATTGCTGGTGGGACGGGTGGCGGTAAAACCTATTTTCTGCTGACGCTCATTGAAGCCTTACTGCATACAAACGCTGTACCCTTTATCTTGGTTCTCTGAAATCAGATGTGTATTTCTGTATCTATGAAAAGGACTATGAGCAGTACGTCAAGTTAGGGACACCGCTTGAAGAAGCCGACATTATCAATCGTTTTGAGATACGGCTTAGAAATGAACGTGCCTATTATGCAGTACGAGATTTGCTGACATATTATGACGCAGAGCAGACTGCCTTTTCTATCATCAACCAGTATGTGAGGTTTGTTGATGAAGAACCAGACAAGCGAAAAAATGACTGGAAACTCAATGACCGCTGGGCTTGGTTTATCGGCGATAACAGACAGGGCTTGAAGCTGACGACAAAGCCAGAGCCTTACACCTTAGACCGTACATTGCGGTGGGTACAACGGCAGGTAGCACCGACCTTGAAAATGCTGAAAAAGATTGATAAAGGAAACGGTACAGACTACATGGAAACAATCGAACAGCAGGCAAAGCTCACAGAAAAGCATGAAATGATAATCAAACAGCAGACGACCACTGCAAAAGATTTGGTGGAAAGTTAGGAGTGATAAAAAATGTGGGTACTTTGACTTTGAAGCCTATGCTTCTCACTTGCAGGAACACGGGAAATTTTTAGTAACAGAACACGGTATCTTTGAACTGCCAGAGTAGGAAATGAGGTGGTGCTTATGATTGATGATATGGCGGTTTATATTGCTAATCTTGGCAAATACAATGAGGGCTATTTAGTCGGTGCTTGGTTCACGTTTCCTATTGACGAGGAAGATGTGAAAGAAAAAATCGGCTTGAATGAACAGTATGAGGAATACGCTATCCATGATACCGACAACTTTCCCATTGCGATTGGCGAGTATGTTTCCATTGAAGAACTCAATTTGTTGTTGTACTTCCAGATAAATATGTTCAAGGACTTGAAGTATCAGAAAATCATTTGATTATAGATACAAAAGAAGATACAGACGCAGAATTAGAAAATAAGATAAAAGAAGATATGCAACATCAATTAGTAAAGGTTGATGAAAATGGAGAAATAAATGATGAGTCGTATAGAGTAAACGTAAGAGGTGCAGAAATAGAACAACAAAAAGCAATGGTTGCAATAGTAGTCAGTCTGTTTATGTACATTGCATTTATTTTGATTTCCGCAGTAGGAACAATTTTGGCAGTTCAATCATTGAGCGACTCTACTAAATACAAATATCGCTACCTGACCTTGCGAAGATTAGGAATAAATGATAAGTCGCTATTTAAGACAATCAGAAAACAATTATTGATATTATTTTGTGTCCCTGCAATATCAGCAATATTGTGTTCTTTTGTGATGATGTCGTCATTGAATAATGTGTATCAACAAATTTTGGGAGATAAACACCTTTATCTAATGTACTTTGGCTTGAATTTAATTATCTTCTTCCTAATTTATAGTATTTACTGGATAGCGACGTATATCGGTTTCAAACGAAATATCAATGAGGAGAGTTAGATTTTTCTAGCTCTCCTGCTGTGGAATTATTATAATGGTAAATCAAGGGGGTGTTGAAATGAGAATAGCGATTATCGAAGATGATGAAATCACTCGTTTGGAGCTTTCTAAACTATTGAACACACAAGGATATGAAACAGTTTTATTGACTGACTTTGGAAATCTGACAGAGGAATTAAAGCAATATTCCATAGAACTGGTTCTGCTTGATATTAACCTGCCGTATGAGAATGGCTACGAAGTATGCAGGAAAATAAAACAAGTCATGCCAGTACCGATTATCTTTGTAACAAGCAGGGATACAAATGCTGACGAATTGAAAAGTATTCAAGTGGGCGGAATTGACTTCATCACAAAGCCGTATGACACGCTTATTCTTCTTGAGAAGATCAAGCGTGCATTGCAGTTGTCAAACCCGAGTAATTTCCGTGAGCTTGTCAAAAAAGATTGTACCCTTGATTTACATTTATCCATTTTGAAGTATCAAGAGCAAAGCATTGAACTGACAAGAAATGAATTTCGTATTTTGTACTACTTCTTTATGAACGAAGATAAAGTTATTAGCAAAGAAGAACTATTGGAAAAGCTGTGGAATGACAAATATTATATAGACGAAAATGTATTATTGGTTAATATGACCCGTCTAAAAAAGAAAATGAAAGAAATCGGTATTGTTCATTTATTGGAAAATATACGAGGAAAGGGTTGGAAACTGTGAGTTTTTTTACATTCTTAGAAGAAAAAATAACAGAGATATTGTTTCAGCTTTTCTTTCTTGCCGTAGTAGCATTTCTCTTGATTTTCTACGGTGTAGATACGCTGTTTGTTGTATCGCTGGTAATTCTGTTCATCAGCATACAAGGATTGAAAATGAGATTGCAAGACTAGATAGTATGGTGTTAAATGCTTGACACCACAAAAAGAGAAATTGGTGTCAAATTGGTGTCAAAACAGAAAAAATCACAATTTCAAAAGAAATAAGATACTGCAAACCATTGATTTTAAAGGGTTTGCAAAAAAAATCTCAAAAAATTAGCACTCACCTATTGACTGTGCTAACAACCTGTGATATTGTTATATCGTAAATAGAACAGATAAACAAAGGAGGTTGTCTCTATGAACATAAATAAGTTTACACAGAATTCATTACAGGCAGTTCAGAATTGTGAGAAGATCGCTATGGATTATGGTAATCAGGAGCTTGCGCAGGAACATTTGCTATATGCACTTCTTACACAGGATGACAGCCTGATCGCAAAGTTAATGGAAAAGATGGGACTGGATAAGAACATGGTCATTAACCGTGTGGAAGAGTCCTTAAGAAAACTTCCGAAAGTGCAGGGAGGTCAGCAGTATGTCGGACAGGCACTGAACAATGTTCTTGTACATGCGGAAGATGAAGCAAGGCAGATGGGCGATGAGTATGTATCAGTAGAGCATCTGTTTCTTGCTATGATAAAGTATGCTGGTAAAGAGATGAAGAGTATCCTAAGGGAGCTTGGAATCAGTCGAGATGGATTTTTACAGGCACTTTCCAGTGTCAGGGGTAATCAGCGAGTGACCAGTGATAATCCGGAAGCTACTTATGATACCTTGAACAAATATGGATCAGATCTTGTGGAGCGTGCAAGAGAGCAGAAACTGGATCCAGTCATTGGTCGTGATTCTGAAATTCGGAATGTTATCCGTATCTTGTCCCGTAAGACGAAGAACAATCCGGTTCTGATCGGTGAACCTGGTGTTGGTAAGACAGCAGTTGTAGAAGGACTTGCACAGCGTATTGTGCGTGGTGATGTGCCGGAAGGACTGAAAGATAAGACGATATTTTCACTGGATATGGGAGCACTGGTAGCAGGAGCCAAGTATCGTGGTGAATTTGAGGAACGTCTGAAAGCAGTGCTTGAGGAAGTGAAGAACAGTGACGGTAAGATTATCCTCTTTATTGATGAGTTGCATACGATTGTCGGCGCCGGTAAGACAGATGGTGCTATGGATGCAGGCAATATGTTAAAGCCCATGCTTGCAAGAGGAGAACTTCACTGTATCGGTGCAACAACACTGGATGAGTATCGACAGTACATTGAAAAAGATGCGGCACTGGAACGTCGTTTCCAGCCGGTTATGGTAGAAGAACCAACTGTAGAAGATGCAATTTCTATCCTTCGTGGACTGAAAGAGCGGTATGAAGTATTCCATGGTGTTAAGATTACAGACGGCGCATTGGTAGCGGCAGCAACGTTGTCAGACCGTTACATTTCCGACCGTTTCCTTCCGGATAAAGCAATCGATCTGGTTGACGAGGCATGTGCACTGATTAAGACAGAGCTGGACTCTATGCCGACGGAGCTGGATGAGTTGAACCGTAAGATTATGCAGTTAGAGATTGAAGAGACTGCTTTAAAGAAAGAAGAAGACCGACTTAGTAAAGAACGTTTGGAGCATCTGCAACAAGAACTGGCAGAACTGCGTGCAGAATTTGCAGGCAAGAAAGCTCAGTGGGATAATGAAAAAGTAGGAGTTGAGAGAGTTCAGAGACTTCGTGAAGAGATTGAGCAGGTAAATAAAGACATTGAAAAAGCACAGCATTCTTATGATCTTGATAAAGCAGCTGAATTGCAATATGGTAAATTGCCACAATTGCAGAAGCAGTTAGAGCAGGAGGAAGAAAAAGTCAAAGATGAAGATCTTTCACTGGTACATGAAAGTGTTACAGATGAGGAGATTGCCCGTATTGTGTCACGGTGGACTGGAATTCCGGTTGCAAAGCTGAATGAGAGCGAACGTAATAAGACATTGCATCTGGCAGATGAACTTCACAAGAGAGTCATTGGTCAGGATGAAGGTGTTGAACTTGTGACAGAGGCAATCATTCGTTCTAAAGCCGGAATCAAAGATCCGACAAAACCGATTGGTTCATTCCTTTTCCTTGGACCTACCGGAGTTGGTAAGACCGAGCTTGCAAAAGCACTGGCAGCAAGTCTGTTTGATGATGAGAATAATATGGTGCGTATTGATATGAGTGAGTACATGGAGAAATACTCCGTATCCAGACTGATCGGAGCTCCTCCGGGATATGTAGGATATGATGAAGGTGGTCAGCTTACTGAGGCAGTCAGAAGAAAACCTTACTCCGTTGTACTTTTTGATGAGATTGAGAAAGCCCACCCGGATGTGTTCAATGTCCTGTTACAAGTATTGGATGATGGACGTATCACGGATTCACAGGGACGTACGGTAGACTTTAAGAACACGATTCTTATTATGACTTCCAATATTGGTTCTCAGTATCTGCTTGATGGCATGGATGACCATGGCAACATCAGTGAGGAGAGCCAGACTATGGTTATGAATGATCTTCGTGCACATTTCCGCCCAGAGTTCCTGAACCGTCTGGACGAGACGATTATGTTCAAACCATTGACGAAAGACAATATTTATGACATTATTGATTTACTGGTAGCAGATGTGAATAAACGTCTGGCTGATCGGGAAATTCAGATCAAGCTTACAGAAGAAGCAAAGAAAATGATTGTGGATGGAGGATATGATCCGAATTATGGTGCAAGACCTTTGAAACGTTATCTGCAGAAAAATGTAGAGACATTAGCTGCAAAACTGATGCTTCAGGGAGATATCGGCACCGGAGATACAATTGTGATTGATGTGGAGAATGGCAAGCTGGTCGCAAGGAGCAGGTCATAAACGGTGATAATCTTTCATATAGATGTAAATTCAGCTTATCTTAGCTGGACAGCAGTAGAACAACTAAAGAATGGAGCCAGGACAGATATCCGTACAATACCGGCCATTATTGGCGGGGATCAAAAATCCCGCCACGGTATTGTGCTGGCAAAATCTGTCCCGGCGAAGAAGTATGGCATTCGTACCGGGGAACCGGTTGCGAATGCCTTTCGTAAGTGTCCGAATCTTCACATGGAAGCACCGGATCATGAAATGTACCATAAGCACAGCAGGGAGCTTATGGCTTTTTTGCGTTCTTATACTCCGGATATCGAGCAGGTCAGTGTCGATGAATGTTACATGGATTTTACGGGAATTTCAGGACGATTTGCGTCACCTGTGGAAGCTGCATTTGAGATCAAAGACGAAGTAAAAAAACGGTTTGGATTCACAGTTAATATCGGACTCTCAGACGTGAAAGTGTTGGCGAAGATGGCATCGGACTTTGAAAAGCCGGATCGTGTTCATACACTTTTCAGGAAAGAAATTCAGGAAAAAATGTGGCCGCTTCCAATTTCAGATCTTTTTATGGCAGGGCATTCCAGTGTGGAGACATTGAGAAAATTGGAGATTCAGACGATTGGTGATCTGGCAAAGGCTGATCCAAAGCTGATAGAATTGCATTTGAAAAGCCATGGAAGGCGTCTGTGGGAGTTTGCCAATGGAATGGATGACTCTATTGTAGAACCGGAAAAAGCTGAGGTAAAAGGAGTCGGAAATTCGACTACTTTATCCAAAGATGTGTCAACAAAAGAAGACGCGCAGAAAGTCTTACTTTCTCTAGCCCAAAGTGTGGGAGGACGTCTGAGAAAACACGGATATCATGCAGGTGTGGTCAATGTGGAAATCAAGTATGCAGATTTTACCGTGAATTCACATCAAAAACAGCTTGAAAGAATGACGGCAAGTGATCAGGTCATTTATCAGACTGCAGTGGAATTATTTTGTGAAATGTGGAATGGAAAACCAATCCGCCTGCTCGGAATCCGGACTTCCAAGCTGTCGCAGGAGGGGGAACCACAACAATTGAGTCTCTTTGATCTGAATTTCCATAGCAGAGAAAACATTTCTGAAGAAGTCAAAAGCTTTGAAAATAGCCAGAAACATGAAAAATTAGATCAGGCACTGGATGAAATCCGTAAAAAATTCGGCAAAGATGCAGTTGTGCGTGCCAGCTTTTTGAAAAAGCCGGAAAAAGGGGAAAAGATGTGAAAAAGCTGATTAGTAAAATTGACATTCCTATATAAAAACGCTAGAATAGTAAACAAGATTACGTTTATAGAGCGCACTCTAAAAGTGCCCCGATATTCGAAGGAGGAATAAGGAAAATGTCAGAAGCAAAAAAAGTGATTATGCTCGGTAACGAGGCGATTGCCCGAGGAGCATATGAGGCGGGCGTGAAAGTATCTGCCGCATATCCTGGAACACCGAGTACTGAGATCAGCGAGAATCTGGTCAAATACAAAGACGATCTTTACTGTGAATGGTCTCCGAATGAGAAGGTCGCAACAGAAGTTGCGATTGGAGCATCTGTCGCAGGTGTCCGGGCTATGTCCTGTATGAAACATGTAGGATTTAACGTGGCAGCAGACCCGGCTTATACCGTATCTTATATGGGAGTCAATGGAGGACTTGTCATTGTCGTAGCAGACGATCCGGGACTTTACAGCTCTCAGAATGAGCAGGATACAAGAATGGTCGCAAGAGCTGCACAGCTTCCGGTACTGGAACCTTCCGACAGTTCTGAGGCAAAAGAATTTATGAAGATTGCATTTGATCTGAGTGAAAAGTTTGATCGTCCATTTGTATTTCGCACAACGACAAGACTGGCACATTCACAGGGACTGGTAGAGTTATGTGACCGTGAAGAGATTCCGGATAAGCCATATGAAAAAAATATCCGCAAGACAGTTATGATGCCGGGAAATGCAAAACTCCGCCATGTGGAGATTGAGAAACGCAACCTGGAGCTTGCGGAGGCAGCCAATACACTCCCAATCAACCGTGTAGAGATGAACGATACAAAGATTGGTGTGATCACAAGTGGTATTCCATATCAGTATGTAAAAGAGGCACTCCCGAATGCTTCCGTACTGAAGCTTGGAATGGTGAATCCGCTTCCAAGAAAATTGATTGAAGATTTTGCTTCTAAAGTAGAGAAGCTTTATATTGTAGAAGAATTGGATCCGGTTATTGAAGAACAGGTGAAATCCTGGGGAATCAAGGCAACTGGAAAAGAAATCTTCACGGTTCAGGGCGAGTACAGTGCGAATATGCTAAGAGAAGCAATTCTTGGGGAGGAATTAAAGCTTGATGCACCGGCAGCCGCACCTGGAAGACCTCCAATCTTATGTCCAGGCTGTCCACACAGAAGCGTGTATTATGTACTGAATAAGTTAAAAATGCATGCGGCAGGAGACATCGGCTGTTATACACTTGGTGCAGTGGCACCACTTAGTGTTGTCGATACAACGATCTGTATGGGTGCAAGTATTTCCAGTCTTCATGGAATGGAGAAAGCAAAAGGCAAAGAATATATTAAGAACTGGGTAGCAGTAATCGGAGATTCCACATTCCTTCATACAGGTGTGAACTCTCTTATGAATATGATGTACAATAAGGCAACCGGAACAGTGATGATACTTGATAACTCTACGACAGGTATGACAGGACATCAGGATCACGCTGCAACTGGTAAGACACTGCAGGGAGATCCGACTTATGCCATTGACATTCCGGCATTATGCCGCGCAATCGGTGTGAAAAATGTCATCGAGGTCAACGCATTTGACATTGAGCGTCTGGAGAAAGTCATCAAAGAAGAAGTGGCAAAAGATGAAGTTTCTGTCATTATTACAAAAACACCATGTGTACTTTTGAGTAAAAAGAAAAAACCGCTTTACGCAGAAGAACCAGATAAATGTAAGAAATGTGGTATGTGTATGAAACCGGGCTGTCCGGCTATGACAAGAAATAAAGATAAGACGATCCATATTGATGATACCATGTGTACCGGATGCGGACTTTGCAAGAGTCTGTGTAAATTTGACGCTATCAAATTAGTAAGGGAGGGTGACAAATAATGGCTACTAAGAATATTATGATCGTAGGTGTCGGCGGCCAGGGAACACTCCTTACAAGCCGTATTCTCGGAGGACTGGCACTTGCTGGAGGATATGATGTTAAGCTTTCTGAGGTGCACGGAATGGCTCAGAGAGGTGGAAGCGTTGTTACATATGTGCGTTACGGTGAAAAGGTAGCAGAGCCAATCGTAGAGGAAGGACAGGCAGACGTTATCATCGCATTTGAGAAGCTGGAAGCCTTAAGATATGCACATTTTCTCAAAAAAGACGGTGCATTGATCGTCAATGATTGGAGAATCGACCCGATGCCGGTTGTGATCGGAGCGGCTGAATATCCGGAGAATATTTTGGAGAATCTGAAAAAAGATCACAAAGTCTATACGGTAAATGCAACGGAAGAAGCGAAAAAGCTTGGAAATTCCAGGGTATTTAACTTAATCGTGCTTGGAATCGCAGCACAGCATATGGATTTTACAAAAGAGCAGTGGTATGAAGTAATTGAAAAAACAGTACCTCCAAAGACGATCGACATCAATAAAAAAGCATTTGATGTAGGATATCAATTATAATAATACTATCAGAAAAGAGAGGCAAGAAAGCAATGGCAAGAGTAGCATTGGAAGATTGGCAGGAACAGATCCGTGACCCGAAGATTGAGTGTATGAGCCGCGATGAGATGACTGCCCTTCAGAGTGAGCGTCTGGTACGCCAGGTAAAGAATGTTTATGAAAATGTAGCATTTTACCGCAAGAAAATGGATGATATGGGAGTGGAGCCGGGAGATATCAAAGGAATCGAAGATATCGGTAAGCTTCCATTTACAACAAAAGAAGACTTAAGAGCCAATTATCCATTCGGACTTCTGGCAGTTCCGCAGGAGAAAATCGTCCGTGTACAGGGAACATCAGGAACGACCGGGAAACTGACACTGGCCTCTTATACAGAAAAAGATGTAGATGTATGGGGAGAGTGTGTTGCCAGAGGACTTACAATGGCAGGACTTAATGCAGCAGACCGTATCCATATCTGTTACGGATATGGACTTTTCACAGGTGGACTCGGGCTTGACTTCGGAGCCAGAAAGCTTGGCGCAATGGCAATCCCGATGTCTGCAGGTAATACAAAGAGACAGCTCATGTGTATGGAAGATTTTGGAGCCACAGCATTTGCATGTACGCCATCTTATGCCCTTTATCTTGGTGAGGCTGCAAAAGAGGCAGGAGTGGTTGATCGTCTGCAGTTAAAGGTTGGTATCAATGGAGCAGAGCCTTGGACAGATGAGATGCGCCGTAAGATTGAGGAACTTCTTAATGTCAACAGTTTTGATATTTATGGACTTTGTGAGATTACAGGACCGGGTGTTGCACTTGACTGCATTCATCACAAAGGTATGCATGTGCAAGAGGATTATTTCTATCCGGAAGTCTTAAATCCTACAGATCATACACCATGTAAAGATGGAGAGACGGGTGAGCTTGTATTTACAACGCTTGTAAAAGAAGGTATGCCGCTTTTGCGTTACAGAACAAAAGACCTGACAAGTATTGATCATTCAAAATGTGAGTGTGGAAGAACACTTCCGAGAATCCATAAATTTACAGGACGTACTGATGATATGAAAGTCATCCGTGGTGTGAATGTATTCCCAACTCAGGTCGAGACTGCACTTCTGTCAATGGGTGGCGGAGTTGCACCACACTATATGATGATCGTTGACCGTGAGAACAATCTGGACGTATTGACTGTAGAGGTAGAGGTTGATGAGAAGTACTTCTCAGATGAGATCCGTAAGCTGGACGGACTTCGTAACCGTGTAGCAGCAACTTTGAAGCAGGCACTTGGTGTAGCAGTTAATGTAAAACTGGTAGAGCCTAAAACAATTCAAAGAAGTGAAGGTAAAGCAAAACGTGTCATCGACAATCGTGACATGTAGGAAGGAGGATTGGATTATGGGAATCAGTAATACAATTCAGCAGTTATCTGTATTTTTGGAAAACAGAGAGGGACGTTTGGACACTGTGCTTAAGATACTGGCTGAAAATGATGTAAATATCGTGGCATTAAGCCTGGCAGATACTTCTGATTATGGAATGCTCCGTATGATCGTATCAGACCCACACAAGGGAAAAGCTGCACTTAAGGACGCTGGGATCACAGCTATGCTGACAGATGTCGTGGCTCTTCGCGTACCTCATGCGACCGGTTCACTGAGCAAAGCGATGCATCAGATCGTGGAAGGTGAGATCAACGTGGAATATATGTACGCATTTGCAAATGGTGCAGACGCTGCAGCCGTTTTAAAGAGTGATGATCCTGCGAGAGTGATTGATATCTTAAAAGGAAGCGGATTTGACGTATACACAGCCGATGAGGCATACCAGGCAAATCGCTGATATAGCCTCCGGTCAAAGGTTCAAAGGAGCCTTTTAAGTGACGCCTCTGCATCGTAAAAAGTGCAGAGGTGTTTTTTTCTCATGATATAATAGATCTTAGATTTGAAAAGAGGACGAGGAAAATAGAAAGGAATGAAAGATGGTATTATTACAGCAGATGGGGATTTTGTTCGTCTATATGATGATTGGGTATGTAGCATGTAAAAAGGAATATTTTGATCAGGAATTTGGAAAGAAATTATCCTGGCTTGTAGTAAATGTTGCGAATCCAATGTTGGCAATATCAGCAGTGGTGAACAATGAGGAACAGATCGCGAAAAAAGATTTTTATGTAACTGTATTGCTTGCAATATGTTTTTATGCGTTTTTTTTAATTCTTGCGCAGATCCTGCCAAGACTGATTGGTGTACAAAAGTCAGACATTGGTGTATATAAAATGATGACTACCTTTAATAATATTGGATTTATGGGCTTTCCGGTGATTGCTGCAGCATATGGAAATGGAGCACTGATCTATGCAGTTCCGTTTTCTATCATGTTCAATATTCTCTGCTATACATGGGGAATCCAGACGCTCTGTGGGGGTGGTGAAAAGGGAAATTGGAAAAGAATTATAAATATAGGAACCATAAGTGGGATTATTTCGATTGTTTTGTTTTTTATGCAGATCCCGGTTCCGAAAATGATCTGTTCTCTCTCAGCAGGACTCAGTAATCTGACAGGTCCGCTTAGTATGCTGGTGATTGGTATTTCTATCGCTGCAATGGAATTGAAAGATTTGTTCACAGATGTAAAACTGTTGAAATTTGCATTAATTAAATTACTGGCTGTCCCTGTTGCTGCAATGCTTCTTGTATGTCAGGTAATAGATAATCGGTTGATCTGCGAAGTATTTCTGGTCATGATGGCAACACCGGCAGCGAGCATGTGTGCAATGCTGTCTCAGCAGTATGGAGGGGATTATGAACTGGCAGCAAAAGGCGTGGCGCTGACTACAATCTTGTCCGTTGTAACGATGCCAATTGTATCTGAAATCGTATTTCATATTGCTGTATAGGTAGGACAGACATATATACCAGATTTTTTAGATATATGTTTTATGGTTTAATAAAAATACCAGGCCTAAGGCCTGGTATTTTTCTCGTCATTGCTGTCTTAATCTCATTTCATGTGTATGTCTTTTAAATATCAAAATGCTATAAAAGTTGCTTTTTATATATTATAAAAGGTACATCATCTAAAATATGATTAAATCATTCATGATTAAAGCTTAGTTACGTTAACAGCCTGAGGTCCTTTAGCTCCCTCAGTAACGTCGAATTCTACTTCCTGTCCTTCCTCAAGAGACTTGAATCCTTCCATGTTCAGTCCTGAGTAGTGTACGAAAACATCGTTTCCGGACTCATCAGAAATAAAACCGTAACCTTTTTGGTTGTTAAACCATTTAACTGTACCTTTCATTGATAGTACCTCCCTAAAAATTAAAAATAACTAAGAATGCTTTATCACATTAGCATGTATCAATAAAAAAGTCAATAAAATATGGAATATTTGTAATGTTTTTACCAAAAAAGAACATAAAAATGTAAGGAATTCGTCAGATACGGAAACCATTTGCTTGACGAATGGTTCACGGACGTGTAAAGTAGAATAGAGTATTAAAATGATTTTTACTTTATAATAATGAGCAGGGGTTTTGTAGAAGAATGATTACACTGACAGGAAAAAAGATATCCGAAGGCATTGCAATCGGGAAATTAACATTTTATAAAAGAGATATCAAAGAGATTAAAAGAATCTATGTAAAAGATGTAGAGAAGGAGATTCAGCGCTATAAGAAAGCAAGAGAAAAAGCAATTGCTGAATTGGAACTTGTCTATGATCTTTCTGTGCGCGAAGTCGGTGAGGCAAATGCAGCAATCTTTGAGATGCAAAAGGAACTCCTGGAGAATCAGGAATATACAGATTTTATCATGAAGCGGATCCTGGAAGAAAAACTCAATGCAGAGTATATTGTTCAGACATCTGTAGAACAGTTGATCCGTATCAGTAGTCATCAGCAGAATAATCCAATTCAGGGAAAAGAAGAAGATGTCAGAGACGTGGCAATTCGTGTGATCCGCATCTTGTCCCGAAGCTGGAAGGATCGTATGCTGACAGATGAGCCGTTTGTCATGGCTGCGAGAGATATATATCCAAGTGAAGCGCTTCAGTTCGATAAGGCAAAGGTACTGGGGTTTGTGACTATGTACGGAACAATTAATTCACATACTGCCGTTCTGGCCAGAACGAAAGGAATTCCGGCGGTCATCGGTCTTGGAGAATCTCTGAAAGAAGAATATGACGGAAAGACAATTATTATAGATGGTTATGAAGGAAAGATTTATATTGAGCCTGACTATGCAACTCTAACGAAGATGCGGGAACGCAAGGATGCGAATCTGAGACATGTCAGGAATCTGGAACGTCTGAAAGGTAAGGAGAACATTACCCAGAGTGGTCAGAGAATTGATATCTGTGCCAATGTAGGCACAAGAGAAGATATTGAAAATGTTTTAAGAAGTGATGCCGGTGGAATTGGATTATTCCGGAGCGAATTTCTGTATATGGAAATGGGAAGCAAACTGCCTTCCGAAGAGCAGCTCTTTCAAGTTTATAAACTGGCAGCAGAGTCTATGGGAGCCAACCGTGTTGTTGTCCGAATCGCAGATTTTGGCGGTGACAAGATGGTAGAAAGTGTAGATCTTGGAGAACAGGCAAATCCGGCGATTGGGTTGCGTGGAATACGTATTATGATGGAAAAAGAAGAATTGTTCCTTCCACAGTTTCGCGCGATTCTCAGAGCTTCTGCACTTGGAAATGTATCTATTATGTTTCCGATGGTTACATCCATGGAGGAAGTGGCAGCGGCAAAAGCCCTGCTTGAAAAGGCAAAGAAGCAATTGAAAGATGAAAAGACTGCTTATAATGAGAATATTGAAATTGGAGTCATGATCGAGACTCCGGCAGCAGTCATGATCAGTGGAGAACTGGCAAGAGAAGTAGATTTCTTCAGTATCGGAACGAATGATCTGTTGCAGCTTACACTTGGCATGGATCGTGAAAATCCAAAACTGGACAAGTATTATAACCCATACCACCCGGCTTTGATGAAGATGATCCGAATCGTAGCCAACAATGTACATCTGGAAGGAAAAAGAATCAGCATCTGTGGAGATCTGGCAGCAGATCTGAGCATGACAGAATTCTTCGTACAGATAGGAATTGACGAACTGTCCGTAGCGCCACACCAGGTACTTGGACTTAGAAAGAAGATCCGAGAGATACAGTAGTTAGATTTATAATAATATACGCAAAATTCCTGCATTGATGTTCCACACACGGAACACTACAGTGAGCCACAAAAACTATCATCGTGTTCAGCATAGGCTTCCACGATGATAAGCGTCTCACTTCCGTCGTGTGTCAGTCACATCACTGCAGGAATTTTGCGTTATCATCATAAACCACTATGGAATGTAAGGCGGAGAGCGGGTATATTATGACAATCCTACTAATCCCTAATTGTGCAATCTGCCAAAAAATCTACATGATTTTTTGGCTATTATTTTGACCGAAAATGATTGACTCTGACTGAAAATGATTATATCATGTGATTAAAGATGAACGAAGTTGACTGAAAATGACTGAGAGGTGATTTGATGCTGGCGGAAGAAAGATTCCGGGAAATTCAGAAATATGTGGAAAGCCATGGTACTGTGACAGTACAAGAGCTGACAGATCTTTTGAATACGTCAGAATCTACGGTGCGGAGAGATCTGACAGAACTTCACAAGCGTGGAACTCTTATCAAGGTTCACGGTGGAGCGACAACTGTTGGAACTTCCGTGAGGACAAGAGATGAAGAATTGTCGGTCAGACGAGACCGGAATACAGAAGAAAAACATAAAATCGCAGCATATGCGGCTGAACTGATAGAGGCAGATGATTTTGTATATCTGGACGCTGGAAGTAGTGTAGATCTTCTGATTGACGAATTGAATGAAGAGTCAGCTGTTTTTGTGACGAATGCGATCGGGCATGCGCAGAAGCTTTTGAAAAAGGGGTATGAAGTTCTTTTGATCGGTGGAAAATTAAAAGGTGTGACGGAGGCAATCGTCGGTGCGGAAGCATTGGAGAGTCTGAACCGGTACAATTTCACAAAAGGATTTTTTGGAACGAATGGAGTTCACCCACAGAGGGGGCTTACAACACCAGACAGTGAGGAAGCGCTGGTCAAGAAAAAAGCGATGGAGCGGTGTGCACAGTGCTTTGTACTGGCAGATTCAAGCAAAATCGGTCAGGTAACATCAATTACATTTTCTGATATGAAAGAATCTGAGATTCTTACAACAGAGCTTAAAGATTCTTCTTATAAAAAATATAAAAATATCGTGGAGGTTAAGTAGATGATTTACACAGTGACATTTAACCCGTCTCTGGATTATGTCATCGGGGCGGAAAAATTGGAACCTGGAAAAATCAACCGGACAACGAGAGAAAACATTTACCCCGGAGGTAAGGGGAATAATGTTTCCGTGGTACTTTCAAATCTGGGACATAAGAGTAAAGCACTCGGATTTGTATCAGGATTTACTGGAGAGGCATTGGAGAAGATGTTGGACGATTTTGGCTGTTATACAGATTTTATCCAGTTGGATAACGGATTTACCAGAATCAATGTAAAAATCAACGCCGGTGAAGAGACGGAAATCAACGGTCAGGGACCAAGGATCAGTGAAGAGGCCATCGGAAAGCTTTACGAAAAACTGGATGCACTGACCAAAGGAGATGTACTTGTTCTTGCGGGAAGTATTCCGAATACCTTGCCGGAAGACATTTACGAACGCATCATGGCAAGACTTGACGGACGTGGGATCAGGATCGTGGTAGACGCAACAAAAGATCTCTTGATGAATGTCCTGAAATACCATCCATTTCTTATTAAGCCGAACAACCATGAGTTGGGAGATATGTTCGGAGTTCAGCTTGAAACAGATGAAGAAATCATCGAATATGCAGGAAAATTAAAAGAAATGGGGGCAAGAAATGTATTGATTTCCATGGCAGGCGATGGAGCCATTCTTTTAGATGAACATGGAAAAGTCTACCAGGGAAGACCACCGAAGGGAGAGGTACTCAATTCTGTCGGAGCGGGAGATTCCATGGTAGCAGGATTTGTCACCGGTTATCTCAATACCGGAGATTATGAGAAAGCATTTGAACTTGGAATTGCAACTGGAAGTGCTAGCGCATTTGAGTATTGGCTGGCAGAAAAAGAAGATGTAGTGAAACTGTTGAAGAAAGAACCTGAGTTATACGGATTGTAGGAGGAAAGGGAATGAAGATTGTAGATCTGTTAAAGCGGGAAAGCGTAGAACTGAACGGCAAAGTTACATCAAAGCCGGAGGCGATCGAGAAGATGGTCGCACTTATGGCTGCCGGAGGGAACCTGGCAGACGTGGAAGCCTATAAGAAAGGCGTATTTGCAAGAGAAGAAGAAAGTACAACAGGAATCGGAGAAGGAATCGCGATTCCACATGCCAAGACAGCGGCAGTAAAAGCACCGGGACTTGCAGCTATGGTCGTAAAAGACGGGGTAGATTATGATTCACTGGATGGAGAGCCGGCGAAGCTCATTTTCCTGATTGCGGCACCGGATACAGAAGACAATGTGCATCTGGAAGTGTTAAGCCGTCTGTCCATGCTTCTTATGGATCCGGATTTCAGAACCGGACTTATGGAAGCGGAAAATGTAGACGCATTTTTCAAATGTATTGATGAGGCAGAGAGAAAGAGATTCCCGGAAGAGTATGAGACGGAAGAAAAAAGTTCAGAAAATACATCAGATGAAACACAGGTAATGCATACAGTGCCGGAAAAGTCAGGATATCGGGTGCTGGCAGTTACCGCATGTCCGACTGGAATCGCACATACTTACATGGCGGCAGAAAGTCTGGAAAATAAAGCGAAAGAAATGGGCATCACGATTAAAGTTGAGACCAATGGTTCCGGTGGTGCGAAAAATGTGCTGACAGCTCAGGAAATAGAAGCTTGTGATTGTATTATTATTGCAGCAGATAAAGATGTAAAGATGGCAAGATTCGATGGCAAACCAGTCATCATGACAAAGGTGGCAAATGGAATCAGCAAGGCTGAGGAACTTCTTAATGAAGCCACCAGTGGAAATGTAAAGATATACCACCACGCAGGCGGTGAAGATGAAGAGGGCCAAGTAGCAGATGAGAGCCTGGGCCGTAAGATTTATAAGAGTCTGATGAACGGAGTATCCCACATGCTTCCATTTGTCATTGGTGGAGGAATTTTGATTGCATTGTCCTTCCTTGTAGATGGAGCGAATGCAGGAACTTCAAGCTTTGGTAGTGGAACACCATTGGCAGCATTCTTTAACACAGTAGGTAATACAGCATTTGGTATGATGTTCCCGATTCTGGCAGGATACATTGCCATGGCGATTGGAGACAGACCGGCACTCATGCCTGGTATCGTCGGTGGACTTCTTGCAAAAGCAGGAACTTCCATTTTCCTTCCGGAAGAACAGTGGGTTTCATCAGGATTCTTTGGAGCACTGATTGCCGGATTTGTAGCTGGATATCTGATGTTGCTGTTAAAGAAGTTGCTTGAGAAACTTCCAAAATCATTAGAAGGAACAAAACCGGTACTGTTATATCCATTTTTTGGAATTTTACTGATGGGTGTGATTATGATCTTCCTCGTAAATCCACCAATCGGAGCATTTAACACATGGCTGAATAACTGTCTTGCAAGTATGGGAGAGTCCAGTAAAATCCTTCTTGGTGCAGTACTTGGAGGTATGATGTCTATCGACTTCGGAGGTCCATTTAACAAAGCAGCTTATGTATTTGGTACAGCGGCAATCGCCAGCGGACAGATAGATATTATGGCAGCAGTTATGATCGGCGGTATGACACCTCCAATCGGAATTGCACTTTCAACACTGCTTTTTAAGAATCGTTTTACAAAGAGCGAACAGCAGACAACGGTCACGAACTTCATTATGGGAATGTCATTTATTACAGAGGGAGCGATTCCGTTTGCGGCATCTGATCCACTCCGCATCATTCCACCTTGTGTCGTTGGCTCAGCAGTAGCAGGAGCATTATCCATGGCATTTGGCTGTGGATCCAGAGCACCTCATGGTGGACTGTTTGTAATCGGTATTATTGAAAATGCACCGATGTTCCTTGTGGCACTTGTTATCGGAGCAGTCATCACAATGGCAGGAATCGTACTTCTGAAAAAACCATTAAATACAGAAAAATAAATGAATTGTTGTTAGTAAAAAAAGATATTAAATATAATTAAGTCAAAAATGAGAAAAGGAGATTGAAACGATGAAAGAATTTAAATATGTAATTACAGACGCAGAAGGAATCCATGCAAGACCAGCAACTATGTTCGTAAAGAAAGCGGCAGGATTTAAGTCCGATATTAACATTGAGGCAGAAGGAAAAAAAGTGAATGCAAAAGGAGTTCTTGGTGTTATGGGACTCGGCGCTAAAAAGGGAGCAGAGATTACAGTAACTGTAGATGGTGAAGATGAAGAAATCGCAGCAGCAGAGCTTGAAACATTTTTAAAAGAGAACCTGTAAGAAGCATTTCTTTTTGGAAAGCACAGAGGAATGGATTATTAAGAGAATCTTGAAAACAGGAGAGTCGGATCATGATGATTACTTTAGAAGGTAAAAGTGTATTTGGCGGGGTTGCAATTGGCAAAATCCAGTTCTATAAGAGAAATGAGATTACTATAAAGAGAACCCGTGTGGAAGATGTGGAGGCGGAAGTAGAACGCTTTCAGAATGCAAAAGCAAAGACGTTAGAACTGTTAAAAGGATTATATGAGAAAGCATTGGAAGATGTGGGAGAGGCAAATGCCATGATTTTTGAGGCGCATCAGTTAATGCTGGAGGATCCGGACTACGTAGAGTCAATTGAAAATATTATTCGCACCCAGGATGTGAATGCAGAATATGCAATCGGTGCGACAGCGGACAACTTTGCAGCAATTTTTGAAGCTATGGACGATGCTTATATGCAGGGAAGAGCAGCAGATGTCAGAGATGTCTCAGAGCGGCTCCTTCAGGCATTATCCAGTCAGAATGAAACTGTTATGGTGATGGATGAACCTGTGATCATTGCAGCAGATGATCTGGTGCCAAGTGAGACGGTCCAGCTTGATAAAGAGAAGGTGTTGTCCTTCGTGACCATGTATGGCTCTGCTAATTCTCATACGGCGATTCTTGCAAGAACCATGAATATTCCGGCGGTAATCGGTCTTGGTGAAGCGTTGAAAGAAGAATATGATGGTAAGGTCGCAATTGTAGATGGAGTAGATGGAAAAGTCTATATTGATCCAGATGAAGAGACTATGGCTTCCATGCAGAAAAAGCAGAAGAAAGATCAGGAACAGAAAGAACTTCTGAATCAGCTCAAAGGCAAAGAGAATGTGACAAAGAGTGGCCAGAAAGTGAATGTCTACGCAAATATTGGAAACCTGGCAGATGTAGGAGCAGTCCTTAAGAATGATGCCGGCGGTATCGGATTATTCCGAAGTGAATTTTTGTATCTGGAAAGTGATACTTATCCAACAGAAGAGCAACAGTTTGCAGTATACAAAAAGGTTGCTGAGACGATGGCCGGGAAAAAGGTCATTATCCGTACTTTAGATATCGGAGCTGACAAGCAGGTAGATTATTTTAAACTTGATAAAGAGGATAATCCGGCACTTGGATATCGTGCAATCCGAATTTGCCTGACAAGACCTGAGATTTTTAAGACACAGCTTCGTGCACTTTATCGTGCATCCGCTTATGGACAGATATCTATTATGTTCCCGATGATTATTTCGGTAGCAGAAGTAAAGAAAATCAAAGAAATCGTCGAGGAAGTCAAAGCAGAACTTCGCACAGAAGGAGCAGCTTTTCGGGAAGATGTAGAACTTGGAATTATGATTGAGACACCGGCAGCAGTTATGGTAAGCCGTGAACTGGCGAAAGAAGTTGATTTCTTCAGTGTCGGAACCAATGATCTGACACAGTATACACTGGCTATTGACAGGCAGAATCAGAAGTTGGAGGATTTTTATGATTCTCATCACCCGGCAGTACTTGCTATGATTCGTATGGCAGCAGAGAGCGCTCATGCAGAAGGAAAATGGATCGGTATCTGCGGAGAACTCGGAGCAGATGTGACTCTGACAGAGACATTTTTGAAAATGGGTATTGATGAATTATCAGTAGCTCCGGGAATGGTTTTGAAAGTCAGACAGAAAATCCGGGAAGCAGAGTAGAAATAGGATATGTAAAATGAAAGACTGCTATTTTACGAACCCCCAATTCGTAAAATAGTAGTCTTTTTTTCGCCTTTTTATGCAGTGTACTTCTGCCTTTTGCTACTGGTATCTTTTATATTTCTGTAGTATAATGATAAAACGCGAAGAAAGCGAAGGAGTATGAAATAATATGAATTTACTGACGATGGAACACGTCACAAAAGCATATACAGACCGTGTGCTTTTAGATGATGTGGCTTTTGGAATAAATGAAAATGAAAAAATCGGAGTCATCGGAATCAATGGTATGGGAAAATCTACACTTTTGAAAATTGTGGCTGGTGTGGAGGAATACGATTCCGGAAAGCTCAGTATGGGAAATACGGTAAAGATATGTTATCTGCCACAGACACCGGTGTTTGGAGAGGAAGAGACGGTACTTCAGGCAGCAGTGCGTGGAATCATCAGTGATACAGATCAGTGGACGATGGAAGCAGAGGCAAAATCTATGCTGAATCAGCTTGGGTTTTCAGACTATGAAGAAAAGATGTCGCATATGTCCGGAGGACAGAAGAAAAGAGTGGCACTTGTGAACGCTCTTTTGACACCGGCAGATATTTTGGTACTGGACGAGCCGACGAACCATTTGGACAACGCGATGTCTGAATGGCTGGAGGAGTATCTGATCAGGTTTAGGGGAGCAATTCTCATGGTGACGCATGACCGTTATTTTCTGGACCGCGTTGCAAATCGGATCGTGGAGGTAGATCATGGAAATCTTTATAATTACCCGGGAAGTTATTCGGAGTTTGTAAAACTCAAAGAAGAACGCCAGAATATGGCACTTGCTACTCAGAGAAAACGAAAGAGTCTGTTGCGTACAGAGCTTGAGTGGCTGAGTCGCGGTGCGAGAGCGAGAAGTACAAAGCAGAAAGCGCACATTGACAGGATCAAAGCCATGCAGGAGATGAAAGATATCCAGGAAGAACGCCGTGTTGCTATGGATTCGGTGGCATCCCGAATGGGAAATAAGACGATTGAAGTGTCCGGACTGTGCAAATCCTATGGGGATAAAAAACTGATTGATAATTATGAGTATATTTTCCTGAAAAATGACAGGATTGGAATTATCGGACCGAATGGTTGTGGAAAGTCCACACTTTTGAAGATGATTTATGGAAATGTGGAACCGGATGCCGGTACGATAGAAATTGGCCAGACGATCCGCATGGGGTACTTCTCGCAGGAAAATGAAGAGATGGATGGTAAGATGCGTGTCATCGATTATGTTAAGGAAGTAGGAGAGTATATCCAGACTTCAGATGGCAGGATCACAGCTTCCCAGATGCTTGAAAATTTCTTGTTTGATGGGGCAATGCAGTGGTCACCTATTGAAAAATTATCTGGTGGTGAGCGGAGAAGACTGTTTCTTCTGCGTGTGTTGATGAGTTCGCCGAACGTTTTGATCCTGGATGAGCCGACCAATGACCTGGATATTCAGACACTGACCATTCTGGAAGATTATCTGGATCGATTTGATGGAATCATTATCATCGTATCCCATGACCGTTATTTCCTGGATCGTACTGTGAACCGCATTTTTTCTTTCGAAGGAAATGGAGTGATCCGTCAGTTTGAAGGAGGATATTCAGATTACCTGATCCGCAAAGAACTGGAAAGTCCGGAAAGCGGGAATGTTTCTGCCAGTCTGAAAGCACAGAACGCTTCAAGTGGAAAAGATAATTCAGAATCAGATGAAAATGACAATAATTCTGCAAATTCGCAGGACGCATGGAAACGTAGAGAGAAAAAGCTGAAGTTTTCCTTTAAAGAACAGCGCGAGTTTGATACAATTGATGAAGAAATTGAAGTACTGGAACAAAAGATTGCAGATCTAGATAGCGAGATGATGAAAAGTGCAACGAATTCTGTGAAACTTGGTGAGCTTATGGTGAAGAAAGACGAGACAGAAAAAGCGTTGGAAGAGAAGATGGATCGATGGGTTTATCTGAATGATCTGAATGAACGAATCTTGAATGGTGAATAAAGGAGGAACAGATATGTGGACAAGGGAACTATTGAAACGTAATGCAAAAGAAATATTTAAAAGAAATTACTGGACTTGTGTTGGTGTGTCACTTGTACTTGCAGCGCTGACCGGAGGCGGAAGTTCTGTTATCGGAAGAATCGGAGGAAACAACACCAGTGTTTCTTATCATCATTATGGAAGTGATTATTATTATGGAGATTCTGCCAGAGGTTTTATGATTTCTATGGTCGTGGTGGCAGTTACGCTGATCGTAGTACTTGCAGCTGTTGCATTTACGATTTTTGCAGGAAATGTATTTAAAATTGGCGGATGCAGTTTCTTTATTAAAAATCGTACCATGACAGGAACATTTGGAAATCTATTAGATGGATTCAAGTCCGGACATTACGGAAATGTTGTAAAGACCATGTTTTTTTATGATTTGTATATAGCATTGTGGTCATTGTTATTGGTGGTGCCTGGAATTATCAAATCCTATGAATATCGGATGGTTCCATATATACTGGCTGAAAATCCGGGCATGGATTCTAAACAGGTATTTGAAATCAGCAAGCGAATGATGAATGGACAGAAGATGGAGACATTTATATTGGACCTTTCATTTATTGGCTGGGCGCTCGTGGCAGGTATTACGTGTGGAATCGCAGGTGTATTCTATGTGGCACCATATGTAAATGCAACAAATACAGAATTATATGCATTTAATAAAGTTCAGGCGTATAATGAAGGATACATTCGATAGCAGCGGTCAGAAAAAGAATCCGCAGTGAAAATGAAGACAAAATAAAAGCGGCTGTAAATTCATGGCATATCATAGGTCATGAATTTACAGCCGCTTTTTCTTATAATAGAAAATTGTATTTCCGATGTGACTATTTGGAAATTGTATATTCGATTATATTCATCAGATCACGGGTCAGAATATCGGAATCCAGCTCAGGTTCCATACATTTTTGTTCCAGTATATATTTGACACTGGCTACAATGATAGTGTTGATCATATTGATATTCTTAGAAGTAATTTGGTTATCCTTATCTTTGATCGTGAGAAGAAGCTTCATGCAGCGTTCCTGGATATTCTTTCCATAATACATGTCCATGAGGTCCGGTGAGAGTTTGTCAGCTTCCTCCGGAAATAATTCATAATACCGCTTAAACAGACTGCCAAAATCCTGTCCATGTTTCCCGAAGAAAAAATTATAATAAATCTTCGGATTCTTTAACATAGATTCTACGAAGAATCTCCATACAAAGTAAAAATTCTCAGTTGAATCCCAGTTCTTACTGCTCAGCCTTGCAAGCGCTTTGCTATATTCATTAAAATGCTTCATGGAAGCGAGAAGAATCAATTCGTTTACATCTTTAAAATAGAGATAAATAGTGGAATTATGAAAGCCGGCTTTATCGGCAATCTTACGAACAGATACGTTATCAATGCCATGTTCATCAATAAGTTCTTCTGCGGCCTCGATGAAACGAATCGTATTCTCACGCTGTAATGCTTCTTTATTATTTCCGCCCATAATTATATAATCCTTTTCCTGAAAAATCTTTTTAAACGATGTCTCTATCATAGCATATTTTGATGATAAGTGAAAAATAAAAATTGAAATATATAAAAAATTGTATAAATAAAATTTCCAATAAAAATTCATATTGAAAAATATTTGAAAGATATTGACAAGCGAAAAATGTGTTGTTACTATAAATGCATGGCAATAAGTACAAGCGCGCTTATTATAGGGGAACCATGTAAAAAGAGAAAAGAGGAATAAAAAAGATGAGCAAGATTTATGACGTAATTGTTCTGGGTGCAGGTCCTGCAGGATTAGCAGCAGGTCTCTATGCAGGCAGAAGCCGCCTGTCTGTTTTGATTGTTGAGAAAGGACAGGACGGTGGACAGATCTCAATCACAGACGAGATTGAGAATTATCCAGGACAGGTTGTGGATCAGCCAGAATCTGGTCCGTCTCTGATCGCACGTATGACAGAGCAGGCTAAGAAGTTCGGAGCTGAGCGAGTATCTGACACAATTAAAGAAGTATCACTTGAGGGAGAGGTAAAGGTGCTCAAAGGTGAGAAAGGTGAGTACCAGGCAAAGAATATCATCATTGCTACAGGTGCTCATGCAAGACCAATCGGTTGCAAAGGCGAGGCAGAGTTCCTTGGAAGAGGAGTTTCTTACTGTGCAACTTGTGACGCGAACTTCTTTGAAGATTTTGAAGTATATGTAGTTGGCGGTGGAGATTCCGCGGTTGAGGAAGCTATGTATCTTACAAAATTTGCAAGAAAAGTTACAATTATTCACAGACGTGATGAGTTACGTGCAGCGAAATCCATTCAGGAGAAAGCTTTCAAGAACGACAAACTTCACTTTATGTGGGATACAGTTGTTGAGGAAGTTGGAGGAGATGGAATCCTTTCCTGGATGACAGTTAAGAACGTAAAAACCGGTGAAGTTACTAAGATTGAAGCAGATGAAGACGATGGAATGTTCGGAGTATTCGGATTTATCGGCACAATTCCTAATTCAGACATCTTCAAAGGCAGCGTCGAGATGGATGAGAGAGGATACATTCCAACAGATGCAGATATGCACACCAATATCCCGGGTGTATACGCAGCCGGTGATGTGCGTGTGAAGAGCTTAAGACAGGTTGTTACAGCAGCCGCTGACGGAGCAATCGCAGCAGTTCAGGTAGAAAGAAGCATGGCTTAATCAGGCATTCCGTCGGTTTACTTGAATGAAATTATTTGTAATAAAAGAACCATAGAAGAGTGTTCAAAGCAAAGTATGGTTCGATTCAGGAGGATTTTTAAAATGTTAGAAGTAGATAAGAATACATTCCAGACAGAGGTTCTGGAGGCAGATGGTTATGTATTTGTAGACTTTTTTGGAGATGGATGTGTTCCGTGTGCAGCACTTATGCCAAAGGTACACGAGTTCGCTGATACATATGGTGACAAATTAAAATTTACATCTCTTAACACAACAAAAGCACGTCGTCTGGCAATTGGTCAGAAGATTCTTGGCCTTCCGGTTATGGCTATCTACAAAGATGGAGAGAAAGTAGATGAGCTTGTGAAGGATGATTGTACACCGGAGACAATCGAAGCGATGATCAAGAAATACATCTAAGATTTTAGGGGTAATTCTTTATCATATACACCTTAATAATATTTAATAAAGAGAAAGGAGAAGAATAATTATGGCTATTCTTGAAGGGAAAAAAGCAATAATTATCGGAGACCGTGATGGAATTCCGGGACCAGCTATCGCAGAGTGCGTAAAAACTGCTGGTGCTGAAGTAGTATTTTCATCTACGGAGTGTTTCGTCTGAACGAGCGCAGGCGCAATGGACTTAGAGAATCAGAAAAGAGTAAAGGATTTCGCTGATGAATACGGCGCAGAGAACTTAGTAGTAGTTCTTGGTGCTGCAGAAGGTGAAGCTGCAGGTCTTGCAGCTGAGACTGTAACAGCAGGAGATCCGACATTCGCAGGTCCATTGACAGGGGTCCAGCTTGGACTCACAGTATATCACGTTTGCGAGCCTGAAATGAAGGCAGAGTTCGATGAGGCAGTTTACGATGAGCAGGTTAGCATGATGGAGATGGTTCTTGACGTTGACGATATCGTTAGCGAGATGAGCGCTATCCGTGACGAATACTGTAAATATCTGTAAGATTATTGATCGTAAGTATTAAATATTAACTAATTTGACAAGACGCATATTATGTGAAAATATGTTGTCGTAAAGGGCGGAGTTCACCCCTCCGCCCTTTTGTTAAAGAAAGGTGAAGGTGGAAAACAATGAATAGTGTAATTAAAGGAGCAAGTTATGTCTTAGCACATACTCCTGACATGGTTTTATATAATGGAACAACTCAGACAACAGAGAGAATCGTAAATCCAGATTCAGAGTACTTAAAAGAGGTGCCAGAGCATCTTCGTTCATATGAGGATTGTGTAGCTTACTGGCCAAACCAGACATACATCGGAAATGTACATCCGGATGAGCTGGCACAGGTAGAGGCTCCATGGTATGACAAGAAGATGGAGAATGCAAGCCGTTATGGAAAATACGGTGAGATCATGCCTGAGGAAGAGTTCTTATTCCTGGTACAGATCAGTGACCAGTTTGAAGTTGTAAAACTGGAGAAGAACTTCGTAGAGAAGTACAAAGGTCAGTTTGCAGCAAACCCAATCATTACAGAAGATATTTCATCCCAGATCGAAGACGGTGTAGAGCTTTCCGAGATCGAGGGATATGTAAATGATGAGCACGCAGAGGGACTTTACTTCAACCACGAGCTGGTTGGATGTGTAAAACGTGCACATGATATCGATCAGAACTTAAGCGCACACGTAATGCACGAGAACTTAATGAGTAAAGCAACAAGTGTACTTGCTCTTCTTTATGCAGTACGTAACGCAGGAATCGAAAAAGCAGATGTAGAGTATGTTATTGACTGTGCAGAGGAAGCATGTGGAGACATGAACCAGAGAGGTGGCGGTAACTTTGCAAAGGCTGCAGCAGAGGTTGCAGGACTTGTAAGCGCATCAGGATCAGACGCAAGAGGATTCTGTGCAGCACCGACACATGCACTGATCGAAGCAGCAGCATTAGTAAAATCCGGAGCATACAAGTGTGTAGCAGTAACAGCCGGAGGTTGTACAGCAAAACTTGGAATGAACGGAAAAGACCACATCAAGAAAGGTCTTCCAATCCTTGAGGACTGCCTTGGTGGATTCTGTGTAATCCTTGCAGAGAACGATGGAGTAAATCCGGAGATCGACCTTAGCATGCTTGGACGCCATAGTGTAGGAACAGGTTCCGCACCACAGAACGTAATCGGAAGTCTGGTAGCAGATCCGCTTGACAGAGCAGGAATGAAGATTACAGACATCGATAAATACTCACCAGAGATGCAGAATCCGGATATCACAAAACCGGCAGGAGCTGGAGATGTACCGCTTGCTAACTACAAGATGATCGCAGCCCTTGCAGTTAAGAGAGGAGAGCTCGACCGTAAAGAGATCGGAGAGTTCCCGGCAAAACACGGACTTACAGGATGGGCACCGACACAGGGACATATCCCATCAGGAGTACCATATGTAGGAGTTGCAAGAGAGGACATTCTGGAAGGAAAGATCAAGAATGCAATGATCATCGGAAAAGGAAGTCTGTTCCTTGGAAGAATGACAAACCTGTTCGATGGAGTATCTTTCGTGATCCATGGAAATACAAAGGCACAGGAAGAAGCTGCAGCCGGAGTATCTGAGGATGAAGTAAAGGGACTCATCGCTAAGGCAATGAAAGAATTCGCTGCTACTCTGATAGCAGAGTAAGGGGTGGTAAAGATGGCAAATGTAGAAAAGATGATCGCAGAAACATTCCTGGAGATGGCACAGGGTCTTGAGAGCGGAAGCTATGGAAAGAGACCAAAGATCGCATTAACCGGAATGGGAAGCGAACATGGAGAAGAGAATGCCATGGAAGCAGCCCTGATGGCAGCAAAAGATGGCGTTGATGTATATTATATCGGATCACTTGAGGCAGAGGGAGTTACAACAGTAAAAGTTGCAGATGACGAAGAAGGCCACAAGAAGATGGAAGAGATGCTTGCAAATGGAGAAGTAGACGGAGCAGTTACCATGCACTTCCCATTCCCAATCGGAGTATCTACAGTAGGACGAGTAGTGACACCGGCAAAGGGAAGAGAGATGTTCGTAGCAAATACAACAGGAACATCCAGTGCAGATCGTATCGAAGGTATGATCAAGAACACAATCTACGGAATCATTGCAGCAAAAACATGTGGAATTGCTAATCCAACAGTCGGAATCCTGAATGTAGACGGAGCACGTCAGACAGAGAAAGCTCTCAAAGAGCTTCAGGAGAACGGATATGATATCACATTCGCAGAGTCTGCAAGAGCAGACGGTGGATGCGTCATGAGAGGAAATGACGTACTTCAGGGAACACCGGATATCATGGTAACAGATTCCCTGACAGGAAACATCATGGTAAAAATGCTTTCATCCGCAGCAACAGGCGGAAGCTTTGAAGCAACTGGATACGGATACGGACCAGGAATCGGCGAAGGATATGAGCAGTTAGTCATGATCGTATCAAGAGCCAGCGGAGCACCTGTTATTGCAGGAGCGATCCGTTATGCGGCACAGCTTGTAAGAAACAAAGTATTTGAGGTAGCAAAAGCAGAATTTGCAGCAGCAAAGAAAGCAGGCTTAAAAGAGATCCTGGATGCAAGAAAAGCAGCAGCAAAACCGGCTGCAGCAGAGGAGGATGTAAAAGAGCCGCCGAAGGAGATCGTAACAGCACAGATCGCAGGAATCGAAGTAATGGATCTTGAGGATGCCGTAAAAGCATTATGGAAGATTAATATCTATGCAGAGAGCGGAATGGGTTGTACAGGACCGATCATTCGTGTATCAGATGCAAACCTTGAAAAAGCTCATGAAGAGCTTAAGAAAGCCGGATACATTAACTAATTATAGTGAGAGGTCATATAGTTGGCAGCAACTTGAAAACGGGGAGAAAGCTTGGAGAAATCCGAGCTTTTTCTTTACTATAAAGATAGTAGCTGAATCGTATTTACAAAATGAATTAATGACAGAATATTTGCGAAAAAAGATAAAATATGATAAACTATAGTAAACCATACTATATTAAAATGCATCTGAGTGAAATGAGATGTTAAGAAGGGAGACGGCAATCATGTGGGAGCTGGAAAAAGCAATATTGGTAACGAATAATGACAGAGTGTATGAGAAGTATAAGGATCAGATGAAAGTGATTCTTCTTGATGGGTATGAAGATGTTCTGATTAAGGTGAGAGATCTTGTCTATGATAAGCATGTGCTTCTGACACATCCGCAGGCATCCAGCCTGAAACCAAATCAGACACCATATCGATCGGTAGTTGTATATCCGAAGGGTGAAGAGGATAATATAAAAGATATCATGCTGATCGACAAATGCATTCAGGTTTATCAGGAGTGGCAGGATATCGCACCAAGTCCAAAGAGTTATCAGGAAAAGGTGGCGAATGATTTTAAGACAATCGATTTATCGGTGATTGACAATATTATTCCAAGAATTAGTTAGAAAAAGCAGGTAAGAAAAAGAATAGGCGGTGGAGCAATGCTGGATAATAAAGAAACAACACAGAATTACTTCAAAGGTTTAACGAGAAAAGATTATATTGAAAGAGTATGTAAAATTATGGAGAAAGATGGGGCTGAAGATCTTTCTATTCGTAGAATCGCGAAGGAGCTGGGCTGTTCGTCAGCTGCATTATACCGTTATTTTAACAGCAAGTCGGAACTGATGTATTATGTCAGCCTGAATACGCTGGAGGGATATATTATCCGTCTGAATCAGGCGGAAAAAACCTGGAGAGGAGTATGGGATATCTATGTGGGTGTATGGTATTGTTACAGCCAGGAGGCTTTCCGACATCCAAAAGATTATAATAGACTGTTTTTTGAACATACGAATGAATATTTGGGTGGAGCTATGAAGGAATTCTATCAGATGTTTCCACAAAATATTAATGAGGCAAACCAATTCTTTTCAGAGATGCTTGGAACAGCAGATTTCTGGGGACGTGATTTTGAAATGTGTAAAAAATGCGTGAAAGCAGGGGCAATTTCTGAGGAGAATGCGCTTATTTTAAATCGCATGTCCTGTATTTTGTATAAAGGATATTTTAAAGGAGTGATGGATGACGGGATTGAAGAAGATGAAATCGAAGAAAGAGTTCGTTCATTTATAGATGATCTCGATATAATCGTTAAGGCACTTGCGTCAGAATTGCAGGGATATGACGGATATTTTAAACAAAAACGTGAAAAGAATGATAAAAAATAGGCAATCTGCACAAAAACATCTATAGATATTTTGTATTATTGACGATATTTATAAAAGGGGGTTGCGCATTTAAAAAATGTGTGTATAATTAGAACTATCAAAAGCAATTACTTACATGGAAAAAAATTATCACGATTACATTTTTTGAAAGTAAACATAAAAAGCAAAAAAAGATATTTTTTTACTTATATGTTATCATGATTACATTCCGCGCGCTTGAGGAATTTGTAAAAGAAAAATTGCCAGCTTTCGGAAATGAAAAACGTGATTATATTTTAAGTGTTAAGTTATCGCGATTACAAATCATAAGGAGGGAATTTGTATGAAACTAGAACTCGGCAAATTTGAGATCAAGGACATCCAGTTTGCAGACAAATCATATGTGGAAAATCACGTATTGTATGTAAACAAAGAAGAGGTGGAAGCACTTGTATTGGAGGACGACAAGCTGATCGGATGCCATTTGGAAATTGCAAAACCTGGTGAAGCAACAAGAATCACACCTGTTAAGGATGTCATTGAACCACGTGTGAAAGTGAGCGGCGGAGAGATTTTCCCAGGAATTATCGGAAAGGTATCACCACAGGTTGGATCTGGAAGAACACATGCTTTAGATGGTTGCTGCGTAGTTACAGTCGGAAGAATCGTTGGATTCCAGGAAGGTGTTATTGATATGAGCGGACCGGCTGCAGAATATTGTCCGTTTTCAAAAACATATAATCTGTGCGTAGTCATTGAACCAAAGGATGGATTAGAAACTCATGTATATGAGAAAGCAGGACGTATGGCAGGATTGAAAGTAGCTACATATCTTGGGGAGCTTGTAAGAAATCTTGAGCCAGATGTAATTGAGACATATGAGACAAAACCAGTATTTGAGCAGGCAGCACAGTATCCTGATCTGCCAAAGATAGGATATATACATATGCTTCAGTCACAGGGACTTCTGCATGACACATATTATTATGGTGTAGATGCAAAACAGATCGTTCCGACATTCATGTATCCAACAGAGATTATGGATGGAGCAATCGTATCTGGTAACTGTGTGGCTCCATGTGATAAAGTTACAACATATCATCATTTCCACAATCCGGTTATTGATGAATGCTACAAACATCATGGAAAAGACATTAACTTTATGGGAGTTATCCTTACAAATGAGAATGTATTCCTTGCTGATAAAGAGAGACATTCCGATATGGTTGCAAAATTCTGTGAATGGCTGCAGTTAGACGGAGTTCTGATTACAGAGGAAGGTTATGGTAACCCGGATACAGACCTTATGATGAACTGTAAAAAGGTTGAGAGAGTAGGTACAAAGGTTTGCCTGATCACAGATGAGTTCCCAGGAAAAGATGGTAAATCAGCATCTCTGGCAGATACATGTGAAGAGGCAACAGCACTTGCATCATGTGGACAGGGAAATGCAACACTGATGTTCCCAGCTATGGATAGAGTAATTGGAACTCAGGAATTTATTGAAAGCCAGATTGGTGGATGGGCTGGATGTATCAACGAAGACGGATCTTTCGAGGCAGAGCTTCAGATTATCATCGCATCTACAATCGCAAATGGATTTAACAAACTGGCTGCAAGAGGATACTAAGAAGGGGGATTCAGAGTTATGGCAAAATATAAAATCGTTCATTATCTTAATCAGTTCTTCGGTGGAATTGGTGGAGAAGATAAAGCAGACTTCCAGCCGGAAGTAAGAGAAGAAATTATAGGACCTGGTATGGCACTGAATGACGGACTGGGCGATGATTATGAGATTGTTGCAACAGTTATCTGTGGTGACAACTATTTTGGAGAAAATCTTGATAAAGCAACAGATACAATCGTTGAGATGGTAAAGAAATACGAGCCTGATATCTTTGTTGCAGGACCTGCATTTAATGCTGGACGTTATGGTGTTGCTTGCGGTACAATTTGTAAAGCGGTTGAAGAGCGACTCGGTATTCCGGTACTCTCTGGTATGTATGAAGAGAACCCTGGAGCTGATATGTTTAAACAGGATGTAATCCTTGTAAAGACAGGTAACTCTGCTGCAACTATGAAAAAAGCAGTTCCACAGTTTGTAACATTGATTAAGAAACTGGCTACAGGCGAGGAGATTCTTGGACCATCAATCGAAGGATATCTTGAGCGTGGTATCCGTGTGAACTATTTCGCAGAAGAAAGAGGAGCAACTCGTGGTCTTAAGATGCTGCTTAAAAAGATAGCAGGAGAGCCATTTGAGACAGATCTTCCTATGCCGAAATTCGACCGTGTAGAGCCAGGAAAAGCAATTGAAGATCTTAGCAAAGCAAAGATTGCAATCGTTACATCTGGTGGTATTGTACCAGTTGGTAATCCGGATCATATCGAGTCCTCTAATGCAACGAAGTTTGGATGGTATACAATGGAAGGCATGGACAGAATGTCTAAAGATGACTATATGACAATTCATGGTGGATATGACAGACAGTTCGTACTGGAAGATCCGAACCTTGTAATCCCACTTGATGCACTTCGTAAATTACAGAAAGAAGGCGTATTTGGAGAATTATATCCTTATTTTGCAAGTACAACCGGAACTGGAACAGCTACAAATTCAGCAGCCAAATTCGGTGATGAGATTGGTAAAAAATTAGTTGAAGAGCATGTAGATGCAGTTCTTCTTGTCAGCACTTGAGGTACCTGTACACGTTGCGGTGCAACGATGGTTAAAGGTATTGAAAAATACGGTATCCCTGTAGTTCATCTGTGTACAGTTGTTCCGATTTCCAGAACAATCGGTGCGAATAGAATTATCCCTGCTGTTGGTATTCCTTATCCACTTGGAGATCCAACTGAGGGTGAAGAAGAGTCCTACAAGATTCGTGAGAAACTTGTAAGAAGAGCATTCAAGGCTCTTCAGACTCCGATAACAGAGCAGACTGTTTTTGAAAAAGATGAGTGGTAAGTCATTGACATAAGTATACATTGAGCAATTACCGGCTTATATGCCGGTAAATTGCTCATAAGAAAAGAAATGAATGAAAAGGGGGCACATTATGGGTAGTGCGGAAAAGGTGAGTTGGAAACGAGTACTGATACTTGCGGGAGCAATCATTGCATTTACAATTGGATCCGGTTTTGCAACAGGTCAGGAAATCATTCAATATTATACAGCATATGGAGTAAAAGGATTACTTGTAATTTTGGTATTCCTGGTAGCTTTTCTTTATTACAATTTTAACTTTGCAAAAGCAGGTGCAGAGCAGAAGTTTGAAAAAGGAAATGATGTATACAAACATTTTTGTGGAAAGTATGTAGGAACTTTCTGTGATTATTACTCCACATTATTCTGTTACATGTCCTTCTTCGTTATGGTAGGAGGAGCATCCTCTACACTTCATCAGGAATATGGACTTCCGGCATGGGTAGGAGGAGTCGTTCTGACAGCACTGGCAGTGATTACAGTTGTAGGTGGACTGAACTCTATGGTTGATGCCATCGGTGCTGTAGGACCGGTAATCGTAGTGCTTTGTATTGCCATTGGAGTTATTACATTAATTCGTGATGGCGGTGATGTTGGAGCTGGATTGGATATTATTAAAAATGCAGCTTACGAAGGCGCAGCGAATGGAGAAACAATTAAAAGTGCAGGATCCAACTGGCTTGTTTCTGGTTTATCATATGCCGGTTTCGTGCTCCTGTGGTTCGCAAGCTTTACAGCAGCACTTGGTTCTAATAATAAGAAGAAAGAATTAAATTATGGTATTGTCGGCGGAACAGTTGCAGTTTGTGTGGCTATTGCAGTAGTAATGTTCGCACAGATTTCAAACATTAATACTCCGATGATTGGAAGTAGTGATACATTTGTATGGAATGCAGATATCCCAAATCTGATTCTTGCAGCTAAGATCTGGAAGCCATTCTCCGCTATCTTTGCAATTATTGTATTTGCAGGTATTTATACAACAGCGGTTCCACTCCTTTATAATCCAGCTTCTAGATTTGCAAAAGAGGGAACATCACAGTTCAAGATTCTCACTATTGTTCTTGGAGTTCTCGGTTTAATTGTAGGATTATTCCTTCCATTCAGAGTATTGGTTAACATTATCTATGTATTAAATGGATATGTTGGAGCAGTTTTAATTCTCTTTATGATTTACAAGAACATCAAAGATCTGATGAATAAAAAGAAAGCAAATTAATATAGGAATTGCCGATAATCGGGGGCGCTGAGAAATCAGCGCCCCCTTTGTTGCCTGGAATTAAAAAGTGATTGACCACAGAGAGATTAAAGAATATTTAGAGAAAATGAATAGAATAAGTCGATAATTAACTGTGAATTATTGAAAAAATCTAACAAAACGATTGACAATAAGCGCGCTTACTGTTATAATCTTAACATAAACAATAAATAAGCGCGCTTATTGGAAAATGTATCAATGTCATTCATAGAGCCTATCTATGAATCAGAAAAGGAGGACAATCACATGAGACTGGAGATTGGCAATTTCTATGTTAAGGATATCAAGTTTGGCGACAAGTTATCCTTTGATGACGGAGTGCTTACAATTAATAAAGAAAAAGCACTTGATTTTATCCGTGAAGATGAGAGAATCACGGAGGCAGATCTTTATATTGCAAAACCTGGAGATAAGATCCGTATGTGTCCGGTAAAGGAAGCAATCGAGCCTAGAGTAAGATTGGATGGAAGAGGACTTTTCCCTGGATATACAAGTGAACTTGCAAAGGCAGGAGATGGAGTTTTACATGCATTAAAGAACTGCAGCGTACTCGTAGTCGGAAAACACTGGGGAGGTTTCCAGGATGGATTGATCGACATGAGTGGTGAAGGACAGAAATATACATACTTCGGTTATTTGAACAATATTGTACTCGTAGCAGATACGAATGAGGATTTTGAGAAGCATGAGCAACAGAAGAAGAATGATGCACTTAGAAGAGCAGGACATAAACTTGCAGAGTTCATCGGACAGTGTGTAAAAGAACTGACACCGGAAGACACAGAAGTTTATGATCTTGAGGCGATGATCAAACGTAGTCCGGAGATTGAAAAGCTTCCATCTGTTGTATATGTTATGCAGCCACAGTCTCAGATGGAAAATCTGGGATACAATGATCTGGCATATGGCTGGGATATGAACCGTATGCTTCCAACAGTAATGCATCCAAATGAGGTACTGGATGGCGCTATCGTATCTGGAAGTTTCATGCCTGTATCATCAAAATGGTCAACATACGACTTCCAGAACACACCGAATATCAAGGCTCTTTACAGAGAGCATGGTAAGACAATTAATTTCCTCGGAGTAATTATGTCAAACCTGAATGTAGCTTTGGATCAGAAAGAACGTGCTGCACTTTATGTAGCACAGATTGCAAAGACACTCGGAGCAGATGGTGCGGTCGTCGCAGAAGAAGGTTATGGCAACCCGGATGCCGACTTTGTAGGATGTCTTGTTGCGCTTGAGGATGCCGGTGTTAAGACAATTGGAGTTACCAATGAATGTACAGGACGTAATGGTACATCTCAGCCACTTGTAACACTGGATGAGAAGTGTGATGCAATTGTATCCTGTGGAAATGTATCTGAATTAATTGAATTGCCTCCAATGGAAACAGTACTTGGAGAACTTCAGTCGTTAGCAAGAGACGGTCTGTCCGGTGGCTGGGCTGGAGATGAGATCTTAGGACCTTCAGTAAGAGAAGATGGATCCGTTATTATGGAGAATAACTCAATGTTCTGTGGTGATCAGGTAGTTGGATGGTCCCCGAAGACAATGAAAGAATTCTAAGGAGGGCAATAGCGATGAAAAAAGCAATCTTATATATTAATCAGTTTTTTGGTCAGATTGGTGGAGAAGAAAAAGCTGGTATTGAACCAGAGATCCACGAAGGTCAGATTGGACCAGCAATGCAGCTTGAAAAAGAGTTAAATGCAGAAGTTACCCATACAATTATCTGTGGTGACAACTATATTGGTACCAATACTGACGTTGCAGTTGCAACAATTCTCGGAATGCTTGAAGATAAAGAGTTTGATATTTTCCTTGCAGGACCAGCATTTCAGGCAGGACGTTATACCGTTGCATGTGGAACAATCTGCAAGGCAGTAAAAGAAAAATTTGGTGTACCTGTTGTAACATCTATGAACGAGGAGACGCCAGGTGTAGATATGTTTAAAAAAGATATGTATATCTTAAAAGGCGGTAATATTGCTTCAAAGATGAGACAGGATGTAAAAGCAATGGCAAAAGTTGCCAACAAGCTTCTTGCTGGTGAGTCGGTTGGCTCCGCGGATGAAGAAGGATATTTCCCGAGAGGAATCCGTCATCAGGTATGGCTTTCAGATGGAAAACCGGCATATGAGCGTATGGTAGATATGCTTGTTAAAAAATTAAATGGACAGCCATTTGAGACAGAGCTTCCGATTCCGAAGCTTGATCGAGTACCGATCGCTCCTGCTATCAAGGATTTGTCAAAAGCAAGAATCGCACTTCTGAATACCGGTGGTATTGTACCTGTAGATAATCCGGATCATATTCAGTCAGCATCTGCAACACGTTGGGGACGTTATGATGTGTCAAATATGGAACGGTTAAAAGGTGGAGAGTTCAAGACAATTCATGCTGGATTTGACCCTGCAGCAGCAGACGCAGATCCAAACGTTATTACTCCGATTGATGCACTGAAGGTATTAGAAAAAGAGGGAGTTTATGGAAGTCTCCATCCATATTTCTATACAACAGTAGGAACAGGAACAACTGAGGCAGAGGCTGCCAGAATGGCAAAAGAAATCATTCCATATCTTCAGGAAGATCATGTTGATGGTGTTATCATGGTTAGTACTTGAGGTACCTGTACACGTTGCGGTGCAACGATGGTAAAAGAGGTTGAGAAGGCTGGATTCCCAATCGTACAGATGTGTAATCTGGTGCCTGTAGCTAAGACAGTAGGATCTAATAGAATCGTACCTACAATTTCTATTCCTTATCCACTTGGAGATCCAGATACTCCGAAGGAAGAGCAGTGGAAATTACGTTATCACAGAACAAAAGTTGCTCTGGAGGCTCTGGCAACAGATATTAAAGAGCAGACAGTATTTAAAGTATGATAACTGTTCGATGATTTAGAGTGAACGGGCAGATGGTTATGCATCTGCCCACTACTATATCTGGCTTAGTTTGATGAAGGAGAATTGAATATGGGAGAAAAGAAAGGTAAGAATACAGTTTTTTATGTATCACTGATTATCGTCGGCATTATAGCAGTCTGGTCAGTTGCATTTAATGATAGTTTTACGGTAGTAGCTAATGCGGCATTTAAAGTTTTGACCACAGATTTTGGATGGTTATATCTGATTTCTATGATTATATTCTTTGGCTTTATTGTATATTTTGCATTTGGAAAATATGGAAAAATTCGTTTAGGAAGCGATGATTCCAGACCGGAATACAGTAATATAACATGGTTCGGACTTCTATTTGGATGTGGAATGGGAGTTGGTCTTGTATTCTGGGGAGTAGCTGAGCCGCTTACTTATTATCTGAATCCGCCAGATGGAATTGAAGCAGCATCTCAGGCATCTGCAAACTTTGCATTTGAGAATTTCTTTATGCACTGGGGAATTCTTCCATGGGCAAACTATGCAGTTATCGGTCTTGCACTTGCATACTTTATGTTCCGTAAGAACAAAAAAGGTTTGTTAAGTGTTATGCTTGAGCCGTTAATTGGTGAGAAGCTTGCAAATGGATGGCTTGGCAAGGTTGTTGATATTCTTGGTGTATTTGCGACAGTTGCAGGAGTTGTAACATCTCTTGGACTTGGAACATTGCAGATTAATGCCGGATTTAATTATTTATTTGGTGTCCCAATCAATTTAGTAGTAGAAATTATTATTATTATAATTGTATCATTTCTTTATATTGGATCCGCAGTATCCGGGCTGGATAAAGGAATTAAGATTATTTCTGATACAAACCTTTATGTTGCAATCGGACTTTTGGCAGTATGCTTTATAGTGGGACCAAAAGTAGAGACTTTGAATGCATTTGTAAATGGTATGGGTCAGTATATCGGTAATTTTATTCCAACTGCACTTAAGATTAATTCTTATAGTGACAATAGTTGGTTCGGAAGCTGGAGATTGTTCTACTGGGCATGGTTCATTGCATGGGCACCGTTCGTTGGAGTATTTGTAGCACGTATCTCTAAAGGACGGACTATTCGAGAATTTGTACTTGGTGTAGTACTTGTACCGACAATTGCTTCCTGTATTTGGGGTGCAGTATTTGGTAACCTTGGTATCAACCTTGGAGAAAAAGGTCTAATGGCGATTGAAAAGCTCCAGGAAGCGGTAGCAACACCGGAGGTTGGACTTTTCGTAGTGCTTGGACAATATCCGCTTGGATTTATTTTATCACTGGTAGCCTTGGTATCCTTATGTGCATTCTTTGTAACATCTGCAAATTCAGGAGTTTATGTATTGTCTATGCTGTCAACGGACGGTGCAATCAATCCTCCAAATGGCAGAAAGATTCTCTGGGGAGTTATCCAGTCAGTTATGGCGATCGGACTTCTGATGGCTGGTGGATTGAAACCGCTTCAGACAATCTCACTTGTAGCAGCGTTCTTATTTATTTTTGTAATGCTTGGAACGATTGCAGCATTTATTAAAGTGTTGAAGGAAGAAAAGGCATAGTGAAAATGTTTTTTTCAAAATAATTAAATACAAAAAGCTGAAGAAAGAATGTGTGGAGCATTCTTGGATATATCAGGTGAGAAAAAGAGCTGAAGAATTCGAATCCTTCAGCTCTTTTGATTAAACAATTCTGTAAAACGACAATGTTTGTATATGGGTTTTAATAAGTGTTTTTAATCTAAATCAATATTATAGGATGTAAGCGCTCTGCGGATAAACGAAACAGTTGTCGCAGTCGCCTCTTCAATTGACAAATATTCAGAGTCTTCCCGTAATGTCTCTAACATACCACGATAAAGCATAATATTCATTGTTGCCAGATTGTGAATGTCTGATTCTGGGAGAAAAATATTCTCTTTATTCAAAGAATCAGTCAATGATAAAAATTCACGTTCTGAGAAATTAGCAGATGAAAGCATATTTTTGTAATTTGCAGCATCTTCACTCCAACTTTCAGGAAAAATATCATAATAAGCGTGAAAATAGTAGGAAAAATCCCAGTTCGTATCTGCATGCTTAAAAAATAGCAGCCAGAAAATGTCTGGATGTGAGAAGGAGTGGAGACAGAAGCATTCCCAAATTTTCAGATATCTTTCAAGTGGCCTTGTAACCGGTTCTAAGTAGGCTGGCAGATCCTTAGCATATTGATCCAGATATTTCATAGCTGAAAAAATTCTCAGTTCTTCAAAATCTGAAAAATAGTGATAAAGAGTCGCACTGTTATAGCCGGCTTTTTCTGCAGTTTTCCGAATAGATAAGCTGTCGATACCTTCTTCTTCAATGATCTCCAATGCAGCATTGATGAAGTAGCCCATAGTTTGCTGTCTGTACATTTGTTTACGATCTTTTTGTTGCATAAAAAATCCCCCAATAAAAAGTACTAAGACAAGCCTGCCCTAGTCATGGTATTTATTATATATGAAATACACGAAAAAAGCGAGCAAAATTGTTTGAATTAGTGGAAAATAGTAGATGAGATATAGTAGATATGTTAACAAAGAAAACGACGAACTCTGCCATGGTTTGCCGTTTCCTTTGCTTAATTAAAGAGTAATAGTGATTCAGATAGTATTGAAATTATTTGGCTGCTTTTTCGGCAAATGTAGTCGTTACCAGTTTATCGTACGGTGCACGTGTGTCAAGTTCTTCTGCGCTTTCCAGAATGTCCTGTAAAAGTTCAAAACTTTTTTTCTCAAATATGAGGTTATCTTTCCATGTGTCCTGTTCATAATAGCGGCTCACAATTGTTTCTATTGTATTAAGATTTGTTTCTTTAAACTGAGGTGCAATTGCTTCTGCAATTTCTTTTGGTGTATGTTTCTGTACATAATCCATACCTTTCTGCAATGCATCTGTAAATCCTTGAATTACATCTGCATTCTTCTCGATATAACTTTTCTTTGCTGAAAATGCAGTATAAGGTACATAGCCGCTGTCTGTACCGAGAGAAGCAACTACATATCCCTTTTCCTCTTTTTCCAAATTTGTGGCTCCTGGTTCGAACTCAACCGTAAAATCAGCATTTCCTTCTGCAAATGCTGCTGCTGTAGAGCCAAAATCAATGCTCTGATCTATAATCAGATCTTTCGAAGGATCAATCCCATTTTGCCTTAAAATATACTCAAATACCATTTCTGGCATGCCACCTTTTCGTCCACCAAGTACTTTTTTATCTTTCAAATCAGTCCAATGAAAGTCGGGGATTTCTTCTCTTGCTACCAGAAAATTTCCTGCACGTTGTGTAAGTTGTGCAAAGTTCACGACATAATCATTGGCTCCTTCATTGTAAGCATAAATTGAAGCTTCAGACCCCATAAATCCAATATCGGCGGTTCCGGATATGACTGCGGTCATGGTCTTATCAGCCCCAAATCCTGTGACCAGGTTGAGATTAATACCTTCTTCTTCAAAATAACCTTTTTCAATAGCAACATACATAGGTGCATAAAAGATAGAATGAGCTACTTCATTAAGTGTTACTGGCGTAAGGTTTTCTTCTTTGTTTGTTTTATCAGTGTTTATAATGGCTGAAGCATGTTTTGTCTCTTTTGTCTGGGAACAGCCAAAGAGAGCTGTCATTGACAATACAAGAAGTAAAAGAAGTACAGAAATACGTTTTATCATATAGTCCTCCGTTAATAATTTTTTATGTTATATAGTATATTCAGTGTTGTAAAACAGGTGCTGCTTTAATGAAGTGTATTTATAAATTGTAACAGAATCTTAAACAGTAGTTTGTTTGGCAAATGGTGGGGCATAATAGAGAAACATATAATTGACATTATAAAACATATGGCGTATTCTGAATGAAATGGGGAGTATTTGTATGCTCCCCCACAGAATACAATTCAGAGGCATAGAAAGAACTTTGAAAGCATTCTTGAATACATATAATAGAAGAAACAGGAGAAAGACTATGAAGAAAATCGGATTTATCGGTGTTGGAATCATGGGGAAGTCCATGGTCAAAAATCTTATGAAAGCGGGATTTGAACTACATATATATGCAAGAACAAAGAGTAAAGTGAATGATGTGATAGAGGAAGGTGCTATCTTTCATGAGACGATTGGAGAATGTGTAAGAGCAAGTGAAGCTGTGATTACGATGGTAGGATTTCCTCAGGATGTGGAAGAAGTTTATTTTGATGAAGGAAATATTATGGATCAGGCAGAGAAAGGAATGTATCTGATTGATATGACAACGACCAGTCCGATGATTTCCAAGAAAATATATGAAGAAGGTAAAAAGAAAGGAGTTCATGTTGTAGATGCACCGGTGACCGGAGGTGATACAGGAGCAAAGGCAGGAACACTTTCTATTCTGGTCGGTGGCAACAAGGAAGATTATGAGGCTTGTATGCCGTTATTTGAAGCTATGGGAACGAATATCAATTATCAGGGAGAAGCTGGATGTGGACAGCATGCCAAGATGGTGAATCAGATCATGATTGCCGGAACCATGTCAGGACTTTGTGAGGCACTTAGCTATGCAAAAGCAAAAGATTTGGATTGTGAGACTGTATTAAAATCTGTTGCGACAGGAGCAGCCGGAAGTAAGCAGCTAGATTTCTTTGGAGAGAAGATACTACACGGAGATTATACTCCTGGATTTTTTATGAAACATTTTATTAAGGATATGAAGATTGCTTTGATTGAGGCAAATCAGTGTGAGCTGGATTTGGATGTGCTTAGTCAGACACTTGCAAATTATGAAGTTTTGGAAGCAGAAGGGTATGGTGATCTTGGAACACAAGCGTTGATTAAATATTATGAAGAAGGTTACAATGAAGAAATCATTGAAGACTAAGATGGAAAGATTCAACAGAAATTAGAATGTGGAAACTAAGATGGAAAGATTCTGTGGAAACGTTGACATTTTCCTTGAAATCCGATATCATATACTTTATCGGGTAAAAGCGCTAAAGCGTCAAAGCTATAAAGGATTTTGAAATTTCAGTATGGAAAGAGGATAATTGAAATCATTTGAAGCTTTGTGCCAGAAAGGGGAATAATTAGCAATGCCTATTACGGATATTTTGGAGAAAAATTGTCGCCTGTACGGCGATGACGTCTGTCTGGTAGAGATTAATCCAGAGATGCCAGAGACAAAAAGGAGCACGTGGAAGGAGTATGATTTGATTGAACCATCCCGTGCACCATATTACAGACGCGAAATTACATGGAATGTATTCAATGAGAAAGCAAATCGATTTGCAAATCTGCTTCTGGAACGCGGAGTCCAAAAAGGGGACAAGGTCGGAATCCTTTTGATGAATTGTCTGGAGTGGCTGCCGATTTATTTTGGTATTCTGAAAACGGGAGCTTTGGCAGTACCGCTGAACTTCCGTTATTCAGCCGATGAGATTAAATATTGTGTAGAACTGGCGGATGTAGATATTTTAGTGTTCGGACCGGAATTTATCGGACGTGTGGAGGAGATTGCGGACGATATCGGAAGAGGAAGACTTCTGTATTTTGTAGGCGATGGCTGTCCGGGATTTGCAGAAGATTATACTTCGCATACAGCAAACTGTTCCAGTCAGTCACCAAAGATTGACATTGTAGATGAAGATGATGCAGCAATTTATTTTTCTTCTGGAACAACAGGATTTCCAAAAGCAATTTTACATAATCATGAATCTCTGATGCATGCTGCACGAGTAGAGCAGAATCATCATGGACAGACAAAGGACGATGTGTTTTTATGTATTCCGCCACTTTACCATACAGGGGCTAAGATGCATTGGTTTGGAAGTCTTTTGACAGGTGGAAAGGCGGTCCTTTTGAAAGGAACGAATCCGAAGACAATTCTTCGTGCAGTTTCAGAGGAAAAATGTACTATCGTATGGCTGCTCGTACCGTGGGCACAGGATTTACTTCTTGCAATTGATAACAAAGATGTAGATTTGAAGGATTATGATCTGGAGCAGTGGAGACTTATGCATATCGGTGCGCAGCCGGTACCGCCAAGTCTGATTCGTCACTGGAAGGAATATTTCCCAAATCATAAATATGATACAAACTATGGATTGAGTGAATCTATTGGACCTGGATGTGTGCATCTCGGATTGGATCATATTGATAAAGTCGGTGCGATTGGTAAAGCAGGATTTGGCTGGGAGACAAAGATTATCGATGAGAATGGAAATCTGGTCGCACAGGGCGAAACTGGAGAGCTGGCAGTCAAAGGTCCGGGAGTCATGACTTGCTATTATAAAGATGAAAAAGCAACGGCTGAAGTACTTCATGATGGCTGGTTGTATACTGGAGATATGGCAATGGAAGATGAAGATGGATTTATCTATCTGGTTGACCGTAAGAAAGACGTCATTATCAGTGGCGGAGAGAATATTTATCCGGTACAGATTGAAGATTTTCTTCGTACCAATAATAAAATTCTGGATGTGGCAGTTATCGGACTTCCAGATCATAGACTGGGAGAAATTTCAGCAGCAATTATTGAGTTAAAACCTGGTGTAGAGTGCACAGAGGAGGAAATTGATGAATTCTGCAAGAAACTTCCAAGATACAAGAGACCTCGTAAGCTGATTTTTGCAAAGGTTCCTAGAAATCCTACTGGAAAGATTGAAAAGCCAAAGCTTCGTGAGAAGTATGGTGCAGCACATCTGGTCGCAGCGCAGAATCAGGTAGAGATTAAATAATAAAGAGTGATTTACTAGAAATATAAAAGTTCAGGGAGGGTTTGACTCGATACAAGTCAAACCCTCCCTATTTTGGAATTGTCTATTTTCCAGCAGTTATATACTGCAAGTGATTTATTTATGTTCTTTTTGATATTCCAGAGATGCTTCAATAAATCCACGGAACAATGGGTGTGGTCTGTTTGGACGGGATTTTAATTCTGGATGAGCCTGGGTCGCGATGAACCAAGGATGATCTGGAATCTCTACCATCTCTACAATACGTCCATCCGGAGAAAGTCCGGATAATAGCATACCATTTTGAGTCAGTACATCGCGGTAATCATTATTTACCTCATAACGATGACGGTGGCGTTCCTGAATTTCTTCAGATCCGTACAGCTTATATGCTTTGGAGTCTTTATTTAAAACACATGGGTAAGAGCCAAGTCTTAATGTTCCACCGATATTTTCTACATCAATTTGTTCTGGCATGATATGAATGACCGGATGTGTAGTATCTGGATCTAATTCAGCGCTGTGAGCATCATTGTATCCAATGACGTCTCTTGCAAATTCAACGATGGATAACTGCATTCCAAGGCAGAGCCCCAGGAATGGAATATTGTGTGTGCGAGCATATTTGATCGCTTCAAGCATACCGTCAATTCCACGATTGCCAAAACCACCTGGAACAAGAATACCACTGACATCGCCAAGAATTTCATCAACATTATCTGCAGTTACCAGTTCAGAATCTACCCACTTGATATTGACAGTAGCGCGGCTGAAAATTCCACCATGTTTGAGTGCTTCTACAACACTGATATAAGCATCATGAAGCTGTGTGTATTTTCCGACAAGTGCGACGGTTACTTCTGTGTTTGGATTTCGCAGATAGTTCACCATTTCTTTCCAGTCTTTTAAATCTGGTTCCGGACAATTTAAGTGCAAGCATTCGCATACTACCTGAGCCAGATGTTCTTCTTCCATTGCAAGTGGAGCTTCATATAAATATTCAACGTCCAGATTCTGCAATACGTGATTTGCAGGAACATTACAAAACAGAGCAAGTTTATCTTTAATTCCTGTTCCAAGTGGATATTCAGAACGACATACAAGGATATCTGGCTGAATTCCCATGCCCTGCAGTTCTTTTACACTAGCTTGTGTTGGTTTAGTTTTCATCTCTTGAGATGCTTTCAGGTATGGAATTAATGTAACATGAATGAGAATTACATTGTCATGTCCTTTTTCATGCTGGAACTGACGGATGGCTTCCAAAAATGGCTGACTTTCGATATCGCCTACAGTTCCTCCGACTTCAATGATTGCTACTTCTGTATTCTCAGCAGCAGGATTGCGATAAAAGCGAGATTTTATTTCGTTAGTAATATGAGGAATAACCTGTACAGTTCCTCCACCGAAATCTCCGCGTCTTTCTTTTTGAAGTACGGACCAGTAGACTTTACCAGTCGTAACATTGGAATTTTTACCGAGACTTTCATCGATAAAACGCTCATAATGACCAAGATCAAGATCTGTCTCAGTTCCGTCATCAGTTACAAATACTTCGCCATGTTGTACCGGGTTCATAGTACCTGGATCAATGTTGATATAAGGGTCAAATTTCTGCATAGTCACGGTATAACCACGAGCTTTCAGAAGACGACCTAAAGATGCAGCAGTGATTCCTTTTCCAAGTCCTGATACGACACCACCTGTAACAAATACATATTTTACTGCCATAATGTCCTCCTTAGAATGAAAAAATATGTTCAAGCATGTCCCCCAAAAAACATATCTCAAAAAATACTTTAAAAGTATACACCTTTTTTATTAAAAAATACAGAGATTTTAGTCTCTTTTTTCATATTTTGCTTCATAAGTTGCCTGAATAGAAAGGCGCTTTAACTGTTTAATGTCTACAGAGCTTACCATGACGGAAGTATGTGCCTGGCATCCTGCAAGATTCGGAAGCTGTTCTAGTGCTTTCTTTGCAAGTGGATTAGAAGCTGCGCTTACAGAAAGAGCAATGAGAACTTCATCAGTATGAAGGCGTGGATTCTTGTTTCCGAGATACTTTGTCTTTAATGTTTGGATTGGTTCGATGGCTTCCGGTGAAATGACATGGCAGGAATGTTCGATGCCAGCCAGATCTTTCAGGGCATTAAGCAGCATGGCAGCAGTTGCTCCGAGCAATTTGGAAGTCTTTCCTTTTATAATGCGTCCGTCATGAAGTTCGATAGCAGCAGCAGGACCATTAGTTATTTTCTCGTATTCAAGGGCAGCGTCAACAACTTTGCGGTCATGGATAGTAACACCAGCCTGGTTCATCAACATTTCGATGGTATAGACTTCATTGTCGGAGCACTGACCAAGAAGAAGACGGCGCAGGGATTCGTAATATCTGCGTAGAATTTCCTGTTTGGAAGCTTCGCGGCATGCTTCATCATCACAGATACAGTTTCCGGCCATGTTCACTCCCATGTCTGTTGGTGATTTGTAAGGGCTTTCTCCGTAAATGCGTTGGAAAATTGCATTTAATACAGGAAAAATCTCTACATCACGGTTATAGTTAACGGTTGTCTCGCCATAAGCTTCAAGATGGAATGGATCGATCATATTTACATCGTTCAGATCTGCAGTGGCTGCTTCATAAGCTAAGTTGACCGGATGCTTCAGCGGGATATTCCAGATAGGAAATGTCTCAAACTTGGCATAACCGGCACGGATTCCGCGTTCCAGTTCGTGATAGAGCTGGGAGAGGCAGACAGCCATTTTTCCACTTCCTGGTCCGGGAGCAGTCACAACGACCAGTGGTCTGGAAGTTTCAATGTAATCATTTTTTCCATAACCGTTCTCACTTACAATGACCGGAATGTTGGTCGGATATCCTGCAATCAAGTAGTGGCAGTATACACGGATGCCCATTTTCTCCAGGCGGGCTTTAAATAAGGAAGCACTTTCCTGGTTACTGTATTTTGTAATAACAACACTGCCGACATAGAGTCCGCGATCACGGTAAATGTTCATCAGGCGGAGAACATCAGAATCATAAGTGATTCCAAGATCTCCACGGATTTTGTTGCGCTCGATGTCTTCGGCGCTGATCACGATGATAATTTCTGCCTGATCGGAAAGCTTGTCCAGCATACGGAGCTTACTGTCAGGTTGAAATCCAGGCAGTACACGGGAAGCGTGATAATCGTCAAATAATTTGCCTCCAAATTCCAGATAGAGCTTATTGTCAAACTGACTGATTCGCTCTTTAATGTGGGCAGACTGCATCTGCAGATACTTGTCATTGTCAAAACCAATTTTCATAATGAATAAATCCTCTCTTGTCCTCTGTATTATATTATGAGTTCTATCGTTCATATGCCGGAACTGTTCTGAAATATACAGAAAAATTCAGGCATGAAAAACCACAGAAAAAGTATACTACATATTATGGTTAGTTTACAATCTTTTCATAATGTTTTTATTGATTTCTAACAAGGCTGTCCGTATAATGGAGAGTGACACAGGAGGAGAAAAATGGACAACCAGAACGGAAACAAGGATAATAATAAAAATAACAAACAAGGCTTTTCTTTTGTCATACTGATTACGATGCTGACGGCACTTCTAGTATTTGCCATGTATCAGTTTCAGGGAGTGGACAGTGACCAGGAAATTACTTATAACAAGTTCCTGAAGATGATTGATGAGAAGAAGGTCGAGAAAGTTGAAATTAAGAGTGACAGGATTCTGATCACGGCAAAGAAAGAAAGTGGAGATAAGGTCAACAAGGAATATTACACAGGCCGGATGAATGATGATCAATTGGTGGAGAAACTGGAAAAAGCAAAGATTGATTTCAATCAGGAGGTACCGGATACAACTTCTGCAATTGTTGCCCAGTATGCTATGAATATCATTCCGCTTGTCATATTTATTGCACTGATCGTATGGATGACCCGTAAGATGTCGAAAGGCGGAGGCATGATGGGAATTGGCAAGAGTAATGCCAAGATGTATGTGGAAAAACAGACCGGTGTCACATTTAAGGATGTAGCAGGGCAGGATGAGGCGAAGGAATCTTTGCAGGAAGTTGTAGATTTCCTGCACAATCCGGGAAAATATACAAGCGTAGGAGCAAAGCTTCCAAAAGGAGCACTGCTTGTAGGACCTCCGGGAACAGGTAAGACACTTTTGGCAAAAGCAGTTGCAGGAGAGGCAAAAGTACCGTTTTTTTCATTGAGTGGATCTGCATTTGTAGAGATGTATGTCGGTGTCGGAGCATCCAGAGTCCGAGACTTGTTTAAGCAGGCACAGCAGATGGCACCTTGTATTATTTTCATTGACGAGATTGATGCAATTGGTAAGAGCCGTGATACACAGATGGGCGGTAACGATGAGCGTGAGCAGACATTGAACCAGCTTCTGGCTGAGATGGATGGATTTGAAAGTAACAAAGGTCTTGTTCTTCTGGCAGCCACGAACCGTCCGGAGATTCTGGATCCGGCACTGTTAAGACCGGGACGTTTTGACCGTCGTATTATTGTGGAACGACCGGATCTTAAAGGACGTGTGGAAGTACTGAAAGTGCACTCTAAAGACGTGAAGATGGATGAGACGGTTGATCTGGAAGCAATCGCACTTGCAACTTCCGGAGCAGTTGGCTCAGATCTTGCAAATATGATCAATGAAGCCGCAATCAACGCGGTTAAGAATGGAAGAAATGCCGTATCACAGGCGGATCTTTTTGAAGCAGTGGAAGTTGTGCTGGTAGGTAAAGAAAAGAAAGACCGTGTGATGAATCAGGAAGAGCGCAAGATTGTGTCTTACCATGAAGTCGGACATGCGCTTGTCAGTGCGTTGCAGAAGGATTCTGAGCCAGTTCAGAAGATTACGATCGTACCGCGTACGATGGGAGCACTTGGATATGTTATGCAGACTCCGGAAGAAGAAAAGTTCCTGAATACAAAGAAAGAACTGCAGGCTATGTTAGTTGGAATGCTCGGAGGACGTGCTGCAGAAGAGATTGTATTTGATACAGTGACAACAGGGGCTTCTAATGATATTGAGAAAGCAACCAGTGTGGCAAGAGCTATGATTACCCAATATGGTATGAGTGAGAAGTTCGGGCTGATCGGGCTGGAATCGGTCCAGAACAGATATTTGGACGGACGTCCGGTTATGAACTGTGGTCAGGAGACAGCTTCTGAGATTGATCATGAAGTTATGAAGATGCTGAAAGAAGCTTATGAGGAAGCAAAGAAACTTCTTTCAGAACACAGAGAATCACTGGATAAGATTGCAGCATTTCTGATTGAGAAAGAGACAATCACAGGAAAAGAATTCATGAAGATTTTCCATGAAGTAGAAGGAATTGCAGAAGAGTAATACAGAAAGTTAATGTATTTGAATACCGTTTCCCGGGCAAATCAGATTTTTGTCAGGGAGGCGGTATTTTCTGTTACATTGAGTTGAAAAAACAGGGAGTAAATTATGTTTGATATTCAGGAAGAATTAAAAAAGCTGCCGGGCAAGCCGGGAGTTTATCTGATGCATGATGAGACAGATAAAATCATCTATGTGGGAAAAGCAATCAGTCTGAAAAACCGTGTACGACAGTATTTTCAGAGCAGTCGTAACAAAGGGGCTAAGATAGAACAGATGGTGACTCACATTTCCAGGTTCGAGTATATCGTAACAGATTCGGAACTGGAAGCGCTGGTGCTGGAGTGTAATCTCATCAAAGAGCACAGACCCAAATATAACACAATGTTGATGGACGACAAGGCTTATCCATTTATAAAAGTTACTGTGCAGGAGCCATTTCCAAGAGTGATGTTGGCAAGAAGAGTGCAGAAAGATAAGGCAAAGTATTTTGGCCCCTATACGAGTGCCGGGGCAGTGAAAGACACAATAGAACTGATTCGAAAGTTATATTTTATCCGAAGCTGTAACCGGAGACTGCCAAAGGATATTGGAAAAGAGCGGCCATGTCTGAACTATCATATTCATCAGTGCAAAGCTCCGTGTCAGGGATACATTTCGAAGGAGGAATACCGCAAGTCTGTAGAGGAAGTCTTACATTTTCTGAATGGCAATTATGATCCAATTCTGGAAAAGTTGAAGGCACAGATGGAAGAAGCGTCAGAGTCATTGGAGTTTGAGCGGGCAATTGAATATCGGGAGTTGATAAACAGTGTACAGAAAATTGCACAGAAGCAGAAAATTACAGACACTGCGGGAGATGACAGGGATATTGTGGCAGTATCAAAAGATTTGGAAGATGCGGTTGTGCAAGTGTTTTTTATTCGAAATGGAAGATTGATCGGGCGGGATCATTTTTATCTGAAGCTAGTGGATAAGGAGACAAAGGCAGAGATACTTTCCAGTTTTATCAAGCAATTTTATGCAGGGACACCATATATTCCGGGACAGATTATGTTGCCAGAGGAAATACCAGATCATGAGATTATTGAGGAATGGCTGACAAGGAAAAAAGAGCATAAAGTACATCTGGTCATTCCGAAAAAAGGAACAAAGGAAAAACTGGTAGAGCTGGCAGAAAAAAATGCCCGAATGGTTCTGACGAAGGATAAAGAGCGGATTAAGAGAGAAGAGGGAAGAACGATTGGTGCAGTCAAAGAACTTCAAAATCTTTTGGGCTTAACCGGACTGCATCGTATGGAGGCGTATGATATTTCCAATACAAATGGATTTGAATCAGTTGGCTCTATGGTTGTCTATGAAAAAGGAAAACCGAAGAGAAATGACTACCGTAAATTCAAGATTAAAGGGGTAAAAGGGGCGAACGATTATGCCAGTATGAATGAAGTGCTTACAAGGCGGTTCGGGCACGGCTTAAGAGAAAAGGAAGAAGGTCGAGAACTTGGTAGTTTTACGGTATTTCCAGATCTGATTCTGATGGACGGTGGTAAAGGGCAGGTAAATATTGCACTGGAAGTGCTGGATAAGTTGAATCTGGATATTCCAGTCTGCGGTATGGTAAAGGATGATCACCACAGAACCAGAGGGCTTTATTATCACAATGAAGAGATTCCTATTGACCGGAATTCGGAAGCATTCAGACTGATCACGCGCATTCAGGATGAAGCTCACCGGTTTGCAATTACATTTCACAGGCAGCTTCGCAGTCAAGGACAAGTTCATTCGATTTTGGATGATATTCCAGGTGTTGGACCAGCAAGAAGAAAAGATTTAATGAAGCATTTTGCCAACATTGAGGCAATCAAGAATGCCACTGTAGAGGAACTAAAGAGTCTTCCTTCTATGAATGAAAAATCCGCTAAGGATGTGTATGATTTTTTTCACTGATATGCTATAATTTTAATATTAGTAATAGGATGCCTGGAAGGAGAGACATATATGCGAAAAAATGTAGTTCAAATGAAGCAGATTGTCGAGAAGATGAATCTGAAAAATCTGACACCGGATGTAGAGTTGTCGGATAAGGCTGTGGAGGTTCCGGATATTAACCGTCCTGCATTACAATTGACAGGATTTTTTGAAAGATTTGATTCGGAACGGGTGCAGGTCATCGGTTATGTAGAATATAGCTACCTGACAACATTGGAAGAAAAGAAAAAAGAGGAAATTTATGACACGCTTCTTTCTTACAAGATTCCATGCCTGGTATTTTGCCGTGCTTTAAAACCAGATGATATGCTCTTGCAAAAGGCAACAGAAGCGAATATTCCGGTATTTTCAACAGATTCACATACATCTGCATTTATGGCAGAAATCATTCGGTGGTTAAATGTTCAGTTAGCACCATGTATTTCCATCCATGGAGTACTGGTAGATGTCTACGGTGTCGGTGTGCTGATTATGGGAGAGAGTGGTATTGGAAAAAGTGAGGCGGCTCTGGAACTGATTAAGAGAGGGCACCGGCTTGTCAGTGACGATGTTGTGGAGATCCGCAAGGTCAGTGATGAGACACTGGTAGGAACAGCACCGGATATTACAAGGCATTTTATTGAGCTCAGAGGTATTGGAATTGTGGACGTTAAGACTTTATTCGGTGTTCAAAGCGTCAGAGAGACAAAGAATATTGACCTTGTTATTACACTGGAGGAGTGGAATAAAGAGCGTGAGTATGATCGCCTGGGACTGGAAGATCAGTATACAGAATTTCTTGGGAATAAGGTAGTCTGCCACAATCTTCCAATCCGTCCAGGACGTAATCTGGCTATTATTGTAGAGACGGCTGCTATTAATCACAGACAGAAGTCTATGGGTTATAATGCTGCACAGGAGCTATATCAGAGAGTACAGCGTAATCTTACAAAAAAAGATTAAAATATATACACGAGGAGAAAATAACTATGAAATACTGTTTTGGAGCAGATGTTGGGGGAACCACTATAAAACTGGGATTGTTTACAGTGGATGGAGAAATTCTTGATAAATGGGAGATTATTACAAGAACTGAAAATGAAGGTGAATCCATTCTTCAAGATATAGCAACGGCTTTAAAGGAAAAGATTCAGGAAAAAGCAATTCCGGCAGAAGAAGTGATAGGAATTGGAATGGGAATTCCGGCACCGGTAAATTCGGAAGGTATTGTGAGAAAGACAGCGAATCTTGGATGGGGATATAAAGAGGTTAAGAAAGAATTAGAGAATCTGACAGGTTGGCAGGTTGTTGTTGGCAATGATGCCAATGTAGCGGCACTCGGTGAGATGTGGAAAGGTGCTGGACATGGTGAGAAGAATATGGTCATGGTCACACTTGGAACTGGAGTTGGCGGAGGAGTGATCATGGGAGGAAGGCCTTTGATCGGTGCCAATGGAGCTGGCGGAGAAATCGGACATATCTGTGTAAATTACTTTGAAGAAAAGTGTTGTGGCTGTGGAAAGAAAGGCTGTCTTGAACAGTATGCGTCTGCAACAGGAATTGCAAGAATTGCCAGAGAACATCTCGCAGCTGATACGAAAGATTCAATATTGCAAACTTATGATTTAGATAAGATAGATGCAAAAATCGTATTTGATGCCTTAAAAGAAGGTGACCAGCTTGCAGTAGATGTTGTAGAAGAATTCGGAGAATACCTGGCGAAAGGATTAGCAGACGTAGCAGTCGTAGTAGATCCAAGCCTTTTTGTAATTGGAGGAGGAGTGTCAAAAGCAGGAGAAATTCTCCTTACATATATAGAAAAATATTATCGCAAGCGAGCCTTTTTTGCAAATAAAGATACTCAGTTTGCTATTGCAAGCCTTGGAAATGATGCAGGAATCTGTGGAGCTGCAAAATTGATCCTGGATAGTCAAGTGTAGAAGGCAGATGTTTCGAATATAGGAATATAGGAAAGGAGAGTGGATATCCACTCTCCTGTTTTTGCTTTTTAAATTATCAATACTGGGGTAAGCCAAAATGATTATTGTGTGTTACCACCAGCATCACCGCCACCGGTATTGCCACCGGTATCACCACCACCGGTATTGCCGCCGGTATCACCACCACCAGTGTTACCCCCACCAGCATCACCGCCGCCGGTATTGCCGCCGGTATTGCCGCCAGTGGTGCCGCCAGTGGTGCCGCCAGTATTATCTCCGGTATTAGTACCGGTATTGTTACCAGTATTATCGCTATTTGTGTCATGGGACTTACTGTCATTTTCTTCAGAATCATAGTCTTCAGAATGTTTTTTATGTCCCGGACAACTCTGATCTGGAAGGCTGTCTGTTGCAAAGTATTCTGTTACACTTGGACAACTGGAATTTGCCAGATATCCGCTAATTGTGCAGACGGATTTTTGCTCTACAGAACTTGGCATTACAAAATCTTTTGTTTCAAGATTCTCATGTACTCTGCTCATGATTCCTTTCCAGATGCGGAAACGGAATTTTGTATCGGAATTACATTCTTTGTTATCATCATAACCGCCCCATACAGCACATGTGTAATATGGTGTATATCCGACAAACCATAAGTCCTTGTTGGATGTTGTTGTACCTGTTTTACCGGCAACTGGCATATTATCTAACTGGCAGGCTTTACCGGTACCTTCCTCTACTACGGTCTGAAGAGCACTCGTAAGAAGTCCGGCTGTACTGTCTTTGATTGCCTGGTGACTCTCGCCAGTTCCGTCAAGAAGAACATTGCCATCATGATCTAAAACTTTCGTGTAAAGAGTTGGTTTATTGTAAACGCCGTTGTTGGCAATTGCAGCATAGGCACTACAGAGTTCGTAATTATAAACACCATCTGTCAGACCACCAAGGGCAAGGGTTTTTGTGTTATCAGAATAAGTTTTTCCATTTACTACTTTGTTAGTTACCAGTGTGCTGATGCCAAGTTTCTCACAATATTCCATACCTACATCTTGAGTAACAAGATCACTGGTCTGCACAGCACAGGAGTTGAGAGAAAGTGCGATAGCGGTACGCATGGATACATCGCCTTTACTTCCTTTAATAGTTTTTCCACCGCCAACATCATAATTTTTATCATCAATGACAGAAGCAAGTGTCATCTCGTCCAGATCCAGAGCCGGTGCATAAGCAGCCAGGATTTTAAAAGTAGATCCAGGTTGTCTCTTGGAACCTTTGTATGCACGATTCAGTCCTAGACTGGTTGATTTGGCACCTCGGCCACCGACCATGGCTTTGATCTGACCGGTATACTGATCCATCAAAGTAATGGAAGCTTGTGGTTGTGGTGAGATGTTTATAACTTCATTGTAAGTATCACCTTCCTGAGCGATGGTAGATTTCCATTCCTCTACCATGGCACGGGCGGCATCTTCACTTTTATATAAAAGTCCTTGATCTTTGTTATAGGTTTCTTTTACATATTTTTTGATGTGGCCGGAAGAGTAATTCTCAGTACTTCCATCTGCACGCGTGACAGTCAGTGCATAGTCGAGACCATATTCGATATTTGATGGATAATTGGAATCATCATTGGCTTCTTCGTCACAAATCTGCTGAAGAGACTGATTCTGAGTGGAGTAAATGCTAAGACCTCCACTGTAAACAGCATTGTAAGCCTGTGTTTCTGAAAAACCACATTGATCCTGCAGGTCATTCATGACTTGATCTGCAAGTGCATCTACAAAATAACTATATGCGTTGGAAGAATCTGTCTGGGTTTCGTTAACAGACTGGATTCTTGCATATACATCATCTGCCATTGCTTCATCATAAGCAGCCTGGTCGATATATCCCTGTTTCAGCATATTCTTAAGAACCTTATCACGACGCTTCTGGTTCTTTTGAGGGTTCGTGATTGGATTCAGGTTACCAGGACTCTGTGTAATACCTGCAATAACAGCACTTTCAGAAAGAGTCAGTTCTGAAACATCTTTGTTGAAATATCTTTTCGCAGCAGATTGAACACCGAGACAGTTCTGTCCTAAGTTGATGGTGTTCAGATAAGCTTCCATAATCTCATCTTTACTCATCTGCTTTTCGATGAAAACGGCAAGGAACTGTTCCTGGAGTTTTCGCTGTAGCTTATCGTAGAATGTCTTTTCATTTACAAAGTTCGGAAAGACATTATTTTTTATGAGCTGCTGTGTCAGTGTACTGGCTCCCTGGGATCCCCCGGAAATAAGAGAAACACCGGCACGGACAATACCTTTGATATCAATTCCGTTATGCTCATAAAAACGTTCATCCTCGATAGCAACAAATGCATGCTGAAGATCTGCCGGAATCTCATCGATTGTTTTATATACACGGTTAGAACCTGCGGCAACAAAACGTTCAATTTCAGTTGTTCCGTCGTCAGCGTACACTAATGTTGTAAATCCCTGTGGTTTTACATCATCAGGTGTAATATCCGGAGAATTGTCAATAATCTTTTTCACAAATAGTCCGCCACCGGCAACACCGGCGATTGCAACCACGATGATGCAAAGAAGGAGTGCCTTAAATAATCGGACTCCTACACGCTTTGCCTGCATAGCAGACTTTGACGTAATCTGCTTCTGGCGCTTTGCGGCTTTTTTCTTACCATAATTCATGCGTATATGCCTCCTTTATACCAGGTTATTATAGCAAATTAGCTATTTGAAATAAAGAAAAAAATGAAAACTTCATATTTTCTATGGAAAATCTTAAGAAGTTTGATATAGTAATGTGGTAGGAAGTAAAAAAAGACTTCTTAAGCGTAATATGTATGAATGAAAAATCAAGGGAGTTATGTAAATATGTTGGAAAAATATAAAGTTGTGTATAAAGGTGGACAGGATGAAATCATAGAAAAAAAGTCCAGATTTATTGCGACAGTTGCTCCGGTAGAAAGCGAAGAAGAAGCACTTGCTTTTATAGAAGCAATGAAGAAAAAATATTGGGATGCGAGACATAACTGTTTTGCGTATGTCATCGGAGAGAGAGGACAGCTTGCAAGATGCAGTGATGACGGAGAACCTGGCGGCACTGCCGGAAAACCTATGCTGGATGTTCTTCTTGGGGAAGAAATCCGCAATATAGTAGTTGTTGTGACCCGTTACTTTGGAGGAACACTTCTTGGAACCGGAGGGCTTGTAAGAGCTTATTCTTCTTCTACACAGGCGGGAATCCGTGCATCTGTAATTATAACCAGAATCCGGGGGCTTAAACTGAATATTAAGACAGATTATAATGGTCTTGGAAAAGTGCAGTATATTTTGGGACAACGTGGAATCAAGCTGATTGACAGTATTTATACGGAAAATGTAGAATTAAGTGTTTTATTGCCTTTGGGAGAGGTAAAGACTGTGGAAGCAGAGATTACAGAAGGAACTAATGGAAGAGTAAAAATGGAAGAAGGCGATGAGTGCTGGTTCGCACAGATTGATGGGGAGCCGCAGATAGTGGCGTAAGAGCAAAGCTTCTGCGACGCTGCCTCTCGGCCATGGCAGTCGCCATATAGAAAAATAAAAACAGAGCCAGGAAAATGTAAACACTTTCCTGACTCTATTTTATTTTCCTATCTTGCTTGTTGCTTTATGAGAATTCTGGTTCGATTAATCCGAAAGATCCATCTTTTCTCTTATATACTACGTTAACTTCTTCATTCTCAGCATTGAAGAATACAAAGAAGTTATGTCCAAGTAATTCCATCTGTACGCATGCGTCTTCTGGATACATTGGTTTGATTCCGAATCTTTTTGTGCGGACAATTTTTACTTCATCGTCTTCAATTGACTCTTCTGTCTCAAAAAGAGTCTTGCTGAAGTTGTTACCTTCCTGATTCTTTGCTACCAGTTTGTTTTTATATTTTCTGAGCTGACGCTCGATGACTTCTTCTACTAGGTCGATGGATACATACATATCGTCGCTTTCCTGCTCGGAACGAATGATGTTGCCTTTTACAGGGATTGTAACCTCAATCTTCTGATGTTCTTTCTGAACGCTGAGTGTTACATGAATCTCTGTGTCAGGTGTGAAGTAACGCTGTAATTTTCCTAATTTGCTCTCTACAGCATCTTTTAATCCTGGTGTTACGTCAATGTTCTTTCCAATAATAATGAATTTCATATTGTCCAACTCCTTTGCTACGTTTTTTCAGACGTTAATATCTGACAGTTGGTGGCCAGAACGGTAATCTATCTGATAGATATAGTATAGCACGTTTTGTTGTTAATGTATAGCACGTATTACTTCAATTCTTGAAATTTTTCCATCAGATTTTTTTGCGATGCGTAGACCGAAGCTTTTGAAGAAAACACAGGCTCCGATCTCGTTATTTATATTTTCTTTTTTTAACTGATCAAGCATCACCTCTTCCAGTGTATCGTTTCCTGAATACGGAAGGTCAATGGAAAGAAGCCTGGCAATATTTTTTGCTTTTGCAGATGCGTGGAAGATGTATTTGTCAGCATCATCAAAATTACAGAATAAGAATTTACGTGTGGCAAATAATACAGCGATTGCGCAGACACCGACAAGACTGCTCCAGATGGAAGAATGATCGATGATGATTTGTCTTGCAATTGCAAATAAGAGAACTTCGAAAACTGTCTGTGGGGAGTGAGAGTACATCATTTTAATAAGCTCGACACCGATGATCAGATTGAAGCAAGTTTCCAGAAGATCTTCGTAGTTAGGCCAGACATTTAAATCTGGAATTTTGTAAATCGCACCGGCTACACGCAGACACAATAAGATAATACCGGCGGTCAATATAAATGAAATAACAAATTCCAAAATATCAGACAGCCGTTTTAAAAATACAGATATAGATTCTTTCATATGTTTTTTGTCTCCTTGGGAATTAGTAATAAGTAAGTAGTAAAAATCTACAATATAGAGTATAAAGTATCGGAGTAGTCTTGCCAATATAGAATTTGGAAAGGATGTAGAAAATATGAAGAACACGGTCAAAAGATTCAAAAAACTGTCCGCAACAAAAATGTATACGGACAGCTTCAAGTCTTGAATAGTATTTTATTATTTCAGGTTGCTTCTTTTTCTCATCTTAGGATCCAGAATTTTCTTGCGGATTCTCAAATTGTCTGGTGTAACTTCCAGAAGCTCGTCAGTGTCGATAAAATCGATTGCCTGCTCCAGACTTAATACTCGCGGAGGTGTCAGGCGGAGAGCCTCATCTGCACTGGAAGAACGAGTGTTTGTAAGATGTTTTGTCTTGCAGACATTAATCTCGATATCATCTGTCTTTGCATTCTGTCCGATGACCATACCGGAGTAAACTTTTTCACCTGCTCCAATGAATAACTGTCCACGCTCCTGGGCAATATAAAGTCCGTAAGTTACAGATTCTCCAGTCTCAAATGCAATCAGAGATCCCTGTTTTCGATACTGAATATCACCTTTGTATGGTGCGTAGCCGTCAAATGCTGTGTTCATGATTCCATTTCCCTTTGTATCAGTCATGAAATCTCCACGGTATCCAATGAGTCCACGGGAAGGAATACGGAACTCAAGACGGGTATATCCGCCATTTCCGGCACCCATCGTCTGAAGTTCGCCTTTTCTCTGGCTCAGTTTCTCGATGACAACACCAGTAAATTCGTCTGGTACATCGATGTATGCAATCTCCATAGGCTCTAAGAGCTTACCATTTTCATCTTTCTTATAAAGAACTTCTGCCTTGCTGACAGCAAATTCGTATCCTTCACGTCTCATATTCTCAATAAGAACAGAAAGGTGAAGTTCGCCACGACCAGAAACTTTGAAAGAATCCATGTTCTCTGTATCTTCGACACGAAGGCTGACATCTGTATTCAGCTCACGCATCAGACGGTCACGCAGGTGACGGGAAGTCACAAATTTTCCTTCCTGTCCGGCAAATGGGCTGTCATTTACCATGAAGTCCATGGAAATCGTAGGCTCTGAAATCTTCTGGAACGGAATGGCTACCGGATTTTCAGGAGAGCAGAGTGTATCTCCGATGGAAATGTCGGAAATACCGGAAATTGCTACAATGGAACCGATGGTTGCTTCTTTTACTTCTACTTTTTTCAGACCATCGAATTCGTAGAGCTTACTGATTTTAACTTTCTGCTGTTTGTCCGGATCATGATGGTTGACAACAACCATATCCTGGTTCACTGCGATCGTACCGTTATCTACTTTACCAACACCGATACGTCCTACATACTCATTGTAATCAATTGTACTGATAAGAACCTGAGTCGGAGCTTCCGGGTCGCCTTCCGGTGCAGGAATGTAGTCTAAGATTGTATCAAACAGTGGTTTCATATCTTTCATGTCATCTGTCAGCTCTAAAGCAGCAACACCAGCTTTGGCAGAAGCATATACGAACGGACAGTCAAGCTGCTCATCCGATGCACCAAGATCAATGAGAAGTTCCAGAACTTCATCGATAACAGACTCAGCTCTTGCTTCTGGCCGATCGATTTTGTTGATGCATACAATAACAGGAAGTTTTAATTCCATTGCTTTTCTGAGAACGAACTTTGTCTGTGGCATAGCACCTTCAAATGCATCAACTACGAGGATAACTCCGTTTACCATTTTAAGGACACGTTCTACTTCGCCGCCGAAATCAGCATGTCCAGGTGTGTCAATGATATTAATCTTCACCCCGTTATAAGTAACGGCAGTATTTTTAGAGAGAATAGTGATTCCACGTTCTCTTTCAATATCGTTGGAATCCATGACACGTTCCTCAACGGCCTGATTTTCACGGAATACGCCGCTTTGCTTTAATAATTCATCTACCAGTGTCGTTTTACCGTGGTCAACATGGGCGATAATAGCGATATTTCTTACATCTTCGCGTTTTGTCTTCATTTTATAACATCCTTTTCTTTGAATCTTCACTTGTAAACACTTCTAATTTAATATATACAACTTTATTAGTCTACCACATTTTTGAAATTTTACAAGAGTTTAAAAAAGTTGTTCTAAATTCTGTACTTTAAGCATAGATTATTAAAGACCATAGGAAATACGTTTTAGAGGAAGGAGAACTTAAAATTATGTCAGATAAGATTATTGAAAATAACCAGGTGACGATTATGGGGGAGATTGCTTCAGATTTTACTTTCAGCCATGAGGTATTCGGGGAAGGATTTTATATGGTAGAGGTAAAGGTGAAGCGTCTGAGCAACTCGGAAGACCGGATTCCACTGATGATTTCGGAGCGTCTGATTGATGTGACAAGAGATTATACAGGTGAGTATATTATGGTGAATGGTCAGTTCCGGTCTTATAACAGACATGAAGAGCAAAAAAATCGGCTTGTATTATCTGTATTTGTAAGAGAGTTGGAGTTTATTGATGAAGAACTGGATGGAGCGAAGACGAATAGCATTTTCCTGGACGGCTATATCTGTAAACTTCCGGTCTATCGGAAAACTCCACTTGGGAGAGAAATCGCTGACCTTTTGCTGGCGGTGAACAGACCATATGGAAAATCAGATTACATACCATGTATCTGCTGGGGAAGAAATGCGAGATATGCTTCTGCATTTGAAGTAGGAGAGCATGTGCAGATCATAGGCAGAATACAGAGTCGTACTTATATAAAGAAGTTATCGGATACGCTGACGGAAGAGAGAACCGCGTATGAGGTATCTGTAAGTAAACTGGAATGTGTGGAAATATAAAAAATGGGCAGGTCAGAATGTTCGCAACTTGTTTAGAAGTATAGTCTTTCATTGACATCCCTTGATAATGATGCTAAAATTTCAATTAATAATGAATCATGACAGATAATTTAAAGCGCATGGAAAGTCAGGAGGAGTACGATGGCTATATTTACTGGAGCTGGAGTGGCAATTGTCACACCATTTAATGATGATGAAGAAAGAAGTATTAATTATGATAAGTTAGATGCACTGCTTGATTACCACTGCAATAATGGAACAGATTGTATTGTAATCTGTGGAACAACTGGCGAGTCTGCAACAATGACAGAAGAAGAACATATGCAGTGCGTAAAGTTTGCAATTGACAGAGTAAAAGGCAGAATCCCAGTTATTGCAGGTACAGGTTCTAATTGTACACGTACAGCAATTGATATGTCTAAGGAGGCAGCAGATTATGGCGCAGACGGATTACTTCTTGTTACACCTTATTATAATAAGGCCACACAGGCAGGACTGATCGCACATTATGAAGCTGTAGCAAAAGAAGCGAAGGCACCAATTATTATGTATAGTGTTGCAAGCAGAACAGGCTGTAATATTGAGCCGGCTACTGTGGCAGAACTTGTAAAGAATGTTGACAATATTGTGGGTGTAAAAGAGGCATCTGGAAATACTTCTCAGGTTGCAAAGATCATGTCTCTGACAGATGGTAACATTGATCTGTACTCAGGAAATGATGATCAAATCGTACCATTACTTTCTCTGGGAGCAAAGGGAGTGATTTCGGTTCTTTCTAATGTAGCTCCAAAGGAGACGCATGATATCTGTGCGAAGTTTTTTGAGGGAGATGTGAAAGGAAGTCTGGACCTTCAGTTAAAAGCAATTCCGCTTATTGAGAAGCTTTTCTGTGAAGTAAATCCGATTCCTGTTAAGAAAGCAATGGAACTTATGGGAAAAGACTGTGGACCGCTTCGCATGCCATTAACTGAACTTTCACCAGAACATACAAAAGCACTGGCACAGGCCATGAAGGGTTTTGGAATTGAGCTGGCATAGAGATTTTTAAGAATGGCAGTAGGAATGATAATTACAGATAAAAGGATATCCCGGGTGATATCCTTTTCTGTCATGTAAAAAGACAAGGAGGAAAAATATTATGGTACGTGCGATTATGCATGGCTGCAATGGCAAGATGGGACGTGCGATCACTACACTTGCAAAAGAAGATGCAGAGGTAGAGATTGTGGCAGGAGTGGATGCATATACGGAAGTTGCAAATGAATATCCAGTGTTCGATAGTATCGAAAAGTGTGATGTAGAAGCAGATGTTGTGATTGACTTTTCAAATGCAAAGGCAGTAGACGGACTTTTGGATTATTGCGTAGAAAAACAGATTCCTGTTGTTCTTTGCACAACAGGACTTTCAGAGGAACAGCTTCAGAAGGTAGAAGAAGCATCCAAGAAGGTAGCAGTTCTTCGTTCTGCCAATATGTCACTTGGAATCAATCTTTTGATGCAGCTTTTGAAAGAGGCGACAAAAGTACTGTCTCCGGCAGGTTATGATATTGAAATTGTTGAGAAGCATCACAACCAGAAATTGGATGCCCCAAGTGGAACTGCAATCGCTCTTGCAGATTCTATCAATGAGGCGGCAGATGGACAGTACGAGTATGTCTATGACAGAAGTCAGGTCAGAAAGAAACGTGATAAAAAAGAACTTGGAATATCAGCCGTGCGCGGAGGTACAATTGTTGGGGAACACGAAGTACTCTTTGCAGGAATAGATGAAGTGATTGAGTTCAAACATACAGCATACTCCAGAACTGTATTTGGAAAAGGTGCTGTAGAGGCTGCAAAATTCCTTGCCGGAAAAGAGGCAGGAAAATACGATATGTCAGACGTAGTATTAAAATAATATTACGAGGAATCTTGGGGCAGATTGCAGGAATGCAAAGCACAAAGCAATCCGTAAATATTATAGTTGGAAAAAACAACCATATTATATAAAGGAGAGGTTATGAAAGATTTAGAAGCACGTTATTTGGAGAGACTTTCTCAACTGTATCCGACCATTGCTAAGGCATCAACAGAGATTATTAACTTACAGGCAATTTTAAATTTGCCAAAAGGGACGGAACATTTTCTTACGGATATCCATGGGGAATATGAAGCATTTTCCCATGTTCTTAAGAATGGATCGGGAGCAGTTCGTAGAAAAATTGACGAAGTCTTCGGAAATACTATGAGTAGTAAGGATAAGAAGACCCTTGCTACTCTTATTTATTATCCAAGAGAGAAGATGGAGCTCATTAAGAAAAAAGAAGAAAATATGGAGGACTGGTATAAGATTACGTTGTATCGTCTGATTGAAATCTGCAAGCGGACTTCAAGTAAGTATTCCAGATCTAAAGTCAGAAAAGCTCTGCCTCCGGAATTTGCTTATGTCATTGAGGAATTGATTACAGAGAAAGCAGATGTTATGGATAAGGAGTCCTATTATAATTCTATTGTAGATACGATCATCCGGATCAAACGTTCCGAAGAGTTTATTGTGGCTTTGAGTGAATTGATCCAGAGACTTACTGTAGATCATCTGCATATTGTAGGAGATATTTATGATCGTGGGCCGGGACCACATATTATTATGGACAAGCTGATGGGTTATCATTCTATGGATATCCAATGGGGAAATCATGACGTGCTCTGGATGGGGGCGGCAGCAGGACAACAGGGCTGTGTTGCAAATGTTGTCCGCATATGTGCAAGATATGCAAATCTGGAGATTTTGGAGGATGGCTATGGAATTAACCTCCTGCCGCTTGCTACATTTGCACTGAACACATATCGGGATGATCCATGCAGCTGCTTTGAACTGAAGGATGATCCGGACTATGATCCCAGCGAAACAATGCTGAACATGAAGATGCATAAGGCGATTTCTATTATCCAGTTTAAGATAGAAGGGCAGATTATCAAAAAAAATCCTGGATTTAAGCTGGAACACCGAAATCTTTTGCATCTGATTGATTATGAAAATGGTTTGATCGAGTTGAATGGAAAAACATATGAACTTCTGGATAAAAACTTCCCGACGATCGATCCAAAACGGCCATATGTATTGACAGAAGCCGAAGAAGAGGTGCTGGATCGTCTGACACAGGCATTTGTCAACTGCGAAAAATTACAGAGCCATATGCATTTCCTTTTAAGTAAAGGTGGATTATACAAAGTATACAATAACAACTTGTTGTATCATGGGTGTATTCCGCTGAATGAAGATGGAAGTTTTAAGTCAGTAAAAATATACGGGCGTTCTTACAAAGGAAAGGCACTTTATGAGGTGCTGGAAAGCTATGTGAGAAAGGGATTTTATGCCATTGACGAGAAAGAACGAAAGCGTGGGAAGGATATGATGTGGTATATCTGGCTCAGTGAGAATTCACCGCTGTTCGGTAAGGACAAGATGGCAACGTTTGAGCGATATTTCCTAGCAGAAAAAGAGACACACAAGGAGAAAAAGAATCCTTATTATGATTTTTTGGAAAATGATAAGGTGGTCGACCGTATTTTGAAAGAATTCGGACTAGAGCATTCCTTTAGTCATATCATCAATGGTCATATGCCGGTAAAATCCAAAAACGGAGAAAATCCGATGAAATGTGGAGGCAAAGTATTTGTTATCGATGGAGGATTTTCAAGAGCATATCAGAAACAGACCGGAATTGCAGGTTATACGCTGATCTATAATTCTTATGGTATGATTTTAAGTGCCCATGAGCCGTTTGAATCGAAAGAATCAGCAATTGAAAATGAAACAGATATTCATTCTGATACCATTGTGACAGAAATTGTATCAAAGCGCCAGTCTGTTTTAGACACGGATGTGGGAAAAGAGCTGGTAGAACAGATCCATGATCTGGAATTTCTCCTGGAGGCATACAGAAGCGGCCGCATTGCAGAACGACTGTAAAATAATGTCAATCTCTAAAAAGGTATAGAAAACTGTAAAATGCAGATATTACTATCAGCAAGTGAAGTATTTGCATGTAGCATTCTATACGGAAAAGGAGACGAAAATTATGAAACGGTTAAAAAAGTTATTGTTGATTATGATGTGTGTTGGTATTCTGGTTTCAGTTACTGCCTGTGAAGGAAATTCAAATGATAATGGAGCAGGGCAGAATGATGTGGTGAATGACAATGGCGCGAATGACACACAGACTGGTGATAGTGCCATGGACAAAATCGGTGACGGCCTGGAAGATGGAATTGACGATGTCGGAAAAGGCGTAGGCGATGTAGTCGATGATCTGGATGGTGATGGACGGTCGGATAACCGGAAAAACACAAACAATAACACAGTGAATGATGCGACGACTGGTAATGACAATGTAAACGACAGATAAGAAAAGAATGTAAGATAAGAAGACAAGGTCACATTTTTTCGGGGATAAATGGATTTGTCCCTGTGAGAGTGTGGCTTTTCTTTTAGATAAGGAAAGGAGTTTTTTCATGCATTTCAGACCTTGTATAGACATACATAATGGAAAAGTCAAACAAATTGTAGGCGGTAGTCTTACTGATCAGGGCAATCAGGCAAAGGAAAATTTCACGGCCTCTGAAAATGCGGATTATTATGCAAAAATGTATCAGAAAGACGGACTTATAGGGGGACATGTGATACTTTTAAATCCGGTATCTTCAGAATATTATAGAGAAACGAAAGCACAGGCAATACTGGTACTTGGCGCATATCCAAAAGGACTTCAGGTGGGCGGTGGAATCCATGCCGAAAATGCAGAAGAGTTTCTGGAGGCGGGGGCAAGCCATGTGATCGTAACATCTTATGTGTTCCGCGACGGGAAGATAAATTGGGAAAATATGGAAAAACTTAAACATGCAGTGGGGAAAGAAAATGTTGTCATTGATTTGAGCTGCAGGAAAAAAGAAGACGGTTATTATATAGTGACAGACCGCTGGCAGAAGTTTACGGATGTAAAACTGACACAGGAAGTTTTAAGGGAAATTGCCGGATATTGCGATGAATATCTGGTGCATGGTGTAGATGTAGAAGGAAAATCAGCAGGAATTGATGAAGAGCTGGCAAAAATTCTTGGAGAGTTCGATATGATACCAGTGACTTATGCAGGAGGAATCGCAAGTCTTGAGGACATTGAACATTTTAGAAAAAAGACGGGTGGAAAAGTGGATTTTACAATAGGAAGTGCGCTGGATCTTTTTGGAGGACATCTTCCATATGAGCAGATTAAAAAATATTAGTATAGAATTTATGCAGCTTAGTTCGCAACAAGAATGCGAGAGAATTCTTGAATGATGAGAAAATATTTCAAGTGTGAACAGTTTGAAAACACTTTGTAAATTGGTTGAATTGCATTCTTGATAGTGATAGAATGGATACTGAGTAAATTTACGGACAAGGAGTAATGTATAGATATGGGCTTATTGCAAAAAATTTTTGGAACACATAGTGAAAATGAGTTAAAGCGTATCTATCCCATTGTAGATGAGATTGAAGCGTTGGGGCCGCAGATGGAGCAGCTTTCCGACGAGGAGCTTAAGAATAAGACACAGGAATTTAAGAGCCGTCTGAAAGACACAGAGACACTGGATGATATTCTGCCGGAGGCGTTTGCAGTTGTGCGTGAGGCGGCAGGACGTACACTTGGCATGAAGCATTACAGAGTACAGTTGATCGGAGGAATTATTCTTCATCAGGGACGTATTTCTGAGATGAAGACTGGTGAAGGTAAGACACTGGTTTCTACACTTCCGGCTTATTTGAATGCATTGACCGGTGAGGGGGTGCATATTGTAACAGTCAACGACTATCTGGCAAAGCGTGATGCTGAGTGGATGGGACAGGTTCATGAGTTCCTGGGACTGACTGTCGGAGTGGTATTGAATAGCATGGATAATGATGAGAGACGTGCTGCATACAATTGCGATATTACTTATGTAACGAACAACGAACTCGGATTTGATTATCTGAGAGATAACATGGTTATTTATAAAGAGCAGCTCGTTCAGCGTGGACTGAAATATGCTATCATCGATGAGGTCGATTCCGTATTGATTGATGAGGCGAGAACACCACTGATCATTTCCGGTCAGAGTGATAAATCTACCAAGCTATATGAAGCATGCGATATTCTTGCGCGTCAGTTGGAAAAAGGCGAGGCGAGTGGTGAATTCAGTAAGATGAATGCCATTATGGGCGAGGATATTGAAGAGACTGGTGATTTTATCGTCAATGAAAAAGAGAAGAATATCAACCTGACAGAAGATGGTGTAAAGAAAGTTGAAAAGTTCTTTCATATTGAGAACCTGGCTGATCCGGAAAACCTGGAAATCCAGCATAATATTATCCTTGCGCTGCGTGCACATAATCTGATGTTCCGTGACCAGGATTATGTTGTAAAAGACGATGAAGTACTCATCGTTGACGAGTTTACCGGACGTATTATGCCGGGACGCCGTTATTCAGACGGACTTCATCAGGCAATCGAAGCAAAAGAGCATGTGAAGGTTAAGAGAGAAAGTAAGACACTGGCAACCATTACTTTCCAGAACTTGTTTAACAAATTTGAGAAGAAAGCCGGTATGACAGGTACGGCTCTTACTGAGGAGAAGGAGTTCCGTGAGATTTATGGAATGGATGTAATTGAGATTCCAACCAATCGTCCGGTTGCGAGAAAAGACTTGGAAGATGCCGTATACAAGACAAAGAAGGAAAAATTCAATGCAGTATGTGATGAAATTGAAAAAGCGCATGCAAATCATCAGCCAGTGCTTGTTGGTACAATTACAATTGAGACTTCTGAACTTTTAAGCAGTATGCTCAAACGAAGAGGAATTAAGCATAATGTATTGAATGCTAAGTATCATGAGCTGGAGGCTGAGATCGTGGCGCAGGCAGGTATTCACGATGCGGTTACGATTGCAACGAATATGGCCGGCCGTGGTACAGATATCAAGCTGGATGATGAGTCAAGAGAAGCCGGTGGATTAAAGATCATCGGTACTGAGCGTCACGAATCCAGACGTATTGATAACCAGTTACGTGGCCGTTCCGGACGTCAGGGAGATCCGGGAGAATCTAGATTCTACATTTCTCTGGAAGATGACCTGATGAGACTGTTCGGCTCTGAGAGACTGATGCAGGTGTTTGAGACGCTTGGAGTAGAAGAAGGCGAGCAGATCGAGCATAAGATGCTTTCCAGTGCGATTGAGAAAGCTCAGCAGAAGATTGAGAGCAATAACTTTGCAATTCGTAAGAATCTGTTGGAGTACGACCAGGTTATGAATGAGCAGAGAGAAATCATCTACGAAGAGAGAAGACGTGTGCTGGATGGCGAGAATATGCGTGATTCCATCTTCCATATGATTAACGATTACATTGAGAATACTGTAGATGCTGAAGTTTCAGTAGATCAGGACTATGAGGACTGGGATCTGATTGAATTGAACCGTGTAATAGGAGCGGTCATTCCGATGGCACCGGTGACACCGGATGATGTCAAAGGCATGGGACAGAAAGAGCTGAAGCATCTGTTAAAAGAGCGCGCAGCAAAAGCATATGAAGCAAAAGAAGCAGAGTTTCCGGAGCCGGAGCATATCCGTGAGCTGGAACGTGTCGTGCTTTTAAAAGTTATTGATGCAAAATGGATGGATCATATTGACGATATGGATCAGCTCCGTCAGGGAATCGGTCTTCAGGCTTACGGTAACCGTGACCCGAAGATTGAGTATAAGATGCTTGGATATGATATGTTCGGCGAGATGACTCAGGCAATTACAGAGACAACAGTCAGAACTTTGATGCATGTAAGAATCGAGCAGAAAGCTGAGCGTGAGCAGGTCGCAAAAGTAACTGGAACCAATAAAGATGACACAGCTCTTCGTGAGCCGAAGAAGCGGGAAAACAAGAAGGTCTATCCAAATGACCCTTGCCCATGTGGAAGTGGTAAGAAGTATAAACAGTGCTGTGGAAGAAATAAATAACAGACAAATCTAAAAAGGGATGAATCTCCCGTTGCGAAAAGCGACGGGAGAGATGTCGTTATGCAGTAAGTTAAAAATATAAAAAAGAAAGAGGTGAGGCAGTGTGATTGAATTAGAACAGTATAAGGGAATTATGAACTCCTATGAAGAACCTCTTGCCGAAATGAGGGATTCACTTTGACATTTCCGGCAAAGAGAACAGGGTTGAAGAACTGGAACGTAAGATAGAAGAACCGGGATTCTGGGATGCGCCGGAAGAATCACAGAAAATCATGAAAGAATTAAAAGATCTTCAGGAACATTTGAAAGTGATCCATGCATTATATTCAGAATATGATGATATCTGCACACTGATCGAGATGGTTGATGAAGAGGAAGACCGCTCGATGGTGAAGGAAATAGAAAAGGATATTGCTCATTTTGAGGAAGATTTTGAAAAACTCAGAATTGAGACATTGTTATCTGGAGAATATGATTCCTGCAATGCGATTATGACATTACATGCCGGAACAGGCGGAACGGAGGCATGTGACTGGGTGAACATGCTGTACCGTATGTATACCAGGTGGTTTCAGACAAAAGGATTTTCGGTTCAGGTACTGGACTATCTGGATGGAGATATTACCGGAATAAAAAATATTACATTTGAAGTAGTTGGAGACAATGCCTATGGCTATCTGAAATCAGAAAAAGGTGTACATCGGCTTGTAAGAATTTCGCCATTTAATTCAGCGGGAAAGAGACAGACTTCTTTTGCTTCCTGCGATGTGGTGCCGGATATTGAAGAAGACATTGATATTGATATTTTAGATGATGATCTGAAAATTGATACCTATCGTGCAAGCGGGGCTGGTGGACAACATGTCAATAAGACATCTTCTGCAATCCGAATCACGCATTTGCCGACAGGAATTGTAGTTCAATGTCAGAATGAAAGATCACAGCATCATAATAAAGAAAAAGCTATGCAGATGTTGAAGGCAAAATTAAAGCTGCTGCAGGAGCAGGAACAGGCAGAAAAAGTATCAGATATCCGGGGAGAAGTAAAAGACATCGGATTCGGTAATCAGATAAGGTCCTATGTTATGCAGCCATACACGTTGGTAAAAGACCACAGAACGAATGTGGAAAATGGCAATGTTACGGCGGTTCTTGACGGAGATCTTGATATGTTTATAAACGCCTATTTAAAATATGTATCAGGCGGTGAAAAGGGAGGAACGGTATGATAAATATAGCAGTGATGGGGTATGGTACAGTTGGTTCAGGTGTCGTGGAAGTTATTGATACCAATGGTGAGCGCATTGCCCAGAGAATCGGGGATGCACTGAATGTAAAATATGTGTTGGACATCAGAGATTTTCCAGAAGACCCGATACAGGAAAAAATAATTCATGATTTTGAGACAATTATCTCTGATGATGAGATCCAGATCGTTGTGGAAGTCATGGGAGGAATCGAGCCAGCGTATACCTTTGTGAAAAGAAGCCTTCTTGCCGGAAAATGTGTCGTAACTTCCAATAAGGCACTTGTAGCAAAGCACGGTGCAGAACTGCTTTCTATTGCAAAAGAAAAGAACATAAATTTTCTATTTGAGGCGAGTGTAGGAGGTGGTATTCCGATTATCCGTCCGCTTAATTCTTCACTGACAGCAGATGAGATTGAAGAAATTACCGGAATCCTCAATGGCACGACGAATTATATGTTGACGAAGATGTTCTATGAAGGAGCAGATTATGCTTCTGTATTAAAGGAAGCACAGGATAACGGATATGCAGAGCGAAATCCGGAGGCAGATGTAGAAGGATACGATGCCTGCAGAAAGATTGCAATTTTGTCATCTCTGATTTCCGGTCAGCAGGTAGATTTTGAAGATATTTACTGTGAAGGAATTACAAAGATTACAGTAGAAGATATGAGATATGCAAAGGCTATGGGAACTACAATCAAACTTTTGGCTTCCAGCAAGACACATGCCGGAAGACTTGGCGCGATGGTCGCACCTTGCATGCTTTATCCGGATCACCCGCTTTACAATGTAAATGGTGTTTTTAATGCGATTTTCGTTCATGGAAATGTCTTGGGAGATGCGATGTTCTATGGAAGCGGGGCAGGAAAACTTCCAACGGCAAGTGCTGTTGTATCCGATGTTGTGGAAGCGGCTAAGAACCTGAACCGCAATGTGATGACTATGTGGAAAGAAGAGAAACTCCGTCTGGAAGATAAATCTTCCATGAAGAGACGATTCTTTATCCGTATGAAAGGGAACGTGGAGGAGAAGATTGAAGATATCCGTTATTCCTTTGGGGATGTTGAAATCGTGAAGGTTGACGGTCTGGACGGAGAGTTTGGATTTGTGACTCCGATCATGATGGAAGGTGATTATGATACAAGAGCGAAGAGTTATGAAGACCAGATTCTTCATATGATCCGTATTGAAGATTAGGGAAAGGGAGAAACTATGCTGATCGTTAAAAAATTTGGCGGGACTTCTGTTGCCAATAAAGAACGAATATTTAATGTGGCAAGACGCTGCATTGAAGACTATAAAGCAGGGCATGATGTGGTAGTCGTGCTTTCTGCGATGGGAGATACAACAGATGAGCTGATTGAACTTGCAAATTCCATCAACCCAGATGCAAAGAAGCGTGAGTTGGATATGCTTTTGACAACAGGAGAACAAGTGTCAGTATCATTGATGGCTATGGCTATGCAGGCACTGGATGTGCCAGCGGTATCTCTAAATGCATTCCAGGTTGCGATGCATGCAACATCACGTTATGGAAATGCAAGATTTAAACGTGTAGATACTAAGCGTATCAGACATGAACTGGATTCCAGAAAGATTGTGATCGTAACAGGATTCCAGGGTGTGAATAAGTATGACGATATTACAACACTTGGACGAGGTGGTTCAGACACAACTGCAGTTGCGCTTGCTGCGGTACTTCATGCAGACAAATGTGAGATTTATACAGATGTTGATGGAGTCTTTACAGCTGATCCGAGAATTGTAAAGAATGCAAAAAAATTAGATTTTATTACTTATGATGAGATGCTGGAGCTGGCGAGCCTTGGAGCGAAAGTACTTCACAACCGTTCAGTCGAGATGGCAAAAAAATACAATGTAGAGCTGGTAGTCAGATCTAGTCTCAATCAGACAGAAGGAACCGTAGTAGGGGAGGGAACAGGAATGGAAAAACTGTTAGTAACAGGAGTTGCAGCAGATAAAAATACAGCAAGAATCTCTGTAATCGGAGTAGAAGACAAACCAGGGACAGCTTTTAGTGTATTTGATACATTGGCAGCCAATAACATTAATGTAGATATTATTTTACAGTCTGTAGGACGCGAGGGGACAAAAGATATTTCCTTTACTGTTGCTTCGGATGATCTTGAACATGCGTTAGAAGTTCTGGATAAGAATAAAGAAAGACTTACGATTAAGGATATTACATACAACAAAGATGTGGCAAAATTATCTGTTGTAGGAGCAGGAATGATGAGCAATCCGGGAGTTGCATCCAGAATGTTCGAGGCGCTGTACAATTCCAGAGTCAATATCAACATGATATCAACATCAGAAATTCGTATTACAGTACTCGTAGCTGAGAAAGATATTGATAAAGCTATGAATGCAGTACATGATGAATTTATCATGGAAGAATAACAGATGGGATCTCTTCCCAATCTGTTATTCTTCCTGATTATTTGAATTTGCAAGAAAGCCGGTAATAATCTGTCTCACTTCGTCAGAAGCAGCACGAAAAAGAAGTAAAAGCTTTAGCTCTTCATCGGTGAGATAGATGATATTATCGGATTTTTTGCATTTAATATACGGAATTTCGCCCTCGGAAATTCTATCGGGCTGCATGGAATACAGAGGAATCTTGTAGCCGTTACAGAATAAAAGTTCATCAATGGTAATATGATAAAAGTCAGCAATTGATTTGAGTAATTCCAGATCAGGGGTGCGTGTGCCACGCTCGTAATTGGAATATGTCTGACGAGAAATATTCAGATATCTGCTAAATTCATCCTGCTTAAGATTACTTCGCTCACGCAGAATACGAAGATTCTCGGTCAATTGGATATTGGCCATTGATGTTTCCTCCATTGAATCAAAAATATGTTTACATCATAACAATTTGTTCAATAAATAAAAGAATATGCGCCGAAATGTGGCAAAATAAGAAAAAGCAACAATGTGTTGCTTTTAAATAAAATTAACAATATAATCAGACTATTTTAAGCTAAGAGTACTGTTGTGATATTCGCTGGAGAATGTAACATCTGTTCCAAACCATTCTGGTGGTGTGAAAGAGAGTGCCGAAGCTTCATCTGGAAATTCTACTTCAGCCAGAAGCAGTGGAGCCAGATCGTCTTCAAAGACATCTAATTCAATAGTTAGAGAATCATTGAGTGGAATCATATAACGTTTTTTTCTGATGAGACGTCCGTCAATCTTTGTGAGCAGATGCTGATATGAAGCTTCATCAAGTGGCAGATTATATTCTTCTCTTGCCATGAGACCTTTTGATTTATAAGTGAGTTCATGTTTATTATTGTCCTTCCGGATACGAATAACCGGATCCGTGTTCAGATAAGCCTGTTCGATGTGACGACAGGGATAATCCTGATAATCTTCCGGAAGAGTATCAATAAGATATTTGCGTTCTATTTCCATATTATAATACCTCCATGGCATAATCATAATTCAGTTTACACAAAAAGTAAACAGTGTTACTATTAAGAAAATGAGTCAAGAAAAATAAGAAAAGGAGAGATCCGTTATGAAATTTAGTATGAAAAAAGTAACTGTATTATTAGCAGATGGATTTGAAGAGATTGAGGCTCTGACGGTAGTAGATCTGCTTCGAAGAGCAAAAGTGTATGTGGATACAGTATCAATTACAGATGATTATACAGTGCGCGGAGCACATGGAATACCTGTGCAGACAGAGGATCTGATCACAGAGATTGATTTTAAAGAATCCGATATGATCGTGCTTCCGGGTGGAATGCCGGGAACAACGAATCTGAAAGAAGATGAGAATGTCAGAAAGGCAGTTCAAGAAGCATATGACGACGGAAGATATGTGGCAGCAATTTGTGCGGCACCGACAATTCTCGCAGATATGGGACTTTTAAAAGGAAAGAGAGCGACTTGCTATCCAGACATGGAAAGTGAGATTGAAGATGCATATCTGACCGGAGCACCAGTAGCAACTGACGAAAATATCATTACAAGTCAGGGAGTTGGAACTGCAATTGATTTTGCACTGAAACTGATCGAAGTGCTTATCAGCGAGGAAAAAGCAGTAGAAATTGCAGATTCTATTGTATATCAGAGATAATTTATGAAAACCTTATAAAAAAACGCAATATCCGTAAAATCGAACTGGATATTTGGAAATGTTTGTGATATACTTCTTGAGTGAATGCAATGTAATATGCCCTTTTGCGGATTGCCCATGCAAGGGGGATAGAAATAGGAGGAAAAGGGTAAATGAGTTTACAGGTAGAAAAATTAGAAAAAAATATGGCGAAACTCACAATCGAAGTTTCTGCTGATGAATTAGAAAAAGCACTTCAGAACGCATACAAGAAACAGAAAAATAAAATCAGTATGCCAGGATTCCGTAAAGGAAAAGTTCCGCGTCAGATGGTTGAGAAGATGTATGGAGCAGATGTATTCTATGAAGATGCAGCGAATGCTCTGATTCCACAGGCTTACTCAGAGGCTTATGATGAGTGTGATCTTCAGATCGTATCTCAGCCGGAGATTGATATTACACAGATCGAGAAAGGAAAACCGTTCATCTTCACAGCACTTGTTGCTACAAGACCGGAGGTTACTCTTGGAGAGTACAAAGGACTTGAGGTAGATAAAGTATCTACACGCGTAACACAGAAAGAAGTTGACGCTAAGATCCAGGAAGAGGCAGGAAAGAACGCAAGAACAGTTACAGTAGAAGGACGTCCGGTTAAAGACGGAGATGAAGTTGTTCTTGATTTTGAAGGATTTGTTGACGGAGAAGCATTCGAGGGCGGAAAAGGAGAGAACTATTCTCTTACAATTGGTTCCGGAACATTTATTCCAGGATTCGAGGATCAGCTTATCGGAGTAGAGGCAGAGAAAGAAGTAGAAGTTAAAGTTACATTCCCGGAGGAGTATCACGCAGAGAACCTTCAGGGAAAAGATGCTGTATTCAAATGTACAGTACATGAGATCAAAGAGAAAGAGCTTCCAGAGATTGATGATGAATTCGCAGCAGAAGTATCTGAGTTTGATACATTAGATGAGTACAAGGCTGATGTAAAAGCTAAGATTAAAGAAGAAAAAGCTAAAGAAGGAAAAGCAAAAAAAGAAGATCAGGTAATCGCAAAAGCTATCGAGAATGCAACAATGGAGATTCCTGAACTTATGATCAAGACACAGGCGCGCCAGCAGATGGATAATTTTGCTCAGAATCTGATGTCACAGGGACTGACAATGGAGCAGTATGCACAGTTCACAGGAATGACAGCAGACAAGATGATGGAGCAGATGCTTCCATCAGCAGAGAAGAACATTAAGACACGTCTTGTTCTCGAGGCAATTGCAAAAGCTGAGAATATTGAGATTTCTGACGAGAAGATTGATGAGAAGTTAGCTGAGATGGCTAAGTCTTACGATATGGAAGTTGAAAAACTTAAAGAGCTTGTAGGAGAGGCTGAGAAACAGCAGATGAAAGACGATATGGCTGTTCAGGAAGCAATTGATTTCCTTGTTGAGAACGCTGTAGAGAAATAATAAGTCACTGAAATATAACAGGGAGGCATATGTATGAGTTTAGTACCTTATGTCATTGAACAGACAAGCAGAGGAGAGCGTTCCTATGATATCTATTCAAGATTATTAAAGGACAGAATTATATTTTTTGGAGAAGAAGTTACAGATGCATCAGCGAGTGTAGCAATCGCGCAGCTTCTTTTCCTGGAAGCAGAGGATCCGGAAAAGGATATTCATCTGTACATTAACAGTCCGGGCGGATCTGTATCTGCAGGTCTGGCAATTTATGATACTATGCAGTATATCAAATGTGATATTGAGACAATCTGTATCGGTATGGCAGCAAGCATGGGATCATTCCTTCTGGCCGGAGGTACAAAAGGAAAGAGACTTGCCCTTCCAAATTCCGAGATTATGATTCATCAGCCATCTGGAGGAGCTCAGGGTCAGGCAACTGAAATTCAGATTGCAGCAGAGCATATCCTGAAGACTCGTGAGAGATTGAACCGGATTCTTGCAGAGAATACAGGACAGCCGCTGGAGGTCATTAGCAGAGAGACTGACAGAGATAATTTTATGTCCGCTGAGGAAGCCAAAGCATTTGGATTAATCGATGAAGTAATTACAAGACGATAGGGAACAGATATGTTCCCTATTCTTTAATGAGGTGTAGAATATTGGGAAGAAATGATGATCAGATAAGGTGTTCATTTTGTAATAAGTCACAGGCTCAGGTGAAAAAATTGATTGCAGGACCGAATGATACTTATATCTGTGATGAATGTGTGGAAGTATGCTCTGAGATTATAGAAGAAGAGATGGCATATGATGAGAATGATTCCTGGACTCCGTTTTCAGATATCAATCTTTTGAAACCGGAAGAGATCAAGGAATTTCTTGATGATTATGTGATTGGACAGGATGAGGCAAAAAAGGTTCTTTCTGTTGCTGTATATAATCACTACAAGCGTATTATGGCACAGAGAGATCTCGGCGTCGAATTGAATAAGAGTAATATACTGATGCTGGGACCGACAGGGTGTGGTAAGACACTTCTTGCCCAGTCACTTGCAAAAATTCTGAATGTTCCATTTGCAATAGCTGATGCAACAGCTCTTACTGAGGCAGGATATGTAGGAGAAGATGTGGAAAATATTCTTCTAAAACTGATTCAGGCTGCAGATTATGATATTGAACGTGCAGAGTATGGTATTATCTATCTTGATGAGATCGATAAGATTACAAGAAAATCTGAGAACCCGTCAATTACAAGAGATGTATCTGGAGAAGGTGTTCAGCAGGCACTTCTTAAGATTGTAGAAGGCACGGTTGCAAATGTTCCTCCACAGGGTGGAAGAAAGCATCCACATCAGGAATTGATACAGATAGATACAACGAATATTTTATTTATCTGTGGCGGTGCATTTGAAGGAATTGATAAGATTATTGAGAAACGTATTGATCAGAAATCTATCGGATTTAATGCAGAAATTGCAGAGAAGCATGAAGATGATGTAGATAAATTGTTAGCTCAGGTGCTGCCACAGGATCTTGTGAAATTTGGATTGATTCCGGAACTGGTAGGGCGTGTACCAGTTACAGTATCTCTTGAGATGCTGGATCATGATGCTTTGATCCGTATCTTGACAGAGCCAAAGAATGCAATCGTAAAGCAGTATCAAAAACTTTTGGAACTAGATGGAGTGAAATTAGTATTTGACGATTCTGCATTAAACGAGATTGCAGATATATCATTGAAAAGAAAGACCGGAGCCAGAGGACTTCGGGCAATCATGGAAAATACAATGATGGATATTATGTATCGCGCACCGTCCGATGAGACACTGAAAACGTGCCGGATCACCGGTGACGTGGTGACAGGAAAAGCAAAACCAGAGTGTGAACACACTTCTGTGAATACACAAAGCGCATAATGAAAGAGGCGGGTACGAGTAAAATTGTTCCCGTCTCATTTTTGAATTATAGGAGTAAACAGTATGGAAAATGAGTTGATGAGTCTGCCGATGGTGGCACTTCGTGGACTTGCAGTGCTGCCAGAGCAGGTGACACATTTTGATGTGAGCCGTGAAAAATCTGTGCAGGCAATCACACAGGCCATGAAAAAAGATCAGAAAATATTTCTTGTAATGCAGAAGGAAGTTGAAGTGGAAGAGCCAAAGGAGTCAGATCTTTACAGAATTGGCTGTATTGCAACTGTAAAACAGATTGTAAAGCTTCCGGGAAATATGAAACGTGTTCTAGTATCGGGAGAGCAGCGTGCAGGTCTTTCCTGGATTGAATCTGAAGAACCTTATTTTCAGGTCGCGGTAAAAATATTGCCGGATTTCTGCAAACCGGAAGACCGGGAACTGTTGGAAAATCCAATCAATGAAGAAGGAATGGTACGTGGACTTCGTGAACTGTTCCGGGATTATATGTCAAAAAATCCAAAGCTTGCAAAAGAACTCGCTATGATGATCGAAAAGATAAAATCGCTGCGCGTCATGGTCGATACAATTGCTGCCAATCTTCCAATGGATTATGAAGATACCCAAAAAGTTCTGGAAGAGCAGGATATTCTTCAGAGATATGAAGACATTTCTCTTCGTGTGGTCAATGAGATGCGCGTACTCAGTGTGAAAGAGGATCTTCAGAAAAAGGTAAAAGAGCGTGTAGATAAGAATCAGAGAGAATATATCTTAAGAGAAGAGATGAAACTGATTCGTGAGGAACTAGGGGAAGATACACTTCAGACAGATGCGGAGGAATTCGAACAGGCAGTGAAAGATTTAGATGCATCTTGTGAAGTGAAAGAAAAATTAGCAAAAGAAATCAAAAGATTTAAAAGCCAGATGGCAAGCCCGGCAGAGTCTGGTGTTGTAAGAACTTATATTGAAACGATGCTTGAGATGCCGTGGAATAAGAAATGTGAGGAGAATCTTGATATCAAAGCTGCGAAAGAAAAGCTTGATGAAGAACATTATGGTCTGGAAAAGGTAAAAGATCGTATACTGGAATTTCTGGCAGTTAGAATCCTCACAAGTAAAGGACAGACTCCGATTCTTTGCCTTGCTGGTCCTCCGGGAACCGGTAAGACCTCTATTGCAAGATCACTTGCAGAAGCGCTTGGAAGACCTTATGTCCGTATTTCTCTTGGTGGTGTGCGTGATGAGGCTGAGATCCGGGGACATCGCAAGACTTACGTAGGCGCAATGCCTGGAAGAATTGCGACAGCACTTCGAAATGCAAAAGTAAAGAATCCACTGATGCTTTTAGACGAAATTGATAAAGTTAGTAATGACTATAAAGGAGATACATTTTCTGCACTTCTGGAAGTACTGGACAGTGAACAGAATGACAAGTTCCGTGATCATTATCTGGAAGTTCCAATCGATTTGTCGGAAGTACTGTTTGTTACGACAGCTAATACATTACAAACAATTCCAAGACCACTTCTTGACCGTATGGAAGTAATCGAGATCAACAGTTATACAGAAAATGAGAAAATTCATATTGCCCAGAGACATCTGATTCCAAAGCAGTTAAAAAGTCATGGACTTTCAGAGGAACAACTTTCAATCAGTAAGAAAGCACTTCAAAAAATTGCGACCGTGTATACAAGGGAAGCGGGAGTTCGTCAATTGGAAAGGAAAATTGGAGGCATCTGCAGAAAGTCAGCCAGAGAGATTTTGGAAGATAATAAGAAATGTATTAAAGTTACAGAACGTAATCTGGAGCATTATCTAGGCAAAGAGATTTACCAGTTCCAGAAGGCAAATGAACAGGATGAAGTCGGAATTGTCCGAGGACTTGCATGGACCAGTGTCGGAGGAGATACACTTCAGATTGAGGTTAATGTGATGCCGGGGGAGGGTGAGATCCTTCTGACTGGTCAGCTTGGCGATGTAATGAAAGAATCTGCAAGAGCCGGGATCAGTTATATACGTTCTGTCAGCAAAGAACATGGTATTGATGAGAAATTTTTTAAAGAACATGATATACATATCCATATTCCGGAAGGAGCAGTACCAAAAGATGGACCGTCTGCAGGTATTACAATGGCAACGGCGATATTCTCAGCTGCGACAGGAAGAAAGGTACGTGCGGATGTGGCTATGACCGGTGAGATTACACTAAGAGGAAGGGTGCTTCCAATCGGTGGATTAAAAGAAAAACTTTTGGCAGCAAAAAATGCCGGGATCCGGATGATTCTGATTCCTAAAGAAAATGAGAGGGATATTGAAGAAATGTCTTCAGAGATCACAAAGGGTCTTAAGATAGTCAGTGTATCTCATATGGATGAAGTGCTTGATTATGCACTTTCTAAAGAACAGGAGGGATAAGATGGTCATTAAAAATGTAAATCTTGAAACAGTATGTGGAATTACAAGTGTTCTGCCAAAGAATACAAAACCGGAGATCGCATTTGCGGGAAAATCAAATGTAGGAAAATCATCGCTGATTAATGCGTTGATGAACCGGAAATCTTATGCAAGAATTTCAGCGACTCCGGGTAAGACACAGACGATTAATTATTATAGTATTAATGATGAAATGTATCTTGTTGACCTTCCGGGTTATGGATACGCAAAAGTGTCTGAACAGGAAAAAATTAAATGGGGACAGTTGATTGAACGTTATCTTCATAGTTCTGCACAATTGAAAGCAGTATTCCTGTTGATTGATATCAGGCATGCACCATCTGAAAATGACAGAATAATGTATCAGTGGATTGTTGAACAGGGATTTCATCCAATCATTATAGCAACGAAACTCGACAAGATTAAAAGAAGTCAGGTGCAGAAGCAGATGAAAGTGCTAAGAGAAGGGCTGAAATTGATTCCAGGGACAACGATCATTCCATTTTCTTCTCAGACTAAGCAAGGAAGAGATGAAATCTGGGATATGGTAGAAAATCAATTTCTCAATCAATAATCACTAGGATATTCCTTTTTACAGATGCTTATGATATAATATACAGAGATGTTGTCTGTCTGTAAGTAAAGTGCCAGATGACAGAAATGATCGAAACAGATCATACAGATATTAAAAAAATGAACTGTATGAAATGTAGCGCAAGGAGTAATGAACTATGAAAAGAGTATTGTTAAAGCTCAGCGGGGAAGCTCTCGCCGGGGAGAAAAAGACAGGATTTGACGAGGCAACATGTATTGGAGTCGCAAAGCAGGTAAAACAGCTTGTTGATGACGGTGTTCAGGTAGCAATTGTAACAGGTGGAGGTAATTTCTGGAGAGGAAGAACCAGCGAGACAATTGACCGTGTAAAGGCAGATCAGATTGGAATGCTTGCAACAGTTATGAACTGTATTTACGTATCTGATATTTTCCGTTTTGCAGGAATGGAGACAGAAGTATTTACCCCGTTCGTATGCGGTGCATTTACTACATTATTTTCAAAAGATAAAGCTGTGGAAGCATTGAATCAGGGAAAGGTTGTTTTCTTTGCAGGAGGAACAGGACACCCGTATTTTTCTACAGATACAGGTGCTGTACTTCGCGCCATTGAGATTGAAGCAGATGCAATGCTTCTGGCAAAGGCAATCGATGGAATCTATGACAGTGATCCAAAGGTAAATCCACAGGCAAAGAAATATAACGAAATTAGTATTCAGGAGATCATCGACAAAAAGCTGATGGCGGTAGATCTGACGGCTTCTATTATGTGCCTTGAGAATAAGATGCCGATGCTTGTATTCGGACTGAATGAGCCGAACAGCATTGTAGAGACAATGAGTGGAACATTTACAGGAACAAAAGTGACGGTATAATAAGGAGGATATAGCAATATGAATGAGAAATTAAAAGTATATGATACAAAGATGCAGAAGACAATGGATAGTCTGGACAGTGAGATGGGAACGATTCGTGCAGGACGTGCCAATCCGAATGTGCTGAACAGAATTATGGTAGATTATTATGGAACACCAACACCAATCCAACAGGTAGCGAACGTATCTGTTCCGGAACCGAGAATGATTCAGATCCAGCCATGGGAGAAGAGCATGCTCAAAGTTATCGAGAAAGCAATCATGGTTTCTGATTTGGGTATCAATCCGACAAATGACGGAACTGCTGTAAGACTGATCTTTCCGGAACTTACAGAAGAACGACGTAAAGAGCTTGTAAAAGATGTTAAGAAAAAAGGCGAGGCGGCGAAAGTTGCAATTCGTAACATCCGTCGTGATGGAAATGATGCATTTAAGAAGCTGAAAGGTTCTGATGTTTCTGAAGACGAAATCAAGAATCTGGAAGATGAACTTCAGAAGATGACGGATAAGTATGTTAAAGAGATTGACAGTGCTGTTGAAGTAAAATCAAAAGAAGTTATGACTGTATAGTCTGGAATGAAAAGAAGAGGGCAGCCCCGGCAGATATGCAGGAGGGGGCTGTCCTCATTTAATGTTGATAAGATTTAATGTTGATAAGAAAAAATTTTCACAGAAGAATGCCGAGGCATTCTTGAATGTTGAAATATATTTGTGTCAGATTTGAAATGTGTGAGATAATTTTAGTCAGCAGGAGGATAATATTATGAATATACCACAGCATGTTGCGATTATTCTAGATGGTAACGGACGCTGGGCAAAGGCAAAAGGAATGCCGCGTAATTATGGGCATGCACAGGGAAGTAAGAATGTAGAGAAGATTTGTGAAGAAGCATGGTGCATGGGAATAAAATATCTGACCGTATATGCTTTTTCTACTGAGAACTGGAATCGTCCAAAAGAAGAAGTAAATGCTCTGATGAAGCTGCTTCGCAATTACATGAAAACCTGTCTTAAGACAGCAGCGAAAAATGATATGAAAGTCCGTGTAATCGGAGATATTACAAAATTGGATGAAGATATTCAGAAGAGAATTCTGGAGCTTGAAGAGGCAACGAAAAATAATGGCGGATTGAATTTTCAAATTGCAATCAATTATGGAAGCCGTGATGAAATCACAAGAGCGGTACGCACGTTGGCTGAAGATGTAAAAGAAGGAAAACTTATGCCGGAAGAAGTGAATGAGGCATGTATAGAAAGGTATCTGGATACACACGATATTCCAGATCCTGACCTTCTGATTCGCACAAGTGGAGAGCAGAGATTGTCCAATTATCTTTTGTGGCAGCTTGCTTATACAGAGTTTTATTTTACCGATGTTCCATGGCCGGATTTTTCCAAGCAGGAATTGGAGAAGGCAATTGAACAGTATAATCGCAGGGACAGACGCTATGGCGGCGTGAAGGAGGAATAAGATGTTTAAGACAAGGCTCATAAGTGGAATTATACTGGTGATTGTGCTGATTGCGACAGTCGGAACTGGAGGAAATGTTCTTTTTGGTCTGCTTGCGGTTGTCAGCCTGATTGGATTGACAGAATTATATAAAGTGATAGAAGTTCAGAATAAACTTTTAGGATTTGCAGGATATCTGGCAACAGTGGCCTATTATGTACTGCTCTATACTGGGAATCTTCAGTATATGACACTTTTTACGATTGTGTTTTTAGTATTAGTTATGGCGGTATATGTATTTACATTTCCAAATTACAGATCTGAACAGGTGATGACTGTATTTTTTGGAGTGTTTTATGTAGCAGTAATGTTGTCCTACATTTATCAGACACGCATGCTGGAAGATGGGGGCATAGTTGTATGGTTGATTTTCTTAAGTTCCTGGGGCTGTGACACTTGTGCATATTGTGCTGGTATGCTTCTTGGAAAGCACAAGATGGCACCAAAACTCAGCCCAAAGAAATCTGTAGAAGGTGGTATTGGTGGCGTACTGGGGGCTGCGCTTTTAGGAGTGTTATTTGCATTAGCTGTGAATCAGTGGGCAGGAGCACAGGCAAGAGTTCTGGAATACGCAATCATTTGCGGAGTCGGTGGAATGATTTCACAGGTTGGAGATCTGGCTGCTTCTGCAATCAAAAGAAATCATGAGATTAAGGATTACGGGAAATTGATCCCGGGACATGGTGGAATTCTGGACCGGTTCGACAGTGTAATATTTACAGCTCCGATTATTTATTATCTGACCATGGCGCTGGCGGGAAATTTGTAACGAGAAATCATATGATATATTAAAAGGTGGTAATATGAAGAAAATAGCAATTCTGGGTTCTACAGGTTCCATTGGAACACAGACACTGGAAGTCGTAAGAGAAAATGGAGATATCGAGGTACTTGGTCTGGCAGCAGGAAGTAATATTTCGCTTCTGGAAGAGCAGATAAGGGAATTTCAGCCAAAACTTGTAGCTGTCTGGGATGAGAAAAAAGCGGCAGAATTAAAAATAAAAGTACAGGATCTGGATGTAAAAATCGTAACTGGTATGGACGGACTGATTGAAGTATCAGTTATGGAAGAAGTGGAGATACTGTTGACAGCTGTTGTTGGTATGATTGGAATCCGCCCGACGGTTGAGGCAATTAAAGCAGGAAAAGATATCGCTCTCGCAAATAAAGAGACATTGGTAACTGCGGGACATATCATTATGCCCCTAGCAAAAGAAATGGGGGTTTCCATTCTTCCGGTGGATAGTGAGCACAGTGCCATTTTCCAGTCACTTCAAGGCAATAAGATGAATTCAATCCATAAGATTTTATTGACAGCTTCGGGTGGACCGTTCCGCGGGAAAAAACAGGAAGACCTTTTGAATATTCAGGTAGAAGATGCGCTAAAGCATCCGAATTGGGCGATGGGACGGAAAATTACGATTGATTCTTCAACTATGGTCAATAAAGGTCTGGAAGTCATTGAAGCAAAATGGCTTTTTGGAGTGGAGGTGGATAAAGTACAAGTCGTTGTACAACCGCAGAGTGTCATTCATTCTATGGTGGAATATGAAGATGGCGCAATTATTGCACAACTTGGTACACCAGATATGAAACTTCCAATTCAATATGCACTTTATTATCCTAAGCGCAGGTATTTGCCGGGAGACAGGCTGGATTTCTGGCGCATGGGAAAACTGGATTTTGAAAAGCCGGATATGGATACATTTTACGGACTGGCACTGGCTTATGAAGCGGGAAGAACAGGTGGATCGCTTCCAACTGTATTCAATGCGGCAAATGAAATGGCAGTCGGACAATTTTTGAACAGGGAGATTAAATATCTGGAGATTATAGAGATTATAGAGGATTGTATGAGAGCACATAAGAATATTGAGAACCCGACACTTGACCAGATTCTGGAGACAGAAGCTGAAACTTACGCACGAATCAAAAGCAGGAGGTAATCGTTAGATTTGGGTATTATATTTGCAATCTTAATTTTTAGTTTTATTGTGTTCTTTCATGAACTTGGACATTTTACACTTGCAAAGTTAAACGGCATTGATGTACAGGAATTTGCTATTGGCATGGGTCCGACATTATTTTCAAAAGAATACAAAGGGACAGTTTACGCTGTACATTTGTTGCCAATCGGTGGATTTTGTGCAATGGGCGAAGACGATGAAGAGACAGAGTCACCTGGAAACTTCAATAAAAAATCTGTATGGGCAAGAATTTCAGTCATTGCAGCGGGACCGATTTTTAACTTTATTATGGCATTTGTTCTCGCTGTAATTTTGACAGCAATGGTCGGATATGATAAACCAGTTATCTCGAGTGTAGAAGAAGGATATTCTGCGGCAGAGGCCGGCATACAAGAGGGAGACACCATTGTTCGGATGGGTGGAAAGAAAATTAATATTTTCCGTGAGATTACTTATTATAATCAATTCCATCAAGGAGAGACTGTGAAAGTAACGTATCTCCATGACGGAGAAAAACATACAGCGACATTAGTACCGAAGATGGATGACGAACTTGGATATTATCGTATCGGAATCAGTGGAGGTGGAAATACAAAAGCAAATGCATGGACATCTGTTCAATATGGTGTGTACGAAGTTAAATTCTGGGTATGTACTACATTTGAAAGTCTAAAACAACTGGTGACAGGAAACGTAGGCGTCAAACAATTATCCGGTCCAGTAGGAATCGTAAATATGGTAGATACAACTTATAATGAAAGCAAGTCATATGGTGTATTTATTGTAATTGCACAATTCCTTAATATTGGAATTCTGCTATCGGCAAACTTAGGGGTCATGAATTTATTACCATTACCGGCATTGGACGGAGGACGACTTGTATTTTTACTCATAGAGGCAATCCGTAGAAAACGGATTCCACCGGAGAAAGAAGGTTACGTGCATCTGGCAGGCATGGCACTTCTAATGATTTTGATGGTAGTAGTGATGTATAACGATATTGCCAGAATTTTCTTTTAATTGTAGTTGGGGACGGGGTTTTTTCTGAAAAACCCCCGTCCCCAACTGAAAAGTAACTTGTCCCAAATTGAAATTGTGTATGAGGTGTTGAATTGGAGTATACAAAAGCGACAATTGATGATATGGAAGAATTCTATGATCTTGTTCAAAATACGATTCAAGAAGTTTATCCAAAGTACTATCCGGAGGAAGTGGTAAGGTTCTTTAGCCAGCAGCATTGCTGGGAGAATTTGGAACGTGATCTTGAAGAGGAACGCATTTATATCCTTCAGGATGGGGAGTGTGTGATTGGTGCCGGCAGTTTTGAGGGCAACCATATTACTCGGGTCTTTGTGAGAAAAGATTATCAGAGACATGGCGTTGGCAGTCTGATCATGCAGCGGTTGGAAGATGTGATTGCCAGAGAATATGAGTCGGTACGTCTGGAGGCTACGTTGCCTGCAGTAATTATGTTTGAAAAGAGAGGGTACCGTACAATTCGCCATGAAAAGTGGACTGTGAGAAATGGGGCAGTGCTTGTGTATCCTGTGATGGAGAAAATATTGCGTAGATAAGAGGACATAAGGGAAAATGAAGACGATTACGATAGAAGATGTAGAGAAGAAAGATATAAATCAGGTCACAATTTTGGATATCCGTCCGGAGGATGCTTACTGTAGAGGAACCGTTGAAGGTGCAATCAATATTCCGATGCAGGAAGTGGACAATCGAAGGGATGAGATTCCGAGAGATAAACCAGTATATGTACTTTGCCACACCGGGGAGTGGAGTGCTTATACAGTAAATATGCTGGAAGAAGCAGGATATGAAGCGTACAATATTGAAGGTGGATATCGTTCTTTTCTACGTATGATGCTTGGACGTTTTGTGGAAAATGAGACAGTCATGGCTGAAAAACAGAAGGATATTGAAAAAAGTATTATTAAAAAGTTCCGTAAATCTGTCTGGTGCAAATTTACGAAGGCAATTCGGGAGTATGAACTTGTAAAAGACGGAGATAAGATTGCTGTCTGTATTTCTGGTGGAAAGGATTCTATGCTTATGGCGAAACTTTTTCAAGAGCTTAGAAAGCATGGAAAAGCAAATTTTGAGCTAGTCTTTCTTGTAATGAATCCAGGATATAATGCAGATAACTGGAAGATTATTCAGGATAATGCAAAGGTCCTTGGAATTCCGTTAACAGTATTTGAAAGCAATATTTTTGATACTGTAGCAGACATTGACAAAAATCCATGTTATCTCTGTGCAAGAATGCGCAGAGGTTATCTTTATTCACATGCGAAGGAGCTTGGATGTAATAAGATTGCATTAGGACACCATTATGATGATGTGATTGAGACGATTCTGATGGGAATGCTATACAGTGGAAAGATTGAGACAATGATGCCTAAACTTCATAGTACGAACTTTGAAGGTATGGAGTTGATCCGACCAATGTATCTGATTAAAGAGGCGGATATTATTGGATGGCGAGATTATAATCAATTAAATTTTATCCAGTGTGCATGCAGGTTTACAGAAAATTGTGCAACCTGTGGCGGAGGACGTGGTTCCAAACGTGATGAAATGAAAGAACTAATCGCGCAGTTCAGAGAAGAAAGCAATCTGATTGAAAAGAATATTTTCCGAAGTGTTCATAATGTAAATTTAAGAACAATCATTGGATATCACAAAGATGATGATATTTACAATTTCCTTGATGACTACGATGAACGTGGAAAAAAGAAACATGAAAAAATGTAATTATTCTGTCAGTTTGAGGGTTTTATGTGATACAGGAAAACATACCTGTATCACACAAAAATTTAGATATTCAAGAATGCCTCGGCATTCTTGCTGCGAGGTGCGCGTCATGCAATTGCATGACATACTTCTACTGCGCACCTCCGCAATCCTAAGTTATTTCAATATATTTTATTCTTTGGTGATGTATTTAGCCATCTTAGCTAATTTAATTCTGCAATTCTAGATACTCCAACATATATTTCTGAGATTTTATACCATGTTTTATAATCAACAATTCCGGTCACTGGAAGACCGAAGATTAACTGAAATTTTCGTACAGCAGCTTCAGTGGCAGGACCGAAGATTCCATCTGCATCAATCTTAGGAATTGCTGGATAGGCATCAGATATAACAAGGAGTTGCTCCTGCATCTGGCGTACCTTGTCACCGGTGGAACCGATACTTAAGTCATAACCCGGCCAGGACGATGGAATGCCGGAAATTGCACTGGCAGTGTTAATATACATGTCATCACCGTAGTAGTAACGTAGAATTTGGATGGGAGTATAGCCTTGATCACCTAAGGTCTTTGAGCCCCACTGTGTCATCCAATTTGGACATTGAACCTGTCTTCCATCGCAATACTGTGTAAGTATCGGCTGTCTTACATTTGGTCTTGCAAGATAGTCGGCAAATAATTCATCTACGATGATTGAAATAGAATCGTAAATATTCCGTTCAGGAATCCATTTGTGGTCAAATGCAGTGGAAGATGTAATAGTAAAATCATAGCCCTGGTTCCGGTACCATTCTGTATAGACCCGATTTAATGTAAAGGACATAATTGCCAGTACATTTGCGCGAATCGTATTGGTGGGCCAGGTTGCATAGATTTCACTGGATGCCACATTTTTGATGTAATCTTTGTAACGGACATAATAATTTTTAGCGGTGGAGTCTCTCGGACTTCCGTCATGAACAACGATGTATTCGGGAATAACGACCCGGCTTAAGACAATTTCACCGCTTTCGGTTAATGGTTTGATTTCTTCCTCTGGTATTTTCGCCGGGTAATTTCCATATAATGTATGTGCAGGTATCACATAAATAGAATTTTGATTTGTGTCAGGAATGAGCGGACGCATGGAAATATTCTGGATAGCTGTGACTGTGGATAGAATCTCAGCACCTGCAATCTGGATAGATTCATAGCCTGCTGCTTCCACAGAAATTGTATATTCAGAATAGGGCTGCAATTCGTTTGTTTCATCTAAGCTGTATTCAATTGGAGGTGCAGGAAGATTAATGGTGTCGGTCTGACCGGAAGAATCTGTAGTCAACTCTTCCAATGTCTCATCAGGGACTCCAGTGTATGAAATCGAAATACGTGCATTTTCAATAGGATGTGCATGAATCCTGGAAGTCAGATTTATTTTCAACTGCCCCCAATCCGGCGTGTCGGTTATATGAAAAATGCTCATAATAAAAAATACCTCATAGAAACTAGATTACTTTTATTGTATGATAGAGAAAGAAAATGTGTGAGATGTGAAGAAAGGATTATAGATGGAAAAAAAGAAGAAAAGAAGACGCCATAGAGGTTTGGGATTCCTGATTTTAGTAATGGGAGTTTTGATTGTCTGTGGAGTATATCAATACAGGGAATATGGCAATATAAAAGATGTCATGCTGAAATTAATTGGTCAGGATCCGGTGATATATCAGCATGTTTCAGAAGAAATCGGAGAAATGGACGGTAAATTTTATTATCAGCAACTAAGTGAAGAAGAGCAGACAGTGTATCAGGAGCTTTTGCAGGGGCTTTTGGAACATGTAGAGCAAATTCATGTGCACAGCCATAAGCCGGAACGTGTTAATGAACTTCTTGTTTATGTGTTGAATGATTATCCAGAGATTTTCTGGAGCGATGGGACAGCTTCTTCCACAGCCTATTCTGGACTTCAGAATTATACGTCTGTGATGCCGGGATATTTGTATACGAAAGAAGAATGTGAGAAAAAGAAGACACAGATTGACATGGAGGTGTCAGAGTGTCTGTCCGGTATCAGTGAAAATGCTTCGGATTATGAGAAGATTCTTTATGATTATGAGTATATTGTGAATCAGGTGGATTATGATGATGCAGCAGAAGATAACCAAAATATTTGCAGTGTATTTATTGGAAAAAAGTCAGTGTGTGCCGGTTATTCTAAAGCAATGCAGTATCTCATGGAGAAGCAGGGGCTGTTCTGCACTTATGTTACTGGGGAGGTGACAGAATCTTTCAGTGATGGTCATAAGATCCCTCATGCATGGAATTTGGTGAAATGTGACGGCGATTATTATTATGTGGATGTGACGTGGGGAGATCCAATTTTCCAGGAGTCGGAAGAGGAGGCTGAAAATGTAATGGATGACGAAATTCGTGACAATATCAGCTACGATTATATGCTTTGTGATGATGATGAGTTGTTTCGGACTCATACGCCGGATTTGGAAGTAGAACTTCCAGATTGTACGAAGATGGATTTGAATTATTATGTAGTTAATGGAATGTATTATACAGAATATGATGGTCAGACGGCGCTTAAAGCAATGAACCAGGTGATTTCGGAGAGAAAGACGAAAGTTGTACTGAAATATTCCGATGAATCAGTTTATAAAACTGCAAAAGAAGACATTTTAAATAACGAGGTGAAGCGTGCTGCACAGAATCTGGCGCAGTGGTATCATTTGACAGAGGTCTCCTACAGTTACATAGATGACAAAAAAATGAATAAAATTACAATTTTCTGGAAATATTCTTAAAAAAAGAATTGAAATATATCCCATCCTAAATGCTAAAAATATCAACCGGATTTTAAACGAAAAAGTATGGATAAAACCAATATAACAGGCATATTGACGAAAAAAACAATTTTTTAACGTAAAATAAAAACTATTAAAATTAGCGACTATTTTAATGGTTTTTGTCGAAAGTAGATAAAAAACTGTTAAAAAATACTTTTTTTGGGTTGAAAAAGGATAATAAGTATAGTATACTTTTAACAATTTGGGAAGCTTTAGAGCAGACTAGAAGTAACAGAAAGGATAAGGGTGAATATATGAAAGCATTTCTAATTCTAGAAGACGGGACAGTCTTTGAGGGAAAAAGTATCGGGACGACGAGGGATATGATCAGTGAGATTGTTTTTAATACGTCAATGACCGGATATCTGGAGGTGCTGACAGACCCTTCATATGCCGGACAGGCCGTTGTGATGACTTATCCACTGATAGGAAACTATGGAATCACACCAGATATGGAGTCAAAGAAAGCATGGCCGGACGGATATATTGTAAGAGAATTATCCAGAATGCCAAGTAATTTCAGATGCAACGGTACAATTCAGGATTTCCTTGCTGCACAGGACATTCCAGGAATTGAAGGCGTGGATACAAGAGCATTGACGAAGATTCTCAGGGAAAAGGGAACCATGAATGGTATGATTACTACAAATGAGAATTATAATTTAGATGAAATCATTCCAAAACTTAAGGCGTACACCGTTGGAGATGTTGTATCAAAGGTGACCTGCGACGAGAAACATGTTTTTCCAGGAGAAAAATTTAAAGTGGCACTTATGGATTTTGGGGCAAAGAATAATATTTCAAAATCTTTAATTCAAAGAGGCTGTGAAGTGACTGTCTATCCGGCAGACACAAAAGCAGAAGAAATCATAAAATCTAATCCGGACGGAATCATGTTATCCAATGGTCCTGGAGATCCGGAAACTTGTGTTTCTATTATAGAAGAGATCCGAAAATTATCAGAGACAGACATTCCAATATTTGCAATTTGTCTGGGACATCAGTTGATGGCTCTTGCATATGGTGCAAAGACATATAAATTAAAATATGGTCACAGAGGTGGCAATCACCCTGTAAAAGATCTGTCTACGGGACGCGTTTACATTTCCTCGCAGAATCACGGATATGCGGTTGATTATAATACTATGGATAAGAATGTTGCAGAAGAAGCATTTATCAATGTCAATGATGGAACAAACGAAGGATTAAATTACATAGGCAAGAAGATATACACTGTACAGTTCCACCCGGAAGCATGCCCGGGGCCACAGGATTCTACATTCCTGTTTGACAGATTTATTGAGATGATGAAGGGGGACAAATAAGATGCCAAGAAATAAAGAAATTAAGAAAGTACTTGTAATTGGATCTGGCCCTATCGTCATTGGTCAGGCAGCAGAGTTTGACTATGCGGGTACACAGGCATGTCGTTCATTGAAAGAAGAAGGACTGGAAGTTGTGCTGTTGAATTCAAATCCTGCGACTATTATGACGGACAAGGATATTGCTGATAAAGTATACATAGAGCCATTGACGGTAGAAGTTGTTGAACAGCTTATTATGAAAGAGAAGCCAGACAGTGTCCTGCCGACTCTGGGAGGACAGGCAGCGCTGAATCTTGCTATGGAATTGGAAGAACGGGGGTTTTTCAAAGAACATAATGTCCGCTTGATCGGAACAACAGCTCAGACAATTAAGAAGGCAGAGGATCGTCTGGAATTTAAATCAACAATGGAAAAAATTGGCGAACCATGTGCAGCATCACTTGTAGTTGAGAGCGTAGAGGACGGAATCGAATTTGCAGAAAAGATTGGATATCCGGTCGTTCTTCGTCCGGCATACACTCTTGGCGGAAGCGGTGGTGGAATTGCACATGACAGACGTCAGCTTGTAGAGATTCTTGAAAATGGACTTCGTCTTTCCCGTGTGGGTCAGGTACTTGTTGAACGTTGTATCGCAGGATGGAAAGAGATTGAATATGAGGTAATGCGTGATGCAGCAGGAAATTGTATCACGGTTTGTAATATGGAAAATATTGATCCGGTTGGTGTACATACCGGAGACAGTATTGTTGTAGCACCGTCTCAGACGCTGGGCGATAAAGAATATCAGATGCTCCGTACATCAGCCCTCAATATCATTAGTGAGCTTAATATTACAGGAGGCTGCAACGTACAGTATGCCCTGAATCCGGAATCATTTGAATATTGTGTTATTGAAGTAAATCCACGTGTCAGCCGTTCTTCTGCGCTTGCATCGAAAGCTACGGGTTATCCAATCGCAAAGGTAGCAGCAAAGATTGCGCTTGGATATACACTTGACGAGATTAAAAATGCAGTTACAAAGAAGACATATGCAAGTTTTGAACCGATGCTTGATTATTGTGTTGTTAAGATTCCGAGACTTCCATTTGATAAATTTATCAGTGCAAAACGTACACTGACTACACAGATGAAGGCGACCGGAGAGGTCATGAGTATTTGTGATAATTTTGAGGGAGCGCTTATGAAAGCAATCCGATCTCTGGAACAGCATGTGGACAGTCTTATGTCCTATGATTTCAGTCATCTTTCCAGAGAAGAACTGATGAACGCATTGGACGTAGTAGACGATCAGAGAATCTGGAAGATTGCAGAGGCAGTTAGAAGAGGAATTCCTTATACAGAAATACATAAGATTACAAAGATTGATATTTGGTTTATCGATAAGATTGCAAACCTGGTAGAGATGGAGCAGTCTCTGCGTGCATGCGCGCCAAGAGTAGCGTCCGGACGTGGCGGAATTGGAAAGGAATTATTAAAAGAAGCAAAACGCCTGGAGTTCCCGGACGAGGTTATCGCAAGACTGACAGGTCTTACAGAAAGACAGGTGCATGATCTTAGAATGGTATACGGTATTACCGCATCTTACAAAATGGTAGATACCTGTGCCGCTGAGTTTGCGGCAGAAACACCGTATTATTACTCTGTATTTGGAAGAGAAAATGAAGTAGAAGAGACTTCCGGTAAGAAAAAGGTTCTTGTCCTTGGTTCTGGTCCAATCCGTATCGGACAGGGAATCGAGTTCGATTTCTGTTCCGTACACTGTACATGGGCATTTGCAAAAGAGGGATACGAGACAATTATCATCAATAATAACCCGGAGACAGTCAGCACGGACTTCGATATTGCCGATAAGCTTTATTTCGAGCCGCTGACACCGGAAGATGTAGAGAGCATTGTAGACCTGGAGAAGCCGGACGGAGCAGTTGTTCAGTTCGGTGGTCAGACAGCAATTAAATTGACAGAAGCATTGATGAAAATGGGAGTGCCAATTCTTGGTACAAAGGCAGAAGATGTAGATGCAGCCGAAGACCGCGAATTATTTGATGAAATTCTGGAAAAATGCCAGATTCCAAGACCGACTGGTGGAACTGTATTTACAGCTGAGGAGGCAAAGACTGTTGCGAACAGACTCGGCTATCCGGTACTGGTAAGACCGTCCTATGTGCTTGGCGGACAAGGTATGCAGATTGCTATTAACGATAATGATATCGAGGAATTTATCGGAATCATCAATCAGATTGCGCAGGATCACCCGATTCTTGTAGACAAATATTTACAAGGAAAAGAGATTGAGGTTGATGCCGTATGTGACGGAGAAGATATCCTGATTCCAGGTATCATGGAGCATATTGAGCGTGCGGGTATCCATTCCGGAGATAGTATCTCTGTATATCCTGCAAAGAGTATTTCTGATAAGACAAAACGTACTATTGAAGAATATACAAGACGACTTGCAAAATCCCTGCACGTCATCGGACTGATTAATATTCAGTTCATTGTGTGTGGTGAAGAGGTTTATGTTATCGAGGTAAACCCAAGATCCAGCCGTACGGTACCATATATTAGTAAAGTAACTGGAATTCCAATTGTTCCACTGGCAACAAAAGTGATTATCGGTCACAAGATCAAAGAACTTGGATACACACCGGGACTTCAGCCGGAGGCAGATTACTATGCAGTTAAAATGCCGGTATTCTCTTTTGAGAAGATCCGTGATGCAGATATCAGCCTTGGACCAGAAATGAAGTCCACAGGAGAGTGCCTTGGAATTGCCAAGACATTTGACGAGGCGCTATATAAAGCATTCTTAGGTGCAGGAATCAAACTTCCGAAATTTAGCAATATGATTATGACTGTCCGTGATGAGGATAAGGATGAGGCTGTAGAAATCGGTAAACGTTTTGAAAAGATCGGATACAAGATTTTTGCGACAAAAGGAACAGCAGAAGCACTTACAGAAGCAGGTGTGAAAGCAATTGCAGTCAACAAGATTGAACAGAGCACACCGAACCTCATGGATCTGATCCTTGGACATAAGATAGATCTTGTTATTGATACTCCGCCACAGGGAGCAGAACACTCCAAAGACGGTTTCGTAATTCGAAGAAGTGCAATTGAGACGGGTGTCAATGTCCTGACAGCTATCGATACAGCAAAAGCACTGATCACCAGTCTGGAGAATACAGATATTCAGAAACTGACATTGGTGGACATTGCAAAGATTCAGGCAGTATAGGCATTCTTGAAAGTAGAAAATATCATGAGATGAGGGTGGTATTGAAAAAGACAGCCATGGCGCACAAAATGTGTCGTGGCTGTCTTTTTATATCAGCTGGAAGATGACTCCCACCTATAGGTGGTGAGAAACAAGCTGGTATCAGTGGTGGGAGTCAATCCCCCAGCTGATATAGCCTCCGGCAGGATTGCAGAGGTGCGCAGTAGAAGTATGTCATGCAATTGCATGACGCGCACCTCGCAGCAAGAATGCCGAGGCATTCTTGAAAGTGAAAACAATCTCTGAGAATGTAAGATAATTAAAGAGTGCGGTCAGTTTAGCGGTGTGTTATAATTGGAATCAGAAAATCAGTTGTTTTAGAACATAATTGATAATATTATATAATGACTGGAAGAGGTACATGACATGGAAAAAAGAATTAGCGGAACAACGACATTATTAGCACTGATTGGTTCTCCGGTGGGACATTCCGGTTCTCCGGCAATGCACAATTACAGCTTTGAAAAATTAGGACTTGACTATGCCTACATGGCATTTGAGATAAAAGAAGACCAGGTAGGAGAATTTCTGGATGCGGCGAGACTTCTTAAAATCCGCGGTTTTAATGTGACGATGCCATGTAAGATGGAAGTTGCAAGACAGGTCGATGAGTTGTCTCCGGCAGCGCAGATCATGGGCGCTTCCAATACGGTAGTGAATGAAAATGGAAAACTAATTGGGCACAATACAGACGGAGTCGGATTTGTGAAAAATCTTGCAGAACACGGCGTCTCTGTAAAAGATAAGACAATTACACTTATGGGCGGTGGTGGAGCCGGAACTGCAATTTTTGTACAGCTTGCACTGGACGGAGCTTCCGAGATTCATGTGTTTAACCGAAAGGGAGCAAACTTCGAAAAGCTTGAGAAGATTGCGAAGAAAATATTAGAATTTGCACCAGAGTGCAAGATACAGGTCTGTGATATGGCAGATAAAAAAGCATTGTATAAGAGTATTGGAGAGAGTGATATTCTTGTAAATGCAACAAATGTGGGCATGAAACCGAATGAGAAAGGGACGATGATCCAGGACACTTCTGTATATAGGGAAGATTTGGTCGTTGCGGAGATTATTTATAATCCGAAGGAGACACGTATGATGCGCGAGGCGAAAGAAGCCGGTGTGAAATGTGTGGTCGGTGGAAAAGGTATGCTCCTGTGGCAAGGGGCAGAGGCGTTTCATTTGTTTACAGGCCAGGAAATGCCGGTGGAAGACGTGAAAGCAAAATTCTTTGCGGAGTAGAGAATAAAAGAAAGATTTATATCAGCTGGGAGATTCGGACTTAACACGGAACCTTAAATTTTTGTAAGATTTGAGGAGAACTATACACAAATCGAAAAAAATCAGTTACACTATTGCCAAACGGGTGACTTAGGAGGATGTATGTATAGAATCTTAATTATAGAAGACGACCGGACGATTGCAAATGTGCTGGCGGAGCATTTAAGAACATGGGATTATGAGGTGCATTGTGTGACGAATTTTAAGAATGTGATGGAAGATTTCCGGGAGTATGAGCCGCAGCTTGTGCTCCTGGATATTGTATTGCCATTGTTTAATGGGTTCCATTGGTGCCAGGAGATCCGCAAGATTTCAAAAGTACCGATTATCTTCTTATCATCGGCAAATGATAATATGAATATTGTTATGGCCATGAATATGGGTGGAGATGAATTTGTGGAGAAACCATTTGACCTTAGCGTAGTGACGGCGAAGGTGCAGGCGGTGCTTCGGCGAGCTTATGCATTCCGTGGGACGATGGACGTACTTGAGCATGCAGGAGTGATGCTAAATGTTAATGATGCGACAGTGACCTGTGGGAGTCAGTCGGTGGAGCTTACGAAAAATGAATTCCGGATTCTGAAGCTTCTGATGGAGAATTCAGGACGGATTGTTTCAAGGGAAAATCTGATTACGAGGTTGTGGGAGAGTGATGAGTTCATTGACGATAATACATTGACAGTGAATGTGGCGAGGCTTAGAAAGAAATTGGAAGAAATCGGAGCAGAAAATTGGATTCAGACGAAGAAAGGAATTGGGTATATTGTGGAATGATAAAGCTGCTGGGGAGTTTTTTGAAAGAAAAAAGAGGCGATATCTGCCTGTATATTGGATTCATTGGTGTGTTTTATGTCATTTTCAGCCTGAGCAACTTGCCAGTTGATGCGGTGAACTATGCATTTTTTCTTTCCGCAATCTGGCTGCTTGGATATGGAATTTTCAAATTTAACCAATATTATAAGAAGGGTGTGGCAGTCATTGAGGCAAAGCAGCGTTTGGAAGAGGTGACGGAAAATCTTCCGGCGACAAGGTCATATATCGAGTTAGAGTATCAGGCAATTATTCAAAATATGTATAAGAAAATGTCTGATCTGCAATCAGCGGAGCGGATTGGGCGCCAGGAAATGAAAGATTATTACAGTATGTGGGCGCATCAGATCAAGACACCGATTGCTGCCATGAAAGTGCTAGCGCAGGCAGCCAGCGACACGGAAGATGCCAGAACTTATGAGCTTTTGCAGGATATGCAGACAGAACTTTTTAAGACAGAACAGTATGTGGAAATGGTTCTGACTTATGTGCGTATGGAGGACATGTCGGGAGATCTTATGCTGAAGGAATATGCTTTGGACAATCTGATAAAGCAGGCACTTAAGAAGTATTCCCGTATGTTTGCCATGCAGAAATTGGCATTACATTATGAAGCACTTCGGGTAACCGTTACGACAGATGAAAAATGGCTCGTTTTTGTACTGGAGCAGATTTTGTCCAATGCATTGAAATACACAGTCGAAGGAAGCATTTCTATTTATATGGAAGATGATTGGCTTGTAATTGAGGACACAGGCATCGGTATATGCTCAGAAGACTTGCCGCGTATTTGCGAAAAGGGATTCACCGGGTATAATGGAAGAAGTGATAAGAAATCTACAGGCATCGGTCTTTACTTATGTAAGCAGATTATAGAGAAGCTCCGTTGCCAGATCCGAGTAGAATCTAAGTTGGGAAAAGGAACACGGGTGTTATTGTATCTGATGAAAGAAAATTTACAGGTAGAGTAAATAGTGACAAGATTGTAAGATTAGCAGGGGGAAATGTAACCAAAATCAATGGAAATGCATTTCTCCTTTTTTTATAATTGATTGTGTAAAGAAGTTAAAAAAATCGTGTGAAAGACATGTCCGCAGGATTTTGAAAGCAGTTTTTATACAATGAAAAAGAAGGAGAAATTGATATGGCGTTATTGGAAGTGAAAAATGTAAAGAAAATATATACGACTCGTTTTGGGGGCAATAAAGTAGAGGCACTTCGTGATGTGAATTTTTCAGTAGAGCCGGGAGAATATGTGGCAATCATGGGAGAGTCTGGTTCTGGTAAAAGTACCCTGTTAAATATTCTGGCACAGCTTGACTGCCCGACAAGTGGCAAGGTCATTTTAAAGGGAAGAGATTTAAGTACGATTAAGGAAAAGGAAATGTCTGCATTTCGTCGTCAGAATCTTGGATTTGTATTTCAGGATTTTCATTTGTTAGATACATTTACACTGAAAGATAACATTTTTCTGCCACTGGTTCTGTCCGGAAGAAGATATGAAGAAATGGAACAGCGCCTTGCGCCGATCGCGAGGCATCTTGGTATTGAAAAAATTCTGGAAAAGTACCCGTACGAAGTGTCTGGTGGACAGAAGCAACGTGTGGCAGTGGCAAGAGCGCTGATTATCAAGCCGCAGATCGTTCTGGCAGATGAGCCGACCGGAGCACTGGATTCCAAGGCAGCGCAGGAACTTCTTCGCTTGTTTTCTTCTGTGAACCATGATGGACAGACAATTCTCATGGTCACTCACAGTGTGAAAGCTGCCAGTAGTGCAAATCGCGTGATGTTCATTAAAGATGGTGAGGTATTCCATCAGTTGTACCGTGGCAATCTGACTGATGAACAGATGTATCAGAAAATTTCCGACACACTGACTGTTCTCGAAACAGGAGGTGAGCGCGTTGAGTAGCAAAATCTATGGAAAACTTGCAATCACCAATCTGAAAAACAATCGTAAGACGTATGTTCCATACATTTTAATGGCAGTACTTTCTGTTATGATGTACTACATTGTTGGTGGTATGGCACAGGGAAATAACGGGCTAAGTAAAAATGTGAAATTGATTATGGGCTATATGAATGGACTGCTGATGATCTTTTCTGTAATTTTTCTATTCTATACGAACAGTTTCCTGATTAAGCGAAGAAAGCGGGAAATCGGGATTTACAATATTCTTGGTATGGGAAAAGGACATATTGCAAAAATGCTTGCGATTGAGGCGGTGATTACTGCATTTATCAGTATTTTCGGTGGTATACTCTTAGGTATTGTATTTGGAAAGCTGATGTATCTTGTACTTGGAAAACTTTTACATTATGATATCAGTGTGAAAGTTACGGTAGAGATTCCGGTGCTGGAGAAGACCTTTGTATTTTTTATGGCAATTTTCGTACTGATTCTTCTTTATAATTTGCTTCAGATCCGCATAGTCAGTCCGGTAGAGCTTCTGCATGGGAGCAATCAAGGAGAGCGTGAGCCAAAGACAAAGTGGCTTCTGGCGATTGTGGGAGCGATTTTGCTTGGAACCGGATATTACATTGCACAAACGACCGGAAATCCACTGGATGCGATGACAAAATTTTTCTTCGCAGTTGTCTGCGTTGTGCTCGGAACTTATGGTCTGTTTATTGCAGGAAGTATCGCAGTCCTGAAAATGTTAAAGAAAAACAAAAAATATTATTACCAGGCAAAACATTTTACGGCAGTATCCGGCATGGTTTACCGCATGAAACAAAACGCAGTGGGGCTCGCAAACATTTGCATCTTAAGTACGATGGTACTGATTATGGTATCCACTACCGTTTGCCTTTATGTGGGTATGAATGACATTATCAGCGTCAGATATCCACGAGAGTGCGAGGTGAGCATTTACAGAACAAATGCACAGACAGAAGAAAAAGTGCATACAATCATTGAGGAAATTATAAGAAAAAATAATACGAAGGCGGAAAATGAACGTATTTATCATTTGGGAGAACTGACCGGTTATCTGGATGGAAATAAGATGATTCTGGATCCTGATAAATATTATTCAGACAAAACGTCCAGTTCAGTTGTGCTGATTCCACTTGCAGACTATAACCGTCTGGAAGAAAAAAATGAGACATTAAATGATGGAGAAGTACTTCTTTTTTCTACTCAGACAAAAAGTTACGGACAGAATGAAATTTATTTAGATGATACAAAATTTAATATAAAAAAAGAATTGGACAAATCTCAATTAGACGAGAAAAATAACGATAAAGATATTCCAATTACTTACATGATTATGAAAGACGAAGAACAGATTCTGAATATTTTAAAACAGACTTATGAAAAAAGTACACAGAATGATGAAACAAAAGCAAGCCTGATGGCAATGACTTATTATGAGGCTTTCGATATGAAAGGTTCCAGCGAATTAAAAAAGAACGTAGAACAACAGATCAGAACAGCACTGAGTGAGCAAGTTCCAGAAACTTTCTGCTCCTGTAGCGGAAGACAAATTAACAAAGACTCCTTTTACGAATTGTATGGCAGCCTCTTCTTCATGGGCATGTATCTCGGCTTCATGTTCCTCATGGTAACAGTACTCATTATTTACTACAAACAGATTTCCGAAGGTTACGACGACAAAGACCGTTACAAGCTTATGCAGCAAGTTGGCATGGATAAACAAGAAGTAAAAAAATCCATTCGAAGCCAGGTGCTAATGATCTTCTTCCTGCCGCTTATTATGGCAATCATTCATGTGGCAGCAGCCTTCAAAGTCATTACAAAACTACTGGCAATGTTTTCCATGACAAACATCACATTATTTATTGAATGTACAATAGCAACAATTATAGTCTTTGCAGTGATTTATTCTATTGTATTTATGGTGACAGAACGCGAATATTATAGAATAGTAAAATAGTTTAGAAAAAGAAACAATTCAAAAAGGGACAGGTTAAAGTTCAATTGGGGACGGGGTTTTTTCAAAAAAACCCCGTCCCCAATTGAATTGTATTAGAATTGTTCCAACAATTTTAATAGATGTGTATTATCTTCTGGATTCATTATGCAGAACCGGATATATTCGCCATCTAAACTTTTGAATGATGAGCAGTCACGGATCATCATTCTTTCTTTTATGGCTGCCTCGAAAATATCAAATGAAGTTAAGCTTTCTTTTAAGATGCGTACAAGTATGAAGTTGGCATAAGGCTTGTATGCTTTGAAAGCCGGCATGTTTTGTATAGCCATGTACATGCGGTCGCGTTCGGAGCAGATAAGCTGTCTTGTTGTTTGTTGGTAGGTGTTGTCTTTGAACATGCGCTCACCGGCATAGGCTGCGACGCTGTTTAAGCTCCACGGGTTCTGGTGAATAAGCAGTGCTTCTAAAAATTCATGATTGCTTGTGATACCGTAGCCGAAGCGTAGTCCCGGTGCTGCGTAGAATTTGGATACACCGCGGATGACCATTACATTATCGAATTCATCAGTCAGTGGAATGGCAGTAATTTCGGCTACGTCCGGAGCAAATTCTACATAAGTTTCGTCTATCATGACGAAGATATTACGTTCTTTACAGAAGGTTAAAATCTGTTTCATATCGTGATTTTTAATCGCTGATGATGTCGGGTTATTCGGATTGCACAGAATCAGCAGGTCGACATCATCTGCCATAGAGGCAAAGAAGTCTTGCATATCTAACTGGAAATTTAAATCTTCTTTCAGGTTATATTCAGTGATCGTTCCACCGGTGAGGGCAAGCTCGCGTTCATACTCAGAATAAGTTGGTCCTACAACAAGTGCTTTTTTTGCCTGTCTCTGACTGATGAGCAGAGAAATTAATTCTGTTGATCCATTTCCTACAACAATATGTTTAGGGGAAATGTGACAGTATTCTCCGATAGTTTTCTTAAGTGAAGTGTAGTTCCGGTCCGGGTAGGAGGAAATAATATCCAGATGCCCTGCCAGATCATTTTTTACAGATTCGGACAGTCCAAGAGGGTTCACGTTGGCACCGAATTTAATGATGCCTGGAATTTCGGATGCCGGAATGTGGTAATATGCAGCGATTTTTTCCAGATCACTGCCGTGAAATTCAGGTCTTTGATTCTTTTTATCCATAAATACTCTAAATACTCCTTTCATGGTATTGCCATTCAGGACAAAACAATGCTATAATTCATTATAGTATGTTTTCAGAAAAATGCAACGAAAGAAGCAGGTGTAGGACTTGAAAAACAAAATCCAGAAATTTTCGAAAGGGAACTTCCGGACCGGTCGTCCAGAAGTTATATTTGAAGAAACGAATCTGGTTCTGATAATCGGTGAAGGGGAAGTATACCGGGGGAGTTTCATAATTAAAAGTGAGAATGAACATGTGATACGGGGCTTAGTTTACCCGTCTTCTTTTCGTGTTAAGCTCAAGGATTCCGGATTTGAAGGAAATCCGGCAAGAGTGGAATTCACATATGACGGGCGTGGTTTAAAACCAGGACACGTAGAAGAAGGTAAATTCACAGTTGTATGTACCGGTGGAGAATATGAACTGTCATTTACGGCAATCATAGAGAAACCTTACGTGATGACCACCTATGGCAAGGTACAGAGTACAGATGATTTCAGAAAGCTGGCAGTAAAAGATTATTCTGAGGCGGCAAGACTATTCCGCTCCAGAGATTTTTATGCCATTTTAAAATATGAGAATGAACGTATCTTTTATCTCTATGATAATATGCGCAAATGGTCACTGGAAGAGCAGGCAATGGAAGAATTTCTTGTAGGAATTAAGCAGAAGGAATGTATTTTCCTGACACTTCCTGGAGAAGGAATGCTCTTTGAGGATATTTTGGAGTCTACAAAAGGTGTTGTGACTCTGATGAAAAATACATGGGGTTATGTGCCAATCCACATTGAGACGGAGGGACGTTTCTTAAAGGTGTCCAGACAGGAGATTTCTACAGAAGACTTTGTAGGTAACAACTATGAAGTTGAATACTTTGTACGCCCGGAATTCCTTCATGTAGGGCGTAATTACGGCGTAATCCGTTTCCAGACTCCATATGAGACGTTGAGCTATGAAGTAGAAGTGCTGCAGAATCAGGAATATGATGAGAATCACCATGTGCCGGAGCTTTTGATTGCTCAGATATTGAAAGAATATATCGGATTTGTGGCCGGCCGGATTGACTTGAAGACATGGGTGGACAGCGCAGTGGAAAAAATGACTGCGGTTCGAAGAATTGAGACGCAGAGCGAATTATATCAACTTGTGCAGGCACATATTTACATGCTGGGTGACCGTATCGAAGACGCAAAATGGATTCTTGAAAATTACAATTATAATCGTTTTGCCATTGGTAAAGACCCGATCACGAATTGTTATTATCTCTTTCTGACAGCTCAGATCCGGGATAATAAAGCGCATACAGACCGTGTGCTGGATGAATTGGAGAAGACGTATATCCGGCATCAGGATTCATGGCTTCTGCTCTATATGATCATCCAGATGGATCCAAAGTACAAGAATCCATATAAGAAACTGGAAGTTCTGGAACAGCAGTATGAGTATGGGACAGAGGACGTGTTATTTTATCTGGAGGCATATCTGTGCTACAAGGAGAAGCCGATTCTTCTTCGAAAACTTGGAGAATTTGAACTTCTGGTACTGACATTTGCATCAAAATACCGTCTTATGACGAAGGAACTGGCCCTTTATGTAGCGAATTTTGCCAGCCAGCAGAAGACATTTAATGAACGGGTTTATCGGATTTTAAAGCGTCTCTATAATATGTACGAAGAGCCGATGATTCTGAATACAATCTGCACTCTTCTGATCAAAGGAAATAAGACATCATCGGAATATTTTCCATGGTATCAGAAAGCAGTGGAGGAAGATTTTCGGATTGCCAGACTTTATGAGTATTATATGATTGCCATGGACGAGACACGTATGCGCGGACCGCTTCCACGGAAAATTTATTTGTATTTTATGCATGGTAATACACTGGATTACCGGAAAGAAGCATTTTTATATGCAAATCTTCTGACTTACAGTGATGATCAGGCAATGTTCTTAAATTACCGTGAGCAGATTGTGACATTTACATGGGAGCAGCTCATGAAACGCCATATTACAGAGGCATTGAAGATTCTTTATAAACGTTTCTGCCTGCCAGAGGAAATGGACGAGAAACGAATGAAAGCTATGAGAGATATTTGCTATTCTTATGAGGTTTCCACGAAAGTGCCACATATGCGCTGCGTTCTTGTCATTGAAAAAGATGGTGCCGTCAGGCAACGTATCCCGTATGACGAAGAGACCGGTGCAATCATTCAGCTCTACGATAAAGAATCCCGAATTGTGTGGGAGTCCATGGATGGCAGATATTACACAGATTCTATTGCTTACGAGACAAAACGGTTATTTTACGAACCGAGATTCATGGAAATGTGTAAGAAATATGAGGACGAGGCCGGTATGTGGAAGAAGACTGGCGAGGTCGTGGAAGTGACTTTTGACACGTTACGGGAAAGTGGACTGACCGGTGCAGATGAGAGAAAGGTCTTTCGCCTTTGCAGCGAAAAAATCCGCGAGGAAGATCCGGGAGAAGATGCATTTCTCCTTTATCTGACATTTGAAATGTTCAAGAAACAGCAATATGATAAGGCGACGCTGACATATCTGGGTGAATATTTCTGTGGTGCAACAAGAGATATGAAACGTCTTTGGGAAGTTATGCGTGAATATGAGATTCCGTCCTATAAAGTAGCAGAGCGTATTATTACGCAGATGCTGTTCTCGGAAAATATTTTTGATGAAGAGAAAATTTTCGAAGATTATTATCTGTCTGACACAGCATATTTCCGGCTGAAACAGGCATATCTTGCATTTGTTTCCAGAGAGTATATTCTCTATGGAAGAGAACTTGAAACATGTGTATTTCATATTATTGCCAGAGAATGTGACCAGAAAGAAGAACTTCCGGATGTCTGCAAAGTGGCACTTTTATGTTATTATGCGGGCAGTGATTACCCGGCAGACATAGAAGCCGTCCTGCATCAGCTCTTACGGGAAATGTGTGAAAAACAGATTATTTTTCCAGCGTACATGAAATACAAGGAAGAGTGGCTTCGTGAAGTGCAGCTTTATGATAAGACTATAGTTTCTTATCAGGCAAAAGAAGGAAGTAAAGTAAAATTGTTCTATAAAATCAAGGGTTCCGGTAAGAAAACACTTGGTTATCATTCAGAGATGCTTGTTCCGGTATTTGAGAATCTGTATGTGAAACAGTTTGTACTCTATGCAGATGAGGAACTGGATTATTATATCCAGGAGTCTGATGGAAAAGAGAGCACAAATACAGAAAAGCAGATCATCAGAAATGATCATGCAATTTTAGCTGGGCGTTTCGGAAGAATCAACGCCATGGTCCAGATGACACCGGCAAACCGTAACAAGGCTATGATGGAGTATGAAGAAGAGGATATACTTGCAAAAAAAATGTTCAAACTTTATGAATAAATACAACAAAAAGAGAAAGGAGGAATGGTAATGAAAAGAGGTTGTGTGATTGGCTATGACATCAATGAGAAGGGCTGCCAGATCAGCTATTATGACGACTCTATGGAAGAGCCGGATACAATGATGGCTTCGTCCAATAATTACCTGATTCCTCTTGTATTGGGATATTTTAAAGACCGCTGGGTATTTGGAAAAGAGGCAAAAAGACTGGCGGTCGTAGGAGAAGACTGCACGGAGACGGACCTTTATGGAAAGGCAAAGCGCCGCGAGAAAGTAAGCCTTGCCGGCAAGACTTATGATGCAGTGTGGCTCCTTGCAAAATACATCAGTCTGACACTTCAGGATTTTGAAAATATTCAGTATCTGACATTTACAACTCCGGAGACGGACGTGGATATGGCGAAGATGCTCAAAGGGATCGGTCAACATATTGGCGTAGATAAGGAAATCATCAATGTTCAGGATTATAAAGAAAGCTTTTGCCAGTATATGATTTTTCAGCCAAAAGAATTATGGCAGTATGAATCTGCACTGTTCTATTGTGATGAAGATCGAATCAAGGCATATATGCTTCGAAGGCTCCGAGTGGATGCAAGCCACGGCATGAATTCATTTGTGACAGTCGATGAAGTGGCAAATGCCCAGAGAAAGGAACTGGAAGCGCTTTATCCGATTATGAATAAGGAAAAGAGCCCGGACGAAAGTTTCAAGTCTATGATTGAAAATGTGTTCGAAAAAAAGGTTATTTCTTCGGTATATTTAACGGGAGAAGGATTTGAGAAGAACTGGTACCCGAATTCTCTCCGGGTGCTTTGTAACGGCAGACGTGCCTTTATGGGAAATAATCTTTACAGCAAGGGAGCCTGCTATAAATCTATCCGGAAATGTGAGCCAAATGATGACGGACCGATTTATTTAGATGAGACAAAACTGACAGAGAGGATTTGTCTGCGTATGCGTGTGGATGGTCAGGAGGGGTGGTATCCGCTTGTGACATGGGGAACGCATTGGTATGAAGCAGATGGACAGTGGGAAGTGCTCCTGGAGGACGCTTCTGATATTGAAATTTTAGTGGAAAGTCTGGTAGACGAAGAAGTACAGGTGGAGAAAGTATCGCTGGAAGGTCTTCCGAAGAGAACAGATTATTCTTTAAGACTTCAAGTAGAGGTTATGTTTTTAGATGAACGTACCTGTAAATTGACATTTCGCGATGTGGGATTTGGCGAATTCTTCACCCCGACAGATTTCCGGGTGGAGAAGACAATTCAGTTAGGAGGAATCAATGGGCAGTTTAATTCTATGTCATAGTAAACGTGCAAAGCGCCCGTACGAGATTTCCCGGGTGCATATGCGAATTTATACAATTGAAGAATTATGTTATTATCTGTGTAATAATTTGTATTTAATTGATTATACAATTATGAACCGTAGACTGTGTGACTGGTTGGAAGACGAACTTGGTCTTGCAAAAATGGCAGAGGATCTGCGCCGTGATCTGGATCAGAATGCGACATTAGAAGAGTTCGTACTTACAATATTGAAAGGATCTGTGATTTATGCACCATCAGAGATCGTGAAGATTCAGAATCTTTTGGAACAGCTGAAAAACCAAAGAGATGTAGAACGTGCGAAGTATAAGGCGGACAGTTTAATGAAATCAGGAGAATATGAGTCTGCGATTTTGGTATATCAATCCATTTTAAGTCAGGACTGGGATGAGTCCGTGAATAAAAAATTCTATGGAAAAATATACGGCTGTCTCGGTAGCGCTTATGGATACCTGTTTCTTTATAAAGAAGCAGCACTGATGTTTAAGGAGGCTTACAGCATCTGTGAGGAAGAAGATATGCTGAAAGCATATATTTATTGCTGCTATCGGGGACTTCCGGAAAAAGATTATGTAAAAATGTTATCCGGGAATTCGATGTTTCTTTCAATGTCTGCAAAGATTAAAGCAGAGATGGAGGAAGCAAAGAAGGAAAATGATCTGGATTTTTCTGATGAGAAGCTGATTACGTGGAAAAGCGAGAACCGCAGGATTGACAAGAAGTCCTGAATATGTTACTATAACAAAGCGATTTAGCGTGGTAAAGTAATCAATTGGTAAATTGATAAAAGATTACACCGCATCGAAAAGCAATAGGAGATTCGAAAGAAAAAGGTATTTCTCGAGGTTGAATTCGAATCGGGATTTGCGAAAAAAGCTTTGAGTTCAGGAGGATAATAAAGATGAAAAAGAGAGCTGCACTTTTAGTTGCACTTTCACTGGCAGTTGTTACGGTTCTTGCCGGCTGTGGTGGAAAGGACAGTAGTAAATCGGCAGATTCAAAAGACTCTGCAGCTACATTTGAAGAAAAAAAAGAAGGAGATACATTTACGGTAGGATTCGATCAGGATTTTCCGCCGATGGGATTTGTAGGAGACGACGGTGAGTATACAGGATTTGATTTAGAGCTGGCCAAGGAAGTATGTGACCGCAATGGCTGGGAATTCAATCCGGAACCGATTGCCTGGGATTCTAAAGATGCACTTTTGAAATCCGGAGAGATTGACTGTATCTGGAACGGATTTACCATGAATGGAAGAGAAGATGAATATACATGGTCAGAGCCTTATCTTGATAATCAGCAGGTATTTGTCGTAAGAGCAGATTCTGGAATCAATTCCGAAAAGGATCTTGCAGGAAAGACTGTTGATGTACAGACAGATTCTTCCGCAGAGGCAGCATTAAAAGATAATACAGAACTTAGCTCTACATTTTCAACAGAGATCATTCCAGATTACAATACAGGATTTATGAATCTGGAATCAGGAGCTGTTGATGCTGTCGCAATGGATATTGTAGTAGCAAAGTATCAGATTGAATCACGTTCTGCGGAATTTAAGATTCTCGATTATGAAATTGCTTCTGAGCAGTACGGAGTTGGATTTGCAAAAGGAAATGATGCTGTAAAAGATCAGGTTCAGAAGACGCTGGAAGAGATGGCGGCAGACGGAACACTTGCAAAGATTTCTACAAAATGGTTTGGTGAAGATATCACAACAATTGGAAAATAAATAAACAGACTAACTGGAAAGACCGGGTCGTCCTGAAAACGGGTGGCCCGTTTTTCTTGAAAAGCGATGACAATGATTCGCGAGGAGGAATTTTGGTATGGCAACATCAGTCATGTTACAAAAATTAGGAGAAGGAATGGTTACGTCACTGTGGATATTTGCAGCGACATTGATATTTTCTCTGCCGTTAGGACTTTTGATCTCTTTTGGCAGAATGTCAAAGAATAAGATTATCAGTACGATTTTTAAACTTTATATATCAGTGATGAGAGGAACTCCGCTGATGCTTCAGCTTATGGTGATCTATTTTGGACCGTTTTATATTTTGGGTGTACAGATTTCCCAGTCCTGGAAGAATATGGCTGTGGCAATTGGATTTGTACTGAACTATGCAGCATATTTTGCAGAAATTTATCGCGGGGGAATTGAGTCTATGCCGCAAGGACAGTATGAAGCTGCCAAGATACTTGGATACACAAAGGCTCAGACGTTCATAAGAATTATTCTTCCGCAGGTCATTAAACGAATCCTTCCGGCAATTACAAATGAGACCATTACACTTGTAAAGGATACATCTCTTGCATTTACAATCGGTGTGACAGAGATGTTTACGATGGCAAAAGCACTTGCTTCCGGCCAGGTATCCATGCTCCCATATGCATTTGCGGCTCTATTCTATTACATACTGAATCTTGTGGTTGCATTTATTATGGAACGGATTGAGAAGAAAATGAATTATTATCGGTAGGAGGAAAAGTCATGAGTCTTCTGGAAATAAAAAATGTGAAGAAAAATTTTGGAGGAGTGGAAGTATTAAAAGACATTTCTCTAAAAGTAGATAAAGGAGAAGTGCTTGGAATTATCGGGCCATCCGGTTCCGGAAAATCTACACTTCTTCGTTGTGCAACAGGACTTGAGACACCGGATGATGGAGAAATCAATTATGATGGAACATTTGGACTTGTGTTTCAGAATTTCAATTTGTTTCCACATTATTCGGTTATGAAGAATATCACAGATGCACCGCTTCGTGTGCAAAAGAGAAAAAAAGAGGAAGTGTACAAAGAGGCGAGAGAGCTGCTTGCGAAGATGGGACTTTCTGATAAGGAAAACGCTTATCCGTATCAGCTTTCGGGTGGGCAGCAGCAGAGAGTATCGATCGCCCGTGCACTTGCTATGAATCCGGATATTCTGTTTTTTGATGAACCGACCTCAGCACTGGATCCGGAGCTTACCGGCGAGATTCTGAAAGTCATCAAAGATCTGGCTGCAGAGCACATGACAATGGTGATCGTTACACATGAAATGAATTTTGCAAAAAATGTTTCAGATCATGTAATTTTCATGGATAACGGTTATATTGCTGTGGAAGGAACGCCGGAGGAAGTATTTGGTTCTTCTAACGAAAGAATGAAAGAATTCCTTGGGAAATTTAGAGAAAACTAATAAATGGGGTCTTAATATTAATAATACTAATAAATAAACCAAAATAAAAATAATGACTAAGTAAGACTTAAGGGCAGGTGGGGCAATTGCATTTCCATCTGCCTTGTATTATACTTAAAAACATCTGATGACTGATAGGAAGAAGGAGTTACATTCATGAGCAACTATGAGAAGATAACAACAGGTATGGGTGAAGAATGTGGTGTATTCGGAGCATATGATATGGATGGAGGAGATGTAGCACCATCTGTATATTATGGTTTATTTGCTTTGCAGCACAGAGGACAGGAAAGCTGTGGAATTGCAGTGACAGACACATACGGAGAGCGCAAAGTTCATTCGAAGAAGGGGCTTGGCCTTGTAAACGAAGTGTTTGATGAGGAAGCCTTAGAAGGGTTGAAAGGTAATCTTGGTGTCGGACATGTCCGTTATTCAACTGCAGGGGCAACGAAGGTAGAAAATGCTATGCCACTTGTTCTGAACTATGTGAAAGGTACTTTGGCAATTGCCCATAATGGTAATCTGACAAATGCTGTGGAGCTTCGTCATGAACTGGAATATACAGGAGCGATTTTCCAGACGACCATTGACTCAGAAGTAATCGCGTATCATATTGCAAGAGAACGACTGAAGACGGCAAAAGCAGAGGAAGCTGTCCGTAATGCCATGCAAAAGATAGAAGGTGCTTACGCACTGGTTGTGATTTCTCCAAGAAAAATGATTGGAGCGAGAGATCCGTTCGGACTACGTCCGCTTTGTATCGGAAAAAGAGACAATACATATTTTCTTGCATCAGAGAGCTGTGCGATCGCAGCAGTAGGCGGCGAATTTGTAAGAGATGTAGAACCAGGTGAGATTGTAAGCTTTACAAAGAATGGCATTACATCAGATAAATCTATGGCAATCTCTCCTAAGAAGCAGGCGAGATGTATTTTTGAGTATATTTATTTCGCTAGAACGGACAGTACAATTGATAAAGTTAATGTTTATCATTCTAGAATTACGGCAGGAAAAGCATTGGCACAGTCCTATCCGGTGGAGGCAGATCTTGTAGTTGGTGTGCCGGATTCCGGTCTGGTAGCTGCAAAAGGATATTCAGAAGAGTCAGGAATTCCTTATGGTATGGCTTTTCATAAGAATAGTTATGTGGGAAGAACATTTATCAAACCAAAGCAGAGCCAGAGGGAGAGCAGTGTTAAGATTAAACTAAATGTTATCGAGGAAGTAGTAAAAGGAAAGAGAATTGTCATGGTCGATGATTCTATCGTACGTGGTACAACCTGTGCGAATATTATAAAAATGCTGAAAAAGGCAGGAGCAACAGAAGTTCATGTAAGAATTAGTTCTCCACCGTTTTTACATCCTTGTTATTTTGGAACGGATGTACCGTCCAATGATCAGCTTATTGCACATTCTCATACGACGGATGAAATTCGCGAGATGATCGGTGCTGACTCACTGGGGTATATGAAAATCGATAAGTTGAAAGATATGGTCGGAGAACTGGCGTATTGTGATGCATGCTTTACTGGAAATTATCCGATGAAAGTTCCGACAGAGGACATTTCTCATGCATTTGATTAATTGTGAAATGTGATTTTTTATTAAATGTGTTGATAGCAGGAGAAGGTATCCTGTATAATGATAATGTAGAAATAATATGTGAAGAAATCACTTAAATGTGGTATATCAGGGAGGAAGAAAAATGAGCTACGATAGATATGTAAGCCCGCTTTCAGAGCGCTACGCAAGTAAGGAGATGCAGTATGTATTTTCACCGGATAAAAAGTTTAAGACGTGGAGAAGGCTCTGGATCGCTCTGGCAGAGACAGAAAAAGAACTGGGACTGTCCATTACACAGGAGCAGATCGATGAACTGAAAGCTCACGCAGAAGATATCAATTATGAGGTGGCAAAAGAACGTGAGAAAGTTGTGCGCCACGATGTAATGTCTCATGTGTATGCATATGGACAGCAGTGTCCGAAGGCGAAAGGAATTATTCATCTGGGAGCAACTTCATGCTATGTAGGAGATAATACAGATATTATTGTAATGTCTGAGGCACTTGAAATTGTAAGAAAAAAACTGATAAATGTTATTGCAGAACTTGCAAAATTTGCGGATAATTATAAAAATCAGCCGACACTTGCCTTTACACATTTTCAGCCGGCACAGCCGACGACGGTTGGAAAGCGTGCAACACTTTGGATGCAGGAATTTCTGATGGATCTTCAGGATCTGGAATATGTAAAAAGTACATTAAAGCTTCTTGGCTCTAAGGGAACGACCGGAACTCAGGCAAGCTTTTTGGAACTTTTTGATGGAGATCAGGAAAAAATCGATCAGATTGATCCGATGATCGCAAAGAAGCTTGGGTTCGAAGCATGTTATCCGGTATCAGGACAGACTTATTCCAGAAAAGTTGATACAAGAGTACTGAATGTACTGGCAGGAATTGCAGCCAGTGCACACAAATTCTCCAATGACATTCGCCTGCTCCAGCATTTGAAAGAAGTAGAGGAACCGTTTGAGAAGACGCAGATAGGATCATCTGCTATGGCATACAAGAGAAATCCGATGAGAAGTGAGCGTATTGCATCTCTTTCCAGATATGTGATGATTGATGCACTTAATCCTGCGATCACATCTGCAACACAGTGGTTCGAGAGAACACTTGATGATTCTGCAAATAAGAGACTCAGCGTTCCAGAAGGATTCCTTGCAATTGATGGTATCCTGGATCTTTGTCTGAATGTTGTAGATGGACTGGTTGTATATCCGAAGGTGATTGAGAAACGGCTAATGTCTGAACTTCCGTTCATGGCAACTGAGAATATTATGATGGATGCAGTAAAAGCAGGCGGAGACAGACAGGAACTCCATGAGAGAATCCGTGAGCTTTCTATGGAGGCCGGACGTAATGTGAAGGAAAAAGGTCTGGATAACAACTTGCTTGACCTGATTGCAGCAGATCCGGCATTTGGTCTGAATGAGGAAGAGTTAAAGAAGACGATGGATCCGGCAAAATATGTTGGACGCGCGCCGCTTCAGGTGGAAAATTTCCTGAAAAAAGTTGTGGATCCAGTTCTGGAAGCTAATAAAGATGTGCTTGGCATGACAGCAGAAATTAATGTATAAATATACAGAAAAATGTATTAAGAAGCGAGGAAACTCGCTTCTTTTTTAGTCCATTTTTGCAAATTGTCAAAATTAATCACTGTTTATATTAAAATTGGTTGCAAATTTTGTGCTAATAAACTATAATTCTATGTAAAAGAAGTTAGCAAGTTACAAATAACTTCGCAAAACTTCAAAATGTAACTAATGATGTCTATCTAAAGTGAAAAGGGGGAAACTATATGGAGACATTAAATAACATTGTATTGACAATTCAGAACTACATGTCAAACTACATTTTGGTAATTGCACTTCTTGGAGCAGGTCTTTGGTTCTCAATCAGACTTGGTTTTATCCAGGTTCGGGGATTTGGCGAAAGTATGAGAAGAACTTTTGGCGGTCTGTTCAGTAAGAAAGGAAAAGCAGGAAAAGACGGAATGTCTTCTTTCCAGGCGCTTGCGACAGCAATTGCAGCACAGGTAGGAACTGGTAATATCGCCGGAGCGGCAACAGCACTTGCAATTGGTGGAGCTGGAGCAATCTTCTGGATGTGGATCGCAGCATTCCTCGGAATGGCAACCATTTATGCAGAGGCTATCATGGCTCAGAAGTATAAGACGGTCGGAGCCGATGGACAAGTTACAGGAGGTCCGGTATACTACATAAGAGCAGCGTTCAAAGGAACATTTGGAAAAGTCCTTGCTGGAATTTTTGCAGTATTGATTACACTGGCGCTCGGATTCATGGGTAATGCCGTACAGTCCAACTCTATCGCAGCAGCATTCCATACAGCATTCGGTATTCCGCAGTGGATTATGGGTCTGGCCGTAGCAGTGATTGCGCTTTTCGTATTCGCAGGTGGTATCGAACGTATTGCGAAAGTAACAGAGACAGTCGTACCATTTATGGCAGCTCTTTACATTGTAGGCGCCCTGATCATTATCATTTACAACTACAAGAATATCCCATATGCATTTGCATCTATCTTTGTAGGAGCATTTGCTCCACAGTCTGTAGTCGGTGGTGCTGCCGGTGCAACTGTAAAATTAGCACTTACAAAAGGTGTCGCAAGAGGATTGTTCTCTAATGAAGCTGGTATGGGATCTACGCCGCATGCTCATGCAGTAGCAAAGGTTAATCACCCGGTAGAACAGGGATTTGTGGCTATGGCTGGTGTATTTATTGATACATTTATCGTACTGAATCTGACAGCACTTGTTATCCTGACAACAAAGTCTATTCCTACAGGGCTTACAGGAGCGGAACTTAGCCAGTATGCGTTCTCTACATTATATGGAAAAGGTGGAAATGTATTCATTGCAATTTGCATGTTCTTCTTCGCATTTTCAACCATTATCGGATGGTACTTCTTTGGTCAGGCAAATGTAAAATATCTGTTTGGTCCAAAAGCAGTGAAGATTTACTCTGTATTAGCAGCGTGCTGCGTATTCCTTGGATCACTTGCAGAAGTTGATCTTGTTTGGAATATGGCAGATTGCTTCAACTCCTTGATGGTAATCCCGAATATCCTTGCATTGTTTGCATTGAGCAAGGTAATCAGCCAGGTACATAAAGATTACTTCACCAACTTTAACAAAGCAAAATAAACTAATTAATAAAAACATAAGCTAAGATAGTGTTAAGAAAAGAAGTCCGGCAGAATTAAAACTGCCGGGCTTCTTTAATGTTAAAAACTGGTTGGTTAATTTAAAATAATAATGCATATATATTCAGAAAATAGTGATTAATGTATTACAATAAAAGAATATATATAAGAAAAAACTAAAACAAATAAAAAAATAATCATTGTTTACAGAAAATTCTATTGAAAAAAAGATTTATTTCGGTTATACTAAAACTCGAGAAGCACGAATACATTATTACAAATGTCTTTCGAAAAGGAAAAAAGGGGGTCGTTTTATGGAGACATTAAATAACATTGTATTGACGATTCAGAATTACATGTCAAACTACGTACTGATTATTGCACTGTTAGGTGCGGGTCTTTGGTTCTCATTCAGACTTGGGTTTATCCAGGTAAGAGGATTTGGCGAAGGAATGAAAAGAACTTTTGGCGGTCTGTTCAGTAAGAAAGGAGAAGCCGGAGCGGATGGAATGTCATCATTCCAGGCGTTGGCAACAGCAATTGCAGCACAGGTAGGAACCGGTAATATTGCCGGAGCGGCAACAGCACTTGCAATTGGAGGACCTGGAGCAATCTTCTGGATGTGGATCGCAGCATTCCTTGGAATGGCAACTATCTATGCAGAAGCGATTATGGCACAGAAGTATAAGACGGTCGGAGCGGACGGACAGGTCACAGGAGGACCGGTTTACTACATAAGAGCAGCATTCAAGGGGACGTTTGGAAAAGTTCTTGCTGGAATTTTTGCAATACTGATTACACTTGCACTTGGATTTATGGGTAATGCAGTACAGTCTAACTCTATTGCGGCATCATTCCATACAGCGTTTGGTATTCCACAGTGGATTATGGGTCTTGTAGTAGCAGTAATCGCAATTTTCGTATTCATGGGTGGTATGAAACGAATTGCAAAAGTTACGGAGACAATTGTTCCGTTTATGGCAGCATTATATATTATCGGCTCATTAATCGTAATTATTTACAACTATAAAAATATTCCTTATGCATTTGCATCTATCTTTATCGGCGCATTTTCTCCGAGCTCTGTAGTCGGTGGAGCAGCCGGTGCAACTGTGAAGCTTGCACTTACAAAAGGTGTAGCAAGAGGATTGTTCTCTAACGAAGCTGGTATGGGATCCACACCACATGCGCATGCAGTAGCTAAAGTGGATCATCCGGTAGAACAGGGATTTGTAGCTATGACAGGTGTATTTATTGATACATTCGTTGTACTGAATCTGACAGCGCTTGTTATCCTGACAACGAAATCTATCCCGAGCGGAAAGACAGGAGCAGAACTTAGCCAGTATGCATTCTCTACATTATATGGAAAAGGCGGAGACATCTTCGTAGCCATCTGTATGTTCTTCTTCGCTTTTTCTACTATCATAGGATGGTATTTCTTTGGTCAGGCTAATATCAAATATTTGTTTGGACCGAAAGCAGTGAAAATCTATTCTGCAGCTGCAGCGGTTTGTGTGTTCCTTGGATCACTTGCAGAAGTTGATCTTGTATGGAATATGGCAGATTGTTTCAATTCTTTGATGGTAGTACCAAATATTCTTGCATTATTTGCGCTGAGTAAAGTAATCAGCCAGGTGCATGAAGATTACTTTAAAAACTTTAAAAAGAAAAATAATTCATAGATGGTGTCAATAAATAATTGAATAATTGATAGTAGAATCAGTAAACTCCAGTTGCAAATAAACTGGAGTTTACTGTGATAAAGCACTAAATTAAGGAGTGCTAATAAATAAAAGTAGAACATCTTATAATAAAAAGGCAAAATTGTTTGTGAACTAATAGAATATTGTGAAAAACTGAATATATTATTTATAGACAAAACAAATGCAATGGCAATTGTGACCAAAAAGGGACATTGCGAAATGTGCATAATGACTAAAAAAAGAAAGTTATGGCAAAAGGGTTGCAAATAAATTAACAATACGTTATTATAGATACAGGCAATGGGAGATATTCATTGTCTCTATAAAATAAAAGTGAATAGCGGGATGATCTTTCTTAAGAGAGAGTCTTTACTAAAGAAGACCGCCGAAGAGGCAAGCCAAGGTATGTTGGTGAACATATCAGGGGTGAAACTTTCAGGCAAAAGGACTGAGAAAGGGACTGCGTTCTGAATCTTGTGTTGAAGAGAAAGGCTATCTAAGAAGGACGGTCAAGACAAAAGACAGAAAGGCGATGCACACACAATATTGGTGTTGTATCGTCTTTTTTTAATCCTACCGGATAGCTGGGAAGAATGACACAATACTTATTTCATCTATGTAAGAAATCAAAAATGGAAGGCGGATAAAAAATGAAGAAAGATTACATTATAATAACGAACAATCCATTAGTTCCACAGATGCTTGATGAAGAGCATGAAGTGGATTATAGTGAGATTTCTTATGAGGATGTATTGGGGAAAGTTAGAGACAGAATACACGAAGGACATTTGCTTTTATCACATCCATTATCTGGAAGCGTGAAGCCGAATGAAACACCATATAAGTCGGTTATGATCTCACGTAAAGCCGGAAAACTGGATGAGAGGTCACTGTCAATTATAGAAGGAGCCATAAGATCCTGTGCAAAGTTTGAATTCAAGTCAGAAAAGTACAGAGAATTCATGCCAGAAACATTCAAAGACTTCCAGTTAATTGACTGGACCCTGTTACAAAGCGCTATTTCATCCGCAGATGTGTGGTAGGTCGAGTAGCGAGAGGTTGTTAAAGCATTTAGCTTACACAATAATATCAAAATTCTTGAAGGAGGGAACCATAAGTGAGAAGATTGGAAATGGGACACATTTACATTAAGGATATCCAGTTCGCAGCAGAGTCTAAGATCGAAGATGGAATTCTTTATGTAAACAAAGAAGCTGTAGAGGCTGTTGCTCTTGAGGATGAGCACATTAAGAGCGTATCATTTGATATTGCTAGACCAGGTGAGTCAGTGAGAATCACACCGGTTAAAGACGTTATCGAGCCACGTGTAAAGGTTGAAGGAAGAGGAGGAGTCTTCCCGGGAGTAATCAACAAAGTAGATACAGTTGGTGAAGGAAAAACTTATGCATTAAAAGGAATGGCTGTTGTTACAGCTGGTAAGATCGTTGGATTCCAGGAAGGTATCATCGATATGACAGGTGTTGGAGCACAGTATACACCATTCTCAAAAACATTAAATCTTGTTATGGTATGTGAGCCAGTTGATAACATCAAACAGCATGATTATGAGAAAGCTGTTCGTTTCGCTGGATTCAGAGTTGCTGTATATCTTGGGGAATTAGCACGTGATCTTACACCAGATGAGACAAAGGTTTATGAGACATACGGGGTTATGGAAGGAAAAGAAAAATTCCCAGATCTTCCGAGAGTTGCTTATGTACAGATGTTACAGAGCCAGGGACTTCTTCATGACACATATGTATACGGAGTAGATGCTAAGAAGACACTTTCTACTCTGATGACACCAACAGAGATCATGGACGGAGCTATCGTATCCGGTAACTGTGTATCTGCTTGTGATAAAAACCCAACATATGTTCACGAGAATAACCCGGTTATTCACGATTTGTTCGAGGAGCATGGTAAAACTATTAACTTTGTTTGCCACATCCTTACAAATGAGAACGTTTACCTTGCAGACAAGATGCGTTCTTCTGACTGGACAGCAAAACTTTGCCGTTTCTTAGACCTGGATGCTGTAATCGTATCTCAGGAGGGATTCGGTAACCCAGATACAGACCTTATCATGAATACAAAGAAAATTGAGGCTGAAGGCGTTAAGACTGTTATCATTACAGATGAGTATGCTGGACGTGATGGAAAATCTCAGTCACTTGCTGACTCTGATCCGGCTGCAGATGCTGTAGTAACAGGCGGAAATGCTAATGAGCTGATTCACCTTCCAAAACTTGATAAAGTTATCGGAACTTTAGACTATGTTAATGTTATCGCTGGTGCCAGCGACAAGACTCTTCAGGAGGACGGATCTCTTGAAGTTGAGATTCAGGTTATGACTGGCGCAACAAACGAGACAGGATTCAACGTACTGAGTGCACGATAGAAAGGGAGGACGAATCATAATGAGTAAAATTAGAGTTGTACATTATATCAACCAGTTCTTCGCTAATATCGGTGGAGAAGAAAAAGCAGATTACCCTGCAGAGCTTCGCGTAGGAGAGGTCGTAGGACCAGGACTCGCTCTTGCTCAGAAATTTGGAGATGAAGCTGAGATCGTTGCTACAATCGTATGTGGTGACTCTTACTTCAACGAGAATCTTGAAAAAGCTAAAGCTGAGATTCTTGAGATGGTTAAAGGACAGAATGCTGATCTGTTCATCGCTGGACCTGCATTCAACGCAGGACGTTACGGAGTTGCTTGCGGAACAGTTTGCGATATGATCAAAGAGGAGCTTGGAATCCCGGTAGTTACAGGAATGTACGTTGAGAATCCAGGTGCTGATATGTTCAAAGACAAAGTATACATTGTTCCTACAAAGAACAGTGCAGCTGGTATGAGAGATGCAATTGGAAAATTAGCTCCACTTGCTATGAAACTTGCTAAAGGTGAGAAGATTGGTGCTTCTTGCGAAGACAACTACATGCCAAACGGTATCCGTGTAAACTTATTCGAGGAGAAACGTGGATCAAAACGTGCTGTTGAGATGCTTCTTAAGAAGATTGCTGGTAAGCCATTCGTAACAGAGTTCCCAATGCCGACATTCGACAAGGTTGCTCCACAGCCGGCTATCAAAGATCTTAGCAAAGCTACAATCGCTCTGTGTACATCCGGTGGTATTGTTCCGAAGGGTAATCCAGATCACATCGAGTCATCTAATGCTACAAGATATGGTGAGTATGACATTACAGGTGTTAACGATCTGACAGAGGAGACATACGAGACAGCTCATGGTGGATACGATCCGGTATACGCTAACGAGGATGCTGACCGTGTACTTCCAGTAGACGTTATGCGTGAGTTCGAGCGTGAGGGTGTTATTGGAAAACTTCACAATAAATTCTATACAACAGTTGGTAACGGAACAGCCGTATTATCAGCTAAAGCATTCGCTGATGAGTATGCTCAGAAGCTGATCGCTGATGGTGTTGATGCAGTTATCATGACCTCCACTTGAGGTACCTGTACACGTTGCGGTGCAACGATGGTAAAAGCTATTGAAGCTGCAGGACTTCCAGTAGTTCATATGTGTACTGTAACTCCAATTTCTATGACAGTTGGAGCTAACAGAATCGTTCCTACAATCGCTATTCCACATCCACTTGGAAATCCGGAGCTGGATAAAGATGAGGAGTACGCACTTCGTAAATCCTTAGTTAAGAAAGCTCTTGAAGCTCTTACAACAGAGGTTGATAAACAGACAATTTTTGAGTAAAATTGTGCATTTTATAAAAAATATGCATTTCATTTTTGAAAACTATGTGCTATATTGTATGTAGCGTTATAGAATAAAAATGAAAAAAGGAGAATTTCGTTATGAGCAAAATTTATGACGTAATTGTCCTGGGTGCAGGTCCTGCTGGATTAGCAGCAGGACTGTACGCAGGAAGAAGTCGCTTATCAGTTCTTATCGTTGAGAAAGGACAGGATGGCGGACAGATTTCAATCACAGATGAGATTGAAAACTATCCTGGACAGATTGTAGATCAGCCGGAGTCAGGTCCGTCTCTGATTGCACGTATGACAGAGCAGGCTAAGAAGTTTGGGGCTGAGCGTGTATCTGACACAATCAAAGAAGTTTCACTTGAGGGAGATGTAAAAGTCCTCAAAGGTGAAAAAGGTGAGTATCAGGCAAAGAATATTATCATTGCTACAGGTGCTCATGCAAGACCAATCGGCTGCAAGGGTGAGGCAGAGTTCCTTGGAAGAGGAGTTTCTTACTGCGCTACTTGTGACGCTAACTTCTTCGAGGATTTTGAGGTATATGTAGTAGGTGGTGGAGATTCCGCTGTTGAAGAGGCTATGTACCTTACAAAATTCGCTAGAAAAGTTACAATCATTCACAGACGTGATGAGCTGCGTGCAGCAAAATCCATTCAGGAGAAAGCTTTCAAAAACGACAAACTTCACTTTATGTGGGATACAGTTGTTGAGGAAGTTGGAGGAGATGGAATCCTTTCCTGGATGACAGTTAAGAATGTGAAAACTGGAGAAGTTACTAAGATTGAAGCTGACGAAGACGACGGAATGTTCGGAGTATTCGGATTCATCGGTACTATTCCTAATTCTGACATCTTCAAGGGAAGTGTTGAGATGGATGAAAGAGGATATATTCCAACTGATGCGGACATGCATACAAATATCCCAGGCGTATACGCTGCTGGTGATGTACGCGTGAAGAGCCTGAGACAGGTTGTTACTGCTGCAGCTGACGGAGCGATCGCTGCAGTTATGGTAGAGAGAAGCATGGCGTAGAGTATATATTCTATTTCATAAATAAGACTTAAAAGGAGGATCAGACCAATGATAGAAGTAGATAAGAATACGTTCCAGACAGAGGTTCTGGAAGCTGAAGGATATGTATTCGTTGACTTTTTCGGTGACGGATGTGTTCCTTGTGCAGCACTTATGCCAAAGGTACATGAGTTCGCTGACACATACGGAGATAAACTTAAGTTTACATCTCTGAATACAACAAAGGCTCGTCGTCTGGCAATCGGCCAGAAGATTCTTGGCCTTCCGGTTATGGCAATCTACAAAGATGGAGAAAAAGTAGATGAGCTTGTAAAAGATGATTGTACACCGGAGACAATCGAAGCGATGATCAAGAAATACATCTAATAATTAGGTGAGTTCTTTGTCATATATATTTAAATAAACATGTTTTTTACCAAAAGAAAGGAGAAAGCATAATTATGGCTATTTTAGAGGGAAAAAAAGCAATAATTATCGGAGACCGTGATGGAATTCCGGGACCAGCTATCGCAGAGTGCGTAAAAACTGCTGGTGCTGAAGTAGTATTTTCATCTACGGAGTGTTTCGTCTGAACGAGCGCAGGCGCAATGGACTTAGAGAATCAGAAAAGAGTAAAGGATTTCGCTGATGAATACGGCGCAGAGAACTTAGTAGTAGTTCTTGGTGCTGCAGAAGGTGAAGCTGCAGGTCTTGCAGCTGAGACTGTAACAGCAGGAGATCCGACATTCGCAGGTCCATTGACAGGGGTCCAGCTTGGACTCACAGTATATCACGTTTGCGAGCCTGAAATGAAGGCAGAGTTTGACGAAGCTGTTTATGATGAGCAGGTAAGCATGATGGAGATGGTACTCGACGTTGACGATATCGTTAGCGAGATGAGCGCTATCCGTGACGAATACTGCAAATATCTGTAAGATATGTCAGAGGGTCAGACCCCGGGTAAGCCCGAAAGGGTCAGACCCTCTTTTTCTATTCTTCTATTTATGGGGAAATAGAGAAGCGAACTTAGGAAAGGTGGAAAACTGTAATGAATAGTGTAATTAAAGGAGCAAGTTATGTCTTAGCACATACTCCTGACATGGTTTTATATAATGGAACAACTCAGACAACAGAGAGAATCGTAAATCCAGATTCAGAGTACTTAAAAGAGGTGCCAGAGCATCTTCGTTCATATGAGGATTGTGTAGCTTACTGGCCAAACCAGACATACATCGGAAATGTACATCCGGATGAGCTGGCACAGGTAGAGGCTCCATGGTATGACAAGAAGATGGAGAATGCAAGCCGTTATGGAAAATACGGTGAGATCATGCCTGAGGAAGAGTTCTTATTCCTGGTACAGATCAGTGACCAGTTTGAAGTTGTAAAACTGGAGAAGAACTTCGTAGAGAAGTACAAAGGTCAGTTTGCAGCAAACCCAATCATTACAGAAGATATTTCATCCCAGATCGAAGACGGTGTAGAGCTTTCCGAGATCGAGGGATATGTAAATGATGAGCACGCAGAGGGACTTTACTTCAACCACGAGCTGGTTGGATGTGTAAAACGTGCACATGATATCGATCAGAACTTAAGCGCACACGTAATGCACGAGAACTTAATGAGTAAAGCAACAAGTGTACTTGCTCTTCTTTATGCAGTACGTAACGCAGGAATCGAAAAAGCAGATGTAGAGTATGTTATTGACTGTGCAGAGGAAGCATGTGGAGACATGAACCAGAGAGGTGGCGGTAACTTTGCAAAGGCTGCAGCAGAGGTTGCAGGACTTGTAAGCGCATCAGGATCAGACGCAAGAGGATTCTGTGCAGCACCGACACATGCACTGATCGAAGCAGCAGCATTAGTAAAATCCGGAGCATACAAGTGTGTAGCAGTAACAGCCGGAGGTTGTACAGCAAAACTTGGAATGAACGGAAAAGACCACATCAAGAAAGGTCTTCCAATCCTTGAGGACTGCCTTGGTGGATTCTGTGTAATCCTTGCAGAGAACGATGGAGTAAATCCGGAGATCGACCTTAGCATGCTTGGACGCCATAGTGTAGGAACAGGTTCCGCACCACAGAACGTAATCGGAAGTCTGGTAGCAGATCCGCTTGACAGAGCAGGAATGAAGATTACAGACATCGATAAATACTCACCAGAGATGCAGAATCCGGATATCACAAAACCGGCAGGAGCTGGAGATGTACCGCTTGCTAACTACAAGATGATCGCAGCCCTTGCAGTTAAGAGAGGAGAGCTCGACCGTAAAGAGATCGGAGAGTTCCCGGCAAAACACGGACTTACAGGATGGGCACCGACACAGGGACATATCCCATCAGGAGTACCATATGTAGGAGTTGCAAGAGAGGACATTCTGGAAGGAAAGATCAAGAATGCAATGATCATCGGAAAAGGAAGTCTGTTCCTTGGAAGAATGACAAACCTGTTCGATGGAGTATCTTTCGTGATCCATGGAAATACAAAGGCACAGGAAGAAGCTGCAGCCGGAGTATCTGAGGATGAAGTAAAGGGACTCATCGCTAAGGCAATGAAAGAATTCGCTGCTACTCTGATAGCAGAGTAAGGGGTGGTAAAGATGGCAAATGTAGAAAAGATGATCGCAGAAACATTCCTGGAGATGGCACAGGGTCTTGAGAGCGGAAGCTATGGAAAGAGACCAAAGATCGCATTAACCGGAATGGGAAGCGAACATGGAGAAGAGAATGCCATGGAAGCAGCCCTGATGGCAGCAAAAGATGGCGTTGATGTATATTATATCGGATCACTTGAGGCAGAGGGAGTTACAACAGTAAAAGTTGCAGATGACGAAGAAGGCCACAAGAAGATGGAAGAGATGCTTGCAAATGGAGAAGTAGACGGAGCAGTTACCATGCACTTCCCATTCCCAATCGGAGTATCTACAGTAGGACGAGTAGTGACACCGGCAAAGGGAAGAGAGATGTTCGTAGCAAATACAACAGGAACATCCAGTGCAGATCGTATCGAAGGTATGATCAAGAACACAATCTACGGAATCATTGCAGCAAAAACATGTGGAATTGCTAATCCAACAGTCGGAATCCTGAATGTAGACGGAGCACGTCAGACAGAGAAAGCTCTCAAAGAGCTTCAGGAGAACGGATATGATATCACATTCGCAGAGTCTGCAAGAGCAGACGGTGGATGCGTCATGAGAGGAAATGACGTACTTCAGGGAACACCGGATATCATGGTAACAGATTCCCTGACAGGAAACATCATGGTAAAAATGCTTTCATCCGCAGCAACAGGCGGAAGCTTTGAAGCAACTGGATACGGATACGGACCAGGAATCGGCGAAGGATATGAGCAGTTAGTCATGATCGTATCAAGAGCCAGCGGAGCACCTGTTATTGCAGGAGCAATCCGTTATGCAGCACAGCTTGTAAGAAACAAAGTATTTGAGGTAGCAAAAGCAGAATTTGCAGCAGCAAAGAAAGCAGGCTTAAAAGAGATCCTGGATGCAAGAAAAGCAGCAGCAAAACCGGCTGCAGCAGAGGAGGATGTAAAAGAGCCGCCGAAGGAGATCGTAACAGCACAGATCGCAGGAATCGAAGTAATGGATCTTGAGGATGCCGTAAAAGCATTATGGAAGATCAATATCTATGCAGAGAGCGGAATGGGTTGTACAGGACCGATCATTCGTGTATCAGATGCAAACCTTGAGAAAGCTCATGAAGAGCTTAAGAAAGCCGGATACATTAACTAATTACAGTTAATTTTAAGGTGTATATGAAATAAAAGAAAGTGGTGATTTGTCAACATGTAAAATGTGGCGAGTTGCCACTTCCTTTTTGTATACAAATTTATAAATTTGTTTTATAATGGACAAAACAAAGACATGTTGGGGATAGCTCTATCAGAAACAGGATGAGAAAGAGAGGAATAGAATATGGAAAATATTCTAAAGAAAAGTTCCGGAAGGACGGAGAGATTTGTGTTGGCATTTGCAATCGCGGTTGTGATGGTGTTTGGAGTACTTAATCCGTTGACTTATGTTACAGATTTTAACACTGCTCAGGAAATCAATGGAATGGGAAAAGTCGTGAATACGGATACAAAAGCATTACCATATGGAAATGTGTGTTCAAGTGAATTGAGACAAAAGATTTCGATGTTGACAATGGAAAAGAATATTCTTGGGAGTTTAAGTGCAAGAAGAAATTATGCGGATTTATGTAGGATGAAAAACAGAGAAATAAAGCATACTGTTGTGACAAAGAATATAGCATGTACAGGAAAATCAGTTAGCAGAGAAAACATGATGGATTATTCGGATATATCAGTTCCGATTCTAGATAAAAGAGATGATTCTGATCTGGTATCGGGAATCATAGAACAGCCAATTGTCTATCCGATTACAGATAATGAGAATGTCGTAGAAGAACCGGTCTATATAGAAATTTCCGGAATGAAGATCGACTCAGAAGGGTATGTGACAGAAATCTTAAGTGGTGCACCAGATGGAGTATTAGCATTTCCAACAGATGTAAGATGTAAAGGAATCCGTTCAGATGTATTTGAGCGTTCAGACAGTTCCCTGAAGAATGAGACAGAAGAAGTCTATATTCCAGCAAATATTGTGCATATGGATGACGGACTTTTTGACTGTTTGGAAAATGTGGATTTCATACAAGTTGCAAATGGAAATCCGGCATATTATAGTGAGTTTGGTATTTTATATCATGCAGATGGAAGCCTTGCATGTATGCCACAGGCAAGAATTTGTAAATAACCGGAAAGCATATGTTTATATGCCAGGTTGTTCGTGAAAAAATACATGATATAAAATTGTATATAGAAAAAAACAACTATCTATTTTATTAATCCAGTGATATAATAGCGTCAGTATACAGAACATTTTTGGAAGAGTATATTGGCGCTGTTTACTTATAGCAGATTGTTGTAACTGACGGATTCTCTGACAGATATAATTGGGAATTTGTAAAACAAACAGGAACTACAGAGAATATTAAGGAGAGAAGGCCTATGGAGATCAGACGGATTACTGAAGATAAAGATAATTATCTTGAAATGCTCCTGATTGCAGATCCGCAGGAGAATATGATCCGGCGGTATCTGGATAAAAGTGATATGTTTGTGCTGGAAGATGCCGGTGAAGTGCTGACAATCGGTGTTGTGGAACATATGAAAAACAAACGATGTGAATTGAAGAATCTGGTCACTGCACAGGAATATCGAAGACAGGGATATGGGACTTATATGGTCAATTATCTTTCTGAATATTACAGTGTGACCTGTGATGTTATGTATGTCGGTACAGGGAACAATTCGAATACGCTTGATTTTTATAAACAATGTGGATTTGTTAATTCACATATCGTTGCAAATTTTTTTGTAGATCATTATGAGAAACCGATTTATGAAAATGGAATACAATTGACCGATATGATTTATCTAAAAAAGAATCTGGATGTGGTATTAGATGTGAAACGTGTCGTTGATATGGCTATGCATGCGGGAAGGATACTTTTGAAAAACGGAGGTGAAATCTTTCGTGTAGAAGAGACGATTAAGAGAATATGTGGACGTTTTCATGTGAATCATGTTGATATTTTTTCTATGAGCCATGGTATTTTTGTAAGTGCAGAGAATGAGAATGGCGAAGCTTATACAAAAGTGAATCATGTACCACTTTCTTCTTCCCATCTGGGAATTGTAGCAGAGGTCAATGAGCTTTCCAGAGAAATCTCAGCGGGACGTGTGAAACTGGAAGAAGCAGAAGAGAGACTGGAAAAGATTGAGAAGATTCCACCGAAGAAACGGTGGTTTCAATATATGGCGGCGGGGCTTGCCAGTGGAACATTTGCGTTGATGTTAGGGTCAAGTGTTCTGGAAGCCGTGGCTGCATTTTTAATTGGTTTTTTATCATATGTGTGGGTGCTGTTTGCCGGAAAGCACAACCTTTCAAAAATTATTGTAAATATTGTCGGAGGCGTGATCATGACGGTGCTGGCACTTGCATTTATGCATATACCGTTTCTGCCGATATTGAAATTGGATGGTATGATGGTTGGAGCAATTATGCCGATGATCCCGGGAGTGGCATTTGTCAATGCAATCCGTGATATTGCGGATACAGACTTTCTGTCAGGGCTTGTACGGATGATCGATGCACTGCTTGTATTCGTATATATTGCCATTGGAGTCGGAGTGACTCTTAGTATTTATAATACGATGATGGGAGGAATTTTACGATGATTACAACAACAATTCTTGCAATCGTAGAATCATTTTTGGCGACATTGGCATATGCAGTTCTTTTCAATGTACCGAAGCAATATTATACAGCATGTGGAATTACCGGTATGGCAGGGTGGCTTTTGTATCTGGCAATGTGTCAGGTGACAACTGTGGCATTGGCGTCCTTTGTAGGAACATTGGCAGTAGTATTGATTTCCAGGATTTTGACGGTACGGAAAAAATGCCCGATTACGATATTTTTGGTTTCCGGAATTATTCCACTTGTTCCGGGAGCCGGAATATATTATACAGCATATTACCTTGTGACAGGTCAGATGTCACTGGCAGCTGTGAAGGGATTAGAGGCAGTGAAAATTGCATTTGCCATTGTACTGGGAATTATTTTTGTTGTATCAATTCCAAGAGATGTATTCCAGATTCGTTACTGGAGAGCAAAGAGAAAGCGGAAAAGGTTGAAGAACCATGGGAATATGTGATAAAATAGTTCAAGGACTTGAGAATAGGAGGTATTTTTATGGTTGGAAAAGATCTTTTGAAGATTCTAAAGGAAAGTAAATATACAACTGTACTCAGTGGATTTGAGATGTTACAGGAGAATGGATATCCGGCTATCCGCGATGGAGAAGAATCCTATGACATTGAACAAAAGTATGGCTACTCAGTAGATGAGATGTTCACCAGTGCATTTTATTCGACCAGAAAACCACAGTTTTTTGAATTTTATCGTAATGAACTGTTAAGCGCCCTTGATATACCGCCAGGAAAAGGATATCTGGAGATGGCAGAGCTGGAAGAAAAAGGACTTTTTCAGACAATTATCACAAGACGTGTTTTTGGTCTGCCGGAGAGAGCAGGATGTAAGAATGTGATTAATCTGCATGGCAGTGTTTATGAGAATTACTGTCCGCACTGTGGAAAAAAATATCCGGTGGAATATATCCGGGAGGCAAAGAGAGTTCCTCTTTGTACGGAATGTAATGCACCAATTCGTCCAGGTGTGTGTCTGATGGGGGAGAAGGTAGACAACGCAGTGATCACAAAAGCAGCCGATGAAGTCCAAAAAGCGGATGTTCTGCTTGTTCTTGGAACGAACCTGAAGACATATCTGTGTACACAGCTTATCAATTATTATGAAGGAGATAAGCTGATCGTGGTCAATCCGGAACCACATTTTTCAGATAAATATGCAGATATTCTCGTTTCAGAGCGGGTGGATATTACATTAGAGAAAATATTAAAAGAATTAGGAGAAGTATAGAGAAATGAGTAAAGTAAGAACAAGATTTGCACCAAGTCCTACAGGAAGAATGCATGTGGGAAATTTGCGTACAGCACTGTATGCATATCTGATCGCAAAACATGAAGACGGGGATTTTATGCTTCGTATTGAGGACACAGACCAGGAACGTTATGTGGAAGGAGCAGTTGATATTATTTATCGTACGATGCAGGAGACAGGCCTGATTCACGATGAAGGACCAGATAAAGATATGGGACATGGTCCATATGTTCAGAGTGAGCGTAATGCTTCCGGCTTATATCTGGAATATGCAAAACAGCTGATTGACAAAGGAGCAGCTTACTATTGTTTCTGTGACAAAGAAAGACTGGATTCCTTAAAGAGCAAAGTATCAGAAGAAGGGACAGAAATTGTAGCATACGATAAACACTGTCTTGGCCTTAGCAAAGAAGAAGTTGAGGCAAATCTTGCAGCAGGAAAACCTTATGTTATCCGCTTCAATATGCCGACAGAGGGAACCACAACATTTCATGATGAGATTTATGGAGATATTACTGTAGAGAATAAAGAATTGGAAGATTTGATCCTTATCAAATCCGATGGATATCCGACATACAATTTTGCAAATGTCGTAGATGATCATCTGATGGAGATTACACATGTCGTGCGTGGTAACGAGTATCTTTCCTCTTCACCAAAGTATAATAAGATTTACGAAGCATTTGGCTGGAAAGTACCGATTTATGTACACTGTCCGCTGATTACAGACGAGAATCATAAGAAGTTAAGTAAGAGAAGTGGTCATTCATCTTATGAAGACCTGATCGAGCAGGGGTTTGTGACAGAGGCAGTTATTAACTATGTTGCACTTCTTGGATGGTGTCCGGAAGGAAACCAGGAGATATTTTCTCTGGAAGAACTTGTAAAAGAGTTTGATTACCATAATATGAGCAAATCACCGGCAGTATTTGACATTCAGAAATTAAAATGGATGAATGGCGAGTATTTGAAAGCTATGGATTTTGATAAGTTTTTTGAGAGAGCTGAAAAATATATCAAAGAAGTTGTTACAAAAGATTATGATCTTAAGAAGATTGCAGCACTTGTTAAGACAAGAATTGAAATCTTCCCGGATATCAAAGAGCAGATTGACTTCTTTGAAGAACTCCCAGAATATGATACAGCAATGTATTGCCATAAGAAAATGAAGACAAATGAAGAAAAGGCTTTGGAAGTGTTAAAAGAGATATATCCACTTCTTGAGAAACAGGATGATTTCAGCAATGATGCTTTGTTTGAAGTCTTGAAATCTTATGTAGACGAAAAAGGTTTCAAAACAGGTTATGTTATGTGGCCAATCCGTACTGCTGTGTCTGGTAAGCAGAGTACACCGGGTGGAGCAACGGAAATCATGGAGATTCTCGGAAAAGAAGAGTCTCTTAAGAGAATTCAGAAAGGTATTGAATTACTGGAAAGATAAGGGGAGTCTATGAGTCTTAATAAAGCCCAAAAAGAGGCAGTTTCTCATAAGGAAGGACCGTGTCTGGTTCTTGCTGGTCCCGGTTCGGGAAAAACTCTTACGATTGCAAAAAGAATTGAATATCTGATTAAAGTATATAAGGTAAGACCAGAAGAAATTCTGGTCATTACCTTTACGAAATATGCGGCAGGAGAAATGCGAGATCGTTTTCAATATGTCATGGAAGGGCGAAGGCTTCCCGTCACATTTGGAACATTTCATGGTATTTTTTACGGAATTTTGAAATGGGCGTATAAATTGGATCGGAGTAATATTCTGTCCGAAGAAGAAAAAAATCAACTTTTAAAGGAAATATTAAAACAAATGGACTGGGAACAGACCGAAAAATCCCAGGAAGCAGATTTTCTTCAGGAGCTATCGGAAGAGATTGGAAATGTAGGAAATAATGCAGTCGATATTGAGTTTTATGAATCCAGAAGATTTCCGAAAGATAAATTCCGGGAGCTTTACCGGATTTATGAGACAGAAAAGAAAAAATACCGAAAACTTGATTTTGAAGACATGTTGATCTGGTGTCGAAAATTATTCCTTGAAAGACCGGATCTTCTTGCAAAGTGGCAGGAAAAATATCACTATGTGCTGGTAGATGAGTTCCAGGATATTAACCAGGTGCAGTATGATGTCATCCGTATGCTGGCAGCGCCGGAGAATAATCTGTTCATTGTTGGGGATGATGACCAGTCTATCTATGGATTCCGCGGTGCAAAACCAGGAATCATGAAAGATTTTATGCAGGATTATCCGGAGGCAAAGCGTATTTTGCTGGATATTAATTATCGTTCTAACGCACATATTGTGAAAGGTGCGCTTCGTGTGATCGGGCATAATAAAGACCGGTATGAGAAGAAAATCCAGCCATTTCGGGAAGCGCAGGAGACTGTGCATGTGCAGGAGACACTGGATCCGCTTGATGAAAGTAAATATATTTTAAAAGAGATTCAAAAGTATATGAAAAAAGGAGTCGATCTTAAGCAGATGGCTGTATTGTACCGGACAGGCGAAGATGCACGGGTGCTGGCAGAGACATTTACCCAGTATCAGATTCCATTTTCCATGAAGGAGAGGATTCATCATCTGTATGAACATTTTGTGTGTACGGATATGAACTGCTATTTCCGGCTGGCAGTTGGAACTTACGACCGGGGAGATTTCCTGGAGATCGCTAATCGGCCGAAGCGTTACTTGAGCCGTGGCTGTATGGAAGAAACACCGGTTACTTATGAATCGTTGAGACGTTTCTACTGTGATAAAGAGTGGATGCAGGATCGAATTGATCAGTTAGAGTGGGATATGAAGATGATTCGCACAAAGACGCCTTATGCTGCAATTCAATATATCCGTAAGAGTATCGGGTATGATGAATTTCTAAAGGAATATGCTCTTGGACATCAGATGGAGTATTCAGAATTAAAAGAAATCATGGATGAACTTCAGGAGCGGACGAAGGAATTTCAGACTTTGCCAGAGTGGCTTGCGCATGTAGAAGAATATAAGCATACCTTGCAAATGCAACGGCAACAGCGAGGCAATGGCACCGGTGACGGAGTAACGTGTCTGACGATGCATGGAGCAAAGGGTCTGGAATATGAAGTTGTTTTTGTGATTGAAAGTAATGAAGGAGTGACACCATATAAAAAAGCAGGGACACCAGAAGAATTAGAAGAAGAGCGAAGACTTTTTTATGTGGCTATGACACGGGCGAAGAAAAAGCTTTTTATCACTTATGTAAAAGAAAAAAACGGGAAGAGCAAAACCCCGTCCCGTTTTATTGATGAATTACTCGTCACTGTCTAAAAACTCCTGCTCATCCAGCCATTCATCGAAGCAGTCTGATGCGGCATTCAATTCATCTTCATCATCGATGTATTCGATTTCCGGTTCATCACCGTCATCGTGATAGCGGTACAGATAGACGTCATCAGAAGCAGGCTCACCGTTCTCATCCATTGGGAAGAGAGCAATGTAATCCTGTCCGTCCATCTCAAAAATGGTGATAACGCCGCACTCCAGGTCTTGGTCTTCCAGATTCAGAATAACGGCATTATATTCTTCCTCATGACAATGTTCACACATATGAATTCTCCTTTTTGTTAAAATTGTATATATCTAATGTAACAAAGGAGCATGTAAAAGGCAAGTGATAGTAGCCAAATTCATAAAAATGTTGTAAAATAGTTACAGTTCACAGGCTTTGGTGAATTGTAATGAATAATCAAAGTATAGCATTATGCTGCACAAGGAGGATAAAACAGAGATGAAAAAGAAACGAGCATTGCGGATATTATCATTGATACTGCTGTGTGCTCTTACATTTACTGCATGTAAAAAGAATGTAGGAACACCGGAAGATAATGCTGCTTCTAAAGATGAAAATACAGAAGAAAAGGATAAGGACGAACAGGAAAGCTGGAAAATAGGATTTTCTGGGATTGATATGGAGAATCCATATTTTCTCACACTGGAAAGTGCAATCAAAGAAGAAGTGGATGGGAAGAATTGTGAATTGATCGTAAAGGATCCGAAGACTGACCCAGATATGCAGGCTTCGCAGATCCAGGAGATGATTGACGAAGGAATCAATGCAATTATTTTAAGTCCGGTGGACTGGGAGAAGATCACCCCTTCGCTGGAAGCTTTAAAAGAAGCTGATGTGAAGATTGTCAATGTAGATACTCAGGTAAAAGAGATGGACTATGTGGATACATATATTGGATCTGATAATTATAATGCCGGTGTATTGTGTGGCGAAGATCTGATCAAGAGATGTCCGGATGGAGGTAAAGTAGCAATTTTGGAATGCCCGACACAGAATTCTGTGAATGAGAGAATCACAGGGTTCGAGGAGACCCTGGCAAAAGCGGAAAATGGTTTTGAAATTGTGGCTAGAGAGGATACAAGCGGAGAATTTCAAAAATCCCTGGAAGCAGCCCAGAAGATCTTAAGCGAGAATTCCGATATTGTAGCAATTATGTGTGGAAATGATCAGATGGCAGTCGGTGCCAAAACAGCTATGAATGTAGCAGAGCAGGGGCAGATCCTCATTTATGGAGTAGATGGTTCTCCGGATATTAAGAAGGAACTGAAAAAGACAGAGAATCAGATTGCCGGAACAGTGGCACAGTCTCCAATCAGTATGGGAAAAGATGCTGCAAATACAGTTCTTAACATTTTAAATGGAAAAGATTATGAAAAGGAAATCAAAGAAAATGTGTTCATGATCAATCAGGAGAATGTTGACATGTACGGAGTAGATGGCTGGCAGTAACAGCGGAAAGGACAGAGCATGAAGAAAGTTTCGGGCAGCCCATTGCCTTTGGGTGTGACATATAAAAATGGAAGGGCGAATTTTGCCATGGAGGTCCCGGAAGGGAAAACATGTAAGCTTCTGCTCTATCGGAAAGGAGAAGCCAGCTTGCTGGCTTCTTATGTTTTTTCTGACCGGATTGGTTCGGTGTGTTATATGGCGGTTGACGGACTTAAGGAAGAGGCATATGAGTATAATTATGACATAGATGGCGAGCGTGTGACGGACTCTTATGCAAAGGCGCTTTCCGGAAAGGAAGTATGGTTTAAAAACATAGAAATATCGGAAAAAAGTAAAGAAAATGTGCGCGGTATATTTTATGAAGATCATTACGACTGGGAGGCAGATCAGTCGCCACGGATAAAGGAAGAAGAACTGATTGCCTATGCAATACATGTCCGTGGATTTACAAAAGATACTCATTCAAAAGTGAAGAACAAAGGAACATTTCAAGGGGTAATTGAGAAAATTCCTTATCTAAAAGATCTGGGAATTAACCAGATCCAGTGCATGCCTGTCTATGAGTTTGAAGAAGCAGGAATGCGGGTAAATTACTGGGGCTATGGTCCGGGATATTATTTCGCACCGAAAAGTGCTTATGCCAAGGACGGTGATGGAGTAAAAGGATTAAAAGATCTTGTGAAGTATTGTCATAAGGCTGGTATTGAAGTTGTGCTTGAGATGCCATTTGCAGAAGGTATTTCCGGGCTGATGGTGACAGACTGTCTGAGAAATTATGTGATGGAATATCATGTGGATGGATTTATACTGAATCCATACAATGTGCCGATGGATATCATTTTAAAAGATCCAATTCTTACGGGAGTCCGGATTTTAAAACACGCAGAAGAATATCAGAATGTGATGCGTCGTTTCTTAAAAGGTGACGAAGGGGTTGTAACGGATGTGATGTATCAGACAAGAAAACGATGGGATCTGGAAGGTATTTATAATTGTATTACAACTCACACTGGATTTACATTGAAAGATCTTGTGTCCTATGATGGCAAGCATAATGAGGCGAATGGAGAAAACAATCAGGATGGACCGGATTATAATTATAGCTGGAACTGTGGCGCAGAAGGGCTGACCAGAAAGAAAGCTGTGTTGGAGCTTCGGAAGAACCAGATGAGAAATGCATTGTTTTTGCTATTGCTTTCCCAGGGAGTTCCGTGTATTCTTGCCGGGGATGAATTTGCAAATTCCCAGAAAGGTAATAATAATGTTTATTGCCAGGATAATCCGATTGGCTGGTTAAACTGGAGAAATCTGTTAAAAGAACAGGAGATGTATCAGTTTGTGAAGCAGTTGATCAAATTTCGGAAGAAATATAGGCTGTTTCATCAGGAGAAAGAGCTGCTTGGAATAGACCAAAGCGGTTGTGGAATTCCGGACGTATCCTATCACGGAGAGATGGCATGGAGAGCGTCAACTGAAGTGGCGAGCAGACAGATCGGCATATATTACAGTAGTCAGGATAAGGAAGAAGCAGATTGCTTTGTGGCTTATAATATGCACTGGCTGGAACACGAATTTGCGTTGCCGGCATTAAAGAAAGGCCGTAAATGGTACAGAGCAGCATCAACGAAAGAAGGCATTTTAAAAGATCTGGTTGTGTTGGAAAATCAGAGAAATATAGAATTGGATGAGCGAGAGATAGTTGTTCTTGTATCTGGGAAAGGAGAAACTGTATGAAGGCACTGCAACATTTGAAGACGATCAATCACCATAAATGGCTTGTCTGCCAAGGTTGTTTTAAAGTTGGATTATATAAACAGGGCCTTCTGCATGATCTGTCCAAGTATTCACCAACTGAATTTCTAGTGGGCTGCAAGTTCTATCAGGGAACAAGAAGCCCTAACAATGCAGAACGGGAAGTGAAAGGTTATTCTGCGGCATGGCTACACCACAAAGGGCGCAACAGGCATCACTATGAATACTGGCTGGATTATAGTACTGATCTGAATGAAGGAATTATCGGTATGAAGATGCCGGTCAGATATGTGGTGGAAATGTTTATCGACCGTGTGGCAGCGTCGAAGAATTATATGAAAGAGAAGTATACGAATCAGGCACCTTTGGAATACTATGAAAAAGGTGCTGCAAGGCTTGGCAAGATGATTCATCCGGAGACAGCAGAGCTTCTGCATCAATTGCTTAAGATGCTGGCAGAAGAGGGAGAAGAGAAGACCTGTTCTTATATTAGAAAATATGTATTGAAGAATAAGAAGTAAAATGGATTGTATAAGATAAGGAGGTGTGACCGGTGGAAAAGAACCGAATCTATGCAGCAATTGACTTGAAATCTTTTTATGCGTCTGTGGAGTGTATAGAGCGTGGCTTAGATCCGCTGGGTACGCATCTGGTTGTGGCAGATGCAAGCCGTACAGAGAAAACAATTTGTCTTGCAGTGTCACCATCGCTCAAAACTTATGGGATTCCTGGAAGAGCCAGATTGTTTGAAGTTGTGCAACGTATAAAAGAAGTGAATGATCAGAGATTAAGACAGATACCGGAACATTGTTTTTCCGGTTCTTCTTTTGATAAGAAAGAACTGGAAAAGAATTCGCATCTGGCTGTAGATTATGTTGTAGCAACCCCGAGAATGGCGCATTACATGGAATATAGTACACGGGTTTATCAGATTTATTTAAAATATCTGGCACCGGAAGATATCCATGTATATTCTATCGATGAGATTATGTGTGATGTAACGGATTATCTGAACACATATGGAATGACGGCGAAAGAACTGATATCAAAAATAATCCGGGACATTTACGATACAATGGGAATGACTGCGACTGCGGGAATTGGAACGAACCTGTATCTTTGTAAAGTTGCCATGGACATTCTGGCAAAACATGTGGAACCAGATCATAATGGGGTCAGAATTGCAGAACTCAATGAGATCAGTTACAGACGTTTGCTTTGGACGCATCAGCCAATTACGGATTTTTGGAGGGTCGGACAGGGATACGCAAAAAAACTTTTGTCTCATGGCATTTATAACATGGGAGATGTGGCGAGATGTTCCATTGGAAAAGAAACAGATTATTATAATGAAGAATTGCTGTATCGGCTGTTTGGGGTAAATGCAGAGCTTCTCATTGATCATGCATGGGGGTGGGAACCTTGTACGATTGCTCAGGTCAAAGCCTATAAACCAGAGAGTAACAGCATTGGTTCCGGACAGGTACTGCATTGCCCATATGATTTTCAACAGACCAGACTGATCATTAAGGAAATGACAGACCTTCTTGCACTTGATCTGGTGGATAAGCATCTTGTGACAGATCAGCTTGTTCTGACGGTTGGTTATGATATTGGTAATCTGGAAAGTGGAAACAAAAAGAAACAGTATCAAGGGGAAATTACGGTGGACCGCTATGGAAGAAAAGTACCCAAGCATGCACATGGAACAGCAAATCTGAAAAACCGAACTTCCTCTTCAATAGAGATGATCGAGATGATTCTGGAATTGTATGACAAAATCGTGAATCCTGACCTTTTCGTACGCCGTGTATATATTACGGCAAATCATGTTGTCGATGAATCGCTGGCGGAAGAGAAGGCTTCTTTTGAACAGTTAGATTTATTTACCGATTATAGTCACCTGGAAGAGGAACAGCAGAAACGCAAAGAGAAGCTGGAACGGGAAAAGAAATTGCAGCATGCAGCACTGGATATCAAAAAGAAATTTGGGAAAAATGCTCTCCTCAAAGGTATGAATCTGGAAGAAGGTGCCACGGCTGTTGAGAGGAATAGTCAGATTGGCGGGCACAAAGCATAGAAACGTAGTAATGGCGAATAAATTGAGGTGGAAAATGACTGGATATGATAGGGACAATACAAATTTAAATTATGAAGATATTATCAATCTGCCACATCCTGTTTCGAAAAGGCATAAACCTATGCCGGTGGAAGACCGGGCAGCACAGTTTGCACCATTTGCAGCACTGACCGGACACCAGGCAGCAATCGAGGAGGCGGCAAGAGTTACAGATATACGTATGGAATTGGATGAAGAGATGAAAGAACAATTGAATGTGAAGCTTCAAAAAATTGTGTCAGAGCCGGGGCAGAAAATCCAACTTGTATATTATGTTCCGGATGGAAGAAAAAGTGGTGGCAGTTATAAGACAAAAATAGGAATCGTGAAAAAAATCGATGAATATCAAAAAATTCTTGTGCTGGAAGATGGATGCAGAATACCACTTGAAGATATCAGCGAAATAGAATAAGTTAGAAGCAGACCAAAGCAAGGCAATGATTTTGAAGTCTAGAGACAGGAAACGCTGTGATTCTTAAGAAAAAAACTCAGGTACTTTTACCTGAGTTTTTTAATGCGGAAGATGGGACTTGAACCCACACAAGCGCAATGCTTACAAGATCCTTAGTCTTGCTCGTCTGCCAGTTCCGACACTTCCGCAT